>ERZ1023396.1-NODE-1-length-427294-cov-242.441575_pt1 | contig 427294 bp, 397 predicted proteins | sample MGYA00380504_ERZ1023396 | MGnify/ENA primary metagenome ERZ1023396 (study PRJEB33173, sample SAMEA4830410) | metagenome | study: EMG produced TPA metagenomics assembly of the PRJEB25223 data set...
AAGCTGACATTGCTGCCAACAAAGCCGATGCTGATGCAAACTTTGAAACGCTCACCAAAAATCAAAATGCTTTGATTGAGCAAGATGAAGCCATCAATCAAGAGCTTGAAGGCTTTGCAGCTCATGCAGATGTTCAAGATCAAAACATTCTACAAAACCAAGCTGACATTGCTGCCAATAAAACTGCTATTGAGCAAAATGTTAATAGAACTGTTGCCAATGGGTTTGAGATTGAGAAAAATAAAGCTGGTATTGCCACCAACAAGCAAGAGCTTATTATTCAAAATAATCGATTAAATCGAATTGATGAGACAAATAATCGTCAGGATCAGAAGATTGACCAATTAGGTTATGCACTAAAAGAGCAAGGTCAGTATTTTAATAGCCGTATTAGTGCTGTTGAGCGTCAAACGGCTGGAGGTATTGCGAATGCTATCGCAATTGCAACTTTACCATCTCCCAATAGAGCAGGTGAGCATCATGTCTTATTTGGTTCAGGATATCATAATGGTCAAGCTGCAGTATCCTTGGGTGCAGCTGGGTCAAGTGATACAGGAAAATCAACTTATAAGATTGGTCTAAGCTGGTCAGATGCAGGTGGATTATCTGGTGGTGTTGGTGGCAGTTACCGCTGGAAATAGAGCCTAAATTTAACTGCTGTATCAAAAAAATATGGTCTGTTTATACAGACCATATTTTTATCTAAAAAATTTATGAAGTATCATAAGCCAAAGCCGAGTAATAATAGGAGGTGTTAAAACTGCTAAACAATCGGCTTACGACGATAAAATAAAATACCTGGAATTGATAGCCCCAAAACCAATGCTGAGATGATAAAAATTGCCTCAAAAAAATGACGCATCATCACAATGAATAAATCCATATCAAATCCAAAATAACCAATTTGCACCATGCTGACCATGGCTTTATAGGCAGCGATCCCTGGCATCATACAAATCAAGCTAGGTACAATCAAAGCTTTGGGTGGCAGACCATGACGCTGAGCAAAATATACACCCAAAAAGCTACCCGCCATCGCTCCAAAGAATGTTGCCACAACCAAATGCACACCAAAAATTACCATCACTTGTTTTAAACCAAAACCAAGTGCTGTTACCATCATACAATGTCTAATGTATTGCTTTGGTAATGTAAACATTAAACACCAGCCCACAGTAATGATACATGACAATACAATTGTTTGGATAATCTCGATAATGCCCATCATAGTCCCCAATGTGGAATTCTAAGAAAAATCAAGGTCATCACAATCCCAACACAGGCTGATAAGGTCAGCATGGTTGCAAACATCCATCGACCTACGCCCATATTCATATAGCCTTTTAAGATATCGGATAACGCATTAATAATAGGAAAGCTTGGCACAAGTAATAGTACACTGGCAGCGACAGCAATGTCAGCATTAGCACCTAAATTTAAAAAATATGCCAAAGCTGCCAATAAAGTTGCAGTAAATGCTGTTATCATAGCGACGACAAAAGGATTAAAATGTTGCTTTAAAAGATACATACGCAATCGCATTGCAACAAAACTGGCAATCAAAGTAATCAGAGCAATCAGCAATGTTGCACCGTTTAAGTAGGCAAAACTGGCACATGAGACACCCACAAAAAATGATACCAAATGATTAGAATAGACAGTTTGGTAGATGGTATCAAACCCTTGTTCTATGCTATTGATACATGCATCATGGCTTTGGGTGTTTAAACAATGAGATTGATTGGCTTGATGATTTTCGGCACTTAAGATAATTTGTTGAATTTGTACTAAGATACTGACATTAATGCCTTGATGAACTGTATTTCTCACCGTTGTGATACACCGGCCTTGATATAAAGTAGTTAAGGTGACTGCATTAAATGATAAACCGCACTCAACACCATCAATCCCAAGTGCTGCCCCAAGCCGCTTTGTTAAATCGACAACCACCACAGACTCTGCACCATATTGCATGAGTAGTAAAGCACAGCGGATACATAAACGGGTGATTCGTTGTTGCTGAGCATAGTTTAGGCGGCTGGTATGCGTATCAAATAAAATGCTGGGCATCTCGTCGGTCAAATTAATCATTGGGTGACTTTTGGTGGCTTGAATGGTTGGCATAAAATCACTTAAATTCTAAATTCAATGAAGCCGATGAAATAGCCAATTTTAGGACGCATTCATTGGCTTTAGCACCCGAATTGGCAAAAAAATGCTTGCACCATGCCAACGGCTTGACACAGCACAGTCGCTGCCTTTTCCTGCTAATCAATGCCAAATAAGCCGTACCATCTTTGGTGTACAGATATGAGCCTTCACCACGCACAAAAATTAGGAGTTGGCGGACATAAGTGGGCATGATGCAACTGTTCATGGCGTGTCCTTATGTTGACTTTGATGATGAATTAATAATCTGCAACTTCATGATGTTCAGACGATGGCAGTTCATCGCCTGCAATCAAATAATCATCAGACGCCCACGCACCCAAATCAATGAGCTTGCAGCGTTTTGAGCAAAATGGACGGTTTGGGTTGTCAGACCATGTGGTTACTGCTTGACATAGTGGGCAAGGGTGGGTTATTTGGTTCATTTAATATGTATGAGATAAAAATAAATTGTATTTTATCATAATTTGGCAAAACTAAGCAGCCAAATACTCAAGTAACTGATATGATTAGATAAAATGTGTACAAAAGTGTCGCCAAATACCAGTGGTAACCAGACTTGACGCCACTTTTACCATGGATTGTTCTTTTTATATGATAAAGTTCGTAAATAAGACATGACAGAAGTATTAAAGCAAGCTATAATCCCATGCAATTATTTTAAAATAAGACTTAAAATAAGACTAAAAACTGCAACAGCAGGTGAATTATCAATAGCAATAATAAGGAGGATATTGTGAGTGATTCAAATCTGGTCACCGATGATAATCATAGTTTGAACAAATCATACCGTGAACTGCATCGTCCTAGCTCAAGTTTTGAAAAACGAGAGGATTATTTAAAGCACGAACTACAAATTATGCAGCCTCGTCGTTGGCGTGTCAATTTACCGTTTCGTGATTACCGTTTTGAATTAGAAGATACCATCCCTGCAATGGCAGGGACGATTGGCAAAATTGTCATGGTCGGAGCGATGGCAGCTGCTTTTGCTGCACCGCTAGGGCTTGGCGAGGCATTTGTTTTAGAAAATGTCCGCTATGAGATGATTATTGCTGCATTTTTTGTACTTATTTTCTCATCATTTATCCTACCGACATCTAATTTACCAGGCACGCATGGCCCTCTTCTTCCACTCATTCCCATCGTGGTAGCGGCAGGAGGGCATCCACTTGCCTTTGGTGTGCTCATTGGCGTGTTTGGGCTGATTTTGGCATTGGTAAAGGGTGGCAGTCTCATGACTCGGCTTACCAGTAATGGGGTGGCAGGAGGCTTGTTGCTCTATCTGGGTTTTGTTGGGCTAATAGGTCAGGTCAAAAAGATGATAACATGGGCAGATGCCATTGGTCTGCCACACATCGCCTTTATTATTATTTTATCTACCATCATCATGTATGCCCTGTTGGAGCATTGGCAAAAGCGTTGGCTTGCTGTGCCTATTGGCTGTATGTTGGCGGGTTTTTTGGCATTTATCCTAGGAGCACCGTTTGAGTTTAAGACCGAACCGGGATTGCCCCCGCTTAGTCCAATGTACTGGTGGGGGGAGAATACAGGTTGGACGCTTGGTCTGCCAGATTTGAAGGCGTTTATCGTGGTATTCCCTTTTGCAGTATTGGCGGTTGCCATGTGGACACCTGACTTTTTGGGACATCAGGTTTTCCAAAAAATCAGTTACCCCAAACACTCAGAGCGTACGCACATGAGTATTGATGATACGACCATAACCTGTTCATTGCGTCAGATGGTAGGCTCTGTCCTTGGAGGGGCGAACTTTACATCATCGTGGGGAACATATATCGTACCTGCATCTATTGCCAAGCGTCCGATTCCCGCTGGTGCTGCCTTGACTGCGATTTTTTGTATTGTGGTGGCGGTTTGGGGTTATCCCATGGATTTGGCGGTGTGGCAACCTGTGTTATCAATAGCACTTATCGTGGCGGTATATGTACCACTGCTCGAAGCAGGCATGGAGATGACTCGTAAGGGTAAGACCGCACAGTCTGCCAGTATTGTGGTATTCTCATCAGCACTGGTAAATCCTGTATTTGGTTGGTCTCTGACCATGATGCTTGATAACTTAGGCTTAATTGGGGATAAAGAACGCAGCCGTCAGTTGGGGCTGTCAGGCAGAGTAATCATTCCTGTCATTGGATTTGTGGTACTTTGCCTTGCCATGGCTTCGGTAGGTATGTTCCCTGGTGTGCCAGCGTTGATATCACAGTTTAGAGTCTAATTTAAATTGGTTTAATCAATCGCTCCACTGGTTTGGGGCGATTGTCATGACTAATAAAAGATAATGTATCGCCATAGTCATTGCAAAATATAGACAGTTATGCTAAATTGTGCAATTTAAACTACTGATAATTAATCTATTGATAATCAAAGCCTTGGAGATTGTTATGAAACAAAGTGAGCAGACGACTTTTAATATGCGTGTAGATAAGCATTTGGTGGAGCAATTTAAGCAAGCAGCACGAGATAATAACCGTACTGCCAGTCAATTATTGCGTGATTGTATGATTGATTATGTGAAAAAAAACCGCCAAGCAGATATGTTTAAGCGTTAATTTCGTCTGAATGTAAGACGGTGTTTGATGATTGTGGTTTAACAGTTATAAAGTTTTAGGAGAAATTGATGGAATTTAAACAGGCTGTTGAGTATCGCCGTGCGGTGCGTGATTATGACCCAAATCGGCCGTTAGATCCAGCATTAGTGATCGATTGCCTAAAGCTTGCACAGCTGTCACCCAGCAGCTCAAATATGCAGTTGTATGAATTTTATCATATCACAAACCCCGATATGCTCAAAAAGCTTGCCAAAGCTTGCCTGTCGCAACAAGCGGCTGCCAGTGCATCACAAATGGTTGTTTTTGTGACACGCCAAGATTTATATCGTCAAAGAGCCAAATCAGCATTATTATTTGAGCGTGATAATATCAAAACCTACAGCCCACCCAAGCGGCAAGTAGCCAGAATTCAGCGTATGGAAAAATATTATGGCGTGCTGATGCCAACAATTTATCGTACAACTTTTGGCGTACCAAGTTTACGCAGTGCAGCATTTTTAGCAATCCAAAAATTTAAACCAACCTATGATCGTGTATCTGTGACCGATGTGCGTATTATGGTGCATAAAAGCTGTGCGTTAGCTGCTCAAACTTTTATGCTGGCAATGAGTGCAGCAGGTGCTGATACCTGTCCGATGGAAGGTTTTGATAGCAAAGTGGTTAAAAATCTGCTCAATTTACCCAAAGAGGCTGAAGTTAATATGATTATTTCATGTGGCTATCGCACCAAAAAAGGGGTTTGGGGTGAGCAATTTCGTGTGCCTTTTGATGAGGTTTATCGGCAGATTTAATCAACCAAATCAAAACCTTTTGTTTGGCAAAGGGTTTTTATTGAATACTTTTATCAATTGTATTGGCTGATTTATTTGCTTTGCGTTTTGCAAAGGATGATGTCAAAATCTGATTGCCATGACTGTATTATAAGACAAAATGATTAATACATCATAACAGCTGTGTGGTATGATGTCATCATTGCCATGCATCCTTAATCCATTTGCTTGGCAATACATGACGATACCATTTGCCACCACCGCCAGCAATGGCGTCAGGCGGGTTAATCTCACCATGAAAGATGACAATTTTGGCATTGATGGGCTTTTTAGGTGGTACAAAATACGCCATAGGAATCTTTTGTAGACAGTGGTATTTAAAGCTTACGCACCAAGATGAATCCCAATATTCTAAATGGTGATGTTCTCTGAGATAATTTGACAAAAAGGCTTGTTCATGGCGAACCTCTTTACGGATTTTCTCAAAATTTTGCTCAAAATATTCCAATAAATGCGGATAAGTATGATACCCTACCTTGAAGCGATACACTGAACTGTTGCCCACCATTCGCCATGGTTTCTTCCAATCACGAATAATCATCACACTGTCATCATGTTGGGCTTTATGAGTAAAAAAAGCATCAATATTATCAATGATAACAATATCAATATCCAAAAACAGTGCCGTACCTTTTAGCCCATATAAGTTGGGCTTAAAAGTGGTGAGTTTTTTCCAGCCACGCTCTGGGATATCACTTGGTAAATTTAGCTCTGGGATGGGATAGCAGGTGATTTCATCACGAATACCTGTGCTGTTATCGGTTAGACACACCATCGTAAATGGTAAAGTCAGATTACGCTTGACCATATTATATAAGCGATTGACATATTCGGCACCGTATTTGGTACCCCATTTCATACAGATGATATAGTTGGTATCACTCATAACTATCCTTTGACATGGCTTGAAGCTCGATGGCTATTTTTTTTAGCTCATTTTCATTAAGTAAATAAGGATTATTTAATAGTGGTGTATGCTTGAACCGACGATAGCTCCACATATAATGCAAAAAATGTGGATAAATCATTTGTTCCATCGCGCTATTTAAAGCAGTGGTTGCAGTTTTGGTATTTTTGGAATAAAGTTGTTCATCATTGAATTCATAACAAAAAACTTCAAAACCATCACCATCTTCACGCCTAATACAGCTTAAGCCAACGAGGGCACAGCCAGTTTTTGCAGCAAGCTTTGGTGCCAGCGTACTGGTTAGGGTTTTAATACCAAAAAAAGGTGCAATCTCACCACCTGATGGATCAGGTACATGGTCGGGCAGTATGATACTAAATCCACCTGCTTTGAGTGTTTTAAAAATTGCCTTAACACCACTAGCATCTGTGGGTACAAGGCTGGCATTTAGTCTTTCACGCCCCTGTAAAACAAAGCGATCTACCGCCGCATTTTTGATGGGCTTATACATAATGGTAGGGGAGCCAAAGGTATTGAGCCAAGCATTCATCATCTCCCAAGTACCGATATGAGGTACAATGGCAAGCATGCCGCTTGGGTTGGCAAGTGCTTTGATTAGGATGTCTTCATGATGAACCGTTTTAATTTGTGCGATAGACCATTTTGGTGGCATTGCCCAAGTTTTAAGACTGTCGACTGCACTGATGAGCTGATTTTTTAGGATTTGTTTGGCGAGTTTTTGCCGCTGTGCGTCTGGCATCTTGGGATGAACCAAGATTAAATTGGCTTGGATGCTGCGATAAACACTAAGCCTGCAATGATAGGAAATATAAGATGCACACGCCGCCAATCCATGCAGGACTGACAGCGGTACATATCTTAAAAAACCAAGCACTGACTATTCTGCTTGTTGTTTTTCACGAATACGAATGCCCAACTCACGCAACTGGCGATTATCAACTTCAGCAGGTGCTTCGGTCAATGGGCAATCTGCCGTCTTGGTTTTTGGGAAGGCGATCACATCACGGATTGAGCTGGCACCAACCATCAGCATAATCAGGCGATCTAGACCAAATGCCAAACCACCGTGCGGCGGTGCACCAAAACGCAATGCATCCATCAAAAACTTAAACTTAAGCTCTGCTTCTTCTTTAGAAATACCCAAGGCATCAAATACCGCCTCTTGCATATCAACGGTATTAATACGCAGCGAACCGCCACCAATTTCTGTACCATTTAGTACCATATCATAGGCGATGGATAGGGCAGTTTCGGGGCTTTGTTTGAGTTCCTCAACCGAGCCTTTTGGGCGTGTAAAAGGATGATGAACTGATGTCCACTTACCATCATCAGTTTCCTCAAACATTGGAAAATCAACGACCCAAAGCGGCGCCCATTCACAGGTAAATAAATTTAAATCAGTACCGATTTTAACACGCAATGCACCCATAGCATCATTGACGATTTTGGCTTTATCGGCACCAAAGAAAATGATATCGCCAGTTTGGGCATCGGTACGCTCAATCAGCTCAATCAAAACCTCATCGGTCATATTTTTGATGATGGGTGATTGTAATCCTGATTCTTTTTCAACGCCATTATTGATATTATTTGCGTCATTGACCTTAATATATGCCAATCCACGAGCACCATAAATACCAACAAATTTGGTGTACTCATCAATCTGCTTACGGCTCATCTCGCCGCCATTTGGAATGCGTAAGGCAACAACACGACCTTTAGGATCTTGGGCAGGCCCTGAAAATACTTTAAATTCAACATGTTGCATGATGTCAGCAACATCAACAAGTTTTAAGGGAATGCGTAAATCAGGCTTATCTGAGGCATAATCACGCATGGCATCTGCGTAAGTCATGCGGGGGAAGGTATCAAACTCAACATCCAGCATGGTTTTAAATAAATTTTTGGTTAAGCCCTCGGTGATGTCCATAATCTCTTCATCTGATAAAAATGAAGTTTCGATATCAACTTGGGTAAATTCTGGCTGGCGGTCAGCACGCAAATCTTCATCACGGAAGCATTTGGCGATTTGGTAATAACGGTCAAAACCTGCCACCATCAAAAGCTGTTTAAATAGCTGTGGTGACTGTGGCAATGCAAAAAAGTTGCCTTGGCGTGTGCGTGATGGTACCAAATAATCACGGGCACCCTCAGGTGTGGCACGGGTTAAAACGGGTGTTTCAACATCCAAAAAGCCATGGTCGTCCAAATAGCGGCGAATGGTTGAGGTTGCTTTGGCACGAAATTTCATCCGTTCCTGCATTTCTGGGCGACGCATATCCAAAAAACGATACTTTAATCGCAGCTCTTCTGAGACTGTGATGTTGTCATCATTCAAAGGAAATGGTGGCGTGTCTGATTTGGCAAGTAGTTCAATCTCTTTACCCAAAAGCTCAACTTGACCGCTGACCATATTTGGATTTTCGGTACCTTCATAGCGACGACGCACACGCCCCGTAATTTTAAGCAAATATTCTGAGCGAGCAGCATCGGCGGTCGCAAATGCTTCGGGCGTATCAGGGTCAATCACAACCTGTAACAAACCTTCACGATCACGCATATCCAAAAAGATCACACCGCCATGGTCACGGCGACGATGTACCCAGCCTGCGATGGTAATGGTTTGGTCAATTAGCTCTTCGGTCACTTGACCGCAATAGGTGCTACGCATCATAATTTTGCCCCAAAAATTGCAACCAAATAAAAACAGTTGCAAGAATGATTACATAAAAAAATGTTAAATTAAAAGGTTTTAAACGCTACATTATGCCTTTTAATTGAATTTCGTGCAAGTATTGCCGTGATAAATTTATGATTTTTAGCAATGATTGGCTTTGCTATACTTGATTGATGAAATTGACAAAAATTAGCAAGAAAGTTTTTTTCTATCTATAAAAATAAAGTTACAATTGAATACGGATAAAATTTTTAATGCTTAATCATGGATAAATTGCATAAAAATGGTGATTTTTCAAGATTTTTGATGGTATCTAAAAGGTAGCTATGATAGGATTTGATTAATTTGATGGTGTGAGTTTGAATGGATTTAACATTTAAGTCAATCACTGATACTTAACTTTGTTGTATTTGCGGTAAAATAAATCGCCTTATTTAGGATTATAAATTATCGATGGTCACCTTAAATATTTTATATGTCGTTGCTTCATTATTGATATTTGCCAGTATCATGACAAGCACGCTTTCAGCACGCTTAGGCGTACCTTTGCTGTTGTTTTTTTTGGGCGTGGGTATGCTGGCGGGTGAAGAGGGTATTTTGGGCATCGAATTTGCTGAATATAATTTGGCAAACTTTATCGGTCAGGCGGCGCTTGCGTGTATCTTATTAGATGGCGGTCTTCGTACCTCAATGCGTTCGTTCCGTGTGGGGCTTAAGCCTGCGGTAACTTTGGCAAGCTTAGGTGTCTTGGTAACGGTGTTAGTGGCAGGTATTTTTGCCACTTGGCTTTTGGATGTTGATTGGCGGCTGGGCGTCTTGATGGCGGCTATTGTGGGTTCGACCGATGCAGCAGCGGTATTTAGTCTGCTAAGAAATGGTGGTGTCAAGCTAAACGACCGTGTACAAGCCACGCTTGAGATTGAGTCAGGTGCAAACGACCCATTGGCAATTTTATTGGTTACGGCGATGATTGCCTTGAATCTTGATCCGACAAGCCAAGGGATTGGTGACATTATTTTTATGCTCATCAGCCAAATCGGTATTGGTTTGGTACTTGGGTTATTGTCAGGTTGGGCATTATCTAAGATGTTGCCAAAAGTTTACTTGGCAGATGGTATGTATGCCATTTTAATTTTATCTGCTGGCTTGATTGTTTTTGGTATCACAAACCTTTTGGGCGGTTCTGGATTTTTGGCGGTATATTTGGCAGGCGTGGTGATTGGCAATACCAAAGTGCGCGCCACAGAGCATGTACTGCGTGTGATGGATAGTTTTGCTTGGTTATCTCAAGCGGTGTTATTTGTGGTGCTTGGGTTATTGGTGCAGCCATCAGGCATCTTAGAGGTGATTCATTACTCATTACTGATTTTTATCTTTTTATTATTCGTCGCACGCCCAATTGCGGTATTTAGTTCATTGTTGCCGTTTCGTTTTGGTATTCGTGAGATCGGTTTTATTTCTTGGGTTGGTTTGCGGGGGGCGGTGCCGATCACGCTTGCCATTATCCCAGTGACGATGGCGGTACCTGGTGCTGACTTGGCATTTAACATTACTTTTGGCGTGGTGATTTTATCCTTATTAGTACAAGGAGCGACCATTCCACTGATGTCTCGTTTATTTCGGGTGTGGGTACCAACCAATAATGAACCAAAAGCTGAGCATGAAATTTGGGTGGCAGATCAGGCGAATATTACTTTATATGAATTTGAAGTCAGGCAGGGTGCATTTGCCATCGGTCGCCATCCTCAATCCATCTCGAGCAAATTTGACGCCCAAGCCTTATCCTTATTTGCCTTGGTGCGTCATAATAAGCTTGTTAATGTGAATGAAGATACCATCTTAAAGATGGGCGATGTGGTTTGGTATGCCATGCGTGGCGATGATGCACCAAGTATTGCCAAAATTTTTAATAACTCCGCCACCCAATACCAAAAAAATAGTGAGTTTTATGGCGATTGGCTGTTGTCTCCTCATGCACGCATTGCAGATTTACCATTTTATAATTTGGCGGCACGCTCACTTGCCACCAACTCATCTAGTCGCCTGCCAAAGCCTGTTGCCAGTGCACTTGATATCTTCACCGTTCCGCCACAGGTTGGGGCAATGACTGGTATTGATGAAGATTTGGTGAATAAATTGACCGAAGCTAAAAATCAAACTGTCGAAGAATTTATGATGCAGTATTTGAAGACCGAACCTGTCAAAGGAGATGAGGTATATCTGAATGAAACTTGGTCGCTCATTGTGCGTGATGTGGACGGACGAGGTCGCTTGCGTGGTGTGGGTCTAAAAAATAAAATTAAAAAAGAGGTTTAATTGAGTAATGATAAACTTTCGTTTTTTATTTGTACGATTTTTGTAATCAAGTTATGTTAGGTATTTAAATCATGTATTTTTCCCCCATTTACCACCAAATACGCTTTTATTGATTGATATTTTAAGGCAAAATTATGTTACACACTTCAAAAAAACCCATTGAGCTACACATTACCCATCTAAATAACGCTCAAAAAGATACCAAAAACAAAATCAAAACCATCCAATCTGAGCATCATGGTGCATCACACAAATTCAAAGATAAATTGTGTCAATTATTCAAAGATATTAAAACATTAGACAAAAAATGCCAGCAGTCTACTGATACTCACACACAAAAAGCAGCAATTTATGTCCTTGATTTTGATGGAGATATTAAGGCAAGTGCGGTCGCTCATTTGCGTGAAGAGATCAGTGCCATCATCAGTGTGGCAAATCGTGGTGATGAAGTGGTGCTTCGCCTCGAAAGTGGCGGTGGTCAAGTGCATGCCTATGGGCTGGCTGCCGCACAGCTTGTGCGTATCAAAGAAGCAGGGTTAAAGCTGACCATCTGTGTTGATAAGATTGCTGCCAGTGGTGGCTATATGATGGCATGTACTGCCGATAAAATTATTGCCAGTGATTTTGCGGTCATTGGTTCGATTGGTGTTGTCAGTCAGCTGCCTAACTTTCACGAGTTTTTGAAAAAGCATGATGTGCAATTTGAGCAGTTTACAGCAGGTGAGTATAAGCGTACTGTCACGATTTTTGGAGAAAATGACGATGAAGATCGTGCCAAGCACCAAGCTGATATTGAGCGTATTCATGAGTTATTTAAAGGTTTTATTCATAAATATCGCCCCCAAATGGATCTTGAGCGTGTCTCTACAGGTGAAGTGTGGTTTGGTGAAGATGCTCTAGAGCTTGGGTTGATTGATGAGATTGGTACTTCAGATGCGTATTTGCTCGATCAGCTAAAAACTTGTGAAGCGTATTTATTACATTCTCGTAGCAAGCCCACTTTGGCAGAGAAAATTGGCTTGGCTGAGCAGCTTGGTCGTAGCGTCACAGATGTGATTGGACAAACAGGCAATTTACTTGGGCAAGCTTTGGCTAAATTTAGCAGACCTTAAGTGATGACCAAAGCGTCTTTAGAAAATTTAAGCTAAATATAATTAATACTGTGATTTTTGGCTTGGCTGCGTTAAAATATGCGATTTAGTCATTTGATGATGTAGATTAGCTTGGTTGTAATTTCTATGAAAAAACTTGAAGAATTGTTTAGTAAAGCCGATAAATTTGGACGCATTGTCGCCAACCGTTTTAATAAAATTAAAGACTTAAATGACATTCGTGGCATTGGGGCGGGTAAGACAGTGCTGATTACAGGGGCAAGCTCGGGTCTGGGTGCGATGATGGCGCGTAAGTTTGCTTTTTTGGGTTATGATTTGGCGATTTGTGCACGCCGCCTAGAGAGACTTGAGGCGATCAAAGCTGAGCTTGAGGGCGATTACGGCATTACGGTACATATCAAACGATTAGATGTGACGGATTACGAGCAGATTTTTGAAGTTTTTGGCGAATTTGCCGAACAAATTGGTCAAATTGATAAAATCATCGTCAATGCAGGCGTAGGCGATAGTCGTGTGATTGGGCATGGTCGATTTAATATTAACCGTGCGACCGCCGAAATAAACTTTATTGCCGCCATTGCCCAGTGTGAAGCGGCAATGCAGATTTTTCGCCGTCAAAATAGCGGTCAATTGGTCGTTATCTCAAGTATGTCAGCGGTGCGAGGGTTACCGCGTCATTTGACGACTTATGCCGCCGCTAAGGCTGGTCTTGCTAGACTTGCTGAGGGCATTCGTGCTGATATGATCAAAGAAAAGTTACCGATTACAGTATCGACCATTTACCCAGGTTATGTACGCACAGATTTAAATATTGGGGCAAAATATCTGCCTTTTGAAGTTGAAGAAGATGAGGGTGCTGATGTCATTATCAAGGCCATTGAAGCCAAAGTTGATGAAGCTTATGTGCCACTATGGCCGTGGTTACCTATCGGACTTGGTATGAAATATTTACCATTAAGACTAATTACTAAGTTTATATAATGAATTGATATAATAAATAATAAAATGATTTGTTAGGTTTTTGCCATAAGTAAGATAAGTATCTAGACTTGGCAAATAGACTTAAAGGTTATAAAAATAGAATTGATGGAAAAGTCATGAGTCAAAGTAATAAAGTAGCCAACAGCGAGAATACCGTTGTTCGTACGGTCGCTGATACCGCTGAAACAGCCAAAGAGGTTGCGACAGATGCAGCAAGGCTGACGAAAGATACCCTTGAGCATGGTGCCAATGATACTTTACAATTTTTGGGCGTACCAATTGATATCAATACGCTAACCCAGCTGGCAATTGACTTTTCGGGTCGTTTGGTATTGGCATTGCTGATTTTCTTTGTAGGTCAATGGATTGGTAAACGCATCGTTGGCGTTGCCAAACACATTATGGTAAAAAGCCGACTGGATCGCACGGCTGCCAACTTTTTGGGTAATTTATTATATGGTTTGATGTTGGTCACGGTGATTTTGGCATCCTTGAACAAATTGGGCGTCAATACCAACTCATTTGTTGCTGTCTTGGGTGCAGCAGGTGTTGCTATTGGTGTATCGCTCAAAGACCAGTTATCAAACTTAGCGGCAGGTGTTTTGATTGTGATTTTTAGACCATTTGGGCGTGGTGATTTGGTTGAGATTGGTGGTAAACTTGGTACAGTACTTGATATTAGCTTGGTCAATACCCGTATTCGTACCGCCCATAATCACGAGATTATTATCCCAAATGGTGATATTATGACCTCTGCTAGTATCAACTATTCCTCCTTGCCAAATCGCCGTGTAGATGTTGAGGTGGGTATCGGTTATAATGCAGATATTCGAGCGGCACGCAAGGTAATGATTGGTCTTGCCGAAGCCCATCCAAATGTTTTGGATGACCCAAAACCAACTGTCATTGTCACAGCATTGGCGGATAGCTCTGTGGATTTGGCACTAAGAGTATGGACTAATAATGACGATTGGTTTATGACTCAAGCAGATTTGCTTGAGCAGGTGAAATATGCGTTTGATGAAGCGGGCATTGATATTCCCTTTCCTAATCGCACGGTACAGATTGAGGGGCTGCAGATGGATAAAGTTAAAACAATTTTTGAATCAAATGCTAAGCATCCTGAGCCTAATTCATCCAACCCATAAACAGCCTAAGCAAATTTAATCAATCCATTGATTCAAGCCCTTTGTATCTATGATGATACAAGGGCTTTTTAGCGAAAATCACAATCAATCAAATGATCGTTTACCATACCAACTGCTTGCATAAAGGCATAGCAGGTCGTTGAACCGATGAACTTAAATCCTTGCTGTTTTAGGGCTTTTGCCAATCTTGCCGAAACTTCATTTTGGGTGGGTATATCGGCAAGTGTTTTGGGGTGGTTGATGATGGGTTTGCCATCTGGTGTTGTCATCCCCCACAGATAGTCACTAAAACTTTGATGCTCTGTGATGGCAAGGTAGGCTTTGGCGTTATTGATGATGGCGTTGATTTTACCAAGGTGGCGGATAATGCCCGTATTTTGCATTAATGCCTCAATCTTAGCTTGATCGTACTGGGCAATTTTTATGGCATCAAACTCATCAAAGGCACGATAATAATTATCACGCTTTTTTAAAATCGTAATCCAGCTTAAGCCTGATTGCATCGACTCTAGGCAAAGTTGAGCAAATAGCCTCTGATCATCATAAATGGGCTTGCCCCACTCATGATCGTGGTAGCTAATGTAAAGCGGATCGGACAAGCACCAACCGCACCGATTGGCTGTTTTTGTGATTGGATTGTTCATATCAAATGTGATAATCAAGCTCTAAGCCTTCGCCATCAAAGACATCTAAATCATCTTTGCACAGTGATTTTATGCCTTGGGGATTAAAATTTGGATCTAGTTTTTTGACTGCAGCGGTGAGTTCACAGATTTGCTTATCACGCTCTTGGATATGTGCCAATAAAGCTGCAATACTTGATGCAACAGGGTCTTTGGAATCAGGTTTTAAGCCATAAGCGTTAAACAGCTCCTCGGACTGGGCTTGATGTTTGGTGGATATTTGTTCTTGTTTGTGCTTGACCACCATGCGGGCGGCACTACCGACCATCGTGGCACCAGCTGGCACTGCCTTTACGACAACAGCATTTGAGCCAATCTTGGCATCATCACCAACACGAAAGCCACCCAAAATCTTAGCACCTGCACCAACAACCACATTGTTGCCAAGGGTCGGATGGCGTTTGGCACCTTTTTCCCAAGAGACACCACCTAAAGTGACACCATGATACAAAGTAACATCATCTCCAATTTCGGCAGTCTCGCCAATAACGACGCCCATACCGTGATCAATAAAAAAACGCTTACCGATCTTAGCAGCAGGGTGAATTTCAATGCCTGTTGTGCAGCGACTAAAATGAGAAAGCGCTCTGGCCATAAACTTATGGTCCAAATTCCACAAGTAGTGTGCCCCTCGGTGCATGATACGCGCATGAATACCAGGGTAGGTTAACAGTACTTCCATTTGGCTGCGTGCAGCAGGGTCTCGTTCAAGCACAGCTTTCACATCATCTGTGATGGTATTTTTTAATTTCAACAGTTTTTTTAGCATGTATTTTTCCTAAAATTTCTCTCATCATATGGCTGAATGTGAGATTTATCAAATCAAGCCTAGTATACCGATACGATTGAATGAATGGCAATGCCACCCAAGCTAAGGCAAATTTTTATTAATCTTAGCAATCAAAGCACGGACTAAGGCGTATTCTTTTTGGTCGAGCTGTAAGCGGCTATTCAATCGAGATAAGCGGTTTGGTAGGTGCTTAAGATCATCGTCGTGTGCAAGATTGAGCCGTTGCATCAATGCAATGATGGCACGCTCAAGATTGGCTGACTGTGCTTGAGTGATTGCAGGCTCATCCCAGTCGCTGCGTATATGTATGGGCAGCGAGTGATCCTCTTGCTGCACGCCTTGCATTTGCTTGGTACTGACAAGAGAAGATGGTGTAAGCGTACTGGCAAATTGATCAAAAAAGGTAGCTGTGATGACTTGTATGGCACTGGCAACATTGAGTACAGGATAGTCTGGATTGGCAGGAATCTGAATGTGATAATCAGCCAATGACAGCTCTTCATTGGTCAAACCTCGGTCTTCACGCCCAAATAAAATGGCAATCTTGGGCAAGGTATCAACCAAATCATCAGCTGATTGATTCATATGATCCAAAGATGTCGCCAAACTATTTTTTGAGACAGTCTGTGATAATTGCTTGAGTGCAACTTGTGCCGCCATGCTTGGCGTCAGCACAGGTCTGGGCATTTGGCGTGATCGGGCGCTGGCTGCAAAAATGAGTGTACAATCACCAATGGCATGTTTTATATCTTTTGTGATGCAAGCTTTGTCCAGTAATATGCCTGCACCTGCGGCATTGGCATAACTACTGTTATCAATCGGTAAGCGTGGATTGACGACCACCAAATCATCTAAGCCCATGGTATGCAGTGCACGCGCCGCCGAGCCGATATTGGCAGGTAGGGTAGTACCAACCATCACGATACGAATGCGTGATAGCCAAGATTTGAGTAAATCGTTCATCATTATCGAAACACCAAATGATCATCAGTGATATGATTTTTTAATTGAGCAATATTGTGGTCGCTGGGGTATAGCCGTAATCGGTCATTGGTTTGAATGCGTGCAACACTGCATTCATCATATAAATATAAGGATAAAGGTACACATAAATCGCCTGCTTGACCAATGTCCATATCATCATGCTCTGAAGTTGGGTGAGAGCCTCGTTTGATGACTTCAGGTGGTGGGCTGTTTTCTTTTATCACACTTAAAATCCCCTCAAGTGCTTGAGTGTCATCACAAGCAAGCTTTAGATGAATTTCCTTCAGTCGGCGAATCCGAGCATTTTCGATAGACTCAATGTGATGTAGGCGAGTAAAAATCCGACCATCATCACTTTCTCGGACGCTGATTTTGGCGATGACGATATTTGCAATGGTCATATTTGCACGCTCACCTTTGGTGTATAAAGGTTTGTATTCTTCATCAATACCAAGCACACGCTTACCTGCGGTCAAAACTTCTTTAAATTGATTAAAAGTCTCACCATAGCAGCTCATTTCAATGCGACCTTTGCCATCGTCAAGCTTGACGACGATACGCTCCCCAAAAAATGCCACATCATAAATCAAGCCTGCAATCCATGCAAAGCCTTTGGCGGTATCTTTTAAATCAACGACACTCTTAACAGTGGTATATAAGGGTAGCTCACTGCGATATTCATCCAAAGGATGGCCAGTTAAATACAGTCCAAGCGTCGCTTGTTCATAGCGTAAGCGATCTTGCGGCTGCCAGTAGACATCTTCAAGTGGCGGTGCGACAAATAGTGAATCATCGACATCTGCAAATAAATCCATCGTCCCAATTAATTGGTTTTGGCGGTTTTGGTCGGCAGCTGCCATTGCTTCGGGGAGCTGTCGCCACAAGCCACGGCGAATTTGGTAACTGCAATCTGAGTGATCGGTGATATAATGTGGTTTTAAGGTTTCGGCTAAAATATCAAAACAGCCTGCTTTAATGAGTGCTTCTAGTGAGCGTTTACCCACTTTTTTGATGTCAACGCGATTACAAAAATCGTATAAATCCTTAAAAGCACCGTCCTTGCGTGCAGCGACAATGCTATTAACCGCCTCTTCACCGACGCCCTTGACAGCACCAAGTCCATAAACAATTGTTTTGGCATCTCTGACCACAAATTTCCACTGGCTATGATTGACACTGGGTGGGATGATAGTTAACCCAAAATTATCACGGCAATCAGACAACAAAAAAACCACCTGGTCGGTATCATCCATTTCAGATGTTAAGACCGCTGCCATAAATTCAGCTGGATAATAATGCTTTAGGTAAGCGGTCTGATAAGCAAGCACACCATAGGCCGCCGAATGTGATTTATTAAAACCGTAGCCTGCAAATTTTTCAACCAAATCAAAAATCTGTGCCGCCAAACCGCCATCGATATTTTGCTCAATCGCACCATCCACAAAAGTACTACGCTGCTTGGCCATCTCTTCGGGTTTTTTCTTGCCCATGGCACGCCTTAGCATATCTGCACCACCTAAGGTATAACCTGCTAAGACCTGTGCAATCTGCATGACTTGCTCTTGATAGACGATGACCCCATAGGTTGATTCAAGGGGTGGTTGCAGCAGTTCATGCTGAAACTGAGGATGGGGATAAGCCACTTCTTGAATACCATGCTTTCTATCGATAAAATCAGACACCATGCCAGACTCAAGCGGGCCGGGTCGATACAAAGCACACATCGCAATGACATCTTCGATATTTGAAGGCTTAAGCTGTGCTAAGTATTTTTTCATGCCGCTACTTTCTAGCTGAAATACCGCACTGGTTTTGGCCTCTTGAAGTACTGAAGTGTATACATCGGCGTCATCGAGTGGCAAGGTTTCTAAATCAATTGAGGATTGACCTTGAGCTTGACGAGTTTGGTTAATGTTATCAACAGCGGCTTGAAGTACGGTCAAATTTCGAAGTCCTAAGAAATCAAATTTTACCAAGCCAACAGCTTCGACATCGTCCTTATCATATTGGCTGACAGGATGACCTTCACCATCACAATAGATGGCCGAAAAATCACTGATGCGATTGGGTGCGATGAGTACGCCACCTGCATGTTTACCGACATTACGGGTGAGACCTTCAAGCTTTTTGGCCATCTCCCATATCTCAAGAGCCAATTCATGGTCTGGTGCATCTGGATTGGTCAGCAGCTCTTTGAGCTGCGGCTCTTGATCGAAGGCATCTTCAAGCTTAATGCCAGGTGTTTTTGGAATCATCTTTGAGATGCGATCACCCAAGCCAAAAGGCTTGCCCTGAACACGCGTGACATCACGAACTACAGCACGCGCCGCCATCGTACCAAAGGTGATGATTTGGCTGACTGCTTGGCGACCATACGCCTGTGCCACATAGTCGATCACGCGGTCACGCCCTTCAATACAAAAATCGATATCAAAGTCAGGCATCGAGACGCGCTCAGGATTTAAGAATCGCTCAAATAACAAATCATAGCTCAAAGGGTCAAGATCCGTAATATTAAGCGAATAAGCAACCAAAGAGCCTGCACCTGAACCACGACCAGGACCGACAGGCACGCCATTGGCTTTTGCCCAGCGGATAAAGTCCATGACGATTAAAAAATAGCCAGGAAAACCCATCTTAAGAATGATATCAAGCTCATAGTCAAGCCGTTCATCATAAGGTTTGCGTACTTCATCCCAATCATCACCTCTTTGATCAACAGGATAGAGCTTCTCAAGCCGTCTGTTTAAGCCATCGGCGGATACTTTTTTAAAAAAAGTCTCAATGGTCTCACCTTTTGGGATAGGAAAATCGGGCAGAACATTAATCCCAAGTGTGATGGTTACATTGCATCGGCTGGCAAGCAGGCGTGTATTTTCAATGGCTTGGGGCAAATCAGCAAACAGCTCGGCCATCTGCTTTTGGCTTTTGAAATATTGAAGTTCGGTGTATTCTCTTGGGCGTCTGTCATCTGCTAAGGTATAGCCATTTGCGATACACACACGAGCTTCATGTGCATCAAAGTCTGTACTGACGGTATTATTTTTGTCATTTGTCTCAGTTGGGCTTGCGTGAATAAAGCGTACATCATTATGTGCAATGATAGCAATGCCAAGTTTGACCGCTTGAATGATGGCACTTTCATTAAACTTATCATCGCTGGCTTTGACGCGGCGAATGCCAATATAGAGCCGATCACCAAAGATACCTTGCCAGTTTTGTAACATGGGCAGGGCATTGTCAGGGTTGTGGCTAAGTAAAGGCTGAGCGATCTCTGAGCGATGTGTCAAGATGGCGATCAATCCATCAGAGCGTTCCGCCAAAGCCGCTTTGGTGATGACGGGTGTTTCAAACTCTACCGAACCATGATTATTCATTGGGCGGTTGGTATAAGCATCTGAAATCAGGCGCATCAGATTTTGGTAGCCATGATGGCTCATCGCATAAAGGATAACGCTGTGGCGTGTATCAGCAGCATCTTTATCACTATGCTCACCAACCACCACTTCAGCCCCAATGATTGGCTTAATGCCAGCGTCAATACACGCTTTATAAAACTTGACTGCTGCAAACATATTATTCCAGTCAGCCAAAGCAAGCGTATCTTGACCATCAGCGACGGCGGCTTTGACCAAATCTTTGATACGGACAATTGAGTCTATAATGGCGTATTCGCTACGAATACCTAAATGTACAAAGGACATAATCTTCTAATTTTGAGTTAAGTTGACTACTGTGCCTAAAACACAGAAACCACAGGAATGGGATTGATATTGTCTGAATGATGATTTTGGAATTGATCAAACACATATGCACCAATCAACAAAAGAATCATAAATAGCATCAGCATACGAATGACGCTTAACATAATATTAAACCAAAATCAGCCAATTATCATTAAGCCACTGGCTAAGCCAAGGCAGATTTTGTAAATTGGCGTCTTCGGCAGTAATGGCATCACCGTGAATCAAATGCTTAAGATATGCTCGTTCATCATCTGACAAGTCAACTTTTTCGCCATTGATATACCACACATCACGCACATGGACAAAGCGGCAGGCAGGATTTAATACTAAGCACTCACCATCTTCAAGGCGAGTTTTGAGTGTATCAGCGTCAAGCTCATCTTCAAACGCAAGCAATTCGTACTGGCGTTGACTGACCAGCTCGCCGATGGCATCTGTCAATAACGCATCGCCTTGTTTAGAATTTAGCAGGGTAATTAGCTGATCTTTGAGTGCTTGAATGCTATCTTGGCTAAGCTCATAGGCATCTGGCTGGTCAGCTTGCGGTAAGGTTAGGACATGAAACAGATTGGCGTGATTGGTGGCGACATCTGCCAGCTCGTCCATAATTTGTACAAGATTGGGTCTGCGAAAACCAAATGAAAATGTCAAGCAATCATTCATCGCAATCCCATGATGGCTAAGCCTTGGCGGCACATAAAGCACATCACCTGCTTGCAAGACTTCATCAAAAATAATCTCACCCATGTCATCTAAAAGGCGTATTGGTTGATTAGGCACAAAAGGGGTATCGGCAGTACACATTTTGCCCAACTGCCATCGACGCGCACCATAACCTTGGGCAAGAAAGACATCATATTCATCATAATGTGCACCCACCGAACCGCCTTTTGGAGCGACAGACACCATGATATCATCTTGTTGCCATTTGGGAATAAAATCAAAATGCGACCAAAGCTCACCAAGCTCAGGCGACCATTGCTCAAGATTTTGTACCAAGATTGTCCAAAGCTTGGGGGCTTGATGGATATCGTCCTCATTAAGCGGTGCAGATTTTAGCGACCATTGATTGATATTTTTATCACTTTGGCTGATCAATCGAGCAGACACGCCTTCTTCAAGTGCCAAACCAAGTATATCTTCAGGCTCAAACATCCCTATCAATTCAGGCAAACCCCCCTTAATTAGCAGCGGCTTTTTTTGCCAATATTCTGCCAAAAAAGTCTTATGGCTCATGCCTTTGGGTAGGCAAAATCTTATAGTATCGGTCATGATGGTCTCAAAATTAATCAAAAAATGCGATAAAATTTGGCGTACTTTATGCTTAATACAATCCTTTAGTTTAACAATTTTTTGGTTTAAAACCAATCACATTCACCAAATTTTAGTATTTTTTGTGGTTTTTATTGAATAAGATTGTACCAAGATTTTGGTTGGTATGATGAAAACAGTGGCAAATTTGTGCTAAGTTGATTATAATAAAAAGTATTTAAATAGCACTGTGACAGGGCATGACGAAAAGGCAGCTTGATGACAACTGATACCCACTTTGACGCTGACGATTTGGCGGAATATGACTTTGATTATACGATGAATGAAAATGGTCAGCTCACCCAAGCGGAGATTGCTACATTATATACCGAGCTTGGTGAAGCTGAGCAGGCATTGGTAACCATTCGTGATTTTATCCGCTTTGTGGTGACCAAGCTTCGCCAGTATGATGTCGTTGTGGCACAAGGGACGACAGATGAGTTTGCTGAAGCGGCGGCAATTGTTTTGCATTCTTTATCGCTTGAATGGTCGGCAGATGAGCAGATTTTGGAGTGTAAGCTGACTCCCAGCGAAAAGCAAGAAGTCTTGACTTTATTATCCGAGCGTATCATTCAGCGTAAGCCTTTGTCTTATTTGATTAATTTGGCGTATTTTTGTGGGCTGCCTTTTTATGTTGATGAGCGTGTTTTGATTCCACGCTCTCCGATTGCCGAGCTGATTAATCAGCAGTTTTATCCATATTTTGATGTCGATGATGTACGCAAAAACTCATTTTTTAGCCACGGTTTAGAAGAGTCGCAGTTGGCAGCACCTGAGCGTATTTTGGATTTATGCACAGGTTCTGGTTGTATTGCCATTGCACTTGCTAAGGCATTTCCTGATGCCAATATTGATGCCACAGATATTGATAAAGATGCCCTAGAAGTGGCATGGACAAATGTTGAGCATCATGAGCTTGCTCATCAAGTCAATCTACTTGAATCGAATTTATTTGCCAAACTGCCCGCTGAAAATCAGTACGAGCTTATTGTGACTAATCCGCCTTATGTGGATGCGGCGGTGATGGCAGATCTGCCACCTGAGTTTTTGCATGAGCCTGAGCATGCACTTGCAGCAGGTCAAGATGGCTTAGATTTGGTACATCAAATTTTATACCATGCACCTGATTATTTGACCAAAGATGGCTTGTTGGTCTGTGAAGTTGGTGATAGCGAGTGGGCATTACGCCAAGCTTATCCTGAAATTCAGTTTGATTGGCTGACCTTTGAAAAAGGCGGTAGCGGTGTTTTTGCCATCACATGTGAAGAGCTTTTGGAATACCGAGAAGATTTTGCCAAACAAGTTGAGCGTGTGCAAGGTTTGACCCACTGATACCGTTTTACGATGTGTTGAATAAAAAGCAAATGGAACATCCGTTTGCTTTTTATTATCTGTATCTGAGTGCATTAGCATGACTTTGATGCAAAATTTTAGTATAATAATGGGTTTAATTAAATACTTGTATAGAGTGTACCGTGAATAAAATTCCTGTCATCACCTCCGCTGAGCAGTCTGACCAAGCAGCCAAGAAAGTTAATCTTTTAGGTATGTCAAAAGATGAATTATCGGCGTTTTTTGTGTCTTTGGGCGAAAAGCCGTTTCGTGCAACGCAGGTGATGAAGTGGATTTATCAATTTGGTGTGACAGATTTTTTTGAGATGACAAATATTTCAAAAAAACTTCAGCATAAGCTACATGAGGTAGCTTGTGTAGTGCCGCCGACTGTGAAATATAAAGAGTTTAGCCAAGATGGCACACGCAAATGGGTCTTTGAGGTGGCGGGTGGTTCGTTGGTTGAGACAGTCTTGATTCCTGCTGATGATGGTAAGCAATTTGGGCGTAAGACTTTATGCATTTCATCACAAGTGGGTTGTGCGTTGGATTGTTCGTTTTGCAGTACAGGCAAGCAGGGTTTTGAGCGAGATTTGACGCCAAGCGAAATCATCGGACAGCTTTGGGTCGCCAATCAGTCTTATATGGAAAATGTGCCGCCAACTGAGCGAGAAAACCGTGTGACCAATGTCGTCATGATGGGCATGGGTGAACCGTTATTAAACTATAATCCTGTGGTGGCAGCCATGTCACTCATGCTTGATGATCATGCATTTGGCTTATCCAAACGCCGTGTCACGCTTTCAACCTCAGGCGTTGTCCCAAAAATGTATGATTTGGCCAAAGATATTGATGTGGCGCTTGCCATCAGCTTACATGCACCCAATGATGAGCTTCGTAATGAACTTGTGCCAATTAATAAAAAATATCCTTTAAAAGATCTTATTAAGGCTGCCAAATCTTATGTGTACGATGAAAATCCTCGCCACAAAAAACACATTACCATCGAATATGTTATGCTAGCAGGCGTTAACGATTCTGATGAACACGCACATCAGCTGGTTGATTTATTAAAAGATTTGCCGAGCAAAATTAATTTAATTCCGTTCAATCCATTTCCGCACGCACCTTATGGGCGTTCAAGCAATAATCGGATACATGCTTTTAGTCATATTTTAAACCAAGCAGGATTTGTTTGTACAATTCGCCAGACTCGTGGCGATGATATTGATGCTGCTTGTGGGCAGCTGGTCGGTCAGGTTGCTGATCGTACACGCCGTGCCAAAAAATGGCAAGAAAGTATCCAAAAACGCCAAAGCCATCATGAATGAATTGATACATCTATTTACTAATAATGTCAAAGCCTGATAGAATGGACGCTGCATGAAAATCCGAGTAAAGTGGCCTATGGTGATAGCGATGGGGCTGGTTTTAAGCGCCTGCCAAAGTACACCAATACCGCCTAAAAATAATCCGCAATTGGCACAAATCCGCACTCAGATTGCAGTCTCGCTACTGGACATGGGTAAGCTTGATCAAGCCAAACAGGAGTTGGATGCTGCTTTATCGGCTGATCCGCAGTTTGCACCTGCCTATCGCACCTTGGCAAAGGTTTATCAAGCTTCGGAGGATGCTGCTCACCAAACCAAAGCTCAACGCTTGTTTGAAAAAGCGATTGAACTAAATCCCAAAGATATGCAAAATTATATGGATTATGGATTTTATTTGGTACGGATGGGAGATTTGTCAGGTGCATTGACTTATTTTGATAAACCTAGCCGAGCCATCGGCTATGAAGGGCGTGTGATCGCCATCGAAAATATGGCGTATATTTATTATCATCAGTATCAAGCCGCCAAACTGCCAACGGAAGATATGTATCATAACGCCAAATCAGCACTTGAGCGTGCGTTAACTTCAGGCACTCAACATGATGAAATCAAAAAGTCTTATGACAAATTATTAAGTGATTATAAATTATTAAGTGATTATAAATAGTTTATGATGATCATCACGCCATGTATTTGGTCAATTGAACAAGAATAACGGTAATACCATGTCAATACACAATCCGATTAAACGCCGACCCACCAAAAAAATCCATGTTGGCAATGTCGCCATCGGCGGTGATGCACCCATCAGCGTGCAAAGTATGACAAATACAAATACCTGTGATGTTGATGCAACAGTTGCACAAATTCAGCGATGCGTGGACGCAGGTGCGGACTTGATGCGTGTATCGACACCAACGATGGAAAGCGTCGCTGCGTTTGCTGAGATAAAAAAACGCGTATCCATTCCACTTATTGCCGATATTCATTTTGATCACAAAATCGCCATTGCAGTGGCAGATGTGGGTGCAGACTGCCTGCGTATCAATCCAGGTAATATTGGCAATGATCAAAAAGTCAAAGAAGTGGTTGCGGCGGCACGCCATCATAATGTGCCGATTCGTATCGGTGTGAATGCAGGCTCACTTGAAAAGGATTTACAAAAAAAATATCGAGAACCGACAGGTGAGGCAATGCTAGAATCGGCATTACGCCACATTGATATTTTAGAAAATCTTAATTTTCAGAATTATAAAATCTCAGTCAAAGCCTCCAATGTATTTTTAACCCTTGATGCGTATCGGCTGATTTCAGCACAAATTGATAATCCATTGCATCTTGGCGTTACCGAAGCGGGTGTATATCGCACTGGCACGGTCAAATCTGCCATTGCTTTGGGTGGTTTGCTACTTGATGGCATTGGCGATACCATGCGTATCTCTTTGGCGGCAGCACCAGAAGAAGAGATTAAAATCGGCTTTGACATTCTAAAATCACTGGGCATCCGAAGTAATGGCGTCAATTTTATTGCTTGCCCAAGTTGTAGCCGTCAAGAGTTTGATGTCATCAAGGTGATGAATGAGCTTGAGGCTCGCTTAGAGGATATCCGTGAGCCACTAGATCTGTCAGTCATCGGCTGTAAAGTCAATGGGCCAGGTGAAGCCAAAGAAGCGACGATCGGCGTCGTGGGAGCAAGCCCCAATAGTTTGGTTTATAAACATGGTGCAAAAAGCCATCTGATTGATACCAAAAAATTGGTAGATGAGATTGAGGCGATGGTGCGCGCTCAAGTCAAAGACATTCAAGATAAGCGAGCAAATGAGATCATTCGCATAGGCTAAATGTATGAGCGATCAGGATAAATTGGGCTTTGTGGATTTGGCGGTGCATGCGATGAAAATGGTCAATCGACCAATGACAACGATGCAGCTGTGGGAGTTTGTCCTTGCAAATAAATTGCATCGTCGGTTAAGATCTTATGATGTTTCCACCGAATCTTTCATTGGCAAATCACCAGAAAGAACATTTGGTAGTTCAATTATTCGCAATAAACATATCTTTGAGGAAGTTCCAAATACCAAGCCAAAACAATATATTTTAAAATCTCAGCAAACAAAGTTAGAGGTGACAAAAAATCTTGATCAAAACACTCATCGCTTAGCAAAATATCATGAGCGAGAGTTACATCCTATCTTGACTTATTTTTTGAAATCTGATAAATATTTTCAAGCTTATTCAAAAACCATCTTTCATGAAGTCAGTCCAAAAGGAGCAAAAGGGGAGGATAAATGGCTGTATCCAGATATGGTGGCGGTGCATTTTGAATACGCCAATTACCAAAAAAACTATGTACTTGATTTTATTACGAAATTTAATAAGCCGCCAATAAAAATCTACCCATTTGAGATTAAAAAAGAGCTAAATTTTAGTAATTATAAAGAAAGCTTTTTTCAGGCAGTCAGTAACTCAAGTTGGGCAAATGAAGGTTATTTGGTGGCGGCACAAATCCTGCCTGATGGTCAATTTATCGAGGCGCTCAAAAAACTTAGCCAAAGCTTTGGGATTGGTATTATTGAGCTTAATAGACACAATGTGAAACAAAGTAAGATTTTATCGCCTGCCAAATTTAAAGAGATGATGGATTATTCGGTGGTTAATGAATTGGCGAATAAAAATGCTAATTTTTCACAATTTTTAAAAACCATTATCGATTTTGATGTCAATCACCCCCACCGATTTAAAGGTGAGTTTGATAAAATTTTGAACTTACATGAACCTAATAACAGCAATCATTGATTGTATATAATTAAGGAATATTTATGAATAAAATTACTGCTATCCGTGGCTTTAATGATGTGCTGCCCGAGCAAACACCAGCATGGCGCGCAATGGAACGAACATTAATTGAGGTGATGGATAGCTATGGCTATAGCCAAATCCGTTTGCCTTTGGTTGAAGAAACTCAGCTATTTGCACGAGGTGTCGGTGAAGCGACAGATATTGTTGAAAAAGAAATGTTTGGCGTTGTACATGGCGGAAATAAGGGCGATGAAGGATCTTCTTTTACTTTACGCCCCGAAGGTACTGCAGGATGTGTACGGGCAATTGTTGAGCATAACTTAACTCGTGGCGATACACCAAAATTATGGTACTTAGGCCCAATGTTTCGTTATGAACGCCCCCAAAAAGGTCGCTATCGCCAATTTCATCAATTGGGCGTAGAGTATTTTGGCGCTGAGTTGCCTGATGCTGATGCTGAGTTGATCGCTATGACTTATCATATGTGGCAAAAGCTGGGCATCAGTGAGCATGTGACACTCCAGCTAAATACTTTGGGCGAGACCGATGAGCGCGCGGCATACAAATCAGCACTGGTTGAATATTTGACAACACACCAAGAGGCTTTGGATGATGATTCAAAACGCCGTTTAAATACCAATCCACTGCGTATTTTGGATTCCAAAGATGAAAACACTCAACAAATTTTACAAAACGCACCTAAGCTTGGTGAGTTTTTGGGTGAGGCATCGCTGGCTCATTTTGAAAAAGTACAAAACTATTTGTCCGCATTGGGTATTTCGTTTGAGATAAACGATAAATTGGTGCGTGGCTTGGATTATTATAACAAAACCGTTTTTGAATGGGTAACTGATAAATTAGGTTCACAAGCGACGGTCTGCGGCGGCGGTCGTTATGATGGTTTGGTGGGTATCATCAAAGGCAAAGCTGAGCAGTCAGAGCCTGCGGTTGGGTTTGCCATGGGGCTTGAACGCTTAATGCTATTGATTGATGCCGTTAATCCTTATCAGGTCACATCTTGGTGTGATGTTTTTGTGATCGCCCACCCTGATTATTATATTGATGGCTTAAAATACGCCGAATCACTTCGCTTGCGTCAGGATAATTTACGCGTCAAAATGGCAAGTGCAACAGGCTTAAAATCACAAATGAAAAAAGCCGATAAATCAGGTGCAGCTTATACGGTCATCATTGCAGAAGATGAAGTAAATGCCAACCAAATCACCATTAAGACAATGGCAACGGGTGAACAACGCCGTGCACCCATTGATTATCAATTTATATGATAAAATATGCATGATTTATGCGATAAAATGCACAGGATAAAAACCGCATGAAAATCGTTGTGTGTGATATAATGCATGCAATTTTCAATTAGAGTTTGATTATGATTGATACTCCGAAGAATGACAATAATTTTACTGATCAAAAATCTTTAAATGCCTTAAAATTGCATGGCGAAAAGATTATTTATGCCGTACTTTTGGTATTGGCTGTCTTTTTTGGTTGGCAGTATTATCAAAAAAATTATGCCAAGATAGATACGGTCGCTGCAGATGCTTATACATCGATCTCGGTGCGTGATGAGCGACTGGTGCAAGCTTATTTAAATCCACAATTAGATGAAGTGGCTAAGCAGGCATTGGCTGAAGAAGAAAAGCAGTTATTTGGCGATATTGATGCACTTGTTGCAGCACATGATAACACTGTTTACGCTTGGCAAGCACTGATGATCAAGGCGCGCCACCAGACCAATAATAACGATCTTGACGGTGCGGTCACGACGCTTGGTCAAGCCACTTCAATCAATCTTGACGATGACGGTTTGACAGCAATAGCCAAAATACGCCATGCACGAGCCATGTTGGCAAATGGTGATACAAACGGTGCATTATCGATTGCCAATGAAGCCATGCCGACAGCTTTTGAAGCATCACGCCAAGAGCTTTTGGGTGATATTTATCATGCCAAAAATGAAATTGATAATGCCAAATCTGCTTATACTAATGCATGGGAGGCACTGCGTGAGCGTCAAGAAAACCGTGCGGTATTGGCTTTAAAATTACAGTCACTTGGGGTGAATGTTGAGCCAATCGAACCTACGCCATCAGTGGTATCGATACCAAATACTCAGCCAGTCATTGAAGGTGGCGAGGTGTTTGAGATGATTGAGCATGATTCAGCAGTGGCAGACACACAAAACCCACACACTGGCAATTAGTGCTTACAAAAGACCCGTTAATTATGGTCAAATAAACTTAATTAAAAATAGCAAAGTAAGGATATTTTTATGTATCAACGCTTTATCAATACCGCATTGGTTGCAGCTTTGGCAGTAACTATGGCAGGTTGTGGCACCAAAGCCATCAAGCCAACCGAACGCAAACCTGCCAAATTGGTTAATATTCAGACGCCAGTTGCTGTATTGACACAGGTATCAAGTACCCGTTTGGATCAAGGTCGATCTGGCTTTAGTCGCCGTAATGCCAACTTAAGAAAGGATGTTATTGATTTACAAATCGCACCGTTGGCAGATGGTATGATTGCAGCAAGTCGCAGCGGTATCGTCAGTGGCTACATGGGTGAATCGATTGCTTGGCAATATAATGCTGAAGATGTGATTACTGGTGGTGTCGGTATTGATGATCAAGGCAGCGTGGCGGTCATTGGCACCCGCTCAGGGAAATTAATTGCATTAGATGCCCGCACAGGTGCACCACGCTGGGCGGTAGAATTGGCTTCTTCTAGTTTGACACCAGCATTGATTAGTGGTGATAAAGTGATTGTCATCACGAACAGTGGCACGATTTTTGGATTGGATATTAATAGTGGTGCGACAGTTTGGCAGTATGCCACTCAGGTACCAAATACCAGTGTGCGTGGTATGGCAAAGCCTTTGGCACTTGATGCTCGTACGGTATTGATTGGTGGTGCTGATGGGCGTATTCATGCACTAGATACTATGACGGGCGCACCAGTGTGGAATCGCCGTGTGGGATTGGCGATGGGTTCTGGAGAAATTGATCAGCTGCGTGATGTTGATGGTACACCGACCGTCGTAGATCATTATCTGTACGCTGCCAGCTACAGCGGGCAATTAACTGGGTTTGATATGACAACAGGGCGTACCATGTTTGTCAGTGAGCTATCTAGTACCAAAAAGCTGGCCACTTTGGCTGATGCTGTCATCGGTAGCAGCACCGATGGTGATGTGGTTGCCTTTAACCGACTGACTGGCGAGAAGCTTTGGGAAAATCATGATCTAAAATATCGTGGATTGACCAATCCTGTCACCATCGGCACTTATATTGCTGTTGGGGATGCTGATGGCGTGGTACATATTTTAAATAATCAAGGTCAAATTGTCAGCCGAGTCAATACCAAAGGTGCTTTGACCAACTTAACTGTGATCAATCATCGCTTATATGCCCAATCCGCAGATGGCGTTGTGACTGTTTGGCAATTTTAAATCATCAATAAAATCAATACCCTTTGTCATGATATCAGTGGCAAAGGCTTTGCTGTTTTGGTTTAATGATGATTGATGCATGATCACCCAAATTCTCATTGCTACAGATTCAATTTTAACGATATAAGAGTAAAACATGAGTATAAAACCTGTGGTCGCCTTGATTGGTCGCCCTAATGTCGGTAAATCGACTTTATTTAATCAGTTAACTAAGAGTCGTCAAGCATTGGTGGCGGATTTGGCGGGTCTAACCCGTGATCGTCAGTATGGTGATGCACATTTTGAAAACAAGTCATTCATTGTCGTTGACACTGGAGGTATCGGTGAGATGGATGATGGTTCGGGCAATATTGATGATTACATGGCGACTCAGTCATATACGGCGATTCATGAAGCGGATATTGTTGTTTTTGTCGTAGATGCTCGTGCAGGATTGATTGGTGCAGATAGTGAGATTGCACATTTTTTACATACCTTGGGTAAGCCTGTATTTTTAGTGGCAAATAAGATGGATGGCGTTCATGAAGCGGCATATGCAGAGTTTTTTGCTTTAGGTTTTGGTGAACCGTACGCTACTGCAGCCAGTCATGGTAGAGGTGTTACCAATTTGCTTGAGTCTTTGACGGCAGATATGCCCGAAGATATGCCCGAAGATGAGCTTGACGGCAAAGCCTTGAAGCTTGCCATCATTGGTCGTCCCAATGTCGGTAAATCAACCTTAGTCAATCGCTTGCTGGGCGAAGATCGTGTGGTGGTCTTTGATATGCCAGGCACAACGCGTGATAGTATTTATATTCCTTTTGAGCGAGAAGGGCGTAGCTATGTCCTGATCGATACAGCGGGCGTGCGTCGCCGTGGTCGCATTGATGAGAAAGTAGAAAAATTTTCTGTCGTCAAGACGCTACAAGCCATCAAAGATGCCAATGTCGTGGTGGTGGTCATTGATGCCAAAGAAGGTATTGTTGATCAAGATTTACATATGCTTGGATATGCACTAGACGCAGGGCGTGCCATTGTTGTGGCAATCAATAAATGGGACGGCTTAAGCCAAGACCAAAAAGACTCTGTCAAAATTGAAATTGACCGCCGTTTTAATTTTGTGCCTTGGGTAAAAATTCATTTAATTTCTGCTTTATATGGTAATGGTGTGGGTAAACTTTATCCTTCTATCCACAAAGCCTATGAAGCATCAATGTTTAAGGTTTCAACCAATCAGCTGACACGAATTTTAGAAGATGCTGTTGCCAGCCATCCACCGCCGATGGTGGGCGGTCGCAGAATTAAGCTAAGATATGCACATTTAGGTGGGCATAATCCTCCTGTCATCGTCATTCATGGTAATCAAACGAGCAGTCTGCCAAAAAGCTATCAGCGTTATCTTGAAAATGTTTTTCGCAATGTCTATAAACTCGAAGGGACGCCACTGCAGGTAGAATTTAAGCAAAATACCAACCCATACGAAGGCAAGAAAAATCCTGTCGTTAAAAACAAAGCCAAGCTGATGCGTGAGAAAAAACGCATTCAGCGGTTTAAGCGTGCTGAGAAAAAACGATAAAAAGCAGGTAATATTTGTCTTGTTTAAGGCAGTCACTGAGCTGTTATGTGCTTGACTGCCTTTATGACTGTGAATGCCAATAATTTGGATGAATAAATCCTTGACTGTATAACTCACGAATCGGTGAAAAGCTACGCCGATGCTCAGGTAAAATACCATATTCTAAGATGGCGGCTTTATGTTTGGTGGTCAGATAGCCTTTATGTTTATCAAGCAGATATTCAGGATAAGATTTGGCATACTGAATCATCAAACGATCACGATGCACTTTAGCCAGTATGCTGGCACAAGCAATACTGCTATGAGTGGCATCTCCTTTGATCATGGCATAAATCTGATGAAAGTGTTCGCCCAAGCCGCCATCCATTGAGGGCAGCTGATTGCCATCTACCAAAATAGTTGTATTTTTGTCATTTAAATTATTCTTAATAATAATTGTCTCAATGGCAATTTTCATCCCAAGCATCGTTGCTTGATGAATATTAATCTGATCAATAATCGCCCTTGGTACATCAACAATCGCATAATCAAGTGCCAAATCTGTGATGATGTCAAACAGTTGTTCTCGCCGTTTTTCGCTCAGCTTTTTACTGTCATTTAATAAAGAAATTTTTGTATTGGTTAAATCTATCTCATCAAAGCGGCCGCTGAGTTCATTGGGCAAGACAACCGCACCGACAGTCATATTGCCAAATAAAGCGCCCCGTCCAACCTCGTCGACACCGATGATTGGGGCATGACTTGATAAAACCGCATTGGGTTTGGTGAAGATGGTACAATCATGCATAAGCTTTGGTGATATGGTGTGTGTCATATTATGTTTTAGTACTCATGAAATAATGATCCAACACGGCTTTGGCAGAGTTTTGGCGTATTTGGCTGCGTAGCCACGCTGAAATTTCGCTAAGCTGTTTGGTTTGTTTGTTTGGGTGGTGAATAATCTCTAGTGCTTTGGTGCTGACTTTTTCGGCGGTGGCGTCAGATTGTAGTAGTTCAGGTACGATTGGATGACCAAGATACTGCTTGGCTAAGATATTGGGCAATGACACATAAGGAATTTTAACCAAACGCTTGGCAATCATAAAAGTAAGTGGATTGACTTGATAGACGACAACCATAGGACGCTCAAGTAATAAGCATTCTAGCGTTGCTGTACCTGATGCCAAAAGCACCACATCACTGATGGTCATACAGGCATGACTGATTGCAGGCTGGTTTTGTTGTTGAGATTGATTGTGATTATCCAAAATATGTACGCAGTTGACCAAATTGGCATGATGAGTGTGCAAAATTTCATGCACCAATCGTGCATGTTCGGCACTCACGACTGGCAGCACAAACTGCACGGTTGGTATTTGTTGATGAATGTTTTGTGCACTTGTTAATAATAGCGGTAACATGGCTCGGATTTCAGAGGTGCGTGAACCTGCCATCAGACAAATAATATGACTTGCTTTTATGAGTGTTGTTACACCATGATGGTGATTATGATATTGGTGAATAAAATTTTCCAAATGTACCTTTGGGCTATCCTGATGGGCGTGAAGTTTATTTAAAAGTGGATGTCCAACGCAGACAGCAGGATGGGCATATTTTTGATAAACACCCAGTTCAAACGGAAACAAGCACAGCACCAAGTCTGTCGCTGCTTTGATGTGATGAATGCGACCTTCTCGCCATGCCCAAATCGAGGGGCTGACATATTGGACACAAAAAACACCTTGGGGCTTTAATATTTTACCGATTCGAAGGTTAAAATCGGGTGCATCAATACCAACAAACAGATCAATCTGATGAGTTTTAAACGCTGTGATGATTTGCTTTTTGGCTTTTAACAAATCAGGTAAATGCATCATCACCTCTGCCAAACCCATTACCGATAAGCGTCCCATATCAATCACTGAGCTTAGCCCCTGTGCTGCCATTAACCGCCCACCGACGCCGACCCATCGAATATTTGGGTGCAGGGCGTTCATTTTCTGCATAAAATCACCGCCAAGCGCATCTCCTGAGACTTCACCTGCCACGATGCCGATCGTAAGTGACGATGTATTTGTCATAATTTTCTCAATACTAATCAGTAAATTTATTAAAAGATTGGCTGTATTGTCATGCCATATTCAAATGCTTGGGGTGAAAGTTATAAAAATAGGTCAAAAAATTGACCTTTTAAAGACGCGATTGATGTTAATTAATTCGGGTAAGATCATAAACATATATTTTGTAATAACACTATTTTATTTTTAAGTGATTACAATCGCATATATAACCATCACGATTGGGCGACTTTTTTGAGTAATACCAATACCGAACCATTGCCCCCGTCTTTTGCAGGTGCAGAAACAAAAGCCATAACCTCTGGCATTTGGCGTAACCAGCCATTAACGCAGGTTTTAAGAATGGCATCTTTACCTTTGCCGTGTACAATTTTGACCACAGTTTCACCGTGATTGATGGCTTGGCTGATGAGTAATAAGACAGCATTGCGTGCATCATCAATGCTTGAGCCGTGTAAATCTACCGCATCATACCACCGTAGTTTGCCTTGTTTTAACTGCTCAAAGACTTTGTTTTGTAAGGTGGGATTTTTGTAAGATAAAAAAGCCTCACTCGCCACAGGATTTAATAACGCTTGCATATCAGACAAAACGCCTTTAATTTGCTCATCGCCTTCGGCTGATGCACGGCGACGCAACATATTTTCATCGGTTTGGGTGGGCTTGGTATGGCTGACGACAGCATCGGTTTTTAACGGTGTGACCCCACTCATCGCTTGCATAAATAGCACGGTATCATCATTGATGGCATCATGATTAAAACGCTTCACTTCATGTAAAACCGCCTTTGAGCTGGGCAAATTGACCGTCTCGTTAGGTTTATCACTTGCCATTTCAGGTTTGGTGGAAGCCTTGGTCATTTGCTTTAAATCTTCTTGTAGAGATTTTGATAACAAATCTTTAAAACTTGGATTGCTCATAATAGTATTGCTCTTATATATGTTGTTATCTTTGATTGCTGTCTTTGATGCTTGTGGGTTAACGCTTGTTGGTTTTGTGCCATCATATATCCAAACTTGAAAAAACAGATGACATAAAAACCAACAAAAAGCGGTCTGTTGCCCTAAAAACCATCAGCGATTTTGTAGATGTGCTTTCACTGTTTTAGCGAAGGTGCGTAAGGTTTCAACGGTTGCCTCCCAGTCCAGACAGCCATCAGTAACAGATTTACCATATTCTAAATCATCTAAATTGACAGGAATATTTTGGCGACCACCTTTCAGATGGCTTTCAATCATGAGTCCCATGATGGATGAATTGCCATTTTGGATTTGGCTTGCAACATTTTGGATAACCATGGGCTGAAGATAGGGGTCTTTGCCACTGTTGGCATGACTGGCATCAATCATGATTTTGCCGTTTGTTTTACCTTTGGCAAGCTCATTTTCAGCGGCAGCAACAGCGGTTTCATCGTAGTTTGGCTTATCATTACCACCCCGTAGGACAACATGAGCGTAGCGGTTGCCTTTGGATTTGATGATAGATACTTGACCATCGCCAGACAATCCCAAAAAGCTATGACCTGACTGTACTGCTTGCATGGCATTGACGGCAACAGCCATACTGCCATCGGTACCGTTTTTAAAGCCAACGGGGCAAGATAAGCCAGAACTCATTTCACGATGTGTTTGACTTTCGGTTGTGCGTGCACCAATGGCAGACCAGCTGATTAAATCTTGCATGTATTGAGGCGTATTGGGATCAAGTGCTTCGGTGGCACAAGGCAGACCCTTTTCGTTTAATTCAAGCAAAAGCTTTCTTGCGATATGTAAGCCTTTTTCGATATCAAAGCTGTCATTCATATCAGGGTCATTGATTAAGCCTTTCCAACCTGTTGTGGTGCGAGGTTTTTCAAAGTAAACACGCATCACAATAAAAAGCTCATTTTTAAGCTCTTCTGACAGTACTTTAAGTTTGTCAGCGTATTCATGTGCTGCCACAGGATCATGGATAGAGCATGGTCCAACAACAATCAAGATTCGCTTATCAATACCATCTAAAATATTCTGAATGGTTTTTCGTCCATTTAAAATGGTATGATAAGCCAACTCCGACAGTGGCAGCTCGCTTTTTAGGCAATTTGGGGTAATTAGCGGAATGAATTTTTCGATATTCACGTCATCAATTTCTTTATGTTGCGTAATGGGATTGTGCGTCATTGGGTGGCTCATAATTGCTCCCTGTTTTATTTTAGATGTGCCAATAAGCTTATCAAGATAAGCACAAATCAGAATCCACATTATGCCTATAGTTGGTTTGATTTACAAGCGTAAAAAGTCATTTATCCGCCAAATTTGTCTTTATAATGATGAAAATTTGTTTTAACCAAAGTAACCGATTGAAGGGTAAAAAATTCATATTAAGTAGTTAAAAAAGCCAAACGCTGTTTTAAGTTGCTTTGATTTTATGCTATGATAGCGTTTTTGATTTTAAGACAGATTTATCAATCATGAATACCTCTCAGCTGACTTATGCCGACATCCAAGCCATTGTTTCTGAAGATTTTGCTATTATGGATAAGCAAGTTTTTGGCAGTTTAAATTCCAAAGTGCAATTGGTGATGAGTGTGTCTAAGCATGTCATTGATGCAGGCGGTAAAAGAATGCGTCCTTTAATCACGCTACTGACTGCACGCATGTTAAATGATGAACAAAGCCAGCAAGCCATGCAACTGGCAGCCATTATAGAGATGCTTCATACCGCAACTTTGGTGCATGATGATGTGATTGATGCATCTGGTTTAAGACGAGGCAGGCCAACTGCGAACGCCACTTGGGATAATCCGACAGCAGTTTTGGTGGGGGATTATTTGATTGCTCGTTCATTTAATTTGTTGGTGGGATTTAATCATTTGCCCTTATTAAAGCTATTTAGTGATGGCACTTGTGATATTGCCGAAGGGGAGGTATTACAGCTACAGCATCAGCACAACCCAAAAACTTTAGAATCTGATTATTTGCAGATTATTGATGGCAAAACCTCCAGATTATTTATGATGGCAACAAAAGGCGCTGCACTGCTACAAGGGCGTGAGGAGTTTTTGGATGAGCTGGGTGCATTTGCGTATCATTTTGGCAATGCATTTCAAATGATTGATGATGTGCTTGATTTTAGTGGCGATGCCATCATCATGGGCAAGAACTTAGGCGATGATTTGGCGGAAGGTAAACCGACTTTACCCATTATCAAGACTTTGGAGTTTTTAGAACATAGCAATCCAGCCATGTATGACAAATTGCGTATTGCGGTACAAACGGGCAAAGTAGATGATGTGCAAATGCTTATCAAGCTTGTTCAGTCTTCAGGTGCGCTTGATTATTGTAAGGCACGCGCACTTGAAGAAACTAAAAATGCTCAACAAGCCCTTAATAATCTGCCCAACAACCGTTATCGTGAGGGACTATATCTACTTACCGAGCTTGCCAGTTCTCGCCTTGTATAGATTTTCATCTGACTAGGATGTCATCATGCCCTTATGGTATATTCAATAAAGCCTAGAAAAAGCCCCAGATTGCCTGCATGTCAGCACATGATTTAGGTTGCCAAGCCTTTGGTGCGGATAAAAGCCCGTATGTGCTTGGCTTAAAAAATCAACAATCCATGGTTTAATGGCTGATTATTTCAGTAAATTCATTACATCCATCAGCCCAAACGGGTACAGCATCATTTGATCTTGGGTAAGCAAGATGGGAATGTATGTACCCAGTGCGTCAATCAATGCTTCATCTTGACTATCCGCCAAATCCAAAACACGAAAAACAATCGGTGCAGCAGTCATTGCCAAAGCATGCTCAATGATAGCTTGAGTGTTGTGGCATAAATGACAGCCTTCTGTACCAAGCAAATACCAACCCTTATTTGTTACACCCAAAGTCGCCAAAATTTGGGCATAAATGTGCTGATAAGTTTCTTTGGGTAATCTTGATAGAGCATGGCGATCATCCAAAAGCTGACCGAGTGCTTTAAGTGTCTGTAAGCTAAGGTAATTTGACATAAATTTGCAAGGCTATACAACAGAGTGCCGATAAGGTATGATAAGCGTATTAATTAACAAATGAGTATTTTAGCGTGTTTCGCACATTTTTTAAATGGATTCTGACACCTTTATTGGTACTATTTTTTAGTTTTCATATGATGGTGATGGGGCTGTTGGTGGTGTGGGGGAATTTGCCTGTTCAAAATTCTGCTTTTATGCTTTGGCATAGGTTATCAGGCGGTCGTGTTACCCAAATTTGGGTAGATTATGATCACATTGCCAGGTCTGCCAAGCAAGCTGCCATTGCCAGCGAAGATGGTAAATTTGTTGCCCATTATGGATTTGATTTTGACAGTATGCAAAAAGCCATGCACCGTAACGAGAGTCAGGGTGCGGTATCGGTAGGCGGCTCAACCATCAGTCAACAGCTGGCAAAAAACTTATTTTTGACATCGCATCGCTCTTATGTCAGAAAAGCAGAAGAAGCCATCATCGTTGTGATGATGGAAACCTTATGGTCAAAGCAGCGTATTTTGGAGGTATATCTTAATGTGGCTGAATTTGGTGAAGGGATTTATGGTATTGAAGCTGCGTCACGGCATTATTTTGGGCGTTCGGCAGCAAATTTGAGCCGTGATCAGGCGGCTTTATTAATCAGTTTGTTACCAAATCCTAAATATTATGGTAAAAGACCCAATGCCAAGCGTCTTAAAAATAAGCAAAGGATTATCATGCGGCGGATGAACGGTGCACAGATTCCTTGAGGCTGTTTGGCGTATCACAGGGCGTTATTTGCTGTATTTGTCATGAAACTGTCATTCATTTTTGGTATTTTGATAAAGATACTTAGCACTCATAGACAGTAGGGTAGCCAGTTATTAGTTAATTAAGATAAATAATAACTTAATTTTTAATCATTAAAATTCAACATGAATCATCAATTTCGCCTTCAGGCATTATACACATCCATCCGCCAAATTTTAGCAACTTTTAGGGAATATGCCATGATTAACACTATAAATGATGTCAATCAAACCAATCATGCTGATCATACCAACCCAATGACGCAGATTGATCATTTATTTGACGAAAAAGGTGCTTTTACGCCCAAATGCTATATTAACCGTGATTTATCAGCGTTAAGATTTCAGCTTAGAGTATTGGCACAGGCCGCCAACCCAAATCATCCTTTGCTTGAGCGTATGTTCTTTTTGACCATTTTTTCCTCAAATTTAGATGAGTTTTTTGAGATTCGTGTTGCAGGCTTATTGCAAAAAATGAAACAAGGCGATCAGGTGAGTAGCTTAGATGGTCGAAAGCCCAGCGAAATCTTACAAATCATCAGCGATATTGCTCATGGTGCTGTTACGCAGCAGTATCAGATTTTAAATGATGAAATCTTACCGCAGCTTGCCAAGCATGAAATCCGCTATCTGCGTCGTGATGAGTTGAATGCCAAGCAGCGTGCATGGCTAAAAGACTATTTTGTCAGCCAAGTCAAGCCAGTATTGACACCCATCAGTATTGACCCTGCGCACCCATTTCCAAGACTGGTGAACAAATCTTTGAACTTTATCATCAGCTTAGAAGGCAAAGATGCTTTTGGGCGAGATATCAATCGTGCGATTGTGCCAGCACCTCGTTCATTACCTCGTGTTATTCGCTTGCCTGATGAGATTACTGATGGCAAGGAGCATCATGTGATGCTCTCAGCGGTCATTCATGAACATATCAATGAGTTATTTTTGGGCATGAAAGTAACGGGTTGCTATCAGTTTCGCCTAACACGCAACGCAGATTTGGCACTGGCTGACGATGTTGATGATATCGCCAAAGCGTTAGAAGGTGAACTTGATAATCGCCGCTTTGGTCATGAAGTGCGATTAGAGGTTACCACAAATTGCCCTCAAGATATTTGTGATTTTTTATTGGATGAATTTGAGCTTGATAAATCTCAGCTGTATCGTGTCAATGGTCCTGTGAATTTAACACGGCTTTTGACCAGCTTTGATAGACCTGAATTAAAATTCAAGCCCTTTAAGCCCGCCATGCCAAAGGCATTTCGTGATATGGATATGAGTAGTGCAGGCTCTATGTTTGCCGCAATATCACGCCAAGATGTGCTTGTTCATCATCCATTTCATACCTTCAATCCAGTGATTAACTTACTGTGGCAGGCAGCAAGCGATCCCAATGTTCTTGCCATTAAGCAGACCATTTATCGCTCAGGGGTAAACTCTGAGATTGTACAAGCACTTGCCGCCGCCGCTCGAAGCGGTAAAGAGGTGACTGCAGTCATCGAGCTACGCGCTCGGTTTGATGAAGCGTCAAATATCGCTGTCGCCAATATGCTCCAAGAAGCGGGTGCTGTGGTTGTTTATGGTATCGTAGGCTATAAGACACATGCCAAGATGATGCTGATTGTACGCCGTGAAAATGGCAAAATTCGCCGCTATGTGCATTTGGGTACGGGCAACTATCATGCAGGCAATGCCAAGGCGTATACAGATTATGGGCTGTTTACCGCCAATACTGAGGTTACCGAAGATGTGGCAGGCGTGTTCCAGCAGCTGACAGGTATGGGTAGACCACTGCCATCAAAACAAATTTTACATGCACCATTTACGCTCCATGATACCTTGATGCGTTTGATTGATCATGAGATTGCCCATGTCAAAGCTGGCAAAAAAGGGCGTATTATCATGAAATTTAATGCACTCACCGAACGCAAAATCATCAATAAATTATATGAAGCGAGTATCGCAGGCGTTCAAATTGATTTGATTGTGCGTTCTATTTGTTGTCTTCGTCCGCAAGTGGCAGGTCTTTCTGAGAATATCCGTGTTCGCTCAATTGTCGGGCGTTTTCTTGAACATACCCGAGTATATTATTTTGCCAATGGTGGGCAAGAGCGTCTGTACTGTAGCTCAGCGGACTTAATGGATCGAAACTTATTGCATCGTGTTGAAGTGGCATTTCCTATACTTGATAAAAAAATATTTAAGAAAATCTATGAAGATGGCTTGATGAATTATCTAAAGGATGATGTACAGGCTTGGGAGCTGTTGGGTGATGGGAAGTGGCAACCGCTTTTAGCATCAGGTGGCACACACGATGCCCAAAAAACTTTACTTGAGAAAATCACCTTGTGAAATTAGATGATAATTGCCCGTGCGGCTCACTAAAATGCTATGCTCACTGCTGCCATCGGTATCATGGCGGTGATGAGTTTGCACCCACTGCCGAATGCTTGATGCGATCTCGCTACAGTGCGTTTGTTATTCAAAATATTGATTACATCGTACAAACCACTCTACCAGCTTTGCAACCACTTTTAGATGTCGCTGCACTAAAGGCATGGGCAGAGCAAACTTGGTGGACTTATCTTAAGATAATATCTACTACGCCTAAAATTGGCAAGCGTCATGCCCAAGTGCATTTTTGTGCGTATTTTGAAGAGTCAGGCACTCAAGGGTGTCATAATGAGCGTTCGGCATTTGTTAAAATCAATGAAGATGGACAAAATCGGTGGTATTTTCTTGATCCGACATTGCCAATCACTTTGGGTGGCAAGCAGCCATGCTTATGCGGTTCTGGCGAAAAATTCAAGGCATGTTGCGGTAAATTTTTATAAATCATTGTTAATCAATCATCATGATATTAACAAGCAAAGCATAAAATATCTTGCTTTTTAATGACCCAAAATATGCTAAAATAACACATTTATATTAATCCGATAAAGGTCGCATCATGGCAGGTAATACCATTGGGCAACTATTTACTGTAACAACCTGTGGAGAATCGCATGGCACAGGTTTGATGGCGATTGTGGACGGCGTGCCACCAGGGCTTAAGCTTGATGCTAAAGATTTACAATGTGAGCTTGATCGCCGAAAGCCTGGCACATCCAAATTTGCCACCCAGCGTCAAGAAGAAGATAAGGTTGAGATTATCTCTGGTGTCTTTGAGGGATATACAACAGGCACACCGATTGGGCTTTTGATTTATAATACCGATCAAAAATCCAAAGATTATGGCAATATTGCCAATACATTTCGCCCAAATCATGCCGATTATACTTATACCATGAAATATGGTTTTCGAGATTATCGTGGTGGTGGTCGTTCATCCGCTCGTGAAACCGCAATGCGTGTGGCAGCGGGTGCAATCGCCAAAAAATATCTCAAAGAGCGTTTAGGCATCGTGATACGAGGGCATGTTACCCAAATTGGTACACAAAAATCTCATGCACTTGATTGGGATTTGGTGAATACCAATCCGTTTTTTTGTGGTGATAAAGACGCCATTCCCAGATTTGAAGCACTGGTGACATCGCTGCGTGAACAAGGCACCAGCTGCGGTGCTAAGCTTGAGATATTTGCTGAAAATGTCCCTGTCGGGCTTGGTGAACCTGTTTTTGATCGTCTGGATGCTGATATTGCTCATGCCATGATGTCAATCAATGCCGTTAAGGCGGTAGAAATTGGCGATGGTTTTGATGTGGTAGCTCAATTTGGGCACGACAGCCGAGATGAGCTGACACCTGATGGATTTACTGGCAATCATGCTGGCGGTATTTTGGGCGGTATCTCAAGCGGTCAACGCATTCGTGTTACCATTGCTCTAAAGCCGACCGCCAGTATCACCACACCTGGCAAAACGATCAATCTTGATGGCGAGGCGGTTGATGTGATTACCAAAGGTCGCCACGATCCTTGTGTGGGTGTGCGTGCCACACCAATCGCTGAGGCGATGCTTGCCATTGTGATTTTGGATCATTATTTGCGTCATCGTGCTCAAAATGCTGATGTTGTGCCACCACTAAAGCCCATTGAAAATTAATACCTCTTATTAAACTGATTAATGGACTGTCATGACACCTGCTATCCAATTGTTACAAAAACAAAAAATTGCACATCAGGTGCTTGAGTATGAGCATGATCCAAATGCGTCTAGCTTTGGGCTTGAAGCTGCCCAAAAACTTAATTTGCCCGCTGATCAAGTATTTAAGACATTATTGGCGACAGACGGCAAAGCCTACTTTGTGGCAATTTTACCTGTGGATTGTCGATTGAGTCTCAAAAAACTGGCAATGGTCGTGGGCGCTAAAAAATTACAAATGGCGAACGCTGAAGATGCCGAGAGAATCACCGGTTACCTGGTGGGTGGCATCAGTCCCTTGGCTCAAAAAAAGCGTCTCAAAACCGTGATACAAACCCAAGCAAGACACCTTGAGTGTATGTATGTCAGCGGCGGTAAGCGTGGCTGTGATGTTGGTATCCATCCAAATGATTTGGCAAAATTGTTGAATGCGATGTTTGCTGATGTCATTGAGTCGGCATGATGTGTGTGAATGGATATGAGCGAGATGATGACTGATCAATTATCTGACATTTTTGATGATGCAGCCATAAAGTGTGTTGATGGTGAAGATACCGCTACCAATTAAGCAAACGCTTAAAAATTATAACAGCTATCCTGCTGTAATGATATTATCGCTGATGGGATTAACTGCTTGTCAAGAGGATCAGGCAAGCCAAAAATAGTACAGTGAATCCACCCAATCTGCTCAAAAAAAGCCAAAGCCCAAAACAGCTGCCCAAGATTAGTACAAAAAAAGGTTAATCGTACTCAAATATTAAGATACGACACCTTGGCGACCGATTCTTGTGATTATTTCATTTATCCTAATATTGGCGACACTGTTGAGATGAGCGTCTCGGATCGACGGATTGAGCTTAAATTAACACGGCCAGATTGGCATGATTTTGATAATGGTGGATTTATGGTGACCAAAAATGGTCGTCATGTGATCCGTTTACAATACGATACATTTGGTAGTAGACCGCCAATCATGGATTATGTCATCCAAATTGATATCATCCCACCTAAAGATGAGTATTAAAAAATGGTCGAAAACTGATTTTCGACCATTTTTATCGATATGCCCAAATTATTGCTCAGTCCAGCGTTTTTGGCTTTCTTTGATGACCTCTTTGGCAGTGTTGGCATCAAAAAAACCTTCAACAACGGTTGAGCCTGGTTTTTTTAGATCTTTGTAATGACTAAAATGGAATTGAAGCTGTTTGATCAGCTGCTTAGGCAAATCTTCTAAGCTGTTATAAGCGTTGCCATTATTGCGATCATCGGCAGGAACAACGATCACTTTATCGTCGACTTCGCCATCATCCACAAACTTCATAACGCCGATTACTTTGGCTTTTAGGAAAATGCCTGTGGTCAAAGGCTGCTCTGTGATGATCAAGGCGTCAAGCTCATCGCCATCTTCATCTAAGGTTTGGGGGATGAAGCCATAGTTGCATGGCTTAGCAAACGCAATCGGCTCAACACGATCAAGCTCAAAACACGCTAAGTGGCGGTTCCACTCAATTTTATGATTTGAGCCAGTCGGAATTTCAACAACCACATTGATGACACCGCCATCAACATCGCCTGCGTCTAAAATTTTATTAAAGTCAGCCATGATTTGCTCCATAAAGTGAATAAAATAATAAAACCAAGCTCATTTTAGCGTATCTTGGGGTCGTAATTCAACCAAACCAGCATGTCGGCTGGCAATATTTTTAATCAACTGGGTGATAAATACCCCCATATCATCCGCTGTAAATTGCCCAAAACTTGATAATTTCGCCATCGGCATCCCTGCATAGCCACAAGGATTGATGGCATAAAAGGCACTTAAATCATTGATAAGATTAATGGCGATACCATGATAGCTAAAACCTTGCTTAATCTTAAATCCTAAACTTGCAATCTTACCAAGCATATCGCCTGCGTGATTATAAATATACACACCGGGTGCATCACGGCGTGCTTTGACGGTGAGCGTTTTGGGTAAATATTGCGACACAATATCAATGATGGCTTGTTCGGCATGGCTAACTAAATCTCTTACGCCAAAATTTAAACGATGCAAATCAAATAGCCAATACACGACCAACTGACCATCTCCATGCCAAGTGACCTGACCGCCTCGATCTGTTTGAATGATGGGCGTGTCTGTGCGATATAAGATATGTTCAGGTTTACTTGCTTGCCCAAGTGTATAGACATTTTGATGCTCAACAATCCACAGCTCATCAGCATGATGCTGATTAATTTTCTTATTTTCAATGCGTTTTAATGTGTGGTTTAGCATGGATTCATGCACGGTCTGATAATCGGCATTATCCAAAAGACGCACCGTCAGCGTATCGGTGGACAAAGCAAGTAAATCAAGGTGTGAAGATGGAATGATTTTATTCATAATAAAGCGGTTTGGTTTGTCAGATGGTTGATGTTATAGTGCTTTTTGATGATATTAGATTGGTGTCAAAGTTTGTTACAATATGCTAAAAACGCATGTGATTATGCATATAATTATGATAAGGTGTTTGGGATAAGAATGCAAGATGATTGATAAACGGATGCAAAATCAACGGTTTTTGTGTATGATAGATTGATATTTAGCTAAACTTGGATAAAACTTATGAGCGTGATTTTAAATGATAATCAGCCCATCATCACCTCGCTGCTTGATAATGATTTGTATAAATTCACGATGCTACAAGCCATGTTGCACCAATTCCCACAAACGCATGGCGTATATCGATTTCGTTGTCGTAATAATCATGAAACCGCCTTCCCTTTGGGTGAGATTAAACAGGCACTAGAACAACAACTTGATTATTTATGCCAGCTAAAATTTACTCAAGATGAGCTTGATTATCTGCGTGGCTTAAGATTTATCAAATCAGATTTTGTGGATTATTTAGAATTATTTTCACTCAAACGCCGCTTTATCACCGTTTCAACCGATGAAAATCATTTTTTAAACATTGATATCGAAGGTCCGATGATCCAAGCGATGTTTTTTGAGATTTTTGTACTTTGTCTTGTAAGTGAGCTGTATTACCGCCGTTTGGCAACTGATGATATTATGGCAGAAGGTCAAAAACGACTGGATGCTAAGATTGCCTTATTGCATGAGTATCACGCCAAACAAAGCACGCAGCCAATGCCTGCCGATAACCCCTTTACGGTGGCTGATTTTGGGACACGCCGCCGATTTAGTAAAGCTTGGCAATATCATGTGGTCAAATCGCTTCATGAGGCTCGCCCTGCCATTGTTCGTGGCACTTCTAATGTTTATTTGGCAAAACAGCTTGGTATCACCCCAATTGGTACTATGGCACATGAATTTTTACAGGCATTTCAGGCATTGGATGTCCGCCTAAGAAATTCTCAAAAAGCTGCTCTTGAAAGTTGGGTGAAAGAATATCGGGGCGACTTGGGCATTGCATTAACCGATGTGGTTGGTATGGATGCGTTTTTGCGTGATTTTGATTTATATTTTGCTAAGTTATTTGATGGTCTTCGCCATGATAGTGGCGATCCATACGAATGGGGTGATAAAGCGATCGCCCATTATCACCAACTAAAAATTGACCCAAAAACCAAAATCTTGACTTTTAGTGATGGTCTAACCCTACAAAAAGCATGGGATTTACATCAGTATTTTAAAGATAAAATCAAAACAGGATTTGGCATTGGTACAAATTTAACGAATGATTTGGGTGAAGTGCAGTTAAACATTGTTCTAAAACTGGTTGCTTGTAATGGTCAGCCTGTTGCCAAGTTGTCAGACAGCCCTGGTAAGACAATGATTGATGACGATACTTATTTGGCATATCTTAAGCAAGTCTTTGAAATCAACACATAAAGATCAGCATAAACATTAACATAAATATTAAACAGCCAAATGATAACTTAAAATGGTGACTTAGTTCGCCATTTGGCTGTTTAAATTTTATGTATTATTCAGTCAATCCATGAAATATGTATGAAAAATCATTCAGATGATTTATCTTGCGTGGTAACTTCTGCTTGTTCAAACGCTGATTGCAGTGCCTGCTCTACCGCTTCAATACGAGATTGACAAACACGGTATGCCGCCAAAGACTCCTCAACCAATGTCACTAAGTTATCAATATCCAAATTATCATAGTGTTCAAGTTTATCGGCATTAGATTGTAAGATTTGGTAAGCGTCTTTAAAGTTTTTGGGGGTCGTATGGGTCATCGTTGTCATCATTTAGTCAAAGTATTTTGGTTATTGTAACGAATTTTTGGGTTGATGTTAAGTTGTTTGTTCATTTAAACCAAAAAGATCAGGTTTATCAAAAAAATGGATAAACCTGATCTATTATTATCTCAAAATCATTGCAAATTATTATATTTTTGTTATTATATTTCAATAGTGAACAATCAACGAGCAAAATCGTGTCTACAAATTCATGCCTTGGTAGGATTTTTTATGTTTGAGTTGATTTTTATCAGTTTGGGTAAGCTTATGAGTGTTAACAAAGCAATCTTGTTACGGCATGAAAATTTATGATCAAGGATTTAATGATGCGATCAGATCAATCAAAACAAACAGACTTTACGCTAAGAACGGATTTTCAGCATGATGATGATGGCGTACCACCATCAGGTGAAGTGCGGCACGATGCCATCAAAGGCATCGTGATTACCGTTATTGCGGCCATCATCGCTTATGTGCTGTATGCTTTTTTACCATTTGAGCCTTTGGCAAATAAAGGCTTGGCACTACTTTCATTCATCGGTATTTTATGGCTGACCGAAGCAATTCATGTGACCGCAACAGCGATTTTGGTGCCACTGCTTGCGTTGTTTATTGGTATTCCTGATTTTAATACTAAAGCGGCATTAACCAGTTTTGCCAATCCCATCATCTTTGTCTTTTTCGGGGGATTTGCATTAGCAGCGACCTTGCATGTCCAAAAGCTGGATAAAAAAATTGCCTATGGCTTGATTGGGCTGGCTGGTGGCCATTTGGGGCGTGCTGTGATGATGATGTTTGGGGTTACAGCAGCATTGTCCATGTGGATTAGTAACACGGCGACGGCTGCCATGATGTTGCCTTTGGCAATTGGTTTGCTAGCCCAAGTAGATGCCACCAAAGATCGCAATACCTTTTTGTTTGTACTTTTGGGCATTGCTTATTCTGCGTCTATTGGTGGTTTGGGTACATTGGTTGGCTCGCCGCCAAATACATTTGCTGCTAAAGAGCTTGGTATTAACTTTCGTGAATGGATGAGTTTTGGTTTACCGATGGTAATTGTGCTGATGCCGTTTTTGATTGGTGCGATGTATGCCATCTTACGCCCAAATTTAGGTCAGCGTGTTGAGCTGGGTACTCAAGAAGCCATTCCGATGACTTTGCCACGCATTTTAACAACGATTATCTTTATTGTCACAGCAGCTTGCTGGATTTTTGGTAAGCAACTTGGCACTGCGTTGGGTTTTAGCAATCCTGATACGGTCATTGCTTTATTTGCCGCAGTGGCGGTATTACTGCTTGGTTTGGTCAGCTGGAAGCAAATCTCGGACAATACTGACTGGGGCGTATTAATGCTCTTTGGCGGTGGTATTGCTTTATCAGATGTGATGAAAGATACGGGTGCATCTGCTGTCTTGGGTGAAAGTATTGCAACCTTCTTGAGCAATTCATCAACTTTATTGATTATTTTTGTGATTGCAGCATTCATCATCTTTTTGACAGAATTTACCAGCAATACCGCATCTGCTGCCTTACTTGTACCACTGTTTGCACCAATTGGCGTTCAGCTTGGGCTGCCGCCTGAAGTTTTGATTATGGTTATCGGTATTGGTGCATCTTGTGCATTTATGATGCCAGTTGCCACACCACCAAATGCCATCATTATGGGTTCGGGTCATGTCAAACAAAAAGATATGATGAAAGTTGGCTTTTGGCTAAACTTAGTTGCCATCATGATTGTAACCGCATGGGCGTATCTATTCTTGGCTTAATGTGATTGTAACAACAAATCCCCAAATACGCTTTTGGGGATTTTAATTTTTTGCTTTTTTGTAAATTCTCATGAATCCTTAAAATCAAACGACCATCACTCAAAGGTGGTTTAAACAGTTTTTTGGGGCTTGAATTAGTTTTGGTCAAACTGTGCTTGGCATAATTTGATAAACTCATGACCAAATTTACGAATTTCGCTGTCATCACGCACCGCAATCCAGCTGGTAAATCGCCCAAAATGACTCACAGGAATGGCAACCAAATCAGGATAGTGTTTGGGCTGATACGCCATTTCAGCAATAATGCCAACGCCAAGCCCTGATGATACATAAGTGCTGATGACATCTGAATCAAGTGCCGCCAAAACAATATCAGGATAAAATCCTGCTTTTTCAAAAACCTTATCAATCGTGCCACGACCTGTAAAGCCGCCATGATAAGTGACAATCGGATAACTGGCTAAGGCTGGTAAATCAATACCATCAGGCACATCAGCATATTCTGCCAGTTCATGCGTTTTTGGAACAATCACCACATGCGACCAATCATAATAGCGATGACAACGAAGCACGGCATTATTAAGTAGCGACTCGGTGGCAATACCAATATCGGCTTGACCACGAATCACCATTTGAGCAATCGTTTCAGGATCAGCCTGCTGCAATACTAAGTTGACTTTATCAAATTTTTCACGAAATTCTTTGACAATTTGGGGTAAGACATAGCGGGCTTGGGTGTGTGTGGTGGCAACAGTCAAAGTGCCTGCTTGAGCATTATTAAAATCAAGGCTTAAATTCTCAATGGTACGAATTTCAGCAAAAATTGCTTCAATGTGTGGCAAAAGTGCCCGACCGATAGGGGTCAGACCTGTTAAACGCTTACCTTGACGCGTAAATACATCTGCTTTTAGCTGATTTTCAAGTGCAGCGATTTGCTTAGATAGGCTGGATTGACTGGTGTGCAAAAGCTCAGCTGCTTGGCTAAGATTATAGCCATTCACCACAGTATGCCAAACAGTCTCAAGCTGTTTGAGCTGAATTTGTAGATGACGCTGGTTGATGACAATATCGATAGCCATAAAATTCCTTGAATAAATAAGTTGTCAAGATAAATTGGCTCATCATACCGAATTTTTACCCAAAAAGGTAAAAAAATTTACTAAAAAAACAAGAAAAGTATACACAATTTAGGTAATTCAGGTAAAATGCAAAAAAAGATATCTCTTATTTTTACGCCATTTTGGCATTATTATTTGATACCATTAAAATTGGATGACATGATTATGAGTAGGATAACTCAATCGCACACAAAACCAAGTGCATGGCAAGCATTTTATCACGCATATTTTAATAAACAGTCAGTTGCACTGTTATTTTTAGGATTTGCAGCAGGCATACCCATTTTGTTAATCTTCTCAAGTTTGGGGCTTTGGCTTCGTGAAGCAGGCATTGACCGTGCGACAGTGACGATGTTTAGCTGGGCGGCGCTGGGTTATTCCTTTAAATTCATTTGGGCGCCACTGGTAGATACGCTACCGCTGCCGATATTAACTCGGCTGCTTGGCAGGCGCCGTAGCTGGTTGCTGTTAACCCAAATTTTGGTGATTACTGCTTTGGTTTTGATGGCGATGACCAACCCTCAAAGTGGTGAGGCTGTGTTAAGCATCATGGCAGCAGGTGCCGTTTTGCTTGGATTTTCTTCAGCCTCCCAAGATATCGTGATTGATGCGTATCGCATTGAGAGTGCGCCTGCTGATATGCAGCCTGCTTTATCGGCAACCTATGTTATGGGTTATCGCATTGGAATGATTGTATCGGGTGCAGGTGCGTTGTATTTGGCAGATCTGTTTGGTTCGACGATGGAGGCGTATTCTTATGTAGCATGGCAAAAAACCTATTTGATTATGGCAGCTGTTATGGGCATTGGTATTTTGACCACGCTGATCATTCCAGAACCAAAAACAGTAGTCAGACCCATCACCCAAACCTCAAAAAACTACCTGAGACTTGTTGTTGTCTTTATATTATCTGTATTGGCATTCATCTTGGTATTTCGTGGTATGGGTAGTATCCTACCTGAAACTGATGATGTTTTATTACAGTTTATCTATGGGACAGTGAGATTTATGCTCAGTATCATCGCTTTTGGTTTGGTAGGTTTTGGATTGGTTCAAGCTAAAATCGCCCCCAAAGAGATGGTTGTAAAAACTTGGGTTGATCCCATGGTGGATTTTTTTCATCGTTATGGTAAAAAGGCAGTGCTTTTATTGGTATTGATTGGCTTGTATCGCATCAGTGATATTATTGCTGGTAATATCTCAAACATTTTTTATCAAGATTTGGGCTTTAGTAAAACTCAAATTGCCGAGGCTGTCAAAGTTGTGGGTGTGGTTGCTTCGATTGCTGGTGGTTTTATTGGTGGCTGGCTTGCCCAAAAGATAAGTATCATCAAAGCGATGAGTCTTGGTGCGATTTTGGCTTGCACAACCAATCTGTTATTTATTTTGTTATTTTATACGCCAACTGTGCCGATGATGTACTTTGCTGTCATTACAGATAATTTGGCGGCAGGTCTGGCCAGTACTGTATTCATTGCGTTTTTATCGGCATTAACCTCCATTCGGTTTACTGCGGTGCAATATGCATTATTTTCATCATTAATGACTTTGGTACCCAAATTAATTGGCGGCTATTCAGGCAGTATCGTTGATGCAACAAGCTACGCATGTTTCTTTGGATTTACCTTTGTGGTCGGTATTCCTGTGTTATTATTGATTTATTTGGTTAATAAGCATATTGATATCAACCAACCACAAATTGATGAATGAGCCATGCAAGTATCCAATCAGTTAGACCTAACAGGTCTAACCATTAAACAAATTCGTGCAATGTTTAAGCAGCTTCAGTCTGATGTATTACCGCTGCATTGGCTTGATGGTTGGTTGATGCATGTACTTGATAAACCCTTTATGTTTTTGATTACCGATGAAGATTATCAGCCAACTTTGGATGAGTCATCAAAAATTGCCGCAGGTATTATGCAGCTGTCGGCAGGTAAGCCTTTGGCATATCTGACTGGGCAACAAAGCTTTTGGGGGCGTCATTTTTTGGTGAATGGTCATACGCTGATACCCAGAGCTGATACTGAAATTTTGGTTGAGACAATCTTAAATTATGCCAAAGCTCAACAAAAAATCCGCCAAGCAGACAATAAAAATTTGGTTGATATTTTGGATTTGGGTACAGGTACAGGTTGCATTGGTATTACGCTGGCACTGGAATTAGAATTTGCTCAGGTGGTTTTGGTGGATATCTCTTCTGAAGCGCTTAAGATTGCTGAGCAAAATAACCATCGCCTAAATGCACGGTGTCAACTTTTGCAATCGCATTGGTTTCAGAAAGTCAGCGGTCAATTTGATATTATCGTCAGCAACCCCCCTTATATCAAAGAAAATGACGAGCATTTGGCACATCTTAGGCATGAGCCAATCAGGGCACTTGTGGCAGCTGAGAATGGTTTGACAGATATTCGCCATATTATTAAAACAGGTAGGGTGTATCTCAAAGATGGCGGATTGATGGCAATTGAGCATGGTTTTGACCAAGCGGAGGCGGTGCGTAACTTATATTTGTCATCTGGTTATCTTGATGTATATACTATCCAAGATTATGGGGGTAATGACAGGGTGACGCTTGGGAGATATAAAAACTGTGGATAAACTATGGATAAATAAGGTGCGTTATGGCTAGTCATGCAGTTGATGGTCATCTCACTGATGATGAAATGATGCGATATGCTCGTCAAATCTTGCTGGATGATTGGGATATCACATCACAAATTCGCCTAAAAAATAGCCATGCGATTATTGTGGGTATGGGTGGCTTAGGCTGTCCTATCACACAAATCTTGGTGCGAGCAGGGATTGGCTCAATAGATATCATTGATCATGATGTGGTTGATGTCAGTAATTTGCAGCGACAGATTTTATACACTGCGTTGGATGTCGGCAAATCTAAAGCGGTGGCTGCCAAAGATGCACTCCAAAAGCAAAACGAATGGGTGAGCATCACCGCCATCACTGATAAAATTACCCAAAGCAATGCCGATCAATTCATCAAACATGCCGATCTTGTGATTGATTGTACGGATAATTTTTTGATTCGTGATATATTAAATCGCACTTGTCATCAACATAAGCTTGCGTTGTTATCAACATCTGCCATAGCTCAGACAGGACAAATTGCACTTTATACGACTGATACGGTGTGTTATCAGTGCGTCTTTGGTGAGGAGGTGGGCGATGAGATAAACTGTAGCACCTCTGGCGTGTTGGCAAGTACCGTATCTGTGATTGGTGCTTTGGCATCGCAGGTTGCACTTAGTTTTTTGGGCAAGTGTATCAATCCAATTGCCAATGAATTGCTGATTTGGCAAGGTGAGCAATTTCAATTAAAAAAACTAAACATTTGCCGTGATGAGCATTGTGCGGTTTGTGGCTTGTGACCGCCGAAGCAGTTTAAGTATTTTTGTGGTACTCTTGAATTTACGGTCTTTGATGACCATTTCAATTTCAATTTCAATTATTTCATAAAAAACGATGATTATGCCAACATTTTTACCAAAAAATCCAGTATCTACCGCCAAAAAAGCACTGAACCAAAGCGTGCATGTCTTAGGTCGTATTCAAAAAACTGCCAGTGTTGCAGGCTTGTCAGCACTTAGAATGGCTAAGGGTGATAAAATGGATGCACACCTTTTGCGTGAAGCGTTTGAGCAGATGGGTGTAACTTATATCAAACTTGGGCAGTTTATCGCAAGTACACCTTCTATTTTCCCCAAAGAATATGTTTTGGCTTTTCAAGGGTGTTTAGACCAGACAACGCCAGTACGATTTGAGCAAATCCGCAAAGTGTTGATTGATGAACTTGAAACGCCTGAGCGTGGATTGGGCGATATTTTTTCTTATATTGATCCTAAGCCTCTGGCATCTGCCAGTATCGCCCAAGTGCATAAAGCAGTACTTGCTGACGGCAGACAAGTGGCACTAAAAATCCAAAAACCAGGCGTAGATACGATCATGCAAACCGATTTAGGGGTACTGCATAGTGTATTTTGGGTGCTAGAAAAAGCAGTACCGAGCCTAAAAGCGGCAAATCTTGCACCAATTATTGATGAAATGCGTGCCAGAATGTTGGCAGAAACTGACTTTTTGGCGGAGAGTCATCATATTGATAAATTCTTAGCACATCTACATCAAGTGGGTAATACCCAAGTGACCGCACCCAAGGTACATCATCGATTATCCACCAAAAAAGTACTGGTAATGGATTTATTAATTGGCAAGTCATTGGTGGATGAGTCGCTTGTTTGGGATGGCACAGCAGGCAAAGACAGTAAAAAAATCATGAATGATGTTTTGGATACATGGTTTTTATCCTTGATGATGACGGGTGAGTTTCATGCTGACTTACACGCAGGCAATCTGATGTTGCTTGATGATGGGCGGATTGCTTTTTTGGACTTTGGCTTAATGGGGCAAATTCAACCAAGTAGCCTGCAGGCATGTTTTAATCTGGTGCAAAGCCTACAAATGAACGATTATCATGGTATGGCACAAGCGATGGTTAATATTGGTATGACACACGCACCTGATAAAATGAACATTGATCATCTGGCAAATGACTTACGGCGGATGCTTGGCAAAATCACACCTGAGTCCACGCCTGCACCAGCCAATAAAGACAGCCTAAATGCCATGATGCTAGAAATGGTCGATATTGGTAAGCGTCATGGCATCCACTTTCCTAGAGATTTTGCATTATTAACCAAGCAGCTTTTATATTTTGACCGCTTTATGGTAACTTTGGCACCAGATATGGAGCTGTTTGAAGGCAATCGCTTGGACTTGGTTAAATTGAATTAATCTGTCTGCGTGTATGTGATTGGGTCAGATTTTAAATTTAATACATTGACTTAAAAATTTGGACATTGATCAAACTTTTTTAGTGATTGATGGGCAGTTTTTGTAAGTGCATTACTAAAATTTCTGCCAAATGTTGTGCCAAGTCTGATCTAAGAGCTGTCTTATCATCATTGTCAGTTAAGCTTGAGTAACTGGGATGGTTGCGTGCTTTTTTGATTGGGCTTGGTAATTTATCGCTCTGCCAAGGCAAATTTTTATCGCTGGCGGTGATATCTAAGAGACTGGCATGTCCACGATGTCTTAGGTGGTGGTGCAGATTTTGGGCACGAGCGGCAAGTAAAGTCATCGTCGGTGCGTCAATCATGAGTGTTTGTACGCCCATGGCTTTATCTTTAAGTGTGGTGGAATTGGGCAGCAGTCCACCAATCACACCGCCAATGGCTGTGCCAAGCCCAAGGCTTGCACCTAAAGTCGCCACATCAATGCCTGCACCGATAATCATTCCCGTAACGCTACCGCCTGCTGTGCGTATGCCATACTGAGCCAATAGCTCGCCATCAAACACATCTTGGGTATGGCCTGTAATGTCTGGGCGATCAGAGATGATATTTTGATGATAAAATTGATATAAATTTAATAAGTTATCATGTAAGATAGATTCAGCTTGACGCACTGCATTTTGCATATGTCTTAATATCGGTGCCGTATCAGCACCGCTTGCAATTTTTTGGCGATAAGCGGCGACATTGATTAAAAAATCAGCAATCATCTCAGAGCCAATTTCCATCAGCTCATGCCATGTATCGCTGCGTTCTTGCTTGAGCTTTTCGATATTTTGATCATGGTTGGACAGCAGGCTAAGATTTGACCATAACGCCATTTCATTTTCAAAGTCAAAAGCAACCGTATCAAAGGCATTGACCACATGTAATGCACGCCGTGACAGCATTTCTCGCCACGCCTGCATATGATGATTGGGGTCATTGATGAAGTTAAAGACTGGCAAAATTGGCGTCCCTGAACCAGCCAAGATGGCAAGCTCATCTTTATATTTACCAAGTACGGGTTCTTTGGCATCAATAACATAAAGTGCAATATCTGCCTCAAGCAAGCTTTTGATGACTTTGGCTTCTTGGCTAAAATCACCCTCTAATCGTGCATCATTATGATGAATTGCTTGTAAAAACACAGATAGGCGTTCCATACCGTCTGCACGGCCATCGGTATGATTCTGCAAAAAATCCATCACACCTGTAGCGTCTTCTAATCCTGGTGTGTCATGTAAAGTGATTAGTGGTACATTGTCTTTGCTTAGTATGTCAACAGCGACGACATGCCGTGTAGTCGCTGAGGCGTTTTTTACTTCACCAAAATCGCTGTCTCGTAATAAGGTTCTTAGTAGCGATGTTTTGCCAACATTGGTATGCCCTATGATAGAGATGGTGGTCAGATGAGATGGCGTGGGTGTCATAGGTTTACCAGTCGTGTTGCTGAAGCTTTATGCGTAACTCTTTACGCTTTTTCGCCATTTCGTAGCGTTGTTTGGCAAGAGAATCATCCACAACCAAAGGCGGTACAGGCACAGGCTTACCCGCTTGGTTGACAGCCACCATGCTAAAATAACAACTGTTGGTATGACGCGCTGTGCGAGTTTGGATATTTTCTGCTTCTACGCGTATGCCTACTTCCATCGAAGTGGTGCCGACATGGTTAATACGCGCCAAAAAAGTTACCAATTCACCAACATAAATCGGCTCTTTAAAAATCACTTGGTCAACCGATAGCGTCACTACATAGCCACCAGCATAACGACTGGCACATGCATAAGCGACTTGGTCAAGCAGCTTTAAGATAGTACCGCCATGCACATTGCCTGAAAAATTCGCCATATCGGGTGTCATTAATACTGTCATGGTCAAATCAGTAGAGGCGATATTTAGGGTACAAAATCCACTCATAGTAAATCATAATATTAAGTAATTATAAACAATTTGGTGGCTTGGGTAAGCCTGCAATACGGTTGACATGCCGAGCGACCAAGCCTGTCTTAAACAGCTGTTGTAGCTTTTGATTGCTAATATCAAGGTTTGGCAAGCGTGCCATCAGATGCTTGATTAATGGGCGTGTTGATGGACTGTGGTGATAAGTTTCAAAAAAAGTACGCACCTCGCCAATGATTTGATAATGCTCGCTTTCAAGTGTTACCCCAATCGTATCAGCAAGTCTTTGTGCGATTTTGGGTGTCCAATCGTTATGATTTTTTAGGTGACCATCGTCATCTAGGCTGGGTAAATGGTTCATAGTGATGATAATTATCTACTGAAAATAAAGTTTTGAGTCATAGTCATCCAATGCCAAACTGCCTGATTGTAATGATAATTGAATGACCTTATCTAAGGCGTCAACTGCTTGAAAATTATGGTATGCTTTGGGAAGATCATACAGTGCCAAAGACTGTATCATGCCATATATTCGGCTTTTGGTATTATTTAGTAAAACTAAAACTTTTTCACCCAGCTCAATCTGAATATCATGATCAAATGTCGCCAAAGTCAGTGCCAAAGCAATCGCTTCATAGCTGATTAATTCGCTGTCGGTATTGATATGAATTAAAAATTTCATCCATTATCCTTAAAATTGTACCACTGATATTGTATCATCAATCATCATAGCAAGCTCAGACAGTCCAACCAAAGAAAACGGTGGCAATAGATTATCGCCGATTAGCCCATGGCGAGCGGCATTTTGGGTATCACAGACACCTCGAGCCAAAGCGGTGCTAACGCAGACGGGTAGGGCGATGCCATGATTATCTGATAACGCTTGCCATTGCTTAGCAACGCTTGGTACATCGGCAGTTTGCCACATCAGTCGATTGGCGGTATAAGCCCCATCGCCATAAAAAAACACCGAAATCTGATTGCCCAAATGTAATTGCTCGGTTGCGTATTCGACCGCAAGTTTGCCTGCATGGCTGTGCGGCGATGAGGTAACAAGTAGTAAAATCATAAATTAAAAGTCGCTTTTTAATCAACAAATCATGATAATCGTTTATTATAGCCCAAAAATTGGTGTAAAATAAGCCCAAGTCATTTTTTATTGATATATAAATTTTAAGGCGGCTGCATGGCTTCTTTGTATTTTATGCCCAATCAAGCTCAGCTTGACTGCCTATCACTGGCAAGCCCATTTGCATCTCAAATTTATCAAAAACACAGCGACGACGCCCAAGCATTTTTGGGAGAATATGGGTTTGAGCGAAGTTTGTCAAGCTTGGATTTTGACGCCTTGGTTCGTCGTTTTGTTGGGCTTGGCAAGACCAATTATCTTGATTTTACCAATGAAGAGATGGTCATGTCAGGGCTTCGTAAGCTACGCCAAATGCTGATGCTTAAGTGGATTTGGCAAGATGCCTTGTCGGCGATTTCTTTGGAGGAGCTGACGCATGAGCTGTCTGATTTTGCCGACAGTTGCATCCAGTTTTCAAAGGATTTTGTGTATCACAAGCTGACCAAACGCTATGGCGAGCCTATGATTCACCAAAAAAATAAAACGCTCAAAGATGAGCTTGCCATCATCGCCATGGGGAAATTGGGCGCACAAGAGTTGAATTTATCCAGTGATATTGATTTAATTTTTGTGCATATCAATAATGGCGAAACGAACGGCAAAAAAGTCATTGATAATTATAAATTCATGCGTGATCTTGGGCGTGGCATTATTAAGCTTTTGGATGAAAATACCGAACATGGCTTTGTCTTTCGAGTGGATATGCGTCTGCGTCCTTGGGGGGATGGCTCACCATTGGTGATGCACATGGCGGCATTGGATAAATATTTTAGCCAGCATGGGCGGACTTGGGAGCGTTTTGCTTGGCTAAAGGCGCGCGTGGTCAATGACATTAGCGATGAATTTGGGCAAACGCTTAACCAATTATCAAGAAATTTTGTGCATCGCTATTATATTGATTATAGTGCATTTAGTGCATTGCGTGAAATGAAAGCCATGATTATCAATCAGCAAATCCAAAGACAGGACTTGGATAATGTCAAGCTTGGCGTAGGCGGTATTCGTGATATTGAATTTATTGTTCAAGCGTTTGCCCTGATTTATGGCGGTCACCATATTCGCATTGCTGAAAATCCTGCATGTCTTGACTGTTTGACGGTATTAACTGAGCTTGATTATATTGATAATGATGAAAGCAAACAACTGGCAGCGGCGTACCGATTTTTACGCCGTTTAGAACACGCTATCCAAGCACGATATGACCAACAAACCCAGTGCTTGCCAAGTGATTCTGATGAGATGCTTGCCATAGCAAAGACCTTAGGCTATGAGTCGGTTAAGGCATTTCGCTCGGTGCTGGATGCCCATCGTCATAATGTCAGCAGACCGTTTGGACGCATGGTAACAGATAGGCAATCCCCCAAGCAAGAAAGCTTGGATACTGCTCAGATTCGGTCGTCATTGGATGATGTGTTGGGGGATAATTCAGCAGTCGTGCTCGATGAGTTTATGAGTTCTCGGCTGGTGATGGGGCTTGATGATGTCGCAAAAGATCGGCTTAATCAAGCCTACCCCATTATTTTGCATGCTTTATTGGCACATGCCCAAAAAGATGGTGCAGAGTCGGCAAAAATCGCCTTGCCCAGATTGATTGCGTTATTAGAGGCCATTTGTCGTAGATCAATTTATTTGGTGATGTTGAGCGAAAATCCAGATGCAACGGTGCGTTTAATTCCAACACTATCGGCAAGCTTATGGATCGCCCGAGAGCTTGCACATTATCCTGTACTGCTTGATACATTCCTTCAAAAGCGTTATTTGTATTTGCCTGATAAAGCTGAGCTTACCGACATTCTAAGACAAAGCTTGCTTAGAGTAGAGCCTTTTGATGATGAGGGCTATTTGACCACCATACGATTATTCAAAAAAACTCAAGTTTTGGCAGTCGCCACCGCAGATGTATTGGGTTTGCGGCATACCATGAAAGTATCTGACAGTTTGACCTATATCGCTGAGGTGGTGCTTGAATCGGCGCTGTATCGAGTATTTCATGAGTTGTCTGTCAAGCACGGCTTTCCTTTGTTAAATACTCATGAGCGTACCAGCATCGCTGATTGCGGCTTTGCAATCATTGGTTATGGAAAATTAGGAGGTCTTGAGATGGGTTATGCATCGGATTTGGATTTGGTGTTTTTGCATCGCATTGACGAAAAAAGCGAAACCGATGGCGAAAAGCCAATCAGTGGCATGAAATTTGCTGCTCGCTTGATCCAAAAACTGATGAACTATCTGGCAACCCAAACCCGTGATGGTCGTGCTTATGAGATTGATACACGCTTACGCCCCTCGGGCAATGCTGGCGTGCCAGTGATTTCTGCCCATGCTTTTAAGATGTATCAAACAGACAAAGCTTGGGCTTGGGAGCATCAAGCTTTGGTTCGGGCAAGGGGGCTGACGGGCGATGTGTTAGTACTACAAGCGTTTGACCATATTCGCAAGCAGGTCTTAACCACGCCCAGACAAGAGACACAGGTACGCCAAAATGTCATTGAAATGCGTCAAAAAATGCAACATCATTTGGGTACAAAAACGATGCGGCGTGCGTATGGCGAGACTGAGCCGTTTAACCTAAAACAAGATTTTGGTGGCCTGATAGATATTGAATTTTTGGCTCAATTTATGGTGCTTGCCCATGCGCATAAGCACCCAAATTTGGCAATTTGGCCAGATAATGTACGCATTTTTGAGGAGGTTGAAAAAACGGGTATTTGGACTGCCAATCGCTGCCAAAAGCTGACGCAAGCGTATTTGGACTTGCGTAAAAAAACCCACGAACTTGCCTTATCCGAACAAAAAAATGTCGTCGGTGATCAAGAGTGGCATGAGCTGCGTCAATTTGTACGAGAGGTTTGGGAAGATGTCTTAGGCTAATCAATAAAATAGCGGTTAATCCACAAAATTTATGATGAAATTTATGATGAAAAGTGTGTTTTGACATAATAAAAAGCAATCAATTTGACCAAGAAAACCATTTTATTATTTTTATGGCATCTGTTATAATCGCTTGAGATATGAAATGGTAATAATTTTAACAACCGATATGGAGTAATTTATGAGCATGGCAACCCAAGAAGGCAAAATGTGGCTAGATGGTGCCTTGGTAGAGCAGCCAGATGCTAAGGTACATGTGCTGACTCACAGCTTGCATTATGGCTTGGCGGTGTTTGAAGGGGTGCGTGCGTATCAGACGCCAGATGGGCGTACAGCTATTTTCCGTTTACAAGAGCATACAGAGCGTCTATTAAACTCTGCCAAAATTTTTCAATTAGATTGTACTTATGGCTTTGATGAGCTTGTCCAAGCTCAAAAAGATGTTGTGCGTCTGAATAATTTGGCATCAGCATACATTCGCCCATTGATTTGGGTGGGTTCTGAAAAGCTTGGTATCGCCGCCAAAGATAATACCATTCATGCTGCGATTGCTGCATGGCATTGGGGAGCGTATTTGGGCGAAGAAGGTATTAAAAAAGGTATCCGTGTTAAAACCTCAAGCTATACCCATCATCACCCAAATGTCACCATGTGCAAGGCAAAAGCTGCCAGTAATTATCCTGTCTCAATCCTAGCTAACCAAGAGGTGACTCGTAATGGCTACGATGAAGCCATCTTAATGGATCCACAAGGTTTTGTCTGTCAAGGCTCTGGCGAGAACCTATTTTTGGTCAAAAATGGTGAGTTGCATACCCCTGACTTGTCAGGCGGTGCACTTGATGGCATTACACGCCGCACGATTATTGAATTTGCCAAAGATTTGGGCATTAAGGTCATTGAGCGTCGTATTACTCGTGATGAGTTTTATTTGGCAGATGAGGTATTTATGACTGGTACAGCAGCTGAAGTGACACCGATTCGTGAATACGATGATCGCATGATAGGCAATGGCGGTCGTGGTGAATTGACCGAACAACTACAGACTTTGTATTTTGATGTTGTTCAAGGTCGCAGTGATAAGTATCAGCATTGGTTAAGCTATATCGATGAATAATCATCCATTGCAATCATATCAATCATCTTGAGATTGGTCTTGACAGATTTCTTAATAGTCTTCTTAACAGTTAAAAAGCGCTTTGGGTAACTTAAGCGCTTTTTAACTTTAATCAAAGTTAAAATACAAAGGTTAAAATATAAACAGGTTGATGATGAGTCAAAGTGATTTTAATGAAATGTTGCTACCTAAGCCTGAATATCCTGAAGATTGGGAATGTTGTGGCAGCGAGTGCGGAGAGTACTGTGTTTATGAGATTTATCAGCGTGATAAGATAGACTATGATGCACAGCAAAAACGCCTTAAGGAATTTTTAGACCAAAAAAACAGCTGAATGATTCGCTGTTTTTATTCAATTAATGGTGGGGACGGAGAGACTCGAACTCTCACACCTTGCGGCGCTGGAACCTAAATCCAGTGCGTCTACCAATTCCGCCACGTCCCCAAATTTGGTTATAAGTTTTACTCGTTTGTGTGCTATTATAGCGGATTTTTATCATTTGACAAGCATTTTATGCAAATTTATTTTTTCAGGGATTTGACATATTGTTATGCTTAATTTTGACAAGTCATCGTGGTATTGCTGGTATTGATGATAGATCTGACATATTCGTCGATTGATTGGTACGGAATTTAGCGGTATAATTATTCTTAAGTCAATTGCAAATCCTGTCGCTCGGTAGTGATATTCTCTGGGCGATTTTTTTGATAATTATTTTTAATACAATCTAAATAATTATTTTTAATATATATAAAGGCAGTTATGCGACATTTTTTATTTGATATCATTTTCACTTTTGTCTGTTTGGTGATTGCAGCATGGTGGGGGTATAGCCATGGTGGCATCTCTGAGATGTTTTTAGCACTGGGTATTACAGCAATTTTGGCAATCATGGAGATTTCATTATCATTTGATAATGCCGTGGTAAATGCCTCTATTTTAAAGGGTTGGAATGATTTTTGGAAAAAGATTTTTTTGACTGTAGGCATTTTGATCGCAGTTTTTGGGATGCGATTGATATTTCCAATCGCCATCGTCGCAGTAACTGCCAATTTGGGTATGGGCGAAGTGATTCATCTGGCTCTGAATAATCCAGTCCAGTATGCCGAGCATCTTAATGCACATCATGCTGAAATCTCAGCATTTGGGGGGATGTTTTTATTACTGGTGTTCTTAAATTTTATGTTTGGCGATAAGGATGTGCATTGGTTTAAGTGGCTAGAGTCTCGCTTGGTCAAGTTTAGTAAAGTGGACGCCATGAGTGTGTTTGTTGCACTGGCTGTTTTGATGATCTCTATGAGCTGGGTAGAAGAAGCAAAGCAAGGCGTTGTCATGGTTGCAGGCATTTGGGGGATTTTGGTCTATTTGGGCGTGAGTGTACTATCGGCACTCCTAGAGGGTGATAGTGACGCCGAGGAAGTGGTGTACGACTCAAAAGGTAATGAGATTATCAATACCGCTGGCGTGTCGTCCACAATCCTAAAAGGCGGCATTGCAGGCTTTTTATATCTTGAAGTGCTTGATGCATCTTTTAGTTTTGATGGCGTCATTGGTGCTTTTGCCATCACGAATGATGTGATTGTCATTATGATTGGCTTGGCTATCGGTGCGATGTTTGTTCGTTCTATGACGATTTATTTGGTGGACAAAGGGACTTTGAGCGATTTTATTTATCTAGAACATGGTGCACATTATGCCATTGGAGCACTTGCTATCATCATGTTGCTATCAACACGATTTCATGTGCCTGAGATTATCACTGGATTGATTGGCGTGGCATTTATTGTGTTGTCAGTATTTAATTCAATACAATACAATAAAAGACATGCCAACAGTTAAGCCATAAAAAGCCAGTGTTTTACTGGCTTTTTAAATAAACCAATCATGAAACGGCATCTTCTTGGTTTTTTGGCATCGCAGCAATAAAGGCAGGCTGAGTATTGGCATACTCATAAATTCGGCAAAGTGTTGGATAGGCACTTAAATCCACATTAAAACGAATGGCGTTATATATTTGAGGAATTAAAAAACAATCAGCGAAGGTAGGTGTATCACCAAAGCAATATCGGCCTGCTGTTTGGCTTAATATTGTCTCTAAGGCATCAAAACCCAACTGTATCCAATGTGCGTACCAATCATCAATACCAGTTGCATCCAAGTGCAGCTTATTTTTTAGATAATTTAATACTCTTAAATTATTGAGTGGATGAATATCACAAGCGATGTGCTGCACCACACTTAAAATCTCGGCTTTTTTGGCAGGGTCGCTGGGCAGTAGGGCGGGCGTGGGGTGCTTATCCTCAAGAAGTAGCATGATGGCAAATGACTGACCATAGCTACCAGAATCATCCTCCCATGCAGGTCAAGACCTTGGGGGTTGGTTTGGTGATATGCTTTGGTTGTTTGCTGGGATTGCTTTAGATTGATGAAATTTTTTTTGGTACGACAAACCTTTTAATGCCAAAAAAATTCGGACACGATAAGCGGCCGAGCTGCGAAAATAAGTGTGTAAAGTTGCCAAATTAAAAATCCTTTTATCAGTGATTAAGCGGTTTTGATAGATTGATAACATCCAATCGGGTTTTTATTATTACTTATCTTGATAAATTTTTCAATCAAAATCAACCAATCAAAATCAACTCAGTTTTTTATGAGTTACTCAAAACTTGGGCAAATTTGGATGATTATGGCTGATACAAATCGACCACCTGACCGACAATAATAATGGCAGGTGCGATAAGATTGGATTGATACTTTTTATCAATAATATCTGCCAGTGTACCTGTTAGCACCTGCTGGGTGGGTAGGCTGGCATTTGAGATGATGGCGATGGGCAAATCACTTGGCAGGCCAGCACTGATTAAAGAATCAACAATCTTCGTCAGTGCGTGCAGACCCATATAAAACACCAAAGTCTCATCAGTTTGGTAGGTACTGTTTAGACCATTAAACGGCTCATTTGTTTGATAACAACCTGTCAAAAATCGTACCGAAGTTGCGATACCACGGTGCGTAAGTGGTATGCCTGCATAACTACTTGCCGCCAACGCAGCCGTAATCCCACTGACCACCTGATAGGGTATATGGGCAGCTTGGCAGGCGAGCATCTCTTCACCGCCTCGCCCAAAGACAAATGGATCACCACCTTTTAGGCGTAATACCCGATGCCCCTGTTTGGCATAATCAATCAAAAGTTGGTTGATTTCATCTTGGGTTTTGGTGTGATCTTTTCTTTTTTTGCCCACAAAAATCTTTTGGCTATCACGGCGACAAAGCTCTAAAATGTCATTTGATACCAGTGCGTCATAAAGTACGATATCTGCTTGTTGCATAAGCCTAAGCGCCTTAAAAGTCAATAAATCTGGATCGCCTGCCCCTGCACCCACAATATAGACCTCGCCCAAGCGGGTATCATGATTTTTAAATTGATTAAGCTCATCGCTGAGTGTGCCAATTGTTTCATCTTTTAAGGCACGATCAAAAATTGACTCCCAAAAATATCGGCGTTCAGTGATGGTGGGTAGAGTGTTTTTGACGGTATTTCGAAATTTACCTGACTTGTCTGCAAGCTCTCCTAAGCGACTGGGCAATGATGATTCAATTTTAGCTCTAATCAAGCGTGCAAGTACAGGTGCTTTGCCATTACTAGATACACCAATCACGATTGGGTTTCTGTCTACAATAGCAGGAAAAATATAATCACACAAATCTGGCGTATCGACAATATTAACCGGCACACCATACACTTTTGACGCACGATGAATGGCCAAATTTACTTCATGGTCATCGGTTGCACCGATCACTAAAGCGGGTGTATGCTCGTTAAGATCGATTGGTTCAAAGGATTTTTGAAGAAATACATGATGATGAGACTGTAAAAAATCCAAAAATTCAGCCTCAAAATGTTTCGCAATCACCACAAGCTTCGCTTTTGCTTTTGCCATTAATTGTGCTTTTCGGTAGGCGATATCGCCCCCACCGACAATCAGCACGGTTTTATTATTGAGGTTAAAAAATAATGGCAAAGTATTCATAATGCTCACTTTATTATTTTAATATTATCTAAACAATGGCAAACGATTAACCGATTCACCATCATAACCAGTTGCCAAATCTTGCAAAGTTTTTGTTAGTGTCTCAACATTGGTTTCATCGACCAAAAATGCCGTCGCACCAGATTTGACAAAGTAATTGGCCTGATCAAGGGCAAATTCACCGCCTACAATAATCTCACCTTGAAAACCTTGATGTCTAGCATGGCGAATTAGGCTAAAAATACGACCGTCCATAAAGTTAGTAACCAAAAAAATAAGGCAATCTTGGTGAGCGATGACAGATTCAATGTCATTAGGCGTTGCGTCAGCTGTCAGTGCTTGGCTTAGATCAAGCATGGCAGGTTCTGAATTGGTATGGCGATCAACTTTGATTGTACTCATGATTTACCCTGAATATAAACAATTTATATATTTTATATTATCTTAAATATTTATGAGATAATTAGTGATAGACAGCTGTTTTAAAGGGTGTTATACCAAGTCTTTCAATGACTTGAGCGAAGCTTTCGATATGCCCATGGCTTTCGATACGCTCATTTTTATAGACATTTACAATGGTGGCGATGGTTTTGGCAACTTCATCGGCAGCAACAGCACGCCCAAGGATTTGCCCCAATTTGGCATGCTCGCCTGAATTGCCGCCCAAGCTAATTTGATACCAATGCTCGCCTTTTTTATCAACACCTAAGATACCAATATCACCCACATGATGATGCGCACATGCATTCATACAGCCTGACATATTTAAGCGAATGTTGCCTAAGTCATACAGATAGTCTAAGTTATTGAATTGTTTTTCGATGGATTCGGCGATATTGTGGGTGGTGGCATTGGCAAGCGCACAATAATCAAAGCCAGGGCAGACGATCATATCGGTTAAAGTGCCGATATTGGCACGAGCAAGGTCAAGCGCACTTAATTTTTGCCAAAGTATGTATAAATCAGTTATTTTAACATCGCTGAGTACCAAATTTTGCTGATGTGTGGCACGAATCTCGCCTAAGCTGTATTCATCTGCCAAATCTGCCAGTGCAAACATTTGTACATCGGTAATGTCGCCTGCAGGTACATAGTTACCATCAACAACGCCAGCCTTTAATGAGATGACAACGGCTTTATAGCCATTGATTTTGTGGGCGACAGTGTTATGCTCATACCAATTGTAAAAATCCTTATCCGCCAAAAACTCATCTAACTGTGTTTGTGCTGCCAAGCGATCAATCTGCTCATAAGCTGGGGTGGTAAAATAGCTTTCGGCTTTGGCAAAATGTGCCTCACTTAATGTCAAATCACCATCTTTTAAAGTTTGCCACTCATCATTGACTTTTTGGATAAAGGTATCTTTACCCAAGCTTTCTACCAAAATTTTGATGCGTGCTTTATATTTATTATCTCGGCGACCTTCTAAATTATAAACACGCAAAATGGCATCAAGATAACTCAGCAAATGCCTGCGTGGTAAAAATTCATGAATCAACTTCCCGATAATCGGTGTACGACCCAAGCCACCGCCAACAATGACCTCAAAACCGATTTCGCCGTCACGCTCCACCAAATGTAAACCTATGTCATGCACTTGTGTGGCAGCACGGTCGGTTCTTGTGCCGATGACGGCAATTTTAAATTTGCGTGGCAAAAAGGCAAATTCAGGATGAAAAGTACTCCATTGGCGGATAATTTCGCAATAAGGGCGTGGATCGGCAATCTCCTCGGCATGAATGCCAGCATAAGGGTCGGTGGTGGTGTTGCGAATACAGTTACCTGAAGTTTGAATGGTATGCATTTGATTGGCAGCTAATTTTGCCAAAATATCAGGCACTTCTTCAAGTTTTACCCAGTTTAATTGTAAATTGGTGCGTGTGGTAAAATGCCCATAACCTTTATCATAATCACGCGCAATCTCTGCCAAAGTACGCAGCTGATGACTGCTCATTAAGCCATAAGGAATCGCAATACGCAGCATTGGCGCATGACGCTGAATATAAAGACCATTTTGCAGACGCAAAGGTAAAAATTGCTCTTCAGGCAGCTCACCTGATAAAAAGCGTTCAGTTTGGCTGCGAAATTGTGACACCCGCTCATCGACGAGCTTTTGGTCGGCATAGCTGTATTGGTACATTCACATATCCTATTTGGCTTAGCTGATTTGTTTTGCATTATGTTAAGTGTTTGATGCCAAAAATTTAAATTCAAAAATGGAATATGGGTAGTGATTTTGGGGATATTATCACCATGACCAAGCATAAAAAAACGCCCCATATAAAGCAGAGGCGTTTTTATCATGACTGATGGGTTAATTTGTTCCAAATTCTCGACGCTTTTTGGCAAAAAAACGATCCAATCTGTCCATGGCATCTTCTAAATCAATGAGATTTGGTAAAAATACGACTCGGAAATGATCGGGCTGATCCCAGTTAAATCCTGTACCTTGGATTATCAATACTTTCTCTTCAATGAGTAGATCCATCATAAATTTCATATCATTATCGATAGGGTAGATATCACGGTCAATCTTAGCAAAGCAATAAAATGCACCTTGGGGCATGGTGCAGCTGATGCCTTTGATGGCATTAAGACGCTCAACCGCTAAATTACGCTGCTTATATAAGCGTCCTGTCGGTGCGGTCAAAGCTTGCATTGATTGATAGCCGCCCATGGCTGTTTGGATGGCGTATTGGGCGGGAACATTGGCACACAGACGCATACTTGCCAGCATGGTCAGCCCTTCAATAAAATCGGTGGCATGGTGTTTTTTGCCCGAAACCATCAGCCAGCCTGCGCGATAGCCTGCAATGCGATGTGACTTAGATAGCCCATTATAGGTTAAAACCAAACAATCATTTGTGATCGTACACATGGGGGTATGTGTGACGCCATCATATAAAATGCGGTCATAAATTTCATCCGCCATAATCACCAAATCATATTTTTTGGCAAGTGCAGCAATGCTTTTTAGGATTTCATCAGTATAGACCGCACCTGTTGGATTATTGGGGTTGATGATGACAATGCCCTTGGTGCGTGATGTGATTTTGTTTTCAATATCTTTTAGGTCTGGTTGCCAATTATCATCTTCAAGACAGCGATAATGTACCGCTTTACCGCCTGCTAAATTTGCCGCTGCCGTCCACAAAGGATAATCAGGCATCGGAATTAAAATCTCATCATCGTCATCAAGTAGCGCTTGCATGGTCATGACAATCAATTCACTGACGCCATTACCGATATAAACATCATTGACATCTATCGCAGATAACAGCCCCTTACCTTGATAATATTGAAGCACCGCTTTTCTGGCGGAAAAAATCCCTTGAGAATCAGAATACCCAGATGCTTCAGGCAAATTAAGCGCCACATCACGAACAATTTCTTCAGGAGCTAATAGCCCAAAAGGGGCAGGATTACCGATGTTGAGCTTAATGATTCGCTGGCCTTCAGCTTCCATACGGTTGGCGGTTTGTAATAACTCACCCCGAATATCGTAGCAAACATTGGCAAGTTTATTGGATTTTTTTAAGGGCTTGGTTTGGGGCATGATGGTGTATTCCGATGATAAAGTAATGGGCGTCTGATTAACAGATGATTTGATGAGGGTTGATTTTGGCCAAATTTCATTAACGGTTTTTTGTTTGGTTGTCTGTAAGGTCAAATGATCACCACTTATAAGATAACTTTCACTGACACCTAAAGCTGCCGCTAATATGGGTAATTTGCTCATGACAATGCCATTTTTACCGCATTCCCAATTGGCGATCGCACCACGACTGACAGGCACGCCAAGCTCACTCATCTTAGATGCCAAAGCTTCGGCTGATAGTCCCAAAGCTTTTCGCCGTAATTTTAGTCGCAAACCTTGTTTTATGATGGTATTTTGTGGGTCATTCATGGTAATATATCCTGTATTGCAAGAGTGATTTTATGCCATAAAATCATCAATTGCAAGTTATACTTTACAAATTTGATTAATGAATTAAGATTTTGATATGCAAGTAAATCTTGCATACTGATGAAATTTGAAGGAGTGAGTGATGAATCCGCTTGACAAAGCAGTGATAAATACGATGAGTGAGACAGATTGGCAAAATCGCTTGGATGATTTGTCATATTATGTCCTAAGACAAAAAGGCACCGAGCAAGCTTTCACAGGGCTTTATACCGATACCGAAGTGGAGGGTATTTATCGCTGTAAGGGTTGTCATACGCCACTATTTGATAGCAGTGCCAAATTTCATTCAGGTTGCGGCTGGCCAAGTTTTGATAAGGTTATCGGCGATAATGTCGTTGATGAAACGCTGGATTTATCGCATGGGATGCGTCGCATTGAGGTCACTTGCCATCATTGCGGTGGGCATTTGGGTCATGTTTTTCCAGATAATCATGTCACCGATACGGGGCTTAGATATTGCATTAATTCAGCAGCTGTTGTACTTGATAAAGCCTAAAGCGATCTTAATGCGGTAATATTCTGACTAAAAATTTTTGCTCAGAATATAGATTTTTTGTATTTTTTTATATATAATAAGCAAAATCTATGATGAGCGAGTGATTATGAATCCACATAACTTTATCTTGGCAGAGACGCAGGGTGAGTTATTTGTTTTAATCATTCGCTTTTTTGTGGAAAAAATCAGACAGTAATAATATTTTTTAGCGATTAATCGCTAAAAAATTTTATCTAAAATTTGTTAAATTACAATTTTATTTATAATTAATTTATAAGATTTTATCATATAAAAGTTTAATACTAATAAAAAATTCGGGTGAAATTCATGACAGCTCAAATAGCAAAAAAAGCCATTTTAGCCCTCGCTGACGGTACAATTTTTCACGGCATCAGCATTGGTGCAATGGGCAGTAGCGTTGGCGAAGTGGTATTTAACACCGCCATGACAGGCTATCAAGAAATCCTAACCGACCCAAGTTACGCCAAACAGCTGGTTACCTTAACCTACCCACACATTGGCAACACAGGCACTAACAGCGAAGATGGCGAGTCTGGCAGTGAACATCGCATTTGGGCATCAGGGCTGATTATCCGTGATGCCACCATCATCAGTTCAAGTTTTCGCAACGATGAATCACTCACCGACTTTCTACAACGCCATGACACCGTTGCCATCGCCGAAATTGACACCCGAAAGCTGACCCGAATTTTGCGTGATAAAGGGGCTCAGCACGGTTGTATTTATACCATAGACAGCGACACGGACATCACAGCTGACGATGAAAACAAAGCGGTGCAACTTGCCAAAGAGTTTGCAGGTCTGACGGGGCTTGATTTGGCAAAAGAGTGCTGCCACCCACAAGGATTTGAATGGACACAAGGCACTTGGGAACTTGCTGACAACCCTGCCACCACCGCCAAATATGGCAAAACAGACAGCCCAACAGGCGGTTATTTTAAACAGCTTGGCAAACATATTAATAAAAAATTTCATGTGGTTGCCTATGATTTTGGCACAAAAACCAACATTCTACGCATGCTGGTGGATAGGGGTTGTCATGTGACGGTTGTCCCTGCCCAAACACCGATTAGCGAGGTTTTGGCAAAAAACCCTGATGGCATTTTTCTCTCCAACGGCCCTGCTGACCCTGCCGCCTGCACCTATGCCATTGACAATATCAGACACATCATTGAGCAAACGGACATTCCAACTTTTGGTATCTGCTTGGGGCATCAATTATTGGGTCTGGCCAGTGGGGCAAAAACCATCAAAATGAAATCGGGGCATCATGGGGCAAACCACCCTGTGCAAAATTTGGCAGATGGCACGGTGATGATAACATCACAAAATCATGGCTTTGCCATTGATGAAGCGACCTTACCTGCCAATGTTAAAGCCACGCATCGCTCACTGTTTGATGGCACAAATCAAGGCATTGAGTTGACCGATAAACCTGCATTTGGCTTTCAAGGACACCCAGAAGCCAGCCCCGGCCCGCATGATTGTTCAGCTTTGTTTGATAGATTTATTATGGAGATTGAGAAGTTTAAATCTTAATTTGTAATTTAAATGGAATATTTCTACGGCAAAAATAGGCAAATTCATATCCATAAAACATCATCAGAGTTGATAAATGGAAGAGCTGCACAAGGTGTTATTGCAAAAGTGTTAGGATATATTGCTTATTTTTATAATATGAGTCGCCAAAAGAGATTTATGAGAAAATGTAAATCTTAAAAAAATCCTTTTTAAAGAAAAAATATGAGCCAATTAGTTGTTAATATTCCAGACAAAGTCATTAGTCAAATGTTTGCTTATACTGCCAAACATGATGTTTCTTTTGATGAAATGACTGAAAAATTATGGGTAGAATTTTTACAAAAAAATGCCAAAGAAAATAGTGATGATAATGAGTTATTTCAACTATTAGAAAAAACCAAAGGCACTTGGCAACATGGTGATGGCTTGGCGTTTCAAGATAAATTACGGACAGAATGGGAATAAATATGAAAAAATATTTATTAGATTCTGTTATCTTGATTGACCATTTTAATAATATCAGTCAAGCAACCAACTTTATTAAGAAAAATCACAAATTATGTTATATTTCTGCCATTACCAGAGCTGAAGTTTTGACAGGTTTTCAAAATGAGTAATCATTATTTTGATAGGAATGATTTGGTTTTATGTCCTTATCAATTAACATCATGATGATATTTTATGTTTGCTGACAAATTCAACCTAACCCTTGAACAAAATCGGTTTTTGGCGAAAAAAACATCGTTGAAGTCATTTTATGAAAGCAATGATGATAACAAGGATAACAAGATTGTGGCGTGGACTTATGAGAATTGTTTATATGGCATGACAATCTAATTATATTTCGGAAAAAACATCAATGACAATGATTTTAAGCATTTTAATCCTATTTTTTATCATCAGACTGTTATTTTTAGCCGTCTCCATTAAACATGAAAAAGCCTTAATTGCCAAAGGGGCGAAACAGTACGGAAAAACCAATTCCACGGTGCTTGCGGTGGTTCATACGCTTTATTATTTGGCGTGTTTTATCTCGGTATGGATTTTTGACACTGCTTTTAATGGCATATCCTTGGTTGGTACGCTGATGGTGACGGCTTCATTTGTGATATTGGCGTTGATTATCAAGCAGTTGGGGGAGATTTGGACGGTTAAAATCTATATTTTACCAGAACATCAAATTAATCGTTCGTGGTTATTTAAAACATTTCGCCACCCCAATTATTTTTTAAACATCATACCTGAATTAATTGGCATCGCCTTATTATGTCAAGCGTGGTATGTTTTATTGATTGGCTTGCCCATTTATTTGCTGGTCTTATTTAAGCGTATCCGCCAAGAAGAACAAGCGATGGCAACACTTTTTTAACCCATTTTATCAATCAAAAAAATTTATCAATAATTTATCAACAAAGAGAGCCACCATGCCAAAGCGTACCGACATTAAATCCATTCTTATTATTGGGGCAGGTCCCATTGTCATCGGGCAAGCCTGTGAATTTGACTATTCAGGCGCCCAAGCCTGTAAAGCCTTAAAAGAAGAAGGCTATCGGGTGATTTTGGTAAACTCAAATCCTGCCACCATCATGACCGACCCGTCCATGGCTGATGCCACTTATATTGAACCGATTACCTGGCAGACGGTAGAGCAAATCATTGCCAAAGAGCGTCCTGATGCCATTTTGCCAACCATGGGCGGACAAACGGCACTTAACTGTGCGCTTGACCTTGACAAACATGGCGTGCTTGCCAAATATGGCTGTGAGCTGATTGGGGCGACCAAAGAAGCCATTGAAAAAGCCGAAGACCGTGAACTGTTTGATAAAGCCATGAAAAAAATCGGTCTGGAATGCCCCAAAGCAGAAATTGCACAGAGCATGGACGATGCTTTTGCCATTCAAGCTAAGGTTGGTTTTCCGTGCATTATCCGCCCATCATTCACCATGGGGGGTTCTGGGGGTGGCATTGCTTACAACCGTGAAGAATTTATTGAGATTTGTGAGCGTGGATTTGACTTATCACCCACCCATCAGCTGCTCATTGACGAGAGTTTAATCGGTTGGAAAGAGTATGAGATGGAGGTGGTGCGTGATAAAAACGACAACTGCATCATCGTCTGTTCCATTGAAAACTTTGACCCCATGGGCGTACATACAGGCGATTCCATCACCGTCGCCCCTGCCCAAACCTTAACCGACAAAGAATACCAAATCATGCGTAATGCGTCCATCGCTGTGTTGCGTGAGATTGGTGTGGAGACAGGTGGTTCAAATGTCCAATTTGGCATCAATCCAAAAACAGGGCGTATGGTGGTGATTGAGATGAACCCACGAGTCAGCCGTTCATCAGCATTGGCATCTAAGGCGACAGGCTTTCCCATTGCCAAAATCGCTGCCAAACTTGCCGTCGGCTATACCCTAGATGAGCTAAAAAATGACATCACAGGGGGCAAAACCCCAGCGAGTTTTGAGCCTGCCATTGACTATGTGGTTACCAAAATGCCACGCTTTAACTTTGAAAAATTCCCCCAAGCGGAGAGCGTGCTAACCACTCAAATGAAATCAGTTGGCGAGGTGATGGCAATTGGTCGTAATTTTCAAGAATCCATGCAAAAGGCACTGCGTGGTCTGGAAATAGGGGCGACAGGCTTTGATGAGCAATTAGACTTTGAACAAAATGATGACAGCATCATCAGCACCTTAAAACTCAAACTCAAAACCCCCACCCCAGAACGCATTTTTTATATCGCTGATGCACTGCGTTTTGGCTTATCGGTTGATGATGTTTTTGCTGACACCAACATTGACCCATGGTTTTTGGTGCAAATTGAGGACATTGTTCATACAGAAAATCAGCTAAAAACCCTTGGCATGGGCGACTTAACCCCCAATTTGCTACGCCGTCTTAAACGAAAAGGACTCTCTGATGCACGCATTGCCAAATTGATGGGCGTGTCTGAAAAACAATTTCGCAAAACCCGTTGGAACATGGGCATTTATCCTGTATACAAACGGGTGGATACTTGTGCCGCTGAGTTTGAAACATCAACCGCCTATATGTACTCAACATATGATGAAGAGTGCGAGGCCAACCCATCAAATAAAGACAAAATCATGGTCATCGGTGGCGGCCCTAACCGTATCGGACAAGGCATTGAGTTTGATTACTGCTGTGTCCACGCCGCCCTTGCCATGCGTGAAGATGGCTATGAGACCATCATGGTTAACTGTAACCCTGAGACCGTTTCAACCGACTATGACACATCAGACCGTTTGTATTTTGAGCCAATTACCTTAGAAGATGTGCTTGAAATCGTACGCACCGAACAGCCTAAGGGCGTGATTGTGCAATATGGCGGACAAACGCCATTAAAACTTGCCCGTAGCCTAGAACAAGCAGGCGTTCCCATCATTGGTACAAGCCCTGATGCCATTGACCGAGCCGAAGACCGTGAACGCTTTTTGCAGATGATTAACAAGCTAAACCTAAGACAGCCCAATAACAGCATTGTCAAATCATCAGAAGAAGGCATTCGTGAGGCGGCGAAAGTGGGCTACCCCTTAGTTGTACGCCCATCATATGTTTTGGGTGGCCGTGCTATGGAAATTGTCTATAACGAAGATGAACTTAAACGCTACTTGCGTGATGCGGTGCAAGCGTCTCATGAAGCGCCTGTCCTACTTGACCATTTCTTAGATGATGCCATTGAGGTGGATGTGGATTGCGTATCGGACGGCAAAGAGGTGGTGATTGGCGGCATCATGCAACACATTGAACAAGCAGGCGTGCACTCGGGCGATTCTGCTTGCTCCATTCCGCCTTACTCATTAAGCGATGACATTCAAGATGACATGCGTCGCCAAACCGTCGCCATGGCAAAAGAGCTTGGTGTGGTCGGCTTGATGAATGTGCAATTTGCCATCAAAGGCGAAACAGTCTATGTCTTAGAGGTTAACCCAAGAGCGTCTCGCACCGTGCCATTTGTCTCCAAATGTATCGGCGTGTCTTTGGCAAAAGTCGCCGCCCGCTGTATGGCAGGACAGACTTTGGCAGAGCAAAACTTCACCCAAGAGATTGTACCAAGTCATTATTCAGTCAAAGAAGCGGTGTTTCCTTTTGCCAAATTTCCAGGCGTTGACCCCATTCTTGGCCCTGAGATGAAATCCACAGGCGAGGTGATGGGTGTGGGGCAGACCTTTGGCGAGGCGTATTATAAGGCAATACTGGGCAGTGGCGATAGATTGACAGGTTTACCGCAAGAGGATGAAACCAAAACGGTCTTTATCTCGGTGCGTGATAGCGACAAGGCGGGCGTGGTAGATGTGGCAAAACGCTTGGCAGGCTTTGGTTTTAACATCGTTGCCACAGGCGGTACACATGATATGCTGGTAGGTGCTGGCGTAGCGTGTAAGCGTGTTAATAAAGTCAGTGAAGGTCGCCCTCACATCGTGGATATGATGAAAAATGGCCAAATTCACCTTGCCATTAATACCACAGAGGGCAAGCAGGCGTTAAAAGACTCGTTCCCAATTCGCCGTGAAGCCTTGCAAAATAAAATACTGGTTGCAAATACACTCAACGCAGGGCGTGCGGTGTGTGAAGCCTATGAGACGACTTTACCGTTTAATGTTTATAAGCTGCAAGATTTGCATGCAAAATAGAAGTGCTGGGGTAAATTTGCTCACGCATTTGTGTTGAGCAAATTTATGTGACTTGATACTTAATATTTGTACTTTGGATATTTACCAAATTGAGCTTGCATTTTTTCTAAAACTCAGTACAATATATTAATAAATCTGATTTAACAAAATCTTGCCAGATATCGTATTTGGCAAGTTTTTTTACATTTTTAATATTTTTATTTAAATGATTTTTTGGGTTAATGTTTGATGAATTAACTTAAATTGATTTAAATCATAAACATTGAAAGGAAAATTATGCAACGCTATCCAATGACGCCAGAAGGGCATAAAGCACTTGAAGATGAGCTAAAACAGCTAAAAACCGTTGAGCGTCCACGCATTACCACCGCAATCGCCGAAGCTCGTGAACACGGTGATTTAAAAGAAAATGCCGAATATCATGCTGCCCGTGAGCAACAAGGGTTTTGTGAAGCTCGCATTCGTGACATCGAAGCCAAACTTGGCGGGGCTCAAATCATCGACCCTGCCAAACTGCCCAAAGAGGGACGAGTGGTGTTTGGGGTGACTGTTGTGCTTGAAAACATGGATGATGGTGCTAAGCGTCGCTATAAAATTGTTGGTGATGATGAAGCGGACTTTAAAGTCGGTAAAATTTCAGTCAATTCACCGATTGCCCGTGGCCTTATCGGTAAATCTGAAGGGGATGAAGCCAAAATCCAAACGCCCAGCGGACTGGCTGAGTTTGAGATTTTGGAAGTGATTTATGCATAATCATTAGAGATTTTTATGAAACATTTACACATGCTTTTGGCGATTATTGTGCTGTTTATTTTTATATTACAAGCATTGCCAATGTTTATGGGCAGAGCACCAAAAGCATCCAATACCCTCAAAATCTTAAATCATGTATTTTATACAGCGGTTATTTTGACTGGATTGGGATTGGTTTGGCAGATTTATCAGGTTGCAGGCACTCAGCATTGGGCGCTTGCCAAGTTGATTTTACTGATTGTTGCTGCGTCCGCCACCATTAAGGCACAGCGTCATTATACCAATGCCCCATCTCAAGCCAAAGCAGGGCTGATGATCGCTTCGGTGGCTTATGTGGGTATTATTGTGTTGGCGATTACTAAGCCAACGCTATTTTGATAAGTCATCTGAATTTATCTGACTTTACAGTTAAAACGGCTAAAGTTTTTTAGTCGTTTTTATTTGATAATCATTGAGTTGTCATATTTACTTTAAAATCTTATAAAGTATATTTGGCTGATTATTTACATTTTGGCAAAAAACTTTGACAAAAAAATACAAAAGCTCAATTATTGTGGGTATTGTGTTAAGTGCTCCCATGTTACAATAGGGTATTTGTCATTCAAATTTGGACAAAATCATTTACCAAATCTGCTTAATAAATCATTCGGTACTGGAGTATGACTGTGACGATAGCGATCAATTCACAAAATCAAAACCCCATCAAGCGATTGGGCTTGATTTTTGGTATGACCACCACTTGCATTTTGGCAGGATGTGCCAGTAAGCCAACCTATAATAGCACCTCAGGCTCGGGCAGTCATAGTACTTCAGGTTCGGGCAGTTTGGCAATAGGTTCGCAGGTTATCACGGACAGTCAGGGCGTACCAAATCGCTATCAGGTGAAGCAGGGCGATACTGTCAGTAAGATTGCTCAGCGTTATGGATTAAATTGGCGTGAGATTGGACACATTAATCATCTAAATAGCAGTTATACTATTTATACAGGTCAGTGGCTGACTTTATGGTCAGGTGATCTTAAAGTGCGTGAGCGTAGTATTAGCTCTGGTGTGAATACCACTCACAAACCTACGCCTGTGGTGATTCAGTCAAGCAAACCACCAGTGCAGCAGAATCCTGTCGTACAAAAACCCACGCCGCCTGTTGTTGTCGTACAGAAAACCACGCCAACTCCGCCCGTGGTTCAGCAGTCAGCACCAGTTGCCCCACCAGTGACAGAAGCACCATTTGCCACTGGCAGCTCAGGGGTGATGCAGTTTCGCTATCCTGTTGGTGCGACCAACCCAGTGGTTCGACGCTTTGGTACAGCGACAGTGGCAGGCTCAACTGTTACCAGTAATGGCATGTGGTTTTCTGGACGAGATGGCGATTTGATTAATGCCAGTAATGCAGGCACAGTCATTCAAGCTGATCGCAACATGGATGGAGCGAGTATCGTGATTCAGCATACCAATGGATTTGTTTCAAGCTATATCCATATTAAGGACGCTCAAGTTAAAACAGGCGATACGGTGCGTACCGGTCAGCGTATTGCAAGCATGAAAAATCAGCCAAGCGGTGCAGCGCTATTTGAATTTAGAATTTCTAGAAATGGCGTGTATGTTGATCCATTGACAGTACTTAAATAGCCTTATATATAAGCTAACCAGATTTTATATCTTAGTTAGCTTTGCTTAAATTCCCAAGATGATTTTATTTGCCCTAATAACCTGAATAAAAAATACCGAAGCGTAAATCTTCGGTATTGTTTATTTATTCATAAATTTTAATATAAGCACTTGAGCGTAATTCTTGCAACCAATCTTCTTGAGCCTGCGGTGCGCTGCGTAAGAACAGATATTCATGTGCAGCGTTGCGTCGATATTGCTCGGTAATATCGTGTTGTCTGACATCGTTGACTTTCAGGATATGCCAACCAAATTGAGAGCGAAAGGGTGTTGAAAAATCGCCTTTTGCTGTATTTTTCATCATGGTTTCAAATTCTGGCACCATGTCGCCTTCATTAACCCAGCCCAAACTGCCATGTTGTGACGCTGAACCTGTGTCGTCTGAATAAGTTGCTGCCAAAGTCCCAAAATCGGCACCTTGTTGTAATTGTTGATAAATAGCATTAATTTTTTGTTCAGCGATATCACTGCTTTGATTGCTATCAATGCGAGCCAAAATATGGCTGGTTTGCCATTTAGGTACGATGACTTGATTTTGTTGTTGCTTATTAACCACTTTGACGATATCAATACCGTTTGCGGTAACGATCGGCGTTGATGTTTGTCCAATAGTGAGCTTATCTACTTTGGCAGCAATGGCTGGCGGTAGAGCGGCTGCATTAATCAGCCCAGTATCAGCACCTTGAAGATCGGGTGTATAATCACCACGAGCATTTTGCATGGCTTGATCCAAATTCATGCCAGCATCTAAAGAAGATTTAACACGCTCAGCAACCAAAGCGGCTTGCTGGCGGTTTTGCTCGCTGGCAGTATTATCAAGATAAGGCACACGAATATGTAAAAGGCGGTACTGAACTTGATTTAAGCGTGCTGATTCAGGACTGTTTAAAAAAGCATCAATCTGATCGTCGGTAATGCGTACACGGCTTTGAATCTGATTTTGCCATAATGCTTGTATGGCGGCATCTTGAATTAAATTTGCACGCAACGCAGCATAACTGCCTGCACGCTCGGCATCAAGTTTGGATTGAAACTCTGATAAACTGTTCACGCCTTGGGATTGGGCAATTTGTAATAACTGCTGATTAATCACCTCATCATTTGGAACGACGCCAGCACGATTAATGATGGCAAGCTGAAGTTTTTCATTAATCAGCTCATCTAAAGCCAGCGTTTGTGCTTGATCTTGGGTGACATTGCCACCGTTTTTTTGAATTTCAGCTGCGACCAACTCAGTGGCTTGATTGAGCTCACTTTTTAAAATAATTTCATCATTGACAACAGCGACAATGCCGTCATGACTGTTTCCGCTGATTGATGCTTGTGACACAAGGCTTGTGCAGCTGATGACAGCAGCGGTTAAAGCTTTGATGATAAATTTACCTTGCATTGGATAATCCTTAATTGTGAATAATAAAATATCAACTTAAATGCGTAGAGTTTAGCACTTGTTTGCTTGAGCGTCAAACCACACGGCATAGTATTTGCTGATATATTGGTATGAATTTTAGGCTCTATTTGAGGCTACGGCTGGCATACATTTAGTAATCATGTCTCCAAGCATTTTGAACCTGATCATAGCCCAGTACCTTTTCGCTCAAAAGTCGATTCAAACGACCGCCACCACCGATACCGTTTAGGCGAACTTCTGCCATGACCGCAGTATCAGGTGATAAATGTGGATTGAAAGCATCACGATAGCGTCTTGCATAGATTGACAAACCATAACAGCAATCTTCATAATTTAGCCCCATTAAAGAATCCATGACATAATCTAAGTTGTAGTCGTATTGTAGTTGACCCATCATACGCCAGCGATTATTGATTGGAAAAATGGCGGAGGCAGTATATGCTGATAATGCTGATTGATTAAAAGCACGATTTTCTTTTCTTTTGACAATACCTAGGTTAAATAACTTACGATCACTTGGACGATAGCGAATTTGTGCCACAATACTGCTCAAATCATAATTGGTTCTAAATGAACCTGATGCATCAAACCATAAATTGTCTTTTGGCTGTAGGCTGGCTTGCCATGCCAAACCAGAGCTTCTGCTGCTATAGCTTTCGCTGTCATTGATACCGACACGGGTATGGCTCAATAAAATCTGTTCTGCAATCCCGCCTTCAAAGCGTGTCCTGCCCATTTTATCTATATAACGGTAGCTGACTGCAGGCGTGACGGCGTGTAAATCTTGAATGCGATCATGACCCAAAAACCAGTTATTGTTCAAAAGCTGCTCATAGCTAAGCTGTGCAATTTTTGTCTCAAAATTTGGCACATTGTGTTGATCTTTAAAAGGCGTGTAAGTATAGTGTAATCTTGGTGTCAGTACTTGATAGCCACCTGTATCCTGACGCATGCCAAATGGCGCACCCGCTTTTTCAAAAAATAGCCCAGCATCCAAGCTGACCGTCGGTGCAAATACCGAATGGCGACCATTTTTCTTAGTGATATTTTGGTCGGCTAAGCTGTCTTCGTCATAGCTGGTATATAGATGTGTCAGGCTAAGTTTTGGCGTCAAATAACCCCAAGAGCGAAGCAGTGGATAACTGGCTGTGAATTGGTTAAATATTCTACCACCGCTTTTTTCTGGTTCAGAATTATCTTTAATGGATTTTTTGAAATAGGCAGAATTATGAATACCACCTAATTCAAGACCGCTGGGTGTACCCATCCATATACGAGGCAAGCGATAGTTGACTGATAGCTGTGGTAGGCGAGCGTATGGCCTATCTTTGTCTGTAATTGGCCGACCATCTAAGCCAAAACCGTCTAAACGCTGAAAATCTTCAAATCTTAAATCAGCTGAGACATTTTCATCCAAGAAATTTGCGCCGATGCGTCTTGGTAGATTTAGCTTAGCACTCTCAACACTCAAGGCATTAAAGTCTGATAAATAATTGGCATCAGAAACAGATTGATATTGTGCGTAAGTGGTAATTTTATCAAACTGCTTGGGTTGCCATGTATGATCAAATTGTATTCGGCTACGGTCTTTATCATGATATTGCTGATCTTTTGGAAGATATGAAGCAGTCAACACCCCTGATCCATAATCTTGGGTCAGATAACGAAATTCGCCAGTCAGCATAGGATTGCGGTTAGTAAATATAGTTGGCGTAATGGTTGCATCATAATTCGGTGCCAAATTCAAATAATAAGGCGTACTAATTTCAAAACTGTCCGATGCACCAAATCCCATTGACGGTAATAAAAATCCAGAAGAGCGACGAGAATCGATCGGAAAGTTAAAATAGGGCAGATAAAATACAGGCACTTTTTTGATACGCAGGGTGGTATTTTTGGCGATCGCACGACCTGTATCGGTATTGATATCAATGCTATCAGCATCTAAGTACCATTTGCGTTCTGTGGGTGGACAGGTAGTGAACATGACATTTTCAAGCCGATATTCGCTACTGCTTATTTTATCCATTTGACTGGCATAACCGTGAGCATTGATGGCAGTGCTTGCAAAAGCAACATCTTGTGCGGTCGCTGTCTGACCATCTGTATGGTATACTAAGTTTTCAGCCACGCCAATAATGCCAGCACTGTGATCACTGGCACCGCCATCACTAAATTGTACTTGACCTGACGCAGTGGCTTGCCCTGTTTGGGTGTTTAAAGTAAGCTTATCAGTGGTTACACGCTGACCGTTTTGTTCCACGATAACATTGCCAGACAGTTCGGCATAAGTTTGAGCATCATAATATCCATAATCAGCTTGAGCAAAAATACCATCTTCTGCAATCGGATTGCCATTTCCATCCAGTTTTGGGGTGGTGGGGCGGTTTGTGTGTGTTGCTTGGTGGATTGGCTGTATCCACATACCCTGACAACGATGAGCGTCTGGATCGGACTTAATATGGTAGTTTTCGGCTAATTTGGCTAAGCCTTTACTGGCAGAGGGTGTATCATGCTTATCCGTCAGCTTGGCAGTGTTTAAACTTGGATTGTCTGACTTACTAGCAAAAGCGTCAAGCTGACTCATCTGATGATTGCCTTGATTTGCTTGACTGCTTGTCTGCTCGGCTGCCTGCTGTGTGATAACTTCAAAATCAAAGCCATCAAAGGCATTGGCAGTATCATCATGACTTTGTAGATGGGCGTCTAAGGCTAAGACAGTATTGGGTTTGGTATTTGGTGTATCAGGCAAATTTTTTGAGCTGCCACTGTCAGCACCAACGACTGTCAGTGAACGGCTGGTATTGAGTTCTGCATAAGTTGGCATGACAAATGGCAAACTGGCGATACCAAATAGTGCGTAACGAATAGCGGTAGTCAAATATGTCTTTGAGCGATGGTGATGAGCGGTGTGCATTAAACTTGCACAAAGAATACGAGAGCGAATCACAGCCAAACCTTACGAATAAAGATAAAATTTTTGCTATTTTACACCATTCTGAGCGTTTGGTGCGATTATTTTATCGGTTTTATGGATGAAATTTTAATCCCAGTGTGATGAGATACTTGGTAGAGCAATCAATGTTTGACTACGCTTTTTAGACAAAAGTTTGTCAAATGCTTGATTATTTTGTATAACGATACTGGTTTAAACCACCAAAATCCGCTAAACTGTCACTTTGATATCACCAACCGTTGAGAAAATTTATGAGCGATGTACGCCACACTCAGATGATGGAATTTTTAAATGCAAATTTGGCGACCAACTTTCGTGTAGAGAGCCTATCGGGAGATGCCAGTTTTCGTCGTTACCATCGTATTTACTTTTACTTACCCATGCATGGTGAGGTAGGCGGTCGTGAGATGACATATCTTTTGATGGATGCACCGCCTGATAAAGAAAGTATCCAAGAATTTATCCATGTGGCAGGCATCATGAGCGAAACGGTGAATGTGCCTGATATTATGGCGTGTGATGAAGCGATGGGATTTTTGCTTTTACAGGATTTTGGGATGGTGGAGTTTGCCCATGCCATTGCCAAAGATACGGATAAAAAAGATGGCTATTACACCAAGGCATTACAGACATTGGCTCAGCTACAGACGATTAAAGGAGCTGATTTGCCTAAGTACAGTGATGAAAAATTAGCCCAAGAAATGGACTTATTTAGCGAGTGGTTTTTACCTTATTTAGGCATTAGGCTAACTCATGAGGATGCCCAAACATGGGAAAGTTTAAAACAAACACTCATCATGCAGATTAATAAGCAGCCTCAAGTGATTGTACATCGTGATTACCACAGTCGTAATTTGATGATGGACAAAGGCAGTGATCATCTTGGTGTGATTGATTTTCAAGATGCGGTGATTGGTGCTTATACTTATGATTTGGTTAGTCTTTTGCGAGATGCGTATATTGATTATGATGAGGTGTGGGTCCAAAAGCGTATTCATGAATTTTATCAATTGATTAAACCCAGCGTTGATTTGGGCACATTTATCTCACAAACAAATATCATGGGCATACAGCGTCATTTGAAAGTTTTGGGGATTTTTATTCGCTTGTCAGAGCGTGATGGCAAGCACCGCTATCTTAAAAACATCCCCAAGGTAATGAGCGACTTGGTGGCTGAGTTATCTTGGCTGTCTGAGCGTAGTCATGATGCAATTTATGGTGAATTTATGGCATGGCTTAAAAATAGCGTACTACCTGCTTATAGTACCAAATTTGGGCACTTATCGGAGAGGTTATGATTCAGCAAGCGATGATTTTGGCAGCAGGTAAAGGGGCGCGTATGCGTCCATTGACGCTCACAAAGCCTAAACCTCTGATTCCAATTGCTGGCAAGCCGCTGATTATATGGCATATCGAGCGTTTGGCGGCGGCAGGCGTACACCGCATTGTCATCAATACCAGCTACCTATCTGAGGTGTTACTTACAGAACTTAAGACACTCAATTTATCTAAAAAATTTGGCATTGAGATTTTATTTTCTATTGAGCAAGGTGAGCCACTTGAAACTGCAGGCGGTATTAGATTTGCTTTGGATCAAGGCTTGTTACACGATTTGCCATTTATTTTGATTAATGGCGATGTTTGGACAGAATTTGAGTTTGATCGGCTGGTTCATCATCAGCTTAATAAGCATTTGGCGCATCTGATCTTGGTGGATAATCCCAAGCATCATCCTGAGGGTGATTTTGGGCTAATCAAAGAAAAAGTATGCTTAAAAAGTGATGGCCATACCGCATTAACCTTTGCAGGAATGAGCGTCATGTCGCCTAAAATCGTGGCATCGCTAGATCAAGGGCAAATTGCACCACTGGCACCCTATTTAAAATCTGCCATCAGTCAGCAGTTGGTGAGTGGCGAGCATATGACAGATTACTGGATGGATGTTGGCACGCTTGATAGGCTTGCTAAGACCGAAGCCTATGTCCAAAATAAATATGCCAATGCTAAAAAATAACCAATTAAATATCAATAACTTATAAAATTTATCCAAAATATCAAATAATTTTATCCAAAAAGTATTTGACACTGTGATAAATTTCTATATAATACGCACCACAACGAACAAACAAACATTTGTTCAAGAACTTAAAATGAAGATATATTGACACCATATCTACTTTGTTTGATACAGTTACTTTGATAAAATTACTGTTATCAACAAAAACATTTTAGGGTGGTTAGCTCAGTTGGTAGAGCATCTGCCTTACAAGCAGAGGGTCAGCGGTTCGATCCCGTTACCACCCACCATATGCAGCGGTAGTTCAGTTGGTTAGAATACCGGCCTGTCACGCCGGGGGTCGCGGGTTCGAGCCCCGTCCGCTGCGCCATTTTTTATAACCCCAAGTCAACGATGGCTTGGGGTTTTTTATTTAAAACTTTTTAAATCCATGTCAGATGCCTATTCGTATTTGCTTGGGTTTAACTGATATCTTGCCTTATTTTAACTTGATTGCCATCTTGTACTTTGGGGTATTTTATGATTGTCCGAGATAAATCAAACAGTTTCAAACTACTATTTGCATGGCGTGGCACAGTGCTACCCAAAGTGTTGCCAACGATATTAGGTATCATGGTACTGTCTTTCATCGCTGGTTTTGTGGCACAGTTTCAGTGGTATTATATTGCTACCGTGCCTGCGGTTGGCTTTACGATGTTTGGTGTCATCATCTCTATTTTTTTGGGATTTCGTAATAATGCTTGCTATGATCGATGGTGGGAGGGTCGTAAGCTGTGGGGTGCTTTGGTTGCTAATACGCGTCATCTAAGCCGTGATAGCCATTTTTTAGCACCAAATGAGCGAGAATCACTACTGTATCAGATGCTACTGTTTGTGGCGATACTTCGTGATCGGTTGCGTGGACAAAATATTCAGCGATCACAGTTTGGCTACACGAAGATTGATGATTATTATTTGGATTGGCTTGATCAACAGATCAATGCACCGCAACGAGTTTTGGAGGCGATGCAGCAACAATTAATAAAATTAGTGCAGCAAGGTCAAATGAGTGATGTCATTTATATGACCATTCAAAAACATGTGATTGAAATGGGGGGCATCCAAGCGGGCTGCGATCGTATTCATAGCACGCCATTGCCATTTCCTTACTCAGCACTATTGCATCGAGCGGTATATTGTTTTTGTTGGGCTCTGCCGTTTGGTTTGCAAGCCGTCTTGGGTTTTTGGACACCGTTATTGGTTGGGTTTATTTCTTATTTATTGCTTGGGCTAGACGAGCTGGCACGGCAACTAGAAGAGCCTTTTGGCTTTGACCATCATGATTTGGCACTTGATATGATGGTGAGAATGATTGAGCGTGAAACCTTGATGCTGATGGATAAGCCACTACCTAAGCCATGGGAGATTGATAAGAATTTTAATATGAGCTAATTTTTTGCTTATTATTTGGGTTCTGAAAGATTATCCTCGGTGTTTGGTGCAATCTTATGACCCTCATGAGAGATATAGGGCTTAGATCCTAAGGGTGGCTTGGTTAGTACTGGCGGATTTGGATCTGAGTGTTGCTCTGACTGATTGGTATCATTTGGCGGAAGATCTTGAGGAGTTTGTATATTTTGCTGTTGATTTTGTGGATATGTGACTTGGCAAGCATTAATACTGGTCACATAATTCATTAAATCCCCTGATCGTCGAACTGCTTCAGAACCCTTGACGCCTTGGTTTAATACAACCTCTAAAACCGTAGGATTACTGATTTGAGCAAGATACCTATCAGCGACTGGCATATATGACCAATGCCAAGGTTCAGAATTATATCCATGTTGTCTACCATCGTCATAAGTTTGGCAAAACCCAAATTTGGGTGCATTATTTTGTAGCCAATTATAAACCTTTTTACCTTCTTTTGATTTCCAATAGGCCGTTTCCACACTATTAAAATCCACATCAGTCCCCCAATGATGGCGACTGGTTCCTGGAAATGAAGACCATTTTAGGATATTTTTGGCATGATTAATATCATCATTTGGGCGATTTCCCCATTTATTCTCCCAAATTTGCTTTTGTCTTTGATAAGAACGAAATGCTGATACGACACTAAGTTTAATATTATCCTTTTGTGCCTTATCAATCATATCGATCAAAGAGTTATAAACTTCAGGATGAATTTTTTCGGGCTTTAGGGTGTATTTTTTTGGAATGGACTTCAGTTTGGTTGAACTTTGATCAAAGACTCCATGAACTTCTTGTCGGTCATCTAACCAAGCTTGATTTGAGTGATTTTTCGATGGTTGTGTTGATGCACTGGCGGTATCGTTATTTATGATATTTGATATCTCTTTTTGATGACCAAAAGCTGTCATCTCTGATAAAACAAAAATCAGTAAAATCCAACTGTATTTTTTTAATTGTTTTATTAAAATATTTTCAATAGACATTATTATTCAGCAAAAAATCTAGTCATCTTGACTTAATTTATTAAATTCATCTTATAAAATATCAGATTATAAAGACAAAGCCACAATCAAATAAAAAGTGATTAAAACCAAAAACAGCTGATGTATTCATCAGTCATTTTTGGTTTGATTAATGTTTAGTTTAATTGGTATGGAACATGTCAACTAAAAAATTCGGTTCATCCCATTTAAGGCAGCAACACGATAGGCCTCTGCCATGGTTGGATAATTAAATGTGGTATTGATAAAATATTCAAGCGTATGACCACATTTCATGACTGCCTGCCCAATATGAATAATTTCAGAAGCATGGTTACCATAGCAATGGATACCAAGCAGCTCAAGTGTTTCACGGTGAAATAGGATTTTTAAGACACCTGAACGCTCGCCAATAATCTGTGAGCGTGCCAAGTGCTTAAAAAAAGCCTGCCCAACTTCATAAGGTGTTTTTTCGGCGGTCAGCTCAGCTTCAGTTTTACCAATGCTTGAGATTTCAGGAATGGTATAAATACCAGTTGGGACACTATTGACAAACTCAGCATCTTCATCACCTACCATAAACCCTGCTGCATTACGCCCTTGGTCGTAGGCTGCTGAAGCCAATGATGGCCAGCCGATGACATCACCCACAGCATAAATATGTGGTATGCTGGTACGGTAGGTTTTGTCCACTTCAAGCTGACCACGGCTATTTGCGGTAAGTCCAACCGCTTCTAGGTTTAGACTATCGGTATTACCCGAGCGGCCATTACACCATAAGATCGCATCGGATTTGATTTTTTTACCGCTTTTTAGATGTAATACCACGCAGTCATCATGCGTTTCAAGGTGATCGATTTCTTCGTGGTTACGAATGCGTACGCCAAATTGACGGAAGTCATGGCTTAGTGCATCAGAAATTTCTTTATCTAAGTAGCTCAAAAGCTGATCTTTATTATTAATTAAATCAACCACATAGCCTAAACCTGTAAAAATAGAGGCATACTCACAGCCAATGACACCAGCACCATAGATGATGATTTTGCGGGCAATATAATCCATTTGTAGGATTTTATCAGAGTCAAAGACGCGTGGGTGGTCAAAATCCAAAATCTCAGGGCGATAAGGACGAGAACCAACCGCAATGATTGCCTGATTAAAGGTAATGGTTTTGGTAGGCTCCTGATCATTGATGTACACCTCTAGCGTATGTGCATCAATAAAACTGCCCCAACCATGAATGACTTGAATTTGGTTACGCTCATAAAAAAGCTTATGCGTATTGACCTGATGACGGATAACTTCACGCGCACGACTTAAGACTTTACTTAGTGGAACTTGATAGCTATCTTTATTTTGTTTAAACAAAGGATCTCGGCGAAAGTTAATAATATTAAAAACAGACTGACGCAGTGCCTTACTTGGAATAGTACCAACATGTGCACAATTACCACCGACTTGGTCACGCGGATCGATGACGGCAACACGATGCCCAGACTTGGCAAGTTTCATTGCAGCCGCTTCACCAGCAGGGCCTGCACCAATGACGATGGCATCATATTCATAATTGTGCTTTATTTTGCTTTTATTGGAGCGATCTAAACCCACACGCTGACCATCTAAAGGACTGATGAGACTAGGATGGGTTTGATCGTTCTCTACATGCTCAAAAGTTTGAGATTTTTTTGTTTGTGGAGCGGTTTCAATCAAGGCGACTGGGTCGGCATCTTGGGTAGTTTTGGGTTTTTTTGACATAAATAATCCTTAATCATAGTTTTGTTGGTTGTAACGATCCTAAATGTCTGGTGAGTGCATTTTGGTGGTAAGTTCATTAAGCGATCAAGCTAAATGAGACGATAAGTCAAATAAACAGAAGCTTTTGACACAGTTGGCTTAAATGATGAACCATCAATTTATGCCAATGCTTAAACACCAATCCGCCGCTTTAGGCCTGTAATTTGTAAAATGCGGGTGGCAATCTCCTCAACAGACATTTCAGAGACATTCAAATTGGGGATTTTTTGGTGACTATAAATGGCTTGAATGGCCCTTTGTTCTTCTTGACATTGTGCCAAACTTGCATAGCGACTACCAGCTTTGCGTTCTTGGCGGATGCGTACTAGGCGTTCTGTATCAATGGTCAAACCAAACAGTTTATGGTGATATGGTTTTAGCACTCTTGGCAATTGACTGGTGTCTAAGTCTTCTTCGGTTAAAGGGTAGTTGGCGGCACGGATACCATATTGTAGTGCTAAGTATAAAGAAGTTGGTGTTTTGCCTGAGCGTGATAAACCAATTAAAATAATATCAGCACCGTCATAGTGGTTGGTACGAGCACCGTCATCATTATCAAGTGCAAAATGCACCGCATCAATGCGTGCCTTATAATCATCTGAATCAACTCTGCTATGTGCCATGCCAGTATGAGGGTTGGGTTTGTGGTTGATTTCGGTGGCGATACGATTGATTAAACCTTCATAGATGTCTAAATTGTGTGCATCGGCAGCATTGATAATTTCACGAATATCATCCGAGACAATGGTATCAAATACCAAAGGGCGTAGATTGCTGGATTGATAAGCGTTATTAATGCGTTGAACGGCTTCACGCGCTAAAAGTGGTGTATCAACATAAGGAATGACCTGAATGTCAAATTCCACATCGCTAAACTGACTTAGCAATGATTTGCCTAAGGTTTCAGCGGTGATCGCTGTCCCATCAGAAATAAAAAAAGCACTTCGGATATTTGACTGTTTTTCTTGTTGAGCGGGTGTGGGTGTGTGGACATACATGTCAGTACTTCATCATTAAACCAAAATAAGTGTTTGATTATAACATAAAAAAGCAATTTTGCACGCCATGGGCAGATGAACTTTAAAGAGCGTGGCTGTCATTAAGAGATATTATTTTTATCATTGATGGGTATATTTTTATTATGAATAAATAGATAAATTGATTGAGAAATAGAACATTTATCGCTATAATCGCTAAAAAATATCCCAAAAATCTTTGGTATCATTTCTTTGATAAAGGCGTGGGTAACATCATGCCAAAGTTTTTGTTCACTAATCGGAGCTAACTATGAATAAGCAAGTCCAAGTCATTGCCTTTAATCAACTTGGTAAAAATGATGTTGACATTGTCGGCGGTAAAAATGCCTCATTGGGCGAGATGATTAGCCATTTGGGCGGCTTGGGCGTTAATGTGCCTAATGGTTTTGCAACCACGGCAGATGCGTTTAACCGCTTTTTGAATGAAACAGGCTTGCTTGATAAAATCAATACCGAACTTAAGGGTTTGGATGTCGATGATGTGGATTTATTAACCCAAATAGGTGCCAAAATCCGTGGCTGGATTATCAAACAAGAGCTACCAAAAGATTTAGAAAATGAAATTCGTACCGCTTTTGCAGAATTATCCAAAGGTGAGGATATCGCCGTTGCTGTACGCTCATCAGCCACGGCTGAAGATTTGCCAGATGCGTCATTTGCAGGTCAGCAAGAAACCTTTTTGAACATTCGTGGTATTGATAATGTGCTTATCGCCATCAAAGAGGTCTTTGCCAGCCTTTATAATGATCGTGCGATTGCCTATCGTGTGCATAAAGGCTTTGAGCATGCAGGTGTGGCGTTGTCCGCAGGCATTCAGCGTATGGTGCGTTCAGAAACGGGTACTTCTGGCGTCATGTTTACACTTGACACCGAGTCAGGCTTTAATGAAGTGGTGTTTATCACGGCAAGCTATGGCTTAGGCGAGATGGTCGTCCAAGGGGCGGTCAATCCTGATGAATTTTATTTATCAAAAGTATTGCTTGAACAAAATCGTCCTGCAGTTATACGCCGTAATTTGGGTTCTAAACAAAAGAAAATGATTTATGGTGATGAAGGCAGTACCACCAAATCGACCAAAATTGTTGATGTTGATAAAGCTGAACGCAATCAATTTGCTTTAAGCAGCGAAGAGCTAACCCGCTTGGCAAAGCAAGCCATGATTATTGAAAAGCACTACGGTTGTCCGATGGATATTGAATGGGCAAAAGATGGTGATAGTGGTGAAATCTTTATCGTACAAGCTCGCCCTGAGACAGTTAAATCTCGCCAAGACAAAAACCACATGGAACGCTATGTCATCAACTCAAAAGGTGCTAAAGTCTTGACAGAAGGGCGTTCAATTGGTCAGCGTGTCGGCAGTGGCAAAGTACGCATCGTGACCAACTTAACTGAAATGAGCAAAGTGCAAGATGGCGATGTATTGGTCTCTGATATGACAGACCCTGATTGGGAACCTGTCATGAAGCGTGCCAGTGCGATTATTACAAACCGTGGTGGTCGTACCTGCCATGCCGCCATTATCGCACGAGAATTGGGCGTGCCTGCGATCGTTGGTTCAGGCAATGCAACCGAAGTTTTGGTTGATGGTCATGAGGTGACGGTTTCTTGTGCAGAGGGTGATACGGGCTTTATTTATGAAGGCATTTTGGATTATGAAGTTCAGCGTAATTCAATCAGCACCATGCCCGAACTTGCCTTTAAGATTATGATGAATGTGGGTAACCCCGATCGTGCCTTTGATTTTGCGCAGATTCCTAACCAAGGCGTGGGTTTGGCTCGACTGGAATTCATCATCAATCGCATGATTGGCGTACATCCAAAAGCTTTATTAAACATTGATACGCTACCACAAGAAACCGTACAAGCCGTTCAAGAACGCATGGCAGGCTATAATTCTCCTGTGGAATTTTATATCAATAAATTGATTGAAGGCATCTCAACTTTGGCGGTAGCATTCCGTGATAAGCCTGTGATTGTGCGTATGAGTGACTTTAAGTCAAATGAGTATGCCAATTTAATTGGTGGTAAGCTGTATGAACCTTCAGAAGAAAACCCAATGCTTGGTTTTCGTGGGGCAAGTCGTTATGTATCAGACAATTTCCGTGACTGCTTTGAACTTGAATGCCGTGCGTTAAAATATGTGCGTGATGACATGGGCTTGACCAATGTTAAAATCATGATTCCATTTGTACGCACGACAAACGAAGCCAAGCAAGTGATTGAATTGCTTGAAAAAAATGGCTTAAAGCGTGGCGATAATGAGCTTGAAATTATCATGATGTGTGAGTTACCAACCAATGCAGTGCTTGCCGATGAATTTTTAAAATATTTTGATGGCTTTTCAATTGGATCAAATGATTTAACTCAGCTGACATTAGGCCTTGATCGTGATTCTGGCATTGTGTCGCATTTATTTGATGAGCGTGATCCTGCTGTCAAAAAAATGCTAAGCCTAGCGATTGAGGCCTGCAATAAGGCTGGTAAATATGTGGGTATCTGTGGTCAAGGCCCCTCAGACCATGCCGATTTGGCCTATTGGCTGATGGAACAAGGTATTGATTCGGTTTCTTTAAATCCAGATTCAGTGCTTGATACTTGGTTCTTTTTGGCAGATGAAAATAACCAACCAGTAGATGATTACTCATAAATTCATCTAATTTCACACCCTTGAGGTATTGTGCCTTGAGGGTTTTGTGCTTATTTTCCCTGCTTTATTTGATTTAACTTTATTCATAAGCCGTACGATATTCGTCATGATGACACCAAAAATCGCTGAATTTTTTGAAAGAATTTTAAAAGAGCTATACCAAAATATCTACCAACTGTTTGGCGGATCGTTGGATGATCAAAAGCTAACCCTAGCACACATAGGTTTGTCGATATTAAGCAGCGGCATTAAAATCATTATTTTACTTCTGTTGGTAGGCTTTATCTATTGGTTTTTGGTTTATACCGTCAAAACTGTACGAAAATTATTTGGTCTGCCTTATCGCTATGCGCGTATCGCTCGTGCGACTTTGCGATATTTATGGTTTATGACCAGCCTGCTTGCGGTCATGTCACAAATTGGTATCACTGATAAAACTGTCACAGCCACAGCCAAAGCAGCAACATGGGCGGGTTTTTATTATGTGCTTTGGGCGTTGAGTGGTCAAATGGTCAGCAGTGTACTAAAGCATTATGATTTGAATGCTTCCATTGAGCAGCTCTTAAAAAACCTATTACTGGTTATGATACTGGCACTTGCTTTTGCCACAGTTATGGCAAAATTTGGCTTTGATATATTTTCTATCGTCGCAGGTTTGGGTATTGCGGGTCTTGCTGTTGGCTGGGCGTCTCAAAGCACCCTTGCTAATTTTATCGCTGGTATTGTGATTTTGGTTGAACAGTCGTTTCAGGTTGGTGATTGGATTCGCTTGGGTGAAAAAGAAGGGCGTGTGGTTAAAATCTCCTTGCGAGCTACCCAAATCCTTGACCGTGATAATATCATTATTATCATTCCAAATTCAACGGTTGCCTCATCTGAGGTCGTTAATTTAACTTCCAAAAAAATGATTCGCTTTGATGTTAAAACTCGCATCGGATTACACGCAGATATCACAGCAGCCAGAAGTGTGATTATGAAAACATTACAAAAAGATGAAGTGGTCTTAAAGCATCCTGCACCACTTGCGACAGTATCAGAAATTGGTGAGTCTGGTATTTATCTGATTGTGCGTTTTTGGGTAGCACCACTTTCGGTGGCCAGAATTCCAATCATTAAAGAAAATATCAATGAAAAAATAAAGCGAGCGCTTGATGAATCAGGTATTGAAGTGCCATTTCCTTATATGAAGCTGATCATGACCGAAGATGGTGATCAAGCACAGCGGTTCAAATTTGAAGATGATGAACAAAAAATTTAAATATCTAAAAAATATCTAAAAATATAAATCCCCTAAGAACATGGGCAGTTCATATTTTTTAAATTCCTATCATGGTTTATGCTATAATACTCTGTTATTTCAAACCAAAATTTGGACTTTTATGACTCAGCACAGACCTTCTTATTTTGCCGATCTCAAAAACTTTGATATCAATGAGTTTATAGTCATTGTGACTTGTGCCGATGGTCTTGAGGCTGCCTTACAAATCGAACTGGACAGTTTTGGCTTATCAAGCGATGTGCTGCGTGCAGGGCGTGTGGCAGTCATTGTGGATTTGGCAAAATTTTATCACATTTGCCTATATAGCCGAGTGGCCAGCCGTGTTTTATTGCCGCTTGGTGAATATCATTTTAAACAAAAATTATCACAATCTATGCCAAGCCAACCTGTTGAAGCATTGGATGAGGATGTGCCTGAGGCGTTATATCAATTTGCCAGTCGTATTGATTGGATAAATTTATTTGGGCTTGAACATCGTTTTGCGATTCGTCTTTCGACTGACAAACGCTTGTCGGTTAATCAGCAATTTGCCACTTTACGCATTAAAGACGCCATTGCAGATACCTTTAATCGTGCTTTTGGTGCACGGCCTGATGTTGATGCCAAGCAGCCTGATTTTCAGATTTTTGCGACAGCCAACCATAAATTTGCCGAAATTTTTTTGGATTTATCGGGTGTCAGTTTACATCGCAGAGGCTACCGTGTTGCTAATACTGCAGCACCACTCAAAGAAAATTTGGCAGCGGCACTGTTGTATGAATGTGGTTGGCATCAAGGCATTCATGATGCAATCATCGATCCGATGTGTGGCTCAGGCACATTCATCACCGAAGCATTACTGATGCGTGCGGATTATCCTGTTGGGCTTGAAAAGGCAGCTGATGAATTTGGATTTTATTGCTGGCAGCATCATGATGATAAACTGTGGGATGAGATGGTGTCCGATGCCACACAGCGATTTCATGCGTGTTTATCACATCTGCAAAACAATCCTTTGACAGTGATTGCCTGCGATGCCGATGCTTATGCGGTACAGGCTTGCCATAAGAATTTGATCGCAGCAGGGCTTAGCCCCATATTAGATCAAGTCACCTTGGCTCAGCGTGCTTTATATCAGCTGCCTAAGCTTTTATCCACTTTGACTTGCTCAAAGCCTTTAATTATCACCAATCCACCCTATGGAGAGCGATTGGGGGATACTGACTTTATTAAGCCTTTATATCATGGGCTTGGATTGCATATTGCCGCTGCCATGCGGTCAGTTTCTACCAATACAGGACAAGCGATTGATGCCACGATGGCGGTTTTGGCAAGTCATGTTGAGCATGCAGACACTTTACCAATCATAGAGCCTCAGACTTTGCGTTGCCATAATGGTGCTTTGACGGTGTATTTTCGTCATGGTGAGCTAAATTTGTCTGAGCCATCTGATCTAATTTTTGCGTGGCAAAAACAAGAAATTACCCATCCAGATGCTCAAGATTTTATTAATCGCTTACAAAAAAATTTATCTAATCTTAAAAGACAAGCGATCAAAACGGGCGTGACCAACCTGCGTGTCTACGACGCTGACCTACCAAATTTTAATGTTGCGATTGATGTCTATGGCGATAAAATTCATGTACAAGAATACGCACCGCCCAAACAAATTCCCGCCGATGTCGCCAAAACTCGCTTTAATCTTGTTCTGCAAGCCACTCGAGAGGTGTTTGGCGTATCTCGTGAAGCCATTTTTATCAAGACTCGTGCCAAGCAGTCGGGTAATGAGCAATATACCAAAAATGACAACGCCACCAAACGCAGAAAAATGTGGGTGGTGCGTGAGCTTGGTGCTTATTTTTATGTTAATTTCACTGATTATTTGGACACAGGACTATTTATTGACCATCGTCATATGCGTGCCAAAATCGGCAATGCTAGCCGTGCCAAGCGGGTATTAAATTTATTTTCATACACCTGCACAGCTTCTGTTCATGCGGCTTTGGCGGGTGCAAAATCGGTAACCAGTGTGGATTTGTCTGCCAATTATTTGGATTGGGGAAAACAAAATTTTGCCCTAAATGGGCTGGTGCTTGATGCTTTTTATGATGATGGTGAGAAGTATCAATTTATCGCACACGATGTTTTTGAATGGATAAAACACCATACCGAACAATATGAAGTCATCTTTATTGACCCGCCAACTTTTTCTAATTCCAAAAAATTTAAAGGGACATTTGATGTCCAAAGAGATCATGTGGCATTGATCAATCGCGCGATGAATCGCTTGACTGCGGACGGTGTTTTATACTTTAGCAATAATTACACCCGTTTTGAATTTGACGAAAGTTTGATGGCACGATACGATGTCAAAGATATCACGCATGAAACCATTGGTTTTGATTTTGATCTAAAAAAACCCATCCATCGCAGTTATGAGATTCGCCATAAAAATGCCGTCAAATCTATGACTGTTGTCACCAATAAGACCATGGATCAAAATTTACAGCATCAAATGCCCAAAAACCATGATCAGCCCAAGCGTTTTACTAAAAATTTTAATCAAACCACTGATAAAAAACCTCATCAAAAGTTTGCTAAAGATGGCAAAAAATCGCCCACTGACCGCTTTGGTCATTTTGATAAATCCGCAAAACGAGCGACGCCTAACGCTCGCCGTTCAAATCATAGCGAACATACGCCAAATCAACCAAGCATAAAACGAGTTTATGTCAATCCAAAATCGGCAGATGAAAATTTAGCCAAGCGTTTGACTGATAAACTTGCCGAAGCCAATCTGCAAGGCGAAAAACGATATACAATTAAGAAAAAAGCTAAAACAGAGTAGATTATGACAAATTCACATATTGAGCATTCTCAAGCACAAACCACCGACGAGCAACATATTGCCGATGTTCTTTTGGGTAAATCCGTTCATATGACAGAAGATGACGATGATGATGGATTACCGCCAGATGATGAGCCTCATGAGCTTGATGATGGCATAAAATCTAGCCGATTTAAAAAATTACAAAAAAAGCTAAGAAAAGAGGTTTCTTGGGCGATTCGTGATTTTAAGATGATTGAAGATGGCGATGTCGTCATGGTGTGTATTTCTGGCGGTAAAGACAGCTTTACTTTGCTGGATATCTTATTATTCTTAAAACGCATTGCACCGATTCATTTTGAGGTAGTGGCGGTCAATCTTGACCAAAAACAACCCGGATTCCCCGAAGAAGTATTACCACGCTACTTGTCAGAGCAAGGCATTCCTTATTATATCTTAGAAAAAGATACCTACAGTATTGTAAAATCCGTCGTCCCCGAAGGAAAAACTTACTGTTCGGCTTGCTCACGCTTACGCCGTGGTTCACTGTATGGGTTTGCCAAGCAAATTGGTGCAACCAAAGTGGCACTTGGGCATCATCGTGATGATATTTTGGCAACTTTTTTCTTAAACTTATTTCATGGGGGCAGTTTAAAAGCCATGCCGCCCAAACTGCTATCAGATGATAAGCAAAATATACTCATTCGCCCATTGGCGTATGTTGCTGAAAAAGATATTATTAGATATGCCAATTACAAAAAATTCCCCATCATTCCTTGTAATTTGTGTGGCTCGCAAGAAAATCTACAGCGTGCCATGATTAATGATATGTTGCGTGAGTGGGATAATGCTCACCCTAAGCGTTTGGCAAGCATGTTTAAAGCCTTGCAAAATGTTGCACCAAGCCAGCTTGCTGATCGTGAATTATTTGATTTTGAGCGTTTAACGCTTGATCGTAATGATGATGAGCGTTTATTTGAGGGCGATAATATCCAATCGGGTGTGACTGATGAACTTGATAAAATGGGCTTACCAATTAATCCTTTGGTTCAAAGCTTTAACCCAAAATTTCAGCAAGAAGGTGATAATTCTGATGATGCACAGAAGGCAGACCAAAAAGATAAGCCGTATAAAATCCCTATAATCAACCCATTGGTATAATTGGTATAATCATAACAGCCTGATTTTTACATTAGGCTGTTAATTTATCAGTACCCTGAACATAAATTTCGCCAAATGGCTAGTTAAGATGCTTGATAAACCAGTCCATTGCCATCGTATAACCCATGTCACCTAAACCGCAGATAACGCCAGCTGCTTTATCAGATAAATAAGAGTGACTGCGAAAAGGTTCACGCGCGTGAATATTTGATAAATGTACCTCAATAAATGGCTTATCCATGGCTGATAAAGCATCACGAATTGCCACAGAAGTATGCGTATAAGCCCCAGGGTTAATAATCACACCATCAACAGGATCGGATGATAACAGCCCATGCTCACCGATGAAATCGACAATCGCACCTTCGTGATTTGATTGATAAGCAATCAGCTCAATGCCATGCGATATCGCTTGAGATGTTAAGCGATTGGTGATATCTGTCAGAGTAACTGAGCCATAAATTTCAGGCTCTCGGATACCCAAAAGATGTAAATTAGGTCCATTAATCAAAGCAACTTTTTTGGTGGTTTGAATGGTCATAAAGTGAACTGTATTTGCCAAAAAATTATTGTAGCCAATTTCAGCAATTTTGGCAAATGGTTTAAATACAAGATTTTGGGTTAACTCAATTAATCATTTTAAAAATAAATGTTCACTATTTATAAAATTTTATTGTATTAAGCCTTTGTTCTTGATGAAAATAATGTTAAGATGAAATTTCAGAATCAATCATGATTTTTGGTAGGCTGATGATACGATTAAACCATCAGCCTCTTTGGTAATGAAAGTAGCTCAGTTTGTTGAGCATTTAAGGAAAATTGTTATGTCTAAAGAACAAGGTGTTGTAAAGTGGTTTAATGACGCCAAAGGGTTTGGGTTTATTCAGCGTGAGACTGGCGAAGATGTTTTTGTGCATTTTCGTGCAATTCAAGGGGAGGGCTATCGCTCACTAAAAGAAGGTCAAGCGGTAGAATTTGTCGTAACAACTGGCGATAAAGGTCTACAGGCTGAAGAAGTTACCAAATTGTAATTTATAATAGCATGAAACATCATCCTGTGATGATACCAACCATACTATTAAAAAAGCACATGGCAAGCTTGTAAGTTTGCCATGTGCTTTTTATCCAACTGATTGACTAACTACTAATATTTCTTTTGAGCAGGATAATTAATCAAGGATAATCATACAACAAGCATGCGTCAAATCAATTAACCACTAATCGCATTTGAGGTATTGTGCAACATGGCATAATACCCACCTTTTGCCAAAAGCTCCGTATGTGAGCCTTCTTCGATTATTTTTCCACCGTCCATGACGATGATACGGTCAGCTTGTTCGATGGTGCTTAAGCGGTGTGCCACAATAATGCTGGTGCGTCCTGTCATTAGACGCTCAAGTGCTTGCTGTACAAGACGCTCAGACTCATTATCAAGAGCACTGGTTGCCTCATCTAGTAGCAAAATTGGTGCATCTTTTAAGATGGCGCGTGCAATAGATGCCCGCTGACGCTGACCTCCTGATAAAAGACTGCCATTAGTACCGATCGGTTGATGTATGCCTTTGGGGTGTTTATGAACCAATTCGGTGAGATTGGCGGCCTGCAAAGCTGCCATCACTTCCATTTCGGTCGCAGCTGGGCGTGAATAACGCACATTTTCAAATAAAGTATCATCAAATAAAAAAATCTCTTGAGAGACTAAGGCAAACTGACTTCTTAGATTGGAAAGATCGACTTCTTGAATATTAATATTATCTAACAAAATCTCGCCAGCAACAGGATTGATAAAGCGTGGCAGCAGATTGATGGCAGTTGTCTTACCAGAACCTGATCGCCCAACAAAAGCGATTTTTTCGCCAGGGCGGATATCAAGATTAAAATCATCCAAAGCTTTGGTTGTTTCATTACCATACTGTACGCTGATATGATTAAAATGAATATAACCTTGGACATTGCCAAGCTTGGTTGTGCCTTGATCGGTCTCGGATTTGGTATCCAAAAAAGCACACACCGAATCGGCTGCTAAAAACATCGTCTGCATCGGTATGCTAATATTAGCAAGATTTTTAATAGGACCAAACATTTGCATCATTGCCACAATAAACGCCATGAATTCGCCAATGGTCGTCATGCCTTGCTGGCTTTGCCACAAGGCAAAAAATATCACCACCGCCAAAGCGGTTGAGCCAACAACTTCACTGATGGGAGAGCGTGCAGCATCTGCTTGACTGATTTTTTTGCCAAGTCGAACGATGAGCGTATTGACTTGATTAAATTTATTGGCTGAGTGTTTTTGCCCACCAAACAGCTTAATGACTCGATGACCTTGATGGGTTTCGTTAATCACGGTATTTAAAGAACCAATACTTTTTTGGGCATTATTAATGACATCTTTTAGACGATTACGGTAATAGCGTGATAACCCCGATAAAATTGGAAACATGACCATGATCAGTAAGGCAAGTTGCCAATTTAAATAAAATAGTACACAAACCAGCCCAATGACAATTAAGGTATCTCGTGTTAAAACAATAAAAACACCGCTGGCATGATTGATAGAATTTTCTACCATTTGTACCATGTTCATCAACATTTCGCCCGATGACATACTTTGGTACTGCTCTGATGGCAATAACAGCATTTTATCAAACATATCTTGTCGCAGATGACCAATCGCAGTCGTGGCTACCCATGCCATCAGATAAGCACTGATAAAACGACACATACCACGAAAAATGACCAAACCCATAAAAAATAGCGGAACAACCCAAATTTTATGCTTGGTACCCCAAATGGCATGCTGAAAACTATCTACATAATACTTAAGCTTTTCTAATATACCATCGCCAATCAGCATGGGCATATCTGTACCGTCAGGTAAAACAAAACCTTGGTTGACAAGTGGTGCAATGAATGCCGCTAAATAGCTTTCTGTGAATGCCACTCCAATAATAGCAAGTAAAGCAAACATGATACGCATTTTATAAGGTTTAACATAAACCATCAGTTGCATAAAACTTGCGGTGTCTTTTTTAGAAAACAGACCAAAGGTAAGGTTGTGTAGCATTGATTTTCCAAATTGGATTTATAAGATAAATTAATGATTATACATTGAAACAATCATGTCAATGGGTAAAATTGACCAAGCTGATGGCTAATTTTTACCCATTAAAATCTACCAAACACTGGTTAAATTTATTGATTGTTTTAACTTTGCTTTTTATGATCGGTACGATATTGATTGGGGGTATTTTATCACAAGTGGATATTTTTAGGTATGAGGGCTAATTTTATCTGCAAATTGATTGATGGATATGATTGGGCGACTGTACCTAATTGTACAAATTGGACGATTATACTTAAATCATGAATAATTATTTAAGCGTATTTTTAAGATTAACTCTTTGCCTAAGGTCTTAATGGTGATTTGGCTTGTTTTAGTGTGAATTGATCATCTTATCTAAAATGCAATTTTGGGGCAGGCAAGATAAATCAAGGTGCCTTAGTCTTTCTTGATATAGATGAATACACAGTGTATCAGGTGTGATAATATCTTTGATGGATAAACGAGAATTTAATAGATGTCCAATACAGTGATGATGGATGGGATAAAAAACATCAATACTTTGGGCAAAATGAGTTATTTGATAGTGCTGGGCATAGTATGTGATGGCTTCAGGCCCAATCACACCCCATGGCATGTTTGCAACATGTCTTGAAAATCCAAATTGTTTGCGTATTTTAAGTATTTTTTGTTTTCTGGATTTATACCATGGTGGTACAAAATAGGGGTCATAAGCTGATTTTAATAAGGCATGTAATAACTCACTGTCTTTGGGCAGGGCTAATATTGCTCCGTTGATTTTGGTATCATCTTCATATCCTAAAAGATAACCATGATTGGGCATGGTTATGGGTTTTAAGCAATACACATCACAATCAACATAGATGCCATTATCTGTCTTATTTAATAGCTCATAACGAAAAATATCAGAAAATAACGCATAACTGCCTGTGGCTTTATGCTTGATAATTTTTTCTTTGGGGATAATTAAGTTAGCATCGCATATATTAATGCCAGATGGCACATCACTGATGGGTGTGTAGGCATGTAAACATACCCGATGCCCTTGTTGAACAAAAGAAGACAAACAAGCAGCGGAGAGTTTTCCGAGTGTATCGCCAATCCATAACGCATGAATTATCGGTAAATTTTGGTTGGCATCAGACATAATAGACCTGCTTGTATATTGAAGGTTGGTATATGTATGATTTAAAGCCAACCGATGATGTTTTGCAAGATGATTGAATTGTTTTTTAAAAAATTTCTGTTAATATATGATGAAAATTCTGATTTGTCAATCTTAGGCTTATTGCACTGCTCATTTATGAAAATATTACATGTTTTACTCACTCGCATGCCCATTCCACCGACCAAATATGGTGGGACAGAAAGGGTATTATGGGCATTGTATCAAGGGCAAACTGCCTTGGGGCATGAGGTTAAATTTTTAACCAAGCATGACAATAAGCACCCTGATGCTTTGGTGTTTAATCCTAATATTAGCCTTGAAAAACAGGTGGAAGGTTGGGCGGACATCATTCATTTTCATTTTTTATATCGTGGTGAGATTACGACACCCTTTGTCTGCACCACACACAATCAACAAATCACACCTGCCAGCTTTCCTAAAAATACCATTTTTTTGGGAAAATTACACGCCCAGAGAAGTGGTGGGCAAGCGTATGTTCATAATGGGCTGTATTGGGCAGATTATGGTCAGCCGAATTTAAATACGCCAAAAAATTATGTACATTTTTTGGCAAATGCGAAGTATAAAGATAAAAATCTCAAAGATAGTGTTACCATCGCCCGTCAAGCAGGCAGACCGTTACATGTTATCGGCAGTAAACGCTACTCTTTAAAATATAAAGCAGGCAAGTATCAACCTTATTATTACCAAGGGGCTGATTTGACATTTTATGGTATGCTTGGTGGGGATAAAAAAAATGAGGTCATTAAAAATTCAAGTGCATTGCTTTTTCCAGTGCTTAATTATGAAGCGTTTGGGCTTGCGATGATTGAAAGCTTGTATTTGGGCTGTCCTGTCATTGGCAGTCGGTGTGGTTCATTGCCAGAGCTGATTATCCCAGAGGTGGGCATCAGCACCCAAAGCAAATCAGAGATGGTAGAGGCAATCAAAAACATCGCTATATTTAATCGTAAGCATTGCCATGAATACGCTCAAGATAACTTTAATCATTTGGTCATGAGTCAAAATTATCTTCACTATTATGATAAAGTACTCAATGGTGAGTCGTTGCATGACCAAGAACCAAGCGTAACACAGAATCTACCCACCCAATTTCATTTGGTGGCTTGACTATGAAAATTTTACATGTATTATTAACTTCATTACCGATACCACCGAATGATTATGGCGGTACAGAAAGAGTATTATGGGCATTGTATCAAGGGCAAACTGCCTTGGGGCATCAGGTGCGTTTTTTACTCAAAGCCAATGCCAATCATGCACCTTATGTGCAGGTTTTTGATGAGTCAAAACCATTACATGAGCAAATTGATGACTGGGCGGATATGGTGCATTTTCACTTTCCTTATGAAGGTGAGTTACATAAACCTTTTGTTTGCACAGAACACAGCAACAGTGAAGTTGAAAAAGAGTTTCCAATCAACACCATTTATCTGTCTTCTAAACATGCCGAAAATAATCACGCAACTTGTTATGTGCATAATGGGTTATACTGGCCTGATTATGGTGAGCCAAATTTTAAGCCAAAAGATTACTGCCATTTTTTAGCCAAAGCATCTTGGCGTATTAAGAACTTACAAGGTGCGGTACGCATTGCAAAAAAAGCAAACAAACCATTGCATATTTTGGGGGGCAATCGCTTTAATATCCGTCGCAATCCCTATTGTTATTTATCTTCACGATTGCATTTTCATGGAATGGTTGGCGGAGTAAAGAAAAATGAGCTAATTGCCAACTCACAAGCATTAATCTTTCCTGTGTTGTGGCATGAGCCTTTTGGGCTTGCGGTCATTGAAAGCCTATATTTGGGCTGTCCTGTATTTGCCACACCTTTTGGGGCAATGCCTGATATTGTTACCCAAGAAGTGGGGCTTTTGTCAGACAGTTATGCGGTTTTAAGTGAAGCCCTTAAAGATGTGGCACAATTTGACCGCCTTGCCTGCCATGAACATGCTAAGAGACATTTTAGTCATTTGTCTATGTCAAACGCTTATTTAGACTGTTATGAAAAAGTTTTGGCAGGTGAGACTTTAAATGCAGTCAAACCAAAAGCAAAGCCTGATATTAAAGCAAGACAGATGATGCAAGATGGTTGATTTAAAGAAAACCTGGTTACTGATAGTAAGCTTGGTTACTGAAAAGCGATTCTTTGAAAAAAAGTACGCTTACCAATGCTTCGATAGTATTTTTTGCCATAATCAGCTAAAGTGCGTCTTCGATGCTGATTAACATTTTGCTTTCTTTGAGTTTCTATCAAACTTTTAAATGTGTCATCTTCTGATACTAAATGGGCTTGAATGACCATGGCAGGATTGACTTGTAAGACGCTCATCTTACTAATGATGGCATCAAAAATCACATGGTCAATTGGAAAAAATTCAAAAGCATCTAGTGTTGATAAATAATCAAGTATTATTTTTGCACCTTGTTGAGAAATGACATAACCTGCAGTGCCTGTATGAAAAGTTTTTAATGGGCAAAGCTGTCGATGATTAAGAACAGTAACGGCTTTTTTTATGTGTATTTTTTCCACCCAAGTTTCAAGTTTAATGACATCAACAGCATTTTGTTGTAGCCAGATTGTCAGTTCTTGTAAGAATTGTTGAGAGTCATTCCCCAAATAGACATCGTCCTCAAAAATTGCCATATAATCCAAGTTTTCATCAATCATCTGTTGCCATAGTGCTACATGGCTTAAAAAGCAGGCTTTTTCGCCATCGGTGAGTCTTTGGTTGTTGATGATTGGGATTGAAAGCTTTTGGGCATACTTGGTAATATCAGCGGGTGTTACTGCATCAAAAAACTCAAAGGCAATGCCTTGTTTGCCAAATTCACACATAATATGTTCTCTTCTTTTTGTGGCAGTTTTTACGCTGATGACAAAATTTTGTATCATGGTTTATCCTTATTATTTAACCACCATAGCATGATATATTTATCTAGGGTATAGCCCATCGATGCCATGGCAAGAATATAGCCATAAGCACCACCCAATAAGTCGCCACGAATGACATACTCTCGGATAAAAGAAAATACCGCCCGAAAAAAACCAGCGATGAGTGATGTGTTTTTGTTGTGGGTGAATTTATCTTTTGCCCAATCGTCACTATAGCGGATATTTTTTAATAAAAAATGATGCAAATTATCGTTGGTCAAATGCTTAAGATAACCATCTAATACTATGCTTGGCTTGCCATATTGATTGAGTGATTCGTGGACTTTTAAATCAGAATATTGGAAATATTGGCGTGCATAAAGTCGTGATAGTTTGTCGGCATACCACCAGCGTGGTTGTATCTCAATGCCACAAAAGGTATTAACTCGTGCCACACTAAATACTTTATCGGTTTGCACAGGATTTTTGAGCACATCGGTAATGGCTTGTCGCAAGGGTTGGTCAAGGCGTTCATCAGCATCAAGCACAAGCACATAATCGCCTTTGGCATAAGCTTGAGCAAGCTGTCGCTGTTTGCCAAAGCCTTGCCAATCGGTATTGACATGCCATTTTGCCCCATAACTTTCGGCGATTTGGCGTGTGTTATCAGTACTGCCACTGTCTAACACAATGATTTCATCAACGATATCATGCACCGTCTCTAGACATGCTTTTAGGTGTTTACTTTCATTTTTACAAATCATCACCAATGACAGCGTGGATTTTTTTTGTGAGACATTAATGGGTTTTAAGTTTTGTGCCATCGCCACAGAATGTAAAAAAGCGTGTTCGGCTTGGTTGTGGGTTAAATCATACAGACAAGCATATTTATTAAATGTATATTGGGTAAAAAATAATGAATAAATTAGCCCATAACGACCTTGTAAGAATCGACCGTCAAGTAGGTATTGTTTAATAAATGCCCATAAAGGATTAAACACAACTTTATAAAATTTACCCTTTTTGCCTTGAGCGTGCCTGTCATCTGCCCATGCTTTGGCATAATCTAAGCGTTTATTGAGCCAAAATATCGGCGTGGGGGCGGTGTGGTGGTGTAAAAAACCGCTTAACTTTTTGGTTGTTGCGTCATTTAATATCACAGATTCATGCACTAGGTTGTTGTCATATTGAAACTTTTTGGGATACAGTCGCCAATGGGCCTTAACCCCCCATAAGGCATTATCAATTTGATGCCCAAAGACAAAATCAAGCCGTTTGATGCCATAAACCGTATCGGTAGGGGGAGTTTTGATGACCTTTAAAATGCTGTTTTTGAGCTGTGGCGTTACCACTTCATCAGCGTCCAATGCCAAAATCCAGTCGCCTGTGGCATAAGATTGGGCAAGCTGTCGCTGTTTGCCAAAGCCTTGCCAATCGGTATTGACATGCCATTTTGCCCCATGACTTTGGGCAATTTTTTGACCATCATCGGTACTGCCACTGTCTAAAATGATGATTTCATCTACCCAATCGGCAATGGCAGGTAAAGAAACCTTAAGATTGTCAGCTTCGTTTTTGACAATCATCACGACAGATAATCGGTACCGCTTGGCTGTATTCATGATAATAAGCTTAAAAAAATGGGTTGAAGATAAAAAATTGAACAATGGGAATTTATTTTACTTAACTTTAAGTTGCTTTTCTAGTTATTTTAAACCTAGCCAAAAATATAATTTCTAGGTACAATAGCGACAAGCAATCATGGTGACATGAATGATCATTTAATCACGGTATTAAAATTTAATGAAACTCATCTTTTTTACAAATATTGTCTTTATCATGGCAATGTTGGTGGCTTGTGGTGATGAACCTGTTGTATCAACATCAGACAAGACAGCAACAACAGAGCCTAAACAAGACTTTTATGTCGGCTGCTATACCATTGACAAAAATACACCTGCCAGTATTAAAGTCAGTCAAGCACAAGGCGGCTACAAGATGCAAATGAAAGAACCAAACGATGCCGCCAAAGCTTGGGATACACCAGAGCCATTGCTTGTACTTGCCAAACAAGATGGTTGGAAGTATTTTTCTACCAATGCCATCAATTTATCCGTCAATGATATCACCGATCAGGTTATCGCAAGACCTGACGGTCTATTGGTCATCGCAAAGTTACATGATGCCAGTACGAACACCAATCCCATGCTTGATAGTCGCTATGCTGTTGCCTTAATGGGTGCGGTAAATACCATCTATCAAGTCGCTTGTGATGATAAACGCATTAATTTAATACAAGATTTTCAAAATAACTAATCACTGATTTGGGCTTAGGTGCTAAAGGTTAAGGAAAAACGATATGGGATTTTTAGGTTATTTGTTGATGGGTGGCATTGTTTATACCATTGGTTTTTTTATTAATCTTAAACTATTGCACCCCAAGCGTCAGGCGGGTGCGGTCATTTGCGCCACACACCCAATCATGATTGGTTATTTGCTGGGATGTTTTATTATCATGCTTGGTGTGTCGGTACTGCTTGGGCGGTTTGTCTTACATCATGATGGACCAGATTGGGCGTTTATTGGTGTGAATAGTTTGGTGGCAACAGTCGTATTTTATTTTGGTCTAAATCCTGATACGACCAAGATGAATCTGCCTGATTGACTGCGTAAAAATTTTGATACTTTTGACGCTTATCGCACTCGTGAGTGCGATTTTTTTTATGACAATCACAGTGATAATGTGTGCTAATATATAATAATCAAAACTAATTATATTATTATATATTATTATTAATAAAAAAATAATAAAAATAGTTATTTAATTTAGTTAATATTACATAAATTCAATAAATTTATAATTGATATATAAAATAAATATAATCAAATACTTATAAATAAAAAAATTAAAATATCCGTCTATATATTTTTATTAATTATAAATATATAGTTATTTATTCTTTATATAAATAATAAGGATTTGGCTGGGTTTTTACCTTTACCTTTACCCAAAAAAAGCGTATGATAATTGTCAGGTCAATTGCTGATACCTGATCAGGTCAGTAAGTGTAATTGAAAATTGAATAAAAAATTAGGAGTGTACGATGTCAAACAAATTATTTGACCTGATTGAATCATCGGGTGCTAAGTGGGTTGATTTTCGCTTTACAGATACGCACGGCAAAGAGCTACATTTGACTTTTCCAGCATCGACCGTGGACGAAGATACGCTAGAAGATGGTAAAATGTTTGATGGCTCGTCAGTAGCAGGCTGGAAAGGGATTGAATCTTCGGATATGATTTTGCTTCCTGATGTCAAAACGGCATATTTGGATCCCTTTTATGAATCACCGACTGTCGTGGTCAGCTGTGATGTGATCGAGCCTGCGACAATGCAAGGTTATGAAAAAGACCCCCGCTCAATTGCACGCCGTGCTGAAACTTATCTGAAATCAACAGGGATTGGCGATACGGCTTATTTTGGTCCTGAGCCTGAATTTTTTGTGTTTGATGATGTGAAGTGGCAAATTGATGAATCAGGGGCACAGCACAGCATAAGCTCTGAGGCGGCGTCTTGGTCGTCAAATAAAGAGTATGCTTGGGGTAATAATGGTCAACGCCCAGCTTTAAAAGGTGGCTATGCGGTGACTGCACCCATGGATCATTATCAAGACATGCGTGCGGTTATGTGTGATCGTATTGAAGATATCATGGGCGAGGGTCGTGTCGAGGTACATCATCATGAGGTGGCATCGGGTCAACTTGAGATCGGTGTGTCTTTTAATACTTTGGTTAAAAAGGCCGATGAGGTTCAGCAATTTAAGTATGTGGTGCAAAATGTCGCCAATCAATTTGGTAAAACAGCAACCTTTATGCCAAAACCGATTGTTGGTGATAATGGTTCTGGCATGCATGTACATATTTCCATCTCAAAAGAGGGTGTGAATACTTTTTCTGGAGATGAATACGCTGGCTTGTCAATGACGGCATTATATTTTATTGGTGGTATTATTAAACACGCTCGTGCGTTAAATGCCATCACCAACCCAACCGTCAATAGCTATAAGCGTTTGGTACCACATTTTGAGGCACCGATTAAATTGGCATATTCTGCGTCAAACCGCTCGGCGTCCATTCGTATTCCACATGTCTCTAGCCCAAAAGCGGTGCGTATTGAAGCCCGTTTCCCAGATCCTGCGGCAAATCCTTATTTGTGCTTTGCGGCATTATTGATGGCAGGCATTGATGGTATTGAAAATAAGGTTGACCCAGGCGAGGCAGCTGATAAAAACTTGTATGATTTGCCACCAGAAGAAGAAGCACTGATTCCGACTGTGGCCGAAAATCTGGAAGCTGCCTTAAAAGCTTTAAAACAAGATCATGCTTTTTTATTAAAAGGTGATGTATTTAGCAAAGATATGATTGATGCTTATATTGATCTAAAAATGCAAGAAGTTCATAAATTAAATGAAGCGGTGCATCCGCTTGAATTTGATTTATATTATCGTTGCTAATCGCTGACTTATCAGTTGATAGATGCTTATCGTCTAAAAAACCCCAAGTAGATAGAAACTTTGGGGTTTACTGCTTGGGATAAATGTTGAATTGAACAGCCCAAGCTTATCAGCGTCAAATTTTCTCTGAAAAATAAAAGTAGATGCGGTAAAATAAACCATATTTTACCGCATCTGATTATTATGACCATTCAAAATCATCCAGCAGACAATCCACCAAGCTCATGGGCTTATCCAAAATCCCAAATAAAACAATATGATATTGCCATTATCGGTGCTGGTGTTGTCGGTATGGTCTGTGCCATTTTACTTGCCAAAAGAGGCAAGCAGGTCATCATTTTGGATAATAAGCCCGCTCCCAGCAAGGCATCGTTTGATCAGCGATTGACTCAGCGAGATGCCAGAGTCTATGCACTAAATCATAGCAGTATCGATTTATTAAAAAGTGCTGATGTATGGGACGGTATCACCAGACGCGCCGATTATGACCAAATGCATGTATGGGCGAGAGATGATTTTGGTGAATTGATTTTTCAAGATGAACAAACCTTTGAAAATATCATGCTTGGGTCTATGGTTGAGCCATCAGTATTGGATGAAGCACTTTGGCGTCGTGCAAAAGCTTGTAAAAATTTAACTTTAAAATATGAGATCAGCTTGGCAGCTCATGGCATGGCTTTTGATGAGATGCCTGACGGTGTGTGCATACGCTATCAAGCTGACAATCAAGCCAAGATGGTGAAGGCTAAGCTATTGATTGGTGCCGATGGTCGTGCGTCTTTGGTACGCCGTGAGATGGGGGTGGGGGTGAAGACCTTAAATTATCATCAAAAAGCCATCTGCTGTGCCATACGAACCGATCAGCCACATGGTAACACAGCACGCCAAGTGATGTTGCCAACAGGTACTTTGGCACTGTTACCCATTGCCAATCTCAATCAAGATGATCAATGCCGATGGCAGTCGATTGTTTGGACATTGCCCAAGCAGATTGCAGAGACATATTTGAGCGACTACCACCAAAATCCTGATAGCCTAATCAATAGGCTGGCTTTGGCAAGCGGTTATGTGCTTGGGGATATTCATAAGATACAGTCGGTCGCAAGTTTTCCGCTATCTGCACAAGCTGCCAATCGCTATCATAAGGGTCTAATCGCACTGATGGGTGATGCTGCACATGGGGTACATCCGTTGGCAGGACAGGGGCTTAACTTGGGCTTATCTGATGTGAAGGCATTGCTGACATTGGTAGATGTGTATCATGCCAAAAATATGCCCTTAAGCACACGCTTATTAAGCGATTATGAACGCACGGTTAAAGGGCATAATTCGCTGATGATGCATAGCTTTTCTATGATTAATTTTGCTTATACATCAGCACTGAGTAATATTTCTGTGATACGCCATGCACGCAGTGAGATTGTCAAGGCGATTTCTAAGTCACCATCCGTCATGCGTCTGCTGATTGAGCGGGCCAATCGCTAAAGTAACTTGCTTTAATGCTTTGAATGTAGCTGATGAATTATCCAAATGAGCTAAACAGCACCATTAGCACAGGTGATACGATATTAACGATAAACCCAAAGCTGATGGCGATGGGCATAATCTGTGTACCGCCTGCCTGTAAGATGGTTGGTAGGGTAAAGTCAAGACTGGTTACACCACCCAAACTCACAGCGACAGATGTCGAATAACGCATGACCCATGGGATAAAGATTAAGGCAATCACTTCACGAGCCAAATCGTTGAGCAGGGCGACGCTGCCCCAAACCGCACCATAAGCATCTGTCATAATCGTACCTGATAGTGAATACCAGCCATAACCTGATGCCAAAGCCAAACCCTGCATCAGCGTTACTTCATGAAAAATGCTTGCAAAAACTACGCCTGATAAGGTGGTACAAAAAATAAATATGACACTAACCTGTAGACCTGTTTTATTAACCAAGGCTTGCTTTAATCCAATCCCCGATCCTTTTAGGCTGACACCCACCAAAAATAATAGTACCATTAGCAGAATCGTGGTCGTTTTTTCAGGCGGTATAAACCCAGCTGGCAAAAATTTGGCAGCCATAAATCCGATTGCCAAACAAATGAGCTGTGCCAAGCTGCCCCTTAGGCTGATTTTGGGCTTTTGGTTGGGCAGCGTGTGTTTAGATAACTTATTTTTTTGAGTGAGTTTATCAAAAAAAATCAAGCTAATCGCCCCAAAGCCAATGGTCAGTGCGATTAACACAACCAAATATTTGATAATGTCCCCAACCTTTTGCACCAAATCATCCACCAAACCAAGCTCGATACCAATGACAATCAAAATAAGATAAATCAGATAAGTCAGAGCCTGTCCACTAAATGCGGCCAACTTTTGTGATGTTGGTAGTGCAAAACCAACAAACATTGGACTTAAAATAAGTAATAATGTGATGATTCCCTGCATCCAATTCCCCAAATTCATCAAAGTAAAAATAAATCGGCATTGTAACATTTTTACAAAAAATTTTCGTGATTATCCACCGTATTTTGGATATTAGCCATGTTAATTTTAGATTTGATATAAAATGAGCCGCTTAAAGTGCGTGAAAATCACCAAATTGATAAAAAATGGTTTAGTTTTTGGTCACTTTGGCGTAAAATTAGCTAAATTTTTATTGGAAACAGTCATGACCGCAACCGATCCAAAACTTGCTCAAAAACAATCTGCCGCCAAAGCTGCTTTAAGCCATATTGAAGATGGCATGATTTTAGGTGTTGGTACAGGCAGTACAGTCAATTGCCTGATTGAGCTTTTGCCAAAAGTGCATCTTAAAGGTGCAGTTGCCAGCTCACAGGTTACCGAGGATAAATTAAAGGCCTTGGGTATTGAGATTTATGATTTAAATCAAGTGGGTGTGCTGGATTTATATATAGATGGTGCTGACGAGATTGACGCTAAGGGTAATATGATTAAAGGTGGTGGCGGTGCATTGACACGAGAAAAAATTGTTGCCGCCGCCTCAAAGCAGTTTATTTGTATGGTAGATGACTCAAAAATCGTCGATATACTGGGCAAATTTCCTGTTGCAATTGAAGTTTTGCCTCAAGCGCGTTCTTATGTGGCACGAGAATTGGTGGCGATGGGTGGCGATCCTGTATATCGTGAAGGGTTTGTGACAGATTATGGCAATGTCATTTTGGATACCTATGACCTTGATATTACCGATGCTGCCAAGATGGAGAATATCTTAAATAATATCGTGGGCGTGGTTTGCCATGGTGTATTTGCATCGCAGTCAGCGGATCTGATGCTAAAAGCTGGCAGTGCAGGCGTGGATACTGTTAAGTTTTAATAAAATAATTAAATATAACACATCAATATAAAACACCGCATGATTAGGTTCATGCGGTGTTTTTTAGCGACTCATATCAAGGTCAGTACGAGGAATGTAGTAAATATAAAAGCTTATAAACATTGTTAAAAGCGATAATGAAACGATGAAAATCATAGGTGCAAAAGCGATATGGGCTGAGGCTGAATGTAGAACAAACGGCAACAAACCACCGATCAGTACGATGACGATATTATAAATGATACTGACGCTTGTTAAACGAATCTTAACAGGAAATAATCGCATAACAATCGAAGGAATTGCACCAATAATACCTGAAGCAAATCCAAATAGGGCAAAAAATATCAACCCATATTCACCACCATTACGCAAATGATTAAAAAACAAAGCCACTTGCATCGCCAAAAATAGGCTACCAAAAGTTAGTACAATGCCAGGATTAAGCCTATCCACCAAAATGCCAAATATCAAGCAGCCAATTGCCATAAATAAAATCGCAAGCACATTACCAAACCATAAAACCGTTTCAGAGATTCGAAAGCTACCATCAATCAAATCTACCAATAAAATTGGCGTAAATATCAATAAACTGACCATAATACTGATTAAAATTATGGCAGGAATAATACTGATGAGCATATTTTTATTGAAAATGATTTGAAAAAATGAAATTGACGACCTAGCAAAGCTGGTTAGTTTTGAGACCAGTCGCATGGCTGTTGTGATTGTGCGTTGATCTATCCCATTGATTTTGGGTGGTAATGCCATTGAGCTTGGGCTTATGCTGTGATCGGGCATTTTTGTCTCTTCAGAAAGCTGAAACTCAATTACTGGCAGATGATCAAGCTGCTTGATTTGTGAGCTGGTCAAAGCAGATAAGCTCATGGTACTAAGTATTGACTCAGTTTCAGGACGAAATGACCGCTCAGAGTGTGCTTCTAAAAAAATGGGCGTTTCTTGCAAGTGTTTGTATGATATCAAGATTAAAATAAAGCTTAATAAGCCGCCACAAATAAACGGAATACGCCAACCAAAACTCATCATCTGTGCCCAAGTTAGCGTACCGTCTAGCCAGTTCATTAATAAAATTAAAAAAATCAAAGACAGTACACAGCCAGATAAGACCGTGCCACAACCTATGCCAATATGGCGTGTTGGTAGATGTTCGGTGACATACGCCCAAACGCTTGGCATGATACCACCAATGGCAAGACTTTGGATAACTCGAGCAATGATAAAGACAATGGGGGCGATGAAGCCAATTTGGCTATACTGTGGTAATAACCCGATGGATAAAGTGAATATTGTCACGCCCAGTATGCTGATGAACAACGCAGGCTTACGGCCTTTGGTATCACCATAGTAACCAATCATCAAGCCGCCCAAGGGTCTGGCAATATAGCCTGCTAAAAATAGTCCAAACAACTGTAGGCGAGAAAGCCAAGTATACTCCGTACCACCAAAAAAGATATGTTGTAATAAATCAGACAGATATAAAAAAATCGCAAAGTCAAAAAAAGCCACGCTGGCGATGAGACTTGCAATGACAATGGCACTAAAATAGTGCTGGCTGGGTAATTGGTTGGCTGGCATGATAATCTTCTCATAAAATACCAATCAAACATACGGTTTGATGGTGCGAAGTATCGATAATATCTTGCAAATCTGATGCTTCATAGGGTTTTGGTCAAAAGTAGATACACGAAATACCCATAACGCATTGATTGCTTATGGATATTTTACAAATAAAACATACAAAACACTAGTATTATTTATACAATTTGGTTCAAGTATTCATTGAGGTTGTATATATTTGATGATTAATATTAAAGTAGCCAATCGATGGGCATCAGTCCAGCCAGCCAAATGATCATACGATCTTTATGATTCATGTGTGGTTCGTGATACAAAATGACTGGTTGACCATTTTCGATGGTATGCCAATTAATATTACCCTTGGCGTCAAGTTTTAGTTCATAGGCTTGATGGGTGATGGCTTGGCTATTACTCAAAGCTTTGTGTAGCTGTCCTGCCAATTTACTATCTTTGATAAGAACACCAAGCTCGGTATTGATATTGGCTGAGCGTGGGTCGACATTATATGAACCAATAAATATTTGATCATCATCTACCGCAAAGGCTTTGGCGTGTAGACTTGTGGTACTGTGCTGGCGTGTACGCCAAAAACGATTTTCGTTATCTTGGATACTCTGAGCACTAGACTTGATCTCAAAAAGATGCACGCCTGCTGCCAGTAGCTGCTTTCGCCAGTGTGCGTAGCCTGCATGTACGATACCAACATCGGTAGCATCAAATGAATTGGTCAAAATACGCACCTCAACACCCATTTTAGCAAGCGTGATCAGTGTGTCTACACCTTCTTTGGTAGGAACAAAATAAGAAGAGATGATGCTAAGTTTTTTGCTTGGTTGACCCAATTGTGTTTGTAGCTGTGAAACCAAAAATTCATTAGGGTCTGAGTGACCGTTTAATTTGATAACATTATCTGCTATCAAATCAATCTGTGTCCAAAAAAATGGTACTTGCTGGGCGAGTAAATCTTGCCCAATGGTTGAGTTTTGCATGGCTTGGCGATAAGTGCGTAGCTCACGATCAGCATCCGAGCTGTCTTTGATTTTTTCAAGTTCATCAAAAACTACAGGTTTGATGCCACTGATGTCATCTTTGTTGTCATGTTTGACCAGTGTTTCAATATCAAAGGATAGGGGTGATGCCCAATAAATCTCAAAGCTTTGGGTAATTTTGCCAACGACATGACCGACCAGCATGACATCCAAATCAGCAAAATGATTAACAGGTGCATTATTTAAATATTCATTACCGATATTACGGCCACCTATGACACTGATTTTATTATCAAATGTCATGCTTTTATTATGCATACGCCGATTGGTGCGTATGGGATGTAACATATAATTTAGACTACGGAAGCCACGATAAGGCATGGGATTGATTAATCTGACAGCAATATTTTTATGCTTTGAGATGCGTAGTAGGAGCTGATCAAGTTCAGGTGAGCTATTAAAATCATCAAGAAGCAATCGAACAATCACACCACGATCAGCCGCTTCCCACAGGTCTTTAAGCATCAGTTGACCAGCTTCATCATTGTGCCAAATGTAGTATTGAATATCAATGGATTGGTTTGCCACATCAGTCAGCGTACTGCGTGCAGCAAAAGCATTAGCGCCTGTTGTAATCGGATAATATCCAGATTGATTGGGGTGATGATGGCTTTGAGCGTTGATGGCTGAGATGAGTCCGTCTGAGCTGCCACCATGTTTGACCATTTGGTGACGCGCTTGAACCTGTTTGGTCAATGCCAGACTCTTTGGTAAGTGAGGCGTATCGGGAAGATTTTTGCAGCCAACAAGTAATACCAGCATGACAGTATGTATACTGATGACAAACAAAGAGCGAAAATGATGAATCATGACTCAAAAAGTCTAAAAATTTGATTTATCATAGCAAATTTATCCCAAAAAAGAAGTGCTTTACCAAAATTTTACCAAACAAAATCGCTTCTTTTTTAATCATTTTGGCGATGATTGTATCAAATGGCGAGCTGTTGCCAAATCATTTAACCACAAGTAAACCAATTAACCAAAAGCGGGCATTCGGCGAGGTACAGCATCCAAAAATTCACGGCGTGCGTCATGATTGGTGGTAAACTCACCCAACATGCTGGTGGTGCGTGTGGTGGATTGTTGCTTGCCAACACCACGCATCATCATGCACATATGGCAGGCATCCATAATAACCGCAACACCACGGCAACCCGTCAGCTCTTCGATGGCACTGGCTACTTGCTTGGTTAAGTTTTCTTGGATTTGTAGACGGCGTGCATACATATCAATGATGCGTGCCACTTTAGATAATCCTAATACTTTGCCATCTGGCAGATAGCCAACATGGGCAACCCCATAAAAAGGCAGTAGATGATGCTCACATAGCGAATAAAATTCAATATTTTGTACCAAAACCAGCTCAGGATTATCAGAATCAAAGACGGCATTGTTAGCCACAGTTGCCAAATCCTGATGATAGCCACGAGTAAGATAACCAAACGCCTTGGCAGCCCGCATTGGTGTATCAATCAATCCATCACGGGTCAAATCTTCTCCTGCTGAGGAGATGATTTGGGCATAATGCTTAGACAGGATTTCGTAATCGTGGATAAAGTTTACGGTATCAGAATTTGACATATTTGAAGCATCTAGTAAAAAAATGCATAGCTTATCATAAAATAGCGATTGATTTAACAAAAAACTGATTTTTTCATCACTTTTTGAGTATTTATCAAACACTTTGGATGAGTTGATGTGTAAAATTAAGTTTACATTTGTACTAATTGTATCCCACATTTTAAAATTCCATGCTATAATGGCAAAAATTTCTATCAAAAGGATAAAATCATGTTACTAAAAGGTCGGCGTTTTGTGGTGACTGGGATTGCCAGTAAATTATCAATTGCTTGGGCGATCGCTGAAAGCTTGCATCGTGAGGGGGCACAGCTGATTTTAACCTATCCGAATGATAAAATTAAAAAGCGTGTGGATATGGCTGCCGAAGCATTTGATGCGGTGGCGGTGATTGAGTGTGATGTTGGCTCAGATGAGTCGATTCAAGTGTGTTTTGATGAAATCGCCAAACATTGGGGCGTAGGCGACGATAAAGGCATCGATGGTATTGTGCATGCCATCGGTTTTGCCCCTGCCGATCAGCTTGATGGTGATTTTACCCAAGCAACCACTCGTGAGGGCAGTCAAATTGCCCATGATATCTCAAGCTACAGTTTTGTCGCACTTGCCAAAGCAGGGCGTGAATTACTTGCTGCACGCCAAGGCTCACTGTTGACTTTAACTTATGAAGGCAGTATTTCTGTATTGCCAAACTATAATGTCATGGGCATGGCAAAAGCAAGCCTAGAAGCTTCGGTACGCTATTTGGCATCATCATTGGGCGGTGAGGGCATTCGTGTCAATGCCATCAGTGCCGGTCCTATCCGCACATTGGCTGCCAGTGGTATTAAATCATTTCGCCGTATGCTTGATGTCAGCGAAAAAATCGCACCGCTTGGGCGTAATGTTAGCCAAGAAGAAGTGGGTAATGCTGCACTGTTTTTGTTATCACCTTGGGCAAGCGGTATTACTGGCGAGATTTTATTTGTGGATGCAGGCTTTAATACCGTTGCCATCAGTGAAAAAATCATGATGATGGCAGGCGACGGCGAACAATAACAACGCTTTAAAACTTTCATAAAAAGTTAAGTTGGTAGTGAGCAAAATTGTGCCAATGACATCAAACATTGGCACAAATATCCGATTTTTGGTATGATACGCCATACCATTTAATTGTTGAGAGTGATTATGACCCAGCCTTTTTTGATTGCCCCATCGATTTTGTCTGCTAATTTTGCACGGCTTGGAGCAGATATTGAAAGCGTTCTTGAAGCTGGTGCAGATGTTGTGCATTTTGATGTGATGGACAACCATTATGTACCAAATCTAACTTTTGGTTCGATGATTTGTCAAGCATTAAAAGACTATGGCATCACTGCACCCATTGATGTACATTTGATGGTTAAGCCAGTCGATGGCATGATTGAGCAGTTTTTAAAGGCGGGGGCTGACATTATCACTTTTCATCCCGAAGCCAGTGAGCATATAGACAGAAGCCTTCAGCTGATTAAAGATGGTGGTGCCAAATGTGGTTTGGTCTTTAATCCTGCAACACCTTTATATTATTTGGATCATACATTGGATAAGGTTGATCAAATTTTGCTGATGAGTGTCAATCCAGGTTTTGGTGGTCAAAAGTTTATTGATACAACATTGGATAAATTAGCAACTGTGCGTCAAATGATTGACGATAGTGGTCGAGACATTCGCTTGGAAGTTGATGGCGGTGTCAATGTGGCAAATATTCGCACCATTGCTGAGGCGGGTGCTGATATGTTTGTGGCAGGGTCGGCGATTTTTAATCAGCCTAATTACAAGGCTGTGATTGATGCTATGCGTGATGAGTTATCAAAGGTAAACCGATCATGACTATGCCGCACCATCAAGCCCAAACCACGCATCACAACCCTCCAAAACCCAACAAACCCGCCAGCGTCGTACCGATGGGCTTTACCATAGGGCTATGTTTGGCAAGTTTGCTATTAAGCTTGGCAGGCTATGGATTTCGATTGATGTTTGGTGATGAGATGTCTGAGGTATTGCGTCATGCTGCTGTCGTTGTGCCTGTATTTGTGATTGGCATTCCGCTGATGACTTGGCTTGGTGCGACTGGACTAAATAAACTGGGTAAAACTAATATCCACCCTAGAAATGCTTGGACTTTTGGTTGGTTATTATCGACAGTTGCGATGTTATCCATTATGGGAGTGTATAGCTGATGCTCTCCAAGCTAATTCCTGATATCATCACACCAAAAGATATCCCTAAAGGCTTGATTTTATTGCTTATTGTGGCGTGTTTGCTGGTGGGTTTATCTGGGCTTAGATATGGCGGTGTGGAAGGATGGCTTCATGTCCTTGAAAATTGGCTCGTCGCTTTGGTGGTGATTCCTGCCTTAACTGCATTGATCTCATTGCCTTTAAAGTGGCGTGATAGCACCTTTGATGTGCGTATGGTCTATTATTTGGGTATGTTTGTTGCACTTTTATTTATGTTGGCAAAGCTACGCTACTGGCGATGACTTGAAAAGTACCAAAATGATGCCATATACCAAGATAGACTAAAATAATGATGAGATGGCAATCATAATGACAAATCAAATTTCACAAACCATTGAAAATTGGCAAACGATGAGTATTGCAGAATGCCTATCATTTGTTGATGATTTGGTATATCATGCGTCTGATTCTGATGAAGAGGACACACTATCAATTTTACATGAGCTGTTTTTTCAGGAAGTCAATGGGCGTGGTGATGAGACGCTGATTGATGCACTCGCTTCAGCCATTGCTCAGTTTATGGATCCTGCAACAGTTGAGGAGCTTGCACAGCAAGTAGAGCGGACATTAGGCGTCGATTTAGCCAGATTATCAAAACTGGCACGCAGTCAGCGATTAAATGCACAGGTGCAAGCATCTGACGGTGAGCATCGCCCCAAGCGTCGTCAGCGTAAGCAACAAGACCAAGAGGAGTTGGGTACCAAAGAGCGTGTATCACAGTTGCGACATGCCAGCAAATCAAAAAAGCCCAAAGATGGTTTTGTCCAAGAAACTTTGCTTGAGTTTATTGAAGAGTCATCAGGGGTGATGATTTTACGAGAAGTGGGTCATGATCATGATGAGCCTTTGGTGAGTATTACTTTTTCAGAGCAAGTCCAAGATATGCTAGGTGCTGATGCCAGAGTGGTTGGGCAAGCGATGATCCATGCTGCCATCGCAAGCGTTGTACAACGCCAAAGCAACTTTTGGCATGCACATGTATATGATGAAGAACCAGCACATTATAGCTGATGTATTTGAAAACTGATTCAATTGATTCAATTAAGAGATTAAATCGTGCCATATTTAATCTCTTTTTATTTTGGCTATTTGGTTAACAGATGACGAATTAGCATCATTTTAATCTAATTAGCCTTTGATCGGTAATGATGATGTCCACCGACATATCCCAAGGCTGTTTGGGCAGCCGATCTGTCACTTGAAAATCATAACACCAAGCGATTTTTAGGCAGTTTTTGGCTTTTGCAAATGTGCGATCATAGTAGCCGCCCCCCATACCAAGGCGTACACCGTTAAGATCAACCATCACCAAAGGGCAAATGATGGCATCCATATGATTGGCAGATAATATCAGTTTTGAGCGGGGTTCATGCATACCTAGGCGATGCTTTTTAAGAGGTGTTTTATTAAGTGGTTGAATGATAGGGGCAAATGTCAAGGGTTTGTTTGGCGTGGTGATGGGTAAATACGCTTGATAGTCAAGTTTTTGGCAAAATTGGGCAATGGTGGCGGTTGGTAGTTCGCCAAATCCATCCAAATAAAAACCAATATTGGCTTTTTTGGACAATAGTGGTATTAATTTATATAAAAATCTGCTCGCTAAGTAAGCGGATCTTTGACGCTCACAATGACTAAGTGATCGTCTTTGCATACGCATGTGTTTACGCAAATGGACAGCGGATAAATTGGTTTGGTGGTTGGTCTTGGTCATTGTGTTTATATTTGGTAATGATTATTATTTGCTATTGAATCCTAGATAAACTGATGGTATGCTAAATCATCTCATCATTTAGATAAAGTGGTACAATTCAGTTAGGTGCATTGCTAGTAGAATTGCATCGCTGATTGTATCACGCATCTTAAGCGACTTTTATCAAAAAATCAATGGAGTAAAATATGACAACACGCATCGAAAAAGACACCATGGGCGAGATTGCTGTACCTGCTGAGGCTTATTGGGGGGCACAAACTGAACGCAGTCGCCAAAATTTCCGTATTGGCGGAGAAAGACTGCCAGAGCCTTTAATCCATGCGATGGCAACTGTTAAAAAAGCCGCCGCTATGACTAATGCGGCACTTGATCGCATCACCGATGAACAATCACAGCTAATCGTTCAAGCCTGTGATGAGATTTTGGCAGGTAAGCTTAATGATCAATTCCCGCTTGTGGTGTGGCAAACAGGCTCAGGCACTCAGTCTAATATGAATATGAATGAGGTTATCGCTAATCGTGCCAATGAAATTGCTGGTCAACCAAAAGGAAGTTATCAGCCGATTCACCCCAATGATCATGTCAATCATGCCCAATCGACTAATGACAGCTTTCCGACAGCGATTCGAGTGGCGGCTGCTCAAGAGATGAGTAATAAACTGTTGCCAGCCATTAACAATTTACGCCAAACATTGGCACAAAAATCAGCTGATTTTGATGAGATTATTAAAATCGGACGCACGCATTTACAAGATGCCACACCGCTGACTTTGGGTCAAGAGTTTAGCGGTTATGTCATGCAGCTTGATTATGCTTTGGAGCGTATTGAGGCGGCATTGAGCGGTCTTTATCAGTTGCCATTAGGTGGTACAGCAGTTGGCACAGGGCTTAATAGCCACCCTGATTATGCTGTCAAAGTCGCTCAAGTTTTGGCAGAATTAACCAAGCTGAATTTTATCACAGCACCCAATAAATTTGAGGCTTTGGCTGCACGAGATGCCGAAGTATTTGCTTCAGGTGCACTAAAAACCTTGGCAGCAAGCCTGAATAAAATCGCCAATGATGTTCGTTGGCTGGCTTCAGGCCCACGCTGTGGTCTGGGTGAGCTTAGTATTCCTGAAAATGAGCCTGGTTCATCCATCATGCCCGGTAAAGTCAATCCAACTCAGTGCGAGGCGATGACCATGGTGGTCACCCAAGTCTTTGGTAATGATACGACCATTTCTATGGCAGGGGCTTCTGGTAATTTTGAATTAAATGTTTATATGCCTGTGATCGGATATAACCTATTACAGTCGATTCGTCTGCTAACGGATGCTATCAATAGCTTTAATGAGCATTGTGCAGTAGGTATTGAGCCAATTTACGAAAAAATTGATTACTATTTACATCATTCTTTGATGTTGGTCACTGCACTCAATCGCCATATTGGCTATGAAAATGCCGCCAAAGTTGCCAAAACTGCTTTTAAAAATAATCAATCTTTAAAACAAACTGCTATTCAGCTTAACTTATTGACTGAAGCTGAATTTGATGAAATTGTGCGTCCAGAACAAATGGTTGCCCCAAAATAAGCTTTTGATGCTCAAACACCGCCAGCGATTTGGCGGTGTTTTTGGTTGAAAAAAAGCCATAATTTAGCGATAATAGCTTATTTATCCATTATCATACACCATTCATCATGACCACCACGCAAGCCCGTCTTAAAAAGCCTAAAAAACCTCGGCGTTCACAAGCTGATATCGTGGCTAATAATTTTTTAAAGTCTGTTTTTCGCCCTGCAAAAAAGCAGCTGACTTTAGCATGGCTGTGCGATGTCATAAGCTTACTATTATTAATGGTACAAGCTTGGATTTTGGTGATGATTTTTGATGGCTGGCTTTTGCCATTTATTCTGACATTACCTCAGCATCAAGCGATGGCGATCGAGGCTTTGGGTGTTTATGTGATGGCTTTATTTGGCGTGATGTTATTACGCGCATTGATTGGTTATGCCAAAGATGCACTACTTACACGCATCGGTGTGCAAGCAGCCAGTGATGTGCGTCAGCGGCTATTAATCAAACTGGGTGACATGGGTCCTGCCAGACGCTTTTTTGGCTCTGATGGTGCATTGGCAAGCAAAATCATTGATGAACCTGAGCATCTCATCGGTTATGCTCGCTTTGAAATTCAGAAAAAAACTGCCATTAGTACACCAGTTTTATTGGCAGTTTGTATTGGTTTTTTTAATAAAACTGCTGCAGTGATCTTACTGGCGACTGCACCACTGGTACCGATTTTTATGGCAATGATTGGTGTGGCAACTGCACGCAAAAGCCGTGAGCAGATGGATGCGATGGCACAGCTTGGCGGTCGATTTTTTGATTGGATACGAGGGGTGAATACGCTATCTCGTCTGGGCGTGATTGATATCGCTGTCAAAGATATTGATGTCAGTAGCGATAATTACCGTAAAAAAACCATGGCAGTGCTACGCATTGCTTTTTTAAATAGTGCGGTGCTTGAATTTTTATCGGCATTATCCATTGCACTTGTGGCTGTTTATTTGGGTTTTGGGTTGATTGGGATTTTGCCTTGGCAATCTGGTGTTGTCATGACCACTTACAGTTCAGCTTTGATGATTTTATTACTGGTGCCTGAATTTTATGCACCACTACGCCGCTTGGGTGCTGAGTATCATGTCAAAGGTCAAGCAGTCGGTGCCGCCAAGGAGATGGTGGGCATACTTGATTTTAAACACAACAAAACCGAGCTGCATCAGGTGGATTTGATGGGGCAAGTGGGGTTTCATTTAAGGCAAGTGGCTGCCTTTGGTGATGATGGGCGAGTCAGGTTAACGCCGACGACGCTGCATTTTGTGGCAGGTAAATCAACATTATTAAAAGGGGAAAGTGGCGCAGGCAAATCGACGCTTTTGCAGATTTTATTGGGATTTGGGCAATATACTGGTGTGGTTGAGGTGTATGATGATCAAGGGCACTATCGCTACGATACGCTGGATATGGCGTATCTTAGACATCAGTTTGGCTATTTGGCACAAACGCCAGCACTGTTGCCCATCAGTATTCGTGATAATCTGACATTGGCAAAATCTGATGCGATCGATGATGAGCTGATTCATGTACTAGATGCTGTTGGGCTGTGGTCTTTGATCCGTGATTTGCCCGAGCAGATGGATACCATGCTTGGTGAGCGGGGCGGTGGGTTGTCAGGTGGGCAGGCACATCGCCTTGCCATTGCTCAGCTTTTGCTTCAAGATGCTAAGGTGTGGCTACTTGATGAACCCACAGAGCATCTAGACAGTGAGACCGCCTTGATGATAAAAGATTTATTAAAACGCTTATCAGTGCATCGGACGGTCATTTGGATTACCCATGATCAAAGTGTTGATATCGCCTTTGACGATACTCATCATTTGGGGGTTTATGATGAAATCAAATAAACCATTTAAGCTTCGTGAACTCATCAGTACCCAAGTTTGGGTATGGATCTTGGCTTGGCTTCTGGGGCTTGTGACTGTTTGGTCAGTCTTAGGATTGTCGATGGTATCAGGGTGGTTTGTGACTATGTCAGCAGTGGCAGGCCTAGTTGCGGTAGGCACTCATACATTTAATTATATGATGCCAGCGGCCATTATACGCACCTTTGCCATTGCACGCACGCTATCTCGCTATGGTGACTTGATGGTATCGCATCATGCTGTCTTTGGACTGTTGAAAGATTTGCGTGTACGATTTTTTGCCGATTGGGCAAGTTTGGATTTTAATGCCCGAAACCTGCAAAGACAATCTAGCAGCCAAAAAATGCACCGCCTTGTCAAAGACATTGATGTTTTAGATGAATTTGTTTTACGCTTGATATCACCTTGGATTATGGCAATCGGTGCGGTGATTTTGGTGGCTGGCGTTACGCTGTTGCTACTGCCCAACGCATGGTTTGGGCTAGTGCCGATCGGCTTGGCGATTTTGATTGCTGTTTTTGTGGTATATCGTGGCATTCATTTGGCGTATGACGAGAGTACTATACTTGAAACTCGCAAATCAAAACTGCTGGATACCTTGCCAGCACTGACATCCTTGCTGATTTGGCATCGCTGGGATGCGTACATACATCAGCTGAGTGATTTGGATGCTCAGCAAACCAAACTAACACTGTCATCACATCGTCTACGCAGAATGGGCATGTTGGGGGTGCAAGTGGCACTGGCACTGGCGGCGGCACTTATGCTTTGGGGTGTAGGGAGATTTTTTAGACAGACAGATAGTGTTGCTTTTACCATTGAGACATTAAATGATTATCCGATGATGAGTTCGGCGGTCGCACTGGCAGTATTTTTAGGATTGATGGGCTTGGGCGAGTTTATCCAAAATTTGATTGCTGAGCCATTGGCCTTGGGGCGTAGTCAGGTAGCCAAGCAGCGTCTCAACGAGATGCTTATCAGCCAAAACGCTGCTCCCAAAATCAATTTTAATCAGATTACCAATCAGCAGGATACTTTGACTTTATGGCTTAATAATGCCATTGTTAGGGTGCCAAATGCCATCATCAGTGCTCATATTCACCATGCCAAGATTAGCTCTGATATGCCTTGCTTGATTGTAGGCCCTTCAGGTGCTGGTAAATCCACTTTACTGCATACACTTGCCCAAGAGCATGATTTGACCTCGGGTGAAATTTGGTTATGTACTGACACCGAAAAATATCCGTGGCAGTCAGTTGATTTTGGTCAATCACTGGGATTTTTGGGGCAAACAGTTGATATTTTTGATCAAACGCTGGCAGATAATCTTCGTTTGGGTAAACCAAACGCAACCGATGATGAGCTTATAACAGCGCTTAAAAAAGTAAATTTATTAACTTGGCTAAATAATCAACCAAAAGGTCTGGCAACTCGGCTCGGAGAATATGGTATGGCTGTGTCTGGTGGGCAAGCACGGCGTATCGCCTTGGCTCGACTGTTGCTATCCCCAAAAGCGGTCATGATGCTAGATGAGCCTTTTGCAGGCTTGGATCCAGATACACGCCACAATGTATGGTCAAGTCTAATTGATGCCCAAAAATCTGGTGATATTGGCTTGTTATTAATTTGTACCCACCAGCTGTGGCAACAGATGGGTGAAGTTCAGGTCATCAAAATCGAGGGTGAGGGTCAAGTTTAATTTATCACTCTGTGCTTTGCTTGACTAAGTCTTGATAAACTTGAATCGTGTTATCAACCATATCATCAATCTCATAAGCATGCGTCATGGCAGGTGGAATGGGGTTTGATAATAAAAACTTAACACTTTTACACAGCATGATCGCAGTCTGTTCTTTGACCAATCCTTGGGGGTATAAGTCTCCTAGGATATCTGCAAAGGCACCTTTTGCCCAACCAATCACTGGTGTTCCTAAATGAATGGCTTGAAGTGCTGTCATGCCAATACTTTCGGGGTGATTGGCAAGCGATAATACGATATTAGCCGATGACAGCCATTCACGCATATCAGGCGGATTTTTGCCGATAAAAGAGACCCGATCTTGTAAGCCCAAAGTATGCAGGCGTTGGACAAAATCTTCATAAAAAACACACTGATGAATGCGTGCTATGGGGTCATCATCCATGATGATTGCGTGAATTTTTGGAAATTTTTCTTGTAGATTTCCTAAAATATCAATGAGCCATTCTTGACCATATTCAGGGCCGATCGGTGTTGGAAAAACCAACCATTTTTTGTGTTCAAGCTCGGGAAATTGGGCAAAGGTTTGATGTAGCCAATGCACAGATGAGTGGTGGCGATAGGGGTATTTTCGAACATCCACCCCACGAGGCACACAAATGATATCAGGAAACTTGATGGACTTATCAATTTTTTCTGGTTTTATTTTTTCAAAAATTTTATTAAAATGTTTATCAATACTTTTAGATGCACTGATCAGCAAATCAGCATGAAACAGTGCTTTTGAATAAGAATTGACAGGATAAAATCCATATAAACTTGAAATAATTTTGGGACGCTTGTCATTTGTAAAGGAACGCATAGCCCAATATAACACCCAAGCAGGTGTACGAGAATGTATGTGAATGATATCGGGCTGATGCTGTTCAATGATTTGTCGAAGCTTAAGTGTGTGTATCAATGCCCACCAGCTTTTTTTGGGCATAGGTAGGCGGTAATATATTGCCCCATCACGCACAAGACGCACAACAAGCTTGCTATCGCTTGGAGCACTGCCGATGATGATAGACTCATGACCAGCTTTGATGAGCGCATGGGAGATGGGATAAATGCCACGCTCAGACTCATCATGCCTAAGCGAAGATGACAGTTGAAGAACTTTCATAACTTATCATCTGATGTATCAACTGGTTTTATTTTCAAGAAAATCTAAAATTTTCTCAACATGCTCTTTGGCTTTGACATCCCGAAAACTACCAATCATCTCGCCATTTTTATTGTACACAAATGTAGAGCGTACCACGCCAAGATGGGTTTTGCCATACATCTTTTTTTCTTTGATGACATCGTAATATTGGCAAAGTTTTTCATCGGTATCACTAATTAAATCAATTGATAAGGCTTTTTTATTGATAAAATTTTGATGAGATTTGATACCATCTCGAGAGACGCCAAGGATATAAAATCCCAATGATTCAAGCTTGGCTTTATGATGACTAAAATCCATCGCCTGAATGGAACAGCCTTGCGTGTTGTCTTTGGGATAAAAGTACAAAATCAAGCCCTGATGACTTTGATTAAGCAGTTGATTTAGCTGCACAGAAGTGGCTTCTTGGGTATCAGCTGCCACCATGGTTAACTCAAAACTTGGTAGCACGATGGTTTCGTTAGAATTTTGTAGCATTGGTATCTCGTTGTCATTTTAATCATAACAGTTAAACGATGTATATTTTAGCAAAATTTACCCATGAAAGAACATTTTTATTCATCATAATTGCTTAGTAATCATCAATTCTTTCTAAAATACATCAATTTGCAAATTTTTGTTTGGCATCAAAATGACTTTGCGGTAAAATTACAATTTTTTATTTTAATTACAGGCAATTACTTTGCTATTTCGTTCGCTGACCGCTTTTGAATTAAGACTTTAGCGATTATTATCTGGATAGAATATGTCTTTATCATCATATTTAAAAATTAATGAGCGTGGCTCATCCGTGCGTCAAGAAATTATTGCTGGCTTGACGACTTTTTTGGCGATGGTGTATTCGGTCATCGTTGTGCCAAATATGTTATCAGCAGCTGGATTTCCTGCTGAATCGGTTTTTATCGCAACATGCTTGGTGGCGGGCCTTGGTTCAATATTAATCGGACTTTGGGCAAATGTACCGATGGCGATTGGCTGTGCGATTTCTTTGACAGCGTTCACTGCTTTTAGCTTGGTGCTTGGGCAAGGTGTGAGTATTCCTGTGGCACTGGGTGCAATTTTTTTAATGGGTGTGGTTTTTACCTTAATCTCGGTGACAGGCGTTCGTGCGTGGATTTTACGCAATTTGCCTGCATCGATTGCACACGGTGCAGGTATCGGCATTGGACTGTTTTTACTGCTGATTGCTGCCAATGGTGTGGGTTTAGTTATCAAAAATGATACAGGTTTACCTGTGATGATGGGCGAGTTTATGTCGTTGCCTGTGATTTTATCCTTGGTGGGGCTGGCGGCGATTATTGGTCTTGAGCGATTACGCATTAAGGGCAGTATCTTATGGGTGATTATTACCATTACGATAATTGGGCTGCTTTTTGATCCTACAGTGAAGTCGGATGGTGCTATTTTAAAAGTACCAAGCTTTGGTTCAGAGTCTTTATTTATGCAAATGGATGTCATGGGTGCACTCAATGCAACAATTTTGCCGGTGGTGTTTGCCTTAGTCATGACGGCAATTTTTGATGCAACAGGTACCATTCGTGCCGTGGCAGGTCAGGCAAATTTACTGGACAAAGATGGTCAAATCATCAATGGTGGTCGTGCTTTGACATCAGATTCGGTCAGTAGCTTGTTTTCAGGTATTTTTGGGACGGCACCTGCTGCGGTGTATATCGAATCTGCTGCTGGGACGGCAGTGGGCGGTAAGACAGGTTTGACAGCGATTGTGGTTGGCGTGCTATTTTTATTGATGCTATTTTTTCAGCCATTGGCATTTTTGGTGCCAAGCTATGCCACCGCGCCTGCACTTATGTATGTCGGTCTTTTGATGCTAAGCAATGTCTCAAGACTTGATTTTGAAGATTTTGTCGGAGCAATGAGCGGTTTAATTTGTGCTGTATTTATTGTTTTGACTGCCAATATTGTCACAGGAATTATGCTTGGTTTTGGTGCGTTGGTACTTGGGCGGGTGATTTCTGGTGAATTTAATAAGCTTAATATTGGCACTGTGATTATCGCTGTCGTTCTTGTCGCATTTTATGCGCTCGGCTATGCCATTTGATGGTAAGCCACCAAAAAACTCTGCCAAAAATAAAATACACCCCAAAGTTAGATCGCTAATTTTGGGGCGGGTTTTATGGCTAAATCAGACTGGCTAAGGTCTCATAAATCTCATGTTGTTTGGCTTGGTTGGATTTAAGTTTGGTGTCAAGCTGAGCACCTTCGATGGCGTAGCGTACCACTTGATACTGTGGATGACTGTCAGTGGCGGCGAACTGCTTTTGTTTTTGAGCCATCCAGTTTTGCCACACCTCAAACATATTAGCATCAGCATGAATGGCTGTTAGTAGCCCAGACCAGTTGCTGTTCATGCCAATCTTAGAATCTTGAAAAATCACTTGCAAATATGCTTTGGTAAACCGACCTTGAACAGCACCCAATTCATCAGCGATGGATAAAATTGCGGTATTGAGCTGAGCGATATAAAGACCCACCACGGCATTTAACAGCTCTTCTTTGTTTTTAAAATGATGAAACAGCCCGCCTTTACTGGTACCTGCAGCGTCTGCAACTTTTTGCATGGATAAGTTTGCCACACCGTCACTGACCATCAAGTGCTTGGCTGCCATGATTAACTCATGTTTAAGCTGCTCTGGTTTATTTTTTCGCTTTGTGCCTGATGTGCCAGTGTGTAGATTGTTTTCACTAATAAATAAATTGTCATTCATAGGATAAACCATTTAAAATTAAAAAATATTTAATAAAACTTATCGTTAATTGGGATAAATAACGGTAAAACTCAATAAAACCAACTGGTCGGTATTTTATAAAACTCTATGAGAATTTGCAAGCACAGATATGGTAATATGGTGAATTTTATTTCTCGACAGGCAAGGGTGATTTACCAAAAATTATGCTACAATAAGGGGTATTTTTATCAGTTTATTTGGAGCGTGCGATGTCAAATCAGAAAAAAATTCCCCATGTATTGATGATTTTAGATGGTATTGGCCATCGTGAAGAGACCAAAGATAATGCCGTTGCCGCCGCCAAGACACCAAACTTAGATGCTTTATTTGCCAGCTGTCCCAATGGGCTGATTTCTGGTTCTGGTATGGATGTTGGATTGCCAGAAGGCCAGTTTGGTAATTCTGAAGTGGGGCATATGAATTTGGGTGCTGGGCGTATTTTATTTCAAGATTCAACCCGAATTATGAATGAGATTGAGTCAGGGGAATTTTTTAATAATTCGGCATTGACGAATGCTGTTCAAGCCACGCTTAACAATGAAAGCGCAGTGCATATTTTAGGGCTTTTGTCTGATGGCGGTGTGCATGCGCACATTGATCATATCAAGGCAGCCGCTAAGCTTGCTTTATCTCAAGGGGCGATGCAAGTGTTTGTGCATGCGTTTTTAGATGGTCGTGATACACCGCCACAGTCTGCCAAAGGCTATGTGACTGATATTGAAGATTATTTTGCTCAGATTAATCAAGAATTTGAAGGTAATGTTAAAATTGCCAGTGTGATCGGTCGATTTTATGCCATGGATCGTGATAAGCGTTGGGATCGTGTGGAATCTTGCTACCAGCTATTAACCGAAGGCAAATCGGTCAGAACCGCAGATAATGCACTAGATGCAATCGAGCAAGCATATGCTGCAGGGGAGACGGATGAATTTGTTGCTGCAACTTTCATTGAAGATGATGGCGTGATTGGTGATAATGATGGCGTGATTTTTATGAATTTCCGTGCTGACCGTGCACGAGAAATCAGCTTGGCTTTTTTGGATGCTAATTTTGATGGCTTTCATCGCCATGTGATTCCTGAATTATCGGCATTTGTTATGCTGACCAAATATTCAGATGAGCTTGAAAATAATCCAAAAACCGACATCGCCTATCATCCAACAAGTCTGGCGAATACCTTGGGTGAATATTTGCAAAATTTGGGCAAAACTCAACTTAGAATTGCCGAAACCGAAAAATACGCACATGTAACCTTTTTCTTTAGCGGTGGTCGTGAAGATCTGTACAACGGCGAAGATCGCATTTTGATTAATAGTCCTGATGTGAAAACATACGACCTAAAGCCTGAAATGAGTGCCTTTGAGGTTACCGAAAAATTAAATGATGCGATTGACTCAGGTAAATATGATGTATTGATTGTCAATTATGCCAATGGTGATATGGTGGGGCATTCAGGGGTATTTGAGGCGGCAGTTAAGGCGGTGGAAGCGGTGGATCAGTGCATAGGCGAGGTGGTCAAGCATGTTCGTGCCGCTGACGGTCATTTATTAATCACCGCTGATCATGGCAACTGTGAGCAGATGCAAGACTACCAAAGTGGTCAGGTACACACGCAGCATACCACAGAACTTGTACCTTTTATCTATATTGGTGATAAAAAAGCGACTGTGCGTCGTGGCGGCAAGCTGTGCGATGTGTCACCAACACTGTTGGATCTGATGGGACTAGATAAGCCAAGTCAGATGACTGGAGAGAGTTTATTGGTTTTTTGAGCAATTAGATAAAGAAGGTTTGGTATGCGATTTTCGGCAGTAATAACGGCTTTATTAATTGGTGTGATGGGCTATGTGAGTGCATTTGCCAATCAACAGGCTTTTGATGCTCAAGCAGATGTAGACGATCTGATGATGGATACGCCTACCTTGGATGCTTTGGATGTAGCACCAAATCATTTGTATGGTATTGACGGTTTGCACTCTGGGCGAGTGCCTTTGAATACCATCAGTCCCACCACGCTCAAAACTTTTGTACAAGTGGTTGATTTGATGCGTCGTGAATACATTGAGCCTGTAGATGATGAGATGTTATTTTATCACGCCATTCATGGGATGCTAAATCGTGTGGATCGCAATGCTGAGTTTCTTGATGCGACTGCCTTTGCCAATCTTAGCTCATTTACCACAGGTAATGTGGCAGGCGTGGGTCTAAAGGCAGTTTGGAAAAGCCAAGATGCACATTGGGTGGTGACTGAAGTGACTGCCGATAGCCCTGCCAAAAGTGCAGGTATTAATGTTGGCGATTATTTACACCAGATTGGTGATATTAAACTGAACCAATCCCAAACCGAAAATGACATCATTCAGCTTTTAAGTGGTATCGCAGGCTCAAGCGTTGATATCACTTATTCAAGAGCAGGTCGATCCAAGCAATCTGCCAATGTTATTCGTAACCAAGTTCAAAAAAGCAGCATTGAAGTTTTTGTTCAAAATGACATTGCTGTCATCAAACTTCCCGTCTTTCAAAATAACACCAGACAAGATATTATTGATCGTCTTGCCTTGATAGAAGGGCAGGTTCGGGGTGTGGTGATTGATTTACGAAACAATCCTGGTGGTGTGCTTGATTCAGCCGCTGAGGTGGCCTCTTTATTTATGCGAAAGCAAGTCGTTACCCAAGTCCAAAACCGAAGTGGCATAGAAAGGGTGATAGAGACGCATGGTTCACCCGTACTAGAATCCATGCCAGTGATTATTTTACAAAATCGCTATTCGGCATCAGCAGCTGAAGTACTGGCAAGTGCATTGCAAACACATGGGCGGGCAATGATCGTGGGTGAGACGAGCTATGGTAAGGGTTCGGTGCAATCGGTGATTCCTTTGGGAAATCATCAAGGCATCAAGATGACCACCGCACATTATCTCACGCCCAATGGCAAAAAAATCGATAAAATCGGTGTGGTGCCTGATGTGAGTTTTAAACCGCCTTCTAATGACTCACAAGACGATGAATGGTTGCGTTTGAGCCTAGATTTGATGGAGCGAGTAAAAACAAACCAAAGTTGATTTAAGGCGACCAAAATCGCCATCATAAGATTATCAAGTGACACTTTTGATGGCTAATTTTATCAGTGAGTCTGTACCAGCCCATGCCTGATGGCAAGGTGCGTGAGTTTGACATCGCTATCAATGCCCAGTTTATCAAAAATCCGATAGCGATAAGTATTGACTGTTTTGGCACTCACAAATAGCTGATCGGCAATTTGCTGTGTACTTTGACAGTTAACAACCATCATGGCAACCTGTTTTTCACGCTCAGATAAGGCGTCAAATGGTGACTCTTTTTGTTCACCAAGTACCGTTTCGGCAAGCTGCTCGGCAACATCATGACTAAAATAACGCGATCCTGCGTGTACTTTTTTGATGGCACGAATCATCTCATCAAGCGGCGTCCCTTTGGTGATATAGCCATTAACGCCCGCTTTTAAAAGCATGGAAGGATATGGCTGAGCTGTCAAACTTGAAACAGCAAGCACCTTGATATTTGGATTAAATTGCTTGATGCGTCGAGTGGCTTCCACACCATTGATATTTGGCATATTGACATCCAACAAAACAACATCAGGACTTAGGGCACGCACCTGCATCACCGCACTGTCGCCATCAATCGCTTCACCGACAACTTCAATATTGGCATCATCATCAAGCATCCGAGTGATGCCCATTCTTACCAAATCATGGTCATCTACGACCAAAACTTTAATACTCATCAAACGCCCATACTATTTATTGATTAGAATATTGTAACAAGAATTTAGGTTTGTGTCGCCATTTTATTGCAAAATCATGCATTAATAAATAAGATTTGGCTAATCTATCATTTTAGATATAAAAAGAGCCCAAGATGACTTGAGCTCTGTGATACTGAGTAAATATTAGCCTTTTAAAGCTTTAATTGCAGCATTCAAGCGGCTCTTGTGGCGAGCGGCTTTATTTTTATGGATAATGCCTTTATCAGCCATACGGTCAATGACTGGCACAGCTTTGTTATAGGCTTCGGTTGCAAGCTCATAAGACTTTTCTTCAATTGCAGAATTGACGCGTTTGATGTAGGTACGCACCATAGAGCGTTGAGATGCGTTGTGCTGACGACGCTTAGTATTTTGACGAGCGCGTTTACGAGCTTGTGCAGAGTTTGCCATAGGGTAAATCCTTAAAAAGTAAAATGATAAATTGTAAAAAGTGGGGCAATGTGTTTGAGGAAGACACACCGCTTGGACAATATGCCATCTATGATACCAAAATCTTGGCAATCTCACAATATGCAAATAAAAATTTTCTTAGTCGATTGACTGACGGACTTGGTGCTTGATTTTTTTGATGGATTTTGTGCTAGAATAATCTAGAACAAGAAATGTAAAATCAGCACTTGGTGCAATCGCTTGATTGCTTAAAGATAATGTATGTATTGTTTATGTATTATTTAGCGTGAGTGAAAATTGATGAAAACCAAAGCAATCTTAATCGGTGGTTCGAGTCGAGTGGGCGAGGCACTGGCACAAGAGCTTGCACTGATCTATGAGTCGGTGATACTCATCACGCGTACTCAGCCGCGTGCCATGAGTGCAAATATGCAGGTGTATCATGTGGCAGATTTTCGGGCGCTTGCATCGACCATTGAGACGGTGGCAATTGGTGCTGATACAGATGCTTTTAGTTGTCTTGGTGTCTCAAAACAGCAAGTACCAAGTCATGATGAATTTTATCAAGTCAATGTTCTGTATAATTTAGAATTTGCCAAAGCATGCAAACAAAAGGGCGTGCAACAGTTTTATTTTTTATCCAAAGAAGGTGCCGATGCACCCAATCATGACGATGAACTAACAGCCAAGGCAGATGTAGAATATGATTTACGCACGCTCAGCTTTGATACATTGGCAATTTTTCGTTTGTATCGCTTAACCTTGCCCAAGCACCGCCTGAGCCTAAAAAACCTCGGCAGCCAAGCACTCAATGGTGTATTATCTAAACTAAATAAAAACAAACGCGCGCTTGAGCCAAAACAGGTCGCCGCTTGTATGGCGATTACCGCCTATAAGCATAACCATCAGCCGCAGCTACGCACACCAAACCAAGCCACGATCATCACACATGAACAGATGCTCAACAGCGTCATTCGCCCCAACAAAAAATCCAAATAACCAAATCTTAGTCTAAGATGGCTATCTGATGTGTGATTAAGTGATTAAGCTGAACACGGTTTAATTGGTGGCCAGATTTGGGATATGGATTGGCTGGTTTTCATTTGATTGCCCAAATAAAATCCGTGATTACCTACATTTTTTGGGCATTTTATGCTAAAATATCGCCTTATTTTTAAGGTATTTATGCATAGGTTTGGTGATGAGATATTTACCATAACCGTGTAAATTAATCGTTTGTAGCAAGGATTATTTATGAGTGATTCGGTCAGTCCAATTGGCATTGTCGAAGAATTAAAGCGTTCGTATTTGGATTATGCGATGAGCGTCATCGTTTCTCGTGCGCTGCCTGATGTGCGTGATGGACTTAAGCCTGTTCACCGCCGTATTTTATATGCCATGCATGAGCTTGGGAATGATTATAATAAAAAATACCTCAAATCGGCGCGTGTGGTCGGTGATGTGATTGGTAAATATCATCCACATGGCGATACTGCCGTCTATGATGCCATTGTGCGTATGGCACAAGATTTTAGCTTGCGTTATATGTTGGTCAATGGCCAAGGTAATTTTGGGTCAATGGATGGCGATCCGCCAGCAGCCATGCGTTATACAGAAATGAAAATGCAGAAGCTAACGCATAAAATGCTTGCCGATCTTGATAAACAGACTGTCGATTGGGAAGATAACTATGACGGCTCGATGAAAATGCCAAGTGTGTTGCCTGCTCGTATTCCAAATTTATTGGTCAATGGTGCAACAGGGATTGCTGTCGGTATGGCAACCAATATGGCACCGCATAATCTCACAGAAGTACTTAATGCCTGCTTAGCATACGCCGAAGATCCAAATATTTCAACCGATGAGCTAATTAGCCATATTTCAGGGCCAGACTTCCCAACGGGCGGCATTATTCATGGCAGAAGCGGTATCATCGATGCTTATCGTACTGGCAAAGGTCGTTTACACATTCGTGGCCGCTATCACATTGAGCCAATGGGCGATAGCGGTGCAAACAAAGACCGTGAACGCATTATTTTTACAGAAATTCCTTACCAAGTTAATAAAGCCAATCTAATCAAGCATATCGCCGATTTGGTCAATGCCAAAAAAATTGAAGGCATCACCGAAATTCGAGATGAATCAGATAAAGAAGGTGTGCGAGTGGCAATCGATTTACGCCGTGGCGAAAATTGTGAGGTGATGGTTAATAATTTATTTAACCAAACGCCACTTGAAACAAGCTTTAGTATTAATATGGTGGCATTGGATAATGGTCAGCCTAAGCTTATGACGCTGCATGACTTGGTGGCGGCGTTTATTCGCCATCGTCAAGAGGTGGTCACACGCCGTACGATTTTTGAGCTGAATAAAGCATTGGCACGCGGGCATTTGCTTGAAGGATTGGCCATTGCACTTGCCAATATTGATGATATCTTACAGACCATCAAGCAGTCAGCCAATCGCAGTCAAGCTCGAGAAAATTTATTGGTGCGTACTTGGCAGTCAGCTGGTGTTGTCGCCATGCTTGACGCAGCAGGTGCTAAATCTATCCGTCCTGAGATGATTGATGGTGAGGATCTTAAAGCACCGTATGGCTTGATTGAGAACAAAACCCGCTATCGTCTGTCGCCTGACCAAGTGAACGCCATTTTGGATATGCAGTTGCATCGCTTGACTGGGCTTGAGCAGGATAAATTAACGGGTGAATATCAAGAAATTTTGGGTGAGATTGCACGCCTGACTTTGATTTTAGATGATTTTGATGTCTTAATGGGCGTGGTGCGTGCCGAATTGATTGACATTCGTGATGAATTTGGTGATGAGCGTAAAACTGATATTGTCGATGCTCGCCATGACTTTAATCGTGAAGACTTAATCCCTGAACAAACGGTTGTTTTGACAGTTTCTCGTACAGGCTACGCCAAGACTCAGCCGATCAGTGACTATCAGGCTCAAAAGCGTGGAGGTAAAGGACGCTCAGCGACTTCCATGAAAGAAGATGATGTGATTGAGCATTTGTTGGTGACCAGTACGCACGCCCATATTTTATGCTTTACCAATACAGGCCGTGTCTTTAGATTGCGTGGGTTTGAAATTCCGATTGCCAGTCGTGGCTCAAAAGGCCGTCCTTTGGTGAATTTGATTAATCTTGAGTCAGACGAGTCGGTCACAGCAATTTTGCCTGTCAATGACCTAAAAGACGAAAATAGCTTTGTGTTCTTTGCAACAGCATCAGGGACAGTCAAGCGTGTGGCTTTATCACAATTTGCCAATCTGCGTGCTGGAGGCTTGCGAGCGATTGATTTGGCGGAAGGTGATACCTTAATTGGCGTTGCGATCACCGATGGTGAACAAGAGATTATGCTATTTAGTAATGAAGGTAAAGCCATTCGCTTCAAAGAACATAGTATCCGTGCCATGAGCCGAGTTGCCAAAGGCGTTCGTGGCATGCGTGTGAATTTGCTTGCAACAATTGATGAAGAAGAGCTGTTGGATGAAGATGACGATGAAATCAGCGATGATTTTGCGGTGAGCCAAGTTGTGTCGCTGGTGGTTGCACCCAAACAAGGTGAGATTTTGTGTGCTTGTGAAAATGGTTTTGGTAAACGCACGCCGATTGATGATTATCCAACCAAAGGTCGTGGCGGTAAAGGCGTTATTGCAATCAAGACCTCTGAGCGTAATGGTCAGTTAGTCAAGGCGATTGCAGTGACTGGCGAAGAAGATGTCATTTTGATTTCGGATAAAGGCACTTTGGTGCGTACGCCTGTGGCTCAGATTGCTACCGCTGGTCGCAATGCTCAAGGCGTTAAGCTGATTCGCATTGCTGATGAAGAGGTATTGGTTGGCATGGCGTGTGTTGAACATGATGAAGACGAAATCGAAGAGTCAGAGGTGTTAGCTGATGTGGTGCAACAGGCATCCGAGTCTATTCAATAAATATTCAGCCAAGCTTATTGGCGTGGCTTTTTGGAATTGTCAATCATGTTGCACTTATATCATTTGAATAACTCTCGTTCTTTTAGAGTGGTTTGGCTGCTTGAAGAGCTTAAATTGGCTTATGGCTTAGAGTATCAGCTCCATTTGGTTGAGCGTGATAAAAAAACTTTTTTAGCACCCAAAAATCTTGAGCAGATTCACCCCATGGGGAAGGCACCGATTTTAATCGATGACAGACTGCCTAAGGGGGAGCAAGTTTTGGCAGAATCTGCGCTGATTTTATCTTATTTATTAAAAGCTTATGATTCTAAAGCGTATTTTTATCCTGCCGCAGCTGCCCCAAACGAACAAGCCAATGACAAAGTATGGCGTGATTATACTTTTTGGATGCATTTTGCAGAAGGGTCAGTGATGCCACCTTTGGTGATGGGGCTGATTTTAGATAAAGCTCGCCAAAAATCTCCTTGGTTTGTTAAACCTGTACTCAATAAATTCAACTCAAGTATTCATCAGATCATTTTGGATAAGAATTTGATGAATGCTTTAAAGATTCTAGAGACGGCTTTGTCTGATAAGTTATACTTAACAGGGCAATTTAGTGCCGCTGACATACAGATGTATTTGGCAGTGTATGGTGTACGCTTGCGTGGATTGATACCACAAACGCACACCAATACGCATGCTTGGCTTGGCACTTGTGAAGGTCGCCAAGGTTTCAAATCCGCTATTTCTTTGGCAGGTTCACCTTTATAATTAGGCATGTGTCAAGGAGATGATGATGAACAAGAATAAACCAGTCATTTTACAAAACAGTGGCGTCAAGATTTTGGTGGGCATGCTATGTTTCTTGAGCTTTGTGGCAGGGTATTTTGCCCATCAGTCACGCCAAATGAATTATTGCAAATCTATCAACCAAATACCCATCGTTCAAAGCGGTATTGTGATTTGCCAAATTAGCAATCCAAATACTTAAAGATCAAGATGGTATGATACGCCTTTGATGGGATTTGGCTTATTTTGTTAAAATTTCTGCCAATTTTGATTTATTATGGATATTATCCCAATGAACCAATGCTTGTAAGCGTCTTTTATAGATTTCTGATAAAATTAAATTTTTACTGTCAGTTTGTTGTTTAAGCAGAATATCTTTTAAGGCGGTGCAAATCAGTCCATAAAATACTGGCGTGATAGCTTTGAGATCTTGATTAGACCAAGATTGGATAAATCTTTGCCAATATCGCTGTATTTGACTTTTATGAATATCACTCAAAGCAGCAATGACAAAATATGCACAGCTTTGAGTTGTTGTTGTATCATCTCGTAAGAGTTCATTTGGTAATGTGCTGACTGTGGCAATGATTTCATCTAATAATGGGCTGTTAAAACTTGCCCAATTGGGCAGTTTGGGTAAATCAATCTCTTGTCGCTTAATATGATTAGATAATGGTAAATGTGCTTGTGCCATGCCTGAGTGTTCGATGACAAATGCCAAAGGATCAGATTTGAGCAAAATGGGGGTATAAATCAGATGCAGTCCAATCTCGGTGATTGCATCGGTGGCGTCGTGGCGGTTATAGTTAATTAACTCAACTTTTGGGCTAAACTGTCCTTCTCGACCAATGGCTTTTAATTTTTGATAAATATCGCTATTTAACCACCATTTTAAGCTAGAGCCTTTTGGTAGCAGTTCGGTCAGCTGCCTGAGCGTTGCCATGGCTTGTGCCTTAGATTCGGGGCGTGTCAGGTCATATTGACTTGCCAAAACGCCATAAATATAATCCGATAAGCTCACCGCACCCTCGATGGCATCACGCATTGCGACTGCCCCGTGAGATTTTAGGTAAGTGTCAGGATCATGATGATCGGGCAAAGTTAAAAATTTAAGCTCACGGTCATCGTTTAAGACAGGTGCAGCAATTTCTAGTGTACGCCACGCTGCCCGCTGCCCTGCATTATCACCATCAAAACATAAAGTAAGCTGATTATTATAGCGTAACAGTCGCTCAATTTGCTTTTCGTTAGCGGCAGTACCCATAGGCGCTACCGCCCCATAAATCCCTGCTTGGTATAAGGCAATAACATCCATATAACCCTCAACCAGTAGGTAGTTTTTGGCTTTTTGTTTGCGTGATTCATACAGACCATACAAAATCTGCTGCTTTTGAAAAACAGGCGATTCACTTGAGTTGATGTATTTTGGGTTTTCATCACCTAGGCTTCGCCCAGCAAAGCCCACAACACGCCCTTGATTATCACGAATGGGGAAAATCACCCGATGACGCAATAAGCAAAAAGTCCTGCCATTGCTTTTAGATGATTCTCGAACCAAACCTAATATTTTCAAACCCTCAATATCCTGAGGGAAAACTTGTTCCAAGTGCTGCCAACCGTCAGGTGCATAACCTAGACCAAAGGTTTGTATGGTCTCTTCGGTAAGGCCACGATCTAAAAAATACTGTTTTGCAAAAGCAAAACTGCCAAGCATCGACCGATAATAATCATGCACTGCGGTTAGTAGACTGTATAAATCACCTTGTGCTGCATTGGGCGGCTGAGCCAAAATGGGTGCTTGAGTGCCATAAAGTTCATTTACTTGACTGGCGTGATGGCTTAGATTAGCCAATCCAGAATAAGTATCGTATGTCGATAAATCATTAGCCCAGTCGGTTGCTGGTGATGGGCGTGTATCGGACTGATGATTGGTGAGGTTTTGAGCAGTGTGATTGGGCAAAGGTTGAGTTGGGGGTTTGACACCCTGAGTCTTAACGGTTTTTTTGTATTTAAATTTTTTTTGATAAGTGTCATCTTTGGGCAGCTCGATACCCGTTTGTTCGGACAAGAATTTGACCGATTCAATAAAGCTCATCCGTTCAAATTCTTTTAAAAAAGTGATCGGATTGCCCTTGGTGTGGCAGCCAAAGCAATAATATAAGTTGGTTTCAGGATTGACATAAAAGGAAGGTGTTTTTTCACCATGAAAGGGGCAACAGCCTTTGTATTCACGACCTGCTGCTTTGAGCGTGGTGTGTTTACCAATGATTCCCACTAAGTCAGCTTGACTATTGAGCTGCTCAATGATGGACTCGGGGATATTCATGTCCAAAATTCCAATTAATGCAATAATCTCAGGCGACTATACACCGCCTGAGATTATAATTAACAAATGATAACTTGCTTAAAAACTGGCATTAGCGTGGTATTTGATTTAGTTGTCCAGCGTCTGCCTCTGCTGATGGCAAGTCCAAACTGATGGCAGGGCGGTGATTTGTACCGCCAGCTGCAGGAATATCCTCTGGGATTTGGGTTGTGGCAGGTAAGCTAATCGCACCTGCTTGGCTGATGATTTGGGTGCGTGTTGTGCCATGATATTGACCTTGATAGCTGTCAAGGTTTTCGCTGACACGCCCCAAACGCCCAAAGCTTAGTGCTGATAATACCTTCTGCGTGCGTGTCTTGGCACCCGTATCATTGAGGCGTACTGAGCCATCTTGATTAAGATATTGCGGATAGTTAATTTGCAGTAGCTGCTTGTACTGATTGGCGGTCTCGGTCAAGCCAAGCTTTTGATTGGTATGAGCCAAAATTGCGATGGCTTCGGGTACACCTGTGGACTGTGGATAGTATTGAAACACCCACTTAGCTCGGTTGGCGGCAGCCACCATCGCATCACGCTTGACATACCAACGCGCTGCCACCAATTCATGCTCAGCAAAGTCATTATAAATGGCAATCATGCGTTGTGCAGCATCGGTAACATATGGACTATCAGGATAGTGCTTAAGCAGGTTTTGAAAATCTCGGAAAGCTAGGCGTAGATAAGTCACATCACGATGAGATTGATCAAATCTAAATAAACGAGAGGCCTTAGGAGCACCGCCCATATGAGTTACGCCTTGGACATACAGTGCATAATCTACCGAATGGCTGTTTGGGTATCGGCGAATAAACTCTTCTGTACTTTGTAGAACTGCTTCAAAATCATTGGCTTTGTATTGGGCATAAATGAGATCTAGCAGTGCCTGCTGTGCATATTGACCTGTCGGATAAAAGGTTCGAATGTTATTTAGTGCTTCAATGGCGTTACGATTTTGATTTTTATCAAGTGCTTCACTGGCTTCTTGGTAATATGCAGCATCTGTTTTTTCAGCCGTCTCTACGGTATCAGCCTTGCGGTCAAACAGTCCGTTCACGCTTTGGCAGCCTGTAACAGTCAAAGTTGCTGCCATCATGGCGGCAATCAGCTTGTTTTGTGATTTCATAGGAATTCTCATGAATTGGTCTAAATTTGGGCTAGTTTAGCATGTTTTTATGGGTCTGACAATGAATGTCTATTGGCTGTATAAACACATAAAACCCATTCAAAAAATCGCTTGGATAATGAATAAGACCAGTCAATTTAGATATTTTGGATAAAAGTAAAAATGCGTCGATATATCAGCAGCCTATCTTATCAAATTTGATAAAATGTGCTAAAGTGGTCTAAATTTACTCTTAGGCTTTATTATGAATCATGACGAATTGATGAATAACTTGGCAGATCAGGCACCTGACTGCGGCATAGATGAGGATGGTGATGCTGATGATCTGATTGATACAGATGAGACGGCCACCCAAACACCGACCCAAATTCATCTGACGCATAGTGTCAGTACTGAGCAAATTGGCGTTAGGCTTGATAAGCTTTGTGCGGATATTTTTGGGGATTTTTCACGCGCAAATTTAAAAAAATTCATCGATGAAGGTCAATTGACGGTTAATGGCAAGGTGGTTAAGCCAAAATATGCGGTCAAAGTGGGTGATGTCTTAAAGCTAGAAGCTGTCCATCAGTCTCATTCAGAGGATTTGCCTGAAAATATTGATATTGATATTATTTATGAAGATGAGGCGGTGATTATTATTAATAAGCCTGCAGGTATGGTGGTGCATCCTGGTGCTGGTAATCGTACGGGTACTTTGGTGAATGCACTGCTGTATCACTTTCCTAAGCAGGCACACTTGCCACGAGCAGGCTTGGTACATCGCATTGACAAAGACACAACGGGGCTGCTTGTCATTGCACGCACAAAATCAGCTCAGCTATCTTTGATTGATCAGCTTAAGGATAAAAGTGTCTACCGTCATTATCAATGTATTGCTTTGGGTGCAGTGCACGAAGTGCTTCGCCATGCTCAAATTGATGTGCCCATTGGTCGGCATAGCACCCATCGGACTAAGATGGCAGTGAAACAAACGGGCAAGCCTGCTTTAACGCACATTGTCAATGCCAAGTATTTGCATGAGCGTTACAGTCTTTTGGATATTCATCTAAAAACAGGTAGAACGCATCAAATACGCGTGCATCTGTCTTATGTTGGTCATCCGCTGGTCGGCGATCCTGTCTATGGCACATCACCGCGTGCAGGTTTATCCGACAGGCAAAGACGCACAATTTTGGATTTTGGTAGGCAGGCGCTTCATGCATACATGCTGGGTTTTATTCATCCTGTTACTGGCGAGGCGATGAAATTTCATGCACCGCTACCTAAAGATATGCAGCAGCTGATTGAGGTCTTAAACGATGATGCCCAATGAAAATATGACGCTGCCTTTGGATATTCTTTATCAAAATGATGATGTGATGGTTATACAGACTCACGCTGGCGTGTCTGATAAAGCCGATCAGCTGACAGGTCATGACGATAATCAATTGGCACTTTATGGCAAATTTAATATGGCACTTCATGTCAATGATGTGCCATCTCAGGTGCTGAATCGACGGGCAAGGCTACTTGCTTGGCTGTATGAGCAGGCAGGTGCTAATCAAATCCACTGGCTAAATCAAGTCCATGGTAATGTTGTGATTGATGTTGATCAGCCAAGATCACAGTCGCTAAGCTTGGCAGATGCCTTGATCACTCAGCGTGCTAAGACAGCACTGGCGATTATGACGGCAGATTGTGTGCCTATAGCGATATTTGAAAAAAATGGCGGTGCGGTCGCCTGTATTCATGCAGGGTGGCAAGGGCTGACCAATGGCGTAATCGCCAAAACAGTCGCTTTGATGCCAACTTCTTCCAAGCTATTTGCTGTCATCGGTGCGTGTATCTCACTGCCAGCGTATGAAGTGGATCAGCACTTAGCTGAGCATATCATTGATGAGGTGGTAACAAATAAACTCGTCTTACTTGATAGGCAGGCACTGTTTGATATGCTAATCAAACCTTCTAATAACCGTGGTAAGGCATATCTTGATATCAAGAGCTTAGCTCGGTTACAGCTTGAAAAATTCGGCATAACAGTGCTAAATGATACCGTGCCATGCAGTTATTTATCACCGAAATATTACTCGTACCGTCTGCAAACGCACACCAATCGCCCCGCAATTGGCAGAATGGCGATGCTTATCATCAAAAAATAACCACTGATATGATGCTATTTTATCGGAATATTTGGGTAATGTATGATGAATTTGGTGCAAAACATCTGGTGCAAAATGTCAGTCACGCAGGATTATCAATATCAATAAATGCCACATCAATGCCCAATTGTTGATTGATGACCTCACCGAGTCGAATCACACCGCCACGCTCTGTGGCATGATGACCTGCAGCAAAATAATCCACACCAAGCTCACGCGCCATGTGTGTTGTGCGTTCAGAAATTTCACCTGAAATAAACGCATCACAGCCCATAGTTGCCGCTTGCTCAATCATATCTTGTGCGCCGCCTGTGCATAGGGCGATTTTATTTAGTAGACGATTGCCATCGGTGGCGGCAATATGTAAGGGCGTGCGTCCTAAAACTTTGGTAATTTTATCGGCAAATTCGGACGCCAAAATAGGGTTTGTGGTTGCCACATTACCAATCGGGTGCTTTTGGTCAGGATACAATGCACCCGTAATCATCAAATCAAGCATATCAGCCAAGGTGCGATTATTGCCAATGTCAGGATGGGCGTCAAGTGGCAGGTGATAAGCAATCAATGAAATGCCATTTTGCATAAGTTTACGCACACGCACGCCCTTCATGCCCACCAAGGGTTGATCTTCACCTTTCCAAAAATATCCATGATGTACCAAGATTGCCTGTGCTTTGGCTTGGATTGCTTGATCGATTAAGGCTTGGCAAGCGGTTACTCCAGTGATGATCCGTTTAATGGGTCTGCCTGCATCGACTTGCAATCCGTTTGGGCAGTAGTCTTGAAACTCTTGAGCATTAAGATAGTTGTCACAAAACTTGACCAAAGCTTGGACGCTGATGGTTGTCATAAATTTTCCTATGCAAATTTAAGGTATTGTATTCGCTTTTGAAAGATTATGCAAATGCACAGACAGCTTAAGAAACCAACTGTTTACGCTTGTATTAAGCACAGTTTGCCCCTATTATTGACTATCAGCAGCTAAAAGTGAGTACCTTAATGTCAGAAAAATCACCAAATCCTCATTTTTCCCCTGAGCAAGTGCATGAAATTACTGAGCAATTTGCCATCAGTGGCATGACTTGCCAATCGTGTGCCACACGCATCGAAAAAGTACTGAGCAAAAAGCCCGCCATTCATCAAGCGACAGTCAATTTTGCAACAGAGGTATTACAGATCTCTTATGATGCCAATCAGGCTAATCGTGATAAGGTGATGGCTTGGGTAGCAAAAGCAGGCTTTGAGGCTGTGCCGATGGCGGATCGCCAAGACCAACAAAAAATGCCTTGGGATTTGATGATTCTTTGGGGATTGTCATTGCCGTTTTGGGTGGGCATGCTTGGTATGTTGTTTGGATCACATGCGCTCATGATGCCTGTGTGGATTCAGTTTGTCTTGGCAAGTGTGGTGCAAGTTGTATTCGGTGCACGCTTTTATTTGGGTGCTTGGGCGAGCATTAGGGGCGGGCTTGCTAATATGGATGTCTTGGTCGCACTTGGTACAACAGCAATTTGGGCGTATTCAAGCTATGTATGGCTGACCGATGTGCACGCCATGCATATGGTATATTTTGAAGCGTCGGTGATGGTCATTGCATTTGTTAGGCTTGGTAAATATCTTGAGCATCGCACCAAAACACAAAGCCTAAACAGCTTAGGCTTATTGACGCAGCTGATTCCTACAGAAGTCAATCGGCGTATCGATGATAAATGGGTCAAAACCAACATTGAGCATATTAAAGTTGGTGATGTGCTACTGGCTAATACTGGTGATAAGATCGCCGTAGACGGTGTGGTGCAAGGCGGATTTGGTGTCTGCAATGAATCTCATCTGACAGGCGAAAGCTTACTCATTGATAAGAATATCGGTGATACGGTGTATGCAGGCAGTAGCGTAGAAGATGGCTCAATACACTACCAAGCAGCCGCAACAGGCACAAAAACTCAGCTTGGCGATATGATGTCAGCACTTCAAGATGCACAAGGTACCAAGGCAGATATTGCCAGATTTGCCGATAAAGTTGCAGCCGTCTTTGTGCCTGTGGTGGTTGTATTGGCGATGATGAGTTTTTTGGTCAATTATCTACTTGGTGCAGATTTTGATATCGCATTAATGCGTGGCGTCGCTGTGCTTGTGATTGCTTGCCCTTGTGCACTTGGGCTTGCAACACCTGCTGCGATTATGGCAGGCATGGGCACAGCAGCACGCCATGGTGTATGGTTTAAAGATGCGGTCAGCCTTGAGTCTACAGGTAGCATTGATACCATCATTTTTGATAAAACAGGCACGCTGACTTTGGGTCGTCCAAGCGTCCAAAAAATCCAATGCTTAAGCAGTAAGATAAATAAATCGCAGGCTCTTGGATTGACAGCAAGCATAGAGCAGTATGCCAACCACCCTTTGGCAAATGCCTTGGTGGAAGCTGCCAAAGATAAAAATTTACCTTTATATGAAGTATCTGATATCCAAAGTACCACCGGTCAAGGGCTGATGGGGTATGTTGATGGCATCGGACAACTAAAAGTGGGAACACCCAAATTTATTGGTCTAGAGACATGGCAGGCAGATGACCACTGGTCGGATGCAAGCTTGGTTGGGTTGGCTATAGATGATGAGCCGATGGCGGTTTTTGGTCTGAGCGATACACTAAAGGCAGACGCACACAGCATCATCGGCCGCATTCATCATGATGGGATCAAGACTTATTTAATGAGCGGTGATCGCCAATCCGTTGTCGATGGCGTAGCAAATCAGCTTGGTATTACCGCCGCTTTTGGGCAAATGTCGCCAAGAGACAAGATGTCCGCCATTGAGACATTAAAAACCCAAGGTAAGCGGGTTGTTATGGTTGGTGACGGTGTCAATGACGCACCTGCAATGGCAGCATCACACGCTAGTTTTGCAGTCGGCAGTGCCACTGGCGTCGCTAAGCATACCGCATCAGCACGCTTGTTGGGCGATTCGCTGAACCATGTTTTTTATGCTTATCGTATCGCGCGCATGACTTTAACCAATATTAAGCAAAACTTCTTTTTTGCATTGGTTTATAATTGTATCGGCATTCCATTGGCTGCAATCGGGCTACTTAATCCCATGATGGCGGCAGCTGCGATGGCACTAAGTTCAATCTCGGTGCTGTTAAATGCCATGCGACTAAAGCGTGTAAAGCTTACACCGAACGATATGCACTCAGATAAATCCGTGGACTAATATCATCTGCTTTGTTGATTGAGCAGGGTGGGGCTGAGTTTGGCTGATAAAAAATAATTATTCTTATTTATACAATATTTGTTATAATAGCGATATTTTGATCGACCAATTAATATCAGGTTTTTTATGCCAAATTTAACCCTTTTCACCCATTTTAAAAAGCAGCGTGGCTCAACCAATCAGATTTTGGCATTGTTTTTGATTGCGCTTGCTGTTTCTGCATTGATTGTCGCTGTGATTGGCTATAAATTTGGCTATCGTCAAGGCATGCACAGCGTTGAGCGTACTGTCTTAGCAAAGCATGATACAGCGGTCAATGTCAGTGAGCTGACCGCTGAAAATATGCAGCTAAAGCAGGAGATGACAACTGCCATTCAAGAGCGTGATATCAGTCGATCGACACTAAATAATCTGCGTACAGATTATGACAATCTAAAGACAGCCAATTTACAACTTGAGCAGGTCAATGAGCTGCTAAAAAATGCAGTTGCCGAGCAGGGCGGTGTGGCATTATCTATCATGGCATCAGAAATCATTGCTTTACCAAATGATACCTTTGAATATCGCTTTGATGTATCCATGCTTGATATTTCTGGAAAAGCCGTTAAGATGATTCCTAAATTGACTTTACTAAACGAAACCAGTATGGTTGAGATACCGCTTGAGCCATCAAGCTATGATATTCGTGGTGTGGCAAATATTCGTGGTCGATTTATCATGCCTGACGGCTTTGAGCCGAAGCAAATGAAGCTTGAGCTGGTCGCTGGCAATCAAAAAGTTCAGCAGTTGTATAATTGGCAAATTGGCAAAATCATCACCAATGCACCACCTTCATTGGCAAAAATGTCACATTCAAGCCATCGACCAATTAAAAAAAGCACACAATAATTTATGGGTACTTTTTATCACAAATACAGGCGAGGCAGTGGCTTTCGCCTGTTTTATATTAACCAAAATTGAAATTTTGAGCAGTAATACGATATGATGAAGCAGTGCGGCAGTTATTTTTTGATAAAGGCAGTTCAAGATTTTAAATCACCTTCTAAGCATCGGTCAGATACCGATGTCATCACCGAAACCAAAATTCAAGTCAAACAGCCCAAGCTGTACACAGTGATTATGTATAATGATAATTATACGACCATGGATTTTGTGGTATATGTACTCGTTGAGATTTTTCAGCACAATATTGATAAGGCGTATCAGCTTATGATGCAGATTCATGAGTCAGGACAAGCGGCGGTCGCTTTGTTGCCTTATGACTTAGCTGAGATGAAGGTAGACGAAGTGACGGCATTGGCAGAACAAGAGTCTTATCCGTTACTTACGGCAATTGAGCCTGCCTAATTTTTAGATTTTATGATAAGGATTATTATGTTAAGTCCTGAATTGTTAACGATCCAAGAGTTTATGCTGAAGTTCGCCAAACAGCATTCACATCAATTTATCAGCGTTGAGCATTTGTTGATGGGTTTATTAAAAGATGCTTTTACCGTCAGAGTACTTGAGGAGTGTGGTGCTGACAGCGAATTTATTTTATCAAGTATCAAGCAATATCTTAAAGATTTCATGCCCAAGCGTGAAGATATCGACCCATTACCAACCAAAAGCCTAAATCGTGTGATGCAGCGTGCGATTTGGCAAGTCCAAGCCAGCCAAACCCAGCAGCTGGTCAAACCTATTGATACACTTGTCGCAATTTTTAAAGAAGAACGCAGTTATGCCAATGAGTTGATCCAGTCTTGTGGCGTGGATATTTTATCGGTTACTCGTGCAATTTCGATTCATCAGCGTTCTGCACATGATGCTTATGGCGATGTCGATGAGTCACTTGCCAATCAATCGACAAAGCCCAAGCAAAATCCGCTGGATGCCTATACTTTAAATCTTAATGAGCAAGCCAAGCAAGGTAAAACCGACCCGTTGGTTGGGCGAGCAGATGAAATTGAACGCACCGTCCAAATCCTGTGCCGCCGCCGCAAAAATAACCCGCTTTTGGTTGGTGATCCTGGTGTTGGTAAAACAGCCATTGCTGAGGGTTTGGCTTGGCTGATTGTGAACGGTAAGGCACCAAAACCGCTTGCCAATGCGACGATTTACAGCCTAGATATGGGTGCACTGATTGCAGGTACGAAGTTTCGTGGTGAGTTTGAGGCACGCATGAAAGATTTGATTGACGAGCTAAAAGATACACCAGAGGCAATTTTATTTATTGATGAGATTCATATGATTATTGGGGCAGGTGCGTCCATGGACAGTAGCATGGATGTATCAAATCTCATCAAGCCTGCACTTGCCAAGGGGCATATTCGCTCAATTGGTTCTACAACATTTGCTGAGTATCGCCAAGTTTTTGAAAAAGATCATGCACTGTCTCGGCGTTTTCAAAAAATAGACATTAAAGAGCCTTCGCTATCTGATACAATCGCCATTTTACAAGGGCTAAAAGGATATTACGAAGATTTTCATGGCGTGGCATATACCGAAGATGCCATTGAGGCGGCTGTTAAATTATCTGTTAAGCATATTCATGAAAGATTTTTGCCCGATAAAGCCATTGATGTGATCGATGAAGCAGGCTCTTTTGTGCGTTTGCATCATGATAAAGCCGCCAATCATAGCCAAAAAGATGCCCAAAAAACCTTATCATCAACCCAAGTTGATATTGATATCATAGAACAAGTGGTCGCAAAAATTGCACGCATACCGCCCAAATCTGTCTCTCATGATGATAAGAATATTTTAAAAAATTTAAACGCTAATCTAAAACAGATGGTCTTCGGTCAAGACCAAGCCGTTGATACACTTGTTGATGCGATTTTACTTGCACGCTCAGGATTAACCCATCCTGATAAACCCATTGGCTCATTTTTATTTTCAGGCCCGACGGGTGTTGGCAAAACCGAAATCAGCCGCCAGTTGGCTTATTTGCTTGGTGTACCTTTGGTGCGGTTTGATATGAGTGAATATATGGAAGCACATACGGCATCACGGCTGATCGGTGCGCCGCCTGGCTATGTGGGGTATGATCAAGGTGGTTTATTAACCGAAAAAATTCAGCAAAATCCGCATTGCGTGCTACTTTTAGATGAGTTAGAAAAAGCACATAGTGATGTATTTAATTTGTTGCTGCAAGTGATGGACCATGGCACATTGACAGATAATAATGGACGCTTGGCATCGTTTAAGCAGGTGATTGTGATTATGACGACCAATGTTGGAGCAGATAGCATCAGCCGCCGATCGATGGGGTTTACCCAGCAAGATCATCATAGCGATAATCAAATTGCCATACAGCGTACATTTAGCCCTGAGTTTCGCAATCGCTTGGATGCCATCGTGAATTTTGCACCATTACCGCCTGAGGTGATTGGCGATGTGGTTGATAAGTTTATCACCGAATTACACGATCAACTGCTTGATAAAAATATCATCTTATCTGTGGACGATGAGGTGCGTTTGCATTTGGCTACAAAAGGTTATGATCGCTTAATGGGTGCAAGACCCATGGCAAGGACAATTCAAGAGCTGCTCAAAAAACCGCTATCAAAACTGATTTTGTTTGGTGATCTAAAGCAAGGTAAAGAAGGTATGAAAGTGACCGCAACCATGAAAGACGGTGCGGTTGATTTTGAGATAATTGATGCCAAATTGACTGGTAAAATTAAGCCAAATTGACTATAATTTATTCGGATTTATTTATTGACTGATTGATGATCACTAAAAAAGGCAAGGTTATGGCAACTGTACTAGACGGCAAGGCATTGGCAAAAAGCATTGAAAGCGAACTGTCAGCGCGTGTTGAGACATTAAAACAAAAAACAGGACGCACGCCAATTTTGGCAACAATTTTGGTGGGTGATGATCCAGCATCAGCGACCTATGTACGCATGAAAGGCAATGCCTGCCAGCGTGTCGGAATGGATAGCATGCGTGTTGAGATGCCAAAAGATACCACAACTGATGAGCTGCTTGCTAAGATTGATGAGCTAAATGCTAACCCAGATGTGCATGGCATTTTATTACAGCATCCTGTGCCAGCTCAGATTGATGAGCGAGCGTGCTTTGACCGCATCAGTTTGGATAAAGATGTCGATGGCGTCACCTGCCTAGGCTTTGGGCGTATGTCAATGGGCGAATCTGCTTATGGTTCATGCACACCACAAGGTATCATGCATCTGTTGACACATTATGGTATCGAACTTGAAGGCAAGCATGCGGTTGTCGTGGGTCGTAGTGCCATCTTGGGTAAGCCTATGGCGATGATGCTATTAAATGCCAACTGTACTGTAACAATCTGCCATTCACGCACTAAAAACTTAGCTGAGTATGTCGCTTCAGCTGATATTATTGTTGGTGCTGTTGGTGTACCTGAATTAATCAAAAAATCATGGATTAAGCAAGGTGCGGTTGTTGTTGATGCAGGATTTCATCCGACCGATCAAGGTGGCTGTGGGGATATCGAGCTAGATGGTATCGAGGCCATCGCTTCTGCTTATACGCCAGTACCAGGCGGTGTTGGTCCAATGACCATCAATACACTGATCCGTCAAACTGTCGAAGCTGCTGAAAAAGAAGCAGGTTTGTAATATTACGATAGATTTTTACTTTTGAATAAAATCCCACTTATAAAGTCATGCAGGTGGGATTTTTATTGAGCATTAATCATATGCAAGTGCTTATTTTATATTTATATAGACAAATTTTGATCATCTATCTTAGTGCGTCATACTGCCTATTTGCACATTATATGGCAATATTTTGATAAATTTACAAAAGATTTACAAATTGTGTCAGATTTTTACTTAAAAGTATTAAAATTTTGTGGTAGCATTTATACAAGATGATTATAGATCGCATCCTATTTGTTAGAATGGCAGATCCGTCATCGGGGTGTGATTATAGTTTATAATCTCCTCTTTTTTTAGATGATTTATTTAAAGGATAATTGATATGAAAAAATTATTTGCAGGCGTGGCTTTAGCTTCTGTAACATTGGCAGGATGTGCATCAAAGCAGCTTGATGATAAGCGCTTGATGATTGTTGAGGGCGAAGTTAAGCAGGTGCAAGTTCAAGATTTGCGTAGCTTCCAAGTAGAGATTGCACCTCGTAAAGCTGTGTGCGAGCTAACCAATAACTTAGGTGAAACCGTGCAAGCAGAATGCTTACAATATCGCCGTACTTTTGATCGTAATTTTAATGTGCTAAGTGGTGATATCGAGGGCTTCCAGTACGAGCCAGGTTTCCGCTATGTACTAGACCTAAAACAAGAGCGTCTATTAAATGAGACAACTGGTCAAGTTGTTCCAAAATGGACTTTGAATAAAATTATCTCAAAAACACCTGAAATTCTATAATTATCAGTTTATTTCAATAAAAAACCAAGCTCATTGCTTGGTTTTTTATGATTAAGATTAGCATTGACTAAATCCTGAGCTGATATTAATGGCATCAATACGCTGTGCTGTCTTCATAGCATTGGTAGCATGGACAGCAAGTCCACCTTTGGCGGTTTCTTTGTATTTATCCATCATATCCATGCCAGTTTCTTTCATTGTGGCAATCGCTTTATCTAATGAGACATGATGACTACCATCACCTCGTAGTGCAAGACGCGCAGCATTAATGGCTTTGACCGATGCCATGGCGTTTCGTTCAATACAAGGGACTTGGACCAGTCCTGCAATTGGATCGCATGTCAAGCCCAAATTATGCTCAAGTCCAATTTCTGCTGCATTCAAGCATTGAGCAACACTACCGCCTAAAACATGAGCCAATCCTGCCGCTGCCATGGCACAAGCAGAGCCAACCTCACCTTGACAGCCGACTTCTGCACCTGAAATTGAGGCATTTTGTTTAATGAGTGTACCGATCGCACCTGCAACCAATAAAAAGTCACGCACCCCTTGATAGCTAAATGCTGGAATAAATCCACGGTAATAATGTAATACAGCAGGAATGATGCCCGCCGCACCATTGGTAGGTGCTGTAACGACCTTTCCGCCAGCGGCATTTTCTTCATTGACCGCCAAGGCATATAAATTCACCCAATCCATGGCAAGTAGACCTCCATTACCTGAATATCCATATTCTTTGGATAGTTGCTCATACAGATCTTTGGCACGGCGTTTGACATTTAAGCCACCGGGCAAAATCCCATCAACTTTACAGCCTTGAGTGACGCAAGCTTGCATGGTATCCCAAACATCGTTTAAATACGCTTTAAGATCATCAATATCTCTTAGGGCGGTTTCATTGGCAAGCATCAAATCGGCAATGCTTAAATCATGTGCTTGGCATAATGCTGCCAGCTCTTCTGCACTGTCAAAATCATAAGGGTAGGCTGATTGAGTATCTTGAGATGGCGCTAAGTTAATTTGCTGCTCATCTTTGATAAAGCCACCGCCAACAGAATAATAAGTCTGTGCCAACTGTTCACCATCATCAAGTATGGCGATTAGTTTCATGCCATTGGGATGCTCAGGTAATGGCGTGTCATCCCATAAAAGATGTTCGTTAGCATCAAATGCAATCTGATGCGTGCCGCCCAACATCAACCGACCTTCTTGATAGATGGGCTTGAGATATTCTTCGGTTCGAGTGGTATCAATCGTAGGTGGCTCATGCCCTGATAAACCAAGCAAAATAGCGGTATCTGTGGCATGACCTTTGCCTGTTGATGATAACGAGCCATATAACTCAATGGTAATTTGACGGACGCTATCCATACGATCGCCAAGCAATACCAAAAAACGATTGGCCGCCACCATGGGGCCGACCGTATGCGAACTTGATGGTCCGATGCCGATTTTAAACAGTTCAAAAACGCTGATCATAAAGCATTATTCCAAATATAATTATCTATACAATTGATTATAATGGATTACAGCCTTATGAGCAATTGATAATCAGTTTTGATGATTTGCCAACTGATCAAATGTTACTAACCATGATGACAAGTGTAATATTCAATGTATTTTTCATCATGATCAATTTTTCAAATAATTGTTTTTGAAAAAATTAATAAAATGAATTGCAAATGGGAATAATTATTGTTATTATAAGCCTGTAAAGTAAAAGAGCATGAATCATTGTTGATCATGAAAATCTCTCAAGTTTATCGGTATCGAAAGCAAAAGGAGTCATTTGATGTATGTATGTATTTGCCATGATGTAAAAGACACACAAATCAAGACTGCGTTATCATCAGGCGTATCAGGTATGAAAGGTCTTCAAGAGTCTTTATCTGTTGGTACTTGTTGTGGTTGCTGTGTACCGATGGTTCAGGATTTGATTGATGAGCATCAAGCCAATGCGATTGCCATTGATGTGATGGCAGGTTAAGAAACTTAGATTATTAATGTTTCTAAATTATTTCTGATTTTTATTTGATATCGGCTTTGGGCGGTCTATTGAGTAAAATAAGCAAATAAACCAAGTGGTTAATCAATCACAATTTATACCAATTCTCATTATAGATTATATTTTATATTTAAAATCAAACAGTTACATCTATCCTAAAAATCATCTGTCTTGTTTTATGCAGATGATTTTTTATTTTACTTGTAAATGCTTATCAGATTGCAAAGCGTTCGCGGTTCAATATCCCTACAAAGCTAAGATAGACGATTTGAAATTTTGTGATAAGATAGTTAGCAATCACTATTTGAAGCAGTTTTATCAATTTGGTATATTACTAAGGAGTTTTATCATGAAATCATCTCAAAAAGTCATTGATTATCTTAACTTTTTATTAGGCGGTGAGCTTGGTGCTCGTGATCAATACTTCATTCATGCACAAATGTATGCTGAGTGGAGTTTGGGTAAATTGTATGATCGTATTTATCACGAAATGCAAGATGAGACAGGGCATGCACAGTTATTAATTCAGCGTATCTTGATGTTGGGCGGAAAGCCAAATATGCAAGTGGGCGAAATTCAGATTGGCTCTGATGTGCCAAGCATGCTAAAAAGTGATCTTGAGCTTGAGTATCGTGTACAAGAACATTTAAAAGAAGGCATCGCATTGTGTGAGACAGAGCGAGATTATGTGACACGAGATATTTTGGTGCGTCAGCTTGAAGATACTGAGCAAGATCACGCCCATTGGCTTGAAAAACAGTTGCGTTTGATTGATTTGATGGGTCTACAAAACTACCTACAAAGTGTGACTGCTGAAGTCAATCAGCAGGGCAATGCTCACTAATTGGGAGTGGCTATGAAAGGTAATAAAGAGGTTATCCGTGCGTTAAATTTGGTATTGGGTCAGTCACTCATTGCGATCAATCAGTATTTTTTACATGCACGCATCACCAAAAATTGGGGCGTCCATGAGCTTAATGAAGTATTTTATAAGCAATCCATTCAAGAGATGAAATGGTCTGATGAGCTTATCGAACGAATTTTACTGTTAGAAGGTTTACCCAACCTACAAGATCTTGGCAAGCTTTTGATTGGCGAAGATGTTGCTGAGATTTTGGTATGTGATTTAAAGCTTGAAAAGCGTAAACATGATATATTGGTAGAAGCGATTGGTATTTGTGAGGATCATCGTGACTATGTATCACGAGAGATTTTGGTGAAGCTAAAAGATGAAAATGAAGAGTACGAAGATTGGCTGATCACGCAACAAGAACTGATCGAAGATATGGGTATTCAAAACTATATCCAATTAAAAGCTCAAGATAATGATTAATTGATTTGAATAAATCAGCCATTGAGTTTCACAAAAACCGCCTAATCAGATGGGCGGTTTTTGGCTAATCAAAGGTTAGATCATTAAAAATGATAATTTAGACCCAGCCGAGTTTTACTGTCAATTTTATTGTCAGTCATTGGGCTGTTTTTTTGGGCATTTGATAGCCATTCGATACGCTGATTAACAAATGCACTGACTTTTGGTGTAACTTGATAATTGACTGTCGCTGTCACAAAGGGCGACCAACCAGAATCGGCTTGATATGCGGTATGATTGGTTTTTAAGGCCTCGGTATCTAAAATGCCATAGTAGTACTGATTGTAATCTTTACTGTGCCAAGTTGCACCAAATTCTGGATATACCGTCCAAGCGTCTTTATTAAAGCGGCTTAGGTGCGATAAAGTGACAGTCTGACCATTATGCCGATCAAGCACATCGGTGGCAGCTTTTGCTTTTAGACCACCGTAAGGGGTGATATAAAGATAGCTTGCATGGGCGAGTGCTGACCATTGACGCTTATTAAGCTGCTTAAGTTCTATGGCATTGGCATGATTGGGGTCAAAGCTCTGACCATCATAAGTTAAGCCGATACGCATATGGTGCTTATTATCTTTATAAGGATAAAAACCAGCTTCAGCACCTTCGATATACCAACGATTATTATCATAAAAAGCTTGGGGCATGATAAAAACAGGATCTTTGGCATGATAAGCGGTCGCATGATAAGTCGCATTGACGCCAAGTCTTAGGCTGGCATCATGATCAATCGGTAAGCTTTGGGCGTATGCGGTGGTTGTTAGTCCACAGATCACAGCTAAGCTGAAAGTTTTTATGTTCATTTAAATTCCTTCTTGGGTAGGTATGTATCCATAATACATCGCTTTGGTCGTGTGGTCAAACGGCACATCAGCTCATAGCTAATTGTTCCTGCACACATTGCCACCTCATCTATCGTGGGCGAATCACCCCATAGCACAACAGGCGTATTAATGGCAATATCAAGCCCATTAATATCAATCATAAACATATCCATGGCAACTCTGCCAATGATATCGCATAAGTGGCGATTGCCCAAAGTATCGGTCACGCTAACTTTAGCACCCATCACCACTCTGGGATAACCATCGCCATAGCCAATACTGACAACAGCAATTTGATGTGGTTTTTGTGCTGCCCACAGTGCACTATAACCGATACTGTCGCCAGCTGCCAAGGTGTGAATTGCCATCACTTGTGCCGATAGCGTCATGGCAGGTATGAGATTGAGTGCTTTGGCTGATTGATCGGTGATGGGCTTAGAGCCGTACAAGGCAATACCAGCACGCACCCAATCATGATGTTGGTGCTTAAAATTAAAAATCCCTGCTGAATTACACAAACTGGCAAGCGTATCAGGTGCAAACACCCGAATACACGCCAAAGCTTGATCAAATTTGCTGATTTGTTGTGCATTTAGTGGGTGTGATTTGTCATCTGCACACGCAAAATGACTTGTCAAAATTAGCCGATAGCCTGTATTGGCCAAAGATTTGGCGGCGGTGATGATGTGATCGTCATTAAATCCTAGGCGGCTCATGCCCGTATTGTATTTTAGCCAAATGGTATGGCAGAATTGGTCTTGCTTGGGTTGGTGAGCCAATGCCCAAGTGAGCTGATTTTCATGATGAATTAGGCAGCCAAAATCATGGTCAATTGCCACTTTCCACTCATCTAAGCTGAACGCACCTTCAATCAGTACGATGGGCTTTTTAACATTCATGCCATCAAGTGCTTGCTTGACCGCCATGGCTTCAGACAAACACGCCACACCAAAGCCATCAGCATGGATCAAAGCAGGGACGGTTGCATCTATGCCATGACCGTATGCGTCTGCTTTGACCATGGCGAGTACTTTGGTCGTTGGGTCAAGCTGGCTTTTGATGACTTGCAGATTGTGCATCAAAGCATTAGGGTGGATGGTGATAGAAGTGCTACGCATCGTATTCATTATTCTTAAAATTATTCATCAATATCATAATCTTCAGGCATATCGCCTGGAATTAAATCATCAAATCGGACATATTCACCAATGAATTTGAGCGGTACTTTACCACGCTCACCTTGACGGTTTTTACCGATGATAATCTCCGCCAAATGCTTGATATCATCTTTGTCTTGGTGATAATAATGATGGCGATATACAAATAAAATCAAGTCAGCATCCTGCTCAATTTGCCCTGATTCACGGATATCTGAAATTAATGGTCGCTTGTTTGGGCGGTCTTCAACTTTGCGGTTAAGCTGAGATAAAGCAACCACAGGGCAGTTAAGCTCACGCGCCAGTGCCTTTAAGCTGCGAGAAATCTCGCCCATTTCATTGACTTTGTTATCACCCATACCAGGCACACGCATCAATTGCATATAGTCAATCAAAACAAAGCCCAAACCGTCAGGATGGTTTTTGGCAATCCTACGGCAAGTGGCTCTGATTTCAGAAGGGCTAAGATCTGAGCGGTCATCGATATATAAATGCTTGTCTTGAAGTAGCGTGACGCCATTCATAAAACGCCCCCATTCATCTTCGTTCATATTCGCCGACATTAAACGCTTCATATCAATACTGCCCCACGCTGCCAACATACGCATGGCAATCGATTCAGCGGGCATTTCCATCGAAAAAATGGCAACCGCTTTATTGGACATCAGTGCCGATTGTGCAAAATTTAGTGCCAAAGCCGTCTTACCCATCGCTGGGCGGGCTGCCAAAATGATCAAGTTGCCATTTTGAAAGCCAAGTGTCTTATTATTAAGCTCAATAAACCCTGTATCAAGACCAATCAGACCATTAGGGCGTAAGCGAATATCATTAAGCTGAGTGACCACATTCGCCATCACATCATCGATACGCTGTGGGCCTGTTTTGCTACTACCTTTGGCAAAGCTCTCTCCAATACGAAAGATATCCGACTCAATTGTATCTAAAATCTCTGTTATGGTTTGCTTTTTTGGGTGATATGCCAAATTTAGCATATGATTGGCGGACGAAATCAGCTGACGATATACCGACATTTCTCGTACTTTCTCGGCATAATTGATGAGATTAAAATAATTTGCCGTGCTTTGATTGATGGTAATCAGATAGTCTTCACCACCTGCTGATACCAGCTGACCTATGCGACTTAGATAATCATGCACCATGATGCTATCGTATGGCTCATTGACACGCGCCAAATGACTGATGGCATCAAAGATTTTTTTGTGTCTTTCACCATAAAAATCATTGGCATTGATGATATTTTCTATGTCTTCAAATGAATCATTAATACTCATCAAGCTTGCCAAAAGTGAACGCTCCATCTCAATGCTGTGGGGCGGCTGAAGCGTAAGGAGGCTGTCTGTTTTATCGTTTGTGTTGGTCATGTCAGTGCTTGGCTTATGCAAAAGGTCGTACAAATAGGATTTATGTTTGGTAATCGCTATAAATAATGATAAAATCCGACTGGAAAATATGCCATAAAAAACTTAAATTGTACCATAAAAACCTTGTGAGAATCTTCCAAAATGCCTAATTTTGATAAAAATATCATCAATAAATCGCTTGACAATCAGGCGAATTATCCGCTCAATCACACACCCACTAAGCCAATGCTCATCACCACAGGCGAGCCTGCTGGCATTGGTATGGACATTGTGTTAGATGTGATCGATGCTGGCGATTTATCAGAAGGTATTTGGCTGATCACTGCCGATAAATCGGCATTCATTGCACGAGCTAAAGCACTGATCAAAGCAGGCAAGCTTAGCAAAATACCTGATTTTTATGTGATTGATGTGCCTGACAAAATAGATCGCATCACAGAAAATTGGCTGGATAGCCAGTTAACTGATAATTTAAAAAATCAATCAAGAAACCATCCTTTGGTGATTGTTTTGAATATAATTTGCCATGATGAAGTTATCGCAGGTCAATTAAACACCGCTAACGCTGCCATGGTAGAGCGGCAACTGCATTTGGCACATATGTTAGCAAAAACGCATCAAATCCGTGCCATCATCACCGCTCCGCTGCAAAAATCTGTGATGATTCAAGCGGGCATTTGCCTTGATAATGGAGATATATTTAGCGGCCATACCGAATATTTTATGCACAAATCAAACTGTCATAAAGTCGTGATGATGCTTGCTAATCGTGTGATGAAAGTGGCGCTGGTAACAACACATTTGCCGCTCAAAGATGTTGCTTATGCCATTACCGCCAATGAGATCAAGCAAACCGTCAGGATTACTCATCAAGGATTGGTGACGCAGTTTGGTATCTTATCACCCAAAATTTTGGTTTGTGGGCTTAATCCACATGCAGGCGAAGACGGGCATTTGGGTGATGAAGAAATTTGCATTATTAATCCTGCCTTAGAAGCATTGATGGCTGAGGGTATTAATATTTCTTATGCCATGCCTGCTGATACACTGTTTACACCGCAGCACTTGGCGGACTGTGATGCTGTGATTGCTATGTATCACGATCAAGGTCTTACACCACTTAAGTCGCATGGTTTTGGTGATACAGTCAATATCACATTGGGCTTACCTTATGTGCGTACATCGGTAGATCATGGCACCGCTTTAGATTTGGCAGGGACAGGCAGGGCGTCTAGTAGCAGCCTAAAACAAGCGATTTTTTATGCCAATAAAATGTCACTATCTGGCTTTGATTTTGCATAAATTTGCAAAATTCATCATGAAAATTTTCACGCTCATCATCGAAACATGATATGATGATCACAATTTTTATTCAGCGTTCAATCATCAATTATGCACATTATTCCAAAGTCTCCGCAACAAGCCAAGCATGCACCCCGTAAGCGTTTTGGTCAAAATTTTTTACATGATACTCATGTTATCTCTCAGATTGTGACCGCCATTCGGCTAGATAGACAGGATAATTTATTAGAGATTGGACCAGGTCTTGGAGCATTAACCGAGCCTTTGCTTGCTGAGGTTGATGGCATGACAGTGATTGAACTTGACCGAGATTTGGCATCCCAGCTGAAGATTAATATTGGTGCCAATAGTCATCCTGATTTTACGATCATCAATGATAATGCGATGCATGTCAATTATCGTGCGTTGGCAGAGCAGATTGGTAAAGGTGCTTTTCGGGTGGTGGGCAATTTGCCTTATAATATTTCTACACCGATTTTATTTCGCTTGCTTGAATTTAGTGATGTGATCAAAGATATGCACTTTATGCTCCAAAAAGAAGTGGTTGATCGTATCACAGCTGAGCCTAATTCAAAAGAATATGGCAGATTATCGGTGATTATGCAATATTATTGTCAATCGGATTATCTGCTCACTGTCCCCAAAGGGGCGTTTAACCCACCACCAAAAGTTACCAGTGCAGTTTTTCGGCTAACGCCTTATAAAACTAAGCCTATTACAGCGATAGATGAGTCGGTATTCGCTTTGGTGGTTCGTGAAAGCTTTAATCATCGGCGTAAGACTTTAAGAGCAATTTTTAAGGCAAATGGGCTGCTGCCAACTTTAGATGAATCAGATTTTGAAAAAATCGGCATCAGTCCAAGCGCACGCCCTGAGACATTGCGTGTGCATGAGTTTGTTTTACTTGCTGATTTGGTCGTCAAAAATCGTCAGTCATCATCTTAATCATTAATTGCTGAGTATGAATACAGAACAAAAACACTACCGCCATCACTATGTTATCGGTGACTTACAAGGCTGTTTTGGTGCATTTAATGAGCTATTAAGTGCGTTAAATTTTGATGAAACCCAAGATAAACTTTGGCTTGCAGGTGACATTGTCGCACGAGGTGAAGATTCACTTGCCACACTCAGGGAGGTAAAACGCCTATCAGATATTGGCGTACTGACCACAGTGCTTGGCAATCACGATATTACCTTAATTGCCACTTGGCGGGGTGTCTTAACCCCTAAGCCAAAAGACAAGACGCTACCGATTTTTGAAGCGCCTGACTGTGATGAGCTGCTTAGCTGGCTTCGACAGCAGCCACTTTTGGTGTTTCCAGATGACAAGACCGTACTGACACATGCAGGTATTCCACCAAATTGGTCCATTACTGAGGCGGCAGAATATGCCAAAGAACTTGAAAAGCAGCTCTCAGGTAGCCTAAGACAGCTAGATCGATTATTGCCAAATCTTTATAGCAGAAAAAGCGAAGAATGGTCGGATGACTTAAATGGCTACCAAAGAATGCGCGCCATCGCCAACTACTTTACTCGCATGCGCCTTTGCACCCAATCAGGGCGATTGGAGTTTTCTTTTAAAGAATCACTAAAAGATGACATGCCAATGGATTTTCGCCCTTGGTTTTCTTGGTTTGCGGTGCGCGAAAGACGCATTTTGTTTGGGCATTGGGCGGCTTTAAAAGCCGAGGTAGATACCAAATTCGTGCGAGCGCTTGATGGTGGCTGTGTATGGGGTGGTAAGCTTGTGGCTTATCGGCTGAGCGATGGGGCGGTGATATCCGTTGGCGCTCATTGCCCATGCTGATATGATGGTTGCTAATGACCCAAAATTTCATTTATAATTTGTTGTTGGTTTTAGTTGTTGGTTTTAGATTTTATATCTAAATTTTTTAAATTATTTTTAAGTTAAGCAAAGGATATTTATGGCAATCTTAACCATGAAAGCGTTGGACTTGGCAGGCAAGCGTGTGTTAATTCGTGAGGACTTGAATGTTCCCATTAAAGATGGTGTCATCACCAGTGATGTGCGACTACAAGCCGCTTTACCAACCTTAAAAGATGCCTTAGCAAAAGGTGCTGCGGTATTAGTCGCATCACATTTGGGCCGACCAACCGAGGGTGAGCCTGACCAAAAATATTCGCTGGCACCTGTTGCTGACTATTTGTCAAAGCATTTAGATGCACCCGTACGCTTTGAGGCTGAATATCTAGATGGTGTAGAAGTGGCAGTAGGCGAATTGGTTTTACTTGAAAATGTACGCTTTAATGTTGGCGAGAAGAAAAATTCTGATGAACTATCAAATGCTTACGCCAATCTTTGCGATATTTTTGTGATGGATGCTTTTGGTACTGCACACCGTGCCCAAGCATCAACCGAAGGCGTCATTCGTGCTGCTATTGGGCAAGGCAAGCAGGTTTGTTCAGGTAATTTATTAACTGAGGAGTTAAACGCTCTGTCACGAGCACTTGATAATCCTGCCTCACCAGTGCTTGCAATTGTTGGCGGTTCCAAAGTCTCAACCAAGCTTGATGTGCTGACAAGCCTTGCTCAAAAATGTGACAGTATCGTCGTTGGGGGTGGTATCGCCAATACTTTTTTGGCGGCAACAGGCGTGAATGTGGGTGCATCATTATATGAGCCTGATTTGATTGATACCGCTAAACAAATCATGAAGAAAACCAACATTTTGTTGCCATCTGAAGTGGTGGTGGCTGACAAAAACGAGATTGATTTTGATGACTTTTTAGGTTCGCTTGAGAAGGCAGTAGCAACGGTCAAGCCTGTCAATGAACTTAATGATACGGACATGATTTTGGATATCTCAAAAGCAAGTGCCGATGAGATTGCCAAGCACATTCATAAGGCCGCTACCATTTTATGGAATGGGCCTGTGGGCGTCTTTGAGGTTGATAAATTTGGCACAGGCACACAAGTGCTAGCAATGGCTGTCAAAGACTCGTCAGGATTTAGCATTGCAGGTGGTGGCGATACATTGGCAGCGATTGATAAATACCAAGTAGCAGATGATGTCAGTTATCTATCCACAGGCGGCGGTGCTTTTTTAGAGTTTGTAGAGGGCAAAACCCTACCTGCAATCGCAGCACTTAAGTTAGTATCTGATTAATTATTAATTTAATATATTTAAACTTAAGGTATTGTTACAAGCTCTATTATTTTTTGTTGTATTATTAAATTTAGGGCTTGTCAAATGCAAGTTGGCTGACTAAACTAGTCATATTTGACGACTTTCGTCATTTCAAAACACACAAGAGAGAATAACACATGAAAAAAATCCTACCTGCCGCTGTTTTTGCTATTTTATTAGCTGCCTGCAGTCAACAAACTCAAGATTCAGCCAGTCAAGCTGCATCATCGGCCGCTGAGGATACCAAAGCAAATGCTACTGTTGTCGCCCAAGAAGCAGAAGCGGCAGCACAAGCGACAGGTAACGCTGTTGAGAATGCCGCAGAAACAGCTTCTAATGCTGCCAAAAACCTTGGTGCCGCCGTTAACGAAGTGACTGCCAATGAGCAATCTGCCGAATCCAGAGCACCTGAAGACCAGCAGTATTAATTTGTTCGACACATACTTAAAGCCATCCTTTGATATCGGCTTTTTGAGTATAATTAACTTGGTGTATAATCTTTGCTTATGGTATAATTCACCGGTATTTTTTGATTATTTTAGGAGAGTATGATGGCATTGGTTTCATTACGCCAATTATTAGACCACGCAGGCGAGCATAGCTATGGTTTGCCAGCGTTTAATGTCAATAACCTAGAGCAAATGCGTGCCATCATGATGGCTGCCGATAAGACAGACTCTCCTGTCATTGTACAAGCTTCGGCAGGTGCACGCAAATATGCTGGTGCACCATTTTTGCGTCATTTGATTTTATCGGCGATTGAAGAGTGGCCCCATATTCCTGTGGTTATGCATCAGGACCATGGTACCAGCCCCGCAGTCTGTCAGCGTTCCATTCAGTTGGGATTTAGTTCCGTCATGATGGATGGATCATTGCGTGAAGATGGCAAGACTCCAGCCGATTATGAGTACAATGTTGCCGTCACAAGAGAAGTTGTTAAGATGGCACATGCTTGCGGTGTATCTGTTGAAGGTGAGATTGGTGTGCTTGGCAGTCTTGAAACTGGTATGGCAGGCGAGGAAGATGGTGTGGGTGCTGAAGGCGTCTTGGATCATAGTCAATTACTAACTTCTGTAGAAGAAGCACGCCAATTTGTTGCCGATACTAATGTCGATGCACTTGCCATTGCAGTCGGAACTTCTCATGGTGCTTACAAATTCACTCGCCCACCAACAGGTGACATTTTGGCGATTGACCGTATCAAAGAAATTCACGAAGCTTTGCCAAACACTCATATCGTTATGCATGGTTCAAGCTCAGTACCTCAAGAGTGGCTAAAAATTATCAACGAAAACGGTGGTAATATTGGCGAAACTTATGGCGTTCCTGTTGAGCAATTGGTTGAGGCGATCAAGCACGGTGTGCGTAAAATTAATATCGATACCGACTTACGCTTGGCAAGCACAGGTGCAGTTCGTAAATTTTTGAACGACCATCCAGCAGAGTTTGATCCACGCAAATATTTGGTAGCTTCAATGAAGGCAATGGAGGAGATTTGTGTTACTCGCTACGAAGCTTTTGGTGCTGCAGGTAACGCAAGCAAAATTCGTCCAATCAGCTTAGAAAAAATGGTTGATTATTATCAATGATTGGTATGATCTCAGGACAGGTGCAGTATCTTAATGCACCTATTGCTTGTATTTTGACCTCAAATGGCGTGGGTTATGAAATTGAGTTACCCATACCTAGCTTTTGTCAGCTGACCATTGGTGCTCAGACCGCTGTCTATGTACATCATCATGTCCGAGAAGATGCCATAAATTTGTTTGGTTTTATGGATCGTCATGATCGTGATATTTTTAGAAAGCTCATCAAAATTAACGGCGTAGGTGCTAAAATGGCGTTAGCAATGCTTTCAACCCTAAGCGTTGCCGAGATTAAACACGTTGTTGAAACAGATTATGATGCAGCTTTGGTGCGTGTACCGGGCATTGGCAAAAAAACCGCTCAGCGTATTTTGCTTGATTTAAAGGGTAAGCTCAATGAGTTTGGCGAAATGCCCCCAATGACAGCAGAGGGTTTATTTAATCAACCTGCTGATAATGCCATGTTAATCATCGCTGAGGTTGAAAGTGCTTTGATGAATTTGGGCTATAAGGAAAAAGAAGCACAAGCGGCCATAAAAAATGCCCAATCTGATGCTAAAAATAATACTTCTGATCTTCTAAAAGCAGCACTGCGTCAGCTTTCGGGGTTCTAATTGCGATATGATTAATAAAAAACCAGCCACATGCTTTGGCTGGTTTTTTATTAATCATTAATGGATAGCATGGATAATAACGCTTGCATACTGGCGGATCGAGTCAAATTGGGATTAGTGACTAAGCCTAAATGTCTTTGAAGTTCGATATTTTCTGCCATATCAATTTTAATCAAATCTTGGTTAATCAGCGTTTCAGGCAATACTGACCAGCCCAAGCCGACCGAGACAAGCATACGAATGGACTCAAGCGGATTGGTGCTCATCGTTGCATAAGGACGCAAATTATGCTTGGCAAACTCAGCTAAGGTAATTTGGCTGGTGAATGTATTGGCAGCTGGTAAAATTGCTGGATGGTGTGCCAACTGAAGTAAGCTGACCTTAGATTTTTGAGCCAATGGACTGAGTGTACCTGTTACAAAATATAATGGGTCGCTCCATAAGGTATGATAATTAAGGCGTCTGTCAAAAGTCGGTGGCAGAGTCAAAAAAGCCAAAGAAATTTCACCTTCAAGTACTGCCTTATGAGCTTCTTCAGAATCCACAAACCGAACTTCAAGCTGAACCGCTGGATAAGTCTGAATGAATCGTTTGAGTACGGGCGCAAGATGATGCAGTCCAATATGATGGCTGGTACCAATGACCAATCGACCAGAAGCGACTTCTTTGGCATGTTGCAAGCTTGCTTTGCAGGCTTCATAGTCATCCAGCCACCGCCGTACAAAGGGTAGTAAATCATATGCAGCAGCCGTTGGGATAATGCTACGACCAACCGTATCAAACAACGCCGTCCCAAATTCATCTTCAAGATTCTTAATACGCTTACTTACAGCAGGTTGCGTAATATAAAGCTTTTCGGCAGCGCCAGAGATACTGCCTGTCTGCATAACTGCGACAAAAGTGGCAAGATTTGTGGTATTCATTGCTCAACCCAACATATTAATAAATGTCAGCATATTGCTGCATTAATGATAGCTTAATATATTCCAAAAAGTTTTGCAATAAAAATTTTAAGGAATGATTATTATTAAGGTCAATTTGATGGTCAAACTTTTAATTCCAAAAAGTTTTCAAATTTATAAAAATTATAAATTATTGTTATTTTAAAAGTATGCTATAATGGCAAAATTACCCAGTCCATGACAGTGTTGGAGAATAAAATGGCAGGCAAAACCTTATATGACAAACTTTGGGATGACCATTTGGTCAGACAGCGTGATGATGGTTCATCGCTCATCTACATTGACCGTCAGCTTTTACATGAAGTGACTTCGCCTCAGGCCTTTGAAGGTTTGGCACTAAACGGTCGCACGCCTTGGCGGTTGTCTGCCAATATCGCAACCCCTGACCATAATGTACCCACCTCGCTTATGGAGCGTAAACAGGGCATGGCAGGGATAGCCGATGACACATCTCGCATTCAAGTCAAAACCCTTGATGATAATTGTAAATCTTTTAATGTCATGCAGTTTGGCATTAATGACATTCGCCAAGGCATCGTGCATGTGGTCGGGCCAGAGCAGGGCTTGACTTTGCCTGGTATGACTGTGGTGTGCGGTGATAGCCATACTGCCACGCATGGGGCATTGGGCTGTTTGGCTCATGGCATTGGCACATCAGAGGTTGAACATGTGCTTGCTACCCAATGTTTGGTTGCCAAAAAAATGAAAAACATGCTGGTGCGTGTGGATGGCAAATTGGGCAAAGGCGTTACCCCAAAAGATGTCGTGCTTGCCATCATCGCTAAAATTGGCACGGCAGGGGGAACAGGCTATGCCATAGAATTTGGCGGACAGGTGTTTTGTGATATGTCCATTGAGGGGCGTATGACTGTGTGTAATATGGCAATAGAGGGCGGTGCTAGGGTTGGTCTTGTGGCGGTGGATGATAAGACCATTGACTATGTTAAAGACCGACCTTATGCCCCAGCAGGCGATGATTGGGAGCGTGCGGTAACCTATTGGAACACACTACATTCTGATGATGATGCCCATTTTGATTCGGTAGTTGTGCTAAACGGTGATGAGATTGAGCCACAAGTGTCTTGGGGAACCTCGCCTGAGATGGTGATTGGCATCAGTCAAGCTGTACCCACTTTGGCAGATGCCAAAGATGACATACAGCGTAATGACTGGATGCGAGCCTATCAATACATGGGCTTGACGGCAGGACAGCCCTTGTCCGATATTGTGCTTGACCGTGTGTTTATCGGCTCTTGCACCAACTCACGCATCGAGGACATTCGTGCAGCAGCAGAAGTTGTTAAGGGTCACAAAGTCGCCCCAAGCATCAAGCAAGCGATGGTTGTGGCAGGCTCAGGACTGGTTAAACAGCAAGCAGAGCAAGAAGGGCTGGATAAAATCTTTATGGATGCAGGCTTTGAATGGCGTGAACCGGGCTGTTCTATGTGCCTTGCCATGAATGCCGATAAACTACAAGCTGGCGAGCATTGTGCCAGTACCTCCAACCGCAACTTTGAAGGTCGTCAAGGCAATGGTGGACGCACGCATTTGGTATCTCCTATCATGGCAGCAGCAGCGGCAATTGCAGGGCATTTTGTGGATGTAAGAGCGATGGTGTAGTGTAAGATGACATGTCATGCCTTTGAGTATTAGAATTTGAGTAAAATATTGACTAAAATATTATGGCACTGCCCAAATTGTATTTGGCAGGATTTTAGTGTTAAAATGGTGTGATGATGACAGTTTATTTTAAATCCAGCAAAATCCAAAAGATTGCCAAAGTTATGTATTAAAGTTATGTATTAAGCCATGTATTAAAGCGTTTTGATGGCAAATTTAACTTTAAAATTTTAACCTTAAAAAAGGAAAAAACCATGACCGACCTAACCCAAAACTCCTACCTAGATGTGCGTAACCCTACCCAGCCACAAGGTGAAATGACCCTAAAATGTAGCGATATTGCCGATGGTAGCACGCTGTCAGATGACTATGTTGCCAACATTTGGGGTTATACAGGAGGCAATGTGAGTCCAGAGCTTGTGTGGGACAACGCCCCAGCAGGTACCAAAAGTTTTGTACTGACCATGTATGACCCCGACGCTCCAACAGGCTCAGGTTTTTGGCATTGGAATGTGTTTAATATCCCTGCTGATTGGACAAAATTACCAAAAGGCAAATCCAATGATTTTGGAAATGGTATTGTAGAACTACAAAATGATTCAGGATTAAACGGTTTTATCGGAGCATTTCCCCCCAAAGGCGATAAACCACATCGCTACATCTTTATGCTGTATGCCTTAAATGACATGTTGGATTTGTCAAATGACATCAGTGCTGCGGTACTCGGCTTTAATTTAAATGGCAAAGTATTGGCAGCAGCAACTTTGACGGCTTATTATGGTTGCTAAAATGACTGTTTTTGATAAGTTATAACAAGGATAATTTATGAAACCATACACCACCGAACAGGGCATCGTTGCCCCACTTGACCGCTCAAATGTGGATACCGATTTGATTATCCCCAAGCAGTTTTTAAAATCCATCAAACGCACAGGCTTTGGTGATAATTTATTTGATGAATTGCGTTATTTGGACGAAGGATTTTTGGGGCAGGACATTGCCAAGCGTCCCAAAAATCCTGATTTTGTGTTAAACCAAGCCCGTTATGCTGGGGCAAGCATTTTACTGGCTCGCAAAAACTTTGGCTGTGGGTCTAGCCGTGAACACGCTCCGTGGGCATTGGAAGAATATGGCTTTCGCACCGTGATTGCCCCAAGTTTTGCCGATATTTTTTATAATAACTGTTTTAAAAATGGCATGTTGCCAGTTATTTTATCTGAAAAAGATGTTGATGAGTTGTTTAAAGAATGCTTTGCCAATATTGGCTATCAATTAACGGTTGATTTAGAAAATCAAAAAGTCATCAGCCCAAGCGGCGAAGAGTATTCTTTTGAAGTTGATGCCTTTCGCAAACACTGCCTATTAAATGGTTTGGATGATATTGCCTTGACTTTGCAAAATGCTGATGATATCCGTGCATTTGAAGAAAAGGCTAGGGTAGCCAGACCGTGGGTGTTTAGAGAATTACAAAACTGATGAATGAAAGTATTATAAATGGCATTGTATGGTTTGTTGTATTTATGTGCTTTATCATGCCATTTATATGTTGTTTTATTCGTTATATATTTGTGCCAAAAACATCACTTTGGTTAGTAATGTTTATATCCATAATCATATGTTGGTTGCTTGTTCAATTTAATGTATTTATCGTTTCATGGCACCTTGATTATCAATTAAGTCAATTTGATTTAGATGGCAATGACTTTTTTACGCCCGATGAAATGACAGCAGAAGTTGAAGAGCTTTTATTGAGAAAGTCAAATGATACAGGCAGAGCATTAGCCCCAATCACTGGCATGGTGGTTAGTATCATTTATAATGCATTTTTGTTTTTTATCTTCGCTCTTTTCCAACCTTTACAAAAGGAAAATACCATATGACCAAACACATTGCAGTCCTAGAAGGCGACGGTATCGGACCTGAAATCGTCGCCCAAGCCGTTAAAGTATTGGACAAACTCATTGAACAAGGCTTGGCTGTCAGCTATGAATACGCCAAATTGGGCGGTGAAGCCTATGACGCTTATGGCTTGCCATATCCAAGCCAAACCCAAGAAATCGTACAAAAAGCTGATGCGGTGTTATTGGGGGCGGTTGGTTCGCCTAAGTACGATGACCTTGACCGCCCATTGCGTCCTGAGCGTGGACTTTTGGCGATTCGCAAGGATTTAAATTTATTTGCCAATTTACGCCCTGCAATTTTGTATAAAGAACTGGCTGATGCTTCTACATTAAAACCTGAGGTTGTGGCAGGGCTTGATATCTTAATTGTCAGAGAATTGACAGGGGACATTTATTTTGGTGAGCCACGGGGCATTGTAACCCTTGACAATGGCGAGCGTGAGGGCTTTAATACCATGCGTTATGGCGAAAGTGAGATTCGCCGCATTGCCAAAGTGTCCTTTGAGGCTGCCCAAAAACGCCGTGGCAAACTGTGCAGTGTAGATAAAGCCAATGTGCTAGAAACCACCGAACTTTGGCGGCAGATTTTTACCGAAGTTGGCAAAGACTATCCAGAGGTTGAGCTTAGTCATATGTATGTGGATAATGCTGCCATGCAATTGGTCAAAAATCCCAAGCAGTTTGATGTGATTGCCACAGGCAATATCTTTGGCGATATTTTATCCGACCAAGCGTCCATGCTCACAGGCTCTATTGGCATGTTGCCATCAGCAAGCCTAAACGAGACAGGCAAAGGCTTGTACGAGCCGTCTCATGGCTCTGCCCCTGACATTGCAGGGCAAGATAAGGCAAATCCACTGGCGACCATATTATCGCTTGCCATGTTGGTCAGATATAGCCTAAATGATGAACAGCGGGCGGTACAGATTGAGCGAGCGGTACAAAAAGTGTTAGAGCAAGGCTATCGTACAGCGGATATTTATGAAGATGGCACGACGCTTGTGTCTTGTGATGAGATGGGTGAGGCGGTTCTTAATGCACTGTGATTTTGGGTAAGAAAATAAGCCATTGAGTGACAATCATGACTTACATCATACTGGCAACTTATTTTAAGTTACCAGTGGTAGAGGCTAATCATACAGCAGTTGCACTGATCAGTGTCTGGATAAATTTTTTGGGCAAACGGTGGGGGTGAATCGTTTTTTTGTCATTGATGACACAAGCTAAAGTGATTGTCGCTGTTGTGGCAGGCTTGTTTTGATTGGGGCGATAAATACTTTGATGTATCATCAAGCTGGCTGGTCTAATACGCACCTCATCAACCGTTACTGTCAGCTCATCATCAACCAGCAAAGGCGTGTGATATGTAATGTCTGCATGACTTACCACAAAATGCACCGCTTTGCGTGATTCTTTATTAGCGTCGTCATCCAAGCTTAAAAAATAGCCATCATAGCCAAGTGTCGTCAGCCAATCACGCCGACAATTTTCAAAAAATACCAAATGATTGGCATGATAGACGATACCGCCAGCATCCGTATGATTGATATACACCTTATAAGTTTTTTGAAAATTTACCATAACTTTGCCACAATTATCCAAACAATAAGATTGGGTCAAGTAACCAATTCACCAATCATTGTACACTGTTTAATAAATGCTTACCAGTTTGTGTCTGGTATTTCGTTTTGATGTATATAAAGTTTACAAAATCTCATCAAAAATTGTTACAATACCAAATCATCAAAAAATACACATTTAAAGAGAAAATGATGACGACATTTGTCAGTTTTAATATTAATGGACTGCGTGCAAGACCGCATCAGCTTGAGGCAATCAGAGATATTTTGGGTGCAGATATTATTGGCTTACAAGAAACCAAAGTACATGATGCACTTTTTCCAGTAAACATGGTACAAGATTTGGGCTATCATGTCGAATTTTTTGGTCAAAAGTCGCATTACGGTGTAGCATTGGCGTCTAAGATTGCACCAACATTTGTCCAAAAGGGCTTTCCTTTTGGGCATGATGACGCACAACGCCGATTGATTCACGCACGCTATGATTTTGATGGGCGGAGTATCGATGTGTTAAACGGATATTTTCCCCAAGGTGAAAACCGCAGTCATGAAATCAAATTCCCTATGAAGCGTGAATTTTATGCCGATCTCAATCGCTATATTGATGAACTTCAGGCTGATGGTCGTGAGCTGATTATCATGGGGGATATGAATATCTCACCAGAGGATATTGATGTGGGCATCGGTGCAGCCAATGCCAAGCGTTGGCTTGCCAAAGGGACTTGCTCATTTTTACCCGAAGAGCGTGCGTGGTATCAGACGCTGATGTCTACAGGTTTGACGGATACTTATCGCTTGTTTTATCCAAAAAGTCATGATGAGTTTAGCTGGTTTGATTATCGCTCACGAGGATTCGAGGATACGCCTAAGCGTGGGCTACGCATTGACCATATTTTATGTACAGATACCCTAAAAAATGACTGTGTGGCAGCAGGCATTAGCTATGATATCCGTGCAATGGATAAGCCATCAGATCACGCACCCATTTGGGCAAAATTTAATCTATAAAACATGCGTATCAAGGACAGTATCGACCTGACACATGATTGGCTGGATAAAACTGATGAGCTTAAGGCTATTAACAGAAAACACATCTACACCAAATGATTTAATCATGCAAATAGCTCCTTAATCTGAACTAGCGTCTAAACTTAGCGAAGCTTAACTTTTAAAGAACTTTAATTATCATAACAAGTTGTTTGGTGCTTGCCAAATATTTATTTATCGTGATTGGTACTAAAAATTTGGCAAAATCTTAATGATTGATTTTGAATAATCTGTTACAATACTTGGCATATTTTTATTGAATTTTTATCAAATTTACACATTAAAAAATTGCATATTGGGTATATTATGAGTTCGCAAAATCAACCACAGCATAACGAAGCCGCCATTTCGGAAAATGAGCTAATCGCACAGCGTCGTACAAAACTGGACGCCTTACAAAAAAAAGCCAAGCAAGCAGGCAAAAGTGCTTATCCTAATACCTTTAAGCCTGAGAACTATTGTGGTGATTTGCAAGCACAGTTTGATGGCGTTGATAAAGCTACCATTGAAAGTGGGGATAAGGTGTATGCTAAGGTTGCAGGTCGTGTGATGCTCAATCGTGGCTCATTCATTGTGATCCAAGACATGACCGACCGCATTCAATTATATGTGGATCGTAAAGGCTTACCAAGTGAGACACTTGAGCTGATTAAGTCATTGGATTTGGGTGATATCGTGGCAGCAAGTGGCTATATTGGGCGTTCAGGTAAGGGAGACTTGTATGTGCATCTTGAAGCATTTGAGTTATTGACCAAATCTTTACGCCCATTGCCTGATAAATTTCATGGTTTGACCGATACAGAAGTCAAATATCGCAAGCGTTATTTGGATTTGATGGTCAATGAAGAGACACGAAACACATTTGCCATCCGTGCCAAAGTAGTGGCGGGTATCCGTGCATTTTTGACCCAAGAACGCTTTATGGAAGTAGAAACACCGATGATGCATGTGATTCCAGGTGGTGCGTCTGCACGCCCTTTTGTGACGCATCATAATGCATTGGATATGCAGCTTTATTTGCGTATTGCACCTGAACTGTATCTTAAGCGATTGGTTGTTGGTGGCTTTGATCGTGTGTTTGAAATTAACCGTAACTTCCGTAATGAAGGGGTTTCAACACGCCACAACCCTGAATTTACGATGATTGAGTTTTATCAAGCTTATGCTGATTATAAGGATTTGATGACATTGACTGAGCGTATGCTTGAAAAATTGGCGACCGATATTTTAGGTTCAACCGATGTGTCTTATGGCGATGAAGTGTTTAGCTTTAAAGGTCCTTTTAAGAAAATTACGATGTTTGATGCCATCTTAGAGCATAATTCTGATTTTAGTGCCGATGATATCAATGACCGTGAATTTTTGGCAAAATTTGTCAAAGATGAATTAAAACAAGAAGTTAAACCAAGTTTTGGTTTGGGAAAATTACAAACCATCGTTTTTGAAGAAACGGTAGAAACCAAGCTGCGTCAGCCGACTTTTATCACTGAATATCCTGCCGAAACTTCCCCCTTGGCACGCCGAAATGACACCAATCCACATGTAACTGATCGCTTTGAGATGTTTATTGGTGGTCGTGAGCTTGCCAATGGTTTTAGCGAGCTTAACGATCCAATTGATCAAGCTGAGCGATTCCGTGCCCAAGTGGCTGAAAAAGATGCTGGTGATGATGAAGCCATGCATTATGATGCCGATTTTATTGAGGCACTTGAATATGGCTTACCGCCAACAGCAGGCGAGGGCATTGGCATTGACCGTCTTGTGATGTTGTTTGCTGACGCTGCCAGTATTCGTGATGTGATTTTATTCCCACACATGCGTCACAAATAAGCCTTTTACCCTATGGATAAGCAATATCAGGTCTTAGCCCGAAAATATCGACCCAAAAACTTTTCTGAACTTTTGGGTCAATCACATGTTGCCCAAGCACTGTCAAATGCCATTGATACAGGCAGATTGCACCATGCATATCTGTTCACTGGAACTCGTGGTGTGGGCAAAACGACCATCGCACGCATTCTTGCTAAGTGCTTAAATTGTGAAACAGGCATGACAAGTCAGCCTTGCGGCGTATGCGATACTTGTATTAGCATTGATCAAGGACGATTTTTGGATCTGATTGAGATTGATGCAGCCTCTCGTACCAAAGTTGAAGATACCAGAGAGCTGCTTGAAAATGTCCCTTATCCACCTGTACAAGGTCGTTATAAAGTCTATTTGATTGATGAAGTGCATATGCTATCTACGCATTCTTTTAATGCACTGCTGAAGACTTTAGAAGAGCCGCCAGACTATGTCAAATTTGTATTTGCAACTACTGACCCCCAAAAACTTCCCATTACGATCATTTCACGCTGCCTGCAATTTGTTCTGCGTCCGCTACCGCAGGCTAGTTTGTCTGATCACTTAGCCAAAGTATTAGATGCAGAAAAAATCCCTTTTACAGACAACGCCTTATGGCAATTGGCAAGTGCGGCAAAGGGTTCGGTGCGTGACGCACTGTCACTGACCGATCAAGCGATTGCCTTTGGTGGTGGCCACATTCAAACAGATACGGTCTTATCGATGCTTGGATTGGTAAATCGTACCGATGTGCTTGAGATTATTGAGACAATTTACCACGATGATCGAATGGCGATCGGTCAACTCATCACCACCATGCGTGATAAAATGGTCGATGCTGCTGCGATCTTTGATGAACTCATTGACTGCATTCATCAAATGGCACTCATGCAGGTGTTGCCTGATATCCCTTTGGATATGAATGATGAGCAAGCACATCAAATTAAACGCTTATCATCTGCCATCAGCTCAGATATCTTGCAACTGTATTATGAGATTTTAATCAAAAGCCGAGACGGCATTCGCTTGGCAAGTACGCCGATGCAGGCTTTAGAGATGGGTATCTTAAGGTTGTTGGCATTTCGACCGCTGACAGAAGGGCAGGTGACCGTTTTAAACGATACGCCAGCAAAGCAGCCGGATGATGCTGACAATCCAAATAACATGCCTGATGATATCGTTGACGGTCTAAAAGATCAAGCCTGCACGACTGGTGAAATTGATGCGTTATCTATCGATAGTCATTTTGATAACCATAAGCAAGATGATTTGAATGATTTGGCATCACAGATAGGTGCTGAATTAATCTTAAATCAATTAGACAATGACGATGTAAATACAAAAGATACTCAAGATACTGACAAATTTGCTCATATCGATCAAGCACAATCTGCCAATACGGCCATCAATTTAACCGTATCTGAGGAAGATTTTTGGGTAAAACAGCCCCAGCCTGATCCACCTGAGCAGTTGCAAGCTGATGAAGATTCGCCAAGTGATCATGATACACTCACCCAAATGGCTGCCGAACCATCACTTGCGGTTATGTCAGATAGCAGTGATACTGATGAGCCTGTGGCTGATTTTACTGAAGATTTGCAGTCAGCACCAACAGTTACAGCAGCGGCATTGGCTAAGGTTGATAGTAATAAAAAAGCACCATATCAAACAGACCCGACAGCTCATCAGCCATCTTCACACAATTTGGATCAACAGCCCATCAGTAATTTTGACCATATCAATCCGTCAAAACCTTTGGCACACCTGCCCAGTCAACCGATGACCAAAGCCCAAATGCTTGAGCAGCTAAAGCCCACACCAATTGAGCTTGAGGGGGGCTGGACAAGTGAAAAATGGGACTATTGGGTACATTTGGCGCGTGAAGCAGGGCATTTTGCACCTGATGAACTTGCCTTGATGAGTACGAGTGTGATGGCAGGTGATATCGCTGGCGAAAGCCGTTTATTGGTCACTGAGATTAACTCGCAAGTTCAATCCAGTTTTGAGAATTTGCATGCCAAATTTTTAGAATATTATCCACAAATTAAACTGTCTTTGGAGCCTGTACTGGCGGATGATGCTTTAGAAGTGCCAAAATCTCGCTTATCTTTACGCCATAGTCAAGTACAGACACAAGCTCAACATCAGCTGGTTGATAGTCCAGTTTTTCAAACACTTTGGCAAGGTGGTTTTGTCGTTGATGATGGCACTTCAGTACTCAATCAATCCAAGTTACTTATTGACTAAAATTTTGGTGAATCAAGCAGATTTTGCCATAACTAATCATGACATATATCCCAAAAACTTAAAAATATTAAGCAAATATTGCCCAATCATTGGGTTGTTAAGGTTATGCAAAAGCTGTTAAAATTATGAAAAAGCTGTTAAGGTTATGCAAAAAATATTACAATAAGATACATTTTTTCTGAACAATCTCTTGCTAACAAATTAAAATTCCTTTATAGTTGCTAACCATAATTTTTGAGAGTCTTATTAAATTATCTTTAATTTAAAGGATTTGGCATTGTATGTCCAACACCAAGCAAATCATAACTTAATAATGACTTTTTGATGATAAAATTATACTAAAAATGACTGATTGGTCATCATTTTAATCACACAATATTAAAATTTATTAAAATTTTATTATGATTTGCTTTTTATTAAATTCAAATCATTTAAATCAATTAAATAAAACTAAATAATTTGAGGTAAATATGTTGGATAATTTACGAGGTATGGCGGTCTTTGCAAGTGTCGTTCGTCACGGTTCATTTAGTGGTGCAGCCAAAGAGCTTGGCATTACAACCAGTGCGGTTAGTCAGCAAATTCGCTCTTTGGAAAATGATTTGGGCGTCTCTTTACTACATCGCTCGACCCGTAAGCTAAGTCTAACCGAAGCTGGCGAAAGCTTGTACTCATCAGCCATCCAAATGGTAAAAGCAGCCGAACAAGGGCGTGACAGTGTTATTCAGCTAAAAGATGAGCTTTCAGGCAGTCTGCGTATTGCGACCACCCCAGAGCTTGCTAAGGCTTATTTACTGCCTGCCTTATCTGATTGGTTGGTTGAGCATGATAATTTATCATTGAATATCATCTCACGAGACAATTTGGATATGATTGAAGATCGTGTTGATGTGGCTTTATTATTGAGTGAACAAGCTCAAGGTATCGCCCTAAAGACTGTCGAGCAAATGCTGATTGCTTCACCAGAATATATCAAAAATCATGGTGTCGTAGAAAATGTCAAGGCATTGGCAACGCATACGATGATTATTTGTGGCGAAAAACCAAGCGAAAGCATCGAGTTTAAAGATGCCAATGGTAAGCAGTCTGTACGAGTAAGCTCAAGAATAATCACCAACAATCATGCCATCGCATTAAACTTGGCTGCCGAAGGTTATGGCATTGCCAAGACCAATGCTGTTGATGCCAAAGCGTTGCTTGAGTCAGGTAAAGTTGTGAAAATCCTACCAAATCACAGTTTGCCCATGCTGACTTTGAGTGCTGTCACTATCTCAAAAGAGCAAACAACGGTTAAGGCACAAAAGTGTATTGAAGTACTTGAAGCATACTTTAAGAATTAATAATAATTAATTCAATGAAAGTTACTAAAACCCTGCAACGCTATGCAGGGTTTTTTATGGGTGAAATATGATAAACAGGATAAAACAAATATCATGCTTCCACCCATTTTTAAATATTTTGACACGGCCAAACTTAATAGAACACTTTTAAATATCAGTGTTTTTTAAATATGTAGCAGCCAATCTTTGGAGGCTTTGACCAAAAAATTTTCAAAGCTTTTCATCGCTGGTGTTTGGCTGCGTTGGCGGTGTTTGTACAGTAAAAATTCATAGCCAATCTGCGGCTCATGAATCGGAATCATGACCAAGCCTTGTTCATCCACCCAAGATTTGGCATAGCCAAGCGCCATGGTGATCCCAAGTCCTTCTTTAACCATGCCCAAAGCCGTTGATAAAAAATTGACTTGATAATCGCTGCGAAACAGACGCGTGCGAATATCCAAAGGTAGCTTTTCATTGATATGATCGGCAAAAGGTGCTTGCACTGTGATCAAATCACCTTCATTAAGATCTTGCCATGTCAGCGCCTTTGAGTCTGCTAGGGGATGATCTGCACGCACCACCAGTCCAAAGGATGACCGAAACAGCCTGGTCTGCATCAGCTCATTACTATGCAAAAGATCAGGTCCCAGCCCAATGTCCGCCTCCAGCATCTGCACATGATCCACCACCTCTTCAATTGAGCAGTCAATCAAAGTCACTTGAATATCAGGATACGCTTCTTTAAACAAGCGAATCAACCTTGGTATCGAGAATGCGGACAGTTGCTGGGGTGCTGCAATACATGGAGTATTTTATGGCAGATTTATTTGAAAACCCAATGGGATTGTGCGGTTTTGAATTTGTGGAATTTGCAAGCTCAACCCCAAATTTACTTGAGCCATTATTTGAAAAAATGGGTTTTAGCTTGGTTGCCAAACATTGCTCAAAAGATGTCTTATTATATCGCCAAGGGGGAATTAATTTTATGGCCAATCGTGAGCCAAATTCAGAAGCAATGTATTTTGCTCAATTGTTTAAATGTCTTAAAATAGGGTATGATGCGTGGTTGGCATATCCTATTTTATCATTTGAAGTAGAGGTATAAGTTTAATATAAAAATATCAACTGGTTATCGTTTGTATCATATTTTGATTTGATGATACTTGGATATTATTTTTAGTCATTATTTTTAAATACAAGTGATGGTAACAAAGTTTTTAAAATGATACCATGGATGGGACAAGCACGGATATGGGTATTTTATACCGTATTGTGTGATTTTTAGGGATAATTTATGAATTCAAATACATTATTAACCATGCGACCCATCAAAGCGGTTGCTATTTCAGGCGTGCTGGTTGCACTACTTGGTCTGACGATGATTGCTTGGAGCTGGGTGCCGCATTTGTCTTTATTGGTTGTGATTGTAGCACTGTTATTTTTTGGTTTATTAAATAAAATCAAATTTGAGCAAATGCAAGCGTGCATGATTGGCAGCGTGGGATCGGCAATGGGTGCGATTTATTTATTTTCTTTCATCGGCCTTTTGGTTTCCGCTTTGATGATGTCAGGGGCAATCCCAACACTGATTTATTATGGATTTGAGATATTATCAGCCAAGGTATTTTATCTGTCGGCATTTATTTTATCATCGGTTGTGGGTATCGCCTTAGGCAGTGGATTTACCACTTGTGCAACCGTGGGCGTTGCATTTTTGGGTATGGCAACCGCTTTTGGGGCAAATCCTGCCATCGTGGCTGGTGCTGTCATCTCTGGTGCGTTATTTGGTGATAAGATGTCACCTTTATCCGATACAACGAGTATCGCCGCCTCACTTGTTGGCGTTGATTTATTCGACCACATTAAAAATATGATGTATACAACCGTGCCTGCTTGGGTCATTACGGCCATCATTTTTTGGTATTTATCAGCCACCAATACCATCAGCGACCTTGCAGGCATTACCACACTCAAAGAGCAACTTTTTAGCAGCGGCTTGGTGCATGGTTTTTCATTAATACCTTTTGCCGTTCTTGTCATTTTGGCCATTTTACGAGTCAATGCCATCTATACCATTATCGCAACCATCATAACAGCATTGATGATTACCTATACACATTCAAGCCCAAGTTTGACCGATTTGGGTGGATGGTTTTTTGCTGGATATACGCCAGCAGAAGGGCTGGCATTGGGTGATGTGGCAAAAATGGTATCACGGGGCGGCTTACAAAGCATGTTTTTTAGTCAACTGTTGGTTATTTTGGCATTATCTTTGGGTGGACTTTTGCAAGGATTGGGTATCTTACCAGCATTATTAGATGGCATGCGTCATTTGTTAACTCGTGCCAGTCGTGGCGTGGCAGCCGCAGCGTTTACCTCACTTGGCATTAATGTTTTGGTGGGTGAACAATATCTGAGTTTATTATTATCAGGCAATGCGTTTTTACCAGAATATCAGCGATTGGGTTTACATCCAATTAATCTATCACGCACCATTGAAGATGCAGGCACGGTAATTAATCCTTTAGTGCCATGGGGTGTCTATGGTGGGTTTTTGGCTGGGACTTTTGGGATGCCAGTGATTGAGTATGTGCCGTATGCGTTTTTTTGTTATTTGTGCTTTTTATTGACACTGTTTTTTGGGATAACAGGATTGACCATTACACGCTTATCACCCAAGTTGACATAGTGCCAATAGGGCGTTTGTATGCTTGATAAGTCTTACTCTTGAAAGCTTAAAATGTGTGATATGTTGATAAAATAGCTATGATTGGTGTATCAGATGAATGAAAATTGTTACACAAGAAAAACTTTCATCATTTTTATGATAAAATACAAAGTATCTGAAAAAGGGGATAATTCATGAAATTCATCAAGCAAAATAGCCATCATTTGGCAATGTTACTTGCGATGACCACTGGTGTTCATCAAGCCCATGCGTTCTCGGTTGATAACAGTCAACAGCGTATGACAGTGCAGCCCACTTATGTGCAGCCTGCTCAGGTAATTACCTCTCAATCTGTGTATGTTGAACCGACAGCCCAAGTAACCACAACGACACATGTGAGCGTGCAGGCATCACCCCAAGCACATGTGGCGTCACAAGGCTATGCACAAACCCAACTCAATATTCAACCACAAGTCATCTCAAGCACCAAAACCCAAACAACCGCTTATACCACCACCTCAAACGCCCAAGCGACCATCTTAAATGACCAAAACAGCTATACAAATAGTTTTTATGCATTGCCCATCAGTACACGATCGGCAGCGGTTTTGGTCTATGATTTACAAGATGGCAAGCCCATTTATGGTAAGAATGAAGATGTTCAACGCTCAATAGCGTCTATTAGTAAAGTCATGACTGCTATGGTCATTTTGGATGCTGAGCTTGATATGCGTGAAGAAATTACTTTGATTGCCTCTGATTTGATTGGTGCAAAACAAGCAAGCACACGCCTAAAAGCTGGTGACCGCATGACACGATCTGAGTTTACTTTAATGATGCTCATGCGTTCTGAAAATCCTGCCGCCAAAGCATTGGCACGCACTTACCCAGGTGGATATGATGCTTTTATTGCTGCAATGAACCAAAAGGCATACGATTTGGGCATGTATCAAACGAAATTTAGTGATTCCTCAGGTTTAGATCCACGCAATATGTCATCGGCCAATGATTTATTAATCATGATGAAAGCGGTCAATAGTAGTCCACGCTATCACAGTATCCGTAATTTTTCCACAGCACCAAATTATGATTTTTATATCGCCAATTATGGCAGTGGCGACCGTATCTATAAAGGCAATAATACCAATCGCCTAGTACGAGAAGGTGCTTATCCAATTGGTGTCCAAAAAACAGGCTATATTCGTGAAGCTGGTTATAGTGTTGTGATGGAAACTAACATTAACAACCGCCCAGCCATTGTTGTTTTATTGGGTGCATCAAACAGTGCAAACCGATGGAGCGATGCTGAAACCATTTTAACTGAATTGGCTTATCGCCAGTAACTTTGATTGGCTGATTATTTGGCTGAATAGCAAAAGCCACCCAAAACTGTTATTTGGGTGGCTTTTGGTTTTTTGAACTGCCCCAAAAGTTAGATGCTAACCTTTGGGGTGCTTTTTAGGATTAAATCTTTAGCTACCTTTAATTGTGATAAAGGCAAGTATCGGTAAGTTAATCTTTGCTATTTTGAAGATTGGGGTCAGCAAAAACGACCACTTCTTCTTCAAATTCAGGTTTGACTTTAACCACAAAATCCTCTCTTGATAGACCCATCACCAGCGGAATAGAGCTTGCAACATAAATGGAAGAATATGTACCAGCAATCAGACCGATAAATAACGCCACAGAGAACCAATACAGACCATCACCACCTAAGAACAGCATGGCAACAACCACAACAAACACCGTACCGACAGTCATAATGGTTCGTCTTAAGGTTTCTGTCAGTGATAAATCAAGTACCTGACGGGGCGTTAAACCACGCACTCGGCGAAAATTCTCACGAATACGATCATAAACAACGATTGTATCATTCACCGAATAGCCAATCAAAGCCAATACAGCTGCCAAAACCGTCAAGTCAAATGGCCAGCCCATGATAGCAAAAATACCAACAACGATAATCACATCATGAAATAAAGCAAGTACAGCACCCAAAGCCAGCTTGAACTGGAATCGTGTTGCCACATAAATGAGCATCATACCAAGTGCAACAGACATCGCAAGCAGTGAATTTAGGTAAATTTCATTACCCAGTTGGCTACCGATAATGCTAATGCTATCAATGGTTGATGGATTATTTGGAAAATTAAGAATCTGATCCAAAGCAGCACTTAGGTTTTCAGCTGAGCCATCTTGGGGCGGTAAGCGTACCAAAAGCTCTTGGCGAGTTCCTAGGTATTGGACAACCGCATCATTAAAGCCATTGTCAGCCAATGCTTGAATGACTTGTGCTTGTTCAACAGGCTGTTTATAAGCGACATTGGCAGATACGCCACCTGTAAAATCCAAACCAAAGTTTAAACCCTTGACAATGATTGCTATCAGCCCTATGAGTATAGACAATACTGAAAATACCATCATGGGCTTTTCAAGCTTCATAAAAGGAATAATACGCTGATTGGCGATGAGCTTGACACCACCAGCTTTTTCGGCAGCTTCATCACCAGCGTCGGCAATCAATGATTGATCGGCAAGAGCATCCTGATTTGTGGTGGCATTAGCACCTTTACCATCACGACGCGGCACACGGCGGCGGCGTGGTGGCTGTGCTGCATTTGGGTCGATAGGGTTATTTTCGTTATTCATTTTTAACTCCTAACCGATGCTAAGTTTGGTTAAGTTTTTGCGATGACCATACCAAATCTGAATCATGGCACGAGTGACTAAAATCGCAGTAAACAAAGAACTGATAATACCAATTGCAAGCGTGATTGCAAAACCTTTGATTGGTCCTGTTCCGATAGCAAATAAGATAAATGCAATTAATAGCGTGGTGATATTGGCATCAAAAATTGAGCTAAATGCACGATCAAAACCTGCCACAATGGCGGATTTTGCACGAGCGCCATTGGCAAGCTCTTCACGAATACGCTCAAAAATTAGCACATTGGCATCAACTGCCATACCAATGGTTAACACAATCCCAGCAATACCAGGTAGGGTGAGCGATGACCCTAAAATGGACATGATAGCAACCATCATAATGACATTAAAGGCTAAAGCAATATTTGCAATCACACCAAATGCACGATAAAACACAATCATCCATAAAAATACCAACAGATAGCCAATCTGTGTAGAGAATAATCCTTTGTCGATATTATCTTGACCCAAAGATGGACCAATGGTTCGCTCTTCAACAAAGTACATCGGTGCCGCTAACGCACCTGAGCGTAAAAGTAACGCAAGCTCGCCTGCTTCTGCATCTGAATCTAAGCCTGTGATTACAAATGAAGAACCGAGTACCGCCTGAATGGTAGCACGGTTAATAATGCGTGACTCGGTATAAGGTGTACGCACCTCAACAAGCTCGCCAGTTGATGAATCTTCTTGGAAGCTGACCTTTTGCTTATTTTCAATAAATAGCACGGCCATCTGCTTGCCCACAGCGGTGCGTGTGGCATTTTGCATGAGTCTGCCACCTGCTGTATCTAGGGTAATATTTACCTGTGGGCGTCCATTTTCATCCAAGCCTGACTGTGCCCCTTGAACACGCTCGCCTGTGATGATGGCTTGGCGTTCAAGCAACATGGGCTGACCGTCCAAAGAACCAAATGCAAACGCTTCGGTACCTGCAGGTGGAATACCGCCTGCATAATTCATATCTTGTTCGCTCACCATGCGAAACTCAAGATTGGCGGTACGACCCAAAACCCGTTTGGCTTCTGCGGTGTCTTGCACGCCAGGCAGTTCAACGACGATGCGATTGGTGCCTTGAGATTGTACCAATGCTTCAGCCACACCAAGTTCATTGATACGATTTCTTAGTGTGGTTAAGTTTTGACCAACAGCATATTCATTAATCTCTTGAATTTTGGCATCAGTATAAGTCAGCTCAAGTGCCGCACCTTCGGTATCAGCAAAGGGGCGTAATGCAAAGTCTGCACCCACTTGATTTTGTAGGACAGATTGAGCACGCCCACGATCATCTGTATTGATAAAAGTAAGCACCATGCCATTATCAGTGATACGCAGGCTTTGAACGGGGATTTGCTCACCACGCAGTGTACGGCGTACATCTTGGCTGGCAGTTGCAAGACGCTGTTCAAGTGCTTTTGCCATATCAACTTCTAACACAAATCTTACGCCACCACGCAAATCTAAGCCCAATTTCATGGGAGCTGCACCCAAATTACGCAGCCATTCAGGGGTAGTTTGTGCCAAATTGAGTGCGACCACATACTGTTCGCCCAAGTCTCGGCGTAGCACTTCTTGTGCCTTAAGCTGATCTTCAGCGTTTGATAAACGAAGTAATGCGCTGTTATTTTCAAAGCGACCGTTATGGTGATTTAATCCTGCCTGTGTCAGCAGACTCTCAGCTTGTGTTAGCACATCTTGAGTTAATTGTGTGCCTGCACTTGCGCCTGTAATTTGCACAGCAGGCTCATCAGGGTATAGGTTGGGTAATGCGTAGATGCCAGAGATAAACAGCACCACAGCAATTAATATATATTTCCAAGCAGGGTAGTGCATAGAGTATTCTTATTAGATAGAGCAAGATGATGAGCCAATCCCATCACGCTGCGAAAAAGACCGACCCAAGCAAATTGATTGATTTATCCAAATCATTGCTTGAGCTTAGGATGGATTAGATATTGTCAATGGTGCCTGTAGGCAGTACCATGACGACGCTTGCACGCTGAATCTTCACATCTGTTGAATGATTCAATGTGATGACAGCATAATCACCCTCAACCTTTTTAATGCGACCAATCAAACCACCAGCAAAGACAACTTCATTACCAACAGTCAAGCCATCAACCATGGCTTTGTGTTGCTTGTTGCGTTTGGATTGTGGACGAATGATTAAAAAATAAAAAATTGCAAAAAAAGCAACAGGAATGAGCAAATTCATCAACAATGACTGCTGACCTGCAGGCGCACCTGTAGACGCATGTGCGGCGGTAATGGCCAAGTCTAACATCAATAACTCCTAAATATCAAAAGACGGTTAATCGTTTTAGTTATGATCCAAAACCACCGCCCATTTAAAAAATATAAACTTTACTTGATGAATTCATCCAACCAAATCACACAAGTAAAAGTCAAAATAACGCATATCATAGCATATTTTTATAGGTCTGGTATGGATTTTTAGTGTTGTTGCTATTGCTTAATAAAATTCGCTTAAAACAATACTTGCACATCGCTTAATTTTCACTTAATATGGGCGATAATTTTTACAACATTACAGTGTTATGCCCCGACCGAGAACCCAAAATCTGGCAAATTTGTCTTTTGTTTCTATCGCTGTTTTTACTGTGTCAGTAGCGGCTGTATTTATCCCTTCAACGGCATTTGCTGCATTTGAGCTTGGTGGCACACCAACCAATCTTGCGTTATTGATTTTTTTTATTTGCTTGTCTTTGGTTGTGTCATTTTTATGCTCTATTTCTGAAGCGACATTGTTAACCATGACACCTTCTTATATTGACACGCTTGAAGAAGATAATCCCAAAGGAGCGGCACTGCTTAAGAGCGTGAAAGTTGACCACATCGAAAAATCAATTTCAGCCATTTTAACACTCAATACCGTCGCCCATACATTAGGTTCGCTTGGTGCAGGCGCGCAAGCAGTGATCGTTTTTGGTAATGCGTGGTTTGGGGTGTTCAGCGGTGTGATGACTTTGATTATTTTAATTGGTACAGAAATTATCCCAAAAACCATCGGAACGGTATATTGGCGACGATTTGCTATGCCTGTAGCGTATTATGTGCGTACAATCAATGTGGCATTATTACCCATTATTTGGGTGACCGAAAAAATTTCACGCATGTTAACTCGTGGTAATCAAGAAATTGGTTTTAATCGCCATGAGTTTTTGGCACTTGCCAATCAAGGGGAAAGCTTGGGGCAAATGAGCGAGATGGAAACTCGTATCATCAAAAACTCTTTGGCATTGGGTATGATTAATGTAGAAGATATTTTGACGCCTCGCTCGGTCGTTAGTGCTTTTGATGAAAATATGACGGTAGGCGATGTTTTTGCCAGCTATCCTAAACTGCCTTTTTCTCGTTTTCCAATCTTTGATGAAGATTTAGATAATGCCACAGGGTTTATCTTAAAATCCGATTTACTGATCGCTAAGGCAAATCAAGAAATTCATACGCCCATCAAGCAATTTCGGCGTGATATCAACTTTGTGTTTGCCAAAATGAAACTGTTTGATTTGTTGGATTTGATGTTAAAAGAGCAAGTTCATATCGCTTTAGCGGTTGGGGAATTTGGTGAGGTTAAAGGATTGGTGAGCTTAGAAGATGTGCTAGAAACGCTGCTTGGTCTTGAGATTGTTGATGAATTTGACCGTGTTGATGATATGCAGATTTTAGCACGCCAACTCATGGATAGACGCATGGCACGCTTGGGGGCAAAACTAGAAGAAGATACACCTTTTGATGAAAAGTCGGCTGGCTCTAATAAATAACTTCTAAATGAAACAAAATGTAACAATTTGCCATCATACTTTAAGCTTACTGTGTTATTTTGGCTTAAGATTACTCCGTCATAAATCATGGCGTATTCATTCATTGATAAGTATATTGAGTATAAGGGTTGGTTTATGAAATACAGCACCCGTTCTGTTTTAAAAAAAGTCGTTGCCGCAAGTATGCTGACGGCAGCGATTCGGTCGGCCATTCAATTTACAGGCAAGTCTTTTGGTAAAGGTGCTAGTATTGGCTTATTTATTGGTATGATTGGCGTACAAAGCTTAATCACTACCAATGCTTATGCAATCAGTGAACAAGATGTCAGCCGATACGCTTCAAGTATGAGTAGTGCTGCCAACGCTCAAAATATTGCCCAAATTTCAAGATTGATTGCTGATGATGCCATCATTTCATTGTCTCGGGGCGGCAAAACGACCAGCTTGGATAAAGAAGGCTACTTGCAACTGCTTCAAAAAAGCTGGGCTACATCCAGTGGCTACCGCTATCGTATTAATGTGGCAGATGTGGTAGTAACAGGCGATCAGGCTAGAGCTCAGATTGTAACTACTGAGACTTGGACTCAAGATGGTAGACCTGTGACAATTAAGACCGCTTCTCGAGCCACTTTTTCGCAGGTGGGAAATCATGTTGTACTGTTAAGATCAGTTTCACAAGTTACCGTTGATTAAGGCAATTTTACCAACCAATTTGAATGAACCACCGTTTTTAGGTCAATTCGGTGGTTTTTATTGCCCATTGATCATCCAAATTGGTTGCCAAATTTGTCAAAATAAGGCATTATTATCATTCAAAAATCAAGTTGGGTTATTTTGCCAATCCACCATGATAACAATTACTGAGTTAGGCTACCAAAGGACATAACAATGAAAAAACACACCAAATCTTCGATTTCAACACAAATTTTAAAGCCGCTCAGTCTTGCCATTTCATCTTGTATTTTGGTTGCTTGTAGTAGCACAGGCACACCTACCAAGCCTGTTAGCCAAACCCCAAAACCCATACCTCAAGCTAAGCCCAGTCAGCAGATTAATATCTCGTCAGGTAATACTAATTTGGGTAATACTAAGACTGGTGCAGATGTAGATGTTTTGGATGTTCAGATGCTTGATGCATTAGAAGCGTTATTACAAGCGACTGATATGAGCATGGTGGAAGGTGATGAGCTGGCGATTCAACGCTATGGTAATTTATGGGATCGGGTTCGCCGTGGTTATCGCATTAATGAGATGACCAATGCACGCATTGAAGCTCAAAAATCATGGTTTTATACTCGCCAAACCTATTTAGATCGCTTGACAGCGCGTGCTTCTCGCTACCTGCATCATACGGTCGCCGAAGCTGAACGCCGTGGCATTCCCTCTGAATTGGCACTTTTACCAATCATTGAAAGCTCATATGACCCAACAGCGACCAGTAATGCCGCCGCCGCTGGCCTTTGGCAATTTATTCCTAGCACGGGTCGAATTTATGGCTTGAACCAAAGTGCTACCTATGATGGTCGCCGTGATGTCATTGAATCAACACGCGCCGCTTATGACTTTTTAACAAGTTTGTATAACCAATTTGGTTCTTGGGAGCTGGCTTTGGCGGCTTATAATGCAGGGCCTGGGCGAGTTTCACGCGCCATCAAAGCCAACCAAGATCAAGGATTGCCAACAGATTATTGGTCACTTAAGCTGCCAACTGAGACCATGAACTATGTACCAAGATTCTTAGCAGTCGCTCAAATTGTGAGGTCGCCAAATACTTATGGTATCAATTTACCTGCCATCGCTAACCACAGCCATTTTAGAACAGTGCCAGTGAATTATGGTGTCAGCCTATCTGAGGTTGCCACAGTGACAGGTTTGTCAGTCAGCGAGCTTCGTTTATTAAATCCTGCACTGTTAAATTTTACCGTGGATGAGATTGGTCCAAATCGTATCGTCATTCCTGACAGTTTGCCGAACCAAATCGATAATCAGCTGGCTTCTTTAAAAGGCCATGGATTTGGTGGTGATTATATCGCAACAGCACCCGCCCAGAGTATCACCTATGTGGTGCCTAAATCTGGTGCTGCAGCCAATACCAGCTCTCAACAAGAATTGATCGCAGCCAATACACTACCAACCACCATCGCACAAGTCACACCAAATAATACCATTGTGCAAGAGCCAGCTTTATCAAAATCTGAGATAAATTTGATTGCAGCAGAAATTCAAAAAACCAGCCCTGAAGTGCCTGCAATTAGTCCTCAAGATGGCAATATTCAGCTAAATGCGGTACAAACTGGCCAGTCGGTTTTGGATGCTCGTGGTGAAACTAAAATGTTGAGTTTTGCAGATGGACCAAAAACTCAAGCGATAACACCACCTGCTCAGCAGCCTGTACAAGTGTCTATAACACCGCCTGCTCAGCCTGTACAAATAACAGTGGTCAGTCCTACTCCTGAACCAATCTCTCAGCCCAAGCCCCAGCTTCCACCTGTCACAGCTTCGATACCAGTCGTCTCATCGCCACCTGTCTTAGTAGCCCCACCGCCAAGCCGACCTCGTCCCGAACCTGCATCAAGACCCAAGCCAAAACCCGAAAGCTACACCGTGCGCGCTGGTGATAGTCTAACATCAGTTGCGGCTACTCATGGATTAACGGTCGGTCAGCTTGCCAGTTATAATAATTTGGCGAATGATGCACATATCTTGATTGGTCAAAGGCTATGGCTTGTCGCTGGTAAAGTCAAACCCCAACCAGTATCAGCCCAACAGCCATCACAAGCCGCCCAGTCTACTAAAAATAATCAAAGCACTCAAAGCACCGCCACACATCGTGTTCAATCAGGTGAAAGCCTAACTGCTATCGCTCGCAGATATAACATCAGTTTACACGCCTTAGCCAAAGAAAATGGCTTGAGTGTCACAGATGGTGTCTTAATTGGCCAAACACTCAAATTGCCCAGCGATGCCAAAACAGCCAATACCACAATGGCTAATACATCCAGCTCTCCATCAGTGAATAAACCCGAAAGCTACACCGTGCGCGCTGGTGATAGTCTAACATCAGTTGCGGCTACTCATGGATTAACGGTCGGTCAGCTTGCCAGTTATAATAATTTGGCGAATGATGCACATATCTTGATTGGTCAAAGGCTATGGCTTGTCGCTGGTAAAGTCAAACCCCAACCAGTATCAGCCCAACAGCCATCACAAGCCGCCCAGTCTACTAAAAATAATCAAAGCACTCAAAGCACCGCCACACATCGTGTTCAATCAGGTGAAAGCCTAACTGCTATCGCTCGCAGATATAACATCAGTTTACACGCCTTAGCCAAAGAAAATGGCTTGAGTGTCACAGATGGTGTCTTAATTGGCCAAACACTCAAATTGCCCAGCGATGCCAAGGCTGAAAGTAGCACACCATCTCGTTTGGGAAATACCAAAAATAATTCGACACGCACGCCTGCCAATACAAATATTGGCATTACTGAAAATTATACCGTTAAAGCTGGTGAAAGCCTAACCATGCTCTCCAATCGTTTTGGCGTGGCAATCGGTGATTTGGCGGCAGCCAATGGTTTGGCTTCTAATGCCAATTTGCGTATTGGGCAAACTTTAAAAGTCCCCAAGCTCACCACGACATACACCGTCAAAGCAGGCGATGGGCTTATCGCTTTGGCACGACGCTATGGTATTAGTACCCAAGAGCTTGCCAAAATGAATAACTTAGAACCTACGGCCGATTTGCGTATCGGGCAGGTTTTGACTGTTCCAAATAAATAATTTATAACAAAGTTTTAAAACAAAACAACCAGCTTTAAAAAAGTTGGTTGTTGATTGTTTGATCGGCTTGTTATTCACGGTTTTATCATTCAGCATACAAAAAAGCGGAAAACTGATTTTCCGCTTTTTATGTTTATATGGAAATTATCACTGATGGCATTTATACTTGCTCAATGTCAGCTTTAAGTTTGGCATTATGTGCTTTGAGTGCTGCTGGCATACGCTCGCCCAGCTTGTCAAAAAGTTCAGCATGGCTTTCAAGTTCTTTGATCCAAGCATCTTTGTCTTGACTGGTTACAAGCTCAAATTGTGCTTTAGTAAAGTCAGACTGATCCCAATTGATATCATCATAGGTTGGCACCAAGCCAATCGGAGTGCGGACAGCGTTAGCAGTACCTTCACAGCGTTCGATGATCCATTGTAGAACACGCATGTTCTGACCAAAACCAGGCCATACAAAGTCACCATTTTCATCACGGCGGAACCAGTTGACTTTAAACATTTTTGGCAACTGGTTGCCTGCTGCCTCAGCTTTTTTGCCAAGATTTTCACCCATTTGTAGCCAATGGTTGAAGTAGTCTGCCATGTTATATCCAGCAAATGGTAACATTGCAAATGGATCACGGCGTACAACACCTTGTTGACCTGTAGCGGCGGCGGTGGTTTCAGAACCCATGGTTGCTGCTTTATAAACCCCATCTACCCAGTCAAATGCTTCTGATACTAAAGGCACAGTATCTGCACGACGACCGCCAAAGATAAAGGCAGAAATTGGCACACCTTCAGGGTTTTCCCATTGTGGATCGATGGATGGGCATTGTTTTGCAGAAACGGTAAAGCGTGCATTGGCATGAGCGGCACGCTCTTCACCTGTGTGTGGCTCACGCTTCCAGTTGGTTAAATTTTCTGGCGTTTCTTTGGTTTTGCCTTCCCACCAAACTTCACCATCATCGGTGACAGCGACATTGGTGTAGATAACATCAGAACCCAAAGTACTCATGCAGTTTGAGTTGGTTTTGGTGTTGGTACCTGGTGCGACACCAAAAAAGCCTGCTTCTGGGTTGATGGCATAAAGCTTACCATCTTCAGATGGCTTAATCCATGCAATATCATCGCCAACCGTTTCTACTTTCCAGCCTTCATAGCCTGCTGGTGGAATAAGCATGGCAAAGTTTGTTTTGCCGCATGCCGATGGGAATGCCGCTGCGATATAATGTTTTTTGCCTTGTGGGTTAGTTACACCTAAGATGAGCATATGTTCAGCCAACCAACCTTGTTCACGCCCCATGGCAGAAGCGATGCGTAGTGCTAGACATTTTTTACCAAGCAAAGCGTTACCGCCATAGCCTGATCCATACGACCAAATTTCACGAGTTTCAGGGAAATGTACGATATATTTATCATCATTGCATGGCCATGCCACATCTTTTTGTCCTTCGGTCAATGGCGAGCCTACAGTGTGTACACATGGCACATACTCACCATCAGTCCCAAGCACATCATAAACCTCTTTGCCCATGCGTGCCATCTTTCTCATACTGACGACAACATAGGGGCTGTCTGTAATTTCGATGCCAATATGGGCAATATGGCTACCCAAAGGACCCATGCTAAAAGGTACGACATACATGGTGCGACCTGCCATGCAGCCATCAAACAAATTGTTAAGTTTGGTACGCATTTGGCTTGGCTCGACCCAATTATTGGTCGCACCTGCATCGATTTCTTCTTTTGAGCAAATATAAGTACGATCTTCGACACGCGCAACATCTGTCGGATCTGAGAATGCCAGATACGAATTTGGGTGCTTGTCTTCATTTAATTTGATCATGGTGCCGTTTTTGATCATCAGATCGATTAGGCGCTGGTTTTCTTCTTCAGAGCCATCGCACCATTCGATGGCGGCAGGTTTGGTCAAAGCGGCAATTTCAGCCACCCAATGAATCAAGGCTTGGTGACGAACAAAATCTGGAGCAGTTATCTTTGCAGTCATGTTGAGATCTCATTTTATGAAAATTGGCAATCCACTGTTTTTTGTATAGGCAAGCTTATAAAGCACCAAAATTGTAACAAAATAATGCAGTGACGCTGTGAAAATCAGTATTAAACCATAAAATATACAGAAAGATAAGTACTATAATTAAATTAAATATATATATTTTTAAAATTGATGTTTAATGATAAGATATTATAAAGTGTGTTTGGCTGTATTAGAGGTTAATTTAGCAAGCATACCAAAAAAATGCTACAATTTGATTAAATCATTTAAATCAATGGATTAGGGTAAGCTATGGCTAAATCTAAATCAAGCTACATTTGCCAAAATTGTGGGGCGATTTATGGAAAATGGGCAGGGCAATGTACAGATTGCGGTGAGTGGAATACTCTTGTTGAGGCACCTAACACCAGTTTGCTACATCATCATAAATCAAAAACTACCACAGTACCCAGAAAAACCGCCAACTATGCTGGAGCGGTGAGTGCTGTGATGACATTGGACCATGTTGGCGTTACGCTAGAAACACGCATGCCAACGGGAATTGGTGAATTTGACCGAGTGCTTGGCGGTGGGCTTGTGGCAGGCTCGGTGGTGCTAATTGGGGGCGACCCTGGTATTGGCAAATCCACAATCTTACTACAAACTGCCATTAACATGGCAAGCAGTAACTCGCTGGCTGGCTCTGCCTTATACATCACAGGCGAGGAGAGTCTGTCTCAGGTTGCCATGCGTGCAGTGCGACTTGGACTACCAACCGATCGCCTAAGGGTACTTGCTGAAACCAATGTCGAGACCATTTGTATGGCTCTGACCGCCGAACAGCCTGCCATTGCTGTCATTGATTCAATCCAAACGCTCTTTACCGAAGCCATACAGTCCGCCCCCGGAGGGGTTGCCCAAATCCGTGAATCCGCCGCTGTCTTAACCCGTTATGCCAAACAGACAGGCACGGCACTGTTTTTGGTGGGACATGTTACCAAAGAAGGGGCATTGGCAGGGCCTCGTGTGCTAGAACACATGGTGGATACGGTGCTGTATTTTGAGGGTGAATCAGACAGCCGTTTTAGAATGATTCGTGCCATCAAAAACCGTTTTGGGGCGGTCAATGAGTTGGGTATTTTTGGCATGACAGATACAGGATTAAAGGAGGTTGCCAACCCCTCCGCCATTTTTCTAAGCCGCTATGATAAGCCCATCGCAGGGTCGGTTGTGATGGTCAGCCGTGAAGGTACTCGCCCTTTGTTGGTTGAAGTACAAGCACTTGTGGATACCGCCCAAGCACAGCCACGGCGTATGGCACTGGGGCTTGATTATCAGCGTCTGTCCATGCTTTTGGCGGTCATGCACCGTCATGGCGGCATTCACACCAGTGGTATGGATGTGTATGTCAATGTTGTGGGCGGTGTTAAAGTTATGGAAACTGGTTCAGATTTGGCGGTGCTGCTTGCGTGTGCATCTAGCATCAAAGAAAAACCACTGCCTGTCAGACTGTGTGTATTTGGCGAGGTGGGGCTATCGGGGGAGATTCGCCCCGTGCCAAATGGTCAAGAACGCTTAAAAGAAGCGATGAAGCATGGCTTTACCCATGCGATTGTGCCCAGAGCCAATGCACCTGCAGCCAATCATCCACAATTTAAAAATATTCAAATCATCGCTGTTGATAGGCTTGATGAAGCGATTTATCAAGCTTTTGAGATTAATGCAGGTTAAACACCATATGCTTATTGAATTTTTGGCCGATGGCTCATCGCTTATAAGCCCAAAAAATCCACTACAAAATCACTGCTTGGCTGAGCAAATAACTTGCTTGGTGTGCCAATTTGCTCAATTTGCCCATGATTCATAATGACAATTTTATCAGATATAGCTTGAGCTTCTTCTTGGTCATGCGTAACCAAGATGCTGGTGATGCCAATTTCACGCTGAATGTCCTTGAGCGAATCACGCAGCGATTTACGCACTTTGGCATCAAGCGCGCCAAAAGGCTCATCAAGCAACAAAAGCTTAGGCTTGGTCGCCAGTGCGCGTGCCAAAGCAACACGCTGACGCTGACCACCTGATAGCTCATGCGGATAGCGGGTTTTGATGTGGCTAAGTTGCACCAAATCAAGCAGCTCATCCACACGCCGATCGATTGTATTGGCAGAAGGGCGTGTATTGCGAGGCAAAAGCGTCAAGCCAAAAGCAATGTTTTGTGCAACCGTTTGATGTCGAAATAACGCATATTGCTGAAACACAAAACCGATACCACGGTGTTGCACTGGTATATCAGTCACATCGATACTGTCAAAATATATCCGCCCGTTGTCTGCATTTTCAAGACCTGCAATGATGCGTAGCAAAGTTGTCTTGCCACAGCCTGATGGACCTAATAAAGTTGTCAGCTCACCTGTTGAAATATCAATGCTGATATCACCTAAGGCAACAAAATCCCCGAAAGTTTTATGGATGTTTTGGATTTTAATACTCATGTTTCATACTCATAGAAGATAACTGTTTAGACAGATGAATAAATGTATATAAATTTTGATGTAAGTCTTGCTTAACCAAAATGTCATCAGTGCTATTTTTTATGGCTCATCAATCCTTGAGCGACCAAAGTAACCAAGGCAAGCAGTGCAAGTAAGCTTGAGAGTGCAAATGCCAATGTAAACGCATATTCGTTGTATGCAATTTCAATCATTAAAGGCACAGTGTTGGTCTCGCCTCGAATATGCCCAGATACTACCGATACCGCCCCAAATTCACCCATAGCGCGTGCATTGGTTAGGATAATGCCATAAAGCAGTGCCCATTTGATATTTGGTAAAGTGACTTTCCAAAACATCTGCCAGCCGTTAGCACCAAGCGTCAAAGCAGCTTGTTCTTCGCTGTCGCCTTGAGCCTGCATAAGCGGAATTAGCTCTCGTGCGATGAATGCAAAGGTGACAAATAAAGTTGCAAGTACAATCCCCGTTGTCGCAAAAATCACCTGAATCCCCATGCTTTCAAGATAGCCACCAAGTCGTGTATTGGCACCAAAGACCAGTACAAACATCAAGCCTGCCACCACAGGCGACACAGCAAAGGGCAAATCAAGCAATGTGGTGATCACAAATTTGCCACGAAATTGATGGCGTGTGATCAAATACGCCAACGCCACACCAATAATTGTATTGATGGGTAAGATAATCACCGCTGTTATTAAAGTCAGCTTAATGGATGCAAGTGCGTCAGGCTCAAGCAGTGCTGCTTGATACGCCTGCCATCCTTCTTTTAGTGCTTCATAAAAAACAGACACGAGTGGCACAACCAGCATGACGCCCATAAATACCACCGCTATGCCAATCAAACTCCATTTAACCCAAGGTTTATCACGGGTAGCAGGATTTCTTTGGTATGAATAAGAGCTTGTATTTGCCATCGTTGTGCCTTAGGTTTTATTGTATGATGAAATAATATTTATCATGATAAATCAGTTGGTTTTTGCGCCCAGTCTGGCTGAGAGTTTCCACTGAATGAAATTTATGGTAAACAAAACAACCAATGAGATTAAAAGCATAAATAACGACACGCAAGCTGCACCTGCGACATCAAATTGCTCAAGCTTTGAGACAATGATTAAAGGCAAAATCTCCGATTGCATGGGGATATTGCCAGCGATAAAAACCACTGAACCGTACTCACCCGTAGCACGAGCAAACATCATACCAGCACCGATTAGCATTGCTGGGGTAATTTCGGGTAAAATCACACGGCAAAATGTGGTCAAGCGACCAGCACCCATAACCGCTGCCGCTTCTTCAAATTCTACTGAAAGCTCAGCAAGTACTGGCTGCACTGCCCGTACAATAAAAGGAAAGCTGACCACCACCAAAGCCAGCCAAATACCAATCGGCGTAAAAGCAATTTTTATTGGCTCATCAAACAGCAGTATTCCAAGGCGTGTAAACCATTGACCAAACAAGCCATTGGGTGCATAAAGTGTGGCAAGGGCGATGCCAGTTACCGCTGTTGGCAGGGCAAACGGTAGATCAACCAAGGCATTTAAAAAGGACTTGCCCCAAAACTCATAACGCACCAACACCCAAGCCACCAGCGTACCAAAAATCAGATTAGTCAAGGTGGCAAGCATTGCCATGGATAAAGATAGCTTAATTGCTGCAAACACTTGTGGCTCACGAATCGTCCGCATGATGTCACCAAAACCCATTTGCAAGGTCGTCAAAATCATCATCAAAAAGGGTAAAATCACCAACAAACCAAGTGCAAAGATACTAATACCCATACTTAGCCCAAAAAATGGCATCACTCGGCGTGCACGATTTTTGAGGGGTATTGGCTGATTTGGCATGATAACAATCCTAATGATACGATGGATATTTGGCGATAAATTCAAAAGATAACTTTACTTTACGGCATTGGTTGATAAACTTTAAGTGTAAAAATTGACTTTTTATTTTCCTTTATAGAATTTAGATATAAAATTTAGACCAAATTTTATATCTTTTGAAGGGTGATAATAGAGCTTTTCAAACTTTGCCAAACATGCGATAATAGCAAGGTTTGGCATGATCAGATGACCGATACTGTGCCGTTTTAACTAATCAAAACGCTGCAGGCGTGAACTTGGATGATTGGCGTTCATACTTGCCTTAATCATAAAATAAACTATAAAGAGATGACTGTGATGATGAAAAATAAATGGATGCGTGGCTTGGCGATTTTGGCGTTGAGCTTACCGACAGTGACTTATGCAAAAACTGCTGCCCCTAAATCGCCTGAAGCGCCTAAAGAGTCTTTGACCCAAGAAGAGCAAATGGCTATAGATTTTTGTGATTTTTCAGCGTATGGCGTGATGCATATTGCTGCCGAGCATCAAAGTGGTGTAACCAAATCTGAGGCACTAACCAACCATGATGAGCGCATGGCTAAGCTGAGGGATATCGACCCAGAGACCGCCACGATGCTTGATCAGTATTGGAAAGGTGTCATTGATAGAATATTCCAAGAATCGGTTCAAAAAACCGATGCCGAAAAACAAGCGTTTGTGATGGGTGTGGGCGAGTCATCTTTTTATTCTTGCCTTGATCAAGTGCTTAAAACCCCCAAAAATTAATCGCAACACCGCAAGCTTGATGGTATTTTTATGACCGAAACGACTGTTAAAAATTTTGATGACTTACCACTATCCGAGCCAATTTTAAAGGCGGTGCAAGCATTAAAATTTGATCAATTAACCCCCATTCAAGCACAGATTTTGCCACATACATTGGCAAATCAAGATGCCATTGGACAGGCACAAACAGGTACAGGCAAGACAGCGACATTTTTGATTACGATCATTGAGTCGCTATTAAAGCGTCCGTTTCAAGCTGATGAAATTCGCTATCTTGGCGAACCTAGGGCGTTGGTTTTGGCGCCTACCAGAGAGCTTGCACAGCAGATTTTAGCAGATTGCCGTGAACTGACCCGATTTAGCCAGCTTTATAATTTGTGTATTACAGGCGGTGCTGATTTTGATAAACAGCTTGAGCAGTTACATAAAAGACCGCTGGATATTTTGATTGGCACACCGGGGCGTATCATTGATTGGGTGAATAAAGGCGAGCTTTTTTTGGATCGTGTTGAGGTATTTGTGCTTGATGAAGCTGATCGTATGCTGGATATGGGTTTTATCCCTGATATCAAGCGTATTGTCAGACATATGCCAAGCAATACCGAACGCCAAAGCCTATTATTTTCGGCAACTTTTAATCAAGATGTGATGAATTTGGCTTATCGCTGGCTACATCAACCAGCATTTGTTGAGATTGCACCTGAAAGCAAAACCAATCAGGCAATTGACCAACAATTTTATTTGGTCACTGAGCGTGAAAAAATAAGTGCACTTAAGCAAATTTTGGCAGATGATTCGGTGAAAAAAACGATCATTTTTGCCAATCGCAAAGATCAAGTTAAACGCCTATACGATTATTTGCGTCGTCATCACAAGGTTACGATGCTGTCTGGAGATGTGGCTCAGCAAAAACGAGAGCGTTACTTACAGCGTTTTAAAGATGGCGAGGTCAATGTACTGGTGGCAACAGATGTGGCAGGGCGTGGCATTCATGTGGATGATGTGACGCATGTGATCAATTATACTTTACCTGATATGCCCGATGACTATGTGCATCGCATCGGCCGTACAGGGCGAGCTGGTTTGAGTGGTGTGTCCATCAGCTTTGTTGGTGAAAATGATGCCTTTAACTTGCCTGCACTTGAGCGACATGTCGATCAAAAATTCAAACTCAATCAATTTGAGTTTTTAGATGAGCATAAATAGGAATCATGAACGCATGTACCCTGATTTATTAGACCCTGCTCATATTCCATTGTCACTATACATTCACATGCCTTGGTGTGTCAAAAAATGCCCTTATTGTGATTTTAATTCGCACGCTTTGCCAAGCCAAGCACCATTTGAAAGCTATATAGAAGCACTGCTTAGCGATGCTGTATCACAACAAAGCTTGGTATCAAATCGTCAAATTGATACGGTATTTATCGGCGGTGGTACGCCATCGTTATTGCCCATTGAGTCATTTAAACGATTATTTGATGGACTGCGGCTGATTTATAATTTTTCGCCTGACTGTGAGGTGACACTTGAGGCAAATCCTGGCACACTTGAGCATTCACCTTTTGATGAGTATCTAAATATCGGTATTAATCGCTTATCTATTGGTGTACAAAGCTTTGATCACAACGCCTTAACAGCATTGGGGCGTATTCACAATCCTGATCAAGCATCAAATGCCATTCGTGCTGCACGCATAGCAGGGTTTGATCGTGTCAATGCAGATTTGATGTATGGCTTGCCCAATCAAAACTCATCAAAATCGGTGAATGATATTCAAACTGCCATTGATGCAGGTGCAACTCACTTATCTTGGTATCAACTGACGATAGAGCCGAATACGACCTTTTATCGTACGCCGCCACAGTTACCAGATGAAGAGATTATGGCAGAAATTGAAACTTTGGGGCAAAGTATACTGACAAAGCATAGATTTTATAATTATGAAGTCAGTGCTTGGCATGGTCCAAATGATGCTCCATGTCGGCATAATCTGAACTATTGGCAATTTGGCGATTATTTGGCAATCGGTGCTGGCGCACATGGTAAGTTGACCTTGAAAGACCACCCAAATTACCAAGATGGTATTTATCGTTATCAAAAATCACGCCTACCCAAAGATTATCTTGCGTTTGAAAATGCACCCAAAATGGTCAACTTTGAGCGTATCGCCGATGACAATTTACCGTTTGAATTTATGATGAATGTATTGCGATTAAAAGATGGGGTAAGTACCGATATGTTTGAAACACGCACGGGGCTATTAATCAGCACGATCGATAATGAAATGTTGCCTTTACAACATCAAGGATTGATGGTCTCAGATCCTTTACGCATAGCACCGACCCGTCTTGGGTTTCGATATGTGAATCATTTGGTCAGTCAATTTATATAAATTGATGATATAAACTGATAGATAAAAAGACCTACTCATTTGAGTGGGTCTTTTTTAAGTTTAACTTAATATAAAATTAGAAATTAAGCCAAAATTAGATTTTCTTTTCAACTTTTTGTGCGGTGTCTGATACTGCTTCACCAGCTTTTGAGACATCTTTACCCAAACCTTTTATAGCGTTGCAACCAGTCAAAACAACAACGGCAGCGATAGAAGCAATCAATACTTTTTTCATGAGGTATTCCTTAATGATTTAATTAAATTCATGTATGAAATTCATGTGAATCTGCAAACTCACCCTGCTATCTTAACGAAGTTTTTGATGAATTTCTAGCAACAGATGTGATTTTATAATACTTTTTTACATTTTGTAAACTTTTGGTAAGATTTATAAATTTTATCTTTGAATTCAATCAAAATATGGCACAATCGGCCGTTTCAGAGTACAATAGGTAGCATCGCCATAGTTGTTAGTAAAGTTCATGTCACAGTTTTCAGATGCACTCATTCATATCGTGCTATTTTCCCCAAAAATCCCCAATAACACTGGCAGCATCATTCGTTTATGTGCCAATACGGGTGCTCAGCTACATTTGGTCAAACCGCTTGGATTTGAGCTCGATGACACTCGCTTAAAACGGGCAGGGCTTGATTATCATGAATACGCAACTTTAAGCGTTCATGACAATTGGCAAGAGACAAAATCGGCACTAAAATCGTTGGGTGTGGAGCGTATTGTTGCCATGACGACCAAGTTTAGCCGTCCGTTTTATGAATATCAATTTAAGCTGGATAATGATCAGCATAAAGTCGCCTTGGTATTTGGTTCGGAGACCGATGGATTACCTGATGATGTGCGTGCTGATATTGGTGCGAATCATTGGCTGCGGCTGCCCATGTTACCAGATTCACGCAGTTTGAATTTAGCCAATAGCGTTGGTATTTGCCTTTATGAAGTATGGCGTCAACTTGGATTTGTGGGCGATGTTGGACAAAGTGTGGGCTATCACAAACCCACATCAAGATAATGTAAGTGATTGATTGATAAGTTATTGATTTATAAATAAATTTTAAAGACCATAATTCGTACTTAAATGAGTACATATTTGGCATATTTTTAATCAAAAACCTATGCAGATGGCGAACAAGGGCAGGCGATGAGCCAAAACGAGCAAATCGCTTTGGCACTCATTGAGCCGTATTTACAACAGCCTTTGGGAATGTTTAGCTTGCCTTTGGTTAGGGTGTGAAATGGGGTTAAATGCTGAAATTAGTACTGAAATTGCCCAAGCCTTTGATGGCGACTTAAAAGACGCTGTCAAAGACTTCACAGGCAGGCGTGTCATCTTATCTGATGATGATTGGGCGGTTAATGATACCCAAGTACTATCTACCATCAATTACAGCGGTAGGGGCGTTTTTACAGGCTTTTACGCCTATGAGATTGATAACAAGACCATCATGCAACAAGATACTAAGCTAATTTGTTTGCAAAGTGAGCTAACAGACACGCCACAGATAAATGATAGTATCAATCAGATGAAAGTGATGAATATCAGCCAAGACCCAGCAGGTATCTGTTATTTCATACAGCTTAGGGGGACAAATGGGGATTAAGTGGAATAAAAAAATGACGGTTGAACCCATCGCCGATAAGATTGATGACATTTACCGCAAATTTGCCATTGACTGCTATAACAATTTGCAAACCCTAAGCCCAGTTGATACAGGGCGTTACAGGCGGTCTCACCATATCAGCATTGGCACAAAAAGCCTAAATGAAAATGGGGGCGGTGTTGAGCTTGTCTTAGGTCTGCCAAAGCATACCTATCCTATCATCTACATTCAAAACAACCTGCCCTATGCGTTGCGACTTGAACACGGCTGGTCACAACAAGCCCCAACAGGGGTTTATGGCAATGCCTTTAACAGTGCATTGGGGGCGTTAGGCTAATCAAGCTGTCTTTGATATGCACGCACAGCATCCATGATAAGCTGATTTTGAGGAATACCCATGCGTTTGGATAAGTTTTCTATTAAGCTAATGTCATCAATATGTAGCTTTAAGCCTTTGGTTTTAAAGCCACGCTTAGCATCAGAGTCAGCGGTACGCTGTGTTTGGCTTTTTGGGGTACTTGTGATTTTTGGCATGGTTTAATCTTCTAGGTTGTGCAGTCGCAAGCCCCACGATGTTGCTGTGAGACTTGCGTTGTGTTGATTAGAGCTTGACTTAACTGCTAGATTTTAGTAAGATAATCAACACAAGGATAATTGCGATTTGTATGAAAGTTTTCATCGCTTTTTCCTTCTGCTAGTGAGTGTTACAGTAGCTTGGTTGTTCCAGCAACCTTGCTACCACCTCCAAGACTGATAATACCTTGTCTTGTTGGTGCATGTTGTAAGCTAAGCAACAAATAAAGTCAATCATTTTCTATAAAATGTTTGGCTTTTTTATTGCCCAAAAAAATGATTGACAAAACAAACCGCCCATCACCTGATGAGCGGTTTTTTATTGGACGAAACATGAACAGTTTTCACATTGAACAAACGCTACTGACGCATATCAAATCATGGGAGCATTTTGATGATATCCCCTTAGCCAAAGAAAACCGAAACTTTAAACCCCCTGATGGCATTTGGGGCAGGGTTACAATTTTGGGTGGTGTCAATCAAGTACGCAGTATTAGCGATAAGCCTGATATTATGCAACAAGGTACACTGGTGATACAGCTGTTTTGCCCACAGGATTTAGGCACGGTGGCGATTAAGCAAAAGGCGGATAGCCTAGCTCATCATTTACAAATAAGGCGGTTTGGTAGGCTTGAGACACTGACGGCAAGTGTCATTAATGCAGGGTTTCATGATTGCTATCAAATCAATGTAAGCGTAGCATGGAGATACTACTAATGCCAAAAAACCGACACCGACGGCTGTTACAGCTGTACGGTGAAATTAATGAACTTGGGTCAATATTAGACTGCCCAAAACCCAAAGATATTCACCCACATGAGTGGATATTGATGAAAGACCAACTTTATTATATGCGTCAGTATTACCGAGTGTTAAAACAACGAACTGATGATACGGAGAATTGATTTATGTCTAGTGGAGCATTTGTTAAAACGGCGTATGCCAAACAAACAGGCGAAACCCTGCCAAAAACTGGCTGGAAAACCCTGCCAAATATCAGTAATGGGCTAACCGTTGCCACAGAACTTACCAGCAGTGAAATGCTGTCAGGTTCACGCATGGCAAAAGCAGGTATGGTAACATCAGCAAGCGTGCAGGGCGATATTGAGACCGAGCTTATGTTCGGTGCGTATGATGAACTGATTGCCGCTGCTTTTTGGAGCGAATGGTCAGCAGGTGCTAGCCCTAATACGCTAAGTGTTGGTGCAACAAAACATCAGTTTGCTATAGCCAAGGATTTTAGCGATATTAATGTTAACCATGTCTTTACAGGGTGCGTTGTATCAAGCTTTGGGCTGACCGTGGATACATCAAGCCTAATTAAACTAAAATTTGGTATGACAGGTCTAGGCTATCAAGAAAGTAAAACGGCATCATTTGCCAAGAATCCGACCGCCCAAGCAGATACCGCTAAGGCAAGCGGTTTGTCTATTGGCGAGATTAAAGTTGATGGCACAAAGCTTGATGTGTGTGTTGAAAGCTTTAGTTTTGAGCTTGATAACCAAACAGAAGTACAAAAGTGCTTGGGCGATAATATCTATGGTGGTAATATCTTAGCCATGCTTACCAACATTACAGGCTCTATGACGATTGCTTATAGCCAAAAAGCCCATGAGATGATTAGTAACCAAATGACAGGGGCAACCCTAAGCCTTGAGTTACCGATTAAGTTTGGTAATAGTAAGTATGTGATTAAAATACCCAAATTTCAGGTATCAGGTGAAATTCCAAGCCCATCAGGCACGGATTTGGTTACCGTTGACTTGTCTTATACGGTGGTTGATGAAAGTCCAGTGATTGAAAAGCATACCGCCTAATCAGTGATAAAGCAAAAGCCTAGCTACTGCAAATAGCTAGGCTTTTTTATTAACCCCTTTTGACAGATAAAAGGAATTAACTTGTGGAATATATTACCATAATTGTGGATTTTATGAAATATTTAATTGAAAAACACGGCTTATTTGTCATTTGGCTGATGGTGGCAAGTCTGATTACGCTTTATAAGCTGGATATGATTTTAACCGCCGTTCATTTGTTTTTTAATTAAGATGGGCAATATTATCCATACGATTCGATAAACTTTAAGGAAAAAAATAACATGGCATTTGATTTAACACTATTAAAAAAAGACGCTAAGATTAATGCTAAGCGTGAGATTGAATTTGATGGGCTTGAATTGACGCTACAAATTCAAGCAAGCGAAGCGTTTAAACGAGCAGCCGCTGAGGTACAAAAGATAGCAAACACGCCCAAAAAGGTAACCAAAGACAGTTTAAAGCGTGGCAATCAAGATGAAATTGGCGAGTATGAAGCCATGCTATTTATCTTAGGTGAGTACTGTATCAGTCAATGGAATGTTACCGCTGATGGTGAGCCATTAGCAGTCAATGGCGATAACTTTTTAATTCTGCTTGACCAAGCTTTTGAAAAAGACAAATTAACGCAGTTTATTACCTTGCTATTTGAAACTTATGCCAGCCTTAGCCAAGAATTTGAAGACAATAAGGCAAAACTGGTAAAAAAGTCCACGACTGCTACCAATGGGAAAAAATCAGGGTAACACTCACCCCAAACCGCATTGAAAGCTATCAGCGGTTGGGGATTGATTTGCCCACGCCTGCCGCTGCCGATGTGTATGTTGACAATATCTTTATGATTTTTGCCCTAGCAAACCGAGCAAGGCGATACACCCAAGGCATAGCCCTACCGTTGTCTGTGCGTGATGTTTGTGATGTTTGTGAGCATTATCAAAGCTTATTGCCAAGGGCGTGGCTGTTTGAGCTTATTTTTATGCTTGATGATTTATGGCTTGATGAGTATAACAAAAAACCCTAGGTTTATGGGTTTTAATGGAGAGGTTTATGTCAAATACATACCGCTTAGACATACAGGTAAATGCCGATAGTGCTAATACCGCCTTGGGAAATCTAAAAGAGCATTTTGATAAGATTGAACAATCAAGCGGTAAGGCAGGCGTTGGTATTGATGGCTTTTCAGACAAGGCAGACAAGGCGTCAAAATCCAGTAAAAAAGCTGGTGATGAAGCTAAAAAAGCAGGTGATGGGGCTAAAAAGTTTGGCGATGGTGCTAAAAAAGCAGGTGATGATGTTGACGGCTTAAAGCGTAAAACAGATGGCTTAAAAACAGCGTTTGGCACATTAAAAGGCGTGATGTTTACCGCCCTTGCTGTTGCTGGCGTTGGTGGTATCATTGCCACCGCCGATGACATGCAAACACTTACAAGCCAAATTAAAATTGCCACCACAAGCACCAAAGATTATGCCCATGCAATGAGTGAGATAGAACGCATTGCGATGGGTAATATGGTCAGCCTTGACTCTGTTGGGCAATTGTACGCATCAAATGAGCGGTCATTAAAACAACTTGGCAAAAGCCAAGATGAAGTGATTAAGTTTACCGAAAATATCACCACGGCGATGCGTGTGAGTGGTGGTAGTGCAGAAAGCCAAGCGGCCGCATTAACCCAGCTAGGGCAAGCCATGGCGTCAGGGGTGTTGCGTGGTGATGAGTTTAACTCAGTGGCTGAACAAGCTCCTGTTATCATGGAGCTGATGGCAGACAGCCTAGGGGTAACCACAGGCAAACTGCGAGATATGGCAAAAGAAGGTAAGCTTACCTCAAAGGTTGTTTATGATGCCATTGCTGGTGCGTCTGCAAGTGATAAGCTTGCTGAAAAATCCAAAAAAATGTCTACAACCATCAGCGGTGCAATGCAAAACATTCAAACGCAGTGGCGTCTTGGTGTTGATGCCATCATGAATGGTGAGGGCGGTTTATCCAGCGTGCTTGCTGATGGTATTAATAGCATTGCGTTGGGGGTGTCATCATTTGTTGATAGCTTGCCTGCGATTAATCAGGCTATCACTGATACCATTGCCAAAGCCAAAGAAATGGGTACGGCATTTTTAGAGTCTGATTTTGGGCAATCTGCGATACAAACTGCCAAAGATGCCTTTGAACAATTAAAATCAGCCATGCAAGGTGTGGTTGATATTGCAGGCGATGTAAAAGTATTCTTTGAGAAAAACCCTGAGCTTGCAATTGCACTGGCGAGCGGCGCGGGAGCGGCGGCAGGAGCATTTTTATTATTTAAAGGTGTGCTGATTGTATGGACAGGGGTGGCAACGCTGGCAACAGTGGCGGGGGGTGCATTGGCGGCGGTGATGGCAGTGCTAACCAGTCCGATTACGCTTGTGATTGCAGCTTTTGCTGCACTGGTGGCGGCAGGTGTGTATGTATACCGTAATTGGGACACAATTAAACAAAAGGCAAATGATGCATGGCAGAGCATTAAAGAGACTTGGCAGGGCGTTGGCGAATGGTTTGGCAAGCTTTGGGATAAAGTCAAACAGACCTTTTTTAATTGGTTATCACAAATGCCAAAACCAGTACAAGAGATGGTTGCCAACATTGGTGAAATCATTAGCACAATTGTGGATGTGGCAGGGGTGGTTTGGAATGGCATTGCTAATATTGCTAAAAGTGTGTGGCATGCGATAACAGAATTTGTCTCTTTTGCCATTGATAAAATAAAGCCTGTTATCAAATCTGTTTTGGAGTTTTTTAAAAACGCATGGGACGGCTTGGTTAGTATTGCTAAAACCGTTTGGCAGGCGGTTATTGGCGTTGTCAGCCATGTTTTTGATAAAATATCTGGCATTATCAGTACACAATTTGAAGCAATAAAAGCGATTTTTATGGCAGGTGTTACCATTTTTGCCAGCATTTTTAATGCAGGCTTTGAGATGGTGAAAACCATCTTTAGCACCGCTTTTAAAGTGATAACAGCCGTATTAACTGGCGATATGCAGGGCGTAAAAGACGCCATCAAAGACGGTTTTCAAAAAGCCGTTGATATCTCAAAAAAATTGGTTGGTAACATTGTAGATGCCTTAAAAAAACTTGGCAAAGATTTACTACAAGTTGGGCGTGATGCCATGCAGGGCTTTATTAATGGTATCAGCGAGAAAATAGATGCAGCGGTTAGTAAAGCCAAAGAGATGGCAAGTAGCGTAAAAAATGCCATCACAGGTTTTTTTGACATTCATTCGCCGTCTCGTGTGATGAAACAAGTTGGTGGCTGGATATCAGAGGGCTTGGCAATTGGTATCGCCTATAAAGCACCGATAGCCGCCAAAGAAGCCAAAAACCTTGCTAAAAGCGTAAAAGATGCCCTTGAAAGCGAACTTCAAAAAACCGCAGAAGAGATATTTTTAACCAAACAACACATTAAAGGCAATCCATATGCTGAGCTAACCAAAGACATTGCCTTTGGTAAATACGGCAAACAAGACACCAGCCGATTACAAAAGTTGGCACAAGAGCAAATCTTACAAAGCAATATTTTAACGCTCACCCAACAGCTGCATGAAGCCCAGCAAAATCTCGCCAATGTTGGGTTGACTAACATTGAAATCATGCAAAGACAATATGATGAAACCGACAAATCTGTGCGAGCGTCTTTGGATTTGTTTGAGCAAGTCAAACAGGTAAGCCAAGAGCTAATTGATGCAACCAATCGCCATGAGGCGACCCAAGCGTTTGAAAGCACGCTAAAAGACATCAAAAAACAGATGGCAATCATGGGTAAGGGGGAGCCATTGGCTGAGTTTTTATATGACTTACAAAATGCTGAGAAATATGCTTATTATACCACTGAGCAGTTGGCAACTCTTAAAGATGAGATGATTAAGCTACAAAATGCCAAAGACGCCAAACAAGCAAGCGATGGCATTGAGGAAAGTCTAAAAGATATTAACAAACAGCTGGCATTGCTAGGCAGTAATCACCCCTTAGATGACTTTTTTTATGAGCTTGAACAGACAGACAAATACGCCCATGCGACCACTGATGAAATCAATGAGCTAACAGACGCTATCTTTAAGCTACAAAATGCCAAAGATACGCTAAATGCCAAACAAGCATTTGATACGCTAATGAAAGATACAGCACTGGCAAATGAAACGCCAGCTCAAAGGCTACAGCGTGAATATGATGAAAAAATGGCGGTCATTGATAAGTATGAGCAAATGCACAGCGATAAGCTTGAAAATGCCACAAGCCTAAGACAGCAAATCACCGAGCGATATGAGCAAGCCGAAAAAGATGCTAAAGTCAAAAACTACCAAGAGCATTTAACAGCATTTGCAGGGTTTTTAAAAAACACAGCAGGTGAGCAGTCCAAAGCCTACCGTGTCATGTTCGCTGCGTCAAAAGCCTATGCGTTGGCGGATGTGGGCGTTAAAATGGGTAAGGCGGTTGCTGATGCTTGGGCAGACCCATCAGCGGTGACAATTTGGCAAAAACTTGCCAATGTCGCCAAAGTGTCTTTGGAACAGGGGCATGTGTTAAGCATGATTAACGCCATTAGCCCCAAAGGGTTTGCCACAGGGGGCTACACAGGCAACATGGGGATAAATCAGGTGGCAGGGGTAGTACATGGTCAAGAATATGTACTAAATGCTAAAGCTACAAAGCGTATCGGCGTTGGCAATCTTGAACGGCTAAACCGTGGTGATGGCATTGGCGGTCATGTCAATCATATTAATGTCCATGTAACCGTAAACTCTGACGGTAGTAATGTCCAAGCCGATACCCAAATGGGTAAAACCATGGGCGAAGCCATGGCAAAAATCGCTCGGCAAGTCGTGATACAAGAGACCAAACAAAACGGACACCTTGACAGGCTATACCGCAGATAAGCAAAAACCCAACTGGTGCAAACAGTTGGGTTTTTTATTACCCCTTTAAACGGTACTTAAAAGGATAATTTATGGGTGATTTTATCACATTTTTAACCTATATTGAAAGTGAGAAATTAACAATGGCAAAATTCATTATTTTAATGATAACCCTAGTTATACTCATGCTGATTTATAAAGCCCCAGACATTTATCGGATTTATAAAGAATTTGAGAGAAAAGACAATGAAAACTTTTAATTGGGACATATCGGCAGACAGCAGTGAGAGTATCAGCCATAATGCCATCATAACCGCCTTTGGTGATGGCTATGAGCAGGCGGTAAGTTTTGGCATTAACAACAGCCGTAAATCATGGCAATGTAGCAAGACTGACACAAAGGCGGTGATTGATGAGATTTACCGCTTTTTAATTGACACAAAAGGCGTTGAGCCTTTTAACTTTAAGCCTTTAACCGATGAACCAAGTATCAAAGTCCGCCTAGATGGTGAGATATCACGCCAAAAGATGGGGGGCGATGCTTGGCAAATTGGGTTTACTTTAAAGCAGGTTTTTTAAAGGGCTTGACAGTATGTCAAGCCAAATCCGCCATCGCCAATTGTGCCAGATAGTTTGAACGGCTTTTGTATAGCGATTTGTGGGCGTTTACTTTTTCATCAATTTTGGCAATCAGATGGTTAGGTAAGGTAATGTTGATTTTGTGGCTTTTTACATCATATTTTGACAAGTCCACATCTACCCATGCCCACATCATGCCGTCAAATTGGCTGTTTTGGGTGTGTGCATCAAAATTGGTGGGCAGTGGGATTTCTTCGCCGTCTGCTACCAAGCCACTAAAATGCACATCAAGGCATTCTAACGCCATTTTGTGTATGTCTTGCAAGTCATCGCATGCACTGGCAAGATTTGGCACATCGGGAAAAAAGATGCCGTGGGCGGTTTTGTCATCGCCTTTTAAGATTGCAATGGGGTATAACATCTTTGTCTCCTAGTTATCAAGGTGTTGCAAGAGCTAATCGCTTAGCCCTGCTTGTCTCATAATGCTGTCAATGGTGGGTTGTGGCAAATCTTTTTTGGGGTGGGGAACAGTGACACGACCTTTTTTGGTGGGGTGTTTAAACTGCTGATGACTACCGCCATTTGATTTAATACGATACCAACCGTCAGCTTTTATGAGTTTAATGACTTCTCTACTGCTTGCCACCCATCACCTTGCTGTGTTGTTGATGTGTATATTATACTTCTAGGGTTATAATTTGTCAAGAAGTTTTTAAGGTATTTTTTATTATCCAAATAAAACCCAGCCAGATTGTGTCTAGCTGGGTTTTTGATGGTTTGAATTTCGGTTAGGATTTGGGTGAGTTTTTCGCTAAGTTCATCGTCGGAGAGTTTCTTGATTAAATTCAATTAAGAAGCGCAACGTTTAAATATATAGAGAAAAAGAGTAAGATGTGCAGTGTTGTACTTGTTACCTCAACTTTCACATATCAGAAAAGTTTGCAAAAATACACACATCTTACTCTTGAACAAAGATACCAAATTTCATCTGATTTGAAAAGCAATATTTCTATTAGTGAAATTGCTAGACGACTAGGCTGTCATAAATCCATCATCAGCCGTGAAATTAAACGCAATACAGGCGTGGGCAATTTTGCAAAAACTTATCATTCATGAGAGCATGGCACTAGGGCGTGCCTGCCCTTCATAACACTATTTACAATTAGAATATTTTAGAAATAAACTAATCATTTTTGCATGAAAAATGGCTAAATCTTGTTTTTTATCGTCAAAAGCTCGTTTGATAGAACGACCATCAAACTTCGTTTTTTCCTTGAAAAACGTGCGATTCCCCTGCTTTTTTAAACAGGCATTTTTCACTTCAAATACAAAAGGCAGGTACGTCCTAATGAGAATACCAATGAACTCATACAGAAATTTTTACCTAAGTCTGCCAGATTAGATGTGATTGACGATGAACAAATACAGCAGGTCGAAGATTATTTGAACAATAGACCAAGAAAAGTGCTGGGTTTTAGAACACCTCTTGATATAAAATCTGATTTTTGGTGCGTTGCAGTTGGTGGTTGAATCTGTCAGTTAAAAAATGAGTGAAACAACTCTAACCGAAGTATCACGCACCGAAGCGGTGGTATTACAGAGCTTTATCGCACAGGTGGACTTTTGGAAAAACCAACATGGCGATAAAGCTGCCACCATTGAAGTCATCTACTACCCTGATGATGATGGCTTTGAAGTGAGTAACAATGAAGCTAACAACGGCGTGCTAAAACGCAATCGCACCACAGCATTTCGTGCCGACCTTTTGGCATGGGCTTCAAATCAGTTACGCTACTTACAAGGCTGGGACAACAGCCAAACGGTCACCGAATTTAGCTTGTCTTATAAAAATGACCGCTATGGCGTGCGTGCCGCCCTTGCCAGTGAAGCCACAGACAAGGCAGATGATGGGGCTGATGATAAAGCCGAGCAAACACAGTAAGCAGGCTAATTTAAAATCTGCCCAAACTGGTCAATAAATCACCCAAGTGCTTAGCGTTATGCAGGCACTTGGGCGGATTAATCAAATGAGATTGCCATGAGTTTTAACACAGACATACAACAAACCACCGTACAAGGCTTTATTACCTTGTACGAATTAGACGCACGAAAATTGGGTGGTGAGATTTACCGTTTTCATGGGCATAATGATGGGGTGATTAGATGGCAGGGGCAGGATTTTCACCCCATCGCCATCAAGGCAGACGGTTTGGAGATGCGTTCAGATGGCCGTGCTTCTACCCCTACTTTGATTATTCATAACGACATTGGTGGCATACCCCAAGCCTTACGCTTTTTATGCATAAAGTTCGGTGATTTTGTAGGGGCTAAATTAAAAGTCATTCATACATTAGCAGAATATCTGACCAGTGCTGACGAACAAAACTTTAAAATCCAAAACTGGTACATTGAGCAAAAAACAAGCCAGACCAATGTCACCACCACCTTTGAATTATCAAACTCTGTGGACTTTGAAGGGCAAAAAATCCCTGTTCGCAACATTACCAGTTACTGCCATTGGGCGGTCTGCGGTCGCTACCGTGGCGAAGAATGTGGCTATATCGGCACCAATCGCTTTACCACAGACGGTAAGCCCACCGACAATCCAGAACTAGACAGATGTGGTGGGCGATTGACCGAATGCCAACTAAGAGATAATGAACAGCGATTTGGCGGATTTCCTGCCAGTAGTTTGGTGGGTTAGCCAAGCGTTTTGGCATACTCAACCAGAGCGATTTTGATTGCCATTGCCTTTGAGCAATCCTTATGAGCCATAATCTGATTTAAGGCATCTAAAACATGAGGCTCAGTATGGCTAATGACAAGTCCGATGCGTGCCAGTGACTTATCAAAATAGTTAGCGGTTGCTTTTTTGCGTGCTTGCGGGCTTGCTTTATCTGCCATAAAAAATCCTTGATTTTTATAAAAATGGTGCTATGATAATGGGTAAGGAGTGGCTAGGCGTTTCCACCTAACCTGCCTTAGTAGTTCGCACCTACCTTAGGCTTTTTACTGTTAGTAAGCTGGATAGCTTAGCAACAGCAGGGCAATGATGATTGTGAGTCTTAGCATTGCCTTTCCTCCTTATGTTACCGCTAGGCTTGTCCTAGCCCAATCAACACCCCTTGTGTTGATGAAATGTATTGTATTACACTATACAAATAAAGTCAATTAATTTCTGCGTTTTTTCGCAAAATTATTTGGCTTTTTTATTTTATAAGCCTTTGAATTATAAACAAATATTCAGCCGTCCAAGTATAACTTGGGCGGTTTTTTATTGGATAAACCATGCGACTAACTAAAAACCTACAACAACAAATCATAACCCATGCTCAGGATGTATATCCTAACGAGTGCTGTGGTGTGATTATTGATGGTCAATACCACCCTTGTGCCAACATCGCCCCCAATCCTGCCAATGCGTTTGAGATTGATACTGCCGAATGGGTGATATTGTCTAACCGTGGCGACATTGAAGCGATTGTCCATAGCCACCCAAACGGTGAACCCTTACCCAGTGAAGTGGACAAGGTGCAAATGGGCTTACATGACATAGATTGGGTCATTGTTGGCTTAGGTCATACACCGACAGGGGCAACATACTGCGACATCAAACGCCATAAATCCAAAGCGTATCAATCACCACTTTTAGGGCGTGAGTATTATCATGGCGTACAAGATTGCTATAGTCTAGTACAAGACTATTACAGCCGTGAGCTTGACATCACACTGCCAAGCTTTGCACGATCTGATGACTGGTGGGAAAACCCAAACCATGAACCACTTTATGAAAATAACTTCACCAAAGCAGGTTTTATCAAGGTGCAAGATGAAACCGACTTACAAAGGCATGATGTGATTTTGTGCCGTGTTGGGCGTACCCATCATGTTAATCACGCCTTGATTTGGCTTGGCGATGATGGAGCGTTAAAAAGCGAAACCACGCCTGATTGTGTGGGTAATGCCCTAATTTTGCACCACCCCCATGGCAGTCTTAGCGTGCGTGAGATTTATGGGGAGAATTGGCAAAGACGAACCGCCCTTATTGTCAGACATAGAGAGTTATCATGAAAACCATCCAACTACACGGCATTTTAGCCAAAAAGTTTGGCAGATTTTTTAAATTAGATGTTAAAAGTGCCAAAGAAGCTTGCCATGCGTTGGCTTGCCAAATCCCTGCCTTTGGTCAATTTATGGCAGACAGTGAACAACTGGGTTATCGCTTTGCCGTATTTAACGGTAAAAAACAAAACCAAAAAACCAACATCAGTGAAAATCAGTTGAACGACATCACCACCGCCAATCATATTCACATCGTCCCAAAAGTCATCGGCTCTGGTGGTAAAGCATTGGGCTGGATACAAGTGGTGGCAGGGGCGGTATTGGTCGGGGTAGGGGTAGTAACAGCCAATGTTGGGCTAATCGCTGCAGGGGCTGGCTTGGTTTTGGGCGGTGTGTCAAGTCTGCTAATGCCAACGCCCAAACTTGACCCAAACAATGAAGATGGCAACAAACCCAACAACGGCTTTGGCGGTGCAGTAACAACAGTCGCACAAGGTAACCCTGTACCGATTTTATACGGTGAGCGTGAGATTGGCGGTTTTATTGTCTCAGCGGCGATTTATGCTGAAGATAAGATGGTACAAGGGGTAAAAGTTTAGGATTTATTTTGGGGTAAAATTTAGGGGTAATTATGAAAATCTACGGTGCAAAAAGACAAAAACAAAGCTCACACAAGCCATACATTCAAAAAGATACAGCGACCAGTACTAACTTTTATCAAGCACTGTACGGCTTATCAGAAGGCGAAATATACGGCTTGGTTGATGGTGGCAAATCTATCCGCCTTGATGGTACGCCCATTATCAATGATAATGGCGAGCCAAACTTTCCTGATGTATCATGGGAGTTTAGAGCTGGCAGTATTGACCAAGAGCATATCAAGGGCTTTTCATCTGTTGAAAATGAGCAAAGTGTCAATGTAGAGCTACGCCACGACCGCCCCTATACCAAAGCCATCAATAATAAAGAGCTATCAGCGGTGGCAATTCGCTTAGGTTTTTTGGCAGTGTTGGTCAAGTCTTTGCCATTTCATCAAGTGATGTTGCCCCAAGGGCGTATCGTGTGATGACGATTAGCCAAAATGATGATGCAAGCTTTTCATTTACCGCACTGCAATATGAAATTGGCAAATTCACCGCCACCAATAACATTGCCGCCATACCCAAAAAAGAAGTTTCGGTGATTAAGGCTCATGTCTTGACACCACCAAACTCAGTAAGCATTACCGAACGCACACGCACCCATCAGGGGCAGGCGATTACTATCCTTGTCATCAGCTGGGAGCAGGTGGTTGGGGCTGTGGCTTATGTTGATAAAGACGAGAGTGATGGTACCGCAGGCAGGATGACGGTCAATAGAGCGACCCAAGTTCAAGCAGTTACACCTGACAAAATTAGGGAAGTAGGTGAGCAATTTAGATCCCACCTTAAAAACCATATCTGAGAGAAGTCTTAAAAACTCGCAAGGCGTTCACCCTGATTTGGTCAAAGTGGTTTTGCATGCCATCAAAATTAGCCCTGTGGATTTTTCGGTCATAGAAGGTGTGCGAACCAAAGAACGTCAGAGAGAGCTTGTCAAAAAAGGGCAAGTAAAACCATGAATTCACGCCATCTAACAGGTCATGCTCTGGATATTGTACCAATTATTGGTGGCAAAATCTCATGGAACTTTGATGATTTATCCCCTTGCCAATGGCACAATCTGCGATAGTATGCCAGTATCTTAGCAAGTCAATCAGTCTATCTTTGTCATGTTTTTTATCTGTGGCTGTCGGTCTATGCCCCATAATCTGCTTGACCAAGCCATAGGGCACTGATACCCGTTCAGACAAATTACTTAATTTGATTTGCATGGTTATTAATCCAAAAATAATAACCAAATATACCGTAAATTGCCATAAGCTCAATTATGATATTTTGGCAAAAAATATATAAGTCATTGATTTTATTTATATAAATATTTCTTGATATAAGGTACAGTAAGCTCAATTATGGTTGTTTTGGCGAATTCATAATCCCTTAAAGATATTAACTTTAAGGGATTTTTGTTGGCTTGATTTTTTGCCAATATTCATTAAATACGCTAATCATACCGCACATAAAGCGTCTGTTTATCTTGGTACTATTTTGAGTGCTGTTTTAACCAATATTTTATACTTTTTAAAATTATTATCCAAGTTAAGATGTGTCCTTGCCAATTATTTTAAAACCAGTTATTTTAAAAATTGTGCCGAAAAATAACCCAATTTTTTACTTCTGCTAAATTTAAACTGATTTGTTCACTGATCTTAACCGCCAAAACGCCACCCCCAAACAAAGCACCGCCACACTTGCCAAATATGCCATCTTTTGCCAAACATCTTGAATGGGTACGCCCATCTGATTGAGCTGAATGAACATTTGTACGCCTTGTGTGGTTGGCAGGGCGTGGGCTAATGGTTGTAAAAATTTGGGCATCGCCATCAGTGGATAAGCAAGCCCTGTTAGCATAAATAATGGCACAGAGCTAAAAATGAGCAACACACCCACCTTAGCACCATCAGCTACCCATGATGCGATTAATAAAGCCACCCCAATGGCACAGCTGACAAAGATGGGGACACCGAGCATCATTCCCCAAAAGTTACCACCCCTAGGATAATCATGCCACCAAAATACAAAACCAAATAAATAAAAACACGACAAACAGCCAATGGTCAATGCCACTGCATAAATTGCCAAAAAATCACAAGCACTGGCACGCCATAACCTTTGACGATAACCTGCCACAAGCATGGCAAGACCCAGCACGATGGTTTGGTAGACGATGATGGGGGCAACAGCAGGAAAAATATAGCTGCCATATCCTGATAAGGGGTTAAATAATGCTGATTGATGGATAAGCCCTGGCATGGGTTTGTGTCTGGTTTGGGTGACTTGTCCTAACTCTTGGATGATGGTTGCTTGTAATGATGATGCCAGACCTGCACCGATATTTTGTGTACGCAAAAAATACGCCGAACTCAGATACAGCCCAACCCCGCCTGTTTGACCATGATGAATGCTTTGGCTAAGATTGTCAGGCAATAATAAAATCCCATCTGCCTTTGCTGATTGTACCAGCATTTGAGCTTGCCTAAAATCACTCACAACCGCCAAAACATGTATGTTGGGCGTATGGCTTGTGGTGTGGATGATGGCTTGGGTGAGCGGGCTTTGCTCTTCATCAACAATGACAATGGGCAAATCGGCAGGACGCTGGGCTTGATAGGCAAATGGATAAAAAAAGCCATAAAACACCACCGACAGCACCATGGTCAAAAAAATAGACCTGTCTTTGATGACATCAAGCCAGATGGTCAGATATTGTTTGATAAATCGTCTCATCAACTGTCATCCTTGGGCGTATTTGGTATGGCTATTAAGGTCTTTTTGATGCGTCTAAGCAGTAATAGGCTACCGATGGCAAAAATTAGCACAAATATCAGCAAAGAGTTAAGGTGTGCTAGGGTGATGATAAATGGACTGCCAATCACCCACTGTTCAACTTGTAGACGGGCAAAGGGGGTAAAGGGGATAATCTGCGACCAAAATTGGGTAAAGCCTGAGGCGTTATTTAGTGGTAGAGTAACCCCTGCAAAACTCATCGATGAACCGCCATAGACCGCCAAAATGCCATAGCTTTTATTGATGTTTTGAGTTTTAAGCACCACCATCGCCCCAAATAAGGCATAAGCAAGATAAAACAACAGTTGACCGATAATCAGTACAAATAACGACCCTGCCACAAACCAGCCACGCACCCCAATAAGCCACGCCTGCCATAGCCCATGCCAAAGGCTGATTATCAGCACATACACGCTTATTTTACCAAACAACGCCCCAAAAGGTGAATGATATAACCATTCATATACGCTGTATTCATGAAATTCTTGTCCAATGGCGTGGGCAACCAAACAGCACAGTAATAAATGTAGCACCGCAGCGACCAAAAACGGCTCTAAAAAGAATTCATAGCTTAAATTGGGGTTAAACAGCACCGATATTTTGACATGAGGCATGTTGCCAGATAAATGGGGTAAGACACCAGTTAAATGCTTGGTTTGTATAAATTTGGCAATACCGCCTTTGGTGCTTTTAGATAGGGCAGATGAGATGGCACTGCCAATGCTAAAAAATGATTGATTGTAGGCAATGTGAATGCCTGTGTTTTCACCACGCACCAAACGATTTTGGGCATCCTTGGGAATGTGTATGTAGCCACCAACATCCAAACGATTGATGGCATGATGAGCATCTTGTATATCATCTAAAATTAGGACGGCTTCAACGGTTTCATTATGATGAATGTGCTGATAAATCAAATGGCTTAATTCACTGTTATCCTCATCAACCAAAGCCACAGGCAGATGATGTGCTTTACCATGATAAAACATGGCTCCAAATAAGACAATGATAACAAGCGGTGCTATCATGACCATCGCCAAATCAAATCGGTTACATGATAAGCGGTTAAGCTCACGCAAAAATGCTTGGCAAAAAGCACGAATAAAGCGAACAATCATGGATATCAGGCTTATTTGAATGAAAATTTAGGGCAAAACAGTGATATCAAATACCACACTCATGCCCACTTTTAGCCCTTCAATGGGGGTGATGGGTTCAAGTTTGGTTTTAAAGCTATGAATGTCATAACCGCCTGTCTGCCTGGTATTTTTGATGGTGGCAAACTCTCCCTCATCATCGGTATGCACGATTTTAAAATCGGCGGTTTTGTTCAGTGCAGGGATGAAACCAGTGAGCTTGGGCAGGGCATGGACATGACTGTATTGATTTTCTTGGACGCTTATGGTAATGGTAGGGTGGTTGTCAAGCAGGCTCATCACAGGCACCGCTGGCATGACCAGTTCACTGCTTTGAATGTAGATTTTTGAGACCGTGCCATCAATGGGGGCATAAAGCATGGTTTCAGCATCTAGGGCATCGGCTTCGGCAACCGCCGCACGAGCGATTTGGACTTGGGCGTCGGCGGATGATTTTAATTCATCAGTGCGACCACGCTCGGCTTTTAGATACTGCTGCTGTGCTGCTTGGGCAATTTGAGCAGAAGACTGCTTCGCTGCTCTCATCTCATCACGGCGTTGGCGGGAGATGACACCTTCTTGATACAAATACTCACCACGGCGATAGCTCTCCTCTGCCAGTGTTGCCTGAGCTTTGGCACTTTGCCAATTGGCGTACAGGGTGTCTACATTTTCTTGTCTTGTGCCACGGTCTGTGGACGACTGAAAGGCAAGGGCTGATTGTAACATGGCAGCGGCTTGCTGTTTTTTGGCGTCAATTTCAGGACTGATAAGCTGAACCAAAGGCTCACCTGCCCTGACAGCTTGACCCTCTTTGACATAAATGGCAGCAACACGACTGGGCAGTTTGGTGCTGATGTTCACCGTTTCGCCCTCCACACGCCCTTGAATGCTAAATGTGGCAGGCCCGGCAATCTTTTGTCTGACATGAGCAATCACCCCCTTTGGTGGCTCATTTGTGCTACCGATGGCATTAGCTGTTGGCAAGTTTTGCGGTGTGCCATAGCTTTGTATCAAACCAAAAATAATCACCAAAAGCACACTGCCAATGAGTGCCAATAATAAGAATAACGCCAAAGGTCTGGGCTTTGATTTGGCTTGTGTGTGGGGTTTTTGTTTTTTTGGATGGTTGCCATCGGTATCTGGCTTAGCATCATCGGTCTTATCAGTCATGGTTTTGGGCTGTCAAATGGTTGGGGTTAAGTATGAGCGTTATCAATCACAATTTATGAGCATCATCCAAAGACAAATAATCATCAAAGTCATCAATTGTCCCTGTGTAATGCAACAGCGTCGCCAATGCCAAAAGGTAGCGATACGCATTTAGAGCGGTTTCGCTGTCAATCTGTGATAAAGCACTTTGGGCATCAACCACACCTGCCACCGTCCCAAACCCTTCTTGAAAAGACAGCGTCTGGATACGCAAATTTTCTTTGGCGGCCCGATGATTTTGTTGTAGTAGGGCGTGGGTTTTTTGTGCCAGCACCATCTCGCCATAAGCGGTGTGCATGGTGGTTGTGATGTGTTCATTGACTTGTTCATGACCTAATTTGGCTGCTTGTTTTTGTAGGTGTGCTGCCCCAATCTGCTTATTACGGTCAATGCCTGATAATAGGTTATACTGAACCGCCACACCTGCAAACCAATCAGGCTTATCATCTAAGGTATAACGAGCCACAGCGGCAATTTTTGGTTTTTTGGTGGATTGTCTTAGGGCGATATTTTCATCGGCAAGCAAAATGTCGGTTTTTAGCTTTTGATTTAATGGCGTATTTTGGGAGTCTTTGAGTAATGCTTGCCAATTGGGGCGATGCTGGGTGTTGATAAACAGCGGTGTGCTTAGCGGTTCAATGTGGGGCAAACCAAGCAAAACAGCAAGTTCATAAATGCTGTTTTGGTGCTGATTTTGGGTGTTTTGATACAGTCTTTGCACCTGATTGCGTGCCACTTCAAATTGCATACGCTGTCCACGACTGATAAAACCTTGCTGTTCTAATTTATAAGCATTATCTACATGTAGCTGCATGGCACTAAGCGTGTTTTGTTGTGTGTCGGTCAGCTGCTTTTGTAATTGCACATTAAAATAATGGCGAATCAAATTAAGCTTTGCCAAAGAGATGCGTTCTTGTAATCCAAATTTACCACGCTGTGCTTGTAGATTGGCGATATTTTTGCTGCTGCTGATTAAGCCACCTGTATAGATGGGCATCGTGGCGGTAATGTTTGGGGTAATGCCATCATGGCGTAGCTTGACATCTTGATGGTCAGGCAGGCGGTCAAGGGCGGTTTGGGTGCTGTCATGCAAAGCATCCAACAGACCATTGGGTGCATTGCCAAAGCGATGGTCAAAATGGGTGTTAATGTGCTGGGCGGTCTGCTCTTTGATATTATCTAGGGGTATGTTGCTGTTTTGTTGTAGTGCAAAGGCGTGTGCATTGAGCGATATCCTAGGATAGTGTAATTTTTGTAATGATTCTGCTTGTAAGATATCAGCTTGATACAAGGCATGACTTGCTTGGATGGCAGGGCTGCTGCTCATGAGCTGTTTTTGGGCATCAAGCAAGCTATAATCAGCATCGGCCTGCTGTACTAACAATAATCCCAAAAGCAAAAAATAGGGCATTTTCATGGTTGAAAAATAAACAAAATTTAAAATCCTATCATAACAAGGCTTGATAATATTATCAATAGCAACCAACTGGCATTTGATGGACATGTGTATCAAATTTAATGATTGATTTTTTGGGTAAATTATGAGTGAAATATTAACAATGAATTGTTATTTGGTTTACTTATATCATTTAACATAATATATATTATGCGAAGTAGTAAATAAGTAGATAATAAGCAATCAAGCCAAAAAACAGATTGGTTTTTGGCTTGATTTTGGCAGCGGCTCGCAGTTTATTGAGTTGTCAGATTTGCCCACAGTTTTTCAAGACGCTTGGCAGAAACTGGCTGAGCCGTTTTCATCGGTTGGGCAAATAAATTAATGCGATATTCTTCGACCAGCCAGCGATATTCTGCAAACTTAGGATTTTTAACGCATCTTGCTAAGCGCTCCATGTGCGTATCTAGCAAATATACAGCATCCAAATCCGCCTCCAAATTATGCTGTAGCCTATCAAGGCGAATATTGAGTGCCTGTAAATAACGAGGATACTGACGCCAATACCGATAATCCGTCTGATACACAAAATTCGCCAATTGCAAGTCATCAAGCTGATCTTCGATGTCTTCGATATTTTCACCGAAAATCTCCTGATCTAACATCAAAAGCTTGCCACGAGCTGTTTGCCATGCGGTATAAATTTCTTTTAAACTCCTTAGAATTTCTTGACCTACCAGTAAAAAATTCTTTAAAATTAAGTCTTGACAATTGTCAAACTCTCGCTCATCTAGTGGCAAATGTGCGATGAGCCATTGATTATGCGCCGTTATTAGACCTGCAATTGCCGCTCTAGCATGGTCGCCGTGTTGACTGACAGGCTTATGATCAAAGTCTTGACCATATTCATAAAGGCAAGCTTCTAAAGTTGCATGTACGACGATATTTTTTAGTTTTTCTAAATCACCCAATGGTGCAAAAGCCAATTTAAATGCTTTATCAATTTGGCTTGTCAGCTGTTTTTGTTTCGCACCCAAACGCCCTTTAATGAGCGTTAAGACGCCCTTTTTATGTTCAGCCAAAGCAGTGTTAATCTCTGTAAAAGTCGCAATAAAAACCGCACTTTGGGTCTTATCTGCTTTTAGTGCAGAAAATTCTTGCATGACAATGCCTGATGTGTGCTTATTTTTGACAAAATTAAAATGATTTGGAAAATGATGATGAACCCCCTGCTCAACAGCGATACTTTGAACGCTGGTTTTACGATGTCGTGCCTGTAATTTTGGCAAGTCACGACTTTTTTCGATCACACGATTTTTATCATCCACCACACAAATCAATGGACGCAGGTAATCTTCAACCTTGTCAGGGGCAAAATCTTGAGCTTGTGTTTGTACACCAAGTGTCTTTAATGCTGCCACAAGCTGATCTAATAAACCCATCTTTGAGCTTGCGTCCAATTGGTGAAAAATCTTTTGGCAAGTATCTGGAATGGGGACAATCTGTCGGCGAATTTCTTTAGGCAATGTTTTTAATAATTGTAGTACCAATTCATAACGCCACCCTGAGATACCCCAAAGCAGTGCCACAGGATCAACCTGTGCCAATGCCTTAATCGGTACACGCACGGTCACGCCATCATCATCGGCGGCTGGATCAAAGACATACGACAGCGGCAAGCGTACACCGCCCAAATGCCAACTTTCAGGAAATTCTCGATTATCATCGACAGATTCATTAAGCACATCTTCATCACTAAAATGCAAAAAGTTAGGTATTTTGTTTTCAGCATCGTGATAAAATTCTTCAAAACTTTTGCGGCTGGCGATATGATTAGGAATTTTGGCATCATAAAATTGATATAAGCGTTCTTCATCAACCAATAAATCTCGGCGTCTAAGCTTATCTTCAATACGCTCAATGTCTTTGATTTTATTGGCATTATCTGCCAAAAATTTCATCTGCATCCCATATTGATTGGCAACCAAAGCATCACGAATAAAAATCTCTCTGGCTTGTACCAAATCAATTTGTTCAAAATTCACCAATTCTTTGGCAATCACAATCAGTCCAAATAAACTGATTTGAGCATAAGCACGCACACGCCCTGCTTTTTTTGACCAATGCGGTTCAAAATAATGATATTTTAATAAATTCGGTGCTGCTTTGATAATCCATTCAGGTTCAATCTTAGCAAGCGTACGCATATAAACTTGTGAAGTTTCTACCACCTCAAACGCCATCACCCACTGAGCACCCTTTTTATGAAGCGTGCTGGCAGGAAAAATGCGGGCTTTTTGGCTACGAGCCATCAAATATTCGCCCACCGTATCGGTTTTATGCGCCACAAATGACAAAAGCGCACTTAATAGCGCACGATGAATATTGGCATAATGAATGCTTGTTTTGTCATCGATGTCATGTTTTAAGGCTTTGGCACCCACGATTGCTTGTTTGATGGATTTTTGATGAGATGCACCAGGCTTAAGCGATAATCGAGTGCCCTTTTTGGTATCGGTTTTTACACCATTTTGGTGATTTTTTTGTTTGTTAATCTCAAAACCCATCTCCGCCATCATCTCACTAAGCTGTCTGTGAGTTTTTTGCCATTCACGGATGCGTGCGTAGCTTAGATAATGTTTTTTGGCAAAATTGCGGCGAGCATTACTGCCAAGCACTTGATTGTCATTGGTTGAGTGCTGATCAAACAGTGCTGCAAATAATTCTAAATAAAATAAAAAATCTGAATCTTCTTTACGAAATAACGCGTGCTTTTGATCAGCTTGGGCTTGTTTATTGATTGGGCGTTCACGCACATCTTGAACTGCCAATGCCGATACGATGATCAAAATGTCCGCCAAACAATCAAATGTATCACCCGCCACAAGCATTCGAGCCAAGCGTGGATCGATGGGCATTTTTGCCATTTGTTGCCCGATTTTGGTCAGGCTGCCAAGCTGTGTGCGTCCCTTTTTGGCGCGTGTTTTGGTAAAACTTTTGTCATCAAGTGCCCCTAATTCTATCAAAAGCTTACGACCATCATTTACCAATCGCAAGTCAGGCGGTGTGATAAAGTCAAAGTCATTCACATCGCCAAGTTGAAGACGCTCCATCTGTAAAATCACTGATGCTAAATTGGTGCGTAGGATTTCAGGTTCGGTAAATTCTGGACGACTGTTAAAATCTTCTTCAGAATACAACCGAATGCACACCCCAGACGCCACCCTACCGCACCGCCCTTTTCTTTGATTGGCGGCAGCTTGACTGATTGCCTCGATGGGCAGTCTTTGGATGCGTGATCGATAGTTATAGCGAGAGATTCTGGCAAAACCCAAATCAATCACATAGCGAATATTAGGCACTGTCAACGCAGTTTCTGCGACATTTGTGGCGATGATGATACGCCGCCCTTTACCTGACGGTGCAAAGATTTTTTGCTGCTCACCATAGCTTTGGCGTGCAAATAACGGCAAAATCTCTGTATGGGCAGGCGCATATAACATCAGTACTTCTTGTAGCTCACGGATTTCGGCTTCTGTTGCCGCAAAAATTAAGATATCTGCCTGATCTGGATGCCCCTTAGCGCGCGCATCTTCAAAGCATTCATTAACCGCTGCTGTCAAAGCGCGTGGCAGATTGTCCTCAATATCATCAAATGCATCATCATCTTGGCTAGATACGATGGTATCAGTCAAGGGGCGATAGCGTACCTCAACAGGATAGCTGCGACCCTCAACAATATACACAGGTGCAGGTTTGCCATGTACTGAAAAATAGTCAGAAAACCTTTGGGTGTCTAAAGTGGCGGAGGTAATGATAACTTTTAGATCGGGGCGTTTTGGTAAAAGACGCTTTAAATAGCCCATGATAAAATCAATATTTAAGCTACGCTCATGCGCTTCATCAATGATGATGGTATCATAATTGGCCAAAAACTTATCAGAGCCTAATTCAGCAAGTAAAATCCCATCTGTCATCAGCTTGACAATAGAATGTTTACCGCCTTCTTCGGTAAAACGAATCTTAAAACTCACCGTCTGACCAAGCGTCTCGCCAAGCTCTTCAGCAATACGCATCGCTACCGAGCGTGCAGCCAATCGGCGTGGCTGCGTGTGGCCAATTTGACCTGTGACGCCACGCCCTGCCATCATGGCAAGCTTAGGCAGTTGCGTGGTTTTGCCAGAACCTGTCTCACCTGCGATAATTACCACTTGATGTTCACGGATCGCTTGAATCAGCGTATCTGCTTCGGCAGTCACGGGCAGGTCATGGTTAAGTTTTTCTGATAGATTTTTTGGTATGCTGTCCATACGATTAGCGACCTGTTCGGCAGATCGCTTATAGATAGCATCATAGCGTATTTTGCACTTAGCTTTTAGGTCGCCTGTGGTAGAATCCACTTTTTGTTTTAGTTTATTTAAATAATGTCTGTCTTTGGCAAGAACTGGTAAATTATCAGTAGAATGCATATTTTTCAATGATAGTCGTCTTATAAAGGGTATGAAAAGGCATCAATTTAAGCACATTGATACATCAGATTTTATTTTATTCATGGGTCTATATGAGGGCTTGGACGCATGAATAAACCGTGTATTGTAAATAAAATCATCAAAACCTGCAATTTTCTATTTGAATGGTGATTTTATGGCGATAGACAAGCGATGACTTTTCGCCAATCTGTCGCAAATTTATTAACTTATGCTATAATGCTAAGTATCTTTTTTTGCCTATGTGATTGTCAATTATGAACGAATCCATTAGCCTGATTTCGCTGGTCATTGAAGCAAGCATTGTTGTTAAATTAGTCATGGCGATACTGCTTTTGCTGTCTACGATCAGTTGGGTGCTGATTTTTCATCTGGGTGCTAAAATTGGCGGTGTTGCCAAGTTTGATGAGCGATTTGAGCAATGGTTTTGGACTGATGAGATCGATCGTCAGTTGTCTGTTGTGCAGGCAGAATCTGAGCGTGTAGGGCTTGAGCTGATTTTTTATACAGGTTTTTATGATCAAAATCACACAAATCAAGATTTTGCACTAAGTGATGATAAAAAAGTGCAAATGGTTGAGCGTCGCTTGCGTATGGCATTGGGCGGTGAGCAGGTGCGTCTTGAAAAAGGCTTATCAACGCTTGCAACGATTGGTTCTGTTTCGCCTTATATCGGATTATTTGGCACGGTATGGGGCATTATGAATGCGTTTATTGGCTTGGGTCAAGCCGAATCGGTTGGTCTTGCAACCGTTGCGCCGAGCATTGCTGAGGCATTGATTGCAACAGCACTCGGCTTATTTGCTGCCATTCCTGCGACAATGGCATATAATCATTTTACCGCCAAATCCAATACATTGTATGAAAATCGCAGCCTATTTTGTGAAGGTTTAATGAGTGCATTGGTGACAAATCTGGCAAAAAAGAATACCGCATCAACTTTATAGAGCATACTATTTTATAGAGATATTATGGCAACTTCCAATCGGTTCGCTCGTCGCCAAAGACCGCTAAATAGTGACATGAATGTTGTGCCTTACATTGATGTGATGTTGGTACTTTTGGTGATATTTATCGTGACAGCACCAATGCTTGCCACAGGCGTTGAGGTATCGCTACCAAAAGAGCAGACCAAACCCATCACACAAGCTGACAAGCTGCCTGTCATTGTCAGCATTCAGGCAGATGGCAATCTGTATGTCAGCCATAAAAATGCCATCGATGTGCCAATCACGCCTGACAAGCTGGATGCTCTGCTACGCCAGATGCACCAAGACAATGCCAATCTACAAGTGATGGTCAATGCCGATGCAGATAATGCCTACAGTCAAATCATGCATATTATGGCATTAATTCAAAATGTTGGCATCACCCAAGTGAGTTTGCTTAGCGAATCTGTTCAATAATGCATGATAATTCATAAGGCAAATCAATCGATGCGTTTATCCGATAATCATCAAACCGTAAATTTTGATAAATCTGTGCTAATTTTACCAATTTTAGCCAGTGTCTTATTACATACTGTCATCATCATAGCAGTAGCAGCACCACTGATTACACCACCGACTAAGCCCAATACTGCTATTCAGACCGCTTTGGTAGGTCAAGAGGCCTTTAATAGTGCCAAGACGGCCTTGAGCAATCATCATGCCAATCAAAACACGCCAACTGCCGCCAACGCTTCAAGTACCATCACTGCCAATGATAATGCATTTATGCAAGCTCAAAATCAGCATCGTTATCGCCCGCAGGTTTCTACTTCTGCCACCACGACCCAAGCGTATCATCCATTGCCCAATTCAGCACCCTTTGAATCAAATTCACCAAATATACAAAATCAACCAACAAACGCTCACGCCAAGCTGGCCAAATATTCTAATAATGACTCAGGTCTTGGGCAGGCGAATCATACCGAATCTACGCCAAGCCGAGCACAAATCAATGCTGCCATCAGCTCGGTCAAACATCGTATTGAAACCATTTGGCAACGCTATCCCAAACAGCCTAATCAAACCATCACCTTTCAGGTAAATATTAATCAACAAGGCGATGTGACCTCAATCCAATTCGGTGGTGGTCATCCTGATTTGCGTGAATCTGTAGAAGCGGCAGTATATGCTGCCGCACCATTTTATGAACTTGGCGGTATGCGTGACAGTATCCGCTTGCAGTTCACCACAGAGCAGCTAATTATGGACAATAGCCAAACACCCAATGAGCCTAATCACTAATCGTCATGGAGTTTTTATGAAATCACCCATTACCAAAGTTTGCCTTGCTCTGACCATAAGCTTCGCTGCCGCTTTGACGCACGCTTATGCTGATGATGAATTGATTGTGATTAGCGAACAAGTTGCCCAAAGCCGATACCCAGTGGCAGTCATGCCTTTTTCAGAAGCTCATCAAATGAGTCATTATCTAAACTTGGCAGGTCTTGGTGCTACTCACCAAAATCTGCCTCAGCACACTCAGACCAATCACGATATTCTGAATAATCTGACCGCATGGCGCAACCGAGGATTTGAATATATTATTTTGGTACAGTCGCATCAGATTTTGGGAAATAAGCTTGCAATTAATTATGAAATTATTGATACTGCCAATGGTTCGGTCAGCGTTAAGCATACCCAAATTAGCGATAATCACCCTGCTTCTATCCAAGCTGCCTATCGTCAAATCAGCGATACAATTTATCAAATCATCACAGGTCAGCCATCAGATTTGATGGGTAGAATCGCCTATGTGGAAGAAAGTGGATCGCCACAAAATAAAATCTCATCTCTTAAATTGATTGATCCAAGTGGTCAGCTTATCCGTACGCTAGATACCGTCAATGGATCAATTATAACGCCGACATTTTCCCCTGATGGCTTGAGCATTGCTTATAGCGTACAAACAAAAAATAATCTGCCCATCATTTATATTGTACCTGTATCAGGCGGCACACCAAAGCTTATCACGCCATTTTGGGGCCATAATTTGGCACCAAGTTTTTCACCAGATGGTGGGAGTATCTTATTTTCAGGTAGCCATGAAAATAATAACCCGAACATTTATCGGCTTAATTTACATACCAATCACTTAGATACTCTCACCACATTCAACGGTGCTGAGAATGCACCAAATTATTTGGCAGATGCGTCAGGGTTTATTTATACTGCCGATAAAGGCACACGCCGCCAAAGCCTATATCGCTATGATTTTGGCACGACGCATAGCACCCAAATTGCCTCTTATGCCACCAATCTACGCTTAAGCCCAGATGGATCAAAGCTTGTATATTTATCAGGTGGACAAATCATCATCGCCAATACTAAAGGTCGTATCCAACAAAGCTTTAGGGTCTTAGGCACCGATGTATCAGCCAGCTTTTCACCATCAGGCACACGGATTATCTATACATCCAACCAAGGCAATAAAAACCAGCTGATGATCCGTTCGCTATCAAGCAATACCATACGCACCGTTGCAACATCAGGTACGGTGCGTGATCCGATTTGGTCAAAATAATGCCAATGAGTATACCAACTAAGGCGACAGTCAGCTGTACCCAAAGGCGGTTATTTATGGTCGGTATGATAATCGGCCTGATCAGTTTAAGCGGATGCCAGCACATTCAAGCGACCAAAAGCCCAATACCGATCATCATCCATAGCCATACAAAATTGCCATCTCAGCCTGAACCTACACCAACTGACGCCATGCCTACCAAAAACAGCCCAACCTCCCCAACAATACAAAAGCCCAATACGATATTTATTTTGGAAGATTGGTTTTAGGCAGTTTTGGCAGATTCAAAATATAGTAACAGCTCATTCACCTTATCAATTCTAGCTTGGGTATCCATAAGCTCTTGACTGGTGTATCGAATGGCCGTTGCACCATTCATGCGATAATCGTCATTGGACTGAATCAGCTTAATAATCGCCAATCCATCAATCGGTGTATCGGCACGAAACTCAATATTGATGGTGCTTTGGGTTGCATCAATCTTCGTAATCCCTAAGGCTTTGGCTCGTATGCGAATGCGATGCACTGCAAATAAATTTTGGGTTTGGATAGGTAATGTGCCAAATCTGTCAATCATCTCAGTACGAATGTCTATGAGCTGATTGACATCATCTAAGCTACTGATTCTTTTATAAAATACCAAACGCTCATGCACATCACCCAAATACTCATCAGGTATCAGTGCCGATGCATGAATATCAATATCACTAACCAAATCCAGTGGTGTGGCAAGACTCGGTGTCTTGCCTTGTTTGATGGCATTGGTAGTACGCTCAAGCATATCCATATATAAGCCAAAACCAATGGTTTGCATATTACCAGATTGCTCTTTACCTAAAATTTCCCCAGCACCACGAATTTCCAAATCTTCACTGGCAAGCATAAATCCTGCACCCAAAGTGTTGGCTCTAGTGATGGCATTTAGGCGTTTTTTGGCATCGCTTGATAAACCTTTCAATGATGGCACCATCAGATAGCAGTATGCTTGATGATGGCTACGACCCACACGACCACGCAACTGGTGCAACTGAGCGATACCAAATTTATCCGCTCGGTGAATGATGATGGTATTGGCATTAGGCACATCGATACCTGTCTCGATGATGGTACTGGCGACCAAAACATTAAACTTTTTATGATAAAAATCATTCATCACCGCCGAAAGCTCACGCTCATTCATCTGCCCATGTGCCACCGCTACCCGTGCTTCACCGACCAATTCACGCAGTGTGTCAGCTGCCGCCTCGATACTAGCAACATCATTATGTAGATAATATACCTGTCCGCCCCTGAGTATCTCCCGTAAGATTGCTTCTTTGACTGTCTCATCAGATTTGGGTAATAAAAAAGTCTTAATCGCCAAGCGTCTGGCGGGTGGTGTGGCAATGATAGAAATATCCTGCATGCCCGATAATGCCATATTCAAGGTGCGTGGAATCGGGGTGGCAGTCATTGATAAACTGTCAATATTGGTTTGTATTGCTTTAATACGCTCTTTATGCCGTACGCCAAAACGATGCTCCTCATCAATAATCATCAAACCAAGCTGTTTGAATTTAACATCGTCTTGAATGAGCTTATGCGTACCAATCACAATATCCACTGTGCCATCAGCTAGCCCTGCTAAAATAGCATCTTGATGTTTTTTATTGCCAAATCGTGATAAACTTTCAATCTTAATGGGCCAATCAGCAAAGCGATTTAAAAAGCTGTCCTCATGCTGTCCTGCCAAAAGCGTCGTCGGAACAAGTACGGCAACTTGATAGCCCGCCTGAACGGCAATGAATGCCGCACGCATCGCCACCTCAGTCTTACCAAAACCAACATCACCACAGATGAGCCTATCCATCGGTTTATTTTGCTTCATATCGTGCATCACTGCATGGATAGCTTCAGCTTGGTCAATGGTTTCTTCAAAAGCAAATTGGCTGGCAAATAGCTCATATTGAGACATATCAATATCAAAACTGATGCCTGATTTGGCATTTCGACGAGCCTGCACATTTAAAAGCTCGGCAGCAACATCATGGATTTGTTCCAAAGCTTTTAGCTTGGCTTTTTCCCATTTGCCTGAACCAATTTTAGACAGACTGACTGTCTGCAAATCTGAGCCACTGTATCGTCCGATCAGTGCCAAATTGGTAATAGGTACATAAATACTGGCATCATCGGCATATTTTAGATGAATAAATTCTTGCTCACCTTCACCCACATCCAGCACTACCAAACCTTGATAACGCCCAATACCATGTTCAAGATGAACCACCAACGCCCCTTCGGTCAACTCAGTTACCGACTTAATCAAAAAAGCCTGTGAAACACTTGATTGACGACGACGGCGTGTTTGAAGCACCTGCCTACCAAAAATTTGTGTCTCTGAGATGATGCATAATCCGCCAGTTTCATCACGCAACCAAAGACCACGCTCAATCGGTGCAACACTCAAAGCAATACAATCAGTATTAAAATCATCTAAATTATTAATAAATTCTTGATAATTATCAACTACTTTGACAGTGACTTTATCTTTTAGTAGCTCAAGAATAATTTCACGGCGACCAGCACTTTCAGCGACCAATAAAATTGGTACTTGCCCTGATTTGATGAATGATAGCAGTTCTGATAAAGGCTCAGCAGCTTGATGATTAATCGGCAAAATCGGTGGCGGTAAACTGACCATGGCACCAATTTTTGCCGTGTCATGGTTTGTGTTGATAACAACTCTGGGATAGGCTTTCAATGCTTGATGAAATTCATTATTCGCCAAAAATAAATAATCAGGCGGCATAATCGGCAATGATTTATCATGCGCACGAGAATGATGGCGTGCTTGGATTTGCTGATAATACTCATCATGGCAAGCACTAAGATTGTCATGACTAACCACCAGTGTATCATCGGGCAAATAGCTAAATAAATTGCCTGTTTTCATCCATGCGTCAAGCTCAAAAAATAACGGTGCATAAAACTCAATTCCCTGAGGAGCAATGGCTGTCATGACATCATTATAAAATTCTATCTTGCGGGCGCTGGCATTAGGAAATAGGCTCGCAAAATTTTGGCGAAACATCTCTTTGCCTTCTTCCAAAGGAAATTCTCTAGCAGGCAGCAGGCGAAATTCGGTGATTTTGGCAGATGATGGCAGCTTTTGGGCATGATGCGTATTCATACCTGCTTGGGCATCTTTTTTTAGCTGAGCTAAATCATTATCGGATAAAGTACGCTGACTGTCAGGATCAAAAAATTTGATTGTCTCAATGTCATCATCAAACAAATCAAGACGAAAAGGCAGGCTTTGACCAACTGCAAAAATATCGACAATGCTGCCTCGAACCGCAAATTCTCCTGGTTCAAACACATTCTCCGTCTGCACATAGCCTGCTTTGGTTAATCGAAGTCGCTGTTCATTAATATCAAATTTATCACCGACAGCCAAATCAAAATGCTGCCCTATCAGCCAGCTTGGCGGTGCGATACGCTGCATCAATGTCTGAGTACTGACCAATAAGACACCAGTTGTTGGCATTCTCGTCAGCAAAGCAATACGCTCTGAGATAATGTCTTGATGAACAGACAGCTGATCATAAGCCAAAATCTCCCAATCTGGAAAAACATGTGCATCAATGCCAAAAAAAGACAGCTCAGTATCCAGCTGATTCAGTTCATTTTGATGATTGGCGATCATCACAATCAATCGCTCTTCACTTTTGGCTGCCAGTGCAAGCCAAAAACTCAAATCAGCACCGCCAAGTAAGGGTAAAGTTGTCTTAAAATTTGCCTTGGTTGGCAAATTTAATTTGGGCTTAAGTGTATCAATCATCATATTACCAAGTGTTAAGTTTGTGTTGCCACGCTAAGCATTTATCTGCAATGGTATCAACCGAATGTCCCATAATATCAGCTGTCACAGCAATATAATCGATGGGTGTACCGTTTAACTCATCTCGAAGCTGATGGATATTTTCAAGGGTGATACCACCAATCACGCATAAAGGAAAATCAAATTCGCAGGCTTTTTTTAATATGTCTTTTGAGATAATTTTGGCGCGTGGCTTAGTGATGGATGCAAATGCTGTACCCATAGCACCATAAGTTGCCCCTTCTCGCTTAGCTTCTTTAAATAAAGCAATGTCTGTATGACAGGTACGACCAATAACCACATCATCCCCCAAAATCTCTCTGGCGACCCGCACGCTACCATCACGCTGACCCAAATGAAGCCCCGTTCCAAAATGTGATGCAAGCTCTAGATTATCATTCATGACCACTTTAATATCATAATCATTCGCAAGACTGACAATCATTTCAGCTTCTCGATACACTGTCGCCAAATCATAAAGTTTCAAGGTAGACTTACGACGCACTTGCAGCAATGACACCGCACCTGTATCAAACACCCGTTCAAGCTTATCTAATAAAGTTGTCAGCTCATCATCATTTGTCAGTAAGTATAATTTTGGTACTTTGTCAATACTTTGTAAAGTCATTTACCGTATTCCAATTAATAATCTTATTTGATCAGCGATACAGTCAAAACAATGTTTATCAGGTGATTGAACATGGTTAATACTTAAATAGGCCACCAAAAGCAGCCTATTTCAAACCATGAACATTCATGCTAATAACATCATCAAGCACCTATCAAATATCCATCTTCCAATCAAATGGCATCTGATGATGACCACGCAATGCCATCATCAGTGTTTGCTGCATGTGGCTGAGTACCTCTTGGGTATATGGCATCGCTTCATGACCCCAAACTGGATTTGGCCATGCGGCATCATTTTGATAACGCACAATGTGATGAAAATGTAGCTGTGACACCTGATTACCCAAAGCAGCAACATTCATCTTGTCTGCACCAAAAATTTTTGCCATTTGACTAGATACCCAGCTTGACTCACGCAAAAATTGTATTTGGTCAGCCGCTGACAGCTCATAGATTTCTTTGATGCCCGAAACACGAGGTACCAAAATTAGCCAAGGAAATTGACAATCATTCATCAAACGCACGGTCGATAACGGAAAATCACCAACCAAAAAGGTATCTTTGGCCAGTGTGGGATGTAATTGAAACATAGTTCGCTCATATTGTTGTTATCAATAGTGATATTGTAGCATAAATTTAGATGGCAAAAAAGATTTACACGCCTGCTATAATCGAAGTTTAGTCATTACAATCATTTAAACCACAACACTCAGCAAGGTGGCAGGTTTCGGCATGGGCGTGGATTAAGCGTTTGGTGTGCTCGGTGAGTGTTATGGGTTTACCTGTTTAATAAAGTTGGTTTAATAAACCGCCTATCAGATGATGGGTGGTTTATTTTGAATACAAAAAAGCCAAGCAATCACACAATTTCATAAAGAAAAGTAATAATTACTTGGCTTTTGGGGTATTGTTTACTATAATATGTTTATCAAGACAAGGTGCTGTAACACCAAGCCTTGATGGGTTACCGCCACCGACCTTGTGAAGTGGTGGCGACCTTAGGAGATAAGACAATGAAAACGCTAGTCAAAGTTATCATCATTGTTATCCTGCTACTACTAAGCAACAACGCTTACTAACAGCAGGTAGCCTGTAAAGGCTGGGGCGGTGGGCTTCGCCATCGCTTCACTCCTAAAATCTAAATACATCTTACCAACAATTTAAGGATAAGTCAAATGCCAAAAATCGTTGCCAACCCAAAAACTCGCGCCCAAATCCAAAAAGACAGCGATACACGCCGTGGCATCAAGCAAATTGGTTTTAAAGTCCCTATCAGCTTTGTCCAAAGGCTTGATGAGCTTGCCAAACAAACAGGCAAAACCAAAAATATCATCATCATGGAGGCGGTAGATTTGTGGGCAAAACAGCTCTAAGTCAAGAAACCTGTTCAAATTTCAAACCAATCTGCCAAAAGTTACTTTTTTTTTGACTGATTTCATAATTTTCACAGACATATTTTTTGGTTTGCCCGTGTGGGTTTGTCCACAAAAACGGTATCACGCCTTTGTGTTCGTCCAAAAAGTCTTTGATGGGCAAGATGACCGTATTAATTTGGCTGCTTCTTTGATTAAGCTCATACGCCAATTTGGCATTTTCGGCATTTGCCGCCCAAAGCAATAAGTTGTTTTTGGTTTCACCATTTAACACACTCATCTCATGGCGAACATCAAACAAATCATGTGCCAGCTCATCAAAAGGCGTCTGCTTGCCCACAAGTTTGATGGTGCGTGCCAATGATTTTAATTCATCATCAGCTTTTTTGGTGGCGGTGTATAAATCTTTTTGCCCTGCCAAATCTTTAAGCTTTTGTTTTTGTGCTTCGGTTGCCCCATAAAACTTGCCCAGTTTGTTATCCGTCTCAAATATCATCTCTGATAGACTGTTATTTAACAGCTGATGGGATTCATGATGCAGTTTTGCTACCAAAGCATCAAGCTCATTGATGGCGTCACCGATGTCATCGGTGGCTTTTTTGGTTTTATCGGACGCATTTTTTGTGGCATCAGCGGCTTTTTTGGCAGCATCACCCACGCCGCCATAACTGCTTGCCAAACCAGAGTTGCTTTGGGCAGCTTGACCTGCTGCAACTGTTTGATCAGCCAATGCTGTTACATAATTATATGCTGAATGAGTATTGCTATCTGCAATGGTCGCTACGACGCCAAAATCGACAGCGTTATATTGCAATCGTCCAAGACTGACCGTACCAATCAGCGGAATGCTGGCTTCTATACCCAAAACCTTTGCCATACCGTTGGCTTTGGTGCTAAGAAAATCAATCTTTCTTGCTGCATTGTTAATCATCATCTCAATGATTGAGACAAACGCATTGCCGATACCATAAAAGATATTTTTGGTCGTCTTGCCCAGCTGTACAAAATTATGCAGGGCATTTTTTGCTCCTGCTTTTGCGGCAGCGTTAATTAAATCAAAGGTTTTGGCGGCAACTTGTAGCATACCCACAAAGCCGCCATGGCTGGTCGCAAAGAAATTAGAAAATGCCCCCGTGCTGCCCTTTGTGGTATCGCCTACTTTGGCAAGCATATTATCAGCAAAGGCAGAGACAGCATCCCAAGCCATTGAAAACCCATCACCGACAAACACGATGAAATCTTTTGCCATGAGTGTTGTTACGCCAAAAGCATCAGATAAACTGTTTATCGCACCTGTCACCCCATGCGTACTGACCACCACAGACGCCAGCACCGCCCCTATGGCGATGATGGGGTGAGCGGTGATAATCCGCCCAAGTGCCATAAACGCACCGCCCAAGCCTGTAACTGTACGAGTGGCAAGAATGCCCACACCCATCGCACTTCGTTTAGCGGTTGTAACCCCTGCTAGGGCGAGCGTGTGTAATCTTGCAGACGCTGTGGCGGTGTTAAAACTGCCTGCCAAACAAACCAATGAACGAGCATAAACGGCGGTGGTTGTGATGGCGGTTTTGGTGATGTCAATGTAATGGGCTTTGGTCAAGCGTAGTAACATTATGCGAGTGGACAACGCATTATAAGCCGTGATTTGCCCTTGTACGCTAAACGCATTGGCGATACTGGCTTTGGTGCTTGCTAAGCTTGCCCCTGTCAGTGTGGCAAATGATGTTACCAAGGCAGAATTTTTAGCGATGATGCCAAGCCATACCGCTCCGACCATCGCCCCCAACCGTTTCGCCCATACCTTGACTGCATATCCAACCGCCGTCACCTGCTTGGATATTATGATTATCAAATCTAAAGCGATCACGACCGCCACAATGTGGGCATGGCTTATGGTGACCATCGCCTACATCGTAGCCTAGGCGTGCCAGCACATATTGCCAGCGTCCATTTGCTTGCTGACGCACATAATCAGAAGCACTACCTGTGTGCGTATAGCGAGTTTTTTGACTGGCCTGAAATAGCGAGGTGTTTTGCTCAACGACAACATCCATCGTAGCAAGCCATGCCATTAGATCAGCTTTATCATATCGCTTCCCCACATAAACAACACGGCTGGTAAAAGCGTCGGTCGTAACGCCATTTTTTGTCTTTTGGTGAATAAAGCCAGGCAGTCGCATCACCCTAGCCAAGTCATGTATGGCTTTATCAGACAGTAGGATTTCTTGAAATCTCTTAAATTTTTGTGATATCATATAATCGTTCATTTAACTTTCCTTAGTTAATCCGAAAATGGACACCGCCCCTAGTAGCAACTAGGGGTTTTTGTTTTCCTGATTTTTCAATTTCCTCAAACCGATTCACTGTTAGCTCTCACATAATTAAAATCGGTATCAGGGCTTAAAACATCACATTTCACCTGCCCTTTACTATGCTTATCAATTTCAATGGTCAAGTAGGTACAGGTAAAACTGTGCTTTGCGCAACAACGCCAAACCTTAAAAATACCATCTATTTTTGCTTAAAGTTAAAAAGACAGCGATGGCAATCCGATCAGATGGCTACAAACCCAACCTGATACTAAGTATCATACAAAAGACCGCTCTGGCAAGTTAAGCATTCAAGAGCCTGCCAATTTATCTATCTTTCAACAAAAAATTTTAGGAGCATAACATGACAACTTTAAATTTTAGTTTCACGCAAGAAGAAGCGATGGCTGCTTACAGCTTTGCACCTGTAAAGCATAGCCTTTAGATGATATGCCATTTTAGGAGAAAAAAATGATACCGATGGCTGCACACACATCCACAGATACTATGTCACCCATCACAGATGGTTGGTGCTACATCTCAGGTATAAATTTTATATCAAGCAATATCAGGAGCTGGCATGAAACTTAAGAAGCCAAAAAGTGCCTAAAGCGGCGTAGTGAATCATACCATTTTAACCAAATTATTTTAACAATCCAGCCAAAACGGAGGAGATAACTATATCCAAACAAAGTTTTAACGGTGGTTATTATGTGGTTATTATTATTTTTTTAGTTATTAAAAGACAAAATAAAAGACCTACAACTCTCGCTGTAAGTCTTTGATTTTATTGGTACCAGTGGTCGGACTCGAACCGACACGCTTTTAAGGGCAACGGATTTTGAATCCGTCGTGTCTACCAATTTCACCACACTGGCATGTATGGTTAGCCTAACTGGCTATGAATGCGTATTATACTGATATTTTTATCGCTGTCAATACTTTTTATCAATTTTTTTCGTTAAATAATGATTTGATGGTTTAGACGATAAAAACCAAAGTACGCTTAGCCATATTTTGTCATATGTTATGATAAATTATGGCGATATGGTCAGCCAATATTGCAAATAGCTTAACAGTTGATAACATTTCATTAACATGATAACATACTAATAGCAAGGTTTTTTTGTTGTTTTTATTTGTTTATCTAAGGAATTTTTATGGCAACCACCCCAAAACCTAAGACAGCGACAACAATCTCAACGACTGCCACAACCGCTCCCAAAAAAACAACATCGACTCGTACCAAAGTATCGACCGCTACACAAACCAAGCCAAAGCCATCAAAAGCGGAAGCGATTATGACGCAAACGGTGGGTCAATTAGAAGAGCTACTTGAGCATGCTACCCCTGAGGAGTTGGCAGAATTTGGTGAAGTGCTCAAAGAATATCTTCCCACAACTCAAGTCATCAGCCAAGTTCGTACCGATAAATCACGAGATACTCAGCTTTCGGATAATTGGCGTGAAGGCGGTTATCCATATAAATATCGCTTAAGTCGTAAAAATTACGAAGCCCAAAAATACAAGCTACAAATTGAACTGTTAAAACTCCAACATCATATCAAAACCACTGGTCAAAAACTTGTTATTATTTTTGAAGGGCGTGATGCCGCAGGTAAAGGTGGCACCATTAAGCGATTTATGGAGCATTTAAATCCCCGTGGTGCTCGTGTGGTTGCCCTAGAAAAGCCAACCGAACAAGAGCGTGGTCAGTGGTATTTTCAACGCTATGTGCAGCATCTACCAACCGCTGGTGAAATCGTTTTATTTGACCGCTCTTGGTATAATCGTGCGGTTGTAGAACGGGTCATGGGCTTTTGTACGGATGAAGAATACCGTATTTTTATGCATCAAGTGCCTGAATTTGAAAAGCATTTGGTAGAATCTGGCATTCATTTAGTGAAATTTTGGTTTTCGGTCAGTCGTGAAGAACAGCGTGTGCGTTTTGCCAGCCGTGAAAATGACCCGTTAAAACAGTGGAAACTATCGCCAGTGGATAAAGCTTCGCTCAATAAATGGGACGATTATACACTTGCCAAAGAAGCCATGTTCTTTAATACTGACACGGCAGAAGTGCCTTGGATTGTGATTAAATCTGACTGTAAAAAACGCGCACGCTTAAACGCCATGCGTTATGTACTCAATAAATTAACCTACGAAAATAAAGACATCACTCAAATTGGTAATATTGATCCTTTGATCGTTGGTCGTGCAGGTGCGTTATATGAAATGGATGAACGCATAGACTTGACTGTCAGCACTCAATTATCCAGAAAAACCACAACAACCAAATAACTCTTTTGGCTTAAAATTGCTCAAATTCATTTGGGCGATTTTAATTTAGATTAAGTATGTAAAAACGCCTGATTGGCATAAAATTGCCAATTTTACTTGGCTTTGCTACAATAGCACCTCACCGAAATTATACCAAAATTACAACAAAATTATGCCAAAAAACACCATTATAAAGCATGTTGAAGCATTGGGCAGCACCCTTGATGACCCTGAAACACTGTTAAACAAACATCGTCAAATTGCCGAAAGTTTTGAAGAAAAGCTTGCCAAAGAAGCAGTTTTTGATGAAAATTCCAATCATTTGGCAGATGCTCATTTGTCTTTATCGGATTATTTGACAGCAGTCAAAATGGTGATTGATGACAGTTTTGATCACGAGGTTTGGGTGCGTGCCGAAATCCGTGCTATGAACACTAAAGGCGGTCATTATTATTTCGAATTGGCTGAGACTGATGATGCCGATCAGATTACCGCAAGCTGCCGTGCAACTTTATGGCGATTTCGTGCCAAGACAGTGATGAGCAAATTTACCAAAATGACAGGTCAAAGCCTACAAGCAGGTATTTTGGTTTTGGTAAAATGCTCGGCGAGTTTTCATACCAATTATGGTTTTAGCCTAAGCATTAGCGATATTGACCCAAATTATACGCTCGGCGAGATTGCTGCTGCATATACACAGATGAAAAAACGGTTGAGCGAAGAAGGCCTGCTTCATTTAAATAAACAACATGCCATACCATTTGATATTCGCCATGTCATCGTAATCGCCCCTGAAAAGGCGGCAGGTTTAGGCGACTTTCGTGCCGAAGCCGATCGACTCGCTTTGGCAGGTGCTTGCCAATTTCACTATCATTATGCCACTTTTCAAGGCAATCATGCACCCAATGAGATACGCCTTGCAATTTCTGAGGGTATGAATAATTTTAAAAATACATATGATACCATGCCAGACTTGTTGGTCATTATTCGTGGTGGCGGTGCGGTTGGTGATTTGGCTTATTTGAATGATTTTGAATTAGCGGCTTTGGTGGCAGAATGTCCGATTCCTGTTTGGGTCGGTATTGGGCATGAGCGTGACTCGGTAATTCTCGATGAAGTGGCACATAGCAGTTTTGATACCCCATCAAAAGTTATCCTTGGTATCGAGTCTCATTTGGTCAAAATGACGCGTCAAGCGGTAGCGACAATGGAGCGTTTGACCAAAATTACCAACACTCGCCTAATGATGGCAAAAGCAAATAGCCAAAGGCAAATTGAGCAAATCCAAAGAAGTAGTTTGCACGCCATCAATATGGCAAAAAAAGATAATGTATATCAACTAAACCACATAAAAAGCACCGCAAAATTCCGCCATCACCAAGAAAAAGCAGCGTTAACCGCCCTACTTACCCAGACCCAAAAAGCAAGTTTGGCGATTACATCACAAGCCAAACACGCCACAAAAATCCAGCTTAATCGGCATAACAGTCTATTTGATCATTTATCTAAGCTAAAAAAAGACTGTCGATATTTACAAAGTTTGATTCTAATTCAGCATCCAAGCCGAATGCTACAAAAAGGCTATGCACTCATTCATAGCAATCATACCAATGAAAGTATTCATAGCACCAAAATACTCCAACAAAATCAGTCCGTTAAGATAACCTTTAAAGATGGGACAGCCAGTGCAGTTATCAAAGATATCAGTACACACAAAGCCACTTAAGAAATTGTCTTAAAAAATTTATCCACGACCTCAAACTGCTCTTTGGTAGTCTCGCACACATACATGGCGTCACGAAAAGCGTTAGAGTTGGGCAGACCGCCTGTATACCATGCGATGTGCTTACGGGCAATGCGACATCCTGAATATTCTCCATAAAAGCGATACAGCTCATCTAAATGCCTCAAGACCACTTCATGAATCTCACCAACCGTAGGCGATGCTAAAAGTTCGCCAGTGTTAGCAAAATGGGCAATTTGCTGAAACAGCCAAGGCTTACCTTGGGCAGCTCGACCAATCATAACAGCATCTGCCCCTGTTTTAGCTTGGATATCTAAAGCTTTTTGTGGGCTATCGATATCGCCATTAACAATGATGGGAATTTTGGCAGCCTTTTTTACTTGGGTAATCAGCTCATAGCGTGCCTGACCTGTATAAAAATCCTCTCGTGTACGCCCATGAATGGTAATGGCAGCCACGCCTGCTTGTTCAGCAATTTGTGCAATTTTTAAAATATTTTCTTGCCCATTGGCAAACCCCAAACGAGTTTTTAAAGTGACTGGCACATCAACGGCCAAAACCGTACTGTCAAGCAGCCGCTTAACCAAATCTTCATCCTGAAGTAATGCCGAGCCTGCGAGCTTACGGCAGACTTTTTTGGCAGGACAGCCCATATTAATATCAACAATCTGAGCGCCATTGGCAACTTGAAATTGGGCAGCTTGTGCCAATTTATCAGGCTCAGCCCCTGCAATTTGTGCAGAAATGGGTGCAATTTCGCCATCAAAATTGGCTCGATATAACGATTTTTTGCGTGCATATAATGCTGTATCGGCAATAATCATCTCACTGACAGCATGGCCTGCACCAAAGGATTTACAGAGTCTTCGAAAAGGGTTATCCGTCACCCCTGCCATCGGTGCTACCCAAATTCTATTCTCAATTTTTAAACCCCCAATAGATAGGGGTTGTGATAAAATATGTTGATTTTTAAGGGATTTTTGTAGCTTATTATCTGTCATCATTGTGTCATATACTTGTATTTTGAAACATCATTTTAAAACTTTGTATTATGACATAATTTTAATAATTTATGGCATATTTGGAATAAAATTTGTATTTTTAAACATGGTAAGATCAAGTGATTATGATTGCCGGCCATCACTCACTTTATCCAGCCCAGTTTGTCGAACCGTCGGCGTATTGATGGCATTGATGAGTGCGTCATGCGTGCTGTAGATATGTACCGCTGACTTTGCTCGAGTAACAGCGGTATAAATAAGCTCTTTTGACAGCAGACGCTCGCTATTGTCATCAAAAATAATGGCGACTTTTTGCCACTCTGAACCTTGGGATTTATGCACTGTGATGGCATAAGCCGTACTCACAACGGTATCACTTAACATATCGACCGCCACCATGCGCAAAGTCTCGCCTTCAAAGTACACGCTAAGACCTGATGAACCCCATAAGCAAATGCCGATATCTCCATTAAATAAGCCCAAATCATATAAATTTTTGGTAACCATCACCACACGCCCATGAAACCAAGGTGATGCTGATGGCGGTATTTTCTGAACTGCTCGATGAGCTAAGCTTAAATAATCATTGATCTGATCATCGCCAAATACACCAATATGTGAAGCACAAAGAATACGGTAAGTATCTAATATCTCAAATAGGTTTTTGACGCTATCAATTACATCTTGGCCAGATAATTTTGCAAAACTAAAACGAAGCCGTTTGCTTGCCAAAAAATAATCCTGATAGTCTTGGCTAAGCTTTTGGTAGGTGTCATTGTGCATTAAGGCATGGGTGATGGGGTGAAAATCAATATTGGTATGGTAATTGATTAATTGTTGCATTTCATCAAAGTGGATATTTTGACGATCATCATTAATCAGCTTTGCCAATTGACCAACGCCTGATGTGTCTGTAAAGCGTTTTGATGCTGTCAAATTGACACGCAGATGCCTTAGGCGTTCAATTCGGCATAAGTCAGCCAACACTGCACCAGCATCAACTGCAGCCAGCTGATGCGTATCCCCAAGTAAAATCACACGGCAACCCGTGGCGATGGCAGCAAATAGCTGACTTGCCAGCTCCGTGCCAAGCATAGAAGCCTCATCAATAATAAGCATATCAAGCGGTAGCTGATTTTTGGCATCATAGCGTGGGCTGCCATTTGCCCCAATACCAAGCAAGCGGTGAATGGTCTTAGGCTCGGGCAGCTGTATATCGTTCTCCTTATCTAAAGATTTAAGCAAAGATTCACTCATACGCTGAGCTGCCTTACCTGTCGGTGCAGCAAGCCCCAAACGCATCTTTTTATGCTCATCACGCTGATTGAGTGCGATGACAATTTGGGCAACTGTAAAAGTCTTGCCCGTCCCAGGACCTCCCGTAATTAGGCAAAACGCTTGTTTTGAAACCAACTTGATCGCATCACGCTGCTCGGTATTTAGGCTATTTGATAGCTGATCAAGAGCAAATACAGGCACATCAGCCTGACTAATACGCAAGATATGCGTCATCAATTGTGATTCAGCAAGGTAGGCACGACTTGTCCATAAATACAGCCCATCTGCTTGATCACTAAAATAAATCGGTGGCGTATTTGTGAGTATGCTTTGAATGTTTGATGCCAAAATATCTCCAAAAAAAGTATTGTTATGCAAAAGACTCACAAACTGATTCAAAGTATTGGCATTTTTGTATAAGACATAGTAAATACGCAGCATGGACAAAAATAACGCAGCCAATTGCTCAATTTCCATTACTGTGTGATCAAACAAAGACAATTGCTGACGAAAATGATTTAAGGCATGATTAACAAATTGTTTTATCTTGATGGTATCATCTGCACAGCGGTGATAAGCATCAAAAAATGCTACCCAGTCCATGCCCTCATCTGCCAATGCGTGCGTTATTGCTGTCAGGCATGAATCCATGATTTTTTGTTGCCAAATGGGTATCACACCATTTAATCCATGACGATCATTCAAATCATCATGATCATTGATATGCAGTATGGTATGCCCTTGATTGAGCTGAAATAATAAAGCATCCTGCATGATATGATATAGCTCAAAGTCTGGTAGTCTTAGTGTACATTCAGCAGCCAAAACCTGTTTTTTGGCATACCATTGATGATTGTCTTGAATGCGATCGGTCACATATCGGCTAATAATATCCCCTGCCATATATTATCTCTACTCTATTATCTCTACTATTAATCGTTAAGTTTAACTTATAAAATTTCATCAAGTGCTAAAATCAAAGATAATGGCGGCTGCCAACATAAATGCCCTGTCTTTTCATTGCTCTCTTGAACGCCACGCAAAAAGACATATTCAACAGCACCCAAATAAGCTGCTTCATTGCCAACATAGTCTTTTAATCGAATCTTTAAAAGTCGATGCAATGCCACTTGATAAATAGCAGCTTGTAGCCAATAGCCGACCTTATCCATCGCTGCAGCCATGGCGTGATCATGATACTCATCAGGCGTGCTACCCAAATAATTTGACTTATAATCAACGATAAAAAATCGTCTATCGCACTCATAAACCAAATCAATCTCACCTCGTAAATAACGATAACACATGGTATGATAGTCATCGTCAAGCAATACTAGGTCTTTGTCGCTATGTGCTTTAAATACCTCATTTAGGCGAGTGATACTAAAGGTATCGCCAAGCCCCAGTGTAAAGCTAAGCTCACGCAGTTGTACAGTCATTGGCAGAGACATTAACGAGCGATGAGATGCTCTAAAAGGTGCGTATGCAAGCTGATAAATCCAAGCAACCAACTTGGTATGATCATCGGCTTGATGCTCGTTAGAATTGATGCGTGTACCAATCTGCTGAGCGGGGCGAGTGGGTAAATAACGCTCAGCAATTCCAAGTTTTCGCCCCTGTTCATAAATCACTCCGCTGATGATACGATGAGCATCGTGTAAAGACGCCAATGCCAGTCGATCTGTCGGTAAAAATTGCATGACTTTATGCAAAAAATCACCAGCCAAACTGCCCTTAAAAAAGCTGGTACGAATGTCATCAAACTGATCAGATGCGGTCATATCAGTCAGTACAGACAACTGATCAATATCTGCTTCATCAGGAGAAATGGCAGACTTATCCAAGCGAGTAATTAATGCACTAAAGCTGGTCTTATATTCTCCAAAAAACTGTGTTTTGGTCATCACCATATCCCAAGGTACATAATGTTTGGTGCTAAGATTGGGCAGCTTGGTTTGATAAGGTTGGCTAAATAAATCCGCTTCGGTCAGATCTATCCAGTCTACCAAACCTTTTAGCCGATCTGGTAGGCTTAGTATTTTTTCACCTGCACAGTCAAGCCATTGATACAAAGGCATTTCTTTTGAAGTTTTTTTGGATAAATCACCGCCCACGATATATAGCTGTTCAGAAGCACGCGTCAATGCCACATAGCCCAAGCGTCTGATTTCATCAATCAACTCCTGCTGATTGATATGATAATAATAATTTTCATCAATCAAATTGCCTTGGTTTAGGCTTAAGCACCGCTGAAAATTGTGATTAGTATAAGGGTAGATTGTCAAGCCATTTTCATTTTTTGGCTTTTCATCCATACCGATGACATACACGATGGGGAATTCAAGCCCTTTTGATTTATGAATGGTCATCAAATTAACACCGCTTTCGCTCGGTAGAATGGGACGCTTATTGTGGCTATCAACATCAGCGTTCATCTGTTTATGATACCAAGCAATGACACGCATCTCGTGTAGCTGTGATTGCTCACTGACCAAAGCCACCAGCCGTTCAAGATCCACCAAATAACGCTCACCTTGAGTGGCTGCCTTGAGCCAAGGCGATTTGTCATTATCATGATCAATGGGCGAATGGTGAAGTGCATAAGCAAGTGCTGATGATACACCAAATTTTTGCCATTTTTCATATGATTTTTTTAGGTAGGCTAAAAGATGAGTTTTTAGATTTTGAGTCTTTGATAAGTCATTATCCAAAGCCTGTTTATCATTTGGTTCGATGATATCCATTGCTTGCTTAAGCGTCATACCAACCAAGCTTGATACCAAAAATTTACCCAAGTTTTCGCTGTGATTTGGTTGTAGTATCGCACCAATTAACGCCAAAAGATCATCTGCAGCTTGAGTGATGAATATATTCATTTCTTTGGGAATAATGGCTGGGATATTGAGCTGATCAAGCTCACTTTTTATCCTATCTAGCGTATCAGCTGTGCGTCCAAGTACAGCAATATCCTTTGGCAGTATCTTTTGACCATGTAGCGTATGATCACCTTGCAAAATGGTATTGATATGCCGAGCAATTTGCTCAGCTCTTTGTGCAGCTTTTTGACCAGCTTCGATATGGTCAAAATGCAGCACCGCTACGGGATATTTACCATAATAATCGGCATAGGCATCAGATTGCCAATGGATACCGCCACCGTCTTTATGTGCTTGGATCTGCTGATAAAAAATCCCTTGACCTAAATTGGCATGATTGGCGACACCATCTTGATGATTATTGTCAAACCATGCATTGAGTGCCTCAATCAGTGCTTTGCTTGAACGGCGATTGACCGTCAAAGATAGCGATTGATTAATCAATGGTGCTTTGATGAGCAAATCTTGGTTGCCATAATGCTTAATTAAATTATAATTGGTAACATCGCCACCACGAAAGCGATAAATTGCCTGCTTAGGATCTCCAACTAACAATAAAAATCCCCGTGGCAGTTTTGGCTTCTCGCCACCGATTTGCTCATAGCGGATAAGATTTTTGTGATAATTGGCAATCTCATTGAGATAAACCAGCTCAATCAGCTCAACTTGTAGCCCATTAATATCCTGAGATTCATCAATCAAAGCGACAGGATAATGATGGCGAATTTGCCGTGCCAGTGCAGGATTATTGCGAAGTGCTTCATTTAATCTCACCATTTGTAGCGTAAATGTGGTCTGACCGTGTGCCTCAAGCCTTTGGGCAGTCTGACTTTTTGCACTTAGGATAATTTGTCGGCAGATATGTGTATGGTATAGATCGGCTTGTTCACTCAGCGTCAAATAAACATTGGCAATATCGCTGAGAGCCTGAAGTGGCAATGCCAAAAATTGATTGATATCGCTTGGATTGGCACTTTTATTAAAAATTTGCCAATCTTTATCCATTGCTTTTATGATTGCATCAATCAGCCTAAGCGCATCATTATCCACAAAACGAACAAATAGCACGCCGTGTTTTTGGATTAACGACAGCAAATTTGGCAGATATTGAATCAGTTTGCCAAAGCCTAAACTCTGATTCATGGATATTTTTTTGCGAAAATTGGCATCAAAATATGGCACAAACCCTGTAAAATCTGTTGTTATGATTTGCTCAATCATCGCTTTGGTCAAGCTTATGTCTGTATTAATAGGCATAAGCTCATCAATGGGCGCAGAATAAAAATTAATCGCTTTATTGACAATCTTGACAACAGCATCCACTTGGCTGAAAAAATTTGGATAAAATGCTTTAAAGATTTGATAAAATTCAGGCTGGGCGTGCTTAAGCCTAACTTCTTCGGCACGCATCTCATCATGGACGATGGCAGCAACTTTTTGTTCGGCGTTATTTAAAATCTCCATACCAGACTGATGCCCGATTTGGGCGGCAAATTCATTGAGCCATTTTTGCGCAAGACTGTCTAGCGTACCAACAAACAGTTTATCTAAAGAAGTTAATAAAAGCCCTGTGCGATAAACCACTTCGTTTAAGAAAGTTGCTTGCTGAGATAGGATAAATTTGAGTAAATGCTCATTAATCGGATCGGCGGCATCATACCCAGCCTGATCGGCACGAGTAATAATCTGCTCTATGGGTGCAGTCTGATTAAACCACTCAGGCTGAGTGCTTAGCATACCTTGCAACCAACGCATCAAGCCATAAAAGCTGTGCAGCCGCTCACTGATACGCTCTTGCATCTCAGCTGCCGCCGCCCGAGTAAAAGTTGTGGCAATAATACGCTCAGGCGGATATTTTTTTTCAATTAATAGCCGTAGAATAATCCCCGTCAGCGTCCAAGTTTTGCCTGTACCTGCCGAAGCTTCAATCAAATAAGCCTGCTCAAGCGTGCATTGTAAGGCGGCAATTTGTTCAGAGGGTTTGGGCGGTGTTGGTGGCATCGTCAAGATGGTGTCAGTCATTGTGGTGTCTTATTGCGAAGGTCTTAGTATTTTAGCAAAAATACACTTAAATCGTTGTACTTTTTAAAGCATGCCCAATGTCTCAAAAACCTTTCGATAAAAATCGGCTTTTTTATCAATCGCCAAAGGATACGCCCGTGATGATGATGGTAAACGATATAAATCAATGCGACGGTTGGCAATCAATAGCTGTACTTGCTCACCAATTTTTGGTATTTTTTGGCTTGTAAATTGCTGACATAAAACTTCAGTTGCTTTTTTGCCTGTGGTGATTAACGCATGGCACCGAGGCAACTGCTTGAGTATCTTTTCAATATCTGTTGGTGTGACAATCTGTAAAAACTGATCAGAAGCGTTGTCTTTTTGGCGGATCACCTGCTCGGCTGTATCGCCGATGGCAATACCCGTCTTGGTCAAAAATTGCTCAATGGCATCTTGATAAAAGGTTTTATGCGTGATATCAATAAATCGCTCAGTATCATCAAAAAACACCGCACCCAAAATACGCCACATATCATTATTATAATTTGGATAATAAAATGGCATTGCCCAACGCTCAGGCGGCGGCGGAAAGCTGCCAAGCATCATCACACACGCATTGGGTGGTGTGAATGGTGGCAAAGGGTGTTTATGAATTGTTTGGGTTGTCATAAGCTGATTAAACATAAAATTTACCTTTACTTTATCATTAAACAGTAAAGGCATGGTTGTGATAAATTGATTTGATTAATTTTATTGAACCAAAAGCTCTTTGAGTGCGATGACAGTATCACGCACTTTGGCAGCCTCTTCAAATTTTAGCTCACGAGATAATGCCTGCATTTGTTTTTCTAAGCGAGCGATTTCTTTGGCCAGTAGTTTTGGTGAATGTAGGATGTTTTCATCCACGCCTGCCAATGCTTGAGATAAAACAATCTGCACCACTTCAGAAGTTTCATCATCGCCGGTGTCAATCTTATCGGTAATGGCACGACTGGCTGATTTTGGTGTGATGCCATGTTCTTGATTAAATGCAATCTGTTTAGCACGGCGGCGTTCGGTTTCATCGATGGCTTTTTGCATGCTTGGCGTGATGGTATCTGCATATAAAATTGCCTTGCCATTCACATGGCGAGCAGCACGCCCAATGGTTTGAATCAACGACCGTTCTGAGCGTAAAAACCCTTCTTTATCGGCATCAAAAATTGCCACCAAAGAAACCTCAGGCATATCCAACCCTTCACGCAGCAGATTGATACCTACTAAAACATCAAAAATACCCGTACGCAGCTCATGAATGATTTTCATTCGCTCAACTGTGTCAATATCGGAGTGTAAATAGGCAACCTTAATACCGTATTCTTTTAAATAGCTGGTCAAATCCTCCGCCATGCGTTTGGTCAGCGTGGTAATCAAAACCCGCTCATTGAGTGATTTTTTTAGGTTAATTTCGCCAAGAATATCATCAACTTGGGTTAATACAGGGCGGATTTCAAGTATCGGATCTACAAGACCCGTTGGACGCACGACCTGCTCAACCACTTGTTCGGATTTTTCAAGTTCATATTGAGCAGGCGTGGCAGAGACAAAAATGGTCGCTGGGGAAATTTTTTCCCATTCTTCAAATTTCATGGGTCTATTATCCATAGCACTTGGCAAGCGAAACCCATATTGAACAAGCGTTTCTTTACGGCTCTTATCGCCTTTATACATCGCACCGATTTGTGGCACAGTCACATGACTTTCATCAATGAACAGCAGTGCATCTGAGGGAATATAATCAAATAAGGTTGGTGGTGCTTCACCTGCTGGTCGACCCGACAGATGACGAGAGTAGTTCTCAATGCCATTACAATAACCAAGCTGCCCAATCATCTCAAGATCATACTGTGTACGCTCTTTGATGCGTTGTGCTTCAATGAATTTATCATTAGCACGAAAATATTCTAGCCTTTGGGCAAGCTCTTCTTTGATCGTGGCACTGGCAGCTTCTAGCTTTTCTTTTGGGGTGACATAATGTGATTTTGGATAAATGGTAATGCGTGGTACTGATTTGATATTTTTACCAGTCAATGGGTCAAACCAAGTAATTTTTTCAATTTCATCATCAAACATCTGTATGCGTACTGCCAAGCTTTCGCTTTCAGCAGGATAAATATCCAAAGTTTCACCACGAATGCGATAAGTCCCTCGCCCAAAATCCAGTTCATTGCGTTCGTATTGTAATTCAACAAGTCGTTTGATTACCGCATCACGATGCACTCGATCACCAACAACAATATGAAGCAACATTTTTAGGTAGCTTTCAGGATCGCCCAAGCCATAAATCGCCGATACTGATGCCACGATGATGGCATCTCGTCGCTCTAATAAGGCACGAGTTGCTGACAGTCGCATTTGGTCAATATGATCGTTAATGGCAGAATCTTTCTCAATAAAAGTATCGCTGGCTGGTACATAGGCTTCAGGCTGATAATAATCATAATAACTGACAAAATATTCAACGGCATTATTAGGAAAAAATGCCTTAAACTCACCATACAGCTGAGCTGCCAAAGTCTTATTATGTGCCATGATGATGGCAGGACGACCGCACTCGGCAATCACCTTTGCCATAGTATAGGTTTTACCAGAACCTGTCACACCCAACAAAAGTTGACCACGCATGTCCGCTTCAACACCTTTTACAAGCTCGGCGATGGCTTTTGGCTGATCGCCCGATGGCTCAAAATCAGTCACCATCTCAAATGCTTGGCTTGAGATTTGTGTTCCTGAGACATTAACACCTGTCAGCTGGGCTTTTTCTTGAATTCTGCGAGCAAGTTGGTTGGTTTGTCGTTCGGCTCTGGTCGTTTCGGGCAGTCGCATAATGGATTTTTCTTCTTCTTTAAACAGTTAAATTAATCAAACCCCATTATCATGGGGGTGATAATGGGGTTTTGCAAGGGTAATTATTTAACCAAAGGTGGTCAATGATATCAATGAATTTACCAAACCAAATGACCCGCCGTACGCTGGCTGATGAATCCATCTGGTATTTGACCATTAGCAGCTTGCCAGCGTGCAAATGCTTGGCGGGTATTACTACCAGCGACACCGTCAATGCCTTGGGTATCATAGCCTTGTGCAGTTAAGTTTTTTTGCAAATTGATGATTTGGGTGCGTGATAATGGCTGTTCATGACGCGGCCAAGATTGAATAAGGTCATTGCCGCCAGCAATTTTTTTGGCAAGTAAAGAAACACCCAAAGCATAGCTTGAGGAATTGTTATAAACACGAATGACCTCAAAATTTTTGGTGAGTAGCAATGCCGGCCCATATTGACCAGCAGGTAGCCACAATTGTGCGTCATGTACGCCACCAAAATATTCACCGCTTGCACTGACCAGCCCTAATGCCTTCCACGCATCAAGACTACGCTTACTATTTAGCTGTAAAAAGTCAAATCCAGCTGGCAATCGCACTTCATAAAAAGGCTGCAAGCCACGAATCCAGCCAGCATTTGCCAAATAACTTGCAGTGGAAGTTAAGGCATCTTGGCGATTCCAAGGGTTTTTTCGACCATCACCATCACCATCGATACTCTCTTGTATCCATGTCGTTGGGATAAATTGAGTATGTCCCATGCCTCCTGCCCATGAGCCTTTTAGCTGAGATGCTGCCACATCACCACGCTCAATCATTAAAAGCATCGCAAGTAACTGACTTTCAGCAAACTCACGGCGACGACCATCATACGCCAGACTTGATAACGCATTAACCAAATCCATGCTACCCATGCCAGCACCGTATGATGATTCCATACCCCAAATGGCGGCGGTAATCTCTTTTGGTGTGCCGTAGATAGATTCAGCTGAGGTTAATATGCTCAAATTTTCAGTTAATTTGGATCTGCCTTGGCTGATACGATTTGAAGAGGCGGCTGATTCGACATATTCCCAAGGCATTTTGGTGAATTCAGCTTGACTACGATCCAACTCTATCACACGCTGATTGAGCGTGGCATTACTCATTAATGAATTTAAACTATTGGCATTAACACCTTTTGCCAAGGCACGATGAATAAAATCATGTTTCCACTCAGCAAAGGTAGCATAATGACTTTGGCTAGTCATGCTGGGTGTGTTGGTGGGGGCTGGTTTTTGTACGACGACCGATTTTTGTACCACAACGGATGCAGGTTTGGCAGTCGTAGGCTGAACGGTTGAGGTAGGTACTTTGATTAAAGCTTGAGCAGGCACTTGAGCAGGCGGTGCAACCTGTGCAGGATTGGGTGTAACCTGCACAACTTTGATTGGTGCACGCTCATGTGCCACATGAGAAGTACAGGCACTTAAAAGCACACTGATTGTCATGACAGATAATGCCCAATGGGTGGTAGACTGATTTTTCATAAATACTTCCAAAAATAATCTCATTTTTACCAATCACAATAGGCATCATCACTCAAGTGTTTAAACACATCAATAAAAATATTGTGATAAAAAGCACCGAGAAGCTATTTTTGGTGCTTTTTAGCGGTTAAAATTTTGGTTTATTTCAATGACATTTCAATTAAACTGCAGATACGCCCGTCATATCAACGGGTGTATCGACGACGGTGACACCTTTATCTTTGACAGCGTCATTTCTTTTATTTTGAAGATCAGTTAAATAAACTTCATCAATATCGCCTGCAATATATTTACCATCAAAAACCGAACAATCAAAGCCATCAACTTGGCTGTGTTTGGTGTCTTTGACCGCTTCGATCAAATCACCTAAGTCTTGGAAAATTAAACGATCGGCACCGATAATCTCGCACACTTCTTCAACACTGCGGCCTGATGAAATCAGCTCACCACGCACAGGCATATCAATACCATAAACATTGGGGTACATGACTGGCGGCGCTGCTGACGCAAAAAAGACTTTTTTAGCACCTGCATCTCGAGCCATCTGAATAATCTCATAGCAGGTAGTACCACGAACGATTGAATCATCGACCAAAAGCACATTTTTGTTTTTAAATTCTAACGGCACGGCATTTAATTTTTGGCGGACGCTTTTTTTACGCTGCTGCTGACCTGGCATGATAAAGGTGCGACCAATATAGCGATTTTTATTAAAGCCCTCACGGTATTTGACATTTAAGCGAACCGCAAGCTCTAACGCAGAATTTCTTGAGGTATCTGGAATCGGTATGACCACATCAATCCCATGATCTTCACCCCATTCACGCAAAATTTGATCGGCTAATTTTTCGCCCATACGCATTCTTGCCTTGTGGACGGAGATATTATCAATAATAGAATCAGGGCGAGCAAAATACACATATTCAAAGATACAAGGCGTGTATTGACCTTTTTCGATAGGTACACACTGATGCGTGTGAATACTGTGGTTTAGATCAATAAAAATCGCTTCACCAGGTGCGATATCTCTGACTATCTCAAAGCCAAGCGCTTGTAATGCGACTGACTCTGATGCGACCATATATTCTATGCCTTTTTCGGTCAATCGGCGTCCATAGACCAATGGACGAATGCCATTAGGATCACGAAATGCCACCAAACCGTGACCTGTAATCAAAGCCACCACACCAAATGCACCTTGACAGCGTTTATACAGCTTAGTCAGTGCCTCAAAGATATCATCAGATTCTAAAGCAGGCTTGGTAAATTTTTGAAGTTCGTGGGCAAAAATATTAAGCAAAACTTCAGAATCTGACTGAGTATTGAGATGACGGCGATCTTCTTCGTACAGCTCACGCGCCAATTTTTCGGCATTGGTTAAGTTGCCATTATGTGCCAAAGCAATGCCATAAGGGGAATTGACATATAAGGGCTGAGCTTCTGCGGTACTAGAAGTTCCTGCGGTAGGATAGCGTACATGACCGATACCACAATTGCCCACCAAGCGTGTCATATGTTGATTTAAGAATACATCACGCACCATACCATTATCTTTACGCAGATAGAGGCGATTGTCTTTTAAGGTGACAATACCCGCCGCATCTTGACCACGGTGCTGTAGCATGGTTAAACCATCATACAACATTTGATTGACGGGTTCATGCGCCATAACGCCGATTACACCACACATAGTTACTCCAAATTATTGATAACAATAAGTTAATAATTATTAAAAATTGATGTTAAATAATATTATCATCTTTGATTTTTATAGGGATTTTCCAGCTGATTCCAAGTACTATCAAATGCCTTATGTAAGAAATTCTTTGCCATTGGTGCATAAGGCAATAGGCTTGGAACAAGTACAGATGACTGAGCAGCAGGTGTTAGCATTAATATCGGAGAGATGATACTTAGGACAATTAAAACCTTTAACATGCCAGTGGCAGCACCAAACACACTGCCGCCAATACGATCCAAAAATCCCAATTTTAATGCCTTAAATGAGCGTGATAATAAGCCAGCAACTGTGCCAACAAGTAAAACAGTGATTAGCATGATGGCAACAAAAGCCATGGCAACTTGTAAAACTGAGTTGTCAATCAATGGGGCAAATAGATGAGAAAAACTATTTGCTGTTTTTGATGCAACCACTAAGGCAATAAACCACGATAACAGCATTGCCATGCTTTTTATCATGCCAACAGTAAAACCACGCCAAATACCCAAAAGCACAACAATGCTGATAATAATGTCAATCACATTCATAGGATTATCCATAGCGATCGCCTGAGAGTGCCTGAACACAATCAGTCACAAGCCCAGGACCTTTATAAATTAGCCCAGAGTACAACTGAACCGCTTTAGCACCTGCATGAAGTTTTTTGACAGCAAGTTCGCCTGTCTCAATACCACCCACGCCAATCAAATCAACTTTATCAGCAATACGGTCTGCAAATTGGGATAAAATCAGCGTACTTTGGTGATTGACAGGACGACCAGATAACCCGCCTGCCTCTTCTCCATGACGAAAGCCTTCAACGCCTGTGCGTGATAAGGTGGTATTTGTTGCAATCAAACCATCAATCTCAAAATCAATCACTGTGCGAGAAATGTCATCAATTTGACTTAAATCTAAATCAGGTGCAATCTTCAATGCCAAAGGTACATAAAATCCATAGTCATTGGCTAGGCGTAACTGACAGTTTTTTATGCCATCAAGTAGTTGCGATAAGGCATCACCGCTTTGTAAATTACGCAAATTTTTGGTATTGGGACTTGAGATATTAATCGTGATATAGCTGGCATATGGATAAACACGCTCAAGACAATAAATATAATCATCAAGTGCATTTTCAACAGGCGTCGTGGCATTTTTACCGATATTGATACCAAGAACACCCTGATACTTTGCCTGTTCAATATTATCAATCATCACATCCACGCCATGATTATTAAATCCCATTCGATTAATAATACCGTTCGCTTCTTTGATGCGGAATAAACGAGGTTTTTCGTTACCCATCTGAGGCTTTGGAGTGACAGTACCAATTTCCAAAAACCCAAATCCCAGCTCACTTAGGGCATCAATATACGCTCCATTTTTATCTAAACCTGCCGCTAAACCCACAGGGTTTAATAAAGAAATGCCCATGCACTCAGTCGGTAGCGCCTGCTTAGCATACACAAAACCCAAAAGATGTCCTTTATTGGCAGATTCAAGCATCTGTAGTGTCTTTTCGTGAGCTTGCTCAGGATTCATGCTAAATAATAACGGACGCAACAGTGCATAAGGCATAACCACTTCCTTAAACCATCAAATATGAGATTAAATCAAATGTGAAATTAGAATTATCTAATTATAGCATAAATAATCAAAATCAGTCGGTGTTTTATTTTTGCTTAAGTGACACGCCATCTCAAAATCCAATAATGTTTTTTTAATGGCAATACCACCTGTATAACCACCCAAACCCCCATCAGAAGCAACCACTCGATGACAAGGAATGATTAGGCTTAAAGGATTTTTGCCATTGGCATTGGCACAGGCACGAAACGCCTTGGGTTTATCAATGAGTGCGGCAAGCTTGGCATAGCTGATGGTCTGACCATAATCAATCGTCAACAGTGCCGCCCAAACCTGCTGCTGAAATTGGGTGCCATAAGAAAAATCAAGCGGTATGCTAAAGTTCCTGCGAGTGCCATCAAAGTACTCATTAAGCTGCTCAATGGTCTGTAAAAGAATCGCCTGATTGGGCTGATTTATATCTAATTGAGACGGTTTCATAAATACCGCATGCTGATTGGCTTGATTGAGCAGTTTTTGGGTTTTGATATCTTGCCAATCAAGTAAAATCAGCTTACCGTGACTGGCAGTTAGGTGCATGGTTGGCAAATCAGGTAAAAAACTTGGCGGATGATAGTTGGTGCTAACTGCTTTTGTTATCATTCTTCTTTTTCCAAAAGTGCATCAACAAAATCTTTTGGCTTAAATGGCTGTAGGTCGTCAATACCCTCTCCAACGCCGATAAAACGGATGGGAATATCCGTATTTTGGGCGATATTAAACACCACGCCACCTTTGGCTGTCCCATCAAGCTTTGTAACACTGATGCCAGTTAAATTTACTGCTTCTGAAAATACTTGCACTTGATTGATGGCGTTTTGACCTGTGCCTGCATCTAGCACGATCATCGTCTCATGCGGGGCAGTTTCGTCGCCCTTTTTCATAACACGCACAACCTTTTCAAGTTCATTCATCAGATGCATTTTATTTTGTAGGCGTCCTGCTGTATCAGCGATAAGCACATCAATGCCCTTTGCCTTGGCAGACTGCATGGCATCAAAAATCACCGAAGCACTGTCTGAGCCATGTCCTTGAGCGACCACAGGAATGCCATTTCGCTCACCCCAAATTTGTAGCTGCTCGGTGGCGGCGGCTCGAAAAGTGTCGCCAGCGGCAAGCATAACCGACTTACCCTCATTTTGTAAACGCTTGGCAAGCTTACCGATTGTGGTGGTCTTACCAACACCATTGACACCCACCATCAAAATGACATAGGGCTTTTTGGTGGTATCAATAATCAAAGGTGCAACTTTTGGCGTCAAAATGTCGGTCAACTCGGTTTTGAGTGCTTTATACAAAGCATGCGAGTAAATCAAATCGCCACGCGCAGTCTGCTCGGTGAGATTTTTGATAATACGATTGGTGGCATTGACACCAATATCAGCAACCAGTAGCTGATCTTCAACTTCCTCAAGCAGCTCATCATCAATCTGTTTGCCACCAACCAAGACATTAACCAGCCCTTCTGATAGGTTTTTACTTGACTTTGATAGTCCAGCTTTCATGCGGGAAAACCAGCCACCTTTTTCGTTTTCGCTCATATCCTTACCTACAATTTTATGATTTTGTTAAATGATTTTGATTGTAGCACAAATTTACCCAAAATTCATTACACAAAAACCTTAAAACCTGTCATAATAAACTGCAGCCTTAAACCTGCACCACTTTTTTAAATGGTGTAGCATGACACAGTTTGATGAAATATCAGCAAAGTTTAGGTAATTGATTGAGTTTAAATCTTTGATAAAATCATGTAGCAAGTATGACAGATATTAAGCAGATTTTGGGCATCGATATTTGTTAATTTTAATGATTTTATTTGGGAAAACTGACATTTGATAAACATGTATTACTCAATGTAGATAATCTGTGACATTTGGCTTTGGTATTGTGTTTTTGATGATGATTATCATTATAATACTTAGACCATCAAAATAATGGTCAGATGATTTAGCGATAATTTAGCTGGAGTGATTTATGAATGACTTATTAAAAAGTTGCTTACTGATGATATTTGCTTCGACAGTCATCGGCTGTGCCAGTGTTTCACCGACAGCATCGGTGATGATTGGCGGCACAACCACATTATAAAACAAAGTAAGGATATACTATGAAACTTATGCCATTGGCTTTTGTAATTGGTGCGGCAGTTGGCTTATCTGCCTGTCAAGGTCTTGACCATACCCAAAACGCTATCTCAACCACAAAAAGCCCAAGTACCCAAGCAAAACGACACGATATTTATACCCAAACCTTAAAAAATGGCCTAAAGGTCATCATCAAACAAGACAGCCGAGCGCCCATTGTGATGACCCAAGTTTGGTATGATGTGGGTTCAAGCGATGAACCTGTCGGAAAAGGTGGCATTTCACATTTTTTAGAACACATGATGTTTAAAGATGCCAAAGGTGTCAGTCATGACGACTATCAACGCCTCATTAGTCATTTTGGGGGTGAATTAAATGCCTTTACCAGTGATGAATTTACGGCCTATTATGAAAGCTTACCTGCCAATCAATTTCCATTGGCACTACAAATAGAAGCCAATCGCATGAAAAACCTCATCTTGACCGCTGAGGAGGTTGCCACCGAAAAACAGGTAATCAAAGAAGAACGCCGCCTAACCACAGACGACAAACCCACCGCCAAAGCTCATGAAGAGTTTTTGGCAATTGCCCTACCAAATTCTCCCAAAGGCCTCCCCATCATTGGTAGCATGCCAGAGATTGAAGCAATTACGGTAACAGACTTACAAAATTGGTATAATCAATGGTACGCGCCAAACAATGCAACATTAATACTGGTCGGCGACATTGACCCCAAAACCGCCCTGCCTTGGATCGAAAAATATTTTGGCACTCTAAAACCATCATCATTACCAAAACGCACCCCACTTAGCCAGCCAAGTCATCGTGGCTATACACAGGCCAATAGCTATCAAAATGTTAAAGTACCAAGCTTAATTATGGGGTTTAATGTACCTACTTTAGGTAGTCACACTATTAAAAACCATACCAAAGAAGCTCATGCATTATCACTGCTTAGCGATATTGCTGATGGCGGCTTATCAGCGCGTTTTGAGCGTCATCTGATTCGCAAATTACAAATACTAAATAGCGTTTCTATTCGCTATAATATGCTCTCAAAAAGTGATGATTTATTTACCATCATCGCCACACCTCGTGAGGGTGTCAGCTTGGCAGATGCTGAAGCTGCCATATTAGCAGAACTTAATGCCATCACCAACGATCAAATCACGGATGATGAGCTGACCCGTAGTCGTGCAGGCTTGTTATCATCTTTGGTATTTGCCAATGATAGTATCGCCAAACAAGCCTCTAATTTGGGCGCTTTATCTGCGTTGGGATTGCCTTTAGATACTTTAGACACTCTACCAAAAGCATTGGACAAAATCAGTAAATCAGACATCCAAGCTGTGGGTAAAAAATATCTGACCAAAGACAATCTAACCACAGTTTATGTATTGCCCAAAAACACACAATCGCCCTCAAACACTCATTAATCGATGGATACTGACATGAAATATTTAACAAAACATCGCCTATCGGCTGCCATCATTGGCGTTTTATTATTCATTAGCCCATCAGTGCAAGCAAGTACAACACACCATCACACACTAACCAGTAGTGAGCTTAAACTTGCTGATGATAGTATTATTGATAGTATCAATCAATTGGGTGAGCTGACTGTCAATATTCCAAATACACAATATTTTCAAACGGATAACGGTGTGAGCGTTGCTTTTACGCCATTACATGAGCTGCCTATTGTGGATGTGGATTTGCATTTTTTTGCTGGATCTGCTTATGATGATACTGCAGGCACCGCCAATATGGTAGCAACCATGCTTACCCAAGGCACCCAAACACTGCCTGAAGATGAGTTTATAGCCGCCAAAGAGCAGCTTGGCGTTAATCTTTCGAGCAATGCCAGTAAGGACGGCTTATCTTTATCGCTCAGAAGTTTGTCCGATCCCTCAACCGTAACGCAAGCGGCAGATCTAATGGTGGATGCGCTAGCAAATCCTACCTTTGATGATAAAGTTTTGGAGCGTAACAAACAGCGTCTGATGGTCAGCCTAAAGCAGCAAAAACAAAACCCTGCTTATGTCGCTGGTTTGGCTTACAATCAAGCCGTCTATGGTGATCATCCTTATGCCCACGCTGTGACAGGTGATGAAAAAACCTTAGATGCGATGTCGCGTAACGATCTGATCAGTTTTTGGCGCACTTTTATTAACGCCAATAATGCAACCGTGATCATCACTGGGGATATGGATATTGAATCTGCCAAGACATTTGCTAATCGCTTGACCAGTCAGCTGCCAGCAGGCAAATCTTATAAAGATGCCTTGGCTGTCGTCAAGCCAGCTCAAGCCAAGCACATCCATATCCCGCATGACAGCAGCCAAACCCAAATCATCATCGGTCACCCCACCAGTAAAGTACGCACGGACAAAGCAGGTCGTCAAGAGTTCAGCGATTTTTCATTAGGCAATGAAATTTTGGCAGGTGGTGATTTTAATGCCAGATTGATGAAAACCATTCGAGAGCAAAAAGGCTACACTTATGGCATTTATGGCGGTATGGAACGCCTAAGAGCAGGTGGTAACTATGTGGTTGAATTTTCAACCGATGGCGATAAAGCAGCCGATGCCATTTTAGAGACGCTACACATCATTAATGAGTCGCTGAATGAAGGTGTAACCCAAGAAGAGCTTGAGTTGGTGCGTTTGGGTAATAAAAATGGTTTTGCCAATATTTTTTCAAGCAATGCTAGTATTCATCGTGTCATTGGTGCGTTATTTGTTGCCGATTATCCAAAAGACCATCTTAACCATACGCTCAATCGCTTGGATAATGCCACGATAAATAGTGTTAATACCGCACTTAATTCACGCATCAAGCCTGATGAATTTATCATCATCACCGTGGGTAAAACCAAACCCAATTTGGACAAATAACCCAAATCCTTAAAACATGCCAAAATCGTTTGGCATGTTTTAAGTGGATAGTTTGGAATGATGAGGTTTTGAGCGGCGTTTTTTTCGTTGATTTTGGATCAGTTTTAGGCGTGCAAGTCTTAATATTTGAGTATATAATTTACCCATTTGATTATAAAATAAAGCAGCAATCAAAATGATCATGATTGGCAAAATCATCGATAGATATCCGATGTAATTATATAAAAGTACAGCTGAAATACTGCCAATAAAAAACCCCCACCACAGCGAGCTATGTAAAATGATTTTATGCAAGCTGACGCGCCGACCAACCAACCAGTTACCTACTGTAGCGCCCAAGTCTGAAGTAATGCCAGTCAAATGAGTCGTGCGAATGACTGTGCCATGATAAGTTGCAACCATTGAGTTTTGGAGTCCACACGCCATGGCAATCAGCATTTGACCCAAAAAATGATGTGTCAATAAATACATCCAAAGGCTCAAGCACAGCATCAGCACCTCTAAAAGCATGGCATAGCCATAATTTCGGCGGATATTAAGTTCACTTGATCCGATGATAGCACCACTTAATACCGATCCTACCCAAAAAGACCCAATGGATATTAATAATAACTTAAAATTTAACCAGTCATTGCTAAGCATTGAAACCACAAATAAACTGATATTGCCTGTCACATGTGATGCTGAAATATGGGTGATGCCCATTAAGGCAGTTGTATTTAAAATACCTGCACAAAATGCCAAAACCACAGCGCCAATCAACACCCAAGTTGGAATAACCTCCCCCATGATTTTCATCAATCATCACCTGTTGTCTAAATCAGCCGTTACCGTATGATTATACAATAAACTGCCCGAGATAAACCATACCAAAATGCTACTGTTTTTATTAAAGTTATTGGGTCAACTGTTTGGTCAAACCAGCCTGATGGTTTTAACCAATTCATAAAAAATAATTATCTTAAACTTAAAAAAATATCATATTTCAAAAAGCGATAATATCACGGAAAATGTATAAAAATTTACTTGGTTTATATGTGCATATAAGATATAATTAACGCTTAATTCTGATTTTTATACCATTTATTTTGACAGTTTAACTGGTTCTTATTTTTCATTTTGTGAGTTACTTTATGTTTAACTTTACCCACACTCAATCCACCTTACGAGACGCTATTACCAGTGCTTATCGATTAGATGAAGTCACCGCAGTATCAAACTTATTAGAAACTCTAAACTTTAATAATGATGAAAAATCACGCATCAGTGATTTGGCTCGCCGATTAATTACCCAAGTTCGAACCAATCGCAGCAAATCTTCAGGCGTTGATGCACTCATGCACGAATTTTCCTTATCTAGCGAAGAAGGTGTGGCATTGATGTGTTTGGCAGAAGCCTTATTACGCATTCCTGATACGACCACACGAGACAGACTGATTCAAGATAAACTGTCTGATGGTAATTGGAAAAGCCATATCGGTCATAGCCCATCAATGTTTGTGAATGCTGCTGCTTGGGGCTTGGTTTTGACAGGCAAACTCACCCAACCTACCAGCGAAAAAGGGCTAAGCTCGGCATTAACCCGTGTTCTACAAAAAGGTGGTGCACCATTTATTCGTGCAGGCGTTAACCATGCCATGAAAATCTTGGGTAAACAATTTGTTACTGGTCAGACGATCCAAGAAGCCTTGTCCAATGGTAAAGAGCGTGAAAAGCTTGGATATCGTTTCAGCTTTGATATGCTTGGCGAGGCAGCCATGACTGCTGAAGATGCTGATCGCTATTATCAAGATTATGTTACTGCAATTCATGCGATTGGTAAAGATTCTGTTGGTCGAGGCGTTTATGATGGTAATGGTATTTCAGTTAAATTATCTGCCATTCACCCACGCTATTTCCGTGCGCAACACGCACGCGTGATGAATGAGCTGCTGCCACGCCTAAAAGCCTTGTTTGTACTTGCCAAAGAATACAATATCGGTCTAAATATTGACGCTGAAGAGGCCAACCGTCTTGAGTTGTCATTGGACTTGATGGAAAAATTGGTTTCTGATCCTGATTTAGCAGGATTTAATGGCATTGGTTTTGTGGTACAAGCATATCAAAAACGCTGCCCTTATGTGATTGATTATTTGATTGATTTGGCTCGTCGCAATCATCAAAAACTGATGATTCGCTTGGTTAAAGGTGCTTATTGGGATAGCGAAATCAAATGGGCTCAAGTTGATGGCTTGGATGGTTACCCTGTATATACCCGTAAGGTGCATACCGATGTATCTTATTTAGCCTGTGCTAAAAAATTATTGGCCGCTCAAGATGTGATCTATCCACAATTTGCCACGCATAATGCCCAAAGTTTAGCAACCATCTATGAGATGGGTAAAGATAAAGAATTTGAATTTCAATGCTTGCATGGCATGGGCGAAACACTGTATGATCAAGTTGTTGGTGATAACAATTTGGGTCGTCGAGTGCGTATTTATGCGCCTGTTGGTACTCATAAAACGCTACTGGCTTATTTGGTACGCCGCTTGCTAGAAAATGGGGCAAACTCCTCTTTTGTTAATCGCATTGTCGATGAGCAAGTCAGTATTGATGAATTGGTTGAATCGCCCATTGATGTTGTCAAAGCCAATGGCATCTCTCAAAATCCACTCACGCCACCGCCTCGCCATATTTACGGTGATCGTAAAAACTCGCTTGGTTTGGATTTAACCAATGAACACACGCTTGGCAGATTAGAAGACTTAATGCAACCTGCCAGTCAGATTGATTTTAATGTCTCTTCATTAACGGCAGTAGAGGTTAATCATCAGCCTGCTCATACTGTCTTAAATCCAAGTGATCATCGAGATGTTGTCGGTCAAGTTTCTTTTATTGATCCAAAAAGCGTACCAGATGTTATCACCACAGCTTTAAACGCCCAAACAAATTGGCAGGTCGTCTCTGCTGCCGAACGAGCAGCCATTTTACGCCGTTTTGCAGATTTGATGGAAGACTCTGCTCATATGGCACTATTGATGATGGTTGCCGTCCGTGAAGCAGGCAAAACCTTATTAAATGCCATTGCTGAGGTTCGTGAAGCGGTTGATTTTTGTCGTTATTATGCCGATGAAGCAGAATCGCTTAATCTGTCTAGCCCTGTTGGTACGGTCGTTGCGATTAGCCCATGGAACTTCCCCCTAGCTATTTTTGTTGGTGAGGTTGTCTCGGCACTGGTAACAGGTAATACTGTTGTTGCCAAACCTGCCGAACAAACCAGTTTAATCGCACATTTAGCAGTATCTTGGCTACATGAATCTGGTGTGCCAAAAGACGCTTTACAGCTTGTCTTAGGTGCAGGCGATGTTGGGGCAGCTTTAACATCAGATGAACGCATCAATGGTGTTATTTTTACCGGCTCAACAGAAGTTGCCAAACATATCAATAAACTACTTGCTGCTCGTGATGATAATCCCGTACTCATCGCCGAAACAGGCGGGATGAATGCAATGATTGTTGATAGTACCGCTCTACCTGAACAAGTTTGTGCTGATGTACTGGCATCAGCATTTGATTCAGCAGGTCAGCGATGCTCTGCTTTGAGAATTTTATGTGTCCAAGAAGACATTGCTGATCATGTGGTTGCAATGATTAAAGGGGCAATGGATGAGCTGATTGTTGATAATCCTGCCGCCCTTTCAACAGATGTTGGACCTGTGATTGATGAAGAAGCACAGAAAAACCTACTTGAGCACATCAACGCACTCAAACAAATTGCACCTTATCATGAAGTTGCCATCGCATCAGATGCACCATCAACCTTTGTTGCACCGATTTTGTTTGAACTCAAAGATCTATCACAGCTTAAAAAGGAAGTTTTTGGTCCTGTCTTGCATGTTGTACGATTTGCTGCCCATGAGCTGAATGATTTGATAGACAGTATCAATAAAAAAGGATACGCCCTAACCCACGGTATCCATAGTCGCATTGATGGTACAATTGATCAAATTACTGACCGTATCCAAGCAGGCAATGTTTATATTAACCGTAATATTGTTGGTGCAGTCGTTGGCGTTCAGCCTTTTGGTGGACATGGTATGAGTGGTACAGGTCCTAAGGCAGGTGGTCCGTTTTATCTTCAGCGTCTAAGCCAGCTGACAAACTGGCAAAAACCGACGGTTGATACACCAGCGAGTATTGATCATACAGCACTAAGCAAAGTACAGCGGTTAGCGCACAAGCTTTTGACATCTGATAATGAGAAGGCAAATTTTGATGCTGTCGCACAACAAGCCATCAACTCATCTTTAAACCAAGCTTCGGTCATCCTACCAGGCCCGACAGGAGAGACTAACACCCTAAGTTGGCATGCGCCAAAACAAGTTGCTTTGTATGGCGGATCACAATCCCAAGCACTAGACGCCTTGGCAATCTTGGCAGCCAATGGTATCATCACTCAAGTTCGCCCATCTCATGTACTGGCAGAGCATGCCAATGAGTTAATTGGTGTCCTAAAAGTTGTTGAAGAACCTGCGGTGAACGCTAATGATATCATCATTGCGTTATCAACAATGCCTACCGATGAACAAGTGAGTATCGCCAAACTAGATGGTTCAATTCGCCGTATCATTGATGCCACCAATGGGCTTGATATTGCAAGACTGTATCATGAGGTCAGCCAAAGCTATAATACAACCGCTGCAGGGGGCAATGCCAGCTTAATGGCTTCAGCGTAAGCCCTTAAACCACAATAAAACCGCTCTATCTTGGAGCGGTTTTATTGTAATAAAGCAGAATTATTTTATTTTATAAATGCTTAAGCAACGAAATCTTGGCCAAGATAGACCTTACGAACTAACTTATTAAATAAAATTTCATCTTTATTACCTTCGGCGATAACTTTCCCTTCAGAAACGATATAAGCTTTTTGGCAAATTGACAGTGTTTCACGAACATTATGATCGGTAATTAGTACACCGATTCCACGCTCACGCAAAGTTTCGATGACCTGCATGATATCATTCACAGAAATTGGATCAACGCCTGCAAATGGTTCATCCAATAAGATGAATTTGGGATTTGATGCCAAACAGCGTGCAATCTCGCACCTTCTGCGTTCACCGCCTGATACACTCATGCCCAACGAATGGCGGACATGTTCTAAATGAAAATCAGCCATCAGTTTTTCAAGCTGCTGATACTGCTCTGCTTGTGTTAAATCCTTGCGTGTCTGTAAGATTGCCATGATATTTTGTTCGACAGTCAGCTTACGAAAAATCGAAGCTTCTTGGGGTAAATAACCAATGCCTTTGGCAGCACGCTCATGCATGGCATTTTTTGAAATGTCTTGATTGCCTAAAATTACCTGCCCTTTATCCATAGGCACAAGACCGATCACCATATAAAAACTTGTGGTTTTGCCTGCACCATTAGGGCCTAAGATACCGACCACTTGACCTTGTTCAATCTCAAAAGAGACATCCTTGACCACCCATCGTTGACCATAACGCTTACCCAAGTGACGCATCGATAATACTGTTGTCATATTCAGACCTTAGCGTAAACCACTGCGAGAATTTGAGTCGCTTGGTGGAAAGACCAACTCTACACGCTGACCACCACCAGCATTGGCTTCAACATCACCAACAGACAAGCTATAACGGATCGTATTGCCAGAAAAACTTGATCCAGCTTGAGTGAGTTTAGCATTACCTGTCAGCGTTACAATCCCACTGACAGCATTATAATCAATGCGATTTGCCTGACCTTTTGCCAAGCCCTTTTCTTGGGTTACGACTTGTTGTATGGTGGCAGGTCGCCCTGTTGCAACCGCTGATTTAATGCTGCGATTATTGGTATCAAGATTCACGGTCAAATTATCGGCAGCAATCTTTAATGTGCCTTGCTCAATCGTCACTTTACCCGAATAAGTGGTTACGCCAGTGCGTTCGCTATAAGTTGCACGATCAGCCAATAGTCGGATCGGCTGATTGGCATCAGAGGGCAATGCTGAAGCAATCATTGGTACACTGACTATGCACGCTAAAAATAAGTATTTTGTAATTACAAAATCAGCTTTCATATAAAACCTTGAAAAAACTTAAAAAATTTAATTAAAATAAAGTCTGATTCTGACGCTTTGGTGCATCAAAAAGCACTTCAATGTGATCAAACTCATATTCACCAGTCTGTAGATTCGCTCGAAAACCCTGAGCTTTAAAGCGATCCATGCCCTGTTGTACAGTCAGAGGGTCTTGGCTAGATACAGTACGATTTTTGGTGTTGCCAATAATATTCAAGCCCTCAATAATCATTTCAGGCTTATCAGCAGTGGCTGCACGCACCAACCGAAATCCTTGAGATAATCGCAAATCGCCACTGTTTTGTTCAAGTGTCGCACGGTCGGCAGTCAGCGTATAGGTTTCACCCTGAGGGGGTTGCCAGTGAATGGTTGCACCCAACATTTCATCTTGACCATTGGCGTTTTGAATCAATGAATCTGCGGTCAATGTGTATTCTGTTGCACCAGTTTTAGGATCAGTTTGAATGGCTTTGATTTGGGTAACTTCAGAATCCACAGTCGGCACTTCAGGCAAGGCAGGCTTTACCTCAACATCTTCTTGATAAAAAAACCACACTGCAACCGCCAATGCTATGACACCCAACACACTTAAAATACGAAAGTTCATTTGGGCTGCCTACTGAAATGTTGCAATGAATGCATCAAAGTTATTTTGTGCCTTTAAAATCAGCTCACAAACCTCCCTGACAGCACCATTACCCCCAGTCTTGGTTGTGATATAATCTGAAACTGCTCGGGTCTGCTCACACCCATTAGGTACACTGATCCCAAACCCTGCCTCACGCACAGCTTTTAGATCAGGCAAATCATCACCGATATAGGCACAGTGTGATAACTCAATGCCAAGCTTCTTAGCAAGCCCCACCAAAGCAGTCAATTTATCATCTTGACCTTGGATAATATGTGAAATGCCAAGCTCTTTGGCGCGTCTGTCAACCATGGCAGAGCTTCGACCTGTAATAATGGCCAAAATAATGCCTGATTGTTTTAGCGCTTGCAAGCCCAAACCATCTTGCACATAAAATGCTTTGGTTTCTGTGCCTTCAGAATTATAAATGATTTGCCCATCCGACAAAATACCATCGACATCCATGGCAAAAAGTTTGATATGTTTGGCTTTTTGGTAGATTTCATTCATGAGTTTATCTTTTTAATTTCAAAACGCTTAATGTCAGTTTGGGTGTATATAAGATTAGCTGATGCCAGCTTTTAGTATATCATGAATACTAATTACGCCAATCAATTGACGATCTTTAAGCACCAAAAGCTGGCTGATGGCATTTTCGTTCATCAAACTCAGTGCATCGGAGGCACGCATCTGCTGATCAACAGACTTTGGCGTCTTGGTCATCAGTGTCTGAATTTCAACCGTCAGATTGGTATGCTCAGCCAATTTACGGCGTAAATCCCCATCGGTAAAAATACCAACCACTTTGCTGTCATCATCAACGACCACAGCAAGCCCCAAGCGTCCACTGGTCATGACTAATAAAGTTTCATTTAAAGTTGATTGATGATGTACAACGGGTAAATGATTGGTATGCATGATGTCAGATACATGCGTCAAAAGCCTGCGTCCAAGTGCACCTGCAGGATGAGACAGTGCAAAATCATGACTGGTAAATCCACGCGCGTGCAACAGTGCAACCGCCAACGCATCACCCAAAGCCAGCGTGGCTGTGGTGCTTGAAGTTGGTGCAAGTCCAAGGGGGCATGCTTCTTCGGACAGACCCAAAGTCAGTGCAATGTCTGCTGATTTTGGCAAAATTCCACGCTTATCACGACTGATGCTAATTAGCGGAATGTTTAGTTGTTTGACGACAGGCAGTAGCATGCGTATCTCATCTGATTCGCCTGAATTTGAGATGGCAATGAGTACATCGCCTTGCACCAGCATTCCCAAATCACCATGCCCTGCCTCTCCAGGGTGCATAAAAAAGGCTGGCGTGCCCGTTGATGCAAAAGTGGCAGCAATCTTACGACCAATATGTCCAGATTTGCCCATGCCTGTTACGACCACACGCCCAGAACAGTTTAAAATCACTTGACACGCATTGACAAAACGCTCATCAAGCTCATCAATCAACAAATCCAAAGCACGCTGCTCGGTACGGATTGCGTCAATAGCATCTTGGATGTAATCACTGGGTGCAAGGTTGTTTTGTTTCATTGCCATTTCATTCATCAAAAAATCAGACCCTAATAATAGCATATTTTATCTGTCAATTGATTGGTATTTTAGTGTTTATGAGTTAGAAGGTATCGCCCAATAAAAAACTTGTACACGGTTAACTCGTATACAAGTTTTGATGCCAAAATACTTCATTTTGGGTTGGATAAGTCAAGATGATGAAAAAATCAGGATTGATTTTCAAAATCGTCATCATAATTAAATTTTGGGTCAGGTTTGGTGTCAAAACCTGAGCGGTTGAAATTTTTGGTATCTTTGCTTTCAAAGGCTTTACCATCAAAGCCTCGCTCCTCAAATCCTGAGCGATCAAAGTTTTGACGCTCAAAACCAGTATGATTCATACCACCGCCTTGATAGCCCATACCACCACGGTCAAATCCGCCTTGAGTTTGACGATCAAAACCAGTTTGAGAGGTGCGAGTAAAGCCTCCTTGTGGGCGAGAGCTGCCTTGATAGCCCATACCACCACGGTCAAATCCGCCTTGAGTTTGACGATCAAAACCACCGCCTTGATAAGTGCCACTAGACATGACACCCAGATTAGCACCTTGATATCCACCAGCGGATTGTGCAGGCGTAGAGCCACCTTCTGTGCGAGGATTTCTGGTAGGTACAACCGTTGAAATGGCATGCTTATACACCATTTGGCTGACTGTATTTTTTAATAATACGACATATTGATCAAAAGATTCAATCTGCCCTTGTAGCTTTATGCCATTGACCAAAAAAATTGATACTGGAATACGGTCTTTACGCAAAGCATTCAAAAATGGGTCTTGTAAGGTTTGTCCTTTTGACATAAGTTTCTCCAATCTAAATAGCTAAAGCAATGTACATGAGAAGACGCCTCATGAATTATTGCAAAAATTGCTGTTCTACTTGTTTTGTGCTATTAAATGATACTATTATTAAATTATTTTTGGTTGGTTTATCTATCTGTGCCAATTGCTTCAGCCAAGTATATTGGCGTTTTGCCAATTGCCGTGTAGCATATAATGCCTTATTTTTCATATCTTGACAAGCTAAATCCCTTGTATTTGTCATGGTTTTTTTAAATTTTTTGTTAAAATCTTGATGAATTGAATTAATTTGGTGGTTTTTGCTGGATTTTTGGGCATGGTAATAAGGCTTAAGCCCAGAATGACAGACCACACAATCATGTTCAATTGTGATTAAATAATCAAGCACTTGTCGATATCCAACAGCACGCAGTGCTGGCATATCGGCCGTCAGATTTGGATGCTGCTTAATCAGCTCGATAACTTCTTGTAAAAATCCATCCGCCCACATCACCTGAAGCCTTTGTTCGATCCGCTCATGTAGCCAAGCTCTATCTGGCATAACAATAATAGCGTACCAATGCCATTTTGGGTGGTGGCTGATCGCTACTTTGGGCGTCGATTGCCATTCACTTAAGGGCTTACCGGTTTGCATGTGCACCTCAACCGCACGGGTGATGCGCTGTGTGTCTGTAACTTTGAGATTTTGGCAAATGACAGGGTCATGTTGTTTTAGGTAATCATATAACGCTTTATTACCCATTTTATCGTGCCAAATTTTGACCTGATTGCGGATAATTGGATTGGTTTGCGGTACTGCGGATATCCCATCAAGCAGTGCCATATAATACATCATCGTTCCGCCGACCAAAATAGGGATTTTATTGCGTGCATGAATCTCGCCAATCAATCGCTCAACATCTTGCACAAAATTTGCGACGCTATAGCTTTGGGTGGGCGGCAAAATATCTACCAAATGATGCGGATAAGCGTTTAGCTCATCTTTGGTTGGCTTAGCCGTGCCAATGTCCATACCTTCATATATCAATGCACTGTCAACAGAAATCAGCTCAAACCTGCCTGTATCGTACAGCTTAAACGCCAAATCTGTCTTACCGCTAGCGGTCGGAGACATCAAGCAAACGACACTATTATTTGGCAAATCCGTATAATGCGGCAGATTCATCATACTTCCTCAAGGCCCATCAAGGTAACGACTCTTTTATCATCAAGCTGGCGGATGATATCAATGTGATAATCAGGCTTGGGTAAAACCTGACTGGCACGGCTTGCCCACTCAATAATAACAAGGCTGTTTGGTTCATCAAAGTATTCATAAAAGCCAATAAAATCAAGCTCCTCAGGGTCATTTAAGCGATATAAATCAGCGTGATAAACAGGCTTTAACCCCCCTTGAATATTAATTTGATAAGGCTCTACCAGCGTGTAAGTGGGGCTTTTGACAGCACCTTTATGACCCATAGCTTGTAGCCAATAGCGTACTAAAGTCGTTTTGCCTGCACCTAAATCACCTGACAACCACACACTGCCCGATAAGTTCATCTGAGCCAATGTTTCGGCAAGTACTTGGGTGTCCGCCTCACTGTGTAAGGATAAGGTTTGACTGTTCATACTTGAACCTGCAAATCCACTTTTGGATTGACAAATGCGTCACCTTTTAGCAGCTTATCATACATCTGAGGGTCGCTCCACTCCGATTTAACTTGCTCGCTGAACTTAAAATCAGCTAAGTGAAGTACGCCCATTTGTTCATTTTCAACATCTTGCTTAAAGCACTGAGCATAGCCTGTTGCTGTCTCATGGACAATGACGGAATAAACGCTGATATCTTGTTCACCGTTTTGCATAACAGTTTGATTCAAAATGGCATCTGCCCAAAAGAAAATCACTCGACTAAACTGCTCAGCTGAAGGTGATACAGGCAAACTTACCCAACGCGCACTAAAGTCCTTGCAAGCTTGGATATAGCGTGTATCGTCCTGATTCCAAAAGGTGATGGCGTGGTCAAAACTGTCTATGATATCTTTGATATGGTGCTTTAATAGCCCAAAATCATAAACCATTTGACCGTGATCAAGGCGATGTGCCTCCAAAATCAGTTCAACTTCATAACTATGCCCATGTATGGATCGTTTACAGCGATCGGATGAACAATTACGCACAATGTGTGCATTTTCAAATTTAAACAGTTTGCGAATTCGCATAATAAGCCTTTTTTATTGTCATCTTATGTTTGTTTGGCATTATTATATCACAGGTGATTTTTGACAAAAAGCAAAAACGCAGCAAGGCATTTGCGTTGCTGCACTGTGATCCAAAGCTTAGGTTAACTAAATGCTAACAATCGATCGCCATCTTTATCAGCAATGCGTGTCGTCAAACCCATGGTATTTAGTAGATTGATAAAAGGTCTGGCATCTAGCTCTTCAACATTGACCATTGTACCTACATTCCATTCACCACTGGCAATCAAAAGTGCTGCTGCAACAGGTGGCACACCTGCGGTATAAGAAATACCTTGACTACCGACCTCGGCATAAGCGTCTTCATGATCGATGATATTATAAATAAATATCTCTTGAGTCTTGCCGTCTTTTTGCCCCTTAACCTTATTACCAATACAGGTCTTACCTGTATAATGTTCAGCAAGACTGGCAGGATTAGGTAAAACCGCCTTGACGACTTTTAGAGGCACTACTTCTAAACCTTCAGCCGTTGTGATCGGCTGCTCTGATAAGAGACCAAGATTTTTTAGCACGCTAAACACATTAATATAATGATCGCCAAACCCCATCCAAAAACGGATATTAGGCACATTTAAGTTTTTGTGCAAAGAGTGCAGTTCATCATGCCCGCTTAGATAGCTGTTTTGAATACCGACGACTGGTAAGTCATCTGTCCGCTTGACTTCAAACATTTGGTTGGTCTGCCATTGGCTATTTTGCCAAGAATAAACCACGCCAGTGAACTCACGAAAATTAATCTCAGGATCAAAATTGGTTGCAAAATATTTGCCATGGCTACCAGCATTAATATCAATGATATCAATATCGGTTACGCTGTCTTCATCAAAATACTCAACACCCAACCGTGCGTATGCATTGACAACACCTGGATCAAAGCCTACACCCAAGATGGCGGTTGCACCTGCTTTTTTGAAGGCTTCTCGTTTTTTCCATTCATAATTTTCATACCAAGGCGGTGTTTCGCAAATTTTATGCGGATCTTCATAAATGGCAGTATCTAAATAATGCGTACCTGTTTCGATGCACGCATCCATCACGCTCATATTAATAAATGGTGAGCCAACATTAATCACGATATCTGTATTTGTTTTGCGGATCAATTCAGCCACAGCGTGATGATCTATCGCATCTACAGCATGCGTATGCAAAACGGCATCACGCTTAAAACTGCCCTTTTTGGCGACATTTTTGGCAATAGCTTGACACTTGTCAATCTTGCGTGATGCGATGTGAATTTCCCCAAAAATATCATTTGCCATTGCACATTTGTGTGCAACCACCTGAGCGACACCACCTGCACCAATGATGAGTACATTTTTTGCCTGAGACATCAATCCTCCTTAATGCCCAATGAATGAAATGAGCTTATCAATATTTGTGCATGAATTAAAAAGGAAGACTTCAAGGAAAATTCACACACCCAAATTATTTGCTATTGATGATAAAGCCTTTAATAATAGCGATTGTTTGCCTGATTTTCAAGCAGCTAGGCAATCATTTATTCTTCAAAGCAATGTTTTATTTAGGATAGACTGGCTTTATAATCTTCATAATCAAATTGACGCTGAATCATGATTTCACCATCTTGGCGAATAATCACAATTGATGGCATATCAACGCCATTAAACCAATTTTTCTTAACCATCGTATAAGCAGCGGCATTGCCAAAAGCGACTTTGTCACCAATCTTTAAAGGTTCATTAAGCGTATAATCTCCAAAAATATCACCCGCCAAACAGGATTTGCCATAGATCCTTACTGAGGTTTCATCTGCCGATGTGCCATCAAAATCTACACCTGTGATATCATAGGATGTTTCATTGACATAAGCCAGCGGTGAAGATTGACGATAAATGAGTAAATCTAACATATGTGCCTCAATGGAAGCATCAACCACTGCCAGCGGCTTATTATTATACATCACATCAAGCACGCTGGTCACAAGAACAGCACCTTGGTGTACTGACGCTTCCCCTGGCTCAAGATAAATTTGTACACCATATGTTTCGCTAAAATTCTTAAGCCTATTGATAAATTTATCTAAAGGATAATTTTGGTCAATATAATGGATACCACCGCCAAAGCTGATCCATTCTAAGCGATAAAATAACTCACCAAAGCGGTTTTCTATATCGGTCAAACTTTGGCTAAATGCCTCAAAATCAGTGTTCTCACAATTATTATGAATCATCACACCAGTAATCTGATCCGCTATCGTCATAATGCTCTCAACATCATGCTCGCCCAAACGGCTAAATGGTCTGGCAGGGTCGGCAATGATAAATGATGAGTTGCTGGTTTGAGGATTTAGGCGAAGCCCAACGGGAATATTTTTATCATGAGCCAATTGCCCAAATCTTTTTAATTGATTAATAGAATTAAAAATAATCTTATCACAGCAATCAAGAACTTCCTTGATTTCATGATCGGCATAAGCCACGCTATAAGCATGCGTTTCACCGCCAAAGCATTCTTTGCCCAGTCGCACTTCCTTTAAGGACGAGGAAGTTGTGCCATGCAGATATGGCTGCATGGACTCAAAAACCCCCCAAGTGGCAAAGCATTTGAGTGCAAGTAATGCTTTTGCACCAGACTCATGACAAACCTTTTGCGTGATGCTAAGGTTGTCAATAATGGCACGCTCATCAAGCAAATAATACGGTGTTTGAATGGTTGCTAAACATTGCTTTTGCTTAGGAGTTAATCGAGCAAAAAATTGACTCATGATAAATTCCTTTGATAAAATTCATGGTATATTTTAACAAAATTTTTGGTAGATATGTTTTAAAAGGTCGATATTGATATCATTTATGCTAAAAATATATTTCTTTTATTGGCATTATTTTGTATATTTTTTGATATAGATGATGGATTGGTATGATATGTTTTTTAAAGCTACAAAAAATTACCGATTCACTCATCTTATCCTACTAAAAATTTGCTAAAATACTCATCAATTTATATTTAGTAGGCTTTGGTTATCAAACCATAGCGATTTAGGATAATCAAATTTAAGATCGAATCATATGGATAATACTCAAACAACCCACCTTTCTTCTCAGCTGCCTAATGCCCAAATGATAAAAAACAGCAATGACACAACTTTTTATCATACAGATAAAACGCAAACGGACACGATGATTTTTGAAAATCAATTGGATGCCAAAGACAGTGGCAGTTGGTTTAATGAAAGCTTGCTTTTAAGTTGGCAACAAACTTTTGGCAATATCAAGCATGGCTATGTCAAAGCAGCTGATAATTTGGTTGATGAGCTTTTGGTCACACTCACCCAAAAGCAAGTAAACGACGCTTTATATCAGTTTGTTACAAAAAATGTTGGGCTGTTGCATAATTTAAAATTGGATATTCATGACAATTGGCTTAGATTGACTTGTACAGTCGATATCATGGGTCTATATACAACAGTGGCCAGTAATTTTGAGCTGGTTCATCTACAGCTAGATCGCCACACTCAGCGGTTGGTGCTTAAGCAAATCGGTGATACAGATGTGATTGAGCTACACAGTAAGCAGTGGTATAAAGCCCCAGCTGCACGACTTGGCGTGGGCTTATACCGTACGCTACTACGCAAAGATCCATTACCTTTTATTTTGAATAAAATTAAAATCAAAGGCATCCCATTTACCGAGCATAAAGGCAATATCATTTATCTTGACATTGGTCGATGGCTAAAAAATAACGATATGATCATGAAAAACCTTAAAAAAGTTCAAATCAATGATGGTTACTTAAAAGCACAACAGCTCTTATTAAAGGTTCAGCCAAATTTTGGTGATATCTTAAGCTTTGGCGATCCTGATGCTGACATCATTACCGAAAAAGATAACCCAAAACACCAAAAAGCAGATTAAGTGAGCGTTTAAGGCGGTCAATTAATGGTCGTTTTTACTGGGTGATATGCCCGAATTTCGCTTTGGCTGATTTAACCTAATACCATAGTTAATCAATTAGGGTAAATGTTCAGCACAGTCAATAAATAATGACAACTGATTTTCATTTTTAGGGTCATAGCTGACTTTGGTTGTGCCGTTTAAGGTGCAGCAACAGGCCAATATTTCATCATCTGCCAAAGTTGCCAACGGTTTTTTAATCAAAGTGATTGACCCAGTGGTTGCCAAGACTTTCATACGGCAAGTACCACAATAACCCTGTCGGCATTCGTAGCGTACCTTTTTATGTTCTGTACGAATCATGCCGTCTAGCAGTGTTTCATTTTCATGCAAATAAAATCGTGTCTCGTCAGTAAATACCCAACCCATATCGCAATCTTTATTTTTCTTGTTATGACTGATTTATGAATTAGGGCTTGTCTTATAACAAGCCCTTTTGGTAATTTTGGTAATTAATTATAGCTCAAAATCGTCCAAATCCACATCATCTAAATCAGAATCAATCTGACCAACCAAATAAGTGGTAATTTCCGTTTCTTGAGGGGCAACCTGAACATTGTCTGAAGACAGCCAAGCATTAATCCAAGGAATGGGATTGCTTTTGGTTTCAAAAATAGCTGGCAATCCAATGGCTGACATACGAGTATTTGTAATAAACTCAATATATTGGCATAAAATATCTCGATTTAGACCAATCATTGAACCATCTTTAAATAAATAATCTGCCCAAGCTTTTTCTTGTTCGGCAGCACTTTTAAAAATCTCAATTGCTTCTTCTTGACACGCTTCGGCAATGGTAACCATGTCAGGATCATCTCTGCCTTGACGCATCAGATTGATCATATGCTGAGTGCCATTTAAATGCAGTGCTTCATCACGCGCAATCATTTTAATAATTTTTGCATTACCTTCCATCACTTTACGCTCAGCAAATGCAAATGAACAGGCAAATGATACATAAAAGCGAATGGCTTCAAGCACATTAACAGCGACAATGCACAAATACAGCTGTTTTTTTAGTTTTGGTAGAGTAACCTCAACGGTCTGACCATCAATCTGATAAACGCCCTCACCATGCAAATCATATAATTTGGCACATAAATGCAAGTCATCGTAATATTTGGCGATATCACTTGCACGCTCAAGAATATATTCATTATCCACAATATCTTCAAAAATTTTACTAGGGTCATTGACCACATTGCGAATAATATGTGTATAGCTGCGTGAATGAATTGTCTCACTAAATGACCAAGTCTCAATCCAAGTCTCAAGCTCTGGAATAGAAACCAAGGGCAATAAAACCACATTTGGGCTACGACCTTGGATGCTGTCAAGCAAGGTCTGATATTTAAGATTACTTAAAAAAATATGTTGCTCATGCGTAGAAAGTTCGGCAAAATCAATACGATCCTTTGAAACATCGATTTCTTCGGGACGCCAAAAAAATGACAGTTGTTTTTCGATGAGTTGCTCAAAAATCGGATGCTTTTGTTGATCATAGCGAGAGACATTCACGGGTTGACCAAAAAACATCGGCTCTAACAAGACATTATTTTTAGTTTGGCAAAAAATAGAGTAACTCATGTGATGGCTCAAATTATAATCAATTGTGATGAAAATAAGATAACTGGTAATAGATAACCCAACCGATTGGGTTTGGCTATTATCGGTTGTTATTTGGTATATTTTAGCATAAATGCATCAGAGTTAAAACCTAATTTATTCTCTTAGTAATTTTGTGATTTGATTTAAATCATTTATGATTAAAGAATTAACCACAGATAATATTTAAATAAAACTGTGGTTAATTCTATAAATTTTATCTAAATAATATCTAAATATTATCTAAGCCATATGCCAAATCTTTGATAATATCACGAGCATCTTCAATCCCTACCGATAATCGAATCAAACCATCATTGACGCCTGCTTCAATGCGTTGCTCAGGTGTCATACGAAAATGCGTGGTGGTGGCAGGATGGGTAATGGTAGTTTTGGCATCGCCCAAATTATTAGTAATACTAATCATACGGGTGCTATCAATCACATGCCATGCCGACGCTTGGTCAGCCACCTCAAAACCAATGATCGCCCCAAATGCTCCCCCCGCCACTTCAAGAGCGGTATGCTGTGATTTGGCAAGCTCATGCGAGGGGTGGTCTGACAGTCCTGAAAAATGAACTTTTTTGACATTAGGGTGGCTGGCCAAAAATTGGGCAACTTGATTGGCATTGTCACAGTGTGCCTTCATGCGTAAGGATAGTGTTTCAAGCCCTTTTAAAAGTACCCAAGCATTAAAAGGTGATAAGCTAATACCGCCTGTACGCACCACACCAAATGCCTTTTCCATCAGCTCATCACACCCAACAAGTGCACCGCCCAAGATACGCCCTTGCCCATCAATGTATTTGGTGGCTGAGTGAATGACTACATCAGCGCCTAACTCCAAAGGCTTTTGGATGGCTGGTGTTGCAAAACAATTATCAACAATCAATAAGGCATCATGTGCATGAGCAAGCGTGGACAAGTAACGCAAATCGGCAATCTGTGCCAAAGGATTGCTTGGACTTTCACAATAAAGCACACGGGTATTTGGGCGTATTGCTGCTGCCCATGCCTTATTATCAAAGCAATCTACATAACTGACCTCTACCCCAAACCCCTGAAAATAACTATCAAAGAGTGCAACCGATGACCCAAATAATTGTTTAGCACAAAGCAAATGATCGCCTGCTTTTAGGTATGCCAAACACATGGTCAAAATGGCACCCATACCAGATGCGGTAGCGACAGCTCGCTCGCCATTTTCAAGTAAAGCTAAACGACGCTCAAAGGCTCTAACCGTTGGATTGGTATGCCGAGAATAGACATTGCCTTTTTTATTGCCATTGAAATGATCGGCTGCATCAGCGGCACTGGCATACACATAACTGCTGGTTGTAAAAATAGCTTCGTTATGCTCGCCTTCATCCGTGCGATGATAGCCGCCTCGAACTGCCAAAGTCTGCTCAAAATAACCAAGACTTGGATCAAGTGCATCTGTCTGCCAATTTGGGTCAAGCTGAGTCATAAACATTCCTTAAATTGGGATTAAACACGGTAAGCATAGCATATTTTTTCTGTGTTTTCATCAAGCATTAGCCCTACTTAGACCGATTTATCAGACTTTTTAATTCCAAAATAGAAAATAAAAAGTCTGATTTGTCGTTGGTTTTTTATGATGAATTTGCGTAAAGTATGCATTATCTGTTTAGTTAGTTTGGATTTATTATGACAACATTGCTTAAAAAAACAACACTGCTGGCAACAGCATTTGGCATCTTTTTTGGCTTAACTGCCTGCTCAAACACTACCAAAACTTCCGCCCAAAATACTGACACGACAACCAGCAGCACAAAAGCGAATCAAGATTCAATTGAGCTTTTGAATGTTTCTTACGATGTGTCTCGAGATTTTTATAAAGCGTATAATGAAGTTTTTATCAATCATTATTTGACCCATCACCCAAATACTAAAATTAAGATCAAGCAGTCTCATGGTGGCTCAAGTAAGCAAGCACTTTCGGTAAAAAATGGACTGCAAGCGGATATTGTCACCATGAATCAAGGCTCTGATATTGAGCTGTTGGCTGATGCCAAATTGGTAGATGGCAATTGGCGACAAGCATTCCCAAACCATGCCATTCCTTTCACCAGCACCATCGTATTTTTGGTACGAGAAGGCAACCCTAAAGGCATTAAAGATTGGAATGATTTGGCAACAAGTGGCACAGATATTATCATCGCCAACCCAAAAACCTCTGGTAACGGTCGCTATGCGTTTTTGGGTGCTTATGGCTATGGCTTGAATGCTTATCATAATGACGAAGCTCAAACTCATGCGTTCGTCAAAGCACTTTTAAGTCGTGTTAAAGTATTTGAAAATGGTGGGCGTGCGGCAACAACGACCTTTGCTCAGCGTGGCATCGGTGATGTCTTAATCACCTTTGAAAATGAAGCAAATGTCATCAAAGGCAAATTTGGCAATGTGGATATTATTTATCCAAGCTACACTGTGAATGCAGAAAATCCGATTGCTGTGGTGAAATCTGTTACCGATAACAAAGGCACAACTGAAGCTGCAACCGAATACCTAAACCATCTGTACAGCGATGAGGCTCAAGAGCTTGCTACGAAGTTTTTCTTAAGACCAAGTAGCCCCGATATCCTAGCCAAACACGCCGATAAATTCCCTGCCATGACAACCTTTTTCCCCAATGATGTCTTTGGAGACTGGGCAAGTATCATGAAAACTTATTTTAGTGATGGCGGCTTATACGATAAGCTTGCCGTCCAAGCTCAAAATCAGTAATTCACTTTTGCTCAAACAGTCGTCAAGCAATCAGTTTGGCGATTGTTTGAGTAAAATTAGATGAGATAACTGTTAAAAATTTGTTATGATTTCACAATAAAACACAACAGTGTTTATCACCTTAAGTATTAAACCATCAAACCGTTTGATTGACTGGGTCAATGATTAGAGCATCTAACAAGCCACCATATAAAACTTGTGCAAGCTCTTTACCTTTTTTAATCTCAGGTAATGGCTGAAGGCCATCCAATATTTTTTGCCAAGGTTGACCTTGGTAGTGATCTTCATACCGACCTGACAGCCAATCATTAAACTGGCTTTCACCAAATTCAAGCTCATTTTTGGCAGTCAAAGCGACGATACTCAGCGAAGTCATCAAAGGTAGCACCAAGGGTATCTGTTTGGCTAATAAACCAATGGCCATGAAGTTTTGTAGTTGCCGCTTAGCAGCCTCTTTGTGAATGGGTTTTAGCTTTAATAAGGAAGCATTATTGAGATGAAAGTCTTTTAAATCATTGCTGGCCTGCCCAAATTGCCATAAGCTACTACCAAGATTTTGTTCAATGTCTTTTTGGTCAGTTTGTCTACTCACTTGCCACGCCAAATGATGCAAATAAAAGCGTAAAAAATGTCCTGCACGCACTGTATTTGGTAGCACTCGCAACCATTGATCGCAGCTGATGGGTAATTTTGCGACAATATCCAGCGGGATATGATTTAGCTCAACTGCAATATATTGCTCTTTGGTTGAACTAATCATTGAAGAATATTGTAATTGCTGCTTCTTAACTTGTAAATCTGTTAGATTTTGTGCAAAATCGTCAGTCAGCTTTGCCAGTTGCCCAACCAAATTATCCAAACTGGTCAAACGATTTGCACCAGCGGGTAGCAAATTATCATAATAGATGCGTACAATGTGAGCAAACGCTGATGCCTTATCATCGTTCATATGAATGGTATCTATGAGCTTATGATAGTCAAACTCATCCATAGACATGCCATCAAATACCCCTTGTGCCATGGCATCAATCAAGGTTTCTTTGAGCTGATATTGACCCAAACCGTCCAAAGACAGCGGCTCTTCTAAAAAGCCGTCTTCTGTGTCATATAGTAGTGGCAGTTTGTGTTTTAAATAGGCTGTGGCAGGATTTTTAAGCGTGTGATAAATCTGATTAAGCGGCATACTGTTTGGCAATTGAATGCCAAAAATGGTTAAAACTTCCTCTAATTGCCCGCTGTCACCTTGTAGGTTATTTTGTAACGCCTCTGTAAGCATCTCATAAATTGTTGTATCAGGTAAACTGATGATGGGCGATTGATTAAAATCTTGATCCAATAAATGACGCAATTTTACCATCATGGGCGATGGTGGTAAGTAATAAGTTTGGGATTGTTTGGCATGCAGAATTTTTTGGGTTAAAAAATCAGCCAACTCATCTTCATCAGAGACCATCTGCTTTGTTTGATAAAATACAGACGCATCAAAGGCATTGGCAGCATGCTCATAAATCAAAAGCTGCTGAACCAATTTTGGGGCGATGGTAGCAAGTTTTGCATGTATTTGATCGGCTTGGTTGGTATGATCCGCCTGCAAGTCAACTGCCCAATCCACATTAGATTTAAAAAATTCAATCAACTCACTGACTGGTGATGCTGGCAATAGCTGAGTGCCGTCATCGGCGACATTGGTATAAAAAATGGCACAAGCATCACGGCTACACAGTATGGCATCTAAAAATGCACCATTGTCATCATCTTCTAAAAAACGATCGCCACGACGCTTAAGCCCAGCTTTCATCAAATCTAGGCGCGCTTGTCGATCTTGCCTAGGGAATGCCGATAAATTCATATCCAGCATCAGCGTCAAGCCAAAAGGCACATTTCTTAAAGCCCCAAAACGCGCAAAAGTGATTGTGCCTGCTGGCTCAGCACTCACCGCTTGAGAGGCAAGCAAACTCGTCATACTCTCAAGCACAAATTCAAGTGTAAGCTCTATGTTTTGAGTAGTTTGTGTAGGATTTTCGGTATGGCGGTGATAATGATGATTGGCACGGATGCTGGCTGAAATACTATTCATCACCTTGAAAATAACACGCATCTGACTGGTTTCATGATATTTGGTAAAGTAGCGATTGATGACACGATGCTCGATATGATGAAGCCAATCAATCACAGGAGCAAGCCGTTGATATTCATCACGAAATTCTCTGAGACCTGTATGAATCAGACACAGCGCCTCAACAATCGGTTGATCAGCTAATGTGACCCCCTCTAAAGGCAAGCTTGCTTCTTGAAATGATTCATCACGCCATTTAAATGGATGCATCAATGAGCTTGGAGATGGTGAATCACAGGGTGTTAAAAACCCTGCCACGATACGATCCAAAGCATAGCTAAAACTATAACGATAATCCAAATCAGCTTCATTGAGTGTCATTGCCAAATGTGCAGCATCAAATCCTCGGTGAAAGCCAGCTGCATCCAACAATTGACAGGCTCGATTGACTGACTCAAAATCAAGCCCCAAACTTTCGTACAATGCTGGCGTCATCAGCCATTCATACACATCATCACGATAAAAACGCGCATTTTTGGCACCAAGTAGCCGATAAAATCCACTGATAGCAGCCATCAGCGAATCTACCTCACGACTGGCAGTACCGGTAATTTTGGCAGGTAGCTTCAGCCCATCCATACCAACATCATCATTAAAAACCAGTCGGATAAGATCTTCGGCCGCCTGAGCTTCAGGTAAATAAACCACGATATCAGATAATTTGCGGTAGCTACCGTCAGAATTTGGCTCATTAAGATAGCGTGCTATGATCATACGAGCCACTTCAAGCTGTCGTTTTAGACTGTGGCAGGCATGGATACTTAGACTGGGCAGGCGTAGAGATTGATCATTTTTATCCAATCCAAGAGGCAACATTAACTGGCTTTTGGTTTTAACTTTTTGTTCCCAAAACGCACTATCTTTGAAGGCTGATACAAGTTCTTGTTGCCACCATTGTTTGGTAGCTTCGCCATCTTCAAGCATTAAAATATCGGATTTTAGCTGATTTAATAAACTTTCAGATTCTTGAACTGGCGATACAAAATCATCCTGCCAGTCAACTTGCCAATCTTTGGGTGTACGATAAGTTTCATAAAATCTGCGATTCACCCCTTCTTTTTCATAATAATAATCACCGCCCGACATATCTGCCAGCATCGCAAAAGTTTCTCGGGACTCTTTACCCAATCTTGATAATAAAACATGACCATAATCTTTTAGATAGACCAAGTTTGGGTTAATAATACGCTGCGTTGCCAGCCAGTTTTTATCAACAATATCCGCCCAAAACATCTTTGATGGATTAAAATGCAATAAATGCACATTCAAATGAACTGATAAGCGTTTTAAAAATTGTAGCTCCAGCAAGGGAATTTGCTGGATAGTAAATAAATAAAGGTGATTAGGCAAGCTTTTATATGCTTCAGCTGCCACACTTTCACCACGCAGCCCATCAAGCACTGCCCAAAATCGCACCTCAAGCGTCTCACGATAAGCATAGACCTCAGAAAATAGCTGTCGCCACAGATATCGTAACAATTTTTCAAGGTCGTGATATTGCTGAATCAGCCATTTGGGTGTTGGATCACTATCGCTATAATCATTGGCAAATCTATCCTTAGTATCGATCATCTCATCGATTGATTCAGGTAGTGGTAAGTCATGGGTCCATGCATGTAGCCATTCGGGTCGATGGGTCAAATATCGCACAAAAACTGATGACACCTCCTCACAGATTCGCCATAGCCGATGCTCTGGAATGCTTTGGTTCTGAGTGTCATAAATTGTCATCAAAAAATCATACAACGGATGCTTATCATCTTGCATAATCTTGATAATCTGCTCATTGGATAAAGTTTTGATAAAGCCAAAAATCCGCCAACGCATGACCGAACCAGACAGTACCGCCACCTCTGGCACCTGCAAGGTATCTGAAGGATGATGATTGGCATCAATCCTAAGCACTTGCTGAATAAGCTGCCACTGATATTGACCCCAAAATTGTGTCATAAAAAGTGTGCTAATCCCAAGCCGTTCAGCAATACTGCGATTGAGCCAATCACCAAGTACCATCGATGGAACAATGACGATAAATGGTGTAAAAACAGAAACACCCAGCTCCTCGCCTTGACGCTGTGCCTGTGTTTGCTGGTAGTAATGAATCAGATGATCTAATAGAATTTGGGTATCATTTGACTGAGTGATTGTAAACATATTATCAAGATAACTCAGTCATCAAATTGCTTTAAGCTCAAGAGCTTGGGCGTATTGTACTGCTTCACGAGCCGCAATGGTTTTTGCCCATCGAATGACATTTTGATAAGTATGTACTTCCAAAAACTTGGCGGCATCGTAGCTATCAGAGACATAAAGCTCTCCTAAGCACAAACGCCCATACCATGGATAAATCGCCATATCAGCGATCGTATAATCATCTTTAATCATAAAGGTATGGTTTGCCAAATGCTGATCTAAGACATCCAATTGTCGTTTGGTCTCCATCGCATAACGGTTAATAGGATATTCCATTGGCTCTGGTGCATAGGCATAAAAATGACCAAAACCACCGCCCACAAACGGTGCTGAACCCATCTGCCACATGAGCCATGAGTAAAGTTCTGATAACTGATTGAGATTAGTTGGGATAAAGGCGTTATGTTTTTGGGCTAAATACAATAAAATCGCCCCGCTTTCAAAAATATGAGTAGCAGGCGTGGTACTTTGATCAAGCAATGCTGGAATTTTGGAGTTTGGGTTAATTTTGACAAAATCCGATCCGAATTGATCTCCTGCCATGATATTAATCTTATAGGCATCATATCCTGTGATTACCCCAAGTTGTTTCAGCTCCTGCAGTAAGATATTCACCTTAATGCCATTGGGCGTGTTTAAAGAATATAGCTGATAAGGTAAGTCGCCAACAGGCAACTTCTGCTCATGCGTTGCCCCTGCTGTGGGGCGATTTGTACCGCCAAATGTGCCGCCGTTTTTGGCTTTGATACTTTGATAATCCCAAACTTCTGGCGGTGTATAAGTGTTCATATAATATCCTTTTGCTTAAGTGTTTTTTGAGTTGATAGATATGAAATAGCATCATGAAATGTCGGTATGTATCACTATACAACAAAAAAGTAGCAATTGCATTAGCTTTTTGAGCTTTGTAGGCTGGGTTTTGTTTGCGTATTTTTTGATAAAATGATTAAAATGGTTAGAGTAATCATCAGCTGATGTCCATCTTTTGGTTTTATTATGAACATTTCATGATAAAAATCATCTTTTTAAGATATGCATATGCTTATTTTAAAGTATCATTTATTAAGTTAATTCATATTAATTTATAAAAAAACGCACCGATTTTGATCGATGCGTTGTTAGTCTTAGCGATTAAATTATAACAAGATACGACGCGGATCTGCCAACAATTTTGCAATATGGCGAGTAAAGACCGCAGCATCTGCACCATTAATCACACGGTGGTCATAAGACAGTGATAGTGGCAACATTAGCCGTGGCTCAAATTCTTTGCCATTCCATCTTGGCTGATACGATGCTTCAGATACACCCAAAATACCGACCTGTGGCCAATTTACAAGTGGCGTAAAGGCTGTGCCACCAAGATTACCTTGACTTGAGATAGTAAAGCTTGCACCTTGTAGGTCTTTGGCGGTCAGTTTTTTATCACGCGCTTTTTTGGCAAGTTCACCAATCTCAATGGCAATCTGCTTGATACCTTTATCTTGAGCATCCTTGATCACAGGTACAATCAGACCATCATCGGTTGCTACCGCAATACCCATATTCACCGATTTGTGGATAATAATTTGTGTATTATCATCCGATAAATGGCTATTAAATTTCGGCGTTTGGGTAAGTGCATATGCCACCGCCTTAACAATAAATGCCAAAATAGTCAGACCAATACCCTCTGCCTTGAACCCACCCTTAAGCTCATTACGCAAGCTTTCGGTATCTGTGATATCAGCAAGATCAAACTGCGTCACCTGTGGTAGATAGGTGTTATAGTTTAGCTGCGGAATAGAGACTTTTTGTAGACGAGTGAGATCTTGGATTTCAAGCTCGCCCCAAATCTCTTTATTGCTCATATCTGGTAAACTTGGCAAACCAGAACGCACCTCGGTCGTGCCAGATTTTGCTTGACTGGTAGAACCGCTGATGACTGATTTGACATAGCCAAATAAGTCTTCTTTTAAGATTCGCCCGTGAGCTGCTGTACCTGTCACAGCACTGATGTCCACACCAAGCTCACGCGCAAGTTTACGCACCGCTGGACCTGCGTAAACATGTCGAGCTTTTTCGTTTACAACAGCTTCTGGTAGTTTGGTTTGTGGGCTTTGTACAGGCTTGTTTTTTGATTCAGATGCCACCGCTTGGTTAGCTTTGGTATCTTCTTCTTTGGTTTTTTCAGCTGGTTGCTCTTTATTTGATGATTTTTTGGCTGAAACACCCTTGCTCTTAATCGTAATAAACGCTTGACCATTTGAGACGCTATCGCCTGCTTTGATTAAGATTTCTTCGATCACACCATCAACTGGTGCAGGTACTTCAACTGAGGCTTTGTCAGACTCAACCAAAATCAATGGCTGATCCTTGACAATTTCATCACCAACTGCCACCATAATATCAGCAACTTCAGCACTATCCACGCCAAGATCTGGCAAATGATGCGTTTGGCTACCAGCTGATTCATTTAAGTCAGGCTGATCGTCTTTTTGCTCATCATCACCGATAGATATATCATCTTCATCTTTGACTGGTTGTTTTGTTTGAGGTTCATCGTCGGATTTTGAGTCAGTTTTTTGAGCATCGCCACTTTGATCACTGTCAAGGGTGAACAACAAATCTCCTTCGGAGATATGATCACCGACCGAGATATGAATTTCTTTGATGACGCCAGCACCAGTTGATGGCACTTCAACCGAGGCTTTATCAGACTCAACCAAAATCATATTGTCATTTTCGCTGACGCTATCGCCAACTTTTACCATAATTTCAGCAACTTCAGCTGATTCAACACCCAAATCGGGGGCTTTGATTTCCATCATATTCTCCTATAAATTGGGCAGTTATCAGTGATTGTCATCTTCGACCAGTTCAGGCACAGGGTTTGGCTCACGAGTTGCCTTTGGTGCTGGCGCATCTGGGAAGAAATCATATTGAGGCTGTGGTTGCCATGCTGGTGCTTGGTCGGCGTCGATATCAAAACTGTTGATCGCATCTTGAACCAAGCGAACATCAATGTCACCTTCATCTGCCAATTTTTTCAAAGTTGCCACAACAATATGTTCTGCATTGACATTAAAGAAACTGCGTAATTTGGCTCGACTATCAGAACGCCCAAAGCCATCAGTACCCAAGGTCACATATGGACGGCTGTCAGGTAACCATCCACGGATTTGTTCTGAATAATTGCGTATATAGTCTGTTGCTGCAACCACGATACCTTTATGTGATGCCAATTGACTGGTTACCCATGGGGTTTTTTGGTCGGCGGTTGGGTGTAGGCGGTTGTAGTCGTCACACGCCATGCCATCACGAGTCAGTTCATTAAAACTGGTCACACTCCAAACATTGGCAGTAATACCAAATTCATCTTGCAAGATTTGTGCCGCTTTTTCAACTTCACGCAAAATCACACCCGAACCCAGTAGCTGAACTTGAGTTGAGCCATTATCTTTTAACAGGTACATACCACGCTTAATGCCTTCTTCAACACCCTCAGGCATGGCTGGATGTTCATAGTTTTCATTCATCAAGGTGATGTAATAATAAACTCGCTCACCTTGTGCATACATACGGCGTAAACCATCGTGCATGACGACAGCCAGCTCATAACCATAGCATGGGTCATAGGTCACGCAGTTAGGCACGGTACCAAATAAGATATGGCTATGACCATCTTGATGCTGCAAGCCCTCACCATTTAATGTGGTACGCCCTGCTGTCGCACCAAATAAAAATCCTTGTGCTTGACAGTCACCCGCCGCCCACGCCAAATCACCAATACGCTGGAAACCAAACATTGAATAATAAATGTACATTGGAATCATTGGTAACGCATTGACTGAATAGCTGGTTGATAAGGCAATCCATGCACTCATTGCACCTGCTTCATTGATGCCTTCTTCTAGCATATGACCATCTTTGGCTTCACGATAGCCCATCAAAGCATCAGCATCTTCAGCGACATAGTTTTGACCCACTGATGAATAGATACCAAGCTGACGGAACATGCCTTCTAGACCAAAGGTACGCGCCTCATCAGGCACAATCGGCACAACATGTTTATTTAGACCTTTATCTTTTAATAGGGCTGACAATAAACGCACAAATACCATAGTGGTTGATTGCTCTTTGCCTTTTGAGCCTTGCAGAACTTGATTAAATACCGAAAGCTCAGGAATCTCAAGTGGAATGCGACCACTGCGACGAGATGGCAAATGACCGCCCAAAGCCTCTCGGCGACCCATCAGATATTTATATTCGGCCGAATCTTCACTTGGGCGATAAAAAGGTAATTCTTTGAGCTGTTCATCGGTCAATGGTAAATCAAATCTATCACGGAAGTATTTTAAGCCATTTTCGTCTAATTTTTTAAGCTGATGGGCTTTATTTACCGCTTGGATTTGCTTGGATAAACCATAGCCTTTCACCGTTTTCACCAAAATTACCGTCGGCTGACCTTTGGCTTTCATGGCTTCAGCATAGGCGGCATAGACTTTTTTAGGGTCGTGACCGCCACGATTTAGGCGTATAATCTCTTCATCACTGAACTGTTTTGCCATCTCTTCAAGCTCAGGATACTTACCAAAAAACTCCTTACGAACAAAGGCAGCATCACGAGCTTCATAGAGCTGATACTCACCATCTACCACCTCTTCCATGCGTTTTTTGAGTGCCCCTGAGGTATCTTTGGCAAGTAATGGATCCCAATGATCGCCCCAAATGACTTTAATCACTCGCCAGCCTGCACCACGGAACACCGATTCAAGCTCTTGGATAATTTTACCGTTACCACGCACAGGACCATCCAAACGCTGAAGGTTACAGTTGATGACCCAAATTAGGTTATCCAGCTTCTCACGACCTGCCATTGAGATAGCACCCAAGCTTTCAGGCTCGTCAGTTTCACCATCACCTAAAAATGCCCAAACTTTACGATCCTCATCTTTGATTAGACCACGATTGGTCAGATATTTTTGATTACGGGCTTGATAAATTGACATCAAAGGACCCAAGCCCATGGATACTGTTGGGAACTGCCAATAATCAGGCATTAAATAAGGATGCGGATAGCTTGATAAGCCCTTGCCATCGACTTCACGGCGAAAATTAATCAGCTGCTCTTCAGACAAGCGACCTTCTAAGAATGAACGGGCATACATGCCTGGTGCACCATGACCTTGATAATAAATCATATCACCGCCATGGTTTTCGCTGGGCGCACGCCAAAAATGGTTAAACCCCGTCTCGTACAGTGTTGCTGATGATGCAAAAGTTGCCAAATGCCCACCCAAATCGTCATTATTTTGGTTGGCACGCATGACCATTGCCAAGGCATTATAACGAATCAATGCACGAATTTTACGCTCCATATGCAAGTCGCCAGGATAAGTTGGCTCATCTTCGGCTGGAATGGTATTGATATATGCAGTATCAAGGCGGTTGAATGGTAAACCTTCTTGAACAGCCATGTTATAAAGTGCTTTTAATAAAAACTGTGCACGATCTTTGTCTGCATTTTTTATGACCGATTCAAATGCATCAAGCCACTCTTGGGTCTCGATGTGATCGGGATCATTATAATATTTTGTCATTGAAATTACCCTGATAAAATTACCCATCCATTACTCATGGTGGACTATACACATGAGCAGATACCTGCTCATGCAACCGATTAAAACAAGTTTAATATATAAATATTCCTGTTTATTATAAAAGGATTTTTACCAAAAGTTTATTCACAAAAATAAATACCAATACCAGTTTCATTTATTAAAAAAATAGTGGGGCTAATTAAAAATGAATACCCACTTTATGGCTTACCATGATTTTAGATAGACACACAGTACAGCCCACTTGATGATAATAATGAATCGATATCAGCTATATTTGGTCTAATAAAAATGTCGCAATTTGCCTTATGCCTTGTATATCGTGGTTTTTTAGTGGCAGTCGTGCCAAATTCATCTGCCACTGTTCATCAAACCTTGCCGCCAGAATATCCAAATCTATCACCACTTCATAATCGTATTTGGCACATTTTTTGGCAGGATTGCGTCCACATCGCTGTTCAATTTGTTTCAGCGTTTGTTCAATGTCTGTATATTGCATAGTTTTTGTCAGCATAATATAAGCACAAGCATTATGATAAACTCGCTGACTACGCCCAGTGAAATCTTGTCCACAAATTCGCTGTGATAATACGACTCGCCCAAACTCTTGAAGCGATTTGATGGCACAAGTAAACGCAGCCTTGGCATCATGGTTACTGCCCAAAGCGATAACAATCGCATTTGCATAGGCTTGATTGCTCATACACCTGCCTTGCGGATGATTTTAACACCCACACTATCAGCTTGCTTGATGGCATTGGGCTTATGTATGGTCAGCGTGATTTCACGGCATGGATAATTGGTCAAAACATGATGCGCAATCTTATCCGCCAAGGTCTCTAAAAGCTCAGCTTGCACCTCATGGCACAATTTTTCAATATCCTCACAAACGGCTTTATAATCAATCACATACGCCACATCATCATCGGCAATGGCACGCGTCATATCACAGACCATCTGTACATCGATGATGAGCCTTTGTTTGATGACACGCTCCCAAGCATAGACACCAATCACCGTATCAATATTAAGCCCTTGTATGAACACAATATCGCTCATTTATGCTCCTTTTTTATGTTTAAACATATCCACACTAAACATCAAAAGCCCGACCCAAATTAATACAAAAACCAACAATCGCTTGGTATCAAAAGGCTCGTGATAATAAAAAATAGCCAATAAAAATATCAAGCTTGGCGTTAAGTAATTTAAAAAAGATAAGGTATTAAACTGTACCAGCTTGGTTGATATATTATACAAAAGCAGCGGCACTAATGTCACTGGACCTGCCAACATTAAAAGCCAAATCTCAGATGACACCCAAAACGCCATCGATGAGCTGGCAACATGAGAAAATTGCAACCAAATCAGTGATATAGGTACAAGCAATGCTGTCTCAAGAAACAACCCATCAAGTGCATCAAAAGGCGTTTGTCTTTGAATGACGCCATAAAGTCCCCATGACAGTGGCAACAACATACTCACCCAAGGCAGCCCACCCATCCATACAATTTGAATACCAACAGCGGTGGCGGCCAGTAGTACAGCGAGTTTTTGCATCAACCGCAGCTTTTCTTTGAATATCAACATCGAAAATAGCACGCCAACCAAAGGATGGATAAAGTAGCCTAAGCTTGCTTCAAGTACCTGATCGTGCGTCACTGCCCACACATAAACCAACCAATTTGTTGCGATTAAAACAGAAGCAAGAAAGGTTAAAAACAGCCATTTGGGCTGCTTTTTGATTTGATCAATCCACCTAAAGCGTCTTGCGATTATGATGATCCCAAGCAAGACAACAAAAGTCCAAACCACACGATGAATAATGATTTCTATGGCGTCATATTCTATCAGTGCTTTAAAATAAAGCGGAAAACATCCCCAAATCAAAAAAGCAGATAACGCTGTCAGTAACCCTTTTGGCGTGGTTGTGACTGTTTTTGACATATCAATTACCATGATCAATCGGTAGGTGGATTATTTAACCTCAATAGACAGACCAACACGATTAGCAAGCTCGGCAAAATTTGGAAAACTGGTATTGACTGTCTCGGTACCTTGAATAATAATGTCATCTGTGGCACGGCTGCTTGCCACCGCAAAACTCATCGCAATCCGATGATCGTGATGACTTTCAATCACACCACCGCCAAAGATGGCATTTTTCTCACCTTGGATGCCCCGACCTTGGATAATAATACCATCTTCTAGCACTTTAGAATCAATACCAAGCGTTGCCAAGCCATCTGCCATCACTTGGATGCGATCAGACTCTTTTACTCTCAGCTCCTTTGCACCAGTCAGCTTGGTGACACCATACGCACAGCTTGCTGCGATGAATAATATAGGAAATTCATCAATCGCAAGCGGTACCAAATGCTCTGGTATGTCAATACCCTGTAAATCAGAAGGCCGCACCGTAATATCAGCAATCGGCTCGCCACCCACAACAGTTTCATTCATCACTGTGATATCAGCACCCATCAAGGTTAAAATATCAATGACACCTGTGCGAGTTGGGTTCATGCCCACTTTTTCGATAGTTAGCCCTTCACCGCCACCAATGGCACCCAGCACCATAAAAAATGCTGCACTGGAGATGTCTGCTGGCACAATAATGTCTGTGGCGGTTAATCTACCACCACCTGCCACGCTGATTTTACGCCCATCAATTTGCACAGGATAACCAAAGGCATTTAGCATACGCTCGGTGTGATCTCGGCTCACTTCTGGCTCGGTGATGGTTGTTGTACCCTTAGCCCATAGACTTGCCAAAATCAGACAAGATTTAATTTGGGCAGAAGCAACAGGCAATTGATATTCGATGGCATTGAGAGTTTGTGAGCCTGTGATGGATAAGGGCGCCGTGCCTTTTTCGCCTGTTGATTGGATTTTGGCACCCATATTACGCAGTGGTACAGCCACTCGCTCCATCGGACGCTGAGATAGGCTGACATCACCTGTCATCACGCTATCAAAGGCTTGGGCGGATAAAATTCCTGCCAACAGGCGCATACTGGTGCCTGAATTACCCATATACAGCGGAGTTTTGGGTGCTTTTAGACCATCGATACCGACGCCATGAATGGTAACTTTATCGCCATTTCGCTCAATCTTAACGCCCATATCCGTAAATGCTTGCAGTGTTGCCAGTGCATCTTCACCCTGCAAAAATCCTGTCACATGAGTGACACCATCAGCCAATGCGCCAAACATGATTGAGCGGTGTGAAATCGACTTATCCCCTGGTACGCTAATCACACCTGAAATGGCATTTTGTGGCCGAATATGATAACTTTGACTCATAATAGTATCCTTGATGGCATCTGGAGTAATAACAATATTAGGTTTGTGCATCGGTTTTTTGGCGAGCATATGCCCAAAATGACGGCGAGCATGACAAGCCGTGGCGAGCCAATCAAACATTTTTTCAGAATCTTCTTGATCAATGATTTGGCGAAATGCTTGTAAATGGTTAACAAATTCATCTAATGCATGTAAAAGTGTAGGCTTGTTGGCGATAAAAATATCATGCCACATCACAGGATGACTGGCGGCAATGCGACTAAAATCCCTAAACCCGCCCGCTGCATAACGAAAAATATCCAAATTATCATCATGGCTTGCCAACTGATGTGTCAAACTAAAAGCAAGCAAATGTGGTAAATGGCTGGTATAAGCCAAAATCTCATCATGGCGTGATGCACTCATTTGTATAACCTCAGCACCGATTGCCTGCCAGATTTTGGCAATTTTAGCAAAATCGCCTGCATGGCTATGAGTGCTTGGGCATAAAATGACCTTATGCTGTACAAAAAGCTCACCATTTCTGGCGTCAAAGCCCGACCTTTCTGCACCTGCAATCGGATGCCCACCAATAAAATGATGGTACGCACCAAAAATCTCATCAGCCGCTTTAGCAACTGATACTTTGGTACTGCCCACATCTGTGATGATGGCATGACTGGCTAAATCACCCAAATCTATCGCATGCTTTAGCATCTTCATGATCGGATAAATGCTTTTGACAGGCGTGGCAATCATAACCAAATCAGAGCCACAAACTGCACTTAAAATATCTGTGCTACCACTTGAAATCACGCCTGCCGCCAACGCATCATCGATACTTTTTTGATTGGTATCAGCGGCAGTGATTTGACCCACCAAAGGCGTGTTAAGCCGCTGGTTGGCATTGTGTACCGCTTGTACAAATGATGCACCAATCAGCCCCAAGCCGATGACGCACAATTGCTCAAACAACGGCTTTTTTGTATTATCCATTGGATTTTTCATACGCTGTTAATTTAAAAAAGTCATAAAACAGCTTTTGGATAAGAACCCAACACTCGCAAATCCTTGACGAGCGGTCTGATATCTTCGATCGCAGCAGCAACATGCTTATCTTCGATATGGCCATTCATATCAATAAAAAATACATAAGCCCATTTATTCGGACGCTCAGGGCGTGTCTCAATACTGGTCATCGATACTCCATGACGGCGTAAAGGCTCCAAAATCTCAATCAATGCCCCCGCTTTATCTGGACTTGAGACCACGATTGAGGTTTTGTCCTGACCAGATGGTGCAATGTCTTCTCGCCCAATGATTAAAAATCGTGTGGTATTGCCTGGATTGTCCTCGATATTTTCGTATAATTTATGTAAACCATATTCAGCAACAGCCACATCGCCTGCAATTGCTGCAGAATGCCATTCATTTTGAAGGCGACGAGCCGCCTCACCATTTGATGAAACTGCCACTCGTTCAACATTTGGGAAATTGACATCCAGCCAGTGGCGACACTGCGCCAATGCTTGCTGATGGCTATAAATACGGCTAAGGCTCTCAACACGGGTATGCTCTGCCACCAAAAAATTATGATGAATCGGCAGCTCCACCTCGCCAATGATTTTTAAACTTGAGCTTAAAAATGCATCCAAAGTATGATTCACCACACCTTCTGATGAGTTTTCAACAGGCACCACGCCGTACATTGCACTGCCTGCTTCAACTTCACGAAATACATCGGTGATGGTTGTCAAAGATACTGTCGTGGCAGCTTTACCAAAATGCTTTAGCGCTGCTGCATGGGTGAATGTCCCAACTGGTCCCAAAAAAGCCACTTTTTGTGGCTCTTCAAGCTCAAGGCATACCGACATAATTTCACGAAACAAGCGCGCCATCTTTTCGCCAGATAACGGACCTTCATTACGCGCCATGACTGATTTTAATACTTGAGCTTCTCGCTCAGGGCGATAAAAGATGGGGTGATTTTCGTGGTTTTTTTTGGCAACTGCCACTTGCTGAGCAACTTTGGCACGCTCATTGATGAGCGTTTGAATTTTCTCATCAATGGCATCAATTTGGGTGCGATAGCCTTTGATTTCATCGGTATTAACAGGCAAAGACTGGGTAGTTTGGCTCATGACAGCATTCCTTATACGCATTAAAATATGGTTAATAATACACGATTTTAACGATGAGTTGTAGCGATTTTATCAAACTTTATTTTATCTGTAATATCAAATAATTGTTAGATGACATTTAGATAATACACCAAAAATTTCTAGCCAAATACCGTCAATTGTGCTAATTTAATCAACAAAAAGTTGGCAATTTGATCAAATAATTTTCATAAATCATAAATTTTACTTGCAAAAATTCGATACATCTGTAAACTAATTGGGTATTTTATTTACCCAATAACCAAATCTTTTGGGAATTTGGTGGACTTTTGACGGTCAAAGGTGATTATGAAAAAATATCAATGTATTGTATGTGGCTGGATTTATGATGAGGCACTAGGTTGCCCCGAAGAAGGGCTTGCACCTGGTACACGCTGGGAGGATGTGCCTGATGATTGGCTTTGCCCTGAATGCGGTGTTGGTAAAGAAGATTTTGAAATGGTGGAAATTTAAGCCATCATGAGTATCAATCGCCCCATCACACCACCTAACAGCTGGCAAAAATTTGGAGATATTCACTGGTATCCTTCTGATCTGTCAGAACATCTATTTCAGGCTATCATTGATATCGGTGAAGGTATTAAGCTTTGTGTGGAAGCAGGTGGCAACCCCGAGCATCCACCAATGATCTTTATTACAGGCCTTGGCTCACAAATGATGTTTTGGTCAGACCAGTTTTTAAAGCGATTTATTGATGCTGGATTTTTTGTCATACGCTTTGATAATCGTGATACAGGCTTATCAAGTAAAATCCAAATTGATGGTCTACCAAGACTCAATACCTTCAAAATGATGCTAAAAATGCAGGCAGGTCTATCCAATCGCTCAGAGCCAGTTGCCTATACCCTAACGGATATGGCAGAAGATGCAGCACGCCTAATCAAAACCATGCAGCTTCATAATGTCAATCTTGTTGGGGCTTCGATGGGTGGTATGATCGCACAGATTGTAGCAGCACGCTATCCTAAATATATCAAAAATTTAGTACTGCTATTTTCTACATCCAATCGGGCATTTTTAAGACCACCAAACCCCAAGCAGTTCATGACATTTGTCCGCCGCCCTGAAAGTCATTCAGAAAGAGATATGGTTCGCCATAGTGTGTGGTTTATGACAGCGGTTGGATCACCTGGACATTTAGACATCAAAGGCACGCGTGCCATTGCCGAAAAACGCTACCAAAGAAATTTTCATCCATTAGGCGTCTCGCAGCAGCTGACTGCTATTTTGGCATCAGGTTCGATATTACGCTTCACCAAGCAGATCCGTGCTAATACTTTGGTTATTCATGGCAATAAAGATGGTTTGGTCGCACCAAGCCATGGTAAATTTCTTGCCAAAGTCATTCCAAATGCTCGTTTTGTGTTGGTCGATGGCATGGGGCATGACTTACCAAACTATTACTACCCTTATCTGACGGGGCTAATTAGTGAACACTGCCAAGCTTAACGCTTGATGGTGTGATTGCACCATCATTTTGTAAAACTGCTGACAAAAGCTTTGAGGATTTTTATGAAGCACATCACATTTAAAGATGGCAGCACCGCCCCTGTCAATAATATTTATTGCATTGGTCGTAGCTATGCTGAGCATATCAGCGAGCTTGGCAATACACCCACAGGCGAGCCTTTGGTATTTTTAAAGCCAACCACAGCGTTGACCACCGACAACACTCTAAGATTACCAAGCTATTCAGAAGATATCCATCATGAAGTTGAGCTGGTTGTTTATATCAATCAAGATGTGGCAGATGACCAAATCCCTGATCTAAGCTGTATTGCAGGATATGGGATTGGGCTTGATTTGACAGCACGAGATATCCAAAATGCCCTAAAAGCCAAAGGCATGCCGTGGACAACTGCCAAAGGCTTTCGTCATGCTGCTTGGCTGTCTGTCTTAACCAAAGGCATACCAACAACGCATCAATTATCACTGATGGTCAATGGTGATATCCGTCAAGACGATAGCACAGATAAGCTATTATTTGATATGACTTATCAATTGAATTTTTTGCATGAAAAATTTGGCTTGCGTCAAGGTGACATCATTTATACAGGCACGCCCAAAGGTGTTGGCAGGCTTGTCAGTGGCGATACGCTCGTCGCCAAGCTTGATACAGAATCTTACACCATTCATATTATCTAAAGATCACACGCCAAAATAACTGACGATTTTTTTTAGAACTTCATTGGCGATCTTCCAAATTTTTGTTACAATAAACATCAATATTAAACAAATACTTGGGGGAATGATGAATATTTTGGTACTCGGCACAGGAGGTCGTGAGCATGCATTGGCATGGGCTTGTGCAAAAGATGATGCAGTTAAGATTGTCTATGTTGCGCGTGGTAATGCTGGTACTGCTATTGAGCCAAAATTACAAAATGTTGATTTGGACATTGCCGACCATAACGCATTGATCGAATTTTGCCAATCACATGACATTCAATTTATCGTTGTTGGGCCTGAAGCGCCGCTGGTTGCTGGTGTGGTAGATGATTTGCGTCAAGCAGGCATTGCTGTTTGGGGTCCAACGAAATACTGTGCTCAGCTTGAAGGCTCAAAAGCATTCGCCAAAGAATTTATGCAAAAACATGGCATTCCCACAGCGTATTACCAAGTCTTTACAGAAATTGAAGCCGCCAAGCGTTATGTGCGTGAAAAAGGCGCGCCCATTGTCATCAAGGCAGATGGCTTGGCAGCAGGTAAAGGCGTGATCGTCGCCATGGATGAAGCGACGGCTTTTGATGCAATTGATGATATGCTTGATGGCAACAAATTTGGTGATGCAGGCAGCCGTGTGGTTATTGAGCAATTTTTATCGGGTGAAGAAGCATCATTTATTTGTATGATTGATGGCGAAAATATCCTACCGATGGCAACCAGCCAAGATCATAAGCGTATTTTTGAGGGTGATACTGGTGCTAATACAGGTGGCATGGGTGCATACTCACCAGCACCTGTCGTCACACAGATGGTGCATGATAAAGTTATTGAGCGGGTAATTCGCCCTATTGTTGAAGCGATGAAGGTCAATGGCACGCCTTATACAGGATTTTTGTATGCAGGGCTGATGATCGACGAGCATAGCGACCCTTATGTGATTGAGTTTAATTGCCGATTTGGTGATCCAGAGACTCAGCCGATTATGATGCGTCTTAAAAGCTCTTTGACTCGCCTAATCCAAGCGGGTCTTTTGGGGAATTTACCAAGTGAAGCTCAATGGTTGGATCAAGTGGCTTTGGGTGTGGTTTTGGCAAGTCGTGGCTATCCTGAATCCAGCAGCAAAGGCGATATCATTACAGGACTTGACACTCAAACAGACCGCCTAAAAGTCTTCCATGCTGGCACCAAACAATCAGGCAATGACATCGTTACCGACGGTGGACGAGTTTTATGTGTGACAGCACTGGCAGATGATATTCAAACCGCCCAAAAAGATGCCTTGGCTGCCATTGAGAGTATTTATTTTGATGGCATGCAATATCGCCGTGATATCGGCTGGCGTGCCATCAAACGCTGATTTAATCAACAAAAAAGATGGTTTAACCATCTTTTTTAATTTTGTCAAATATCTTTTAGGTTTGACAGATGTTAAATGAATAGAAATTTGCTATAATGCAACCATTAATAACCATATTATTTATTGCATCACAACAATGAGCCAACCAATTAATAAACTCAAAACTTCGCCTTTTTCACGCCGTCTATCGATTGCAAAAACTTCTTTAAACATCGGTAAAAATTGGGCAAAGTCCAGCATGAGCGGTCTTTTAATGACCAAAGAAGAGCGAGAGATTGCCAAGCATACTTTAATGCAAGAGCAAGCGGATTATTTGGTCGGTGAGCTTGGTAAATTAAAGGGTTCGGTCGTTAAAGTCGGTCAAATGCTTGCACTATATGGCGAGCATTTTCTACCCAAAGCGGTCTTAAATGCCTTGCATACACTGGATGCTCAAACGACGCCGCTGTCTTGGCATGTCATTTATGCAACACTCAAAGCAGAACTTGGTGAGCAAATCGCTGACTTTGATATCGACCGCACACCCATAGGTACGGCAAGTTTGGCACAGGTTCATAAAGCCGTGCATAAATACAGCGGTCAAGATGTTGTACTTAAAGTGCAATATCCAGGGGTTGCCGATTCAATTGATTCTGATTTATCTATCTTTAAGCATTTATTAAAAATTACCAATGCAGTACCACAGACCAAAGTATTAGATGCTTGGTTTGAGGAGATTGGTGAGCTTTTGCACCGTGAAGTGGATTATCGGCTTGAGGCAGAAACCACCAAGCGTTTTGCTCATTATTTGGCAGATGATGTGCGTTATGTTGTACCGACAATTTATGATAATTATAGTACTAACCGATTGATTTGCATGAGCTTTGAAGCAGGTATTTCGCTCAATGATCCAATCATCACCACGCTACCCCAAGACCGTAAAAATGCACTCGGACAAGCCGCCATTGAGATTGTTATCCGCGAGCTATTTGAATGGGGCGAGATGCAGACCGATCCTAACTTTGGCAATTATTTGGTACGCTATGAAGATGGCATTGATAAGCTTGTCTTATTAGACTTTGGGGCAATCAAGCAATTTGATGATCATCTTTTGAGTATCGCGCGTGGGCTAATCAGTGCAGGCTATCATCAAGACAAACAACAGATGATGGCAGCCATGACAGGTTATGCTTTTTTTGATCAGCTAAATGGTAAACCCAAATCTGATATGGCAGAAGTGTTTTTGATGGCTTGCGAGCCTTTTGCTCATGCACAGGCACTTAAGACACGCCATGGCGGTCATTCTCTATATTTAGATGAGCAAGGCTTATATATTTGGTCAGGTAGCGATTTATATGCCAGAGTAATGAATACTGCCAAAAATGGCATGCAGTCGCGTGAATTTAGCCTACCACCCAAAGAAATGATGTTCATCAGTCGTAAGTTTATTGGTGCTTATGCCTTATTGGTGGCACTTAATGCACGCACCGACAGTGACGCACTAGTTAAAAAATTTATTAATTAACTCATTAATCAATCTTTAAATAAATGAATAAAATACCAGCACAATTTGGCTTGATGACTTTGTTTTAATCACTTTTTTACTGGTCAATATTTAAAAACTGTAAGGCACCATAAGCTGCCGCACGCCCTGTTGCCATACAAGCGGTTAATAAATAGCCGCCTGTTGGTGCGTCCCAATCAAGCATCTCGCCAGCACAAAATACACCCGACTCTTTGATGAGCTGTAGATCATTGCCTAGAGCAATGCGTTTGATGCCGCCGCCAGTACTGATCGCTTCATCTATTGGTCGAAAACCTGTCGCTTGAACGGTTAAGTTTTTGATATGCGTTGCCATTTTGGCGGTATCTGACCAATCTGCCTTAGGCGTACACTCCCTTAAGACAGCGATTTTAACAGCATCTAGACCAGCTTTTTTGAGTAAGGTATTCAGCGATTTTCTTTTAGTTTGACTTAAAATATGATGAATGGTATCAACAGATTTATCAGGCATCAGATCGACCGATAAATGAACGCCATTTTCTTTTTGACAGCAACGCATTGCCCGATTGAGACGATAAATCAGTCCACTTTCTAGTCCATAATGGCTGATGATGACATCCCCTTGATACGACTTTTTCCCTACACTGATCCGAACACGCTTTAATGGCTGACCAAATAACGGCACCATAAAAGATGACCAATCAACCAGCACGCCGACATTACTGGCATATAAAGGTGTTAATAAATCTTTATCAAACCACTGCTGCCAAGCACCATCACTGCCAAGCGCTCGGTATGACCCACCGCCACACGCTAAGATAACCGCATCATAGTCAGCACAAAAAGAGTCAATAAGCTCCGCCTTAGCATCAAGCTTATCAAAGCTTAATACCCTGCCTGATATCTGAGTGCAGCGATGGCGATAATAAAACTGAACACCCCGACCATTTAGCCGAGATAGCCAAGCACGAACCAGTTTTGAGGCTTTCATTTCTACTGGAAAAATCCTACCAGATGAACCAATGTAGCTTTCGATACCCAAAGATGCCATCCACGCAACGATATGATCGGCATGAAATGACTGTAAATACCCAGTCAGCCAATCATTTGGCGTGTAACGATCCACAAAAGTCTCAAAAGGCTCACTGTGCGAGATATTTAAACCCGTCTTGCCTGCCATCAGTATTTTGCGTGCGGCAGTTGGTTTATGTTCATAGACATCTACCGATACAGGGTATAAAGACAGCACTTCAGCCGCCATAAGTCCAGCAGCACCTGCCCCAATCACAGCAATTTTTGGTTTCATATAACCTGCTCTTTTGCAAGCGTATCATCAAATCTGGTCTGATAGCAGGCAGGTTTGGTAAGAATAATTTCTTGACAAAGCTCACCACGAGCCAAATATTTGATCTCAAAGTGCGTGCGTGCTGATGTTGAATCAATGGCACGCTTGGTATAAGGCAGCTGCCAAACTTCGTCCAACAGCTGGCACGCCTCATCCATATAATATTCAATATTACTGGCAATGATGACAAATCCCCCCGCTTTTAGACGAGATAATAAAAATTCAAAAAATGGCATATTCAGCCAACGCTGATTTTTATTATGCGGTTCAGGATTTGGATACAAAATAAATACGCCATCAAGCGAATTGGGTGCAATAAAATGCACACAAAAGGCAATGGCGTCAGCATGAACGAAGGTTAAATTATTTAATTCGCCAAGAGCGGCTTGTTTTTGAAATGCGTTAAATTTTTCACGAGTTCTTTCAATGGCGATCAAATGCTTGTCTTTATTTGAGCTGGCAAATTGTATGGCGTGCTTGCCCTTACCTGCACCAATTTCCAAAAAAAGTGGTGTGTTTGAGGTCAATGATTGAAAAATGCTTTGTCTGTCTTGGTCTTGGACAGTTTTTGGTGCATGTAAAAATTTGGCGTCAAATAAACGGTCAAAACGATGGCTTGGTGTGTCATGATGAATCATAAACAATCTAATTTTCGGCAAATAAAGCATTATATCACACTCAAAGTCTCTGGATAGACCAAAAAATTCGCACAAAATCCTTCAATGATTTATAATAGTCTAATTACTATCAATCATACGAGCAAACACCATGAGCCAACTTAATATCGCTTATACCGACGGCGCCTGTAAAGGCAATGGAAAACAAGGCGTATCTGCAGGCGGCTGGGGTGTGTATTTGCATTATTTCAATGGCGATGAGCGACATCTGTGGGGCGGTGAGCCTGATACAACCAATAATCGCATGGAATTGATGGCTGCCATCACAGCTTTGGAGGCAACGCCTGCACAAATTCCTCTGCAGCTTTGGACAGATTCAGGCTATGTTAAAGATGGCATAACTCAGTGGATTGGCGGTTGGAAGTCGCGCGGTTGGAAAAAAGCAGATGGCAAGCCTGTCTTAAATCAAGACCTGTGGCAAAGATTGGATCAACTGACCCAAAATCGCATTATTGATTGGCAATGGATCAAAGGCCATGCTGGTCATGCTGGCAATGAGATGGCAGACCAACTGGCCAATAAAGGCGTTGATGGTTTTGGAGATGAGACCTTCCCCAATCTGACCGTTCACAATGATGAAAATTTTATGATAAATACACCCAAACCAAAACACCCCTATGCTTACAACACCATCCAAAACCCTGATTATGATGGTGATACCAGTCGTACCAATACTGATTTTTGGCCAATTTTACCCAAGCCTGACAATCGAGACGCACCCGAAAGACAGCTTATCATGGATACTGAGACCACAGGTTTTGATGAAGCTGGTGGTGATCGTATCGTTGAGGTCGGAATTGTTGAATTGGTTGGGCGTAAATTTACAGGTAATATTTTACATGTGTATATTAATCCTGAAAAACACATGGATGATGAGGTCATACAAGTTCATGGCATCAGTAATGAGTTTGTGTCAGATAAGCCCAAATTTGCTGAAGTTGCTCAACAAATTTATGAATTTATGGCAGGCAGTGAGGTCATTGCACACAATGCTACCTTTGATATGAGATTTTTAAACATGGAATTTAACCGTGCAGGTTTAAGTAATTTTGCAAACAGTGTTAAAGTTACCGATACACTAGCACTCGCCAAACAAATGTACCCTGGTCAAAAAAACAGCTTGGATGCCCTAGTAAAACGGCTTGGCGTTGGTCAAAAAGATCGTACCTTTCATGGGGCGTTGCTTGACTCGGAGATCTTAGCTGAGGTGTATTTGGCGATGACAGGCGGTCAAATCGCAATGGCAATTGACGATGATGACACTGGTGGTAGCAATACTCGTAGCACAGGATCTGTATTTTATGATTTATCTCAATATGCAGGCTTACTGACACCTTCTGAGTCTGACATCGAGGCTGATGCTCTATGGCGAGCCAAGGTGTTATCATGACAGCTCACATTTGGATCGTACAAGGCGATGGTATTTTATGTACAAGCGATGGTTTGCCATTTGTGCTTAAGTTGTCCGATGTACCAACCAAAGCCATTCATTTGGGTTTTACCGAAACGCATAATAAGCAGTCTTTACTTTTGTGTTCACCAAACCAGTTGCCGATTAGTCATGCCATGGATATCAATGATGCCATCAAGCTTGGGTTGATTTTTGCTTATGGTGACGGCTATGATACCAAAACGGTCAGAAATCTAAAAATCGTCAGTTTTCGTGCATTTTTGACTGTGATGGATAATAAGATGCTAAACTTGATGGCTCGTGCAATCATGCTAATCAGTTGGCACAATGACCATCAGTTTTGTAGTCGCTGTGGTGTTAAGACGACACACCACCCCCAAGGGGAGCATGCCAAAATTTGCCCAAAATGCCGTCATCATGCCTACCCTAGGGTACAGCCTTGTATTATTGTTGCCATCACTCGCATTCATCCCAAAACCCATAAACAACAAATTCTTTTGGCACATCACCACCACCATAAAAGTGGCATTTATGGCTTGATTGCAGGCTTTGTTGAAGTTGGTGAAACGCTGTCCATGGCGGTTCATCGTGAAGTATATGAAGAGGTGGGGCTATTGATTGATGATATCCGATATTTTGACAGCCAGCCTTGGCCCCATCCAAGTAATCTGATGGTTGGCTTTATCGCCAATTATAAAGAAGGTCAAATCAACATTCAGCGTAATGAACTTGTCGATGCCCAATTTTTTGATATTGATCAGCTACCACCCATTCCAAATCAAGGTACCATCGCATACTCACTGATTCAAGCGGTGGTAACTGCCTAACCAATAAGATATCATGATTACATACACGACAGAACGCTTAGACAATTTACCCATCTTATTTCAGCCATTAAACTTACAAAGCTTAAGCAATGCTGATCGTCAGAGCATTGCCGCTATTGATGCTGCTTTACCGCAAACTCAATGCGGCTTATGCGGTCATCATGATGGCTGCCTGCCCTATGCTTATGGCATCGTCATGCACGGTGAAGCGATTAATTTATGTGTACCAGGTGGTCAATCTGTAACCGATACCATTGCAAATATACTAAACAGACCCACCAAGCTGGCTACCCCAAGCCAATGGCAAATTGATCCACTAACCAACCGACCCAAAGAAGTACGAGCCATCATCCAAGAAGCGGACTGTATTGGTTGCACCAAGTGCATACCTGCCTGCCCTGTTGATGCCATCGTCGGTACCGCCAAACATATGCATAGCATCATTACCGATCTATGTACTGGCTGTGAGCTATGCTTAGCACCCTGCCCTGTAGATTGTATTGATGTCATACCGCACTTGCGTCAATTAAGTGATACCGACAGAATCACAGAACAAAATCATCTGCGTCGCCGTTATCATCAGCATCTTGACCGAGTTGCCACGACCATCGAACAAGGCACAAAGCCAGTTGTTAGTACCATTGAATCTGCTATGGTGAATGCACTTAACCAACGCCAAAATACTGAGATTGATGAAATCCATGCTAAAAATGCAATTGCTGCGGCCAAGCTACGCACCCAAATTAAAAAAATTAATAAACAATTAACGCTCAAAGCTGATGCAGACCTACAAAATAAGCTTGACAAGCTAAATGCTAAGCTCAGTGAACTACAGCCCTGACGCTCAGTGAGAGTGCAACATGATAACCAAGACTAAAAAAGCACATCAGCATTTAGAAGTAATCAGACGGCTTGAAGCTCAAAATTATATTTTTACCCAAGATCCAAAAATCATCACCGAGGCTGTTAAGTTGGAAAATGGCACAGCATTTGATAAGCTATTTATCCGAGCCCAAAAAATTGACAGCGATGCACGCATTATGGCGGTATTATCAGACACACAGCATAGTATCTTAAGTATCATCAGACTGATTTATCTGCTTTATTTTATCGTCGCTGTCATTGGCGTTGCAAGTCTGCTTGGCACTCAAGCGATTAACTTTTTTTATTTGATGGTAGCGTTATTAGGTTGGCATACACTTTCTTTAGTTTGGTGGCTGATATCACTTGCATTTTTGCACCGCCCATCGATGCTTAGCGGCGTCGTGGAATATATCACCCTTAAAAATAAGCTGCTTGAGAAGCTAAGTGCTCGTGATAAAAATATCCAAAAAGTTTGTTTTAGCGTCTTAAATGATACAATGAAACCCATCAAACGATGGCAGATTGCCAGTATCTTACACGGTGTTTGGCTATTTGGCTTAATGGGCAGTATCTTGGGCATGCTGGGCTTATTTTTATTCAAAAGCTACAGCTTTCATTGGGAATCGACACTGCTGACTGAGCATCATTTTGATCGTTTGATAACTATCATTGGCTATATCCCCAGTCAGTTGGGGATTGTGTTGCCCAATGCGTCAAGTCAGACACCTGCACAATTTGCCATATTGGCGATGACAAGCTTTATTATCTATGCGATTTTGCCTCGTTTGGCAGCATATTTATATAGTCGCATCAAAGCACGCCAACAGTTTCGTATTGATACCAAAGCACCCTATTATGCCAATTTGATGAATTTTTATCGTCAAACCATCATTAATGCAGACGACTATCAGTCGCCTAAACCTGCAACGATTACACCTATTTTATTGAGCGATCGATTAGTCATTGCTGCACTTGAAAAGCCTTATCATCATCCAATTCCAATCAATGTCATAAAAGATTTTGGTGTGATTGATACGCACGAACAAATAAAGACGCTACTTGCAGACGCTCTGAGCTTATCGGCACAAATTTATTTAATTATCAATACCGATACCGCACCTGATCGTGGCATAGTGCGTAAAGTAGAACGATTGACCAGCCATCAATTCGGCATCATAGCGATGCTTGTTGGTGAGCAGATACACGATGATGCTTGGAAAGTGGTACTAAATGAACGCCGTATCCCAATATTTCATCACTGATTAACCAAAGGAGAAAACATGCCGTTATTTGTCATTATTGGTCAAGATGTCGCTGACAGCCTAGATAAGCGTACCAAAGCCAGACCTGCACATCTTGAACGCTTAAATACGCTGATGGCACACAATCGGCTCATTCTTGCTGGTCCCACACCGATCGCACATGGAGAATCTGCCATGAGTGGTAGCGTGGTGGTGGCTGAGTTTGAGGATATTCATGCCGCTAAAGCTTGGGCAGAGGCAGATCCTTATATCATCGCAGGCGTGTATCATCATGTCGATATCAAGCCTTTTATCCAAGTTCTTCCTAAGTCATAGAGGCAGCTGATGACAGACACACTGAAAACCGCTGATATCGTATGGAAAGAAGATCACAATGGTTGTCTTGTCCCCACATCACAGCATTTTGATGATATTTATTTTTCACAAGCTGGTGGTTTAAGCGAGACTTACCATGTGTTTATTCATGGTAATCAGCTAACCGAACGATTTGGTCAGTTAACTGAAAATGAGCGTTTTGTGATTGCTGAAACTGGATTTGGTACAGGATTAAACTTTTTGGCAGTTTGCCAGCTTTGGCAAAAAATAGCCCCAAAATCTGCTCGATTACACTTTATCAGTACCGAAAAATATCCGCTCGGTCATGATGATTTTGCACAAGCATTATCTGTATGGCGTACTGATGACAGTTTTGGCGATTGGGTAGATGCGTTGATTCAGGTTTATCCACTGCCTTTGGTAGGATGCCACCGTCTGCATCTGGGTGAAAAGATTACTTTGGATTTATGGTTTGGTGAGGCTTTAGATACCCTTCATGAAATTGGCAATAATCAACATGAGCATAGCATACGCATTGATGCTTGGTTCTTGGATGGTTTTACCCCTGCCAAAAATCCAGATATGTGGAGCGATGCACTATTTAAGGCAATGGCACAGCTTTCACATCGCAAGACCACAGTTGCAACCTTTACTGCAGCAGGATTTGTACGCCGTGGCTTGATTGATGCAGGGTTTGATATGGTTAAATCGGCAGGCTTTGGGCGAAAAAGACAAATGTTATGCACAGCACCAATGCCAAATCAGCCTAACTTAAGCCATTATCAGATAGGTTTTAAGCCTAAAAAAATCGTAATTATCGGCGGCGGTATCAGCGGCGTAAGCACCGCTGCTGCCTTGAGCCACCGTGGGCATGAGGTGCATTTGTTTGAGCCTGATGATATTATGGCAGGTGCTTCAGGCAACCCGTGTGCATTATTTTCACCCAAATTAACCTTGCTGGATAATGCCTCCAATCACCTGCCTACGGTCAGTTTTTTGTATTCATATCGCCATTATAAAGCAATGAATTTGCACTCACAAATATTTGATCAGATTGGCGTTCTTGATTTTTTATTACCCAGTCAAAAAACTGCCAAAAAAAGACAAGCACTGATTGATGAATATCCAAAATCATTAATCAGCACCTACTATCCACAAAAAGACAGTTCTGCACTTGGCCAAGATCTACGACAAACAGATATCGTTGCACACATTCCCATGGGTGGTATTTTATACCCGATTAACATTGCCAAGTTACTAAAAAAGCATTTTATACATCACCCTTTTAAGGTCGTACGCCTTCAAGAGCAAGAAAATAGGGTGGTATTGACAGCTTTTGATGGGCAAAGTCATCAAAATTTCAGCTTTGATCAAGTCGTGATCGCTGCAGGATTTGCCAGCCATTTCATTGACAATCGGCTGTTTAATTGCCGAAAAATTCGTGGTCAAGTTACTTGGCTTGCTCTTACCAACAGCGATGATCCAAAAAAGCCAACCGAAGCGACCAACGCCATCAAATACGACGGTTATAGTACCGAGTTTTTTGACCCTAAGAGCCAATCAAAATCTTTACTATTTGGTGCAAGCTTTATTCGCAATAATACAGAAACAAAGCTAAGCGATGATGAGCATCTTAGTAACTTTCAAAAGCTCAGCCAAGCTTTGCCCAACTATTGCAATTCCTTGAATATCTCTAAAGATACTCATTTTGAAGGTCGTGTTGGGATTCGTGCCCAAACACCAGATTATCACCCTTTGGTCGGTAAACTTTCTAATAGCGACCATATTTTTTGTCTGTACGGCATGGGATCTAAAGGCTTTAGCTTTGCCCCTTTTTGTGCCGAAATATTGGCTGATCTGATGGATGGAGGCATTTTGCCCGTGTCATCTAAGCTATTGGCGAAACTATCGCCAAACCGTGATCGGCTAAACACGCCCATCCAAGAAGAAGATTAAAGATATCTTTGGTTTTAATTATTTGGGCTGATTATAATAAATTTGGAAAAATGGTTCTTAAACCTGCCACAACGATTTCTATCGCCAAGGCTGCCAAAATAATCCCCATAATACGATTGATGATATTTAAGCCAGTATCGCCAAGCAATTTACTAATCCGCCCTGCTGCCATTAAAGACAAATAGCATAAAATACTGATGCATAAGCCTGCAACAATGATGAGCGACATTCCCACAACACCACTTACTTGAGATGAGTAGATAATGACGGTGGAAATACCGCCAGGCCCAACCATCATTGGTATCGCAAGCGGCACCACAGCAATGCCAGTCAAAGAGCTTGGATCTTTTACCTTGGGCTGGGATAATTCCAGCTCATCTTCATTGGGTTTGACAGGATTATTACCATCATTCATCATGCCAAGTGCAATCAAAAATAGCAAGATACCGCCTGCAACTCGAAACGACCCCAACGAGATGCCCAAACCACGCAACATGATCTCACCAAATAATGAAAAAAATGCAATCGCAATAAACACTGTTGCACTGGCAATCCGTGCAACACGGCGTTTATCTTCATAGCCATAGCCATTCGTAAAATTAACGAACATTGCCAAAGCTGCCGATGGGTTAATCAGCACGATAAAGGCTAGAATAATTTTGATAATCTCAACTTCCATTCATTCCTCGGTACAGCAAATTTATATCAATTACGGTTGCTCATTTTATCATGCTTTGGTCGTGTTTGTATTGATGAAAGGACTTTACCTAAAAAATAGTTGAAATATGTCATAATTTGGAGTATCTTTCTTGAAACTTTATCCAATGAAATACCATATGAATAATAATCAAAATGCCGTTGTACTATTTTCAGGTGGTTTAGATTCGACCACCTGCCTGTACTGGGCAAAATCACAATTTAAAACCGTCACTGCGGTCAGCTTTTGCTATGGCCAACGCCATTCAAGTGAACTTAATGCCGCTCAAAATATCACCAAAAAGCTTAGCGTTAGACATCATGTCATTGATATTGATATCGCAAAACTTGGCGGTTCGGCATTGACCGATATGAATTTATCGGTACCAAATCACGATGAGTCTGTCACTTACAGCGACGCTGATCGGGTCGCACCGATTACTTATGTACCCGCACGCAATACCATCTTTTTATCTTATGCGTTGGCAGTTGCTGAAGTGACACAAGCATCCGCCATCATCATTGGCGTAAGTTCGGTAGATTATTCAGGATATCCTGACTGTCGCCCTGACTATATCGCTGCCTTTGAAACTATGGCAAACCTTGCTACCGTTTCAGGTAGGCAAGGCAACCACCTATCCATTATTGCACCATTACAAAATTTATCAAAAGCCGATACCTTAAAGCTTGGTATCTCATTGGGTGTGGACTACTCACTGACCGTTTCATGCTATCAAGCCGATGCGTTGGGCCATGCGTGTGGTCACTGTGACAGCTGCCATCTGCGTAAACAAGGCTTTATGGATGCTAAGATTGCCGATCCAACACGCTATCAATAAAACAGATTCATTCATTACCATAAATTAAGCCCTGTTTGGTAACAGGGCTAATCATGTTAGTAAAATCAAATACCAGCTAAGATTTTACGAAGCTTATCATTAGGATTGGATGCATTTGTAATTGAACGCCCTATGACCAAATAATCTGAGCCATTTTGTAGTGCTTGAGCTGGTGTGCAAATGCGAGCTTGATCATCTTTGGTATCCTCTACCAAGCGAATACCGGGCGTGATTAGTCTAAATTGTTTGTCAAATTTTTGTTTCAGAAGCTGTGCTTCTTGAGCTGAACAAACAACGCCGTCCAATCCTGAATTATAAGTTAATCCTGCCAAATGGCATACCTGCTCACTCACCGAACGCTGAATGCCAAGCTCGGATAAATTGGCTTTTGTCATAGAAGTTAGCACAGTAACCGCAATCAACAATGTATCATAGCCCCCATCTTGTAAGCGGCTCTTACACAAACGCATCGTATCAGTGCCAACCATGGCATGGATATTGGTCATCCATACACCCATATCAGCTGCCGAAAGTACTGCTTGTGCTGTGGTATTTGGGATATCGTGGAATTTTAAATCTAAAAAGACCTCAAAGCCACGCTCATGAAATGCCTGAATGATTTGGATACCACATACGGTAAATAACTCTTTACCCACTTTTAGGCGGCACAGTGCTGGGTCTAAGCTGTCCGCCAAGGATAATGCGTCGTTTAAATTATGCTTATCAACAGCTACAATGATGGGTGAGGTAATCGCCATAAAATATCCTTGTGACTAATCATAAAAAGCCGTAGATGGTGGCTTTTTATTGAATTATGACGGCAATCATAGCATATTTTAATGGCATTCGCAATTTAGAATAACAGCCATCATTAATCGGGCGTTGAGTTATAAATTTGGATGATGATAGCCATCATTGGTAACTTGTTGTAAAGTAGCATCAGCCAAGGCTGGCTTATTTGTCCGATACTCAAGTTCTAATCTGCGAATTTCTTCAGCTTGTTGTGCCAGTTGAAGATTAGCTTCACTAAGCTTGGCTTGAATGGATGCTTTTTCTTTTTTGAGACGACTGATTTCCCACTTATTTTGAAAAACACGAAATAATAACAGTGCAAGCAAAATCCCAATCAAAATGCCTAAAAAAATTGTTGCAACTAAAACTAAACCCAAGCTCATATTTGCAACACTTGAAAATAATAAATTAACAGCGATTGCTTGATTATTGAGAACGACAAGTGCCAAAGAATAAGCAAATGCCAGCACCAATAGGATAATTAAAATAATATGCATAATTAACTCTTCATTTAGTCATTCATTAACCAAATTTACTGATTCTCGCAGTGCCTTACCAGGCTTAAAGTAAGGAGTGGCTTTGGCCTTAACAGAGACACTCTCGCCTGTGCGTGGGTTACGAGCAATGCGTGCAGAACGGTGATGTAAACAAAAGCTACCAAAACCTCTAACTTCAATACGCCCATCATACACCAACTCATTAACCATCATCGCAATCATTAGGCGTACTGCTTCATCAACAACATCTTCTTCTAACTCTTCACAGACTGATGCCAAATTTGCAATCAAATTAGATTTATTTATTACCGCTTGCATACGACCTACCTCAATCACAAATCAAGCTTTTTATCAAATAACCTGAAAATAATAACTTAAAACACAAAAAAAGAAAATGATTTTTTTGTTAAAGCGTCACACATTCAAAATACATTCAAACTGTTAAAAATGATATTGAATCAATTTACTGCAATAAAAAGAGCGATGACCAACACCGCTCTTTTTAATAGGCTTAATCATATTCAGGGCAATCAGCCTTTAAGCTGCTCACCGAAAATATCGCCAAGTGTTTTTGGCTGTGTTTCAGCTGCTGTATTAGAAAGCTCTTTAATGGCTTGACGCTCATCAGCTTCATCTTTTGCCTTGATTGATAGGCTGATATTGCGAGATTTACGGTCAACGCCGACAATTTTAGCTTCTACTTCATCGCCAACGCTCAAGACTTTAGAGGCATCTTCGGTACGCTCACGAGCAATATCTGCAACACGCAAATAACCTTCAACTTCATCGGCCAAAGTAATCACCGCACCTTTAGCATCTACTTCTTTTACCGTACCTTTAACGATAGCACCACGATCATTTGATAGCAAGTATTCATTAAATGGATCAGAGTTTAGCTGCTTAATGCCTAGACTAATACGGTTTGCTTCTGCATCAACAGACAATACGACCGCCTCAACAGTATCACCTTTTGAGTAATTGCGGATGGCTTCTTCACCAGACTCAGTCCATGAAATATCAGATAGGTGTACCAAACCATCAATACCACCTTCTAGACCAATAAACAAACCAAAGTCAGTGATTGATTTGATGGTACCGCTGATTTTTTGACCTTTTTCATGGTTTTTATCAAACTCAGCCCATGGATTTGGCATGGTTTGTTTGATACCAAGGCTAATACGGCGACGCTCACCATCAATCTCAAGAACCATCACATTCACCTCATCGCCCACTTGAACAACTTTTGATGGGTGAATATTTTTGTTCGTATGATCCATTTCAGAGACATGCACCAAACCTTCAATACCTTCAGCAATTTCAGCAAAACAGCCATAATCAGTTAGGTTGGTTACACGCGCTTTGGTGATGGTACCGACTGGATAAGTTTGCTCAACTTCAGTCCATGGATCAGCACCCAATTGTTTTAGACCCAAGCTAACACGGTTACGCTCACGGTCAAATTTCAGAACTTTTACTTTAAGGTCTTGACCAACTTCTACCGCTTCTGATGGGTGCTTGATACGCTTCCACGCCATATCGGTGATGTGCAATAGACCATCAATACCGCCTAAATCAACAAATGCACCATATTCAGTTAGATTCTTAACGATACCCTCTACTTCCATGCCCTCTTCTAACTTGGCTAGTAGCTCATCACGCTCTGCTGAATTTTCAGCTTCCATAACAGCACGGCGTGATACAACGATATTGTTGCGTTGTTTATCAATTTTAATGACTTTAAATTCAAGCTCTTTGCCTTCTAGGTGTGTCGTTTCACGAACTGGGCGAACATCTACCAATGACCCTGGAAGGAATGCACGCACTGAACCAATCTCAACAGTGAAACCGCCTTTAACTTTAGATGAAATAACGCCTTTAACGATTTCATCATTTTCGTGTAGTTGCTCAAGCGCACGCCAGCTTTCTTCACGCTTCGCTTTTTCTCGTGAAAGCACAGTTTGACCCATGCCATTATCCACAGCTTCAACCACAACATCAATGCTGTCGCCTACTGCCACTTCAAGCTCGCCAGCTTCGTTTAAGAACTCTTCACGAGCAACGATGCCCTCAGATTTTAGACCTGTATCAACTGTAATCCAATCACTGTCAATAGCAACGACTGTTCCTGAAATCACTGAGCCACGCTCAATATTAAGACCTTGTTCTGATTGGCTTGCTTCAAACAGTTCAGCAAATGATACCATTATATTTACCTTAAAAAATTAGCCGTAGCCTGTCCAGCACAGTACGGTTCAAGTGATGCATAGTCATTAAGAAATGCTGGTTTTAAACTTAATGACAACACAAAAATATATTAAACCTGTCAATTATAGCAGATTACTATCCCAATAGATAGTATTTTTTATGTTTTACCGCTTAAATAACAAAATTTTGATAAAGTTATGTGATGGTCAGCGTATCATTATTTAGATCATGATTATTTGGATAATTTTTGCTCTATAAACTGCACTGCTTCTTTAAAAACCAAATCGGCTGACTTATCTGAACTATCAATCAATAACGCATCATCAGCAGGACGACTTGGGGCAACTGATCGATTTTCATCTCGCTCATCTCGCGCGATGATATCCGCCAATATATCATCAAAATTTGCCTGTTTTCCTGCCTGAATTAATTGAGCAACCCGCCTTTTAGTGCGAGCCTGAGCGCTTGCAGTGAGATAAATTTTTGCATGGGCATGAGGAAAAATCACCGTACCCATATCTCGCCCATCTGCCACCAAGCCAAGCTTGTCATCTGCGATATTTCTTTGTAAGTCAAGCAGTGCTGAGCGTACTTTTGGAAATGCTGCAACAATAGAAGCATAGCCGCCGACAGTTTCATTACGGATATCATCAAGCAATGGCTTTTTATCAACATAGATATCAATGGCTTGTGTTTTGGCATTTGGGCAAAAACTTAAATGAAGCGACTGCACCAAATCAGACAAAGCAAGCTCATCAGGGATGTTATCAAGCAATCCTGCTTGATAAGCTATCAGCCCAACAATGCGATATAACGCACCGCTATCTAATAGCTCAAAACCAAAATGCTCTGCCAACCGATAAGCCAGCGTGCCTTTGCCTGCACCGCTTGGGCCATCAATGGTAATAATGATTGGTTTATCTGAATTTATATGTAAATCAGTCATAACATTGCATTCTTTCATGGATATGTTAGGTATGTTAAATTATTGGGCTTGGGCTTGGGCTTGGGCTTTGGCTGCTCTTTTTTCTTGGCGTCGCTGCCTAAAAAAACCACTCAATAAAGCACTACTTTTATCTGCCAAAAGTCCGCCATAGACACTTAAGTGATGGTTATAAAACACTTGTTTTGGTAATTTTAGCTGACTGATAACAACGCCAGCTTTCGGTTCAAATGCACCAAACACAACATGGCTTATGCGAGCATGAATCAGCGCACCAAAGCACATCGTGCAAGGCTCTAGCGTTACATAAAGTATGCATCCTTTTGGTAGGCGATAGTTATTTAGCGTCTCACACGCCCGCCGTACTGCCACAATTTCAGCGTGTGCTGTCGGATCTTGGGTAGTGATTGGGCAATTATAGCCTTCACCTAAGATCCTACCCTCATGCACAACCACTGCACCCACAGGAATCTCACCAAACTTAGCACCTTGTTTGGCGATTTCCAAAGCATAATTCATCATCTCAACATCACGCATCGACCAAAAGTGATACTGATCATAACTGATATCAGAATTATTAATGTCATGAAATGGCACTATCATATTTGGTAACTATTGAGGCAAAGCCCAATTGATCGGAGTTTTGCCATGGCGTTGCAAATACTCGTTTGTGCGTGAAAATGGTCGAGTACCAAAAAATCCCCCACGATTTGCCGCCAAAGGTGAAGGATGGCTTGCGGTCAGCACCAAGTGTTTTGATGTATCAATAAATCGACCTTTATGTTTGGCATAGCTGCCCCATAATATAAAAACCGTCTGGTCGGTATAATTATTAATGGCTTCAATGACGGCATCAGTGAACTCCTCCCAACCTTGTTTTTGATGACTGCCAGCAAGACCTGCCTCAACGGTCAAGGTAGCGTTCAGCAGTAATACGCCTTGCTTAGCCCAAAAGCCAAGATCACCATGACGGCTGATGGGCACACCCAAATCATTTGATAGCTCTTTTAAGATATTTTGAAGGCTGGGCGGTTTTGGGATAAGTTTAGGCACCGAAAAAGATAATCCCATGGCCTGACCTGTGCCATGATAAGGGTCTTGACCTAAAATGACCACTTTAACTTGAGATAATGGCGTTAAATGAAATGCGTTAAATATTTGATTTTTTGGGGGATAAATATTTTTTTGTTGATGATATTGCATCTTTAAAAAATCACGCAATTTATCCATATTTTCGCTAATCAAGGCAGGTGCAAGCGCCTGCTTCCAGTCATTGGGCAACTGTACTCGCTCAAGGATTGCTTGTTGTTCTGGCGTCATGATTTTCTCACTCATCTGATTTTTTCTTAAATTTTACCTCAGATGTCTTCACAACAATAGTACCTGCCAATTTGTCATGCCAACCTTGTTTAATCGGACTGCGTGCTGCCATAATATAATTAATCATCAATAAAATCAGCGCCATATTAATCGCGATTGGCAAGGCACTCGCTAATTGATAGATAAAAAATAGCACCACAACACGCAAGACGAACCGCTTGAAAAAATTTGGTTTTTCTAAAGTTTGTGTATCTACAGTACGAATGCCTGCGACCAGTTTACCAAATGACTGTGCTCGAGCTATAATTAAGATAAGCTGAATGATTAAGTATGCAGCAATCAAAATGCTAGATAGTGTCATCGTTTGTGCAGGTATCTGCGTTGCCAATTCTTGAGCATAAGCCATGCGTGTCTCAAAATCACCTGTGTTTAGTAGAACTGGATCAGGATTTAGTGCCATAAATTGCTGTAAAAAAGGCATCAGTGCCAACATAAATAGCACAAAGTTAATCATCACCGCCATAAATCTTGAACCAATGGTTGCCAAAACTGCCTGCGTATTCTGACTAATCGCCACATCAGATGTTCGACTGGATGGCTGATCATTTGGGCTGGCAGGCGACTGAACGGGTTTTTTACCATACAGCTCATCTACACTGATACGCTTAGGTTTATCGGTGGATTGGGTGCGATCAGGGTGAAAATCCACATTATCACCAAATCCTCTTGTTTTGGTTTTGTGCTGAATCTCAGCCAAAGTTGCTGGTTTAGGTGGTAGTGTATTATTAGGCTGATAATAGGATTGATTTTGGGTTAAGTCGCCCAAGCGTTGCCAAGCGGTCATTGGCGAGTGCCAAATCAAATCATCAAGCCATACCTCACCAGATGCCAACATAGTATTAAGCTCTTCGAGTGTATACGGTCCTGCCTGCACTTGGTTTCTTGCCAAATAAATTTTCATAAATCACTCAACTAAAATAAATTCTTATCATAGCGCTATTGTAAACCAAAAGCCCAAAATAAAAAAGACATGGTCGCCATGCCTTTTGTCTGTACAAATGTTTTTTGATTGCTTGATTGAATAAACAACAAATCTTTTAACAAAACAATATATTAGTAAAACTTAATTATCATTTGTGCTGGTAATCACCAAATCACTCAGCTACCTTAAGCTACTATCGTAAGGCATTGCCTTTGTAGGTGAGTTCATTGCCATGGATGGGTTTTGTAGGTTTGAGCTAAATTTATGGATAAAATTTCAAAAGCATCTGATTAAATAGATGCTTTTGATTGGTCTTATTAATTAATATATTAAATTAATAATGAATTATAATTTTATACTTTTTTGAGTAATACCGATCCAATTGAATAACCAGCACCAAAAGAACACATTACGCATAGATCTTCGCTTTCAACACCTTCTTGAGTTTCATGGAACGCTACCACAGGGCTTGCCGAACTGGTATTGCCATATTCTGCAATGACAACAGGTGCAATGGATTTATCTGCATCTTTTCCAACAACCGTACGCAAAATCAAATCAATCATATTAATATTGGCTTGATGTAGCCACATACGCTTAATTTGATCGGCTGATAAGTTATTTTCGGTCAAATGCGTGGTAATGATTTCTGAAACTTTGGGGCAAACTTCACGGAATACCTTACGCCCTTCTTGTAAGAAAAGCTTATCAGTAACTGGCTCTTTGATGTCGCCATACATTTGTGTATCTGCTGCCAAAAACTCGCTACGATCCATAAAACCGTACTCATTTTTGATATTGGCAGAAAATTGTGTATATAGCTTACTATCAAGAATTTCATAACCTTTTGGGGTTGACAATTCCTCAACAATCGTCGCAGCCGCCACATCACCAAAAATAAAGTGGCTATCACGATTACGCCAATTAAGATGTGCTGAGGTAATTTCAACATTTAGCACAGCGATTTTTTTACCAAGTCCTGCTTTGATACTGCCTACCGCTTGGGCAATGCCAAAAGTCGCCGCACTACAAGCCACATTCATATCATAAGCAAAGCCATGCTGCATACCGATGGCATGTTGAATCTCGATGGCAATGGCAGGATAGCAACGCTGGAAATTTGATGATGCACAAATAATACCATCTAGTTCATCAGCCGTCAGATCAGCACTTGCCAAAGCATCTTTAAGTGCTGCTAAACCCATCTCTGCCATCACGGACAGCTCCTCACCAAGCTTGCGAGCAGGAAAAATGGGTGCCATAATTTTGGGGTCTAAAATTCCTTTTTTATCAATCACATAACGAGATTTGATACCAGATGCCTTTTCGATGAATTCACTTGATGAGTGCTGAAGGGCCACCTTATCACCTGCTGCGATTGCCTTAGCGTGTTCGGCATTATAATTATCAACATAAGTATTAAATGCAGCCACCAACTCATCATTGCTAATTTGATAAGCAGGCTTATAAAGACCTGTTGCCGTTAAATAAATTCCCATAAATTACTCCTAGTCATCATTGGCTTAGCATGGATAAAACCCATGGCATATCCTTTTGGTAAATTTTTAATCTCAATAATTTTATCACAAATAAATGTAACGAGTTGTAAAAATATACGCTTGTTTACATAAAATATTTGCCAAATCAAAATAAATAATTGATTTTCAGTAAGTTACGATCATTTGGCAAATTTCTTAAACATTACAACCCGTATCACTCAAAAAACAAATTATCGTTAGATGATAGCCAAGCCCCATATCCAGTGCTATACTACAAATTTGCCCTGATTGTTAAAGGAATATTTCATCATGAGCGTACGCCATTTTCGTAATCTTTTAGATATGACGCCTGCCGAGCTTCGGGCGATTATCAGTCGTGCAAGTGAGCTGCGTCAAATGCAGCAGTGTGGCAAGATTTATCGTCCGTTTGTGGGGCGTACGCTTGGCATGATTTTTGAAAAATCTTCAACTCGCACACGCATCTCTTTTGAGGCTGGTATGGGTCAATTTGGTGGCCATGCCATCTTTTTATCGCCAAAAGATACACAGCTTGGTCGAGGCGAGCCTATCGAAGACTCCGCCAAGGTGATTTCAAGCATGGTTGATATCATCATGATTCGCACTTTTGAGCATGCCAAGCTGGATTTATTTTGCCAATATTCGTCTGTGCCTGTGATTAATGCGTTGACCGATGATTTTCATCCGTGCCAGTTGCTTGCTGATATGCAGACCTTTCATGAACACCGAGGTAGTATCAAAGACAAAACCGTCACTTGGGTCGGTGATGGTAATAATATGTGTGCCTCTTATATTTTGGCAGCTCATCAATTCGGCTTTCAGTTGCGTGTGACGGCACCCTATGGATTTGAGCCTAATCCTAAGCTCATCGAAGAATATAGCCACTGCGTCACTTATATTGAAGACCCTCAAGAGGCTGCCAAAGGGGCACATCTGATTGCGACCGATGTTTGGGCGAGTATGGGTCAAGAATCTGAACAAATGACGCGTGCGCGCCGATTTGCCCCTTATCAGGTCAGCCCTGCTATGCTTGATAAAGCCGATCCTGACGTCTTATTCATGCACTGCTTACCTGCCCATCGTGGCGAGGAAATCAGCTTTGATCTGTTGAACGATCCCCGTTCTGTGGTTTGGGATGAAGCCGAAAACCGACTACACGCTCAAAAAGCACTGATGGAATTTCTTCTTAAAGATAAAATTAATTTAAATTCATAACCATCATGCCATGCCTTGATGACAACGATAAAACTTGGGGGTATATCTGTATAAAAGCATATACAATGCTGACTTATGTCAGCGAATGACAGCCTTAAAATCAATCAATCATTTGGCTTAGAAATTTTAACCCTGATTATCCATCATGTTTAAAATTGTGGTGAGTTTTTGGTCGTGATATAATAGCGTATATTTTTTTAGGATTTATTATGACATTAATTAAGCCTTTAAGCTTGGTAATGATAAGCTTACTAAGCATCGGCATTGCCTATGCCAATACTGATGGCGATATTATCTCAGGCGAGGTCATCGTCCCAACCCAAACCGATGATACTGTCATTAACAGTATCGAACAAGGGGGTAAGCGTACAACAATACACAATTTGGACGAATACGCTCGTCGTGTCAATGAGTCGCTATGGACACAAGACATGAAAGTCAATACTGCCATGACCGTAAAAATGCAAGTATTGCTTGACTGGAATCACGCATCCCCTGGTCCTATTGATGGTGGTTGGGGTATGAATTCAAAAAAAGCATTAATGAATTTTCAAAAAATCAAGGGGCTTGAGCCAACGGGTAAAATGAACCAAGCTACTTGGGATGCGTTAAACCAAAATATTGCGACCAATCAACCTGTTTTGGTTAGTTATACCATTACCGAAGCTGATGCTAAAGGTTCTTATAAAACCCTACCCAATGATGCAGAATCTCGTTCAAAGTTAAAAGCTTTAGGCTATGAAAGTATTCAAGAGATGCTTGGTGAAAGGTTTCATATGGATGTGGCATACCTAAAAAAACTCAATCCAAATAAACGCTTTGTTGCTGGCGAGAGCATTACGGTGATTAATACTGGCAAGCCATTTGAAGGCGTTGTTACTCGTGTGGTTGCCGATCGCAAGGATAAGATTTTATATGCTTATCATGAAGATCAGCTTGTCGCCACTTACCCAACAACTGTTGGCGGTGAGGCAAGTACAACACCAGGCGGTAAGTATAAAATCATCAATAAAGTTAAAATGCCAACTTATAAGGCCACGGTCAATCGTGATGATGAAGACAAAAAAGTCTATTATCTACCACCGGGGCCAAACAGTCCTGTCGGTGTGGTTTGGATGGGATTAAATAAACCCAGCTATGGCATTCATGGTTCGCCCATACCAGAGGGCATTAGCCGTCAATCATCGCTGGGCTGCATTCGTCTGACCAATTGGGATGTGCTAGAATTGGTCGCTGTCATCGAAAATGGTGCGACGGTTGAGATTCGTTAATTTTTTAACCAACCAATAAAAATAGCTTGAAAATTCAAGCTATTTTTTATATTTAGGACATTTTTGTATGATTTAGCATGAGATTACTTGGCGTGATAAGCAAGCTTAACGCCCAAGGCATAGCCATCATTACTATCAAAGTTACCCACTGTATCTTTGGTTGGTAGCTGTGCTTGAGCATCTCCAAATTTAAAGTATTTACCACCCAAAGACAGCGACCATTCAGGTGTCACATTATAACGCGCACTTAAGCCCAATGAATAATAGCCTTTGATAGGACCTAAGCTACTTGCAGGGTTACCTGCACCACTATCCCAACCTACCGCACCTGAAACAGCCAAACGATCGCTAACACGCTTACCCAAACCAACTTCAGCCGACCATTGGTCTTTGTCATAGCTGATGATTGGTAAACCCTGTGGATAACGAAGTTTTGTGGTTTCTGTATACTGTGTTGGGCGAATGTCAAAATCAGACCATGGTACATAGCGTACTTTGGCAGTTAATAGCGTTGTTGGATTCACACCAGTTTGAAAATCTAAGTTCCATGAGTCAGGCAAGGTAACTTTAAAGTCCTTTTTACCCGCATAGCCTGTAACAGGAATGGTTTCGGCAATTTCAGAGTCATGCTCAATCTCAGAGCGATAGGTCAAAGCCGCTTTTAGGGCAATTTCAGGTTTATAAAATGCTAAACCTGCCGCCCAGCCCAATTGAGTATCTGTCGCAATTTTGGCATCATAACCTGTCATGACTTGATAAGCAGGACCACGCAAATGCACCTCGCCCTTAACTCTTTGAGCCACAGGACCGCCATAGATTTGGAAATTTTTATTAGCACCCAGTTTGGCACCGACCAACATGGTTAGGTTGTTGGTACGAATTTCGACATTAGTCTTTTGGCCGTCAGTTGCTTCTGCATGTGCAGCCGCTGCTCTTAATCGGTCAGCAATGGGTTTGGCTTGTGCTGAATTGGTTTCTAAGGTTGATGCTACTGCCAAAGCACGCTGAGGTGATTTAACACTGTCTAAAACTGGCTTAATTGCTCTTCTATAAGTAAAGCTATCGTTTAATTGTGCTTTTGTAGCCTGATTGATGGCTTGGGCAAAAACTGTTGCTGTTGCATTTTTATCTGCAACAAAATTGCTATTACCATCATACTTAATTGCTGCACCAAATGGCTCATCGTACAGCACGCCCACACTAAAGGTGTCGTTGATGTCTGCTTTAACGCCATAACGGAAAAAATCATAAGCTTCGGCAATATCACCTGTATCTTTGCCTGAGGTATCTTTACCGGTAACATTGGCATCAATATAAGTATAAACGGTTTCGGCATAAGTGCCATCTTGTAAAAAAGCAGTCACATCTTGCCCTGAGCGATCCAGGCCTGCTGCTTGTGCTGCGGTTGCGGTTAGGGTTGAAAATACCGCCAAACTCAGCGCTTTGTATCCAAATTTTAAGCTCATCACTTTCTCCAAAAAGTCAGTCCTTACAATATGTAAAACTGTCCATACTTCCTTTTTATAGAACAGTACAAAAGTCTTACACATTTGTATCTTAAATGAAATTTAATCACAAAACAAGTAAAATATATATATTTTCTTACAATTTTTAGCGTTTATTTTCATTTGTTTGATTGTGTAAATCAATATTGGGTAAATCAATCGGATTTAATAATGTGGCGGTCTATCAGCCAATAAATCAAATGCAGCAATGCCCACATCGTCTTGCTTGGCTTGGATGTGTTGGTACATCAGTTTTAACTGGTCTTGCAAATCTCTTAAATCACGGTCTTGGCGAGCAATAATTTTACTAAGCTCATCACAAGTATCCTCCAAAAAGCTGATGCGTGTTTGTAGATCAATTAAGGCAAAATCTTTGGTAAATAAGACATCAGGCATAAAAATATCAACTCATTTATTTTATTGGGTATTAAGGTTTTGGATTAAGGTTTTTGGGTAAATCTTTGACCAATTTGGCTTATTTTACGACATAACGCACAATTTTTGGTTAAAATTTGATATGATAGTTAGTCTATTGATTTTTGACAATCTTTCATCACTTTTTTATCATTGATTTTACTGTATCACTTTTCATCTTATGGCTTTAATTCACTTAAAAAATATTCATTTAGCCTTTGGCACAGCACCGATTTTAGATGGCGTTCATTTTACCCTAAAACCTAATGAACGCGTTTGTTTGATTGGTCGAAATGGCGAAGGCAAATCCACCTTATTTAAGCTGATTATGCGTCAAATACACGCTGATGATGGTGAGGTGCTCATTAAAGATGGTACAAAAATTGCCATGCTGGCACAAGATGTGCCAAATGAGTCGGCCAGCGTCCTTGATGTGGTGATGGGGGGTGATGAAACGGTTGCCCAAGCCTTAAAAAACTATCATCAAGCCAGTGCAGACTGTGCCATGGGCGACAATAAAGCTTGTGATGCCATGAGCAGTCTTCAGCAAACACTCGATGAGTTAAATGGTTGGGACTTGGAGCGGCGTGCGCGTGCATTGATTGACAGCATGGGGCTTGACGCTGATGCTTGCTTATCAACATTATCAGGGGGTCGTAAACGCCGTGTTCTGTTAGCACAAGCTTTGGTAACAAATCCTGATGTGCTACTTTTAGACGAGCCAACCAACCATTTAGATATTGAAAGCATCACTTGGCTTGAAAAATTTTTATTGAATGAACGATTAACCGTTCTTTTCATCTCGCATGATCGGAAGTTTGTTGATACACTTGCCACTTATATCATCGAGCTTGACCGTGGTCAACTCTCTGGCTATGATGTGACGCAAGGTGTGGGTGGCTACGCACGCTACCAAGAGTTAAAAGTGCTTGAACTTGCCAGTGAAGAAAAATCATTTGCCGAATTTGATAAAAAACTTGCCCAAGAAGAAGTTTGGATTCGCCAAGGTATTAAAGCACGCCGCACCCGTAACGAAGGTCGTGTCCGTGCCTTAAAAGCCATGCGTGAAGAGCGAAAAGCACGCCGTGATGTGTTGGGTACTGTCCAAATTAGCCAAAACAATAGCGAAAAATCTGGAAAAATTGTTTGTGAAGTCAATCACTTAACTTTAGAATACGACAATAAAACCTTAGTTAAGGATTTTTCAACGCTGCTTGTTCGTGGTGATAAAGTTGGTATCATTGGCAAAAATGGCGTTGGTAAAACAACCTTAATTAAAAGCATTTTGGGTTTGGATGATTCAGCGATTCAATCAGGTTCGGTTAAGCTTGGCACCAATCTAAATATTGCTTTTTTTGACCAACTCAAAGACGACCTAGACCCTGAAAAATCTATCGCAGATAATGTTTCAGAAGGCTCTGACCATGTCGATGTTGGTGGAAAAACTACGCACATTTTAAGCTATTTGCAAGATTTTTTATTCACGCCAAATCGTGCTCGCACACCTGTTAAAGCACTATCAGGCGGTGAAAAAGCACGCGTTTTATTGGCCAAATTATTGCTAAAACCTGCCAATGTTTTGGTGCTTGATGAGCCTACCAATGATTTGGATATGGCAACACTTGAGCTTTTAGAAGATTTTGTGGTCAATTTTAAAGGCACAGTATTGCTCATCAGCCATGACCGTACTTTTATGGATAATGTTGTTACTCAAACTTGGGTATTTGATATCGATAAGCACGGCGATGGTATCGTTTTGGAATATGTTGGCGGTTATGAAGACTATGTACAACAGCATCAAAGATGGCTTGCTCATCACGCCACAGACAATAAACCTAAGGCTACAAAACCTACCAAGCCTACCCAAATCAAACCACCTCAATCAGGCGTTGCCCAAAAACGCAAACTAAGCTATAAAGAGCAGCGTGAACTTGAAGATTTGCCCAATGAAATTGCTGCACTTGAACAAGAACAAGCACAGCTTGCCAAGAAGATTGAAGATGGTTCATGGTTTAATACCGATTTGGCGGCAGCAACGAAGGCTGGTGAGCGATTGGTAGAGATTGATGAGCTTTTGATGATGAAGCTTGAGCGATGGGATGAGCTTGAAAATATGACCCAATAAACTTTAAAATACAGGTTTAAACAGTACCATTAATAAAGAATATGATCCATGAGTTGCCATCATCAGCATAAGCACACACCCAAACACACCATATCCATTAAGCATATGCCAAGCTTGACAGATACTCATAAACAAAGTAGCCAAGCTGAGCCAAAATCGTTTGAATGGGCGTTTTTACATCCCAAATATTGGGGAATTTGGCTGGCGTTTGCGTTGATTTTACCGCTGATTTTTCTACCGCTGCGTTGGCAGTTTTGGATCGGCAAGCGTCTTGGCATTTTGGTACATTACTTGGCTAAAAGCCGAGTTCAAGACACCCTAACCAACCTGCAACTTGCCTTCCCCAATCAACCAAAATCAAAACACAAGGTCACCGCACGGCAAGTATTTATTAATCAAGGTATTGGTATTTTTGAAAGTTTATGCGCATGGTTTCGCCCCAATGTCTTTAAACGCACTTTTAGCATTTCGGGTTTGCATCATTTGATTGATGCCCAAAAACAAAATAAAGCGGTGATTTTACTTGGTGGACATCGCACGACGCTTGATTTGGGCGGTCGGTTATGCACACAGTTTTTTGCGGCGGACTGCGTGTATCGTCCACAAAATAACCCTTTGCTTGAATGGTTTATCTATAATGCACGCCGCCGTATCTTTGATGAACAAATCTCAAATCGTGATATGAAAAAACTCATCACTCGGCTCAAACAAGGTCGGATAATTTGGTATTCACCTGATCAAGATTTTGGTCTTGAGCATGGCGTGATGGCGACTTTTTTTGGTGTGCCTGCAGCAACAATTACCGCTCAGCGTCGTCTTATTAAGCTTGGCGATAAAGCCAATCCTCCTGTCATCATCATGATGGATATGCTCAGACAAACACCCGATTATATCGCAAAAGGTCACCGCCCACATTATCACATCAGCCTAAGTGCTGCGTTAAAAAATTATCCCAGTGATGACGAAACCGCCGATGCCGAACGCATAAATCGGCTGATTGAGCAAAATATTCAAAAAGATTTAACCCAGTGGATGTGGTTTCATCGCCGCTTTAAAACTCAAGCCGATGACACCAATTACTATCAACATTCATGATAATTATTAATTTGGAAAATACAACCATGATTCGTACACTTTTGGGTGGTAAAATCCACCGTGCTACTGTTACTGAAGCTAATCTAAATTATGTGGGCAGTATCACCATCGATGTGGATTTATTAGATGCCGCTGGTATCTTAGTGAATGAAAAAGTCAGCATCGTCAATAATAATAATGGTGAAAGATTTGAAACTTATACCATCGCAGGCGAGCGTGGTAGTGGCGTGGTGTGCCTAAATGGTGCAGCTGCTCGTAAAGTACAACCAGGCGATGTTGTGATTATTATGAATTATGTGATGATGCAGGATATTGATGCCCAAAATCATAAGCCCAATGTTGTTTTGGTTGATGCCAATAATCATATTACCCAAATCATGCACTATGAACCTGCCAATACCATTTGGTAAACTGTTGACTGGCAAGTTTACTTGACTGATTATCAGTACACTGATTTGACCACCGCTAAAAAAATGGTACAATACCGAACCAACAGGCACGACCTGACTTATTACTTTGAACAAAATAACTGCTAATGAGTCAAATATTACCATCATTCGCTCAAAGCCAGTGCCAAGCGAGTATGGATAAAGGATTAAAATCAAAATATCTATTTAAATCAAGGATTTATTAAAATGATACTGATGATTGATAATTATTGTAGTTTTACTTATAATATTGTTCAATATTTCGGAGAACTACAGCAAGAGATGACCGTTTGGCGAAACAATGAAACCACTTTGGATCAAATCATCAAGCTTGCACCTCGAGCGATTGTGTTGGGTCCAGGTCCTTGCAGTCCAAACGAAGCAGGCGTAACACTTGAGATTTTAGATAAACTCTCAGGAAAAATTCCAATTTTGGGCATCTGTTTAGGTCATCAAGCCATCGGACAAGCGTTTGGCGGTCAGGTGGTGCGTGCAGGTGAGGTAATGCATGGGCGACTATCGTCTGTACACCATACCAATCAAGGTGTTTTTGCTGATATTCCAAACCCTTTTAATGCCACACGCTATCATTCTTTGGTGATTGACAAGGCAAGCCTACCTGATTGTTTAGAGGTCACCGCTTGGACAGCTCATGTTGATGGTCGTATGCAAGAAATTATGGGCGTACGCCATAAATCGCTTGATGTTGAAGGTGTGCAATTTCACCCTGAATCTATTTTGAGCGAATATGGTTATCAATTATTGAATAACTTTTTAAAGCGTTATGGATTGGCAAAGCTTGAAAATAGTCACTTACCCAAAGTTGCCTGATATCAAAACACGCATGCAATTAATTAATTTAGCATGCCTATTATTGAAACCTATGATCAAAAATTGATAACAGATTGACAATCTAAATTCACGACAGGCAGCCCTACACTGGAAAAATAAACCAAATATTATGACAAAGACCATCACCGCCGATAATATTGCCATCATGACCGATGATGATATCTTGGCTATTTTGACCAAAGCCCTTAGCCACTTGCTAAAGAATATTGAATTAACCCATGATGAGATGCGTCAAGTCATGCTCATCATCATGCAAGGTCGTTGCCCTGATGCGTTGATGGGAGCCATTTTGATTGCTTTGCGGCAAAAAGGTGAGTCTATAGATGAAATTACCACTTGTGCTAAAACAATGATTGAGCTTGCCGATACCATTGATATTGATAATCCCAATGCGGTTGATATTGTTGGTACTGGTGGCGATGGTTCAAACTTATTTAATGTATCAACAGCATCTGCTTTTGTGGCAGCGGCGGCGGGCGTTACCATTGCCAAACATGGTAATCGTGGCGTATCAACAAGCTCTGGTTCTTCAGATGTGCTAAGCTTGGCAGGCGTGCGTTTGGATATTAACAAAACCCAGACAATCAAAGCCATTCATACGCTTGGCATTGGATTTTTATTTGCACCCAATCATCACCCTGCAATGCGTCATGCTGTTGGTGTCCGCCGATTGCTCAAAGTTCGTACAATCTTCAATATTTTAGGCCCACTGACCAACCCTGCTAAGGTTAGCCGTGCTGTGGTCGGTGTTTTTAGCCCTGAACTGTGTGAGCCATTGGCATATGTTTTTGCTAAACTTGGTCTTACTCATGTCATGGTCGTGCATTCTCAAGATGGCTTAGATGAGTTTAGTCTTGCCACAGGCACGCATGTCGCTGAGCTTAAAGATGGTAAGGTACATACTTATCTTTGCCAACCTGAAGATGTTGGTATTGTCTCAAGAACTTTATATGGTCTGACTGTCAATGATTCAAAACACAGCCTTGAAATCATAAAAAATGCACTGGGCGGTACAGCAAATGATGATATCAGCCTAAAGGCACGAGCGATGATTGCCATCAATGCAGGTGCTGCTATTTATGTGTCAGGTCATGCCAAAACGCATGCCGAAGGTGTTGCCATTGCCAAGCAAATTATGACAAGTCGCCAAGCCTTAGATAAGCTAAATGCATTTGCAAACTTTACCCAGCACTGTGAATAACAAGTCCAAATACCAAGGATGATGACAAGCTTATGACAACAAAAACCCCCAGTATTCTTCAAAAAATCATCGCAACCAAACACCAAGAGATTGCAGCCGCCAAAACCATCAAATCGACCAATGAGCTTTTAAAGTCGGCAGCTTGCCACATGCCTCGAGGTTTTGCTAATGCACTAAGAGCGGTTGATACAACAACTGATATTGGTGTGATTGCAGAAGTAAAAAAAGCCTCGCCTTCCAAAGGCATCATTTGCCAAGATTTTAATCCCGTTACGACAGCACAAGCCTATGAAAAGGCTGGTGCAACCTGTTTATCTGTACTAACAGACCGTGATTATTTTCAAGGTCATGATGACTATCTTATTAAAGCTCGCAAGGCTGTTCGCTTGCCTGTGCTTCGCAAAGATTTCATGGTCGATGAATATCAAATTATTGAATCGGCCGCCATGGGAGCGGATTGTATTTTACTCATCATGGCTTGTTTAGATGCTGATACCGCCTCACATTTACATCAAACAGCAACTGACTTGGGTTTGGATGTATTGATTGAAATTCACACCGATGATGAGCTAACCCAAGCGTTGAGTTTACCTAAGTCAGCTCACAATATCTATGGCATTAATAATCGCAATTTAAATACCTTTCAGGTAGATTTAGAAAATAGCATTCGCTTATCCCAACGACTATTTACCAATCTTGGGCAAGATGCTCTTGTGGTCAGCGAAAGCGGTATTCATCATGCCACCGATATTCACCGAATGCAACAAAATCATATTCACCATTTTTTGATTGGTGAACAATTTATGAAGACTGATAACGCAGGTAGTGCATTATCACAGTTATTATCACAGTCATTAAAGACAATTTAACATATTTTAATTAAATTTAAGAATAAAATAAGAGTATTATTATGAACACAACCAAAAAACGCATTCTAACAGGTATCACCACCACTGGCATTCCCCATTTAGGTAATTATGTTGGATCTATTCGTCCTGCCATTGCCGAGGCTCATCGTGCCTTTGAGAATGATGATGGAGATGCGTTTTTCTTTTTGGCAGATTATCATGGTATCATCAAATGCTTTGACCCTGATGAGATTCATCGCTCTACTCGGGCAATTGCCGCCACTTGGTTGGCATGCGGTCTTGATCCTGAAAAAGTTATTTTTTATCGTCAATCGGACATTCCTGAGATTCCTGAATTGGCATGGATACTCAATTGCTCATGTGCCAAGGGGCTAATGAATCGTGCGCATGCTTATAAAGCTGCTGTTGATATGAATTTAAGTAAAGAAGATACCGATCCTGACTATGGCATCAGCATGGGATTATTTGGCTATCCTGTCTTGATGGCAGCTGATATTTTGATGTTTAATGCCACCCATGTCCCTGTTGGTAAAGACCAAATTCAGCATATTGAGATGGCAAGAGACATTGCAGGGTCGTTTAATTTTAAATACAAACCCTTATTTGTCGAGCCTTCTGCCGTTGTCGATGAAAACACACCATTACTGACTGGTTTGGATGGCCGTAAAATGTCGAAAAGCTATGGTAACACCATTCCACTTTTTGGTGATGGCAACCCCCAAGTCGATCCTGAAAAAGCGCTTAAAAAGGCAGTCATGCAGATTGTCACCAATTCTCAACCACCCGAAGAGTCAAAAGACCCTGAGCATTGCACCATTTTTGAAATCTACAAAGCCTTTGGTACGCCTGAGGAGATTGAAACATTGGCAATGCATTACCGCCGTGGTATTGGCTGGGGTGAAGCCAAAGAGATTTTATTTAATAAAATCAATCATGAGATTGCCCCTTATCGTGAGCGTTATTTGCATCTCATGAACAATCCAAAAGAGCTTGAAGAAATTTTACAAATGGGTGCTGCTAAGGCTCGCCGTGTTGCCCAAAAGCAGCTGGATAAAACTCGCCGTGCCATTGGCATCAAACCACTTGCCAAGCTTAAATCATGATCACCATCTCAGATAATCCAGCACCATCAAAAACGGCCGATGTACGCATCTTTGATACACCTGTACTTAATTTGCCTGAAGATTTATATATCCCGCCACAGGCATTTGCGATTTGGCTTGAACAGTTTGCAGGACCTTTAGATTTTTTATTGTACTTAGTCAAAAAAAATAATTTTGACTTAACCGAAACTGCTATCTTGCCAATTACCGAGCAATATTTAAGCTATATCAGTGAGTTGGATGAAGCGTATTTTGAGCTTGCGGGTGATTATTTATTAATGGCAAGTACACTGATTGCCATCAAATCTGAGCTATTATTACCCCAATCTAAAGTTGATGATGATGAGATTAGCCCTAAGGCCAGATTAATCCGAAGGCTTGAAGAATATGCTCAAATCAAAGAAGCTGCTCGGCGTATCGATGGTCTGCTTCGTCTAGAAAGAGATGTTTTTTTAGCATTTGCCAGCATGCCAAGCCCCGAAGCCATGCAAAAGCAGCTGCCCAAGTATTCGCCAGAGCTCTTGGTCGAAAGCTTAATTCATATGAAAATTCGCCCTGAAGCTATTACCCATACTGTTCAAGCGGACAGCGTGCCATTATCTCAGCGTATTGCCAGTATTACACGCTTGATAAGCGAAAAAGGCGTTAGTACCTTTGCCGAACTGATTGATAAATCTCAAGGCAAAATAGGCATTGTGGTGAGTTTTGTGGCTGTACTTGAGCTGATGAAACGAGGTTTAATCGGATTTGATGAAGCCAATTCTGGTAAGCTTAATCCAACCAAAAATGATACTTATCATGATAACCAAAATGGGCAAGATTTAACAAAACAAAGCTTACATTGGCTACATTGATCACTGTTAGTTTTTAATTCACTTAAGTATCTATTTTTATATACTCATTTTTTAAATAATCATGAATCTGTTATGACACAACATACCACCTCTGATTTTTTGCAAGCTCACAAGCAAGCTGAAACTTTCAGCCGATATATTGAAGTTTTACTACATGCCAGCGAAACACCGCTGACCGATAAAGATTTAAAAAAACATCTGATGATCGGTTCAAATGAACTTCAAGACGCCTTGGCCATTCTGCAAGAACGACTTTCTTATGGTGTATTGACACTCAATAAAACTGCCAGCGGTTATCGCTTGCAAATCAAAGACAGCTACAGCAGCCTAATTCAGCAAGTTTTTCCTGAGCGGCTAGAAAATCTAAGTCAAGCCCTGCTTGAAACCTTAAGCATCATTGCTTATCAGCAACCTGTCACACGATCAGACATTGAGCAGGTGCGTGGCGTGACGGTCTCTAGCAATATTTTGCGACAATTATTTGATAAAGGTTGGATTATTGAAAATGGGCATAAGGATACTTTAGGTCGCCCTGCACTACTGCATACCACCCAAGCATTTTTGGATGCATTTGGGCTAGATAGCCTAGATAAACTGCCGCCACTGCCTGACCTTAACCACCTAAAAATTAGGCAATAAACTTATAATTAACTTGTTAAACTCAGATGAATCATGTATGATGACAAGTTTTTCATCAGCGTTCGTGGGTGTTCTACCTAGGCTAATCAACCATAAACCGATATATTTCACATTGAGATAATGTTACAACCAATTTTCTGGACCTAATTTATGAATCAATCAAAACCCAAAAACAACTCCACCATCAACGAACAAAACGCAACCAACAAACCTGCTGGCGAAAAACTACAAAAACTGCTTGCCAGATTGGGTTTGGGTTCACGCCGTGGGCTTGAAGAGATCATCAAATCAGGTCGTATTTCCATTAATGGTAAAGTGGCAAATTTGGGAGATAGGGCACTTTTAACTGACGAAATCCGCATTGATGGCCGCCAAGTACGCCTAAAAGCTGAGCGTGAAAAGCGTCGCCGTGTCATTGCTTATTATAAACCTGAAGGGGAAATCTGTTCAGCCTCTGACCCTCAAGGACGCCCTACTGTTTTTGACCGTTTACCAAAACTCACTAACGATCGCTGGGTGATGGTGGGTCGCTTGGACATCAATTCATCAGGTCTTTTGCTGTTTACAAATGATGGTGAGCTTGCACATCGCCTGATGCACCCTTCTAGTGGGATAATCAGAGAGTATGCTGTACGAGTTTTAGGCGAGGTTACACCACAAATTGCCAGTCAACTCACCGCTGGTGTAGAGCTTGAAGATGGCGTTGCCAAATTTGATGACATCAAAGAAGGTGGCGGTATTGGTGTCAATAAATGGTATCATGTGACCATCAAAGAGGGTCGAAAACGAGAAGTTCGCCGTATGTTTGAAAGCCAAACACTCAAAGTATCTCGCTTGATTCGTACACGCTATGGCACCGTAATTTTGCCCAAAGAATTGCGTACAGGTCGTTTTATTGAGCTTGATGCCAGTGATATTGGCAAGCTGGTTGATTCTGTTGGTCTGCGTAAGCGTCAAGTTACAGGGCTAAATCATGCTACCAAAGAAAAACAAGCACGCATTCACAAAAAACCTTTAAAATCTCGTGAGATACGCCGTCAAAAGCACGAAGCCCACGAGCGACGAGAAGAACGCAAAAAACACACACCAAAACATCGTACACCCAATCTTAGCCGTACCAAATTTACCAAAATTTAATAAGTTTATCTTAATTAAACAATAATATAATAAGCTGCCAAATGGCGGCTTTTTTATATGAAATTTGACACAATTTCAACCAATTTAGACTCACTTTTTTGACAACATTTTGACATTTATATTTAAATAAATTGATTTATATTCACAATTTTTTGATTAAAATTTATCATCAAAAATGACTCATTATCAGATTACAAAAAACTTAAATATTTTTTTCTGTACAAGCCATTGATTTAATTGAAGTTGAGATTTGAATCATAGTTTTAATAATTAATCAATCTTTTATTTTAAGAAAAAATAGGATATATTGTTGCCCCAAAACCATCCATACACTAGATATGGTATATAAATTACCAAAGTGGTTGATCGACCTCATTGGGCGATACTCACTCATTTTGTCACATGATTGATCGTGTATCTGACACAACGACTGATCAAAAACCGTATTCAAAACTTTTGGAGCCATAATGACACACATTGATACAATTAAAGTCACTAAAAGAGATGGTCGCCTTGAGCCCATTAATCTTGATAAAATTCACCGAGTTATTGCTTGGGCTGCTGAAGACTTAAATAATGTATCTGTTTCTCAAGTTGAACTAAAATCTCATATTCAATTTTATGAGGGAATTCGCACCCGTGATATTCACGAAACCATCATAAAAGCTGCCGCTGATCTGATTTCGGTAGAAACGCCAGATTATCAGTATTTGGCAGCTCGTTTGGCAATTTTTCACCTGCGTAAGATTGCTTATGGAAAGTTTGAACCGCCGCATCTGTATGCTCATGTTAAGCACCTTACCGAACAAGGTAAATATGATCAGCACATTTTGGCAGATTACAGCATTGATGAGTTTAATGAGCTAAATGATTATGTGGATCATAACCGTGATATGAACTTAGCATATGCTGCTGTTGAGCAGATGATGGGTAAATATTTGGTGCAAGACCGTGTGACCAAACGGGTTTATGAAAGTCCGCAATTTTTATATATGTTGGTGGGCATGTGTTTATTTGCACGCTATGATAAAGCACAACGCCTTGACTATATCAAGCGTTTTTATGATGCTACCTCAAATTTTTACATCTCCTTGCCCACACCGATTATGTCAGGGGTGCGTACACCAACACGCCAATTTAGCTCGTGCGTTTTGGTTGAATGTGGCGATAATCTTGATAGCATTAATGCCACAACATCAGCAATTGTGCGTTATGTCTCACAGCGTGCTGGTATTGGTGTCAATGCTGGTGCTATCCGTGCACTTGGTAGCCCAATTCGTGGTGGCGAAGCACAGCACACAGGCTGCATTCCATTTTTCAAAATGTTCCAAGCTGCCGTTAAATCATGTTCTCAAGGCGGTGTTCGTGGCGGTGCAGCAACTTTATTCTACCCAATTTGGCATTTGGAAGTTGAAAGCTTATTGGTGCTAAAAAATAATCGTGGTGTTGAAGATAACCGAGTGCGTCATATGGATTATGGCGTACAGATTAATAAAACCATGTACGCCAGATTAATTAAAGGCACTGATATTACTTTATTTTCACCCTCAGATGTCCCAGGGCTTTATGAAGCATTCTTTGCCGATCAAGAAACTTTCGAGCGATTATATACCCAATATGAAGCCGATGAAAATATTCGTAAACGCAAAGTGCCTGCCCGTGATTTATTCAGCCTAATGCTGCAAGAAAGAGCAAGCACGGGTCGTATTTATATTCAAAATGTCGACCACTGCAACACACACAGCCCCTTTGATCCGACGGTCGCACCGATTCGCCAATCTAATTTGTGCATGGAGATTGCCCTGCCAACAGCACCTTTGGATAACATCAATGATGAAAAAGGTGAGATTGCGCTGTGTACTTTATCAGCGATTAATTTGGGTAAGATTGAAAAACTATCCGATATCGAAGAGCCTGCTGAGCTGATTGTGCGTGCGCTTGATGCGTTGCTTGATTATCAAGATTATCCTGTCATCGCCGCTAAAAAAGGCAGTACTAATCGTCGCACTTTAGGCGTTGGCGTGATTAATTATGCGTATTATTTGGCAAAAAATGGTACCCGTTACTCCGATGCAGCAGCGCTTGGTTTGACCCATCGTACCTTTGAGGCACTGCAATATTATTTGCTCAAAGCATCAAACAAACTCGCCAAAGAACAAGGTGCTTGCCCTTGGTTTGATCAAACCACATACAGCCAAGGCATTTTGCCCATTGATACTTATAAAAAGGATTTGGACAGCATTTGTACCGAACCTTTGCATCTTGATTGGGAGAGTCTACGCACAAATATCAAAGCCTACGGTTTGCGTAACTCTACCCTATCCGCCTTGATGCCATCAGAGACCAGCTCTCAGATTGCCAACGCAACCAACGGCATTGAACCGCCTCGTGGTTTGGTATCCATCAAAGCGTCTAAAGATGGTATTTTAAAGCAAGTCGTGCCTGAGATTGAACGCTTGGCAAGTCAATATGAACTGCTTTGGAATATTCCTGATAATAATGGCTATCTGCGTTTGGTTGGAATCATGCAAAAATTTATTGATCAGTCCATCTCTGCCAACACCAATTATGACCCCACTAAATTTGAAGGTGGTAAAGTTCCGATGAAAGTGCTGATTCAAGATCTGCTAACCGCTTATAAATTTGGTGTCAAAACTTTATATTATCATAATACGCGTGATGGCGCCGACGATGCCCAAGGCGACTTGGATGATGGCTGTGCAGGTGGTGCGTGCAAGCTTTAAGATATCGCCCAATTTTTTTGACAAGTTGGGCTAATTTTATATTTATGGCATAAATATCCCTTAATCATGAATTGCTGAGTTTGGATTTTCTTGCATTTTTATCACTCAAATTATATGCTATAATGTGTCAATTATTTACATCATTAGGAAGATTGCCCATGAATATTCAAGCATTAATGCAACAAGCTCAAGCCATGCAAAAACAAGTTGAAAAAAATGTTGAAGCCGCCAAAGCAAGTCTTGCAACCAAGGAAGTACAAGGCGAAGCAGGCAATGGCTTGGTCAAAGTTACCATGACAGGTCGCCATGTCGTTAAGCGCTTAGCCATTGACCCAAGTCTTATGGATGATGAGCCTGACATGATCGAAGATTTGGTAGCTGCCGCAATTAATGATGCGGTGCGTCAAGCAGATGAACTGTATGAAGAGGTGATGGCTGGTGCGACAACTGGCATGGGTCTGCCACCTAGCATGAAAGGCTTGTTTGGCTAAATGCTCACCCCAAAACTGGATAAACTCATCAAAGAGCTACAAGTCTTGCCAAGTGTGGGACAAAAATCAGCTCAGCGAATGGCACTACAGCTTTTGACCAAAAAACGCACCCAAGGATTATCTTTGGCGGCGGCGCTTGAGACTGCGATGCACGACATTAAAGAATGCTTGCAGTGTCACTCCTTTAGTGATGATGAGATTTGCCCAATTTGCTTGGATCATCGCCGTGATGATGGGCTACTATGTGTTGTTGAGAATGCATCAGATGTCATGGCGATCGAGCAAAGTGGTGCTTATCGTGGCAAGTATTTTGTACTTGGTGGGCATTTATCGCCCATCGATGGTATTAATGCCAATGATTTGCATATTGATCAGTTGATTCATCGCATCAGACATGAAGCGATTCATGAGGTGATCTTAGCCACTGGTGCCACGGTTGAAGGTCAAACCACGGCTTTTTTTATTCATGATGCCATCTGTGCCCATGTACCCAAAATCACTCGTCTTGCTCAGGGCATTCCTATGGGCGGTGAACTTGAATATGTGGACAGAATCACACTACATCAAGCACTACAAAATCGCAGTAATATATCGTAGTAATATATCGTAGTAATATATAATGATCAATTATGACTATACCAACTCTTGAGTTTCCAAAATTTACCATCGATCAAGCGGCTTGTGATGGGCTGCCAACCATTTGGGTACAAAATGATGATGATCTGTATGCACTGATTGATGAGATTGATGCGAGCGATGTGGTCGCACTTGATACTGAATTTATCAAACGAACAACCTATTACCCAATTTTGGCACTGATACAAATCAATACTGGCAATGCCATTTATCTGATTGATGCACCTAAGCTGGATTTGACCGAATTTTGGCAAGCACTTGCTGAGGTACCAACAATGGTATGGTACGCATGTGGCGAAGATTTGGGGATTTTTTATTTACTGGCCAAATGTCCACCACTGACCAATATTTTTGATGTACAAATTGGGGTAGCGTATTTATCAGGTAAATTACAAGCTGGTTATAGCCAAGCTCTTAATGAAATGCTTGGCATTGAGATTGATAAAGGCGAAAGCCAGTCAAATTGGCTAGCAAGACCATTGTCTTATGAACAAGAAACTTATGCTGCTAATGATGTCCGCTACCTATTAAAATTATATGAAGTTGTACGCACCGAATTGGCAGCTCGTGGCATTTTAAATTGTGTCCTTGAAGACAGCAATCACTATGCTCGAGAACTACACGCTATTCAAAATCAACCTGATGAGACGCTGTATCTAGACTTATTAGCACCGATTTATAATCGCCGTCAATTGGGAGTACTTCAGCAGCTCACCATTTGGCGTGAAGCATTGGCAAGAGCAACCAATGAACCCAGAAGCTTTATTATCAGTAAACAGGCACTTAGGGAAATTGTTCAAGACATGCCTGATAGTATCAAGCTTTTGGCGCGTACTACCATCAACCGATCTGTACTAAGACGCTATGGTAACGAAATTGTACGCATCATTTGCCAAGTCAAAAATACACCTGATAGCAATCTGCCTGCATTACCACCACCGACTTATCACAGTAAATCCAAACCTTTTAAGAATGACTTAAATGATATCATCAATACCTACAGCCAAAGCCACCACATTCCTCCCAATTTATTATTAAAAAACCGTTGGATGAACGACTTATTGGTTTTGGTTGCTTATGATGGCTCGATTGAAGCGTTACCGCTTGAATTGCTTGGTTATCGTAAGAGTTTGATCACAAACGATATTTTACCAGCGTTAAGACCTTATAAAGAACATATTTTAGAAGTTTTAAATACACCTGAATATAACCATTGATCATACACATGACCTATCAAGATAAATTTTCACACATCGTCGTCTATTGCGGTTCAAACTTTGGTGATACACCTGCTTATTATCATGCCGCCCAGAGCTTAGGTAAAACCTTGGCGGAACATGACATCACCTTGGTTTATGGTGGTGGCAATGTTGGCTTGATGGGCACGATTGCAGACAGCATCATCGCACATGGCGGAAAAAGTATTGGTATTATTCCCAGATTTTTGAGGGATAAAGAAGTCGCTCATCATGGCTTAAGCGAGCTTATCATCACAGAAGATATGGCAAGTCGCAAACTAAAGATGATATCCTTAGCAGATGCTTTTATTGCTCTTCCTGGTGGTATTGGTACCTATGAAGAGCTTTTTGAGGTTGTATCACTGGCACAATTGCGTCAGCACGCCAAGCCGATTGGCGTTCTTAATGTTGATGGATTTTTTAATCCTTTTCTTAAATTGCTTGAACAGACAGCAAAAGCAGGCTTTATGCCCGTTTCAAATATTAATTTGATTTGTGTGGCCGACAACATCCCCACACTACTGACAAAAATGGCAACTTACCAGTTTACCGAATCCCAAAAATGGGTCAAGCCCAGCTGGATGGATGAGACATCGGATTATACTGTACCCAAATTCACCTAAACAGAAACCAGTTTGCCAAATTGTACCAAAATATGACAAAAAACACTTGCAATAAAATAAAACGAATGTACACTATATAAAGATAATTTTTAAACCATCTTGGCTGTTTGCTTAATCGGTGGTAAGTTTTGCTCGCTAAAGGCGTGGATAGCCTTTTGACTGGCGTAATATTAACATTCTTATTTTTATCAAGGTAATACTGATGGACATCAAAAAAATTCGTGAACTTTTAGATCTGATGGAAGAAAAAGATCTGTTAAATTTGGAATATGGTCATGATGACAAATACATCAGCCTTACTCGTAATACCGCCGTGCAGACAGTCGCTACCACCCAAGTTGTTTCGGCAACACCTTCAGCCTCAACTCCTGCTGTCGTCAAGCCAAGTGGTCAGCTTGAAACTTCGCCCATGGTTGGCGTCTTTTATTCAGCACCTAGCCCTAATGACCCTCCTTTTGTCAAAGTGGGTCAAAAAGTTGAGGCTGGCGATACGCTTGGTATCATCGAAGCCATGAAAATCATGAATCCTTTAGAAGCCACCCAAAGCGGTATTATTGAAGAAATCTTGGTTAAGAATGCCGAAGTGGTCGAATTTGGTCAGCCTGTCATTCGCTACAAAGCCTAACAGGAAGACACTATGATTAAAAAACTTCTCATTGCAAACCGTGGCGAGATTGCTCTACGCATCGTTCGTGCATGCAAGCAATTGGGTATTGCAACAGTAGGCGTTTACTCTACTGCTGATAAAGACTTGATGCACTTACGCTTTGTTGATGAAGCGGTATGTATCGGTAATGCACCCTCCTCTCAAAGTTATTTGGATATTAATGCCCTGCTGGCGGCAGCTGAGATTACCGCAGCTGATGCCATTCATCCTGGATATGGATTTTTGTCAGAAAATGCTGAATTTGCCGAACGGGTCGAAGAGGCAGGCTTAACTTTTGTTGGTCCGCACCCAGAGCACATTCGATTAATGGGCAATAAAGTTTCTGCAATCAATGCCATGAAAGAAGCTGGCGTACCAACTGTACCAGGTTCTATTGGTGCAATCACTTTAGGTAATGCTGAAGAGCAAGCCCGTGAAATTGGCTTTCCATTGATTGTCAAAGCTGCAGCTGGTGGCGGTGGTCGTGGTATGCGAGTTGTTGAGCGTTTTGAAGAACTGTTAAACCAAGTTCAAGCCGCCAAAACCGAAGCTCAAAATGCCTTTGGTGATGATACCGTCTACATGGAGCGTTTTTTAAAAAATCCTCGCCATGTTGAGGTACAGGTGCTGGGTGATGGTGATGGTAATGCTTTGCATTTATTTGACCGAGACTGTTCATTACAACGCAGGCATCAAAAAGTACTTGAAGAAGCACCTGCTCCAGATATTCCTGATGAGGTTCGTACGCCAATTTTAGAAGCATGTGTTCACGCCTGTAAAAAAATCGGTTATCGTGGTGCAGGCACCTTTGAATTTTTATACGAAAATGGTGAATTTTTCTTTATTGAGATGAATACCCGTGTACAAGTTGAGCACCCCGTAACCGAGATGATTACAGGCATCGATATCGTGGTCGAACAATTAAAAATCGCCGCAGGGTATGGCTTATCCTATCATCAAGATGAAATTACGATTCGAGGTCATGCCATCGAATGCCGTATTAATGCTGAAGACCCAAAAACTTTTATGCCATCGCCTGGTCAAATTCAGCGTTTATTTACTCCAAGTGGTTCAGGGATTCGCTTTGATTCACATCTTTATCAGGGCTATACCATCCCAAGCTACTATGATTCTTTAATCGGTAAGCTCATATGCCATGCCCAAACTCGCCGACAAGCCATTGCTAAGACATTGCACGCTTTAGATGAGCTGGTTATTGAGGGCATCAAAACTAATATTCCTTTACATCGAGATGTCATCTTGCAAGATGAGGCATTTTGTGAAGAGGCACAAAATATTCATTATCTTGAAGGTCATATGCTAAAAACGCAGTGATTGGGCATTTTTCAATATATTATACAGCAGTCAAAATTTGACTGCTTTTCATTATTTTAGCATAATTATTTGATACACCAAAAAGACGATCGCTAAAATCTACTCAAAAGATTGAATTTATCGCTAACAATCCCAATGTAAGCGTTGTTTGATTTCATCACATGGCAATTGGTTGATTATTTGATTATAATTTATCACTGTCAGCCAAGGTATTTGCCACAATAAAAGGAATATTCTTTGAGCATCACTCGCACCATCCAAACCAATCTAAACACGCATGAATTACGCACTTTGCTTGGCGAATATAACAAGCACATCAAATACATTCAGGAACGACTTGAGGTCCAAATCACTCAGCGACAAGATCAGTTTATTATTACAGGTGAGCTTGATTTGGTTGAGCGAACCGAAATTATCATCAACAAACTGGTAGAGCTTGCTGGCGAACAGCATGATATTAGTGGAGAAGAGCTTCATTTAATTGTTCAATCAAGCTTATCTCGTGATCATGATTATACCAACACTCAAGGTAAGCACCATGATCATGGTGGCAACTCAAAAGATAAAAGCGATACTAATGTCGCTTTGCGTACACGCAAAGGCAAGATTATACCAAGAGGCTACAATCAGCAAGAGTACACAAAAAAAATCTTGATTTCAGATGTATCTTTTGGTGTTGGGCCAGCGGGTACAGGCAAGACCTATTTGGCAGTAGCATGTGCGGTAGATATGCTTGAGCGTGGAGAGATTGAACGGATTTTACTGGTTAGACCAGCCGTTGAGGCAGGTGAGAAATTGGGGTTTTTACCAGGTGATTTGACCCAAAAAATTGACCCTTATCTGCGTCCTTTGTATGATGCACTGTATGAGATGCTTGGCTTTGAAAAAGTTGGTAAGCTGCTTGAGCGTCAAGTGATTGAAGTTGCACCGCTTGCTTATATGCGTGGACGAACACTGAATAACTCATTTGTCATTCTTGATGAGGCACAAAATACCACGCCAGAGCAAATGAAAATGTTCTTAACGCGTTTGGGCTTTGGTTCCAGAGCGGTGATTACAGGCGATATGACGCAAGTTGATTTGCCTCGTGGTCATAAATCTGGCTTGGCTCAAGCTTTACAAATTTTATCCAAAATTGATGAAATTCATATCACTCGCTTTGATAGTAACGATGTGGTACGCCATCATTTGGTTCAAAAAATTGTTCAAGCGTATGATCAATTTGATGAGGCACAACAGGCAGCAGCTGCTGAAAGAAAAGCACTACATCCGACCAAACAGTCAATGACCAATGAAGAAAAAACCGAATTACAAGGGGCTGTCGATGCCCAATGAAATCAAGCTGGGTTTTGATGATGATTTAACAAAAACTGTCCAATCTTTGTATTTTGATATTGATTTAAACAATATTGTTGAGACAACCTTATCAATCATGACCCAAAAACTACATCACGGGATTGATTTTGTTTATTTTCCTGATGCCATACAGATTTGGAATATGCCCAAATCTGTCAGCATTTATGTGGTTAACCATGCCAAAGGTCGTGCTGTAAACTTAGCGGCCAGAGGTAAAGATTATGCCACCAATGTGCTTTCTTATCCAAGTGAGCTGCCCACTGAGGTGATAGCATTACTCGGAGAGATTGAGCTTGGTGAGCTGGTGTTGTGCCACGAGGTTGTTCTCAATGAAGCAGATGAACAAAACAAAAGTTTTAAGTCTCATTTAACACATCTGATTGTACATGGTTTATTGCATCTACTTGGCTTTGATCATGAAATTAGCGATACTGACGCTGACCAAATGGAGGGTTTTGAGATTGAAATCTTAGCACAGCTTGGTATTGATAATCCTTATCTTGAGCCTCAACCTTAAACCTTAAACCTTAAAAATCACTAAAATGCCATGTTAATGCATGGCTTTTTTATAGGCATAAAAAATGACTTCATCAGCACATCTTCGGCACACTGTGTATCTACTACCGTTGCTACCTTCCGGTCCTGGCGGGGTTCATAGTACATAGTTGCGAAGCTACCGATGAAGCCAAGTCAACATTATAATTAATTCTTTATAAGTTTGCAAGGAAAATTTTGATCGTTTCAAAAAATATTAAGAGTGATTGGGAATAAACACATCTTGGGTGGTTGCCAAACCTTGTGCCAGAACTGACATTTGCAAAACCCGTGCTTCTGCTAACTCAAATGATGCTGGGCTTAAATTCTCAAGCTTGGCAACCATAGATGCCACAATCGGCATATGGCAAACTACCACAACACATTTATCATCTAAGTCTTCACCGAATTTTGTACGCACGATATCCTCAAGGTCATCGATAGCAATCATAGGGTTTTCATCGGGCGTAATACTACTTAAGCTCATAAAACTTGGATTTTGACCTAAGGCAAGCGCCTGTGATAATAAAATCTTAGCAGTCTGATTGGCACGATTATAAGGGCTTGTGATAATGAGATCAAGCTGATAATGCTTGGCAAGATACTGTGCTGTCTGCTGTACTTGCAGACGCCCAAATTCGGTAAGATCTCTCCCTGCATCATCTTCACAATACGGCGCCGCTTTTCCATGTCGTACAAAAATAACCTTCATCATTTATCCTTAATACCATTGATATGCCAAAGCTAAGGCATATCACTGGATTGAATTTCATCTTTGGGCTTAGCATTGGCACTGGTCTTTAGCACTTCACTAAACTCATGGCTTAAGCGTACATTGCTTTCATCATGTGGCAAAACAAATTCCACATCACTTCTAAAGCCTGTTTCCATCAAATTAAGTGCAACACCAAGCGCAGATTTATTCTCATATAATACCGCATGCAGTGCATGAGTGATGGGCATATAAATACCCAACGCTTTGGCACGAGAATGCACTTGAAGAATTGTATTGACGCCTTCAGCGGTCTGACCTAATTTTTTGATGGCGTGATCAAGACTTATGCCCTGACCAAGCATATAGCCGATGCGATAGTTACGGCTTAGCACCGAACTGCAGGTAGCATATAAATCCCCCACGCCAGACAGACCTAAAAAAGTCAAAGGATCAGCACCCACCGCCACACCAAAACGACTCATTTCGGCTAATGCACGAGTCAATAACATAGCTTTGGTATTTTCACCCACATCATACGCTGCCGCCATGCCCATGGCGATGGCATAGATATTTTTTAGTGCGCCGCCAAGCTCCACGCCTTTAATGTCACTACTGGCAAAAACACGAAAAAACGCACTATGTAAAGCGGTTTGAATAGCTTTTCTAAGCGGTTCTGATGCTGAGGCAATGACTGTTGCGGTAGGCATATTATCCATAATTTCTACCGCTAAGTTTGGTCCACTCATGACACCAAAGTTCACCTCAGGCAACACCTCTTGGATGATATTACTCATCATCGCAAAAGTCTCTTTTTCCATACCCTTAGTCAGTGAAACCACAGCTTGGTGTGTGATAAAGGGCTTAATATTGGTCAGCATCTCTCGAAATGCCGAGCTGGGTACTGCAACAAAAATCACATCCACGCCTGCCACTGCTGTTTTCAGATCGTGACTAAATTTCAAACGCTCATCAAGCTTATGATTTGGCAAATATTTTTTATTGATTCGAGTTTTGTGCAGAGACTTGACAGTGCGTTTATCTCGTACCCACAATGTCGCATCACAACCATTTTTGGCTGCCAAATTTGCCATAGCAGTGCCAAAACTACCACCGCCCAAAAAGGCAAAACTCATCTGATGACTATCCGATGCGATCTGTTCTGTTGCCTGCATCGATTCAACCAGCTGAGCTGATTTTTTCTTTTTTAGTCCAGTCAGCTCAGCGATGCTAGAAATCAATGGTTTATTTGGCAGACCTGATTCTTTGATAGCGCTTACCGCATCATCAATCCCAGTGCTGGCAGCATCGACAATTTTTTGTACTTTTTGGTTTTTGACATTCGGTTTGCGCAGCTTCATACGGCATGCATCCTTTCAATGGTCATAAATAATCAGTTATTGGCGATATTCAACATAGTCAGATAAATCCACATTCTCACGATCTGGCATCTGAACACTACTTGAACCTGTATAAATCAAGCCACAAATGGTATTTTGTTTTGTCACACCAAAATAATCTTTGACTTCAGGCGTGTTACACAAAGGGCCTGTACGCCACACACTGCGATAGCCCAAAGACTCAAGCACAAGCAACATATTTTGGGCGGCCGCCCCTGCACTGAGCAATTGTTCAAATGGCGGTACTTTTTTATGATACTGATATTCGGTTGCAATCACAATAATCATGGGTGCTCTAAGTGGCATATTCAGCATTTTTTTGATGGCAACTTCATCTAATGTCTCACCACATGATGCTGCTTCATGCTCAGCTGCCGATAACAACACTTGACCAAATTCAATCAATGCCTCTCCTGTCAATACCCAAAATCGCCATGGCTTTAACTGTTTATGATCTGGTGCTACCATCGCAGCCTGCAATACTACTTTTAGCTCAGCATCGTTTGGCATGGGCAAGGATAGGTTGCCGACACTACGGCGTTGGTGAATTATGTTTAAAATTTCATTTGTCATTATTTTATCCTTAATTTTTATTAAAAATCAATATCACCGAATTCATCTTAATCTAAGCGATGTTCTTCTGCCAAGTATTCCTCTGACTGCATTTCGAGCAGGCGTGAGCGAGTCCGCTCAATCTCAAATGCCAGCTTTTCACCTTGATAAAGCGTCAAAATAGACTGCTCGGCTCGTATCAAGAGTTTTACCCTGCGGTCATAAAATTCATCCACCAAATAAATAAAGCGGCGTGTCGGATCCATAAGCGTATCATTTAGTGCAGGTACATTATCCACCATAACGGTATCAAAATCATTGGCAATTTCAATGAAATCTGCTGCTGAACGAGGCTGCATGCAAAGCGTTCGAAAATCAGCCAGTAGCATGGTTTCTGTACGCTTAATGACATCAATATTGCGGCCGCCAATCACAATCGGTGATGTGCTGATGGTCTGACCACCTGCCAAGGTGTCAAATCGCTCTGACAGCCAATCTTTGGTATCATCGGTCAAAGGCGAGCTGTATAGTTTGGCCTGCTTTAAAAGCCTGAGACGATAATCAATACCAGCATCAATATTCATGACCGTCGTATGTTTTTCAACTTGAGCGATGGCAGGCAAAAATCGATCACGATGAATCCCATTTTTGTATAGACCCGATGGCTCAATGTTAGAAGTTGCTACCAATGTAATGCCACGATCAAACAACATGCTAAATAAATCGCCCAAAATCATTGCATCTGATACATTTGACACAAAAAATTCATCAAAGCAGATAACAACAGCTTCTTGATGAATGATATCGGCAACTTTTTTAAGGGGGTCAGCCTGCCCTTGAAGTGCCACCAATTCTCGCTGAACACGCTGCATAAAGTGGTGAAAATGCATTCGCATCTTACGCTTGATTGGCAGGCTTTCATAAAACATGTCCATCATCCAAGTCTTACCACGCCCCACTCCGCCCCACATATACAGACCTTTTGGCATGACTGGCTTGGATTTAAATAGGCTTGAAAACCATCCACCGCCTGAGCTGTCTTGTGATTTGATAATTTCATGATACAAATTATCCATATAAGTCACCGCCGCCAGCTGAACGGCATCTTCACTAAAATCGCCAGTCGCCAAAGCAGCCTGATAACGCTCTAGTGGCGTTTGATTTGACATAATAAATCCTTGTTATATTTTTAATTTAAATTGATTTAAACTTATTTAAATTTGGGTGTGTTTTTGTAAACTCTGCCCAAGCTCCACTAATTTGCCATGGAAAAAATGTCCTGTTGAAAGCACGGTCGTGGGAATGTCTCTTTGTTCGGCAAACTGTGCCAAATGCTCAGGGCTGACCAGTTCATCTTGATCACCATAAATCATAAAAGTGTGGTCAGCCTGCCAGCGTAAAGATGCCATACCAACACGCATCACCGAAGGTGCGATGAGTGCTAAATGATGCAAATTCACATCGGCAAACTCTTCATTATCCGTCATCAGACTTGCTAAGCGTGCAGCAGTATATCCACCAAAACTAAAGCCTCCCAGCCAAAGTTTGCGTGCTTTTGTATGCTTTAAAGCATAACGCAGTACGGTCAATGCATCTTCAAGCTCACCATCGCCTGTGCCTGTTTGACCAGTTGAACGCCCAACACCACGAAAGTTAAACCGTAGTACATCCATACCAGCATCACGACAAAATCGGTACATGGTGCTAACCACTTTATTATTCATCGTGCCGCCTTGGACAGGATTGGGATGGCAAAGAATTGCCAAGCCATCTTTGGTCTGTCGCTCCCCCGACTGCCAAATGGCATCTACCTCTAGCACACCTATAGGTGCATCGATCAGTAAAATCTCTTGTTTCATCATTAAAATTAGTTTGGTAAATGAGGCGTATTATAGCATAATTTACGATTGTGCAAAACTTAGTATGATATACAAAAAGCCCACAGTTACACAAAATACCTGACTTGAAATGCAGCGATTTCTTGTTATACTGATGAAATATATTGATCTATACTTGGGGATTTATGATGAAAAAATCACTCGCAGTTGTCGTCTTGGGCGGATTATTATCAGCCTGCACCAGCACATCTACTACCGCACCTGTCATCACACGCACTGACGGCGTTCACGAAACAACAGGTTTGGGTGCAACCAAAACCAAGGCACAAGAGTCCGCCTTGGCAGCTGCCAAAAAGCAATGCGGTATCCGATCGCCCATCGTGGTATCTGATAAGATGACTTATAATGGCATTCTTAATGAACGCACAGGTCGTATGATTGAGCAAGGTGTGAGTGTTGCGGGTGCTATTTTTGGTCAATCAGCACCAAAACTGAGCCGTGATGATGATTTTGAATATACCGTAAAATTTCGTTGCCAATAATTCATCAATAAAAAAGCTTATTTGGTTCTAAGCAAATCATGACAGTTTATTGAAGATAGTATTTATTGAAGTTAATATTTAAGATAAATAGCAAGTTATTTAAAACATTTATCAATACTCATATAAATACTAAATACTCAAAAATTCTGTATAAAAAAGCAGCCATCAAATGACGGCTGCTTGATTGACGCTTAGGCGTCTAAGCGATTAGCGAGTGCGTGGATAAACTTCGTCATCACCAAAGAAGTAAGCAATTTCTCGTTCGGCAGATGCCACAGAGTCAGAACCGTGTGCTGCATTTTCATCAATGCTGACAGCAAAATCTGCACGAATGGTGCCTTGTGCCGCTTCTTGTGGATTGGTTGCACCCAAGATTTCACGGTGGGCTAAAACAGCGTTTTCACCTTCAAGCACTGATACAACGACAGGACCTGATGTCATAAAAGATACCAAATCACCAAAGAAGCCACGCTCTTTATGCTCAACATAAAAACCTTCTGCATCAGCTTGAGATAGGTGCTTATATTTCATGGCAACTGGCTTAAGCCCTGCTTTTTCAAAACGAGCGATGATATCGCCGATGTGATTTTTGCCAACTGCGTCTGGCTTGATGATAGATAAAGTGCGTTCGATAGCCATAGTTTTTCCTTATGCTAGGTTAAGTGACAGTAAAATCGAGATTGATTATAACAATTTTTCTAATAACTTGCATCTTTTTAAACCAGTTTTTAGTGAAATTTTTACCGCTGGTTTATAGACTTATCAAATCATTCCAAATAAGTTATCTGCACGGTTTTAGCTTGCAAATTCGTCTTTTTTGATACCTTAATTTGATAAATTTTGGTATAATGACAAAATTTCACACAACATACGAGAATTTATTATGGGTTTTAATTGTGGTATTGTCGGCTTACCAAATGTTGGTAAATCCACCTTATTTAATGCACTCACCAAAGCAGGTATCGCTGCTGAGAATTTTCCGTTTTGTACCAAAGACCCAAATACTGGCATTGTCCCTGTCCCAGACCCACGCTTAAAAGCACTGGCGGCTATTGTCAATCCTGAACGCACCATTCCAACCAGTATGGAGTTTGTAGATATTGCAGGTCTTGTGGCAGGTGCTTCTAAAGGTGAGGGTATGGGCAACCAATTTTTAGCCAATATCCGTGAAACTGACGCCATCGCCCATGTGGTACGCTGTTTTGATGATGACAATGTTATCCATGTTGATGGGCGGGTCAATCCATTATCTGATATTGAAACCATCAATACAGAGCTTGCTTTGGCGGATTTGGAGGCGGTCACTCGTGCCATCACAAACTTAAATAAAAAAGCCAAAGGCGGTGATAAAGACGCTCAAGCTGCCCTTGCGGTCTTCCAAAAAATTGAACCTTTACTTGCTGATGGCAAGCCTGCACGGTTGGCGGGCTTAGATGCCGATGAAAAAAAGCTGATTAAAAGCTATGGTCTTATCACCTTAAAACCCGTCATGTATATTGCCAATGTGGCAGAAGATGGATTTGACAATAATCCACATTTAGATGCGGTGCGTGAATTTGCTAACAATGAAGACGCCATCGTGGTTGCCTTATGTAATCAAATTGAGGCTGAAATCGCCCAGCTTGATGAAGAAGAAAAAGCAGAGTTTTTGGAGGGCATGGGCATGAGTGAAGCAGGTCTTGACCGTGTGATTCGTGCAGGATATGAGCTTTTAAACCTACAAACCTACTTTACTGCAGGGGTCAAAGAGGTGCGTGCTTGGACAGTGCCTGTCGGAGCGACCGCTCCAGAAGCTGCTGGGGTGATTCATACCGACTTTGAGCGTGGCTTTATTCGTGCTGAAGTTATCGGCTATGATGATTTTATTGAATACGGCGGTGAAAAAGGTGCCGCTGCTGCTGGTAAGTCTCGCTTAGAAGGCAAAACCTATATTGTTCAAGATGGCGATGTGATGCATTTTAGATTTAATGTATAATCAATCAATATGCCAAATTTTGTCAGCCAAGTTATGCTTGGCTGATTTTATTGATGTGTGGTATTAAATCCATCATTATTTCATAAAAAATATCTCATAAAAAATTTTGGCTTGATTTGAAATTGTTGGTTGGTTTTGCTATATTATTACGGTCAATATTTTTAATGATACTCATTTCGTTTTAAAGGATAACTATGAACCAAAAATTACTTTTAGCGTCTGTGGTGGCAGCTTTGACTTTAACCGCTTGTAGCAAGCCTGCCGATGAGTCTAGTCAAGCAAATCCCCCAGCCGAGCAAGTTGCCAATCCTGCTACCTCAGATGACGCAGCAGAGCATACAACTATGCAAGAAGAGCATGATCACGCACACGAGCATCATGATGACCATGCAGGTCATATGCATGTCCACGCTGATGGTGATGCGTATCAATGTGGCGATCAGACAGTTCATATTGTCGTTCATAATCATGAAGGTGAAATTGAGGCTCACCTAAATCATGATGGCATTGAGTATGATTTTAATCAAGATCCCAGCAATAAAAATCAATACACCAGCAATCATGGATTTGCTGATAACCAAAAAACCATACTCACCATTGATGGCAACAAGGCTGTCGTAACTGGTGACACCAATCAAGTTCTGCTTGACTGCATCAAAGCCAGCTGATCGGTCATTTTAATACTTAATATAAATCATTTTAAATCACTCATTGCTTTAAATGAGTGATTTTTATTGATGATCTTAAAATCATTGCCATCATAATGCATAATGTATATTAAACGCATTGATGTTAAAAATTTTAGCAAGCTTTCTTGAATTACTTGCAACTGGCAAGGTTTTTATCCATAATATACAGTTATTCACTCAATCTTTAAGTTTATCACTGGACGGACTATGAGCATCGAAAAAACAACCAACCGTGAACAAAAAAAGCGTCAAACTCGCCAAGCATTTTTTAATGCCGTGCTTGATTTATGTATGAGCGGTCAAGGTTATAGCTCAATTAGCTTGCGTCAGGTAACACGAGAGGTCGGTGTCGTGCCAACCGCCTTTTATCGCCACTTTGATGACATGGAAAGTCTTGGTAAAGCATTGGTTGAAGATGAGCTTGGTGGCGCACTTGCCACACTAAGAGAGCATATGCAACTTGGGCGTAAACGCAGTTTTGACCGCCAAATTGCCAAAAGTGTTCAGCTTTTTTTTAAGGCGGTCGATGCCCAGCCTCGCTATTGGCAATTTATCGCCAGTGAACGGTTTGGTGGGTCAGAAGCAGTTCGCCGTGCCATCAATGAACAAATCAATACCTTTGCCAAAATTATGAGTGCTGATTTGGCATTACAGCCTGCTTTTGAGCATATCAACAGTTATGACCGTTATTTATTGGCAGAAACGGGTGTAAATTTGTCTTTTTCATGGATTATTGAGTGGCTGGATTTGACGCATATGCCAATTTTTTTGGACGAAGAAGAACGATTATCGCCTTGTGAGCTGGACACCAAAAAACAGCAAATGCTACACCGCTGTACACGCCAAATGCAAATGGTACTGTATGGTGCTTATAACTGGAAATCTAGCGAAGAAACTTTATTGGATGAACCTGCCAATATATAGCACCCCGCTTAGATGGGTATTTTGCCCTTGTTAATCTTGATATTAAGTACGACTATGACAAAAGTTCGCAATACACCAAAATCGATTCTCAATAACAGCCAGACCAAGCCTCAAATCAATCCAAAAGAAGGTACATTAGGCACTATCTTGCCCAAACAAGCTGCCACTTTACCCACCACAAGCGTGCAAAAAACACCCAAATCTCAGGTCGTCACCGTTAAGCCAAATGACATTGTGCCATCTAAGTCAATCTATCAAAACGCCAATCAAGTGCTTCGTGTCGTTTCTATTAATGTCAATGGCTTGCGTGCGGCTGAAAAAAAAGATTCTTTGAGTGGCTGGCTGTCAGTGATGCCGATGTGGTCTGCATCCAAGAATCACGCATCACTCACGAACAATGGACGGATAAATTTCGCCCCAAGGGCTGGCATACGCATCTATTTGCTGCCCAAAAAGCAGGCTATGCGGGAGTTGCTATTTATAGTCGCCTACCTTTTGTGTCGGTGGTAGATGGCTTGGGCTTTGATCTTGCCGACAGTCAGGGGCGATTTATCTGTGCACAGTTTGATTTGTCCGCCCAAGGCATCGACCATCCAGTGTACATTGCCTCTTTATACCTACCTTCTGGCTCATCGGGCGAAGAAGCTCAAGCCAGAAAAGATCTTTTTTTAGAAAAATACCGCCACATTCTCAAACAGTGGCGAGATGAGAATAAATCACTCATTGTCTGCGGTGATTATAATATTGTGCATAAACGCATTGACATCAAAAACTGGTCGGGTAATCAAAAAGCATCAGGCTGCCTGCCACATGAGCGAGCTTGGCTTGATCACATCTATGACGAACTTGGCTATGTTGATACATTCAGAGTGGTTCGCAAGGATGCCGATATTTATTCTTGGTGGTCAAATCGTGGTCAAGCCCGTGCCAAAAATGTGGGGTGGCGTATCGATTATCACGCCTGCTCACCTGATTGGAAAAAACGCACTTTGAACGCTTGGGTCTATAAAGATTCTTGGTTTAGCGACCATGCACCTGTCATTATTGATTATCAATTATAAAGTTATTTAGGGTGCTATGACTGCTATTTTACGCTCTAAATGACATCGTATTCATGCTCACATCGCCAAATCCCAAGATAGCAAAATACGATAAAAAATATCCATACCCTGCCCCAATCAAAAAGCAGATTATCTTTATTTTAGATTTTAAGTCATTAATTTTTGGCATTTAATTTTTAAAATTGAACAATTATTATTTTCATTTAAAATTGTAGCCATTATGTAAAATTTTAGGTAAAATAGCATACTTTTTGTTTTTATCTGTAAATAAACATTCATAATTCATAATATAGATAATTCAAACCCAAATTTTGATTGGTTTATCTTTTTTCTTAGACAGACGCTCAAGCCATTTTTGGCATACGGCTGCTGTTGGCTTAAAATTATGCAAACAAGGAGTGAGCATGCTTACCTTTTTGGCGATAGTGCCGATTATTATTGTCTTTTTATTATTGGTGGTGATGCGACTACCCGCCAAATATGCCATGAGCCTAGCGTACCTTGCAACGGCTGCTTTGTCATATTTTGTTTGGCAAACCAGCGGTAACCAAGTTGCTGCTGCAACCATCCATGGCGTACTGACTGCGGTGAATGTTTTATTCATCGTTTTTTCTGCCATTTTGATTTTAAATACCTTAAAATACAGCGGTGCAATTAATGCCATTCGTCAAGGCTTTATGGATATCTCTGCAGACCGCCGAGTTCAAATGATTATCGTAGCATGGCTATTTGGCTGTTTAATCGAAGGTTCAACAGGCTGGGGTACGCCTTCGGCGGTGGCAGCACCGCTCCTGCTTGCGTTGGGGTTTCCTGCGATGGCGTGTGTGATGGCGGTTTTAATCATTCAGTCCACACCCGTATCTTATGGTGCCGTTGGTACGCCACTTTTGATTGGTGTCAATTCAGGTCTTGAAAATAAAGACGATCTTGCTCAAGCACTGGCAAATATTGGTATGGATTTACCTGCCTATATTTTCAACATCTCAGGTAATGTGGGCATGATTCATGGTATGGTCGGATTTTTAATTCCGTTGATATTGTGCGGATTTTTGACACTATTTTTTGGTCAAAAACGCTCATTTACCGAAGGTCTAAAAGCGGCACCCTTTGCGATTTTTGCAGGCTTGGCGTTTACCATTCCTTATGCCTTGACCGCCAAGTTTATCGGTCCTGAGCTGCCATCGATTGTGGGCGCGGTCGTTGGTTTATCCTTGGTTATTCCTGCCGCCAAGCGTGGGTTTTTAACCCCAAAACAAACCTTTGACTTTGGTCCACGAGAAGGCTGGGAAAAAGAATGGGTTAGTGAATTTACCATCACCGATCCAACCAGCAATGCCGCCCCAAAATTTTCGGTCATGCGTGCGTTTTCGCCCTATCTACTTATCATTACCATTTTAATCATCACCCGTACGATTGCACCATTAAAGGCATGGCTTACCAGTGATGCGGTTTCTATCGTTTTTGCCAACATTTTGGGCACAAATATCACCAATAAAACCCAGTTGCTTTATTCTCCTGGTGGCGTGCTTTTATTGGTATCAATTTTGTGTATTTTTATTTTTGGCATGAAAGGCAATATGGTCAAAAAAAGCTGGTCAGAGTCAGGCAAAACCATGCTCGCTGCCGCACCTGCGTTACTATTTTCGGTGCCAATGGTGCAGGTATTTATCAATTCAGGCACATCTCCAGATGCTGCTGTACAGATTCTTGCCATGCCAAAAGTATTGGCCACCTCAGCAGCACAAGCGTTTGAGGGCATGTGGCCTTTGGTTTCACCTTGGATTGGCAGTCTTGGCGCGTTTATTGCTGGCTCTAACACAGTTTCTAACATGATGTTTTCGCATTTTCAATGGGGGACAGCAACCCAAATCGGCTTGGGTGTTATGGATGCCGCTAAAGTTGTTTCCTTGCAAGCGGTGGGCGGTGCAGCGGGCAATATGATATCGGTTCATAATGTTGTTGCGGCATGTGCTGTTGTTGGTTTGGTCAATCGTGAAGGTTATGTCATTCGTAAAACCTTAATTGCCATGTCCTATTATGTGACTCAAGCAGGTTTAATTGGTATGGCGATTATATTTAACCCAACTTATTGGGTAGGTGCTGTCATTTGGCCAATATTATTCTTATTTATCATGAGCAAGGTGGGCAATAAAGCCTAGCATGCCCCCAAAGACAACATTTTACCACTCATTAAACTAACCCAATCTTAAGGTTGGGTTGGTTATGCCATTTAAGCCAAAAATAAGCATTTGGTTTTAGTTTTTACTTGCCGATTTAAGATAAAACCAAGTAAAATACCCATTGATGGCTAAAATTATCCAAAAACATGATATCAACGATTAAATACTCAAAAATTAAGCGAGAAATTACCATGGCTGATTTAAGTAAAATTACCGAAATTGAAGATTTGCGTCGTATCGCTGAGCGTAAAGTACCACGAATGTTCTATGATTATGTGGATTCAGGTTCATGGACACAAACCACTTACCGTAATAATGAAACGGACTTTGAGCGCATTAAGTTGCGTCAGCGTGTCCTTGTTGATATGGATAATCGATCGCTTGCCACACAAATGATTGGTCAAGATGTCAGTATGCCTGTGGCAATCGCACCGACTGGATTTACTGGCATGATGTGGGCAGATGGAGAGATTCATGCAGCGCGTGCCGCTGAGAAATTTGGTATTCCATTTTCGCTATCTACCATGTCAATTTGTTCGATCGAAGATGTTGCCGAAAATACCACCAAACCATTTTGGTTTCAGCTGTATGTCATGCGTGATAAAGAATTTATGGAAAATTTAATCAAGCGTGCTAAGGCTGCAAATTGTTCAGCATTGATTTTAACGGCGGATTTACAAGTCTTAGGTCAGCGTCATAAAGACATTAAAAATGGACTATCAGCACCCCCAAAACCGACACTAAAAAATATCCTAAACTTAATGACCAAGCCTGAATGGTGCTACAATATGCTTGGTACAAAACGCCATACTTTCAGAAATATCGCAGGTCATGCCAAAAATGTGTCCGATCTATCCAGTTTATCGGCTTGGACGGCAGAGCAATTTGACCCAGGCCTTAGCTGGGATGATGTGGCACGCATTAAGGATATGTGGGGCGGTCCTTTGATTTTAAAGGGTATTATGGAACCTGAAGATGCCATCATGGCAGCTCGCTTTGGTGCTGATGCGATAGTAATCTCAAATCATGGCGGTCGTCAGCTTGATGGTGCACCAAGCTCTATTGCATCTTTGACCGACTGTGTACAGGCATCTCAAGCCGAAAATTCTAACTGTGAAGTTTGGCTAGACAGTGGGATTCGCTCAGGTCAAGATGTACTAAAAGCCATCGCCTTGGGGGCGAAAGGTACGATGATTGGGCGTTCATTTTTGTACGGCTTGGGTGCTTATGGTGAAGATGGGGTCCGTCGTACACTGGAGATTATCTATAAAGAATGTGATGTCACGATGGCGTTTTGTGGTCATACCAATATCAGTACGGTAAACTCCGATATTTTGGTCAAGGGTACTTATGAGCACCTCAAAGCCAACCAGCCACACATCACGCCAATTCGCTGGTAATTTCAATAAAAAATAAGTTGACCAAACTAATAAAACTTACCAAGACATTACCATCAAAAAAGGCTTTGGCTCATAGATTATTAGCCAAAGCCTTTTTATTCTATCATATCATTATGATTAAATTTTTAATCATTTATCGACAAGTATTTTAAAAATTTAAATCACTAATAATCACCGCCATGACTTATATTAATGGCGGTGATTGTCATTTTGCCATCTCAATTAAAATGCGGTCAAATCCCAAAGTCTCTTGTACATTTTGGGCATAAGCTATCTGCGTATCATCAATACAGCTTAGTAATGATTCAAGTTTTGAAGAGTCAAGCTGAACTTGAGCCAACAACGCTGCCACATCGATATCTTGATGTAAGCTTGGTATCCCCAAGAACACACGCCACAAATCCATTAACATGACTCTTGATAGCGTGATAAATTCAGCCAAAGTTAAGGTTTTTTGCCAGTAACTACTGGCAGCACTGGCGGTACGCTTGGATAATTGTAGAGCGGTGTAGGTTTTTAGCCAAAGCGTACGCTGATCAAACCATTTGGCAGAAGATAAGCCCTTAGCCTGTAAGACCGCCCCATCGCTGATATCCAATAAAAGCTTTGATAGCTTAGGTGACATAAATTCATTCAGATAATCAATCGCCTCTACTTTATCTATATAATATAAAGGCATTGTCTGTACACGGCTTTTGATGGTGGGTAAAAGCCTAGAAGGATGGTCGCTGATGAGTATCAAAAATACCCCATCTCGAGGCTCTTCAAGCGTCTTTAAAAATGCATTGGCAGCACCCAATGTCAGTGTATCTGCCCCATCAAGCACAATGACTTTTACCCCATGCCCTTTGGTTTGACTGTATTCTTGGAGCGAACGAATATCATCAATTTTGATGCTATCACCCTGCGGCAGCACCAATAAATCAGGATGTGTTCCAGCACGCAACCATTGACAGCTCTGGCAGTGACCACACGCACCATGTTGATTTTTTTGCAAACACAATAAATACGCCACAAATCGCCAAACAAACTCACGCTTACCGATGCCTTTTTGACCTGCAGCAAGTAAGCCATGTGGCATACACCGCTCAATAAATTGACCTGTCAGCTGCTGCCAAGCCTGTCTTTGCCAAGGAAGCAATGGAGCAAAGTAGGGTAACTGTTCTTGCTCGCTCATGGCGTATCGTCCATGTGAATTTCGTGGTAGTGTTTTAGCATGATACCGTCAAATTCAAATGCCATTATCCACGGAAATTTATGCTTATTGGCATTAAAATCCTGATAACCAAAATCCGCCTGATAATACTTAATGATGGTAGATAATGTCGTACCGTGCGTGCCGATGACAATCGTCTGATTGGGATAATTTATCAAAATTTCATGCAACATAGCAATGTTTCGTTGCTGGACACGGTGCAAACTTTCGCCATTTTTTAGATGAAATCCAAAATCTTGCCACTGCTTTTGACTAAATTCATCAAAATTATCCACCCAAGTGCCAATCCGCCTTTCACACAGCCCCTCTTTTAGATGAATGTTTTTTTTTCGACTGTTGGCAAGCGGATAAATCGTATCCACCGCCCGTTTGTAAGGGCTTGAAAAAAACACATCAATATCAATGCCCCTAAACACATCAAGCAACCGCTCACTTTGAGCAATGCCTTTTGGGGTCAATTCTCGGCTAAACTCATCACGATTGGCATAATTGGGTTCGGCATGGCGAATAAAATAAACTGTGGTCATCGCTACCCCTGAAATTTCAAAAACTCATCAATCGGCATGGCATTTAGTCTGTCCAAATCCTCTTGTGTGTCCACCCCAGCTGGCAGTGCAACTTGTGCGATATCAATGGCGATACGCTCACCATTTTCAAGTACCCGAAGCTGCTCTAGACTTTCTAATTTTTCAAGCACCCCTTGAGTCCAGTTTGTGAACTGCTTAAGCATACGCACACGATACGCATACAAGCCTAAGTGACGAAATGCATGATTAGGCATATCCAACAAGCCATCACGGTCATAGGGAATTGGCGCACGACTAAAATATAAGGCATGCTTTGCCTGATTCATCACCACTTTGACCACGGAGGGGCGAAAAAATTCCTCTTGGTTGTAGATTGGCTCACATAAAGTCGCCATTGCACAATCTGGATTATCAATCAACAACTGCGTCACTTGCTCAAGTAGCACCGTTGGTACCAAAGGTTCATCACCTTGCATATTGACAATAATATCATCATCATTAAAGCCCAAATCCGTGGCAACTTGAGCCAACCTATCCGTTCCAGATGGGTGGACGCTGTCAGTCATGACCACATGTATGCCTGCATCGGCACAAGTCTGATAGACTCTATCGTCATCGGTGGCCACACAGACGGTGTCTACAAAACTTGCTTTTAAGGCTTTTTTTGCTGTCCATAAAATCATCGGTTGACCGTGCAAAAGCAATAAAGGCTTGCCTGGTAAACGGGTGGATTGATAACGAGCTGGAATAATCAGATGAATTTTTTGCATAGCTATCCTTAAAAATTAAATTGGTATATTTTTATGCTTATCGTACCATATTATAAAGATAAAAGCATTTTCAGATAGAAGTTAGATAGAATTTTCAAGATAAATACCTAACAACTCCAATCGTTTAATTTAATTGATACTTAACAATTAAATGATTAATCTGCTCCATAATACCATCAGATAATACCATCTCCACAGGCAGCACCCAAATATGATTAAAAATATCATGGGCAGTTTGTGTAGCCAAATGACGCAATTTTACCGCATCTTTACTGGTAACAATGATGGGATGATTGATCAAATCCACCAAATCCTCAAGTCTAAAATTATGATGGTCTCCAAACGGATGCGGAATAACCAAAAACCCCTGATCTGATAAAGTATCAAAAAACCGCTTAGGATACCCAATACCGCTGACCGCATGAACATATGTACCTGCAGATGGTACAGGGCTTTTATGATTGCCCATCAGTGGCTCAATCCGCCCTGCTGTTAGGCTCATTGCCATCGCTTCATTAGGATATTTGGTCATATCTTTATCATGATAAATGACCAAAGCGTCTTGTAATCGGTCAATGGGTTCTCTTAAAAAACCCTGTGGCAGAAGCTTACCATTACCAAAACCTCTGGCAACATCAACCACAATCCACTCTTCATCACGATGCAGTGCATAATGCTGCAGCCCGTCATCACTGATGATAAGTGTCGTCTCAGGAAAATTTTGTAGTAATAAATCAATGGCTTGACCACGATTTGGCGCAACTGCCATGGGTAGAAATAATCCATCAGAATGCAGGCTTTGGGCAATTAAGCAAGGTTCATCACCCACTTCATTGGGCGTACTTGTTGGCGTGACCAATTTGGGCATTTGTGTGCTGTCACCGCCATAACCTCGGCTGATGACAGCGACATTGATACCCTGTTTGAGTAAAATTTTAGTCAAAGTAATGATGAATGGCGTTTTGCCACTGCCACCAACGGTGATATTACCAATAACAAGAACAGGTACAGCTGCCCGATAAATTGGGCATTTACCTGAGTGATACAAAGATTTTCTGGCATGCGTAACCACACTATATAGCCCCGATAGAGGTGTTAATACCTTTAGCCAAGCTGCATTTTTTTGCCACGCCTGCGTCAGCACCAACTCAAGCTTCTTCATGACCATTGCCCTGCTAATTTTAATGTCTGATGATCAATAATCTGATATTTGGCATAGTCTATTTACCAGCTCGCCAAACTCATCATGGTCATAAAAGAAAATCTCCACACTGCCCTTACCATCTTTGCCTTGCTTTAATTTAACCTTAGCACCCAATGCATCTGATATCTGCTGAGAAAGTGCCAAAACTTCATGATTTGGCTGAACGATAAGCTTAGGATTGGGATCTAAAATTGATTTGACCAGCCTTTCAGCATCTCGCACTGTCATGCCGCCATCAACAATTTTTTTGGCGATGATGGGCTGTTGCTCTTGGGATAGTGATAAAAGGGCGCGTGCGTGTCCCATATCCATCACACCATCTATCATATATTGCTTGACTTGATCGTGCAGGTGATTTAATCGCATTAAATTTGAAACAGTGGTGCGTGCTTTACCAACCACGGATGCAATCATTGCATGACTCATACCAAACTCAGTATGAAATCGTTGCAGTGCCGCTGCTTGCTCTAAGACATTTAAGTCTTCACGCTGAATGTTCTCAATCAACGCCAAAGCAATGGCAACCTCATCAGATAAAACCCGCTCAATGGCAGGAATGGTCTCAAGCCCCGCCAATTTTGCCGCTCGCCATCGACGCTCACCAGCGATAATCTCGTGCGTTACCGTATCGCTGGACTTGCTCTCATCTGACAAAAGCGGGCGAATAACAATCGGCTGCATCACGCCATGTTGTTTGATGGACAGTGACAGCTCATTGAGCGCCGCTTCGTTCATATCACGCCGTGGCTGATATTTGCCCGATTGCAGGCGATTGGTGGCGATTTGAACAAGCGCCACTTGCTCACCCACGCCAACTTTTAAAGCTGGGTTATTGTTACCTGCTTTTTTATCTGCTTTAGCTTTATTGATTTTGGTGGTCTTTGTTGAGGTTTTGGGCTTAGTTTCGGTCTGTTCACTGGCGGCACTTGCCACCAAAGACTGGGCGCCTGCGATGATTTTTTTCTCTGCTGAGATGTTGCCAAGCAGCGCATCTAGCCCACGATTTATACCCAATCCACGCTTTTTAATCATGAAAATTTCCAGTCTGCAATTAATAATTCAGTTAAAATTTATGATTGACGCATGCGTCACATCAGAGTATCACGGCTCAGCCAAACCAAACTGCCAAAACAAAGCGATCTGTTTTTGTTGATATTTGGGCAAGTTATCCAAACCGCTCACCGCCTTATCATCAGCACTTTGATGAATGGTATCAGACTCAGTGGTGCTTGATACCGCTTGCGGCTTATCGTCAGATTGATTATCATCTGCCATCACCATTTTGGCATCATCAATCACATCAACAACTTGGCGACTCACCTTTGTACCGCTTAAGAGTGTATCCAAACCGTATTTGACCCCAAGTCTGCGTTTTTTTGCCATGGCTATCTATCCGTTTGATTTGGCTTTCGTTTGTGCAATCACTTCATTCATAAGTTTATGATAAGCGATTGCACCTTTGGATGATTTTTCATAAGTAAAAATTGATTGCCCAAAACTGGGCGCTTCTGCCAACCGAACATTTCTTGGAATACTGGTTTGATATACCAAATCACCAAAATGGCGTTCAAGCTCACCAGAAACATCTTGCGCCAATGTGTTACGATAATCAAATAAAGTACGCACCACGCCACGAATATGCAAAGATTCATTGATGGATTTTAGCTTATCAATCGTCGCAATCAAATCCGCCACACCTTCAAGCGCATAATACTCACACTGCATCGGAATGATCACGCCATCAGTTGCCGCAAAGGCATTTACCGTAATCATACTAAGACTTGGTGCACAATCCATCACGATATAATCATACTCAAGCTTGCCTGCTATCTTGGCATCTGCCATCGCCTGCTTAAGTAAAAAAGGTGCATCTGCCACGCCTGCAAGTGATACATCAATACCTGCCAAATCTCGGTTGGCACCAATGACATCCAAGCCAATGTCGGTAGATAAGATGGCATCTTGTAAAGACACGCCATCAAGTAGCACATCTGCCATTGTATATTCTAAGGCATTTTTATCCAGACCAACACTGGTGGTGGCATTGCCTTGGGAGTCCAAATCAATCAGTAGCACCCTTTTTTTGGCAATTATCGCCAAGGCTGCTGCCAAATTGACTGTTGTTGTGGTCTTGCCAACACCCCCTTTTTGATTGGCAATTGCAATTATTTCCATAATAAAACCTTCAAAGAAAACATATCTAATAAAAATGATTAAAAATTAAAAATGAATAAAAAATTACTGCTTTATTAGGTAAACCACACATCGATCGTCATCTAATTTGGGTACGCAGATGGGCTTAATATCTATGTGCCAAGCTTGCAAATCTGCCATCTCCTCAGCGGTCGGCTTTTTACCTTTCATGGCATACAAAATACCTGCATCCGCCAAACATGGCACAGCAAGGCTAACAAAATCAGTCAGTGACGCAAATGCCCGTGAGGTAATCACATCGTATGCACCTGCCTTTTGGGCATGATGATGCTCAATTCTAGAAGCAATTGGCGTGATATTTTTTAAGCCAATTTCACTGCTAATCTGGCGAATAAAGCGGATTTTTTTTTGATTGCTATCAAGAGCATCAATGTGCCAATCAGGTTTGAAAATTGCCAAAATTACCGATGGCAATCCTGCACCTGTACCAATATCTAGCAAAGATTTGTTTGGTTGCGTGACAAACGGCAGCATGGGTATAATCGCCATACAATCAAAAATATGCTTCACCAAAGCCTCATCAGGGTCTGTGATAGCGGTTAGATTGTACGCTTTACCCCACAATAAAAGGCCGTCTAAATACCGTAAAATCTGCATATTTTGCACATCGGTGATCGTCAGTCCAAGCGATTGGGCGGCCTCATCAATGGCAGCGGCGAAGCGTTGAGATTTATGGGAGATTTTGGAAAATTTGGGCGTCATATCATCGTTCTTAATCAATTTAACCAATCAACAAACAATACAAGATTGCCAAATAAGGCAGTAAAAATAAAAGTTTGCACACAGCAAAGCTATTTTATCATGCTTTAATCTGCTAAAATACCCTTTTTAACCAACCCACTGCGTTTTTTGGGCATTTCGTTCATATTTTACTATTTTGCACAAAAGATAGCAGGCGAAGCTGATTTTGATTTTATGAAAGATAATGCATATCATCGTTTAAAAAACAACTACCGATTACAAGCCTGCGACTTAAAACGCTACACCGATCCCAATCATTTGCCCAAATCTAGCCGTCTGCGTCTGCCCAAACCTGATATTGCATTTGGTCAAAGCCGTGCTATTAAAGCCTTAAACACCGCATTAGATATACACGCCAATGGCTATCATGTGTTTGCAGTCGGTGAAAATGGGTTGGGCAAGCGTACACTCATCACACGCCTTTTGGCTGAGCGTGCCAAGTATATGCCAACACCAAATGACTGGGTGTATGTGCATAATTTTGAAGACATACGCCGACCTATTGCCATTGATTTTCCTGCTGGTATGGCAATCATTTTTCAGCAAAAAGTCCATAAACTTTGGCAAAATGCCAAAAAAAAGCTGGTCGCCAAACTGCTTGGAGATACCCACCAAAACCACATTGAACTGATAAAATCAGCCATACCCCTACAACAAAACAAACGATTTGATGCCATTAATGCCGATGCCAAACAACATAATTTGGTACTAAAGACCACAGGTGATGGGCGTGTGCATTTTGTGGCGATTGATGACAGCAAACCCATAGATAACAAAAAGCTCACCCAGCTTCAAAAACAGCTTTTAGAGGCACAAATTGAGCTTAGTGAGCTTGAAGACAGTACCCATGATGCACTTGATGAACTACATCAAAGTACTGCCAAAAAAGTACTTGAACCCATGTTTAACGCTGTGATGGCAACCTTTGAGAACCACCCAAAAGCCATCCGTCATCTCATGGCGATTCAAGATGATATGGTCAAAAACATTACCCATATCATCAATGAAGATGATGACAATTTTATCGCTACCAGTTTATCACAAGTACCAAGCCGATATGTCGTCAATATCTTGGTCAGCCATCAGCCATCAGCTGGTGCACCGATTGTATTTGAAGATTTGCCAACGCATCTAAACTTACTTGGGCATATTGAATATACCACCGAACTTGGTACTGTCTTAACAGATGTTAGTATGATTCGAGCTGGTGCATTGCACAAAGCAAATGGCGGCTATCTTTTATTAGAAGCCCAAAGCCTACTTGAACATCCCTATGCATGGCAAGGCTTAAAGCGTGCTTTGCAATCAAAACAAATCAAAATATCAAGCCTTGAGCAAATGCTCACTTTGACAGGCAGCCTATCACTTGAGCCTGATAGTGTAGCATTGGATGTCAAAGTCATCTTACTTGGTGAAGCCGATTTATATTATGAATTACTAGAATTTGAACCTGAATTTAACTCGGTTTTTAAAGTTCGTGCCGATTTTCATGATGACATTCAACGAGATGACTGTAGCGAATATGGCATGGTGTTGAAAATGGTAGATATGATTAAAAGCCATCAGCTGCCCAATTTTGATAATACCGCATTTGCGGTTATCATTGATGAATTATCCAAGCTTAGCGATGATAAAAATAAGCTGGACTTACACGCCGATCGCTTGTCAGGATTATTGGTTGAATCTGCACGCATCGCTACCCTTGAAAACAACAAAATAGTATCCGCCAAGCATGTACAAACCGCACTTGATGACATCACTGAACGCAAGGGGTATTTAAAGGATTTATATTGGCAGGAGATTTTAAACGGTCAGCAAATTATCTGCACCAAAGGTTGGGCGGTTGGGCAAATCAACGCATTAACCATCATCAGCTATGCTGACAGTGAATTTGGGCTACCTGCACGATTGACCGCTTTGATTCAGCCCAACTTTGGTCAAGGTGAGATTTTAGACATTGAACGAGATGTTGAGCTTGGTGGTAGCTTACACGCCAAAGGTATGCTCATCATGTCCAGCTTTCTGCGTGCCTTATTTAGCGAATTTCATGAATTAAATTTCAGTGCGTCTTTGGCATTTGAGCAAAGCTATGGGCAAATTGATGGCGATAGTGCAACGCTTGCCGAAGCGTGTGCCTTGTTATCTGCTTTAGCCAATATTCCCATTGCCCAAAACCTTGCCATCACAGGTTCAATGAATCAGTTAGGACAAGCTCAAGCGGTCGGTGGCGTGAATGCAAAAATCGCTGGATTTTTTGATGCTTGCCGTGATAAAGGGCTTGATGGCAATCAAGGGGTCATATTACCACGCGCTAATATCGCCCAACTGATGCTGCGTGATGACATCGTACAGGCTGTTAAAGATGAACAATTTCATATTTATGCCATTGACCATATTACCGACGCCCTTGCCCTTTTGTCAGGTATGCCCATTGATGACAAAAATAAGCATGGCGAGTATAAGCGTAATACATTGTTTGGCAAAATTATCAAACGCCTTGAAAGCTGGGTACAAGATGATAAAGACGACAAAGACAACCGAACAGCTAAAAACTAAACCAGCATGCCACAAACTGTAAAACTATGACAACCAAACCCAAATTAACTACGAGCAAAACGGCTAACACGCCGCCCTCACGCCCCATGAATGTCAACAAGCGTTTGGCATTTTTTCAAAAACTTGCTAAGCATATCAAAGAGCCTGTCACCGAACTTCACTATTCTTCAGAATTTGAGCTACTGATTGCTGTCATGCTATCAGCTCAAGCGACCGATAAAAGTGTCAATATTGCCACCGATAAATTATTTAAAGTTGCCAATACTCCCAAAGCTATTTTGGATTTGGGATTAGATAACCTAAAAAGTTATATCAGCTCCATTGGATTGTATAACTCTAAAGCTGCCAATGTCATCAAAACTTGCCAAGACCTCATCACTAAACACAATGGTCAAGTACCCCGCACTCGCTCTGAACTGGAAGCTTTAGCGGGCGTGGGTAGAAAGACTGCCAATGTGGTGCTAAATACCGCTTTTGGTGAACCCGTCATGGCGGTAGATACGCATATTTTTCGTGTTAGTAACCGCACAGGATTGGCCACAGGTAAAACCGTGCTTGCTGTTGAAAAAGCCTTGATGATGCGTATCCCTGATGAGTTTTTGGTGGATGCACATCATTATTTGATATTACATGGGCGTTATACTTGTACAGCTCGTAAGCCAAAATGTGGTGCTTGTGTGGTATTTGATGAATGTATGTTTAAAGACAAAGAGCGATGGGCGTTAAAAGATTTGGATTAACTTGCTTTCTGGCATTTTGAGCTAAATTGATAAAAATACCTATTGCAATCATACTTTGATTTGGTTATCATATATTATGAATGATAACTATTATCATTCATAATATATGATGTTTATTGTTGATACAGTTCATTTTGTTTGCTTATTTCATCAATTAGGCAGCTAAGTTGCACAGATTATCACACATCTGATCAATCCTTGGAAAGATTTTATGACACAACCGACTTTCACCGAGCGTCTCAAAGAAGATACTCGCAACATACACGACAGCGTCGATGAGATGGTCATGTCAGTTAGACCTTTTGACAGTATCGAAAATTATATTAAGTTTTTAAATCTACAATCTGTTTTTCATAAAATTGTTGATCCCATTTACAAAGACCCAGCACTAAACCAATCCATTGAAAACTTAGCGTCAATGGCGCGTTATGATGCCGTTTTAAATGATTTAAAAGACCTAGAACAACAGCCAAATACCTTTGGGGCAAAATTACCAGCACCAACGGGTGCCAAAGCCATTGGCTGGCTTTATTGTGCTGAAGGTTCCAATATTGGTGCAGCCTTTTTATTTAAAGATACAAAAGAAAAATTGGGTTTTGATGAGAATTTTGGTGCAAGTCATTTAGATGCTCATCCTGATGGGCGTGGTAAGCATTGGAAGGCATTTCGTGAATCTTTAAACCAGCTCAATCTTAGTAAAGATGAGCAAGATACAGCCATTCAAGGGGCAATAGAAGCCTTTGAATTTTATAAAGTGGCACTTAAGTGGATTTTTGGGTAACGAATTTTGGGTAACCAAGTGCATCATCTTACACTGATTGCTTCACCTTAAACAATACCTTAATTATCCAAGATGATAAAACTCAAGTTCATCGTTTTGAATTTGGGTTTTTATTGGGCAGTCAAATGCCAGATATGATGCTTATATTGCTTTTACGGTATTTTCAATTGTGCCAAAAATACTTTCGCCTGTTTCATCAAACATTTCAATCCGTACCACATCGCCATCTGTCATAAAAGGCGTTTGCTGCTTACCTTCAATCGCCTCATACATACGAAACTCTGCCAAACAACAATAGCCCACTCCGCCATACTCAACGCTCGACCCCCAAAGGCTGTCTTGCTTATTTGACACAGTGCCTGAACCAATAATAGTGCCTGCTACCAAATGACGAGTTTTGGCAGCATGGGCAATCAATTGCCCAAATCCAAAAGTCATATCCTCCCCAGCATTAGGGCGACCAAAAAGCTCGCCGTTTAGATGGACTTGAATGGGTAGGTTCAATTTGGTAGCTTGATTATCCCAAGCTCTTATTTCATCAGGTGTCACAGCAATTGGGCTAAATGCAGAAGCAGGCTTACTTTGAAAAAAACCAAACCCCTTGGCAAGCTCCGATGGGATAAGATTTCTTAAAGAAACATCATTCACCAGCATTGCCAATCGGATTTGTTCGGCGGCTTGTTTTGGCGTGCTACCCAAACTAACTTTACCTGTAATAACCGCTACCTCCGCCTCCATGTCAATACCCCATGCCTCTGACGCCACAATGTCATCTCGTGACCCAATAAAGCCATCAGAACCGCCTTGATACATCAATGGGTCATCATAAAAAGATTCAGGCACCTCTGTCGTGCTTTGCGAACCAATTCAACATGATTTAAATAAGCCGAACCATCTCTGCCCATTGGTATGCTCTTGGCAAAGGCGAATGGCATTGTGTTTGATTAAAAGGCAATCCATTACGGTTGTCATTTAAATCCTGATAGACCGCTTGTAGCTTGGGTGATATCACCGCCCAATCATCCAAGGCAGCTTGCAGCGTTGGCGCAATATCTTCAACTTTACGATATTGATGATCGGTTGCGATATCGCAGGCAAGCTCAACACGATGACCATTTGGGTCAAAAAAATAAATGCTCTTAAACAGCGTATGATTGACAGGCCCCAAAACTTCTAAGCCTACATCAATCAGCTTGTGCTTGGTGGCGTTTAAGGTCTCTTTGCCATCAACTTTGAGTGCTAAATGTTGAGTCCATATGGGCGTATTTTCATCTCGTCCCATCGCAGGCTTGGTCAGAAGCTCAAAAAATGCCAAGATATTACCACCACCTGCATCTAAAAAATATGCATATATGGATCAGGTTCACCCGTTGATGGTACTTTATCCTCAGCAATTGCCAAAACAAAGTCCATATTCAGATGCTTTTGATACCATTCAACCGTTTCTTTGGCATCCTTGCAACGATATGCCACATGACGCACACCTTGAGTGATAGACATTCAACCCTCCTGTGAATGAATATTAAAAATATTATCTATCATGATAACAAGAGTATATTTAAAGTGTCACTATCTTTGGTCATCATGATTGAAAATTGATAAAAATTTACAATTTTAAGTCAGTTTGATATAAAAAATGCCAAAGGCAGGCACGCTTTGATAAAGCTAAGAGACCTTAAGAGGCAATCATCATAAAAGTTATGGCTAACATGATGACCGTACCAATTACCCTATCATTTCATCAAAAAATCAGGCTAAGATAAAGTGGGATTTTTTGGATTATTTATCAGTATTTACGATAACTTATCATAAATAAATAAATAAATAAATAGATAAATTAATTTTTTTAAAAATTAAAAAACCCAACCATAACTGTATACAGTCAAGATTGGGTTTGTTGATACCATTAATCATCAAATAACTCAAATAACCAAGCCATACAAAAAGTTATTTTCACATGACTTTAATAAGATGATTAAATAAAAGTGGACTATCAGGGCGAATACCAACTTTTATCCGATGTTATCATCGATAAAATCATACTCACTTAAGCATCATAAGGGTCACGCAACACAATGGTTTCATCACGATCAGGGCCTGTTGAGATGATATCAACAGGGCAACCAACAAGTGCCTCGATGCGTTTGATATATGCTTGAGCATTGGCAGGCAGTGAATCAAAGTTGGTTACGCCAATCGTCGATTCGCTCCAGCCTGGTAGGGTTTCATATTTTGGTATCACTTTTTCATAATATTCAGCATCATAAGCACCAGCACACTCACCTTCTGGTACTTCATAGCTGGTGCAAATATTAATCTCATCTAAACCATCTAAAACATCAAGCTTAGTCAAACAAATTCCGCTCATTGAGTTTAATACAACCGCACGGCGTAAGCTGACCGCATCAAACCAACCACAGCGGCGAGCTCGGCCTGTTGTTGCACCAAATTCATGTCCAACTTTTGCTAAGTGAGCACCAACATCATCAAACAGCTCTGTTGGAAATGGTCCTGAGCCGACACGAGTGGTATAAGCTTTGGTAATACCTAACACATAGTCTAAATATAAAGGGCCTAAGCCTGTTCCTGTAGATACGCCGCCTGCTGTTGTATTTGAGCTGGTGACAAATGGGTAAGTACCATGGTCAATATCAAGCAATGTCCCTTGAGCACCCTCAAACATCAAATTTTCGCCATTTTGTCGACGGATCTCTAGTGCATCGGTCACATCAATGACCAAATCCTTAAGCTCAGCTGCCCATTCTTGGCATAGTTTGAGCGTGGTATCAAAATCGATGGCATCTACCTTGTAATATTCAGTCAGTGCAAAGTTATGATATTCAAGTAAGTTTTCTAGTTTTTCTGGTAAATCTGCACGGAATAAATCAGCAACTTTGAGTGCACGGCGTGAGACTTTATCTTCATAAGCAGGCCCAATACCACGACCTGTTGTGCCAATTTTGCCACTGCCTCGTTTGATTTCACGAGCTTGGTCAAGTGCAGTATGATAAGGCATGATAAGCGGACATGCAGGTGAGATTCGCAAACGCTCACGCACAGGCACGCCTTTTTCGATTAAACCATTCATTTCCTTAAGTAGTGCATCAGGAGATAAAACAACCCCATTGCCAATGAAACAGGTTACGCCCTCACGCAAAATACCTGATGGAATAAGATGCAGAACGGTTTTTTCACCGCCAACAACCAGTGTATGACCTGCATTATGCCCACCTTGAAAGCGGGCGACCGCTGTGGCTTTTTCGGTCAGCAAATCCACGATTTTGCCTTTACCTTCATCACCCCACTGACTACCCAGCACGACAACATTCTTACCCATAATGTATCCTTAAAAGTTACTCAATAAATCAATCAACAATATCAATCGGTGACACTCAGCACTCATCACCAACCAATCGCACCGCCCAAATCGGCTTATCTTGATCGGTGTCCCAATGCAAAACACCATCAATCTGGTCAGGCTTATCATCTACAGTCAAAGGCTTAATGACAATACAGCCTTCAGATTGTAAGGTTTTAATTTGTGCAGCCAAATCAGCTTTTGTGTCTGCATCAGCATTTTGTAAATCGTGATAATCCACCAAAATCACGGTATCTTCTTCAAGCTCTACAAATTCAAGCAAGCGATTAATATCCATACTAAAACCAGTTGCACCCCTTGCCACGCTTTGAGTTGAGGTGCCATTAAAGCGTCCGCCTCGTACCAAAGCTTGAGTCTGTGTGGTTCTATTACCCAAATAGGCATTAAATACCACGCCAGTGTGATAATGATATCCTGACAATTCAGTCACATCAATACTCACACTCATACCCACTGCTCTGATATGTGCCGCCAAAGTAGCAAGCTCATTTGCCGCTTGGATGATTTGATTATCTTGGCGAGCTTTATCGGACAGCTTATTCAATAAAGCCTCGGCATTTGGCGTCCGATCACTGCTTAATGTATGCTTAGCCAATACCAAAAAATCAGTTGCATCGCTTGGGCTGTTTAAGCTGTTGCCCATATTTTGGCACCATTTGGTAAGTTCTGGCATGGCTTTTTTATGGTAAATGCCAATCAGCTCATCAGCATCTTTGTTTGAAACGCCATGCAACTGACACAAGCGATCAAAAATAGCGACATGCCCAATATCCACATGTAGCATCTGTCGGTCTAGTCCGATCTCATCTGCCAATGCGACCAGCAGATCAATCAGCTCAAGCTCGGCACAGATATCATCTATCCCAAAAATCTCAGCACCCAATTGAAGCGGTGTACGCAGACCAAACAGACCAGTCGGTAGGGTTTTGACAACTTGCCCAACATAACAGTAACGGCTGATGCCTTGACCGTATTTGCTATCAATGCGTAGAATTTGTGGCGTAATATCGGCACGCAAACCCATTAAACGACCATTGAGCTGATCGATAAATTTGAAAGTTTGGCGTTTTAGATCTTCGTCAGCATTATTTAGCAGACTTTCGGTATACTCTATTAATGGTGGCGACACCAAGCGATAACCGTGTGCGGTTAGCACAAATAGCAAGGCATCACGCAGGCTTTCTTGTTTTTGAGCATCGGTAAATAGTACATCAGCCACACCATCAGGTAAAAGCCAATTTTGCTGAATGTGTTTTGTATCCATTTGGTGTTCGGTGTTAAAATTAGTGGTGCTATGCTTTGGCACAAAAAACCCCTGTCAGCAAATAAAAACAGTCAAACAAGCGTTTGACCAAAATACGGTGTCATGAAATACAGTGTCATGAAAAAATAACTTGGGCTTATAACAAGCTTATAAAATAAGCATCATAATTACAAATGAGTTATATTGACCCATTTGTGATCACAGTAAGCATTTAGCATTTTTTCTTGACTAGTGTACCATACCTTAGCAGGCTTGCAAGGTTAATTTGAAAAAAATTTTATCAATCGCTCAATTGTCAATGAAGTCATCATTTAACTGATGAAAAATTGCGACAGTATTGCTATAATAATCCACTGAATATAAATTTGCTCTATAGTTTAGGGTTTTAATACACACCGATCATCACAAAATTTGCGATTTTTTGGGGATTTTATGACACAGCATAATACACAAACCGATCACACCCCAAATCCAAACGACCTGACCCACCCTACCGAATCCGCCACCATATCTGATCTTAATCCTATCATTCATCAAGATGAGCTGTTTGATGAATCAGACATGATCAAAGTCACCAACGACCCTGAGCATACCCCTGAAAGTGCTGAAACTTTCCACGATACTCAAGACAGCTATATCTATGGCGATGCTGATGCCACTGATGAAGATACCATTGAGACAATGACAGTCTACGATCCTGATGCTGACCGCTTAGAAGATATTGAGCAATCTGGGGATAATGAAACTGTCATCTGTTATGCTTACTCTCGTAAAACAGGTGCGCCCATTGAGCCTTTAGCAATCGAGGATGTCAGTCGTACGCTCACCAATAACAATCAATTTATCTGGCTTGGATTATACGATCCAAGTCTTGAAACCGTTCAAGAGGTTCAAGATGCATTTGACTTACATGAGCTTGCCTTAGAAGATGCCTTTGCTGATCACCAACGCCCAAAGGTTGAAAGCTACGGTAATGATACCATCTTTGTGGTTGTGCGTACTGCTAAGCTTGAGGATAACCAAATTCGCTATGGCACAACCGCCATTTTTATGGGTAAAAATTTCATCATCAGCGTCCGCCGTGGTGCATCCAATTCCTACACCCCTGTCCGTGAACATTGCCACCGCCGACCTGAAAAATTGCGTTTGGGCCCAATTTTTGTACTACATGCAATTTTAGACTTTATTGTCGATAACTATTTACCAATCACTGACCGATTGGGCAATTATTTGCGTGAGCAAGAACGCAATATCTTTTCACATGAGTTTAGCAAATCCACCCTAAAAAGTTTATATGAACTAAAATCTCAACTGGTGCATATGCGAGCAGTGATTTTGCCTGTTCAAGATGTGTGTAACTTTTTTATTAATCATAAAAAAAATGAATTGGTCTCTGCTTTTCCTGTTGCCGCCAAACCTTATTTTCGTGATGTCAATGACCATCTTTTACGCTCTATTGATGCCGTCAATGGTCTGAATGAAATGCTCTCTGTGGCAATGGATACCTATATGGCGATGGTGACAATGGGGCAAAATGATGTTGTCCGAAAATTGGCGGCTTGGGCTGGTATCGCTGCTGTACCAACGGCGGTTGCTGGTATTTATGGCATGAACTTTGATTATATGCCTGAGCTGCATATTCGGTATGCTTATTTTGTTGTTGTTGGTGCGGTCATGCTGGTTTGTTTGTTTTTATATACCAAATTTAGAAAAGCAGGTTGGTTATAATTGATCAATTCAACCGATTGCTCATCACACGGCGATAATTTTATTATCTGATTTTATCATATAAGTTTATCATTTTTGATTTGATTAGCACAATACTTAAGTTTGCATTAAAATGGCGGCTTAATGATTTGTGCTTTTTTATTCATTCATCACCAAAATAAGGAATGGCTATGGCTGAAGCTGGTATGGCAAGCGAGCTGATTCAAGTTGTGACACTGCTTGGAGCTGCCGTAATCGCAGTACCCCTTTTTCGTAAAATTGGCTTAGGGTCTGTCCTTGGTTATTTGGCTGGTGGTCTGATCATCGGACCGTTTGGCCTAGGGGTATTTACCGACCCACAGACCATCATCCACACCGCTGAACTTGGTGTGGTGATGTTTTTATTCATTATCGGTCTTGAAATGCACCCATCGCATTTGTGGAGTCTTAGACGACAAATCTTTGGGCTTGGGTCTTTACAGGTATTAGGGGCAACCGCTTTAATGATGTTGATACTCAAGATATTTGGGGTATCATGGCAAGTGGCATTTGTGGGTGCGTCAGGGTTTGTGCTGACCTCAACGGCAATTGTCATGCAAACTTTGGGCGAAAATAATGGATTGTCTACCGCCAAAGGTCAAAGCATGGTATCCATCTTATTATTTGAAGACTTGCTGATTGTTCCGCTGTTAGCCATTGTGGCTTTTTTATCACCTGTGGTGCATACCAGTGAAACACCAGCTTGGCAAGCGATTGCTGTGGCATTGGGTTCATTACTGGCATTGTTGATCGTTGGGCGTGTACTGATTAATCCATTATTTACGATACTTGCCAAAACTGGTGTACGAGAGATTATGACAGCCGCAGCGTTATTGGTCGTGCTAGGATCAGCACTACTGATGGAGCTTGGCGGTCTATCGATGGCGATGGGTGCATTCGTTGCAGGTGTGCTGTTATCTGAATCCAGCTTTCGGCATCAACTTGAAGCAGACATTGAGCCTTTTCGTGGTCTTTTACTGGGCTTGTTCTTCTTGGGCGTCGGTATGGCACTTGATTTATCCATCGTAACCAAAAACTGGCAGCTTATCAGTCTTGGTGTCATCGCACTTATGCTAACCAAAGGCCTTTGGATTTATTTCATGGCTCGCATCACCAAAGCTGGGCATGCCATCGCTATTGAGCGTGCAGTTATGATGGCACAAGGTGGTGAGTTCGCCTTTGTGCTATTTTCAGCGGCGGCGGCTCATTCGGTCATATCCGCCGATATACATGCTAATTTAACAGCAATCGTTGTGATGTCCATGGTACTTACGCCGCTATTTTTAGTGATTCATCAAAAATACACCGCCAAATACAAAACGCCAGTGTCTGTAAGAGACAGCGATGCCATTGATGAAGAAAATCCTATTATTATCTTAGGGCATGGCAGATACGGGCAAGTTGTCAATGGCATGATGACCGCTTGTGGTTATCAGACCACATTAATTGATAGTGATGCTGACCATGTGGATGGTTTATCAAACTTAGGGATTCAGACTTATTATGGTAATGCCACACGATTTGATTTGCTTGATATGGCGGGCATCGCCAAAGCCAAACTGGTATTAATCGCTATCGATCATCCCAAAGAGGCACTATCCATCGTACGCCATCTACGCCACACCTACAACGATTTGCCAATCGTGGCTCGTGCTTATGATCGTATTCATGCCTACCAATTGCACAAAGCAGGTGCCAGTGCGGTGATTCGTGAGACTTTTGATTCAGCGGTACGCAGTGCCCGTACAGGGCTTGAGCTTTTGGGGATGGATAGCGAGATTGCTGAACGCATCGCACATCTGTATCATCACCGAGATCGAGATGGTGTGGCAGCAGCTGCCGAAACATACGACCCAAACATCAGCCGCTATAAAAATACGCATATGATTAGCATGCTCAATGAACATCGTGCGCATACCAAGATGATGATTGAAAAAATCTTGCGTGGCGAAGAAGTCACATGGCAACCAAAACGGGGTACTTATTTAGGCCAAGAAAATCAATAGCCAAAAAATGCCTTGAAACGATTTCAAGGCATGAAATATTAAGTATTCAAAAAAACTAAAGCACCATAGCGGCAATCCAACCAAAAATAATCAATGGAATATTATAGTGGATAAAAGTTGGAATCACAGAATCATGAATATGGTCATGCTGACCGTCTGCATTAAGCCCCATGGTGGGACCTAATGTAGAATCTGATGCAGGTGAGCCAGCATCGCCTAATACGCCTGCTGTCGCAATCAAAGCCACTGTCGCAGGTACACTAAAGCCCATTGCCATACACAGTGGTACATAAATGGTCGCAATGATGGGGACAGTCGAAAATGATGAACCAATGCCAAGTGTCACCACCAAACCAACAAGCAGCATCGATACTGCCGCAAGCATTTTGTTATCACCAAAAAGACCCACCGCCCCATCTACCAACGCATTAATCTGCCCTGTGGCTTTCATCACCTCTGCAAAACCTTGAGCGCAAATCATGATAAAGCCAATCATCGCCATCATTTTAATGCCATCATTAAAAACCTCATTGGCATCACGCCATTTAACGATGCCTGTTGCCATAAATATCGCAAAACCCACGAGTGAACCAATCAATAAAGAATCTGTCATTAGCTGTGCGACAAATGCCGCAACAATTGCCACCATTGCCACGACGATATTAAGCGTACCGACTTGAATAGACGCATAACTGACTGCCACGACTTTTTCTTGATAATGACGAGGTTTACGATAAGTGACAAAAATGGCAATCAAAAGTCCAATCAGCATACCCAAAGCAGGAATCATCATGGTTTGCATCATTGAGATGTTGTTGGTTATCATGCCTGCTTCATTGATATTTTTAAGAATGATTTGATTCAAAAAAATATCGCCAAATCCATAAGGAATAAACATGTATGTATTGACCAAACCAAATGTTAAAATACATGTGATCGCACGGCGATCCAGCTGCAAGCGATTCATCACCAATAACAGTGGCGGCACGATTAGGGGAATAAAGGCAATATGAATCGGCACAATGTTTTGAGACATGATCGCCATAATCATTAAGATAAAAAATAACAAAAACTTAAGCCCGCCTGTGCCATCAGCATGCTGCACCCGAGTAATCAGCTTATCTGCCAATATTTGCGGTAATCCTGAATGGGCAATCGCCATCGCAAAAGCACCAAGCATGGCATAAGATAAAGCAATTTGTGCACCATTTTTAATACCATCTTGAAAAGAAGTCAGCGTATCAGCGACCGACATGCCCGCCATCAAACCGCCAACGATCGCCCCAACCACCAAGCTTAGCACCACATGTACCCGTACAAGCGATAAACCAACCATCACAATGACGGCAAGCAAAACAGCATTAATCATCATCACCCCCAAATCATACCTATCAAAATTAAATTCTGTATTATACCCAAAAAAATGCGTAAAATTTTTTAAAAATATCATGATAAATCAATAAGTTATACATTTAATTGTGATAGACAATTTTTACAAAGCCAATCATTTGGTCATGATGATTAAAAAAGCGGATGATTTGCCAAGTTTTTGATATCAGGTCTTGCAATTTACGCTATAAGCCACCATAAATCCAGCATCATTTTAAAAATATAAGGAATACTAAAATGACAACCCCAAATACAACTTATGACAATGCCAATAATCATCATAATTTACAACAACTGCCCTTAATTGCTGTTCGTGATGTCATCATTTTTCCGCAGACACAAGTCGCCTTATTTATCGGTCGTGAGCAGTCCATCAAAGCCATTGAACTTGCCCAAGAATCACATGAAGGTAAACTGATTGCGGTTGCCCAAAAAGATTCACTGTCTGAACAGATTGATATTGAAGATTTGCATCGCTACGGAACACTTTGCCGAATTGTCAGCACCATGCCACATGACTCCGATGATAAATGCCTAAAGGTGTTGATTGAGGGTCTTGAGCGTGTTGAGATTGGTCGCATTCAAAATGCCAATGATGATACTGATGATAGCCTTATTGCTGAGTTCACGGCTGCTGATGTTGATCTCAATCTTAGCCAAGAAGAAGCTGATGCTCAAAAGTCGGTACTACTTGAGCTATTTAGTGACTATGCTGAAAGTACGCTGAGAAATTCACGCGAGCTGATCCGTGTTGCCAGCGGTTTTGATAATTTGCTTGAGCTGATTTACTTTGTCGTGACACGCACACAGCTACCTCTTGATAAAAAGCAAGCATTGCTTGAATCGGGTGATGCTGATGAATACTTTAAGGTACTGAGCGAATATTTCACCAACACCAAAACCGAGCATAGCATCGAAAGTCAGCTACAAGATACTGTTCGCAAGCAAATGGAAAACAACCAACGCGAGTATTTCTTAAATGAAAAAATGAAAGCTATCAAATCAGAATTATCCGATTTGAATGATGGTGCCGATGATGACGATGTTGAGCTTGAAAATCGCTTAAAAGAAACTGATTTGCCCGATGATGTCCGCAAAAAGGCCGAAAGTGAATTTAAAAAGCTCAAACAAATGCCAGCGTCATCATCAGAGGCATCGGTGGTACGAGGTTATGTTGAGTGGATTTTAGACACGCCATGGAACAAAGCCAGTAAAGTCAGCATTAATCTTGATAAAGCCAAACAAACACTGGATAAAGATCACTATGGGCTAGATGATGTCAAAGACCGTATTTTGGAATATTTGGCAGTACAATCTCGAGTGAAACACCTTAAAGGGCCTATTTTATGCTTGGTTGGCCCGCCAGGTGTGGGTAAAACTTCCTTGGGCGAGTCTATTGCACGCGCAACAGGTCGCAAGTTTGTGCGTATGGCATTAGGCGGCGTGCGTGATGAAGCTGAAATTCGTGGTCATCGCCGCACTTATATCGGCGCGATGCCTGGCAAGATTGTGCAATCACTTGCCAAAGTCAAGGTCAAAAATCCACTATTTTTGTTGGATGAAATTGACAAAATGGCGCAAGATTTTCGTGGTGATCCTGCCTCAGCCTTGCTTGAGGTCTTAGATCCTTCCCAAAATAAAGCGTTCAATGACCATTATTTGGATTTGGATTTGGATTTGTCGCAGGTGATGTTTATTTGTACTGCCAATAGTATGAATATTCCACCTGCATTGCTTGACCGTATGGAGGTCATTCGCTTACCTGGCTATACCGAAGATGAAAAAATGGCCATCGCCAATAATTATCTAACCCCAAAAGCTTTGGAACAAAACGGCCTAAAACCCAATGAGCTTGATATTACTGATGATGCATTAACCAGTATTATCCGCCATTATACCAAAGAAGCAGGCGTTCGTAATCTTGAGCGTGAGATTAATAAGATTAGCCGAAAAGCGGTACGCTCCCAAATCGAAAAATATGGCATCAAACCCAAAAAAGGTGTTGATATCGAAAGCTTGACCATCACCGATGATAATATTTCAGATTATTTGGGCGTCAAGCCATATGATTATGGTTTGGCTGAAAAAGACCCTGAGATTGGACGCATTACGGGTTTGGCGTGGACTTCGGTTGGTGGTGAGCTTTTGACCATCGAATCTGCAACCATGCAAGGTAAAGGCGAGCTTGTATTTACAGGGTCGCTTGGCGATGTCATGAAAGAGTCCATTCGTGCTGCAATGAGTGTTGTGCGTGCCAATGGTGAGCGATTTGGGATTACTTATGAAAAATTTAAAAATACCGATTTGCATATCCACATGCCTGAAGGTGCAACCCCAAAAGATGGTCCATCGGCAGGTATTGCCCTAACCACTGCCATCGTCTCTGCCATGACAGGCATCGCCATTCGTGCTGATATTGCCATGACAGGCGAGGTTACTTTGCGTGGTAAAGTATTACGCATCGGCGGGCTCAAAGAAAAGCTCTTGGCGGCACATCGTGGTGGCATCAAGCATGTCTTGATACCCAAATCCAATGAGCGTGATTTGATCGAGATTCCTGACAATGTCAAAGAAGGTCTTGTCATTCAATCTGTTGAAACCATTGATGAGGTGCTGGCGGTATCTTTGGTTGAGCCAATTTGCCCACTCCCTCCACAAGCGGTCACTCACAAGACCAGTAGCGATACTGTACGCAGCTAAACAACAGCACACCTTGGCCAAACATTGTCAGGTGTGCTTTTTATTTATGAAAAGATATGCATCATGAAAGCCTTATTTGACTATATTCCACTCATCATATTTTTTGTTCTTTATAAAACGACCGAACCAACAGACAACACGCATCCGATTTTACAACTCATTGGATCAGCAGGTACGGATAATAACCACATTTTAGTGGCAACATTTGGGCTGATTGCCGCAACTGTAATTATATATGGGTATTTATTCATCAGCCAAAGATTTCACCTAGAAAAGCAGCAGTGGTTTGTGTTACTGATGACGGTGGTTTTTGGTGGAATCACCTTAGCACTTAGCGACGCATTTTATATCATGCTAAAAGCAGTGTTAATTAATGGTGCATTTGCACTGGGGCTACTCATCTCCCCATTATTTAGCAAAGATAAAAGTCCCATCATCAAACGCTTGTTTGAGCCTGTATTTCACCTGACGGATCAGGGTTGGCAGTATCTTAATTTGGCTTGGGTGGGTATGTTTACTGTGATGGCAGGTTTACATACATTTTTTGCATTCATTTTTGCAGAGGGGAAATACTGGGGCGAATTTACCGCTTTTGGTGATATGATTGTCATGTTTATATTTTTGGGTGTGATGTTTTTTTGCCTAAGAAAAAATATCAAAAAAGACATTACCGAGAGTTCTAAATAATCACTTAATAAGTAATAACCTAATAAAAAGCACTGTTTTAACAGTGCTTTTTATTATCTTTGATTTGATTAAATCCATCTATTCGCTGACAAAAGCGATTTTGCCCAGTCCTGCTTTTGATGCCTCAGCCAAAACCTGTGCGACGGTATCGTATTTACCCTCTTTATCAGCACGCAAATTAATTTGGGGGTTTTTGCCTGCATTAACCTGCTCGGTGAAACGCTGACTTAGCTCATCTAAGCTCAATGCTTCACGGTCCCAATAAATCCCCCCTGCCTCATCAATGCTAATTTGTAAGACCTCAGGTGGTGCATCATTCACCGATGCCGAAGTTTTTGGTAAATCAAGCGGTACACTTGGGTTTAGCACCGTTGCTGTTACCAAAAAAATAATCATCAAAACCAACATGATGTCAATCAGCGGAATAAGGTTCATCTCATTCATGCCGCTATTGTCATGATCACCCAACTCAAAAGCCATCAGACCCTCCTTTATCGTACAATCTTAGACAGAATTTGATGGGCTGTATCAGTTGCCAGATGAATCGCTTGCTTGTTGATGCGTGTGGCAATGTTATAAAAGATCACCGCAGGTATTGCAACCGCCAAACCCAAACCTGTCATAATCAATGCCTCGCCCACAGGCCCTGCCACTTGTGCCAAGCCTGCTTGACCTGTTGCACCGATGCTATGGAGGGCATGAAAAATCCCCCAAACCGTACCAAACAGCCCAATAAAAGGTGCGATGGAAGCTGTTGTACCAAGAACGGGCAGACCTTTTTCAAGTTCATAACGATGACGAGCGATTTGTTGGAGCAGTTTTTGCTCTGTTGCCATCTTGCGTTGGTCAAATGGCAGATCACCCAAGTTTTGGATATTGATTTGGGAGGTTAGCTCATTAACAATATTTGCTATGCGACGCCGAGAGTTAATCACACGCATGATGCCCACAATCCAAGATGCCATTGACAAAGCCAATAAGACAAAAAACAGTGTCTTACTCACCGCATCGGTATGCGACCAATAAAATCCAAAATCCATAAATTCACCTCAAATTTTCAAAACTCAATCAAATGACCAAATATCTGGGCAACTCAACTAAGTTATCATAAGAATTATTGCTAAAAATCAGTTAAAACCACAAAATTAGTTGGTACAAGACTCATCTTTTTGTAATTTTAGCGTAATCGGATAAATTGCAGTGCCAACACGCGTGATGTTACCCTCTCTAAACGGATGTAGGCGACCACGACCGATTTGACGGGTAATCTGTCGGTCTAATTTGGCATCGCCTGTTGAGCCATTTAAATTGACATTGGAGATTTTACCCTCAGCATCAACACGGAAACTCACTTGAAGCGTGGTGTCAATATCACTTCTTGCTGAACAAAAATTATTCACTCTGGGCTTGGTTTTCCAGCTGGCATTACTGATATTAATGCCGCCTTCCACAGTCTGATTCTGACCAGGCTGACCGCCCCCATGATTGCCTGCTTTTTTGGCAGCATTAGCAGCCGCTTGGGCAGCGGCGGCAGCTTGTCTTGCAGCAGCTGCTTGGGCTTCTTTTTGTGCTTGTTCTCGGGCTCTGCGTTCGTTGTCAAGTCGCTCCTGCTCACGCCTTGCGTTTTCTAAGCGTTCTTGTTCTAGCCGTTCTTGTTCCCTGCGTTCATTTTCAAGGCGTTCTTGTTCAAGTCGCTCTTGTTCTTGAATTTTGGCCAATTGTTTTTGCTGGGCAACCCAAGCCTCTTGAAGCCTTTGTTGTTCCAAGATAGCTTCTACATCAATCTCGGGCTCAGGTTCAGGCTCGGGCAATGGCTCAGGCTCGGGTTCAGGAATCGGTTCAGGCTCAGGCAATGGCTCAGGTTCAGGCGGCGGTTCAGAAATGGGTTCAGGCGGTTCAACAACCTCAGGGGTAGCAACCTCTGGCTCTACAACAGGCTCTGGCGTAACAACAGGTTCGCCTGGTGGTTCGGGCGACTCAAGGTCATTAAGTGCGATGGGTTCAGGCACTGGTTCTTTGATAAATTCAATCTCTAAAGGCGGTGTGACAGGTGGCGGTGTGATTGGTTTTATAGTCATATTCGCCAATCCAAAACCTACCAACCCATGCAAAACAGCTGCGATAGAGATAGCCAACACTTTGATTTTTTTGGAATTATCCACTTAAAACACCCATAAACAACCAAATATGGTATATCTATTGACAAAAATTAAAAATAAAAATAGTAACGATAACGATTATCAGTTGGCATATTATGAACGATTTGGTTATAAATTGCAATCTTTTAGTAAAATTTATTTCACCAAAATCAGTTGCCGTCTGATGATACAGAAAGTTATATTATAACACTAATAATCCATCCGCCAACCCTTATCAAACAAGTTTGTGCAATTTATAGTACGGTATTTTATCTTGGCAATTTTGATCACTTTGCTAGAGTTGAAAACCTGTTTGTTGGGTTATCATCATCAAACCAATAATGACAGCCAATGCTATGCGGGCGATCTAAGCTTGCTTTTGCGACCAAATAAGCGCACATGGTGAGATTGAGCTGCTCGATTTGGCTTTGGGTAGTGAGATTTTGGGTGGATAGATCAGCCAAAGCCCCCGCCAAAAGCTCGACAGTTTTTGCCACATCCTCTTGCCTGCGCATTACCCCAAGATGTTGCTGCATCAGCTGCTTAATCTGAGCGACATCCAATGGCATACTTGATGCCAGGTTAACATTCTTTTGATGCGTTTGAACCGACCAATTAGGCAGTACATCACGATTTGACCATTTTGCCAAAGGTTCTTGCAAAGATTTGGCAGCATTTTGACCCATTACCAAACATTCCAGCAATGAATTACTCGCCAACCGATTAGCACCATGCAGCCCTGTATATGCCATCTCACCCAAACAATACAAACCCACCACATCACTTCGCCCGCTGACATCTGTCAAAACACCCCCACAAAAATAATGCTGTACTGGCGTTACAGGAATTGGCTGCTTGGTTATATCCACGCCTTTAGCTAAGCACGATTGATAAATTTTTGGAAAATGCTGCTTGATGAATTCATCTGATTGATGACTGATATCCAAAAATACGCCCTGAGCGGTACGCTGTGCCTCTTTGGTAATGCTTCTTGCGACAACATCTCTGGGTGCAAGCTCTAGACGCTCATCATAATTTGACATAAAGCGTTCGCCTTGAGCATTAATGAGCCGCCCACCCTCACCTCTGACTGCTTCTGATATCAGTGCTGTTTGAGCCATACCATCATCAAAACCTGTTGGGTGAAATTGAACAAATTCAGCATTCACAATACGGCAACCTGCTCGGTACGCCATAGCAATACCATCACCAGTACACACCTCTGGCGCTGTGGTATATTGATAAATCTGCCCTAAGCCACCAGTGGCAAGCACTATTTTATCGGCATCATATTTTTTAAATTGTTGATTGATGAGACATACCACACCTTTACAATGTACTTTTTTTGTCTTTGTATCAATCTCAGTCAAAATATCTGTAACAAAACACCGCTCAAGCACATGGATATTTGGGCGAGTTTGCATGTTTGCCCAAAGGCACGCCATGACCGACTGGCCTGTATGATCAGCCACATGGCAAATACGGCGTCTACTGTGTCCACCTTCTTTGGTTAAGTGCAAACCCTCTTTCGTTGTACTAAAAGGCACTGCCAAAGAACTAAGCCAAGCAATCGCATCAGCACCTTGACGAATGATTTGCTCGGTTGTGTTGGGATCGCACAGACCTGCACCTGCAATGAGCGTATCTGTCACATGCTCCTGAATGCTGTCGGTTGGTGCCATCACCGCAGCGATGCCGCCTTGGGCAAAGCGGCTTGATGTATCAGTAATTTCACCTTTGCACATTAATAAAACTTGACAATCTTTTGGCAAAGATAACGCTGTGGTCATGGCAGCCAATCCGCTACCAACAATGATCACATCATAAGAAGCTGGTTTCATTTATGCAACTCCCAAACCATGAACCGCTGGTTTTTTGGGCAATGTTTTTGAAAATTCAATCATTTTATCCAGCGCATGGCGTGCATCATTCATCAAAGACTCAGTCAGCTGAATTTCACCTGTGCCATATTTGAGTGCTTGATAAACCCCTTGGACACCATTCATGGCCATCCAAGGACAAAATGCACAGCTTTTACAAGTTGCACTATTGCCTGCTGTCGGTGCTGCAATGAAAGTTTTTTGTGGTGCGTGCTTTTTCATTTCATGCAAAATCCCCAAATCGGTTGCAACGATGAAAGTTTTTTCGGGGCGGTGAATGGCAGCTTGTAATAGCTTACTGGTAGAACCGACCACATCTCCTTGAGCGACCACGCTGGCAGGAGATTCTGGATGCACCAAAGTGATCGCTTCAGGGTGTTCACGCTTAAGTTGTTCAAGCTCGATTGATTTAAATTCATTATGCACAATGCAAGATCCTTGCCATAAAATCATATCCGCCCCTGTTTTTTGGCGAATGTACTCGCCCAAATGACGATCAGGACCCCAAATGATCTTTTCCCCTTTGGCATGTAAATGACTGACAATTTCAAGTGCAACCGACGAGGTTACCACCCAATCAGCACGCGCTTTGACAGCGGCACTGGTGTTGGCATAGACAACCACCGTTCTATCAGGGTGTGCATCACAAAATGCACTAAATTCTTCAATGGGACAACCTAAATCCAACGAACATTCCGCCTGTAAATCAGGCATTAAGACAGTTTTGTGCGGACTTAATATTTTGGCACTTTCACCCATAAAACGAACCCCTGCGACCAATAAAGTCTTGGCATCGTGTGCAGCCCCAAACTTAGCCATCTCAAGCGAATCTCCAACACAGCCACCTGTCGCCAATGCCAAATCTTGAATGTCAGGATCAACATAGTAATGTGCAATAATCACCGCATCTTTTTGGATAAGTAGATCCTTAATATTGTGCTGGTATTGGGTCAGTGCGTCTTTTGGTAGCTCAGGCGGGATCTTTGCCCATGCTTGCTTGATGCGACATGATGTCGTTGGCATATTTGATAAAGGCGCTTCATAATCAAACGCTTGCTGGGTATTTTTGTGCATCACATGCTCCTTTTTGCATCAGCTTAAATGATTACTCAGATGATTTATGCTCATTTTGAGTATTAATTTGACATATTATGCTCATTTTGAGTATAATGTAAAGCAGTTTTTGATAGGATATCGCTTTTTAATCAGTCTGGTTATCAAAAGTACATTGAAAATTAGTAAGATTTTTTTTAAAATGATGATTTTTCAATGACTGTGAATTATGAGCATACATTCATCAACCAATACTTCTCAACAAACTGACGGCTTGGTCGATCTTGTAACGGTTTTGGCTGCTGTTACTGATCATAAAGCTCGTATCTTAACGGTCAGCGGTGGTGATAAGTTGCCCAGCGGTCAGCTGACACCCATTCATCATTCGCTACAAGCTGGTGTTAAAGACTGGGTACGCACCCAAACCGCTCAGCCAATGGGTTATGTGGAACAGCTGTATACTTTTGTAGATGGTGAGCGTAAAAACGCACAAGGTATGCCCGTTTTGTATGTCAGCTACCTTGGGTTGGTTAAAGAAGCCACTGCCCACAGCCTAAACCCTGATGCCACTTGGCAAGATTGGTATGATTATTTTCCATGGGAAGATCGACGCCACAGCGGTGAACCCATTGAGATTTTATCAGGTCTGTATGCTTGGGTGGATGCTGGCAACGATACCCAAGAACGCCAAGAACGACTAAGACGGGTTCAATTATGCTGGGGTTTACCACCTTATTCGTGGTCAGAAGAGCAGGTACTACTACGCTATGAATTATTGTATGAAACAGGATTGGTTGCCGAATCGCCTTGGCAAAACCCAAATTTTGCTTTTCACCATACTGGTCGTTTTATGCAGCATAGCCATCGCCGAGTACTAGCCACGGCACTCGCCAGATTGCGTGCCAAGATAAAATACCGCCCTGTTATTTTTGAATTGATGGCAGATGAGTTTACATTATTTCAGCTTCAAAAAAGTGTCGAAGCCTTATCAGGTCAAGAACTGCATAAACAAAATTTTCGCAGGCAAGTTCAACAGCAAAACCTGATAGAAGCCATTGAAGGCAGGTTTGCTCATGAGCGTGGTCGACCTGCACAGCTTTACCGATTTAAAGACACGGTGCTACTTGAGCGTTTGTTATCTAACACTCGCCTGCCTGTGAGCAAATGATTCAAGATAATGATTAATAAGATAAGGATAAATTCATGAAAACGCCATTATTTGCATTGCCTGATGCCCTACTGATACCCACAGTCCAAGCAGCACTTTTAGAGGATTTGGGGCGGCGTGGTGATGTTACCTCCGCTGCTGTCATCGCCAAAAATAGCACAGCAAATCTTGCCATCGTCAGCCGTGATACAGGCATTTTGGCAGGCATGGATTTGGCAAGGTTGGCTTTTGAATGTATTGATAAAACAATCAACTTTAGCCCAAATGCCTCAGATGGGGATACTATCAAATCAGGTCAAGTGTTGGCTTATGTATCGGGCAATACCCAAGCCTTATTACAAGCCGAAAGAACAGCACTAAATTTTTTGACACATCTAAGCGGTATCGCCAGCATGACCGCCAAAGCAGTTGCCCAAATATCGCACACACACGCCAAAATTACCTGCACACGCAAAACTACACCACTTTTAAGAAATCTACAAAAATACGCTGTGCGAGCAGGTGGTGGCTGTAATCATCGAATGGGGCTAGATGATGCGATCTTAATTAAGGATAATCACTTGATTTATTCAGGTACGCTTAAACAGACCATTGCCAACGCCAAAGCAGCTGCAGGGCATCTTATCCCCATTGAAGTTGAAGTGGATACTATCGCACAACTTGAAGAAGCCTTGGGGGCTGGAGCGGACTTTGTTTTGCTTGATAATATGGATAATGATACCCTAAAGCACGCCGTATCACTTTGCCAAGGCAGAGCAAAAACAGAGGCATCAGGTGGCATTACCTTTGAACGACTCAAAGCGGTGGCGGATTGCGGCGTTGATTATATTGCTTTGGGTTATCTCACCCACAGTGTGATTAATCATGATATTGGCTTGGATTTTTTGGATTAAGACAGTAATAACTTTTTAACCCATAATTAAATTATACTAAAGCACCATTAAGGTTCTTTACCTTAAATACCACACAACAGTTATTTAACACTAAGGAGCGTTATATACAAAAAGTACTCATTATTTTAGGTTATGTACACCCTGTTATTGCACTTATCCGAACTTACATCATAGCTGATAAACTTATTTAGCTATTTTTAATACCCACCTGACTAATCTTAGGGATATGTTTGAGTAACATTTAGGGTAACCCTAGGGGTAATTGACATAAAACAATTACCCTAAAATTACTCTGCTCCAACACTTGCCATCAAATCAGCATGATGTTCACGCAATAAGCTGTCTAAAAGCTCAGTCAAATCCCCTTCCATGATGGCATCAAGCTTATATAAAGTTAGATTAATGCGGTGGTCTGTCATGCGTCCTTGGGGGAAATTATAAGTACGAATTCTTTCTGAGCGATCACCTGAACCGACCAAATTGCGTCGCATATCGCTTGTTGCATCAATTTGGGCTTGAACTTTGGCTTGCTGAATGCGAGCTACCAACATTTTCATGGCTTTTTCTTTATTGGCATGCTGAGAGCGTTCTTGTTGGCATTCGGCCACCACCCCTGTTGGGATATGTGTGATGCGTACTGCTGAGTCAGTTGTATTGACATGTTGCCCCCCTGCACCACTTGAGCGATAGGTATCAATACGCAAATCACTTGGGTTAATCTCAACAGTATCATCAATCTCAATCTCTGGCATCACCGCAACTGTACACGCTGAGGTATGTACACGCCCTTGAGATTCGGTGGCTGGAACTCGCTGGACACGATGAGCACCACTTTCAAATTTCAATCTGCCATAAACACCGATGCCAGATACACGCGCGATGATTTCTTTATAGCCGCCATGCTCACCTTCATTGGCAGACAACACCTCCACTTGCCAGCCTTGGGATTGTGCATATTTTTGATACATTCGAAACAAATCACCCGAAAAAATTGCCGCTTCATCACCGCCTGTACCTGCACGAATCTCCAAAAATGCCATCGCTTTATCATTAGGATCTTTCGGCAGCATCATCACATTAAGCGTCTTCTCGAGCATCTCGATGTTTGCACGCGCTACCTCAATTTCATCAAGCGCCATTTCTTTCATCTCAGGATCATCAAGCATCTCATTGGCAGTTTGTAAGTCTGCTTCTGCTTGCACAAAGTCCTTCCAAGTAGTGGTAATCTCAGATAGGTCGCTATGCTCCATGGATAACTCACGAAATTTTTTATTATCACTGATGGTATCAGGATCTGACAAAAGTGCGGTAACCTCTTCAAAACGGTCAACCATTTGATCTAGGCGGTGGCGTAAGGATTCTTTCATAAATTTAAATCAACTAACTGTTTGTTAAATCAGTTATTTTGCCATACTTTTTGGGTTTTTGCACCGTTTTATCAGTATCGTTGAATGGTTATAAGGCTTATTCCTTAAATTTGGTTGTTTCATCATACTTTATTGTGCTAATCTGTCGCAAATTGTTATCTTTTATCAAGCAGTCTTTACAGTACTGATACGATATGGTAGGACTTCATAAAACGCAGCCACTGCGATGTTTGAAATTTTTTGAGTATGAATTATGACCGAGATCACCTTAAACCAAAGCCATAAATTAACTTGGCGTTCATTTGGACCGGGTATTTTAATGGCTTCTGCTGCCATTGGCGGCTCACATTTGGTCGCCTCAACACAAGCGGGTGCTTTGTATGGCTGGCAATTGGCAATTATGATTATCCTTGCCAATTTTTTTAAATACCCTTTTTACCGCTTTGGAACAGAATACGCCTACTCAACAGGCAACAGCTTAGTGGCAGGCTATGCTAAAATTTCCCGTGTCTATCTTTGGGCATTTTTTGTCTTATGCATCATTTCAGGCATTATTAGCACAGGTGCTGTGGCACTACTATGTGCGGTCATTTTGGGGCAAATTTTGCCTTGGGAACTCAGCACTTTGGAGCTGTCAAGCATTGTGATGGTAACCGCAGGGATTTTATTGGTGGCAGGTCATTATCGGCTTTTGGATGGTTTAACCAAGTGGATCATCGCCCTGCTGACAGTGGCGACAGTGGCAGCTGTATTCATCGCTGCAGGTAAGCCTTCTGCCATATCAGCCGACTTTATTCCTGCTTCACCTTGGAATTTGGCAGCACTTGGATTTATTGTTGCACTCATGGGCTGGATGCCAGCACCGCTTGAATTTTCTGCCGTGACCTCAGTGTGGACCGCTAAGAAAATTCGTACCGATAACACCAATCGCTTTCAAGGTTTTGTTGATTTTAATGTTGGTTATTTTACTTCAGCGGTTTTGGCAATATTTTTCTTGGCACTTGGCGTATTTGTACAATATGGTACAGGCACCGAAATCGCCATGCAAGGCGGTGCTTATGTGCCACAGCTGATTAATATGTATACCGAAACCATCGGCAGCTGGGCAAAAATGCTGGTCGCCACGATTGCTTTTTTGTGCATGTATGGTACAGTCATCACCTGTGCTGATGGCTATGGTCGTACCAATTCAGAAAGCCTATCCTTGATTTTGACCAACAGCACAAAAGCAACCGAAAAATATGTTGTTATATGGACTATATTTACGATTGTGGCAGGCTACGGCTTGATTGCATTTTTTCTAGGTCAGATGGCAGCACTGCTTAAATTTGCGATGATTTCAGCATTTGTGACTGCGCCGATTTTTGCTTATTTAAACTACGCTTTGGTCAAAAAAGAAGGTCATCTAAGCACCATCATGAAATGGTATGCACTGGCAGGCATTGTATTTTTGACAGGCTTTACCGTACTATTTTTATTACAATTTTTTGGTATGATTGGCTAACATAACCCATCTTAGCCAGCTGATCGCCAAGTTTAATTTGCTTGGCGATTGTTATTTTTATTAGCCAAATGAATAAAATTATCACCCGTCATCAAAAGCTCATAAAAAAGCAGCACCTTTTGCACTGCTTTTTTTATAATTAAGGTTTATTGGCTGATGTCCATACACCAATATTTGGTGGTAATATACTCTTCAATACCGTATTTTGAACCCTCTCGCCCAAAACCTGACTGCTTAACGCCGCCAAATGGTGCAACTTCAGTTGATAAAAGCCCTGTATTTTGACCAACCATGCCATACTCTAGTGCCTCTGAAACACGCCAAGCACGAGCATGGTTTTGGGTATAAAAATACGCCGCCAAGCCATAAATGGTATCATTGGCACGATGGATTACCTCTTTTTCATCTTCAAAAGTCATGATCGGAGCAATCGGACCAAATATCTCTTCATGGGCAAGATCCATCTCATCGGTGATATCACTGATGACAGTTGGGGTAAATGATAGCCGACTTGCGTCATGTGGTACGCCACCTGTGATTAGCATTGCCCCTTTGTTTAGTGCATCATCCAAAAGTGCCTGCACTTTTTTGAGTGCTTGTTGATTGATAAGCGGTCCGATATCGGTTGCTTCATCAGCACCATTGCCAACTTTTAGCGCTTCTACTTTTTGTTTAAATTTCGCTAAAAACTCATCTTTAACTGAACTTTGGACATAGATACGGTTGGCACACACACAAGTTTGCCCAGTGTTTCGATATTTTGACGCAATCAGCCCTTCTGCCGCCTTTTCAAGATCGGCATCATCAAAGACGATAAAAGGTGCATTACCACCAAGCTCCATAGACAGCTTTTTGACGGTGCTTGCACATTGCTCCATCAGTACTCGCCCCACCTCGGTAGAACCTGTGAATGACAGCTTATGAATGCGTGGATCTTTGGTCAGTACCTCGCCGACCACAGAGGATTTACCAGTAACAATTTGTAACACACCTTTAGGAATGCCTGCTTGTTTTGCCAAATATCCCAGTGCTAATGCCGAAAATGGTGTCTCAGTCGCTGGCTTGATGATCATGGTACAGCCAGCCGCTAACGCAGGTGCAGCTTTACGAGCAATCATCGCCGAAGGGAAATTCCAAGGCGTAATCGCAGCACACACACCAACTGGCTGCTTGAGTACCACATAGCGTAGCGACTGATTGGTACTTGGAATAACATCGCCATAGATGCGTTTACCTTCATCTGCAAACCAGCGTATGAAGCTATTGGCATAATCAATCTCACCTTGTGATTCTGTGATAGGCTTGCCTTGCTCATAAGTCATGATCAGTGCCAAATCTTCCTTGTGTGTATCGATCAGATCCGCCCAAGCATGCAAAAGTTTAGCACGCTCACTGGCGGTGGTATTTGCCCAGCTTTCTTGGGCAGCATCAGCACACTCAACGGCGTTTAGAACGGTTTGTTTTGATAAGCTGGGTATCATACCAAGCACATCGCCTGTGAATGGATTGGTAACTGTGATGGTCTCACCAGAATCAGCACCAACCCACTCTCCATCAATCAAACAGGCTTGCTTTAGCAGATTGGGGCAGTTAAGCGGAATTGATAAGGGTTGAGTCGTAGATTGATTTGTAGCTTGGTTCATAGCGTATCCTTTTTACTGATAAATAATGACTTAAAAACCGTTTAAAAAATCATATTTAAAAAATCATATCGGGTAGACTAAAATTTATGTTCTATATATTGAACATAAGTTATATTAAACATAATTTCTTGATATTGTAAAATATAGCACTAAATATTTTGGAATACAAGACCGCCCAAAGTGCTTCTCCTGTCTCTGCTGCCACCATCACCAAAGAGCTTAAGCTGGCTCGCTACAACTCATAATATTCTACAAGCACTGAGTGCAAAAGGCGTACTGCACAAAGTACCAATCATTACCATTACCACAGTTATTCCGCTTAATCACAGAAACTATTTCAGGTGCTGTTTTTTTATGATATACCAAACCATCACTGTTTCAATGGCTTAAGATGTCAATAAGGATTTTTTGCGTAAAAAATCTTGTGCCACTTTTCTTTCATTGTGACCTTGATTTTCTACCAAGTCATTTAAAGATGCCATCTCTTGTTCTGAGATTAACCCATCCATTTTCATGAGTGCAGACTCAAGTTTTGGGTACTTTTGTAGTGCTTCTTGTCTGACGACCGTGCCTGCATGATAATGGGTATAAAATGCCTTATCATCTGTTAGTACTTTTAGATTTGGGTTGGCGAGAGCGCCATCGGTGGTTGAGATACTGACGACATCAATTTGACTGTTATTAAGTGCTTGGTATTTTAGACCGATATCTAAATCTTTGGTATTTTTAAAGTGATAACCGTAAGTATCGCTTAACGCTTGATAGCCGTCATCACGCTCAAAAAAATCATACTCGGCACCAAAAGTAAGATTTGGGCTAACGGGTGCAAGCTGACTAAAAGTAGCAATTTGATTAGCATTGGCATAGTCAGAACGCACCGCTAAGCCAAAGGTATTATCAAAGCCATACATACCCACCCAGCGAAAGTTATATTTGTCTTGATAGCTTGTTTTAAGATTTTCTAAAAGCACAGCTTGATCGAAGATTGGCTCATTTTTTAGGACATACAGCCATGCTGTACCTGTATATTCTGGATACAAATCAAACTCACCTTTAAGCATGGCAGGATGGATATTTGCCGTACCCCCACCGATACCTTTAGTAATTTCAACGGTTGTGCCAGTTTCTTGCTCGATGAGTATGGCAAGCATTTCAGCGATGATGAATTGTTCGGTCATGGGCTTGGTGGCAATGCGAATTTTATCATCTTGACTTTGGCAGGCGACCAATAGAACGCTCATAAGTAGCAGAACAGATTTTTTAAGCATGAGATTTTCTCCATTTGATTGATTTTTCAAAATACGCCAGCACAAAGTCAGCCAAAAACGCAATAAGCATGATCAAAATACTACCGACTGCGGTCATGGCGGTGCTATTGGTGGTGATACCACGATATACCGCCACACCAAGCCCACCTGCACCAATAAAAGATGCAACCCCTGCCAATGCAATGGTCATCACCAGCATCGTACGAATGGCTGATAAAATAATCGGTAATGCCAAAGGCAGCTTAATACGGCGTAAAATCTGCCAGCGTGTCATGCCAAAGGCCTCGGCGGCTTCTATCAATCCCGTATCAATCTGCAAAAGCCCTGTGCGTGTGCCATTAATCATCGGTAACAGTGCATAAATTACCAGTGCAATGATTGCTGAGACATTACCAATACCACTTACCAAAATCAATAAGCCAAATAAAGAAATGCTTGGGATGGTATAAATGATATTGCTTGTTTGAATGACAAACGGTGCAAACTTCTGATGTTCGGTAATTAGCACACCAAGCCCAACACCAATCACGATCGCACAGCTTGCCGCAATACCGCAAATCATCAAATGCTCAACAAACAGTCGCATAAAAAACTCAGAGCGAGTGGTCAGAAGCTGCAGCATCTCTTGAATGATCATCACGCCATATCCTTTGATTTTTTTATAAATTTATTTAAGTGAGTATAAATAATTAATCTGTCATTTTATACGACCAAGACACATATTACAATGTTCAGCGTTATAAATATTGTAAAAGTGGGTAACGGATTATCAAGGTGAGTGCCGATAAGCGACTGACATACCTGCCATTGCTTACAGTTATCGGATAAAATCTTGATTATTTGCGACCAATGGTTATCTTTAATTTAGACCGCCCATCTTAAATGCTAACCGTCGTTAGTAATTATGTAAAGATACTAGACGCTTGCCTCATAAAGGGGTATGATAATCATAATTTTATGGGTGAGATGCTCTTACCCGATACCACGGAATGACTAATTTATTAAATTTTATTTATAATAATATATTAATAAATTTATATAAAAATATCAATGTCAATAGGTAAAAAGGAGGTTTACTGTAATTAAAATTAACAACCCAAAACGACACAAATCATCACACAATTTGCAATAAATCATATAGACAACATCTTATAGATAATAAGGGTAAATGATGAAAATTTTAATGGTATTAACTTCACACGAAAATCTTGGAGACACTGGTAAAAAAACGGGTTTTTGGTTGGAGGAATTTGCTTCGCCATATTATGCGTTTAAAGATGCTGGTGCTGACATTACCTTAGCGTCCCCCGCTGGCGGTCAACCACCGCTTGACCCAAAAAGTGATGAGCCAGACGCTCAGACCGAATTTACTGAACGATTTAAGCAAGATGCCGCCGCCAAAGAACAGTTGGCAACCACTCATAAATTGGCTGATATTAAGGCTGCCGATTATGACGCAGTATTCTATCCAGGTGGTCATGGCCCAATGTGGGATTTGGCAGTTGATGAGCAATCCATCTCATTGATTCAAGATTTTGTGAACACTGACAAGCCAGTGGCTTTTGTTTGTCATGCACCCGCCGCACTTAAAAATGTGAAAATTGATGGCGAATATTTTGTTAAAGATAAAAAAGTGACTGGCTTTAGCAATTCTGAAGAACAAGCCGTCGGTCTGTTAGATGTCGTTCCATTCTTGTTAGAAGATGTGCTAAAAGAAAATGGCGGCAAATATGAAAAAGTCACTGATTGGCAATCGCATGTGGTAGAAGATGGTCTGTTAATCACTGGTCAAAACCCTGCTTCATCTGAAGATACTGCCAAGCGGTTAATCCAAAAACTACAGGCTTAATCAACCACCGCTGACCATGTCCATGATGGTTGCTTGAGCACGATGGTTGCTTGAGAATCAATCAACCTGATGAGATGGTCAGCTCGGCTTATTGATTACTTTGGTTATGTCGTCGGCATAGCATACCACCTAAGCGATAAATATCCCATATGATATTACAGGTGCAATAAAGTGTTTTTATTATAATGAATAATTTGGTAAATATCTAGATGGATTATTTAATTTAGGTTTTCAATCTTAATGATATTAATTTAGTTATATTCATAAAATTAAGTAGATTTTTTGCAATATTAGCAACTGGATAACGATAAAATAAACGCCACCCTAAACCAAGGCTGATCTGTATAACCATACATAGCTCCAAAGTAGTTTGCTCTTTCATAAAGGGTATCAATGGTATGATAGCCACTAGAATTTGCAACTGATAAAACATTCTGAGTAGATGTTTTAATGTCGCTTGCTTTTCCATAATGATTTCTATTTTTTCCTACATAGCTCAAGGTCTCTCTTATCATACGATGGCAATCATTACCATTTGATTGATTAGTAGCTGATGAGCTATTGGTTTTGTAGTAGCAGCCTCTCTAAATTATTTACTTTATTGACAAACTCTTTCATTGGTACTTGTATGTATATTTCTGACTCTGGACTCAAATCATCATAGCAAAAAAATGGTTTTTTGTTTAAGTAAAAATAAAAAAATATATCAACTTTATTTCTTATAGATCTTTTTGTAAAATCATCAAATGTTTCTTCTAGAGTAAAATAATAATTGTCTATTATTTTACCGTCATTCGTTTTAAAAAAACTCATAAAATTATCATTATTTATATCATTACAAAATAATAATCATCATGAATTAATCTTTTAATATCATGTAGAAATGAAGGTATATAGGTTGGAGAATTTAGTGTTCCGATTCTAAGATTTCCAAGACTTATGGCAATAGGTAAAAATAAAGATGATTCATATCTGCCAATTTCAAAAGATATAGCACAATCTTTAATCACATGATTCATTAGTTACCTCTAATTGAAGTCTGAGTAGATATTTTAATGTCGCTTGCTTTTCCATAATGATTTCTGTTTTTTCCCACATATTCCAAGGCATCTTGTATCATGAGATGACAACTGGTGCTATTTGGATTGCTTGAGCAAGTGTTTTTTAGTTGCTCATCTTGCTGTCTAGAAATTTCATCATATTTAGCCACATGGGCTGCACAATCTTTCTTTGTACCAACACACGAGATTTTGTCCTGTAGCTGACGATGACTCAAATAATTCCACTGCACCTGCCCCACATTGTTAGCAATACTTGCAGTATCACCACCAACGGTTGCACCAATGCCTGCTGATAGAGCAAGTAGGGCAGTATCTCTGACTTCTTTGTCAAAACCTTGTTCTTTTAGATACTCATCAATCTTTGGGATGGTATAAGCGGTTGTGCCTGCTGATAGTCCACCCTCCATCGTCCCTGTGGCAAGCAGTCCCATTGCTGTATGTAGTGCGGTGCGATAAACCCCACCTTCACTCCATTTATCAATCTCTTTGATGGTATTTTGATACTCATCAGAGGTGATGTCAATGTTTTTGTTATTAAGTTCGTCTAGGTTTTGAATGAGTTTAAAAGCTTGCTTGTCAGCAAACTTTGCCACTGCCTTTGGTGCTTCTTTGCCAAACTCTGTGGTAATCACCACCTGAGCCCCAAGCTCTGTTGACACCTGCTCTTTGTTAAAGTCATTGGTGATGATTGGGTTAAGTTGGTTTTGAACTTCTGCTTATTTGAAGCTCTCTGTGTTGATATGGCTAAGCCCTGCTTGGTCAGTGATGGCAGTGTGGGTGGTACTGGTTTTATTGACTGGGTCTATTGTACCATAGCCTAAGCCTTGTAGGGCAGGTTTGGCTTGGTGTGTCCGTTAACGTACAGGCTGATGATTGTCTCGCAATGCTCTTGGATTTTTGCCACCCCACCAGTATTTACGGCATTCGTTCTCAACAGCCCAAGACACCCTAACAAAAAACTTTTCTTTTTGTTGAGCATGATTTGTTCTCATTCCAAATTTAACCTGCACCTCATCTTTGCAATATACATATCCTTTTGATGTTTCTAATCTAACGAAACTTTCGTTATCAATCGTTTTGGTTATTTCTTCAGTTTTATCATACCTAAATTCTCTAGACAAACCACTATCAGAGAACTTACCCTTTCTGCTATAAAATTGTTCATCATAAGATTGATCATAATTGGTTAACTTATCAATAAGTTGCGACATTTCTTCTTCGCTTGCTGGGTTATAGTATTTATAATTATACAAATAAGGATTGGCGTCTCTTTTGCTAGTATCAGGATTGTATAACTTATAAAAATAAAAAACAATTACTGTCATGGATGCTGCTGTTGCAACAACTTGCATAATTCGAGTCAATAGATTCATCGTAAAATCCCCAAATCTTGTAATGTCTTTTTCTCCTTGTCCGTCAATTGACGCATAACGCTGCCATTAACACCAATCTGCGTAGTGCCAACACCTGTGGTTACAATGACTGCACCATTTTTACCTTCGCCTTTGGATATACCCAAACAGCCGAAATGACAGCCTTGTACTCCAAGAGATCTGCCTTTGATAGCTTCATCAATATCCTTAGCATCGCTTTTACCAAGCACATTGCCAACCTGAACAGAACCACTGATTGTCGATTTTAAAACTCTTGGCGTTTTGCCTGTTCTGGTATCTTCTTTAATTGTTGTCATCAGATCTTTTGGAAATTCGCTGTGCAATATTTTATATTTCTCTATATTTTCTAGTAAAAAATAAAATCTAGTTTGTATTTGTTTTTTTTGATTCTTGTTGCAATAAGATATTGTATATTAACAAAATTATTAACAATGTAAAACTTAAAATAATGAAATTTTTAGTTTTAGTATGGTTTTTATTGTATTTCATCATATAAACATCCATCTTTGCCAGCATTCACATGAGAACGCCTGATTTTTTCCACAAATGCTTCAGGTATAGAAAACGATTTTAGTTCTAGATTGTGCGTATTGCTAAAAATTTCAAATGCCTGATCGCCTTTTAAAATATCCAAACCGTCCGAATGTCTATTAATCACATAATAATATTTGTCTGCATGCCACAAATAATACAACCCTTGTTTATCACATAACTTAATGGACAGTCCATGTAGTATGTAGTAATCTTTTGTTTTATAATAATCAATTATACCAACTGGTGGCATGGATTGATGCTCTTTAGATTGTCGTGAGTGCAAAAAATACCATTTCTCATCAGGGCTAAACTGACTTAAATAATAACCATCCCCCAAATTAATTTCTCGATTTTCATAGTACAAGACTATTGTGATACATAGCAGTATAAAACAGAGTAACAAAAGCGATAGTTTAGGTAATAATTTCAACAGTTTAAACATGGTGTCAATCACTTAAATTGATTATGTTTTTTGGATTATAATTGGTTTTGTTAAAAGAAATGTTAAAACCAATACAGCCACTTAGGGATCCGCAAGTAGGACTTCCAATTTTAGTGTTTGCATTTCTAAGTAATTCATCAGGTCTTAAAGAATTGTGCATTTCAAAATTATAAGTATCATCATAAAATCCATAAGTTCCATTCGTTCTTTTTACCAATCATTACGGAAGGCAGTTCTCCAAATAAAATTTCTGATGGACCTACATGAATATCAGCTTAATCTTAAATTTGCTGAAATTTGATTTGACTTTGGTTTGCAGAGATGGTATTTATGCGTTGACATGGTTTTGGCGTTATCAAAAAAATAAATACAAGTATCTTAGATCTCTATATTTAATTTCCTCACTGTCATAAGGTGCTACATGAAAATCCACATTATTTAAAACCCCTTTATATTTCACTAGTTCGGTAAAATTTTCCACAATTATCTTTCCATTATTTTTCTTTCTTTTTATATATATGTATGTTTCAAGAGGATATTCAGCATAAGGAACAATTAAATATGCATTCCTACTAATTATAATACCATCATAAACTCTAAAAAAAGTATCCCTACCTTGATGGTGTTGTATTATTGTTATGCAAATTTCATCACAGTAATAATAAGCTGTTTCTTTTGCTAGAAATAAGTATGCCAAAAATATTGATATGGATATTAAAAAAATAACCTTAAAATAAAAACTCAATATATAATTAAAAATCGCCATTTAGTTAAAAACCTTATAATTGTTTACTTTTTGTATTCCAAGGAGTTTGAGTTATTAATGTTGCACTCTTTTAATTGATATGATTAGTCCAGCAGAAATACCATCTCTTGCTATCTCACAAGTCTCATCTGAGACCTTTTTGAACAATTTGCCTGCTTTAGTGGCACCATTATTATTCTCAACCGCCCCCTTGCCAGTCTCGCTCCCACTCACCGTACCGGCTACATTACCATCAGTTGCTGTGTAAGTTGTGGCTACTGTGGCAGTGTTAATGATATTAGCAATGGTTTCTTTTTGGTCTTGGGTGAGATTTTCTGGATCTTTGGTATTAAATAAGAAACCAGATAAGGCAGGACAACCGCTTCACTGGTTGCTCCTGATTTTAACGGAAAAATAAACAATTAGTTGTTCAAAATAAAAGATACATACAAATTCTCTTCATTTAATTTGTTTAAATATATATTTGCCATTTCAATACTCTCTGAAAAATTATAACCCTCATAATACCAATTATCATAAGTGGCGACAAATTGACCATCTTGAAGTTTCTCGTATATATCACCGCCTAATATTAAAATTTTTTCATCATTACACAAAACAAAAAAATCTTGAATTAACTCTAGCGGCATTACGAATTCATTTATACCTTTACTTTCTAAGTTGCTACCAACTTTTATGTAAAAATCTAATATTTTCTTATTCACTTTACAGCTACCCTCAATTTTCGTTTGGAACAAACAATCTATGGTTTATATTACCATTTGGCTCTCTGATATATTCAAAAACACCTTTTTTGCCTCTATAGCTTCCAGGTATTTCTAATTTGTCTCTTACAACCCCATCTTTTCCAGTGATTTTTGACACAGTTCCGTGTTTAGCAAACCCATCCACTGATTGTGGAGTTGATATGGGAGAGACCTGCTTGATCAGTGATGGCAGAGTGGGTGGTACTGGTTTTATGAGCTGGGGTGATTGTACCATAGCCAATACCTTGTAAGGTGGGTTTTGCTTTGCCATCTAGATTGCTGGTGTCTGCAACACCAATACCGAGACTGATGGCATCACCTTGGTAATTTAGATGGTTTTGTATGTCTTGGGTTTGGATGCCTTGGGCATGATCGGTATCTACATTGGTTTTACTACCGTTGATACTAAAGCTTTGGGGTTTGCCATCAAAGCCAACATCAGCACTAAACCCTGCTTGTTTTTGATCATGGGTGTATTGATAGGTATCTTGACGGCTTTTGATGATCAAATCATCGCCAACAGTGGCTTGGGTGTTAGGGAATTGATTTAACTGCCATAATAACCGCCATCATCTTGACGCCATAGGACAGCTGGAGCAGTGATATAAAAATACAAATTTACATCTTCATCAAGTTCATCCGTTGCATCTTTAGGAAAATTATCTCTAAGATAGGCAACAATTTCATCTGATGAGACATCCCAAATGTCATAGCCTTCATACCAAATACCATTAGGTGGTATAAATTTGATTAAGTCTGCATCTAAGGCTTCTTTGATAAGCTGAAAGAATATCTCTTTGTGTTGCTCAAAGTTTATGCCAACACAATAGCTCGAAACAGCACTGAATAGTGCTGATAACCATAGATTTTTTGAAGTTTCAAGCATCTCTTTTTTAACCTTTTCAGATATATAAATCATAGTTATCACCTTAAAAATTTAATTTCTGGGTTTTTGGTCGTTCCTGTGACAGATTTGGGAATATCAATCGTCCAAACAAGACCTGTTCGACTCTGGCTACTTGCCACACTCCTCAAATTATAACTACCATTTTCAGTTTTTACTGCATATAACAACCCCTTATTCCCACCAATAGTTATTTCTCTTGGTTGAATAAAATTCTTCTAACTTACGATAAACATCCCAAAATATTTTTTCATATTCAGGATTTCCATCATGAAACCCATCCCAAAATTCATTCAAAAATTCTTTTGGTCTTAATGAAACACTCCCATTATTATGTAAAATAAAATTCCAATTTTGTGGCATATCCGAGTTAATTATCCCAAAATCACTCAAATCAAATACACATGGTGTGTGGTTATCTTCGCTTTTTACAACAATCTCTATTTTTTTATTATAAAAATTAAAATAGATATCTAAAACAATATATAACTTATCTTTTATTAACCAACCATTATATTGGTTGTTTCTAGCAATAAACTGTACAATCATGGTTCTACCACTCCTTTAACCTTAAAGTCTTTGGTTTCATAATCAATTTTGCCAGTTTTTGTATTCATATAAAAATGGATTTGCATAGATTGACCATTGGGCATAACAACAGATTTTGTAGTGTATTTGTTCCAATCTTCAATTTTTGAACTATCCTTTGTTAAGATGCTTATAACTTTTGAATTTTCAATAACCCCACTAGCAAGAGAAATTTTTCTTGAATTTTCAATTGCAGTAGTAGTGAGTTTTCCATTATCATCTAAAATACCAGCTTGCTTAAAGGTCAGCTCAGTTCTTAGTTGCAATGCTGTCTTTAGGTCAGACAGAAAGACAGCAATATCCAACAAATTGAAGATTAAGGGCCAAATATTAATTTTGGCTACAGGCTGCGAGCTAAAAACTTCCTACGACATACGCTATGAGTATCCTGCCATCCGATACTCACAGAAAAAGCATTATCTAAAGATTTCTTATTATTAACACTAGGTTCTACACCTTTGGTAAAAATTAGTTCAAATTGATTGTAACAATAATAAAAGCTATCCCTATTTCCATCTTTTCCATCATTATATTTAATCCATTTGGATGAGTCATTTATTCTACCATTTAGATATAACTTTTCTTGATCGCTTAGATAGTCATATCGGTAACGCTTATATACAACACCTATTTTGCTTACTACAAATTCATCTTTTGGCGATGTAATACCATCCGTCAACTCATTCAATAAAGTATCAATTTCCGCCATCGTTGGTCGATCTGCCCTTTTATCATAAACACCTTTCTTAAAAGACATATTTCCAGACAAATATATTAATAGTAAGAATGTTAAAAAAATAATTAATATTATGGATATTAGGAAGCCTGTAGTTTTATCCAACAACTTATTCATTGTTTAACCCCCAGTATTTTAAAAAGCTCTTGTTTCTTTTCATCTGAAAGCTGAACCATGCTGCCGCCTGTAATACCTATTTGTGGCGTGCCAGCACCATAAGTTAAGTTTGAGTTGTACTATTCCACCTCACCGCCTCCGCCACCATACCAGCAGCCACATTGACATCTTCTCCAGCATAAGCAGCGGTGATGCCTGCGATCAGTTTGGCTTGATTGATGAGTTTGTTTTTTTGTGCTTGGGTTAGGGTGTTTGGGTCATCTACTTGATAATCACCCCACATCTCACCAACGACAGCACCAACCGCAGCAGCCTCGCAAGACTGGTCTTTTGCTTTGGCGAATAGACAGTAGCATAAGGTGGATTCAGTTCATCCTGCAGTATTTAGCCTTTATTCAGCCAAAGTTATTTTGACATCAAAGTCTTGCTTGTCTTATGATTGTATTGACAAATATCACTACTATCTTTCCATTATCGTGTTTCATTTTAGCTTGCATTTTTAAAATTTGTACCAAATATCATTTTATACATTTATTATTTAATTCTATTAACCATTTTTTATCCCTGTCATGAATCTGGTTTATTTTTTTATACATGTGTTCATATTTAATAGTATCAATATCTTTTTCAATGATATTCTCTTTTAGATTTATTCTTGATAAAATCAGTCTGTCATCAAGGTAACACCAGCCACTCGCTCCAGATCCACCTGATATATATGTATAGTATAAATAACCATCGTCGACAGTGTAGTCATTAACAAAATCTTCTGCCATGTAGTAATTGTTTTTATCGTACCCGCTTAAAACATAGTTAAAAACAGGTATCTGACTAGCAGATTTTGTGATAGTGTAGTTGCCAATTTTTCTATCTGCAAATTCATAGAAAACAATCAGTGCAAGAAATATCGATATGATTACATAAATAATTTTTAACTTCATGTTACTTCCCTAGAATAACCTTTCCGACTGGTATAATTTTAAATTTCTTGCCATTGCCAGGGCTACCTAATATCGTTGCTATATTTCTAATAGGATATTCACGCCATGATTTTATATCAAAATCATATTCATCTGGTACAATACGGTATTCTTCAGTACCAATAGGTCGACTTAAAGTTACATTTCCTAAAACTGCCCATTCTGCATTCCTTACCATTGTTGTAGCAGAGTGTGTTTCTTCTCCTGGCACGCTTTTATTATTTTTCCATGGTTCATTCGCTCTGGTTAACTTAACACGAATTGGTTCTTTAAATTTCACATGTAGAACCAGATTTTCATCAGTATTGATAAGAAATAAATAATCTGCGACATTTTTATTAAATGGAATTTCACCACTTTCTATTTTGCTAACCAACAGCTTATCATTATCGCTAAATTCTCTTCTAAGACTAGCAATGCTACGCACTTTATTCTGATAAGTACCATTCCACCTCACCGCCTCCGCTGCCACACCAGCAGCCACATTGACATCTTCACCAGCATAAGCAGCGGTGATGCCTGCGATCATTTTGGCTTGGCTTATGAGTTTGTCTTTTTGTGCTTGGGTTAGGGTGTTTGGGTCATCTACTTGATAATCACCCCACATCTCACCAACGACAGCACCAATGCTGCCTGCTTTACAACGATTTCCTGCCGCTTTGGCAGATAGACAGCCTGTTAAGCCTGCTCCAAGTTTATGAGATATATTATCATTTATAGTGTCACTGTCAGTTGCATATTAAAATATTATCATATAATAATTCAATTTATAAAATGGAGTACCGCAGCATTCGTATCCAGACAAAACAAATCTTATATTACTCATATCTCCTATTGCAATTTTTGGCTCAGAATCACTGTGTACAATAAATCTCCCATTATCGTCTTCTTCAAAATAAGGAATATATTCTGGATAAAACTCCATATAAGAGCTATTTTTCATCTGTAATCTACTATAAATTCTTTTATCATAAACCTTAACAACCAAATCCCTTCCTTTTATTGTCTCAACAAATGTCAAACAATTTTTATCATTGCAATAATAATAACTTTCATAAGAAAGTAACACAATGCTTATATAGGCAATAACAGCAAAGCTGCATAATACAAATAACTTTATTATAAAGTATATGTTTTTCATTATCTTATATCTCAGTTGTTAAAATTAATGCTATTTCTTATAGGTTGAGTTTCTTGCTCCATTTTTAATTTTAAAATCGTAACCATATTTACTTCTTAGATATTGATAATCAATTTCACCATACCTAGGATGTGTACCATAAGTATAACCAGTTGTCTTGTGTCTTATAAGACCCAGTATGCCGCCAGCATGTAAAGAGCCACTGGCTTTTTGAAAATCATCATAAGGTATATCCAATATAGCACCTGCGGTAATCTTGATAGTATTTAGAAGTTTGTTGTACTCATCTGAGCCTAGTTTTATCTCACCTGATTCAATGCTTTGTTTGAGTTTTTCTGTAACTAACCAATCCCCAACCATCTCACCGATGATGGCACTTATATATCCTGATAGATAAATAAATATGTTTCTTTTTCTTGAGTAAGGCTTGAATAACTGGAAATATACAAGTAGGAATATATATGTATTACATAATCATTTGATTCATCATAATAGGCGTAATAGCAATAACCCCAACCATCTAGCATAGTCTCATGCATATTGCAAAAACTTTCTCTGTGGTTGTTTCCATCTAACGGTATACCGATATTATTTATTGATTTTGGGTATGTGCCATAACTGGTATTGTAATCATCTATCTTATTTATAAGATATTGAAGTCTTTCTTTTGACATTTTTTTGTCTTTTAATACAAACATATATGATGCAAATAAAAGCAAACAAAATATGAAATAATAGAAATATTTTTTATTCATGGTATAAACATTGGGTTAATAGTTCTGTTAAAAATGCCAGAATGTTTTTTGTTGTCAATATCTGGTAAATCATTGTAGTTTGGTGCATGATATGGGGACTTAACATCTAATTCTTGTTTAAAATAATTATAAATTTGTTGACCAAAACTTATTTTTGATTTTGGGTCAAAATGATTTGCACCAAATACCGCCCCATAGTAATCGGAGGGTAGATCTTCATATGAATACGCAGAATGAGGGGCTTTTATACTATCGAGTTTTTCCTGTAAATAACCACGCTTCACCGCATGGTTTATAGATTTACTAACTATTTCTTGTTGCGTAAGACCTAAATAGGAGGTGGAAGGATTTTCCATCATTTCCTTTTTATGGCTATATGCCTCACTTGCATAAAATAAGAAATGAACCATATCAATCCAACCACCTTTTGTCGTGTATATATATCTGTCATTTATACCATTAAATGGAGGCGTTACACTTGGCATTAGTTTGAAATTAGTATCATTTAGCCTTAACATTGCCTTTTCTGCATCGCTACCAACCAGCTGACCCATTTTTGTGTTTGTGTTATTAAAAAATTCAATAAATGCAATGATATTTCCTGATTGACTTTTATTGACAGCATTATTCTCCACCGCCTCCGCTGCCACATTAGCAGCCACAGCCACATCAGTATCAGCATTTGGCGGATAGACAGCCTGTCATGCCAGCAGTAATCTCCCAACTACCAGATGGTTATAATAGCAAGGACTTGCGTTTAAAAAGTAACATAATCCATGCCCTTCTTGAATGTTTAAATCGATAATCAATTCTTTGGTCAGTCTGTTTGCCAGTTGCATATCACTCATTGAAGATAAGTCTTGGCTATCACAAGCGAATACTGTTGCTCGACTTTAGCGCTTTTGGGAAAATATGCCCCATAATCAAAGACATTCAGCGTGATTTCCGCTTCCGTTTTTTCAATGATTTTTGCCGAAGTTTTACGATTGGTAGGGATATCGCTCAAATTGGTTTTTTTCGATAACGGATACCGTGGTATCGAAAATCAACGATGAAAATACCGTGGCGTTTCGTATACTAGCCATATGTTTTCTCCTGTGAGTCATTGCAGCTCTTCTGTGGTAAGATAAGTAAATGACATAATAGACTCTAGACTCCTTATAAAAAGTATAATTGAGATAGAATTTTTTCTATCTGGGTGATGCTTTATCATATTTTATAATTAAGCAATCACTTTTTACAATTCTTATGGTACTTTTTAATGATTAAATGTAATTTAGTACTTTTATTAGCAGAAAGACGGCTCAAAGTTGCCGATGCTGTTCGCCAAACAGGCATCAGCAAAACCACCTTGCATAAGATTTATAAAGATGAATCTACTCAGATTGATTTTGAGACGATAGATAAATTGTGTGGTTTTTTGGGGATAACAATGGGGGAAATTTTTGAATATGTACCAGATGCACCTGCGAAACATTAGAACTTAAAGCCTAGCTTAGTGAGATAGGTAAGAACTCATTTATTTTGGCTAAATCTCGTTGTAATTCATCTGCTAAACGGGTGATAAAAACATCAGACGATTCACCCATATGAGTATTGTTACTACCAAAACTGTTGTCTTTAGCCAATTTTTGGCACACATTTCCGCTTAGGCAGGGGTCATTAGGAAAGTGCATTGATTAACGCTTGTCTCATCATTCGCTTGTTTGGCTTTTTTAATACTTTAATTTTAAGCATAAAATGACTGGTATTACGACCTTCCTTGCGAGATTCCAATGTAAGTTTGAAACCCTCTTGAGCATTGATTTGTTTAATCGCAGGGTCAAGCACACGATGTTTAAACTCCGCCGCTTGTGGATAGCCATTGGCTAAGCCAAAATACGCTTTCCATTCAAAAACGGTCATTTCTGGCGTTTTTTCGATGTCTTTCCACTTATGGATTAACTCATACATTCTTTTACTGATAAAGCCTTTAAAATTAATCATTTTGACATAGTCGTATTTGGTATAGGTTTGATTGGTATGTTCAAACAAAAAGGCTAATAGGTCAGAAAAATGCAGTAAAATATAGCTTTTTTGTCTTGATAAGAAATCCCTTGAAGCCAGTTATATTCTGCTTTAGCACTTTGAAATTCTTGTGATTCCGTTTGAGAACGCAAAGCTTTTGAGAAATATCCTCAGCTTGAATATTATTATCAACATATAGCGGGAATTTTAGCTTTCTTTCGCCAAGTGTTTTAGCAGTATCTTTAAGGGTTTTGTAGGCGTAATTGTCCACTACCTTATTGGCAAGGGCAAATTCTTTGTCACTAATGGTTACCTGCTTTGTGCCTGTGGGCTGTTTGTGCATTTTATTGACGGCAAGTGTTATCAAATCATGCTCCGCCACAGACAAGTCATAGCAAGCCTCAACCAGCGTGTTGGACCTTGTAATCATTATAGAATCATTTTATCTGTGAAAAGAATTATGCCCAGTCATTGTAGCACTCATAATAAATTATCCAAAATCCATTATAAAAGTGCCTAATTTTTGTGGCAAATTGCCAAAATACCTTAAGTGATGTTAAAAATTATTAGTTGTGAAGCAGTAAAATCATTCATTTTTATATTGAATAAATTCCACTTTTAATGCAGAATAAAAGTTCATTATTTGACCTTTGATAACCCTATAAATTTTGTCGATGTTGAACCCACCCTAGAAAACTACTGGCGAGCGATTATTTTATTTGGCAAAAATACCGCTTCTTACAAATTTGCCCTTGTCAAAAGCCTGATTGATGTAACCTTGAGAGAAAATCAGATTTAATTGCCCTCGATGATTTAGCCCTGCCGTATGCCTTGCACCTTACCGAACACCTTAAACATAGCCCCAAGCAATCCACCGCCAAAACCAGTCAATTTATCCAAGCTTGCCAAGATTACAACGAAGGCAAAATTGATGAAGATAGGCTAGTTCAAATTACCAAAAAAGAAGGTTTTAAATATGTTTTAGATGCCTTTCATGTCGTCAATACCAAAGCCATTCAAGAACGATTTTATGATGTGGTGAATGAAGAGTTTTTTATTGATGAGCGTAAATTTAACAAAGGCGTACGCTTGACGGATAACCTATTTAAACTTTTCTATGTCTATGATAATTCAGCCAAAGATTTAAACCAAGAAACCGAATCCTGTTGGAATCTTGTTGAAAAAGCGTGGGAATTGAACATCAATAAAAATCTAATCGCAGTCGAATTTGACCAAGAAACAAAACAGCTTTTTGCTCATGATACCAAACATCGCCGAACCAATATTACCACATCTCGTGGGGCGTTAAATGGCTATCAAAAAAGCCGTTGTTTTTACTGTTTTAAAGAAATTAGTATCAGTTCCGCCGATGAGTTACTGGCAGATGTGGACCATTTTTTCCCATATTTATTAAAGCCTGAAGTCGCCAATGCAGGTTGCTGTCGCCCTGTCAATGTGGATGGGGTTTGGAATCTCGTTCTTTCATGCTCAGAATGTAATCGTGGTGAAAGTGGAAAATTTGCTCAAGTGCCAAGTATTGAACTGTTAAATAGGCTACATACTCGCAATGAATATCTTATCGGTAGTCATCATCCCTTACGAGAAACACTAATCATGCAAACAGGCTCAAATGAGCGTGACCGCAAATACTTTTTGGATAAATCCTATCGCTTTTCCAAAGAACGTTTAATCCACAGTTGGTAACCCAAAGCACAAGGTATAAGCACTTTTTAAATGGCGATGTTAGATTTTTATCAGACCCATGCTAAAGATTTTTTTAACCAAACTATCAATGTCGATATGCACAATGTCTATCAGCCTTTTTTAGAAAATTTGCCAAGTGGTAAACAAATTATTTCGGACATTGGCTGTGGCTCTGGGCGAGATAGCGTATTTTTTGCCAAACAAGGCTTTCAAGTCATGGCGATAGACGGCTCACAAAATCTGATTGAGTTAGCCAAGCAAAATCATCCTACTATTGATTGGCAATGTTTAGCTTTTAATGAGATAAAAAATCAAAACTGGCATAACAAGTTTACAGGCATTTGGGCGTGTGCGTCGTTACTTCATGTGCCTTTTGATGAGCTACCTAATATTTTAAATGACTTGTTAGAGATGTTAAAACCGAATGGTATTCTCTATGCTTCGTTTAAATATGGCGATAGCGAACGGGAAAAAGACGGGCGTTTTTTTTGTGATATGAATGAAAGTCGTTGGCAATTAGTGGAAAGTGAATTGCAAAATATGAAAACTTTAAAAATTTGGCAGACGGTTGATAATCGAAAAGATAAACAAGAAGTTTGGTTTAATATTTTGTTAGGAAATTAATTTTATTTTCTTAAAAATCAATTTAAATTCAATAAAATTAATTCCAAAAGATTTAGAGAGTTTTTTAGATAATATTCAAAAGGAAATACTTATGAGTTGGTTAGAACTCGCGACCCCGACCTTGGCTCTTGGGTGACTATTTTTCTCCAAATAACCTTGTTTACCTTAAATAATCTCTTTATATATCAATATTTTATGATTATTATCAGTGTTGATGATAATTACGCACTTTGTTGTATTTTTATATATTGTCACGAAAAATGGTAGGATAAATTTACCCCATCATTTTTCGTCATTTATCATATTTTTAATTTTTCATGCTTAAGCTTGTCAATGAAAGCAGTAGGTATTGATTGAGTTAAATATTTTTTATTTATATTTCCTATTTAACAGTATTAAACTTTTTTATTCATATCCTGAAAGTCGTCAGTTTGGTTTGGTTTGGGTTGACGATTTTGCGGTGATTGTTAGCATTATTCACCGCATATGTTGCGGAGAATATGTGGTATAAATACCGCAGATAAGTCAAAATTGAAAATGTGATGGTTGATACTTATATTTATAAAGATCCAAATTGGACAGTTACGCTCTTCGGTTGCACACCACCTAGGCATTGAAAAACAGTATCAATCTCAGCTTGTGACACCAAGCAATGAAGTGGAAGCGATTGTTGGGATGATGTTTAAATCCACCTCAAGATTTGATTTGTCATTATCCTTAGATGAAGACTGTCGTTGGCATCATGCGCTATTTCCACAAGGAGTAAGTGGTATGTATGACATGAATGTAGTTGCATTACCAGATGATACCAATGATCCGATGCAGGTGGTTTCAGGTACTAATAGTAAAGCCAAAGGACACTTTGAAGCACCACAGGCTGATAGATTAGCTGATGAGCTTGAGCGATTTTTTCAGTAGTGTAACCATACCACCCTAAGAGACATCAATGATCTGGTCAAAAAAGGGATTTTGGTGAAGTCGGCAGCCTCTGGGCGTAGTTAGAGCTATGCACTTGTTTGTTTTGTGAAATAGGTCTTAATGGATATCAGATTAGCATAAGGATGCACTACCGCAAACCCAATCAGACAACTTTATTTTAAAAATTCACCTATATGGGATAAAGGTGTCTAAACTCAACCTAATGGCGTCGCTCTGTAACCATCCTCTAAAAATAATGCACAGCTCAAACATAGAATTGCTTACAAGATATCTATAAGAAGTTTTGATATGAGCAAATTAATGGCCAAAACCCATATCATATCGATATTAAAAGAAACAGAAGCTAGAAGATTGACTGCTAAAGAGTTGTGCCGTAAATAAGAGGCTACTAGCTCGACTTTCTATAAATAGCGTTCCAAGGATGACAGTATGGAAGCCTCAAAGCATAAATACCCTAAGAGATTATAAAAAGCTATAGGAATAGGACCTGCCCTCGAGTACAAAGTCTAGTCAAAAGAGTGATAGAGCCAGTATAGTGTCAATACAGTAGTGAGCTGTCAGATGGTCTAAATGAGTCGAGCTACTGACTAATACAAGCCTAAGCGACTGGATGATAGTGAGATTATTGATGGTCGCCCTCATGTATCAGGCATTGGTACCAGCATTCTCTCAAGCCGAATGAGTCGCTACCTTGACCAATTAGCCAAGTGACTTGGCTATCTCAAGCAAATTTGTGTGGATAATGGCAGTAAGTTTACGCCTAGTATATTTACCGATTGGGCATCGGCTCATGGTGTTTATATTGACTATATCAAGCTTGGCTATCCTTATCAGAAGGCTTGTATTAAATGGTTTAATCGCAGTGATCGTAATGAGGTTTTGAGTTGTGATTTATTCAATGATTTACATAAAATCAGTTAATTAACTGAGAAATGGATCAAGATTTATAGTGCTGATAGTCCCCATGATTCACTTAGTGATATGACACCTACCAGGTAAGGGCCGGCGGCTTAATTATTCTACGATGATGTTGTGTTAAGAATGAGATATTTATTTATATCCTTTGCTATGACGGTCAAATCAGACCGCACAGCTTTAACAACCATCCAGACCCTGACAAAAAAGAATGATGGTTCTTTATCAAAACCTCTTATGGAGTTTTTGAAGATAAGTGATGGGTAAAAAAGTTTGTATACAAGATCTGATTAGAATTAATCATTCCAAAGAATTTGCAAACAATCATAATCACATTAACGGCATTGAGAATTTCTGGTCGCAATCCAAACGCATTCCAAGAAAATATAACGGTATTGACAAAAAGCATTTCCAGTTATTTATCAAAGAATGCGAGTTTAGATTTAACTATGGCACACCATCCAATCTATTAAGATTGTTAAGAAAATGGTGTGGGATTTAGGGGTTTATCTAGTGCAGTCCCTAATTTTTTATCAGTTATTTACCAATATTCTAATAAGTTATATTTATTAAATATAATATTAAATAAAATTGTCTAAATGTACTATCCAATTCATTAACGGGTTTTTAAAGCAAACTATTCAAATTGTTTTTTTTGCAATCTAACATCATGTCTGTAGTTCGCTACACAAAATAATCCCTCTAAAATATATTATGAAATCATTTGTCTAAAACTCACGACAATATCATTTACCCAAAAGTTGTATTGACATAACACGATAATCTGAGCAAACTGTATTTCTTGATAATTCGATACATATCCTATGATGAATACCAATACCAAACCCCACCCCAAAACCGAATTATGTGATGCAGAACTGATGCGTTATAGTCGTCAAATTTTATTAGACGGATGGGATATTGAATCACAACTTAAAATTAAGCAATCATCCGTTTCACTAATTGGAATGGGCGGTTTAGGTTGTATGGTTGCTCCAATTTTAGTGAGAGCGGGTGTGGGTGAAGTGCATTTATTTGATTTTGATACCATAGATGACAGTAATTTACAAAGACAGCTGTTGTACACTCAAGCAGATATTGGTTTACCAAAAGCACAAATAGCTAAACAAGCACTGATAGAACAAAACTCTTGGGCTGCAGTCCATAGTCATAATATTGCGCTCAATGATGATACTATAAAAGAAAACTTAATATCTATTAAATCAGACTTATGGATTGATTGCAGTGATAATTTTGATATTCGTCAAACACTTAACCGCTATTCGATCATAACCAGTACAGCCCTACTTTCATTGTCCGCCATTGGCGAAACTGGGCAAGTTGCACTTTTTGAGCCAAAAAAAACAGGCTGCTATGCATGTTTATTTGGTACTTCAATGAGGGCAGCCCAAAACTGTGCAACTTCTGGTGTCTTAGCAAGCACGGTGGCGGTGATCGGTGCGCTTGGTGCTGACATCGCCTTACATTTTCTCGGTAAAGATCAAAATACCTTAAAAGATACGCTGATGGTATGGCAAGGTTCTCGTGCCAATTTTCAAAAAATGAAGTTTACCAAAAACCCCTCCTGTCCTATTTGTCAAAAATCTATCGTGCTATAATAATTTAGAGGCTGTACTAGATTAGCCCAAATCCCACACCATCTTCTCAATACTTTAAGCTGATTAGATGGTGTACCATAGTTAAAACGAAACTCACATTCCTTGATAAAAAGATGAAAGTGTTTCTTGTCAATGCCATTGTACTTTCTTAAAACACGCTTGGCTTGCGACCAGAAATTCTCAATGCCGTTGATGTGATTATGGTCTTTTGCAAATGCTTTGGAACGGTTAATTCTAAAATACTTAAAATCACTTACATCAAGAGCATTGTAACTACAATAGCTATCAGTATAGACAATGCTGTCAAGTTTGATTTTGCTTGTGATGATAGGCATTAGTGTGTTAGTCTTGGTGTCTTTAACCATAACCACAAAGACTTTACCGTTGCGTTTTAAAAGACCGAAGATAGCTGTTTTACCACCAGCTCCACGACCACGCTTGCCTTTGAGAATGCTGCCAAAATAGCTTTCATCAAGCTCTATTTTGCCATCAAACAATTCTTTAGCCTCAAGATCAAGATCAAGATCAAGATCAAGATCAAGATCAAGATCAAGATCAAGATGGTATTCTATCACAAGTCTGATTTTATGGTAGAATCAAGCTGCTGAATTTGGGTGTATTTGTAGCAAACCAGCTGCTGAACGAGCAGTAACTTCAAGTACAAAAAATTCAAGCAGTCTTTTTTGTACTTTTTTACTGAGTTTACAAAGGGTTATCTTCATAAAACTAGTATAACATGAGAGTTATTCTAGTACAGCTCCTAATTTAAAATGAAGAATAATAAAAAACGGCTTTTATCAATAAGCCGTTTTTTATTTAATACTAACAAGGATATGGGGCATTTCTGCGTGAATAATACCACCATGTCAAAGCGATACATATAATATAAAATGCAATTAGTACAAGGAAGGTGCCATTTACCCCCAGACCTGAACCGAACATTTTTGGGATAAAAAAACCACCATATGCCGCAAATCCCCCCGAAAAACCTACAACTGCAGCGGATTCTTTGCGTGCTTGTGTAATAGCATCAGGGGAGTGTAAGCGTTCATGCATGGTTCGAAAGATTACAGGAATCATACGAAATGTTGAGCCGTTACCAATCCCAGTGGTGATAAATAGTAACATAAACCCAGCAAAATAGCCTGCAAAATTACCATTTTTAAGGAAAAACATAACTGCGATGACAGCAATTGTCATAATAATGTAATTCCAGAATGTGACGCGCGCACCGCCAACCTTATCAGATAACCAACCACCTACAGGACGAAATAGAGCGCCAACCAAAGGACCTAGAAAGGCAACTTTTAGAGGATCGATCTCAGGAAACGACTGCTTAATAACCATAGGGAACGCCGCACTAAAGCCGATAAAAGATCCAAAAGTTGCCAAGTAAAGAATACACATGATCCAATTATGTTGTCTTCTAAAAATGATTGACTGTTCTTTAAATGACGCTTTGGCGTTGCTTAAATCATTCATTCCAAACCATGCAAGTACAGTCATAATAGCAATTGGAATAATCCAAACAAAAGCGGCATTTTGTAAATATAAAACTTTACCAGATTCAGTAACCTGGCCATCTCCCGCCAATGCACCAAATAAAGAAAATCCGATGATCACAGGCACAACAAACTGCAGTACAGATACCCCTAAATTACCCAAACCTGCGTTTAAGCCTAACGCCATACCTTGTTTAGACTTAGGGTAAAAAAATGAGATATTAGACATACTGGATGAAAAATTGGCACCACCGAAACCGCATAATAGTGCGATGATTGCAAATGTGGTGAAAGAAGTTTCAGGGTTTTGTATAGCCAAACCCAACCAAATTGTAGGTATAAGCAAAGATGCTGTTGACAGTGTCGTCCAGCGGCGACCACCAAAAACAGGTACTAAAAACGCATAAAATAAACGCATGGTTGCCCCAGATAGGGCAGGCAGTGCCAAAAGCCAAGACAGCTGTGCTTTATCAAATTGAAAGCCAACTTCAGGCATACGAACTACAATCACGCTCCAGATAACCCAGACCGAAAATGCAAGCAATAGTGCAGGAATTGAGATAAAAAGATTTCGAGTAGCGACACGGCTGCCGCCATTTTGCCAAAATGTTTCATCTTCAGGACGCCAGTCATCGATGCGACGACCACCTTTGAGTTGATTATTCATTTAGGTCTCCAAAATATTAGCTATAATTTCAGGGTTTTTGATTGACGGTCTTGTTCCATTTTTGGCTTGACCTCTGATAAATAAATCCATATCAAACTCACCCACACCACACCAAACATGATCATAAACGCCGATGAACGAATGCCTGTGATATCCACAGCGGCACCAAACATAATCGGTAGAATAAAGCCGCCAAGACCCCCTGCCAAGCCCACAACACCTGATACTGCACCCATATTATCCTTGTATTCATCAGACAAATATTTAAATACCGATGCCTTACCAATGGCAAAGGTAATACCTAGCAAGAAAATCAATACAGTAAAGACGGTGGCATTTAAGCCAATATAAAAGCTTTTTTCCCCCTCAACTGTCTGAATGGTCAAGAATGTTTGAGGATAGGATAAGGCAAATAGTAGCAAAAACGATGACCAAAGTACCCACCAAGTGACTGTGTGTGCCGAATACTTATCTGACAGCCACCCACCCAGTGCACGCAATACCCCACCAGGCAAACTAAAACACGCTGCCAAAAATGCTGCTGTTTGTAGGCTAAAACCATATTCGCCGACATAATACTTGGTCATCCAAAGCGCCAGTGCTACATAGCCACCAAAAACGATCGAATAGTATTGGCTATAACGCCAAACATTCTTATCCTTTAAAACAGCCAGTTGACTGGCAAGAGTAGCATTACTGGCAGTACGATGCGTTTTATTATCATAACTAAAAAACCAAAAACCTATGGCTGTAATCAGCATAATACCTGCATAAACTTTAGGTAAAAAACGCCAGCCTTCTGCAGCACTGGCTGCTGTGGACGCCCCTACAGCGATAATGGCAGGACCGATCATCTTAGTAATCGCTGAACCTGCATTACCTGCACCAAATACACCCATGGCAAAGCCCTGCTTGTCTGCCTCAAACCACTTGGCTACATAGGCGATACCCACCGAAAAGGATCCGCCTGCCAAACCAACAAACAAGCCTAATAACAAAAATTGCCAATATTGATCAGCATACCCCATTAAAAAGATCGGCAATACTGTCGCTAACATTAAGACGAAAAATACAATGCGCCCGCCATATTTATCCGTCATGATACCCAGCGGTAAACGAACTAGCGAACCTGTCAAAACAGGCGTGGCGGCAAGTAATCCAAATTGGGTTTCATTTAAGTCAAGTGCTTGCTGAATAGGGATACCCAAAACAGCAAACATCATCCAAATCATAAAACATACCGTAAATGCAACGGTCGACGAGATGAGTACAATGGTAGATTTTGTTGTCATGATAGACTCTTTTTAAAATATGCTAAAAACAGATTTTATTTGGATATCAAAATCTCTCCAAATAAATCAGCTTTAGAAAAGTACACAAGCTATAATAAATTGAAATTTTTTTGAATTAGTTGATTTAAATCAATCATAAATTAATGCTCTTGTGTCTAAAATATAGATTTCTACTACTTAAGAAGTAGTCGTTCTTCATAAGGATTAGTGTATAATTGCCTGATTTTTCAAGAACTTGTTTTTAAGCACCTGATTACAATCAATCATTTTTTACTCAAACAGCAGATCTTGGCTTTTTGGGGGTATGTATGTTAAATAACCGACTTAGTGGCTTTTTGCCAAGATCGCTTTCAGTGCGTGCTTGGCTGGCAGTTGGCGTTATTGTATTTTTTGCGACAGTCACAGCCAGCACTTCAGCAGTCTTAGCCTGGATATCAAAATCTGATGCTCAAGCGCTCAACTCTGTCGGATCAATTCGGATGGCAACTTATCGCATTAATTATTTATTAACAACCAATACCACTTTACCAATTGATGATCATTTAAAACTTGATCCTACCTTATCGATCAATCAACAACTGATTGATGATATGCAAGCACATTTGAATGTGCTGTATGCATATCAGAATATGCCTGGCAATAAGGACGCCGAGATAGACAGCCAAACTAAAACAATTCAACACCATTGGTTAAAGATACTAAAGCCTGCTTTAGTAAATAATGATAGTACCGCAGTATTAGCGGCGTCTGGTAAATATATTAAAGAAGTTCACGAGCTAACTAAAAAAATTCAGGTTCGCAGTGAAACCCGTCAGCACTGGCAACAAGTATTACAAATGTCTGCGCTTGGTATCATCTTATTAACCCTATTATTAGGTATATATGAGCTTCGGCGTAATGTACTAAGACCCATTCACTTTCTCATAGACAGTACGCAGCATTTCAGACGCGGTCATCATGTGCCTGCACTGGTAACTGGCTATCAAGAGTTTCAAACGCTTAGCAACTCATTCAATGATATGGCAGATACCATTAGCGAACATCAAGCCAAGCTCAATCAAGAAGTGTTAAACAAAACTCGGCATCTTACCCAAGCCAACCAATTGCTTAAACTATTGTATGATTTTTCCAATCAGCTTAATCAAGAGCCTGTTACACTATCTAAGCTACATCATTTATTTGAGAATTTTTCAAAGATAAATCCAAGTTTTGGGTTTACATTATGCTTGCATGATCACCTAAAATTAAATGAATCTAGCACTTCAGGACCTCTCTTGAAAAATGACACTGTGCTTGTGTCATCTAAAGATAGCATTAGTATTCACAGTCACTCTGTTGAAGAATTGCAAACAGGCCAAACCGATCTTTTGTCGAGTAAAATTTGTTCTACAAGCAACTGCGATCAATGTGCTCTTAAAGCCAGATCTACGACAAGAATTTATCCAATCAGCGCCAAAAACAACTACTGGGGCGAGCTGATGGTTCATCAGCAGTCTGAAGAAGATGATACTACCATTACCAAAGAACTTGTACAAGTGTTGGTAAGTTTAGTAAGCCTAGTATTCACCACCCAAAAGCAACGCCAGCAAGAGCATCAATTAATACTTTTAGAAGAGCGGAACACCATTGCCCGCGAACTACATGACTCATTGGCACAGTCATTGTCATATCTAAAAATTCAGCTTTCTATGCTAGGTACGCACGCGCGCCAACTTTCTGACGCAGCTCAACAAAACCAAAATGATACGCTCATGGATCATAATGAAGCTATGCTTCAAGTTTTAGGGCAAGCGCGTTCAGGGCTTGATGCTGCCTACATTCAGCTGCGCGAGTTACTCGTGACCTTTCGCTTAAAAATAGAATCGGGCAGTTTTGATAATGCCATTGAACAGGCCTGTGACGAATTTTCTGCGAAAGGCGGTTTTAATATTACATTAGATAATCGGATTTTAAGCCAAAATCTAAGCGCTAATGAGCAAATTGACTTATTACAAATTATTCGTGAAGCATTATCCAATATTCAGCGCCATGCATACGCCAAAGAGGTAACTGTCAGCCTTTATCAAAAAACACATTTAGACACTGAACAGCGTATTTATCTGGAAATTGGTGATGATGGCGTGGGTTTACCAAAGCATATTGATGGACAACAGCATCATGGATTAAAAATTATGCAAGAGCGCACGCACAGTTTGGGTGGCGAGTTTGATATCAGTCAAAACACCCCAAAGGGCACTTTGGTGCGTATTTGGTTTTTACCTAAATTTTATGAGAACTAGGAATAACATGGTTTTAAAGATTTTTACCGCAGCCAATCCTGCACGCCTTCTTCTTGTCGATGATCATCCGATGCTACGTCGTGGTTTGGCAGATTTATTAAGTCTAGAAAAGGATGTTCAAGTCATTGCTGAAGCCAACCATGGGATGGAAGCTCTGGATATTCTAAATCAAGAAATTGTAGATCTTGTGATTTTAGATCACACCATGCCTATCTTAAATGGCATTGAAACGCTCAAAAAAATACGGGAGTTGGGTATTCAAACCAAAGTTCTATTATTTACCGTATCAGACAATAGCAAAGATGTTCAAGATGCGCTTCATTTAGGCGTTGATGGCTATCTACTCAAGGATATGGAGCCAGAGCAAATCATTACTGATATACGCAAGATTTTGCGCGGTGAATTAGTCATCAGTCCAAGTCTTGCACCGATTTTAGCACAAGCTATGCGTAAACCTGTTAAAACTGACAGCAGTCACGAGCTGACAGAGCGCGAGATCCAAGTTGCTAAAATGATTGCTCAGGGGATGAGTAATAAGATGATTGGTAACAAGCTTGGTATTGCTGAATCCACAGTTAAAGTTCATGTCAAACATATTCTTGGTAAGATTGACCTGCGTACGCGCGTTGAGATTGCCGTTTGGGCGGTTGGTCATTATCAGTGATAAGCGAAATAATCAAGCATTGTAGTGACACATACATCCAAAGTAGTAGAGGATGTCAAAAAATTTTAACCATGTGGCTATAGGGAGCTTGGGTATTTTTTGTTATAGTTGTAATACATTCATCACCGAGGCAACGCCCATAAGTTATTGTCATGAAAAACTCTTTATTATTCCAACCGGCGCAGCCAGCCCACCAAGCGACGGATTGTTTTGACACGGTATTTTATGGCAATGAGTTTACCCTAGCAACATCCAACTCAACAGAAAAATTGACTGATAACTTTCAGCGTAAACTAACCTATCTTAGACTTTCCATCACTGATTTTTGTAATTTTCGTTGTAATTATTGTCTACCTAATGGCTATCAAGGCAAACGTCCTAATAACGAGCTGACACAACAAGAAATTGCTACTTTATTGGCAGGATTTGCTGCTCTTGGTACCACCAAAGTTCGTCTGACAGGGGGTGAGCCATCTATACGCCATGATTTGCCCGACTTGATCAGACTCATCAAAAATACAGAGGGTATTAAGACTGCGTGTATCAGCTCTAATGGCTATAAATTAGGCAAACATCTATCCGCTTGGCATGATGCAGGCTTGGATAAATTAAATCTAAGTATTGACAGTTTTAATCCCACAACATTTCATAAAATTACAGGATATGATGGCTTGCCTGCTCTACTTCGTGATATTGATAAACTCTTATACTCAACTAGCATCACCTTAAAGCTCAACGGCATTTTGATGGCACATACCGCCTATGACAATCTTATGGCAGCACTGGACTTTGTCAAAGATCGCCCCATTGCTTACCGTTTCATTGAATTTATGCAAACATCAGATAATAGCCAACTGTTTTTTGCCGAACATACTAGCAGTCAGCATATCAAAACCTATTTAATCAAGCACGGTTGGAGAGCTCAAATGCGTGCAACGGATGGTGGACCTGCAACTGAATACAGCCACCCTGATTATGTCGGTAAAATTGGTCTGATTGAACCTTATTCACCCAAATTTTGTGATCATTGCAATCGCCTGCGTGTTAGTAGTCAAGGTCAAGTGCATCTTTGCTTGTTTGATAGCCAAAATTACGACATTCGTCCTTATCTGACACAAGGTGACACCCAGGGGCTCATTCAAGCTTTACAAGCCTTAATGCCTATCAAACCTGAACATCATCACCTGCACTCTGCCAACAGCGGCATGATGCATAATTTATCCTTGGTAGGTGGCTAAAGTGTGATTGTTCAGTTATTTTACTGATTGCTGAAACCATCAGTACATAATGAGGCAGGAAATGAATACTCTACCTAAATTTATTGGCACTCTGACTACCGTACGCACAGGTAAAATTGAGCCGTTTGTGCGTGGCGTGAGTGCTATTAATAAAATTCCCATTGATGGCAGCATGAAAGTTGATTTACTGGGTCTAGATGCAGACGAACAAGCTGAGCATAAATTTCACGGTGGACCACTCAAAGCAGTGCATCAAATGCCAATCACCACCTATGATGTCATCAATCAGGCGTTTGGTTTGAACGCCCCTGTTGGCTCACTCGGAGAAAATTTAACCGTCATTACCGATAAAATACCGATGGACGAACGCTCGGTATGCATTGGCGATATCTATCAATTCGGTGATACAGATGATTGCGTACAGCTTCGGCTAGTGCAGCCTCGCCGTCCTTGTTATAAGATCAATGATCGATTAAACACTCCAAACATATCTTCTTTTATTAGTCATCAAGGCATTGCTGGGTGGTATTATCAAGTGGTCAAAACAGGCACCATTAAGCCTGACTTATCCGTCTACCTTATCGAACGCCCTTTTGAATACGCCACTTTGCATACTCTTTGGCAAATAGTGAATCAAAAAAGCAAAATCGATGCCGCTACTGCCAATCAGTGGCTGAACATTGATTGCCTTGAGAGCAGCTGGAAACAAAAAATTTTTAATAAAACCCTAAGACCTTAACTTTGATTTGATACTTTAATTAACCCACAGGACATCTTATGTGTAACTTATGTAATGACCCTAATCATCAACCACAAGCCAAAAAATCCGATAAACCATTTACTCCCTTAAACATCGCTGTACTAACGGTATCTGATACGCGCATACTGGACGAAGATACTTCAGGAAAATTCTTGGTAGATAGCCTAGTGGAGGCAGGTCATGTATTGGTTGACCGCAAGCTGACCAAAGATGATATTTATCAAATCCGTGCAGTGATTAGTGCATGGATCGCTGATGAACGCATTCATGCCGTTATTACCACAGGGGGTACAGGTTTTTATCATCGTGATAACATGCCAGAAGCAGTCGGCGTGCTATTTGATAAAGAAGTACAAGGCTTTGGTGAAATGTTTAGATACTTATCTCATGGCGAAATCGGAATGTCAACCCTACAATCTAGAGCAGTGGCAGGTATGGCAAACAACACAGTAATTTTTTGCTTACCAGGATCAACAGGAGCATGTCGAACAGGCTGGGAGGGTATTATCAAACAGCAGCTGGATAACCGAACTCGTCCTTGTAACTTTGTACCACATTTAATGCGTCAAAACCCATCGCATGATTGAGCCAAAACACATGATGATGCCAGTGGGGGTTGTGATTTTAGCAGGGGGTGAATCGTCTCGCATGGGGTCGCCCAAGGCGTTGTTGCCATTAACGCATGATGAAACTTTGCTTGATTTTCACATTCGCCATGCCCAACGCTTAAATCTGCCCATCATGGTGGCAGACAATGGTAAAAATTTTTGTCAGTCTAACACCATAACCATCATTGATGACCATCTAAACCATGACAAACATGGTAAAGGAGCAGGGGCATTATCAGCAATCGCAGGGGCAATGAAACATTGCTCAGAAGATGGATTTTTGCTTGTGTTAAGCTGTGATAGCCTACTTGGGGCGGACATTGTGTTTGAGCAATTAACACATGGCAATCATGCCGATGTGATTTATTTAAAAGGCGATAAAGAGTATCCATTATTAGCCATGTATCATACCAATTTATTGGCAAAATTAACCCAATTTTTGGACAAGGGTAACCGTTCGGTAATGGCATTTTTATCACAAATTAACAGCCATGCCATCAGCATACCCCATCAATGGCAATCGCTGACCAATTTTAATACCATTCAAGAATTTCATACCGCCCTACATCATTTGAAAAATGGCATAAAAAAAGAGAATCCAATGACCGAAAATAAACAATTCACCCACCTGACAGCAGATGGTGATATCGCCATGGTTGATGTGTCAAACAAAACCGCCACCCATCGCACCGCCACCGCCACAGGACAAGTCATCTTTCCTGCCGATATTTATCAAGCAATAAAATCAACCGACGGTATGACAAAAAAAGGGTCAATTACCCAGACCGCCCACATTGCAGGTGTGATGGCTGCCAAACATACCCATGAGCTGATTCCACTTTGCCACCAACTGCCCCTAGACAGCGTCAAACTTAGCTTTGAATACGATGACAAACACCATGCCATTAACATCACCGCCACCGCCAAAGTTACCCACAAAACAGGCGTAGAAATGGAAGCATTAACCGCTGTGTCAGTGGCGTGTCTGACCATTTATGACATGACCAAGGCAATGAGCCATGACATTATCATTACCGATATTTGTCTATTAAATAAAACTGGGGGGAAATCTGATTATGTCAAATAACTTAACTGTTACTGTATTATATTTCGCCAGTCTTGCCGAACAGGCAGGTATAGATGAAGAAATTTTAACAACCTCGCATTATTATCTTAATGATATTTATTCTTATTTATTAGATAAATACGATTTTAATTTAACACAAGGTGAATTGGCAGTTGCTGTCAATCATCAGATTGCCAGTTGGCAGACTAAGGTTAGCAATGGTGATATCATTGCCTTCATTCCACCTGTCGCTGGAGGTTAATATGGCTCAAAAACTACATCAAGGCTCATCAAAGATCTCATTAAGCCATGAAGCTGCCTACCATGTGGCAATCACTGATGGATTTGCCTTATTAGACACCTCTATCGATGAGAAGAAACTAAAAAAAGGTTTGCTTGATGACCGCTGTGGGGCTTTAGTGACCTTTGAAGGTTGGGTGAGAAACCATAACAACAGCCGCCCAGTAGAGAAACTCACCTATTATGGTTATGAGGCATTGGCACTTAATCAAGGAAAGCTATTGATCAGTGAAGCCTGCCAACGTTTTAAAATTGAAAATGCCATCGCCATGCATCGCATCGGTGATCTGAACATAGGCGATATGGCGGTATGGATAGGGGTGGTGTCTGCACATCGCCATTCTGCTTTTGATGCCTGTCGCTGGCTACTTGATGCCATCAAAGCAGACATTCCTGTATGGAAGCAAGAGTTTTATACCGACAGTAACCAAAGTTTATGGCTAAGTAATAATGGCTAAGTTATAATGGTTAAGTCATTATCATAATCAATTTTTATCAACCGCCAATCAAGGAGAA